>ENA-OWPI01000024-OWPI01000024.1-marine-metagenome-genome-assembly--contig:-NODE-24-length-202174-cov-11.533912_pt1 | contig 202174 bp, 126 predicted proteins | sample MGYA00238138_ERZ651775 | MGnify/ENA primary metagenome ERZ651775 (study PRJEB26906, sample SAMN06265043) | marine metagenome | isolation source: Helgoland LTER site | place: Germany:Helgoland, sampling... | reverse complement strand
TTTTTTTTTTTTTTTTTTTTTGACAAACAAAAGCGAAAAAGAAGAAGAGGTCGCGAGATGAAACACAAAGAGAGAATTTCACACACAAAAAGAAGAGAAACCAACCACAAAAATTACCACCACACAAAATAGAGTAGAGTATTCTTTTGTATTTCTGGATGCGTGTAGTAGTATTGCGCGCATGAGGAGCAGAAGCGCTTCGGGGCACAATTCGTTTTCTGATTTTGATGATTTTGAGAACGACGAGAAGGAGGCGATGACGACGACGACTTTGATGCTCGAGGGAGAAAGAGGAGGAGGGCATCGTCATCATCATCATCCGCGAAAAGAAATGAACAGATATCCTTCTTCTTCCAATGAATGCGACGAGAAGAAGGATGAGAAAACCGACCACCAAAAAGACCGAGTAGTGGTAAAGATGAGACGAAAGAAGCAAAAAGCGTTCTTAGCGTTAGAACAGCAGCACCGGACGATGGGAATGACGACTTCGAGCAACCGGAAAGTGGACAAACCGTTAGTGTTCTTTGCCGCTTTGATTTTGTGTCTGGTGATTTTCGTGGAACTGAAAACGAGTCCGAGGAAAATAGCGCGGAGAGCGATGGAATCTGTGGAGCACTTATTTCATTACGTGGAGAAAGGAGGAGAAGTGCACGCGCAAATGTTGCGTTGGCGAGGGTGGCACTCGTTAGAGGTTGGAGTGGAGATCGCGTGCGCGTTGACGCTGGCGTTTTTGAATTGGTTGCTCTTCGCGAGCTTGTTCGACGTGGCGGGGATCGTCGTCGGGTTGATTCCGGCGATGGCGACGTTTCTCGGGGTTTTGGTGTTTAGGTTTCACGCGCGGTCGTATTTCGTGTTAGCTTTGATACCGTTAGTGGTAGTTCCGGCGATTGGGTGCGCGAAGCTTTTAGAGAGGAGGATGCGGGTGAAGGAGGAGAGGAGGATGAAGGCGAGGAAAGAGCGAAGACGCGAGCAGAGGATGGCGAGAGAGACGAGGCATCAGAATGGTTTTGTGGCGAACGATAATAATAATAATAATATGAATAATAGCGAGGATTTAACGAGAGCGAGTGGGCGCACGACGATAGATGCGACGGTCATGCGTAGAGCGATGAGTCAGGGGGAGTTGAGTCCAACGACGCGCGTGGTGAGTTCGTCTGGGATGAATCCGTCTTTGTCAGCGGCCGCGGCGAATGGAACGATTAAAGGTTTCAACGCCCTCAGTAATGGTAATGGTGGAGGAAAAGCAGCACCAATCATGCCGGCAAAAGTGAACGCGTTAGCTGGTCAACCGCGACACGCGCGCGGCTCGTCCGCTCCCGAGCTAGGATTTAACCAGCTCTCCTCTTCTTCTTCTTCTTTGCAACGACAACAACAACAACAACCAGGAGAAGGAGCACAAAATACCGCCGCTGGACCACACTCTACACCATCTCCATACTTTGGTGCAAACATTCCGGATTTAGGTGGCGTCGAGCAAAACGCCCCGCCGGTTCCGAAACTCCAAAACCCGCTCCCCTTTGCGAACGCGACCGCCACCAACGTCGCCGGAGGAGCGAGTGGAGGAGGAGGAGAAGGACCAAACCGCCCGACGACAAACCTCCTCAACGCGAACCCCTCGCGAACAGCGAAACGATTCAACGTCCGAAAACCAAACTTGGAAACCATACACTCGCCGTTAGGTACCACCGCGGGGTCGACGGGGGCAAACAACGTAGGAGAGGAAGAAATTTTAGGACGAGCGGGGAGTCACCAGTGGGAAAACGACGACCAGTTGAAAACGAAAGTAGAAGAAAGCAACAACATCGACGCGCTACAAAACGGCAAAAACGAGAACGATATAAACGATACTAAAGATAGAAACGACGCAGTTTAAGAATAATAATAATAAGAGTGAGTAGTAGTGGAAATAGTCCGATGCGAAAAGAGTCGCAGCAAATATACGACACATCGCAAAAAGAAACGTCTTCCTTTTCCTTCGATTTTTTAAAATTTCTTTCGTTTCAAAATGTCTTCACTTCAAATTCATCGTCGTCGCGCGCACACAACAACGAACGACGCACCGTTGCTCGCACTCGTTTTCTGAGAAGAAGAGAAAAAGAGGAAGAAAAGAATGTCCACGCGCGCGGAGCGCGAAAAGCTCGCGCTTTTGGAGGAAAAAAGGTTGGAAAAAGAGGAAAAGAAACGATTGTTGCAAGAGAAAAGGGCGTTGCGAGATGCGAAGAAAGCGGAGAAGATGGAAACGTCGACGATGAATTCTTCGCACGTCGGGGAGTCGGTGGAGAACGCGGACGAGGAAGGTGAAAGTGGTGTTAATGGAGGAAGTCGCGAGGGAGGAGACGACGACGAGGACGAGGAGGAGATTTTGAGCAAAGAGGAGTTGACGAAAGAAGGAGTTTTTGTCTCCGAGGAAAGTTTGTTTATTCAGTGGTCGAAAGAGGAAGAGCTGCGTTTGGTGGAGACATTTTTCGAAACGGACGAGGAGGAATTTGAAACCGCAAAAGCAAGATGGGAAGCGATCTCGTCGAATATGCACTCGTCGTCGCAGTACACCGCGTTACAGTGCGTGGAAAAGTACCGAGAATTGTGTTTGCGGATAAAAAAAGGGAGAGCGCTGCACTTGTTGCGACAGGCGAAAAGAAGAGCGGCGAGAAACGTCGTCAAGAGAGGGCAGGCGAAAAACCGTTCGCACTTGCAACAGAAGCGTGAGTTGGAAGAGAAAGCGAGGATTAAAAAGAAAGAGAAAGAAGAGCAGTTGAAGAGAGAACGGATTGCCGCGAATGGAGGAAGACTGTCGGCGGAGGACTTGGGTTTTTTCATTCGATCCGGGCCAGACGCGAAGAGGAGAGTCAACGCGAACATGGACATTTGCATAACGAACGTGCAACTGTACGGCGGGACGCAAGAATTAATTTCCGACGGAACTTTGAAGCTCGTCAACGGGACTAAGTATGGTTTGGTTGGTAGAAACGGTGCGGGGAAATCAACCTTATTGCGAGCGATTTCGGAAGGAACGATTCCTGTTCCAAGTCATTTACACGTGATTCACGTGGAGCAGGAGGCGAGTCCAGACGCGCGGTCGGCGTTGCAAACGGTGTTAGATACGGATAAAGAGAGGACGTATTTGTTGAGTCTAGAGCAGAAAATGTTAGACGAGGAGTTGGATACAGTGGATGGTATCGATTTGAACGAGGTGTACGAACGTTTAGATGAGATTTCATCCGACGACGCCGAGGCGAGAGCCGGAGGGATTCTCGGTGGTTTAGGTTTTGACGCCGCTGAACAACAAAAAGCGACGCAGGACTTTTCCGGCGGTTGGCGGATGAGAATTGCCTTAGCGGCGGCTTTGTTTATGAAACCAGATTTACTGTTGCTGGACGAACCGACGAACCACTTGGACGTGCACGCGTTGACGTGGTTGGAGGAGTTTTTACGACGGTGGGAGAAAACCGTCGTCATCGTCTCGCACGATCGAGGGTTTTTGAACGAATGCACGACGGCGACGGCATTTTTGAATAAAAAAAAGTTACGCTATTACGGTGGAAGCTACGACACGTTCTTGAAAGTGAGAGCGGATAACCGAGCGAACGAGGAGTCGACGGCAAAGACGCAGGCGAGTCGCGCGAGTCATTTGAAAAAATTTATCCAGCGCTTTGGTCAAGGGCACGCGAAGATGGTCAAACAAGCGCAGTGTAGAATGAAAATGTTGGCGAGATTACAAGAGGAAAGAGTAGAAGTCGATACCGACGATCCTTACTTGCGCATTAACTTTCCATCTGCGAGTCCTTTACCGCCACCGTTGGTTTCTGTCATGGGCGTATCATTTGGCTACGAGGGTTACGACACATTGTACGAAAACCTCGATTTCGGTCTCGATATGGATTCTCGAGTTGCCATCGTCGGTCCGAACGGGGCCGGTAAGAGTACGTTTTTGAAGCTCGTCGAAGGCGATATCTTACCCACAAAAGGGTGGATCAATAGAAACACGCGCTTGCGCTTGGCGAGGTTTTCTCAGCATCACTTAGAAACCATGGACGCGGAAAACGACAGCGTCAACCACATGAAACGTTTGGACGACGAAATGCCTCTGGAAGAAGCGCGCGCGTATCTCGGCAGATTTGGTTTATCCGGTGAATTGGCGACGAAACCGATCAAGTTCTTATCCGGCGGTCAAAAGTCTCGATTAGCGTTTGCCGAATTAGCGTGGAAGCAACCTCACATTTTGCTTTTAGACGAACCGACAAATCACTTGGATTTAGAAACGATCGAATCGCTCGCCATGGCTTTAAACAATTTCGAAGGTGGCGTCGTGCTCGTATCGCACGACGAACGTTTGATTTCCTTAGTAGTCGACGAGATTTGGTGCGTGACAAAAGGTGACATGAAGTGTAACCCACCAAAACCTGGGCACGTGAAAGTCTTCAACGGGAGCTTTGAGGAGTATAAGGCAAAGTTGCGCACAGAGTTTGACGGCGGAAGTATTTTGACCGCGAAGAGGAAAGCGGAAGCGAAGGAGAAGAAGAATAAAGGCAAGCAGATAAAAGAAGAAAAAAAAGAGGAGGTGAAGAAACCGGTTGGCACGCTCGTGAAAGATACCACGTTTTTGAGGGACTCTACGACGAACAACGCCTCAAATCCTGCGACGAGTAGCGGGGAAGCGAGGAAACCAGTAGCCTCTTCCACGGGCGGGTACGTTCCGCCGCACTTGCGAAACAAAGAAGATCAAGAGAAGATTGATTCCGCGTTTGACGATTAAAGAATAAATACTTTAGAACTACTTTTTTTAACTACAACGGACTGCTATAAACGTTTATTCTATAATTAATTGAAAGGTAAATCATCCCCCGGCACGCTCGAATTCCAACGAATGATTCTCCACGACAGCATCGCAACCGCGCAGGACGCGCAATCGACGAACAACTCGCTCGTTTTCGAATTGATCAACAAATCCGCCTCTCTATTTTCCCCCACGACGTACTCACTCGCCGGCATACCAATCACGTGTTCCAACGCCTGCCTCATCTCGTTCTGTTCCACTAATATCAACAACCCAACCGCGAAACATCCCGCCTTTACGGTTCTTTTCATCGCCTCCGCGAAATCCGCATCGTACGCCTCCGTCTCGTACGCCTCCGCGGCTAACGCGCCGAGGACCCAAACCGCGGAGAGTTTACTCCCGTGCACGACGCTTCCAACCAAAGCTGGCAAGTTCGGTAAAATTCTCGGCACTTCTCTCAAATACTCCGCGTTCAACCACGACGGCGCTTTGTGTTGCGAAAGCGACACCAACGCCACCAATACCGTCGCGGATGTCAACACTAAAGCGTCCGCGATAGGTAAACCTCGATCTTTCACCTTTTTCGGTTGAAATCTTTTCTTCATCCTTTTACCGAATCTCATGCCGTACTCCAGCTCTCGTTTCGCGTCCTCGATGGATCGGACGTCCGCGCGGTCCTCGTCGATGGAATCATCCTCATCTTCCTCGTCGTCTGAGGACGACGACGCTCGGAGAGTCCACGTTTTAAGTCGCAGTCGATCGTGACGTCGTACGTCTCTGGTTTGAGCAATGGAAACATTGCGAAGAGAAGAGCTCCTCCTCCTCGATGATGATGATGATGATGATGATGCCGCGAATGATGACGATTGCCGGAGTGCGAGGGCGAACATCGTCGTCGTAAAAGCGCTTTTTGTATATTATTCGGTTTTGTTCGTGTGAATTATATATATATAACGGGTGGTATAACGCGCGCGAGATGGAAGGATGTGTTTTGTTGTGAGGAAATGAAGCGATGACTCCTACTACTAAGTACCCAACTACTCGTATGCTATTAAATACTACTACGACTAAAACTACTCAAATCTAGAAATAGTCCAACCCGCACAACCGTCTGAGCTGTTCCACGATGGGCATTTGCAAAACCATGACCGGACCTTGTCGCATAGCCGCGGGCCAGAATCCGTTGTACAAGGCGAAAAATCCGCGCTCGCGGATGACGCTAGCGGCGAGGGAGAGCGAATTTTTGTTCCCTCCTCCCGAATTCGAGGACATGGCTAAAGTTTTCAACGTGTCCACGGGTTGAGTGACGGTTTGCGCGACGACACCGGAGATGAACGCGCAGGTGAAGTGTAACGGTGGGCCGTCTTCCTTGAACAGAAATGGAGACGGCGCCGTCGTTGTCTTTTCGATTTCATCGTCTTCTTCTCTTTCGCTGTGGAGCAACAAATACCGCTTCGCGGCGTCGTACGTCCCCAACTGCGACCCGCTCAATAAACTCGCGCGCGCTACGCACACCCCTACACCTCTCCACAGACCTTTCACCACCCCTTCCTCTCGAGCAATCATTGAAAACGCTCGAGTTGTGGACGGGTAAAATGTCTTCTGTCGCGCCGCCGCGGAAGACGCCGTCGCCGCCGCCGCCTCGCTCCCCAAACTAAGAGCTCTGTACGGTTGCGATTGCATTCGAATTCTCACTATATCTATCGGGTTAAACACCGCCGACCCTATCGCACCAGTCGTCGCGCCCGCTAAGAGTTTCAGCGCAAACTTTTCGCTTTCGCTCATCGTCCCATTCTCCTCTTCCTCCTCGCTCGTCCCGTCCATTCCCCTAACACCAACGCTCCTCCTCTTCAACTTCTCCGCGTAATAATCTCTCACGGTTGGATACAAACCGATCCGAAACCCGGTATAACTCAACCCTCGCATCCACGTGGCGAGTAATCCAGGTTGCCACAATCCTCTCACCGCGGATCCGTCCGCTTCCTTGATCGCCGTTTGCGCTAAACCAAACGTTGTTGTTGTTGTTGATGATGTGTTTGAAGAAGCTTGAATTTGCCTTCGAACTTTTAAAACCTCCAACGGATTAAACACCGTGTCCGATAAAGCGCACCCGACGCCGGCGGAGAGCCACTCTTTGGCGAGTCTCTCTGTGGTGGTGGTCGCAGTCTTCGGCGACCCCGGCGTTTGATCCGTTGTTGTTCTTGACATGATGTGTGCTTTGTCTAGGGCATTTTCCTTAACAAAAACCTGAAAATTCCCCTCACAAAAACGATGAAAATGACGCAGAGACTCCTCCTGTTCAAGCGAAGCCTCTGTCTGATGAGATCGTCGTCTGCTTCGCAAAAAGGAGCTTCTGTCTCCTCATCTTTTACGACGAGCAGTTTTGCTCCCCCTCGTTGTCGTTTTTTTACGACGACGACGAGTTGTCGTTTACATTCGAGCATTTCGTTTCCCCTACTCGTACAACACCTCCTCGAAACAAAGACGACGACGACAAGAAGCAGATGGAAACAATCATCATCATCAACTACTAGTACTCATAAATACTTCTCTTCAGACGTTCCAGATGCGATGCAAATTAAAAACGCGAACAAATACCGCAAGGCGTTGATCGCGGTGATTCATTCCCCGAAAATGTTCCACGTGTTCCAAGGGACCGGAATCGATATTTTGGACGTCTACGTGACGAAAGACGGAAAATTCGCGAAGGTTTTATTCGCGACGCCGTTTCACGATCGACGAGAATCTTTAGCGAGGAAATTAGAAGTGAACGCGGGGAAGTTGAAATCATACGTGAGCACGATATTGAAGAGCAAGAACACGCCGAGATTGACATTTGTGGACGCGGAGAAGAGGAAGATGGAGTACGCGCGAGAGACGGCGGCGTTTGAGGAGATTCGGAGAGAGCGAATCGAACGAGGGGAAGAGGAGGAGGAGGGTGAAGAGGGTGAGGAGGGCGAGGAAAGTGTTGCGCTTCCCAAAGATGATGGGAGATTGATTAGAAAACGATGATGAAGCAGCAAAAAGCGCGTAGTAATTTAGCGAACTAGCCATAGAAGAATTATACAAAAATCGAATTCTATATTTCTCGAAGATGAAAACGCGTCGTCACCATTTCGCTCGAGGTCCTAAAGTACCGTTGGACGGGATCCAACCTTTCGGTAACAAAACGCCACTGGTCCAGTGCACTTTTTCCGGTGCTTTCACGTGTCGCATTTTATACGTCAACTTGTTCTCGTTCAGAAACCCATCGAAAGGATCGTCGTTCGCGCCTCTTTGGTTGATTTCGACGCGTTCGGGAACTTCGGTGAATTTTAACCAACAGTCGCCAGCCGTGTGCACGTGCGCGTCGGGTTCGAAACAAATGTCGTTGGCTATGTCGCACCAGACAAATGTATTGCACGGGAGATCGTTGAACGGGCCACCACCTCTCCCTGGAACGTGTTCTCGGCACTTTTGCGCGCACTGCTCCGCCGTGGCCGCTTTGTGCCCGATTCCCCATCTCACGGCTAATCCGTCGTACGAGGCGTGTTTTTCAATCCACGCGATTTGTTCTAATCTACTCGTTTCCGTGCTATCGAATTCTTTATTCGTGATTGAATTCACCAGACACGGAGGCTCGACGTGCGCGTACCCATCTACAGCTGGCGACCCGCACTCTCTCGTCCTCGTCTCTTGCCCAACCGGTAACTTCGGCTCTTTTCTTCTAACGTCCACTACTTTCGTCTTCTCGCTCTCTACTACGTCCTGCATTTTCATCACCCCATCCGTCCCAACCTCCCTTTTCCTGTACGGCCCAATCGTCCCGCTCGTCCACGCGACGTTATCCCCTTTCGCCATCGTCCCCGGCTCCACGTTTTCGTACAACTCTTTCTGTTTCTTCAACCAGCATTTTTTCGTCTCCGGATTGAACACAAACACGTTGCACATCTTCGTCATCTTGCACTGCATGCAGCACAATTCCACGTTCGGTTGATCGTTCGTATCGCCCCAGTGAACGACGTCGCCGGCGTATTCCGTGTGCGGTTGGATCGTCGACGAGTGCAAACCATCGCACTCGGGGCTAATCCGCATTTGAGGAGGCGCTTTGGGAGGAAGAGGAGGTGATGGTGTCGATGGTTTTGGAAACGAAACGCGAACGTGCGCATCATCATCATCATCATCATCGCGCTTCTTCGTTTCCGCATTCAACAACTCAGCGTCGTCGTCGTTATAAACTCTGTTTCTTCCTCCATCGCTTTTCCTCCTGCTCCTCTCGTATAAATACGCATCGTCATCGACAAAACCCACAACACCATCATCGTAATAATCTCTTCGTCGTAACTGTTTCCTTCGGACGAAAAACGCCATCAGATTCAACAGGATTAAAATCAACACCGTCGATTTGAAGAAGAATCGGATCATTCACTTTTCTGCTCGCCTCTCTATTCTACCGCTCTACTAATACTACTACTCCTGCTCTTCTCTTCTCCTTCTTCTTCTTTTGTGCGATGCTGGTATGTAACGCGTGAGGTACCAGGTAATGTACTTTATTATAAAAAAGTTTCTCTTTGTGTTTTGTTGTGTGTGATGAGAGAATGGAGTTTTTTTTTTTTGCATGCTCTTCTGTTTTTCTCTCTTCTGTCTGTCTGTTCTTTTTTAAAAACATCATCCTTTTTCTTCAGAAAAAAACAGTCGCATCACTCTCTCATCAAAAGTCTCTCTCTCTCTCCTTCTCTCTCCTCTGTTTCTTTTCGAGAGAGCACGTGCTTTGCGCGAGTAAACAGAGAGAGAGAGAGAGACTTTTATCTCTGTCTTCTTTGTGTTCTTCTTCTTTTGCTGCTCTGTGTTGGAAAAAGAAATCGTGATACGATTGACTCCTGAAGAAGCTTCATTTTCAACATCAACATCATCATTTTCGAACGCGCTATATATATACAAAAATGATGGTGGACAACAACGAAGGAGTCAGCAGCGAGAACAACAACAACAACTCCTCCTCCGGTGGTTTAGGCGCGTTGGATATCAAACGGACCAAAGAGTTGGACTCTTTGTTAAAGTTGGAAGACGTGTACGAATCTCAGAGCGAGTGCACTCGGAGAGAGGAAGTTTTAGGAGAATTGAACGAAATGTTGCAAGATTGGATCCGGACCAGATCGCTCTCGAAAGGTCACCCGGACGAATCCATACGGTGTAATTTGTACACGTTTGGATCGTATCGACTCGGGGTGCACGGTCCGGCGGCGGATATTGATTCTTTAGTCATTGGACCGAAGCATATCGATCGCGCGGAGGACTTCTTCGGCTTTGAAGAGGACGATTTCGAAGGGTCGTTTTATGACTACATGAGGAAACACGAAGGGACGGAGAAGATTGTAGCGGTGCCAGATGCAGTCGTGCCAGAATTGAAGACCGAGTTTAGAGGGTTTGAGATTGATGTTGCGTATTGTTCCTTACCCGGGTACTCGAACGTGCCTTTAGATTTAGACGTCTTGTCGGCGAAAATTTTACACGGTTTAGACGACGCCGGGGTGAAGTCTTTAGCCGGTTGTCGAGTGGCGGATAGTTTGTTGAAGTTAGTGACGAACCATTCGGAGTATAGGATTGCCTTGAGAGCGCTGAGGTTGTGGGCGGCGAGAAGAGGGGTGTATTCCAACGTCGTCGGCTTCTTTGGCGGCGTGAATTTGGCGATTTTAGTCGCCAGAGTGTGCCAATTATATCCCAACGCGAGCGCGTCCATGTTGGTGTATTCTTTTTTCCAGATTTGGGACAATTGGGTGTGGACGACGCCGGTTATGCTGACGAGTTTAGACATCGCACCGAAAGATCAGATTCCCGGGTTGAGACATTGGGACGAACGAGTAAACAAACCGGAACGGTACCAGTTGATGAAAATCATCACGCCGGCGTACCCGGCACAGAATTCAACGTTTAACGTCAGTTCGTCCACGTTAGAGGTATTGAAGAGAGAATTCAAGAGAGGAAAGATTGTGACTGGGAAAGTGTTGATTGGTGAGGCGAAGTGGACGGACGTGTGGTCGGACGTGCAGTTTTTCGCAAAGTATAAGACGTATTTACAGCTCATCATCACCGCGGACAACGAGGAAGATTTTAAGAAATGGGAAGGTTGGGTCGGCAGTCGACTGAAAAACTTAGTGCAAGGCGTGGAGACGTTCTCGGAAGGTGCGATGATGGCGCACCCGGGCGTGAAGAAGTTTTACGATCCGGAAAAAGACAAGGAGGTGCACTGCAACGTCTTTTTTGGGTTGTTTCCAAATCCGTCCACGACTAGTGGCGACGCGAGAGAAAAGAAGAAAATCAACTTGAACCCGGCAATTGAGAACTTTCAAATGACGGTTGGTAATTACATAGATCGAGCGACGGGTTCTGTAAATTGGAAGCCCGGCATGGGGGTGCAAATCAAACTTTTACGGAAGAAAGATATACCGAGTTGGGCGTTGCCGGAAGGCGGGAAGTACGAAGAGAGCGCGTTTGAGTTGGTCGGTGTGCCCGGAACACAACCTGCTCCTCCTGCTGAAAATGTTAACAACAACAACAACAACAAAAGAGCTCGAGAAGAGGAAAAAGAAGAAATAAAAGAAGAAGTAAAAGAAGGAAAGACGGAAGAAAATGGTGATAAGAAAGAAGCCTCGTCGCTCCCGGTGCCGAGGCTCGCGCCGAGCGTCGTCCAGAAAGAAGTAGAAGAAGAAAAAGATTTATTATTAGATAGCATAAACGACAACAAAGAGAGCGAAAGGACGAGAGAAGAACAACAACACGGGAAAGTTGTGAAGAAAATGAAAGTGAGCTTCGCGAGCGTTGTAAGGCAAGGCAGCAAGTAAAAGCAGTAAAATTTGGTAAATTTTGCCCTTTTTTCCTAATTCCTCACAAGTTTTCTTCTCAACACGCTTATTATTTATACTCCTACGCAAACATCCAATAACGATATTTGGATATGGGCGCATTTCCCGCAAAGATGTCGATCGTTGAAAAACTATTCGCGTTAACTTTCGCGATGATCGCGGTCGGCGTCCGCGCGGCCATCACCGAAATACCATCCTCGGGCGGGTACGTGTATAAATATCTCTTTTCCGCAACTTTCGAAACGACGCTTTTTCTCTTCTTTCAAATTTTCTCTCTTTTACAGCCGCTAAAAAAGAGAGCGAACGCCAAACGCGCAAAACGTCGAAACGACGGATGCTTCTCTTCTTTTTGTCCGTCGCTCTGTCGATCGATTCGAACTTCTCTCTCTGTCTCTGTCTTTCGCGCGCGAAATTGCAAAACCAAAAATTAAATAGGAGGACAAAATACATTTTTTTCAAAAAAGCACGTAACACGTACTCACACATATTTTCATAAAATACAGCGCGTTGACGACGACCATCACGGTGTCTGAGTACACGTACGAGAACACCGCCATCGGCGTGAAGATGAAGCTGAGAGGTTACAACGTGGACACGACGAGTTTGGACACTTTGCAACACGGGCCGACGTTGAGGTTCAAAGCCGGCGATACGGTGACGGTGACGCTCAAGAACGAAATGGCGACGTGCGCTATGGCTGACTGCACGCACCCGGCTTCAGGAAACGGGTATCACTACTCGCAAAAGACAAATTTGCACACGCACGGTTTGCACGTCAGTCCAGATACGGGGGCGGATGATGTCTTTTCTACCGTAGAACCCGGAGAAAGTGGAACGTATACGTACAGTATTCCAAGCGACCACGCAGGGGGGACGTTTTGGTATCACGCGCACCATCACGGTTCGACCTCTTTGCACGCGGCAAGTGGCATGATTGGCTTTATGATTGTTGAAGATGCGGCGGATGAAGTGCCGAGTGCGATTTTGAATGCCGACGAGGTCGGTCCTTTGGCTATCGCGTACATGGATTTAGCGGCGCTGAAGTCGATCGCGAGCGAAAGTCCCGGTGAAGTTTGGACTTCTGCTGATGATTCAATCGACGGCGGTTATAAAGGCTATTTTGTGAACGGTAAAGTCAAGCCGAACTACGACGTGAAATTGAACCGATGGACGAGAATCCGAACGGTTTTCTTGGCCACCGATATAGACGCTATCATTTCGCACAACGGCGCTACGAGCGGGCAATCGTGCGAGTGGTATTTACTGGCTAAGGATGGCGTGTACGTCTCTCCGGCACCAAGAGCTTTGGGCGATGGTAAGTTATACTTGGCCCCTGGTAACAGAGCGGACGTGATGATGCGATGCACTGGAAGTTTGGGGACCGTGACGGTTTCCGCCGAAGCTGCGGCCAAGAAAAGACGTCGATCTTTGCTTCAAGGCGGCGGCCCCGGCGGCGGCGGCGGTGGCGGTGGCGGTGGTTACGTTGCTGGCGAGTTGTTCACCATCACCGTTGTCGCGGATGATTCTGCGGTGACGACTGGTGAAAACTACGATGATATTTCGCAATTTAATCCGAAAAGACCCGCATACTTAATGCAGACGTTGAAGGACGAACCGGCCGGGTTACCAACGCCGATGACGCAAAGTGTCACTTTCACTGCGGCAGATGGTGGTTGCGGCGTGAACAACGAACAATTTGTGGACAAAGACACACCTCTCGACTCAGTCGCTCTCGGTACGGTACAGAAATGGACCGTCAATGGAAACGAAAAACACCCGTTGCACATTCACGTGAACTCTTTTCAACTTTCAGGCGTGACGGACGCTTCTGGTTACTACCAAGACGGAGATTGGCACGACGTCGTATACCGCCCTACTGGCGTGACCATCGACAATTATTACTTTATGGTTGATCGTTACGCAGGAAAGAAAGTTGTTCACTGCCATTTCTTGACGCACGAAGATAAAGGATGCATGGCCTTTTACACCATTACCGGAGCCGAAGGCACGACCGTATCTGGCGCCACGGCGTCGGCGATGGCGACGTTGACGACGACAACTTCGGACCTCGCCTCCGATGGAACGTCAACGACGACGACGACGACGACCACCACCACCACTTCGTCCGTCGCTGGTCGTGCGACTATGATGCTGAGAGGTAAAGCGATCTACCTGGGTATCACAACCGCTGTCACTCTTTTCTTTTTGTAATAAAAGCGACGACGACTGGAAAATTTTTTATATGTGATGAAATGTATTGCTTACTAGTAGTATTTGCAAGTTGTAATTGAATGCACACATAATAATGATCATACACACGATCTATACCAAGATCCCTAAGTGTAGCGTATCGCACAGCCTCGAGAGAGCGGTGTGATGGAGTGAGATTCCGATTTTTTTGATGCCGTTTTAACTTCTCGCCAAAAATGTCTAAAATGTTCATTGATTAATATTTGTTATTTTTTATGGAATTAGGGTTGTGGCTGTAATTCGAGGTGTTATAAAATGGTGTCTTAGCTCAGGGGTAGAGCATAGGATTGCAAATCCTGTGGTCATGAGTTCAAATCTCATAGGCACCTTTTTTTTTTGGGAGGGGGGTCCCTACGCGGGGCTCCTGCGTGCCTAGCCGTACCTATTCCTATTTCAATGAAATGCGCTTCAACGCTAATTTTTATTATTTTGCACATCTCTAATTGTCTCTAAATGTCTCTCAAGAAAAGAAGGAGAGTGGCAAAAGCGAAACAAAACATGCGAAACGAAAGACCACGAGTCATAAACGAATGCGTACGTTCAACTAGAGTGGTGAGTTCTTTTTGTTGTTGTTTCCTGATCATCTTTATTAATAAAAAATCTTTCTCTCTTGAGTCCAAAGATCTATCGTAGGAATAAAATCTCATTGATCAAGCCGTACAAATCGTCTTCCATTTGCTCGTCCAACGACTTCACCAACGACGGTGGGTGTAACTTGCTTATTTCCCGAGGCACGCCGTCATAACCGCAGAATTCTTCGTGATTATCGTGCAGCTTCTTGTATTCACACTTCGTCTCGCCGAGACACGGCGGATTCAATTTTATCGATCCAAGATTTGTCATTATCGCCGACAGCTTTTGAAATTTCCTCCCATATGCGCAGTACGTGATTTTGTGAATTCGGTAATCGAACGACATGAACGGGTAGTATTCGTTCCAGAGCGAATGCACGCGATCCCCCAACGGGTTCTCTATCCAGCACGGCACCATTAAATGGTTCGAGATGTCAACGATCGCGCGCACTTGTTTGTTTGACTCTTCAATCTCTCTGCGTCTTTGCTTCTCCGCCTCTTCGTCGCCGAGCTCATCGCGCTTCCTCTTGTCGTGCGAACTTCTCTGGCGGCTGTACACGCGGCACTCCGGCGCGGCGATGATACTTCTAAAAATGCCCGCGGGTATCAATTCTACCGCGCGAATGTCCTCAACCTTCGCCTGCAAAAAGAAAATCTGGTCGTCCGCCCACGCTGAATCGTGCGCTGAAGATTCTATTTCAGGATCAACACATATAAATACTCGCTTCATTCTCTTACGCTTCATCTGCACCTTCCCGCGATTATCGATACTTCTTTCGTGCCATTCGACGTACCGTTGTCGTCGCAACGAATGGACGGCGCTCTTACACGACCCGCTGCAAAAATCAAAGGAAAATCTCGCGCGCGTTCTCCTCTCCATCGACATCGAGGAAGAGGAAGAGGAAGAAGAAGAGGAAAAGGAAGAATCGACTCTTCTTTCGTCCATAACATGCAAACGTTTGACGGCATCGTTGACGTCGTAAATCTCTCCGCGTCTGTATCTGCACAATCGAGTGAAACCTCCCGGGCTCAGCCAAACTTCCTCGAGCGTGCGGAGGTTGAACACACACCACGGAATCAAAACGTTTGTTTCGTCGCCAATCCTTCTCTCCGTTCTATCAATTTTGCATCTATCAAACTGAGTCACGATAAAGTCGTCACCGTGGAGAGGGTCAAGCTCAACTCCTTTTCTCGCCGCGTTCGCGTTCTCGCTATTGTTCTCGTCGTCGTCGTTGTCGCTTGAGATATTTACTGGAGAAAATGGTGACGTCATCTCGTCTGAAAAGAAGAGGTCACGCAACGCGCAATCAAGTGAAGCAGGCACAAGTTTACTATTGCGCCGATGCGTGTGCCGAAGCAACTCGACTCGCGCGACTGCACGACGCGTGCGACGAATCAACGCGACACGATCTTCCACAGAGCTACTGCCGCAACAATCGCGCAACACTTTTGGGAGATCCTCGCCTCCTTTGATGAAACGCTGTTCGTGAATGCGCTCTTCGGAGCCGTGGAAGCCGCGTCCCCCGCGGCTTTTTTTGTAGCGAATCAATAAGCACATCTCTAACCTGTACGAGCCGCTATTGACGTAGACATCCACGCCGACAATACTAGCTGTAGTCAACGCGTCACCGTTTAACGGAACGTAATCTTCTTCGTTCTTGAATACATATGTTTGGCGGCGCGCGTTATGGTTTCGTACGAATCCGGCAACGCTCGTGTTTTCGACCAACGCTCTTTCATCCTCGCTCAGTTTGGTTTCACGAATGGTGTCCCATAGCGATTTCCAACTAGTGAAAACAACTTTTGTATTACCTTCCGGTCGTCGTGATGGCATTATTGCAGTGCGTTGGTTTTGTAGCGCTTGTTCTTCTTCGGTTCTTCCTTTCTTTTTTTTGTGTGTGTTTGGGGGATATGAATGAAATCCCGAACTCGCCCAACAAAAACCGATCCCAGAGAACAACACATCTTTTACATGTTCATTAAACACCACTCCCGCGATCGCATTCTCCCGTACCGATGAAATTCCATCATCTCAAAGGATGTGTTTCGTTTTAGTAACGTCCGTGAAACGCGATTGTTCGTGTTCGAGTCTGTGATAAGAACTTGGAAAGAAGCGACGATTTTGATTGCCCGGACACGGCCAAGACCGAGGACTGGGGAGGAGAAATTTGATGAGAAAGAAACGTCGGTCGACGACCGCGTAAACGAACACCCTGTTTCGTTATGGAACCGCCTAACGCACACGAGGGGATGCTCGCCGGCTCGACCGCTAACGCATCGAATCAACTCGTTCATGCGCAACAGGAGGGAGCAGAAGGAAAAAGGGGATTTTTTGTGAAGATATGCGTAACTGTTTTTTTGATTTACAAAGAGTACGTTGTATTGTAGTATTGAAGTTGTATGTATGTGTAGTACCATGGTATGGTACCACTGTATGTGTATGTTTCTTCTGCTTTTCAGTTTGTCCTAGCACTATAACCCACTGGAGGGTCAGTCTGAGTCAAGAGCCATCTTTTCCTCCTCGTCGGTTCTATTCTTTGGGTATAGGGCTTTCAACCGGTTAGTTATATCGGGACCGGTCGTTCCTGCCCTAGACCAGATGGCTTTGCTCTTCTCGTATAGATAGATTTTCTGAGATCCGCGCGAATTTAAAGTCCACGTGCAGGCGAGCGAAGTGCATTCGCGCCGCATTGTTTCCCAGTCAACTTCGTTCCTCGCCATGTCTTTGCCAGCTGTAGTTGTCTGTCCCACCTTTAGAAATTTTTCTAAATCCGACCATCTCTTGCGGATTGGTTGCGGCTGGCCGCTTCTTTTCGCTTTCTCCAATATTTCGTCCAAGTTTTCATCCACATACCGATTCTCATCTTCCATCGGTTTCGCGTAAATGTTTTCTCGGTTTAACTCAATCGCTTCCGTGAGTCGAACTTGCGGCGATATTCGTCTCGCGTTGACTTCTTGATTGAGTGGGAATGGGAAATATAATAAATCGCACCGCTTGATGTTCTCCTCTTCTTGGGGGGTCAAAGTCGGATTCATCAAAGTCGGATTCATCTTAAAAAAGTACGCCAACTGATGCTCACTTTGAAGAGAGTTAGCATCTTTCCCAGTATTCGTAGTAAACTCAGAAAAATCAACCTTTTTCCATCCCTTATTGTGAACATACACTGACCCATAACTCAACCTAAGTCCAGATCTGGACGCGAAAGAGTGCAGTATTTCGTTTTTTTGCAAAAAAGTTGGTCTGATCTCGGTTCGCTCCGCGAGACTTTGTATATCTGCGGTTATCCACAGTGGCTTAAGTGCGTTCGTCTTTCCATCGGCAGACGCGCCGCCAACCACTAAATAGAACAATATTCTCTGGAACAACCGCAATTTCTCATCGTTCGTCAGGTACTTGTCGTCATTCGACAGCAGCGGTATTTGCATTCGCATTCCTCCTCTCCCCGGCTCCGGATATGAACTCGCTTGCGGAATCGTCTGTCCTCCGAGAATCTCTCCGGTGCGATAATACGCGCACATGGCTAAGAGTCTCGCCGCGTATAACCACAAACACCATTTTCGCACGATGAGCGACGGGTGCACCCCGGTACCGTACACGGGAAATAACGCCAAGAAATACGCATCGGAGACGTTGAAAAACGATTTCGCCGCGTTGAACAACGCTTTCGCTCCTTTCGCGGTATCGATCGCGAAAATGAAATTTTTGAGATTTTCCCCTCCTTTGACGCGGACGCTCGTCGTAATTTCGGCGAGGATCGCATAAATCTTGGCAAAGCATGGCACCCAGAGAGACGGCGGTAAATTGCCAAAATTCTCGTCGCCTTCTGCGTTAAAACGTTCGTGAACTTTCGCGGGTACTCTGTCACCCTCTTGCTGATCCTCCCCGATGCGAACGTACGACGCTTCCATCCACACGTTCCCCGTCACGACGTACAAGAACTTCGTTTCTGGAGAACACTTGAAGTCGTACACCTCCCAAAATTTCTTGTGCAACGCTTCCAAGCCGCGAGCCGTGGGCGATTTGAGCAAGGGACCACCTGAGTGGGTTCTATACTGCGAGCCACCTTCCGGGACGAGTGGCGCAAACGCCAGATGGACGCTTTTCTGAACGCCGGCGGTGCCTGCTAAACACTCCAATTTTATTCGATTCAGCACATCAGTCGTTGCTTTCTCGAGCTCTGCCGGTTTGTCTCTGTCACTAGGATCATATTTGAAAATAGTGGACGCGCAGGAGTGATTTTCCAAAAGAAACAACGGTTTCGTTCCTTGACACTTTTCGCTAAGCCAATTCGTCACTCTCTCCGTAAACTGCGTTGGAAGCACTTCGCACGTGGCAGTTAGCACAGCTACTGCGTCGTTCCCTTCAGCTATCGGAGTAGGAAGAGAAGTTTCGTCCTGATTAGAACTCTCGATGCGCAATTCGTTCATTTCGGCGGTAATTTGAGGATCCCCCTCAATCGTCAAATCGATGTACTCTTGTTCTTCGCCGACATAACCGGCCGCACCTTCCAGACTGATCACAGTTTTCGCGTCTTCTTCGAGGATAATATCGCGCTTGCGGCAGCGCTTCATCTTCTCGTTCATCGTTTTGGCTTTTTGAAGAAGTTCCGACTTATTCTTCTCTTCTTCACTCGCGAGAGCCGCGAGAGCCTCTGCGTCAAAGACGACGACGTCCTCGCCGGCGTCAAAGGCGTAACCTCCAGCATACGCCGTCATCGTCGTCGGCGGCGGCGAATTCATCGTCGGCGAATTCATCATCATCATTTGATCTGCGCTAAAGCGCTCGAAGTGGGAACGTTGAAATGCCTGCGTCTCCAGCATCGTCGTCGGCCCCGTAGGCGTCATCCTGGGCGTCGTCGCCCTTGCCGTCTGTGAATCGCCTCCATTCGAAACCGGCAAAGACGAAGAAGAACCCACATTCTTCTTCATCGGCGCTTTCTTCGGCCCAACCGCGTACTGTCGTTGTTGTTTGTGTTGTTGATGATGTGTGTTGATTTGCATCTTTCTCTTGCTCGATTGTTGATCGGATTGCAGATTTCGCTGCGCTTGCATCATCATACCAAACACATTAGAACCGTCACCACCAAAACCAAAACCACCAGCTCCAACAGCATCACCACCACCAGCAGCTGCTGTCGTCGTCGTCGCACTTCCTCCTCCAAGTCCCGCATCATCGTATGTCGTCAAAAAACCGTTGTCAATCGCATCGTTTCCTCCCACTGTTTTGTTGTATCATTCGGACGACGACGTCAACAACAACAACAAGAAGAAGAAGAAGACCGGCGGGGTTAGCTTTTTAAGAAACTACATTTTTCGATGTTGACGCGAAAAAGTGAAGAAAATTGAGATGAAGAAAAAACACAAAATATACGAGCAAAAAACAAAAGAGCAGGCAAAAGAGCAACCACCGGAAACCAAAGTCTCTCGAAAACACAGAAACGCGGTCATTCGCTTCGCGATCAATCAATCACGCGTCACGTCTCCGTATACTCTCTGCGTCGTTTTCTATCGCTCTCTTTGCGCTCGCGCGTATGGTCTGGAAGTAAACCAAAACGAGTGCAGGCAGGCAGGAAAACTAGCCGTTTGAAAATACGGAAAAACCACGCGTTGAGATTGCGAGATTGGGCGCGCGTTCGCGCTCCGCGAGGAGACGATGCGAACGTAAAAACATACAAAAAACCACCGCAAACGCACCTCCAATTTCCGCTTGTTCTACTTCTTCATCACTATCGCTATTTAGAACAATGACATGTTCGTGCGACATGATGGAATGTAGCGTTGGAGCGCCTTAATTTTGAAGCAAGCGAGTAGTTCAAAAAGAGCTCACAAGAGGAGAAAATTTTGGCGGGAAAAAAAACACCCCATTCAAAAAGCTCTTGAAAGAAAAGATGTGTGAGACAGTGAGAGAGGGTGAAAAGAAATTATTCGCGGTGCGTGGATTTTGATGCTCTTTTTTGTGCAAACCTCGAAACGCACTACACGGATGTGCTCTTTCGAAACCGTTTCTCGTTCTATTTGACGACGATATACCACAGAGCACCACCGGCTACATACATAAACTTATTTCTTCTTCTTACCTCCTCCTCCTCCTCCTCCTCTTAGTTTCTGCTTCTTCCCTTCCCTCTTCTCCGTCTCTTGCTCTTTTTGCATCTTCTTCGCCGCTAATCCCACGTCCACGCCTTCGCTCGTCTTCTTCGATTTTTCGCGTTTGATGAGTTTCTCGACGAAAGCTTTTTCTTGCGCTTTCGTGTTTTTGTCGTCCGTGTTGCTCGCGAACGATCGTCGTTTGCCTCTGGCTTTAATCTTTTCGTCGCCGGGAATTGGCGCGTTAAACTTCCCGACGCTAGCCGTCGACGTTGCCACTTTATATTGCACGTCTTTGACCAACTGTTTACTCTTTAAACTCTTCGCGCCTACGCCTCCTCCGTTGTCGCCGCCTTTTTTACCGCCGCCGCCGCTACTATTATTATTACTCCCCGCACCAATCGCTAACCTCAACGTCGCCGGCAACGCCGCCGCGCCTTTCTCTTTCACCTGCTCCCCTAAATTCCGCCTCCTCTGCATCTCGTTCTTCTCCACCCTCGCTTTCTTATCTTTCCTCTCCTTCAAAAACGGATCCTCCGTCTGGCCCGCTCGGCTCGAAAGTTTCGCCTCGACGATGGCAATCTTCGTCGAATCCTTCGCCCGATCGTACCCGTGCCTCCTCTTCCACTCGTCTTGCTGCTCGTCGAATACCATTTTACTTCTTTTCCTCTTCTTAATCCCTTTCTCCTCCGCGAATTGCTCCCACTTCGTCTTCGGCTTTTCCATGGAAGGCAAAGGCAAACTCCGAGGAAATTTCGTCTCCCCGGGTGGCAAAAGCGCAAACCTTCCGTTCACGTCCGATTCCGACGGCAACGCGAACAAATCGCTCACCAATCGTTGCAACACGTCTCTCGCGTGCGCTTTGATGTTTTCGTCTCTCTCTTCTCGAGTCAAAGATCCAAGCGCGAGGCTGAATTTCTCTCGCTCTAAAACGCTCGTTTCAGAGACCAAAAGATTCCCCACGTCCACATCTACCGCGCCGGTGTACGCCTCGGTCGCTTCCAGCGTCGTTTCGATCCGCAACCTGTTGTTGTGACTCTCGTTGTTGTTCTCGTCATCACGCATCGTTTATTCGTCGTGTTAAAATGAATCTGTCAAAGTGTGTGTTCTATTATTCTTCTCTCAAACGACAGAGAGAAAAGGAATGACGAGAAAAGCCGCCGCCAAAAACAGCAGACGTTTTGCGAGAGAAAAAGGCGAGCGTTTTGGTCGAATGTGTCCTCATTATTTATAGAGCACTACTCTTCGTAATCTGAGCGAGAGATAATTAGTCTCTGTATATCTATATCGTTCTCAGCAGAGGTACGCGTTATTCTCTCTCTCCTTTCTTTTAACTCGTTCGCGCGTTTGTCTCTCGTTCATTCATTCATTCGCCAAAACACAAATGCATTTTTCCCTCGTACTTTGGCGGGTGCGTCATTAGAGTCTCTGTCTTGCCTTTATAATTCCATGGCTTTGACAGCGCTAACCGCCGCCTAGATGTAAAAGAACGATGTCGCCTCTAAGCGCTTCCGTTGGGAGTATTCTTACATTCGCTCCCGTTGTCGCCCGGTCTTCGTTGGACATTTTTATATATATCTCGTTTTGTTGGTGTTTGTTGGAGATGGATGGAAGAGAGAGAAAGAGAGAAAAATACGCCTATGAGGAAGCACACTTGTCCGTACCATCTGACGTAATACTCTGATTATCAAAACTTGTGAATCTCGTTAATCCGAGGCGTTTACGTGTTTCTTCTTCTCTCCTTCTTGGTTCGATGTCGATTTTGAGATGATTTTATGCGTTTATATAGATACTGACATCTTGTTCTTGTTCTTCTTTTCGCTCGTCGCAGGAGGTACGAGACTCTCTTTTGCGAGAGATTGGTGCAGAACAACAACGACGATTCGATGATGCAAACGCACGCACACGACGCAACACAAATACACGAAAGATGATGATTTCCAAAAATATATCTTAGGACACCTTCGGAGCGCAAGCTATGAGAAGAACATTTGAAACCTGATTTCATGTAGTATGCGCGCGGAATGTATGCATTCGTCGTTGCGCGAATTTGTGTGGAAGAAGAAAAATGGAAGTCGATGAAAGATAATCTCAAGGCATAGTTCACTTGATTGCGGACTTGTTCAGGGTCTATAAGCATGAAACTAAAAATCTCGAGAATGGAGACTTCTTTCTTTGTTGTTGTTGTTGTTGTTGTTCTTGTTGTCCACCTATTTCATCGTTTTTGTTTTTGGGCGCTTCACTTTACTCGAGTTTGACCGCATTCGTGCAAATGATTCAAACCTGAGCCATTCCGCGTCCATAAAGTGACCCTTAAGTAAAGCGGTTTATTCGTTTGTCAGTAACGTCTCATCCCTAGAGCTTCTGGTACATTCGTTTTTGTTTTCGTTTTTGGTTTTGGCCGCGCGCGCTCGACGGATGAAAATAACGTGTATATAATACGCGTTTACATATATGCGGGTGACGAAAAACCTTTTATGAACAATCCTACTCTGAGTGCCTTGTACGCTGAGGATTACATACCTGATGCGAACTGACGCATATATGAAACGAACGTGTTATAGCATTGCACACACGGCGTGGCTTGATTGTTTGATTGATGATGATGATGGTGATGATGCGTTGAACGCAATCGATGAGATATCCGTGAAGAATAAACTATACAGAACTCAAAAACTTTTCCGAACACCCAATGTGGACGAATATACGACCATACTCTCTGAGATATCAATGGATTGCGTTCGAAGCAGTAGCAGCCTTTCATCATCGCGCAACAGAAAACAGTCATTTGCCTTTGTGGCTTTCGTTCTGCTTCATCGTCATACTGACGCGTATTTTATTATTTCTTTTAAACAGGAGAGACGATGATGCACCGAGCGTTTCGCACGACGCTACATACCTCGTTGGCAGCGTGCGCTGCTCTCGCTGCCTCGGCGACGTTAGCCTCGAGCGAAGGCGTGGCGATCGGAAACAAGAACATACCAAGTATAATGAAAGAAAACGAGGATAACGGTAAAAATAATAGTACGAGATCAACAAAATGGGATCAGAACTGGGATCGCATGCATTCGAGCGCGCAAACTACATCGACGACATCGACGCGAGTCATTCATTTAGTGAGACACGGACAATTCAATCAAAAAGGCAAAGACGATACGAAACACACGTTGACCGATTTAGGGAAGAAACAAGCCTCGTTAGCCGGTAAACGCCTTCGGGATATCATTCCCAAAGGCACGACGCCTAAACGAATAGTTTCCTCGACGATGACTCGAGCAGAAGAAACCGCACAAATCATACGCGATGAATTCTTTAAAGAGATTGAAACGATAGAAAAATCCGATTTGTTACGAGAAGGCGGACCTATTCGTCCTGAACCAGACACTTGGACGCCCTATGGTGGACCATCGGAAGCGGAGTACTTTCGAGATGGCGCGCGCATTGAAGCCGGCTTTCGGTGGCTCTTCCATCGCCCGAAAACAAACGAGAAGAACGTTTCGAAAGACGTGAACAAGTCAACAGCACGAGAGAGAAAAAGCGAAACGAAAGAAAAGAACGAAGTAGATGACGACAAAGGAGCGGCTTCGCTAAAAAAAGTGGTTAATAAGCCCCCCGCCGCGCAAGAAGAAACAACGCACGAAATCGTCGTGTGTCACGGGAACGTCATTCGATACTCTCTCCTTCGATTGCTTCAGCTCCCCCCAGAAGCTTGGCTCCGGTTTAGTTTATACAACGGGTCCATAACGAGAGTTGAAATTCGTAGCGACGGTTTGTGTAGCGTGAGATGCGTCTCCGACGCTGGATTTATGCATCCGGAGGAGATTTCATTCAATTAATTTATTAGCGAGGTACCGGTAGCAGTTGAAAAGTAACCACAAACGACACTCTTTAACGCGCTAGTAAGTACGTGATACTTACGATTCTATAACACTATTTATTCTTCGTTCCCGAGTAAACGACGACGAAATAAACGTTAAAAATGTTCGCGCAGCACTGTCCCCATCAGCTTCGCGTGACTTCTTCCTCTTCCGCGACGTGTTCTTCCTCGCATCGTTCGAAAAATCAATCGAAACGAAGATACGCCGCTTGCGCGTCATCACCATCAGAAGGAAAAGAAGGAGAACAAGATGATGCGATTCCGGCGAACTGCACTCGAGTTTCCGTGGAAGTAAAAAAACCCCTAGGATTAATCCTCGAAGAAGACGGTTTAGGTGGCATCGTCGTCGTCGAAGTCGTTTCCGAAGGAAACTCTGCCAAGACGAAATTGATTCGGAAAGGAGATAAAATCTTGGCCATATCGGCGCAAATCAAAACGCGCACGCAAGATTACGGCGGCGTTTCCGTGGGGTCTGGCGAAGAGATGATTCGTTTGCAAGTTCAAGGGGAAAAGTTTGATACGATCATGGCGGCGATATCTTCGTACCCTTCTCAGAAAACGATGAAGATTGATGTGCTTAAATGCCAGGAGTAAAAATAGTATAAAGCGCACGTATAGAGAGGAAGTGGAAGAGATACGCGTTGATTTTAGTCTAGGTACCTGTAGTCTTTGTTGTTATTAGTTATAAAGTACGATACTTTTACGGTGGTTGTCCCCACCCCGTGGGTGTTTTCGTGGTGTACGCTCCTCCTGGTTCGACATTCTCTGGCGTGTGAATGGCGTGTTCAAAACCTGGTGGTAGACTCGCGGTAGAACGGTGTGGCGGCGTCGATTCCTCATTGAGTAAGTCGTCTAACCACGGGCTTTCTTCGAACGCTTCGTTGTTTCTCGTTTGTTGGGCTTCATTGCTCCCGAATCCATTATTATTGGTATGCGAGGAGACTGATGAAGTGTCGTCGGCGGATGGAATAGAGGGTATGTGTAGACCCCATACCGACGGTTGTTGTGGTTGTGGTTGTGGCTTTTGTTGCCTTTGTTGTAAATTTACCATCGTGTCTTGCATTTTAAGCAATCGCTCGTTGTTGCGTTTTACTTTTTCATTCTCTTTGAGCAACATAAAGTTCTCGCTCTTCAAATGGTTGTTTTCCAGTTCCAAGACGTTTTTCTCTCGGTTCAAGATTTCAATTTCTTCCCTCAACTCCGCTATGGTATAATCGTCGCTTGATGGTTGCGCGTTTGAAACCTTGTGATTATTTTTACGAGGAGAACGTGGAGATACGGTACCGCCGCGTTGGGTACCGCGAATTTGTTGTTGCTGGACCTGCTCCTCTGGCGTTGGTTGTCGAGGTTCCTGCTCCGCAATGCCGCGTTGGGTACCGCGAATTTGTTGTTGTTGGACCTGCTCCTCTGGCGTTGGTTGTCGAGGTTCCTGCTCCGAAATGGAGGAGGACATAGGGGGGTAATTCCCTCGGGGTTGATCGCTCACAAAATGCGTTTCAATAATGCTCTTAATTTGTTGTTGCGATTGTTGTTGCACTTGCATCAGCTGCTGTTGTTTTTGCCTCTTCTCAATCAATTTTCTTTCATCCTTTTCGTACTTTTCGTAATCCTGCCTCCATGCTGCTAATGCTCCACCGCTGGCGAAGATTTCATACTTTCCGTACAAGTCCTTCACGCGCGCATCACTGAGAGTTAGCACGTACTCATTAAGAGTTTTCCAATCGTGTCTGTTCGGGTCTTGCGTTCTCTTCATTTGTTCTCTTAGAGTGGTACTCTCTTCGAGAAAGTCCTTAAAACTCCCACGCTTATATTTTAACTTTTGACTTTCTTTCACCATATACACGAGAGCATCTTTATCGTGGGCGTTAAATTTATAGATTTGCGCCAAACTCCTAGTCTTGGTAGTGTTGCTGGTTTTGTTACTCGATGCTTCTTTTGCGAGAGTAGGTTTTGTGGTTGTCGTCTTCGTCGGAGCTTTTATTTCTTGGACAGGTGGTGAAGGCTTTCTTTGGGTCGCAGCACCCTCCGATATGGAGAGGGAAGGCGATTGTCTTTCCGCACGCGCAGGGCGATGTTTTGAAGCAGAAGCAGCACTCCCTGGCCACAACAACTCTTCGATTCTTTTTCTATCCTCATCCGTCGGAACTCGGATTTCTGGTTGAGCTCGCACCGGCCCTGCGTTCTTCTCAGCCATGACGAGTAGCATTTTCTTGACAATTTTCTCCGCGTACTTCTCGATCTTATCGGTGGGAAACTTATTCTGAATTAAGAACTCCTTGCCAGCTTCTCCCAAATTTTCACCGCTCGCGGGAGAGTACCGAAACTCGTGCGGCTCTTTCGTCGTCGGATGCTGTATCCTGAACTTGTAAGCTGTCTCCTCCCCCTCTTCGCCGCCACCGCCGTTTTTCTTCTTCCACTCCTTCTTAAGCTCCCTGAAATACTCCACTTTCGCTTTGCAAATCTCTCGTCTCTCCCCCTCGGTCAATTCGTGCTCCTTTTCCGTCAACGGACCATCTTTTCTCCTCCAATTTTTACTCCGCTTCACCACCGGCGCCAAGCGCACGGACGTCATCGTCTGATCGTCCTTGTCGTACACGTCCGCTTTATACGCGCCGCCAGATATCGAGTTTGGATATTCTTGCCAGTACACTTTAAACACGTCCATGTGTTTCAAAATATTATACGCGGTACTGCCGTTCGAAGAAGCGCCCGATGATGATTTCACCGACTCATGCGCTCCGACAACCCAGTCCTCTTTCTCCTCTTCAACTCTAAAATTGCCACCACCACCACCATCACCGGTGCTCTCATTCAACGCCTGAAAGACATTTCCGGTGTTCGAAGCACCCACTTCCCCCATGAATCGTTCTTTCGCTTGGTCGATCGTTTGATCCATCTGCGATCGATCTTCCACGTACGGTTCCGATGTTTCTTCTTGCAAAGATTTCTCCATCGCTTCTTTCAATTGCGCTTGGAATCGCCGCTCTTCTTCTTCTTCTTCTTTTTTGCTGCTCTTTCTCCCGCGATCGAAAAACCCGCGCTCCATGATCCCAGACATATTCTCTGAACGCAGAAAAGAGAGAGAGTCTCGGAGAGAAAGTGTGTGCGCGCGAGCGCCGGGTCAAAACGCTTCCTTTTTGGTGAATTTAGGTGATGGAGGAGATCAAACAAAAAAGTGAGGAAAGCTTTCTGAAAATTTACATATTACAGTATGCGCATTGTTATTACAAAGATCTTCTTCCTCTTCTTCTTCTTCTGGACTTCTTCTTTGCACACGAACGACGACTAGTCCGACGGCGGCGGCGACGGCGGTGGCGGTGGCGGCGACGGCAACGGGGGACTGATCGGCGTCGCCTCCGGCGACGGCGGAATCCCGTAGTATTCTTGCCAAGTCAACACGTCGTCTCGGCAAGAACCCATCATTTCCGACGGCATGCACGCGAAGCCGTCTACGACGCTATTCGTGTCTAATCCTCCAGATTTCATCGGGCTACCCACGCACAGAAGGAGAAATGGGAGCACGAATATGAATCCGAGGAGGATGGCGAAGCCGCTTTGGGCGCTTTTGACTTGTTCGGAGGTCAACGACGGTCGTTCTGGACTGTAATAAATCCCCGCGGTAGCCGCGCCGAAGAGGAAGGCGAATAATTGCGTCAGGTTATCGGTAAATGGCGAGTAACCGAATAAGATGACGATGATGAATATCGCGAAACCAAAGCAGTGTATGAAGGATAACTCCTTCGTTTTCCAGTAATCCGCGTAGCACAGCGGAAGGATGGCGGCGATGGAGGATAACCCGCCCGTGGTGACGTGGTCGTTCAAGAAGTACGTGGACGCTAGAATACCCACGAACGGGCCGCAAAATAGCGGTATAGCGATGTACCCACCAATATTTCTCTCGATAGGAGCCGCTATGAATAGGAGGGCGAGTAAGGTGATCACGAACGTCACTACGTTCCCGACCGCGAAGATGGACGTAAACAAGCGCCAAATTTCAGTCTTCTCCGTGACTAACCAACCTAGATTTCCGGCTATGCACGATGATTTGGCCATTTCAAACTTCGACGGCCCCATGAAGGCGTTGCCATCGGTTGACCACGACGCTGAGTTGCAAAACACAATCTGAACGCCGTACATCATCGAGAGTAACACGGCAAAGAGGAATACCCATCGAACGTGTTGCTGGTTTCGCATGACGGGAAGTAATCTCAGACTCACTCGGTACGCCACGGCGGTTTCGACCGCGTCGCCGTCTCGCCTTATCTCGATCCAGTTTTGGTGCGTTTGCGGGTTTCTGAATCCAAAATTGTTACGTTCGTGGAACGCCGCTTCGTCTCGAGAAGGCGCGACCGGGTAGAACCACGAGTCGCCTCTTCGAATGGGCGGACCAGTCTGTATCGATCGGTACGTCGACGGTAATTCCGGAGGGATCTCCTCGTTATGCATCCAGTAGCTTCCGTTTTGTTGTTGCTGGTTGTTATTATCGCTGCTGCTTCCATTATTGTTGTTGCTGTTCGTGTTACTATCGTTGCTATCATTATTCCGCGACGGGTTCCTTCTCCCGTCGATTGCGTCAAAAACGCGTCGTTGCGTTTGATTTACAAAGTGTTGAGTCCTGGTAATTTCCCTGTTCACGTTCGCGATAAAGGTCGGCACCGCGCTCGACAGGCTCATCATCCGGCGAACAATAGTCGATCTCCTCGACGTAGAGGCACTGGCATTCGAATCGTTAAGAGTATCTCCGCGACGACCGATAACCGGCGGCGCCGTGGGATTCGATTCGATATCTCTCAACTCCGCCGCGCTCACCAGTCGCATCTCGGTCATCCCAACCACCGGCGACCCTTTCAAACCTCTCACGTCTCCAGACTCGTTCAGAATCTCCGGACACGTCCTCCTCGCCCACTCTTGTATGGCGCTTCTCAGAGCGAAATTCGGCGCCATCCTCACGATGGACTCGTTCGCTTCCGCGAGCGGTTGCCCCGTCGCCGGGCACGTCCTTCCGCCTCTCTGGATCCAGTCCTCCACGCTCGCTCGCTCGTACGTTTGCCCGGTTCTCACAACCACCGGATCTTTCAACAACTCTAAACTCACCGGGCAGAAAAACGTAGAGCTCGCCCCTAACGTTCGCGCGTAATCGTCGATCTCGTCCTCGTCCACCGCGGGTTGCGACGACGAAGTTCGTGCCTTCGAGGGTGGTTTTGGCTGTTTAAAATCACTCTTCTTCTTAATCTTCTCGTCGTCGTCGTCGTCTTCTTCGTCGTTTTGCGCGCTGTTTCGATGATAGCTCGGATACTGCGCTTCCTCCACCGCTCGTCGTAAGACCGAAAAGTTTTCTTCTCTTTCGTCTCCTTCATCTCGTGCCCCGGCGAACGGGTTGTTATTGGTACGAACTCCCCGTCGTTGCCTTTGCATCTCAATCGCAATCTCTTCGTCGTCGGTCGTATCGCGAGATGACATTCTTCTCCGCGTCGCGATGAAAATGCGCGCTGTTGTACAAAATAGAATATGTATGCGGTAGTTTTTGGTTGTCGATGTGTTATGTGTGTTTGTGCGTTTGCGCGAGAGAGAAAGAGCGTTCGTTTTTGTGGTGCAGATTAGTCTTGTTTCTGATATTTTTCGCACATTTTCATCAATACGAAGATCTCTTTCTCTTTCCTCTAAGATGTTGTTACAATAATCTCTTCTCTAGTTTATCACGAAGTTTTCGTGCTTTGCGCGGGGTCTCTATACTTTCTATAAATTCTCTCGATTTCATCGTCGACGTCTTTTCCGAGAGGCGGTTGCGTATACGCTTTCAAATTTTCCTCCAACTGGGGCATGGTCGTCGCGCCGATGATGCTCGAACAGACGAAATCGCGGTCTCGAACGAAACGCAAGGATAAATCGGTCAGCGTTAAGCCGCTTTCCTCGGCTAAGGTTTGGTATTCCGTCAAGCAGTTTTTCAATCGCGGTTCGTTGAATCGAGCCATATATCCGGGGAAGAGCGTGAATCGACTGTTCTTTGGCGGTTCGGTTGCTTTTAAATATTTACCGGTTAAGGCGCCGCCGGCTAATGGAGAATACGCTAAGAAGCTGACGTTGTGATTCTTCGGCGAACACGCTTCGTTTAAATCGGTTTCAAACGCGATTCGTTGGAGTAAATTGTACCCGTTTTGTATCGTTTGCATCTTCGGGGACTGTTCTTTCTTATATTTCGCCAACGCTGCAAACTCGCAAACGCCAAACGTCGTTTCATTCGACGTTCCAAAGTATCTCACCTTCCCGCTTTTAATCAGTCTATACATGCATTCAGCTTGTTCTTCGAACGAAACATCGTCCTCGCGTTCGCTCGTTCTTTCGTAAGGAACGCCTCCGAACAGCGAAACGTATCGATCCGGCCAGTGCAGTTGAAGCACGTCGACGTAATCCGTTTGAAGTCGCTCCAACGAACACTCCACGCTTAATTCCATCTGTTTCGCCGTCAATCTGTTCTCCTCCCCGGGAATTCGCCCTCTCAATTGCATTTCGCTCCTCCCGGCAACTTTCGTCATCAATATAATCTCCTCTCGTTTCACGTCTTTCTCCTTCAACCACGAACCGATGTATTCGTCCGTTTTCCCTTGCGTTTTCGCGTCCGCAGGAACGGCGTACATTTCCGCCGTATCTATGGAGTTCACCCCGAACTCTTTGATTGCATAATTGAGTTGTTCGTGCGCGTCTTTTTCCGTGTTTTGTTTCCCGAAGGTCATCGTGCCGAGCGTGACGTCTGCGATGTGGATGTCCGTGTCCCCGATGACTTGATTTCTTTCCAATGAAAATGATGTCTTCGTCGCGCAATATCGCCGTCTCAAAGTCTCCGTTCTTTTCCTTTTACGCGAGAGAGAAACGGGAGAATACCCGCTGATTTTGAAGCTTGCCCGCGCAGAGAGTGCCGTCGACATGTTTATGCGTCCGTGACTCTACGCGTCGTAGGTATTCGATATTTATGCGGGGAAATCCCAAGACGTACTTCATATCTAATGCGCGCGAAACGCGCGCATAAACAGAACATGTCCACCACTGCGACGTCTGCCTCCTTCAACAAGCTCGTCCGCGTGGACTGGTCGTTCGTCCTCACCAGCGCCGTTTCCTCGTCAAAGTCTTTCGGTATGAGTAAAGAGGGAGAGGGAGAAGAGGAAGGCGGCGACGGGGATGACATCCGCTCGAGAGTCAACGTAAGATTGGTGTTCGAAAACGAAGAGGACGATGAAGAACAACAACAACAACAGAAGAGGAAACAAAGAGAAATCAAAATGGAACTCACGTTATCGCAGTTTTACGAATTTAAGAGAGATTTAGAAATCGCCAGGAAGAGTTTAAATGATGCGGAGGGAGAGGTATGATGAGAGGACTGATGAGAGACAGAGAGAAGCTTTACGACGACTCTGCGCTGCGATACCGCGTCGATGATATCAATGCATTTCCGAGAAAAGAATACACGCAGTATGAAACCACGGTTTAATAACGAGGCGAACGACTTTAACGACGGCGAAAAGTTGAATCGTTGCTCTTTCGCTCGCTACACTCGAAGGTGCCAGAAGACGCGAGATAGAATGTGCGTTTCTGTTCAACGCAAAATCGAACGTTCTTCTTTCGACGACGAAGCGACGATGAAAAAGCAGCGGAGAATGAAGAACGACGTAAACGAGGAAGAAGTACGTTAAGAAGGAGTTCGTTAAAATCATGGAGGAAGGATTACGAGGCGCGAAAAACCAACCGTCGCGAGAGGAGGGTAAAGTTCCGAGCGAAAATGGACGTCTCGAAAGAGCGCAAAGATTGCTTGTTCTTAGGATCAACGAACGCGTTTGTACCGCCGAAAGGAACTTGAAGCGAGATGATCGCCAACATCGAGAACACAACAAAATCGGTGTCTGGTGAGAAAGAAAAAGAGGCAAAACAGACGAGCAAGAATAAGGAGAGCGCAGAAAAGCGAATTGATAGATTTTCAGAGCTGTATGCGTCGTACTCGCGTAAACACATGGAGTATTTGTAAGAAGTTTTCTCTCCTTTTCATCACAAAAGACGGACCTTTTCCTCGTTACGTTTTTACGCTTTACACTGCTCCTGTTGTACTCCTCGAAAGACTTTTGTAACAGAAGAAGACGAAGACGAAGTCGTAGCAGAAGGAGAGCGCGTCAGAGTCTCTTCTCTGTTCGTTTTCTCTCTAAAAACACTTTTGCCTTCTTTGCGTTCGTGAAAAGCGAAGCGCACTTTGGTGTCAAAGCGGCGGCGGCGCAAAAGACAATTTCCAATTTCATCCGAGAGAGAGAGAGAGAGAGAAAATGTCGGCGGCGGCGGAGAGGAAAACGATATCAACGAACACTAATTCGTCGCTCGTATCCGCGCATTTCGCCTTGGACGACCCGATGCGCGTTCTGTACGACAAGCACAGTCGCTCGCAACAACCGGAAAGCAAGAGAGTTATTTCCGCCTTACTGGCGATATGTGCGGTGATTACCGAGAAGAACATGCAGCCGTCTCCGGTGAGCGTGTACGCGGCAACGATGGCGTCGTTGACGAGCGTCGTCGATGATGATGATTCTTCGAATGCTGGTGGCGAATCTGCGGTACACTCGGGCGAAGGCGAGAGGCAAACGGTGCACGCGATGTTGACGATACTGGCGGTCGCGTTGGAACATTGCAGTCCCGCGGCGATTAAGAGTAAACTGATGGAAACTGTCGACGTGTTGGTGAAAGTTGGGAGGGATAACCAGGAGCACTCCGCGGCGCTGAGGGCGGTGATTAAATGTCTCGGGTTCGCGTTGAGAGCGACGGCGACGGCGAAAATCGGGAAGGAAGAGTGGGAGAAGATGTTTGGGAAACAAGGAGGAGGAGGAGGAGAAGGAAAAGAAGGAAACGAGAACAGTAACAGCAACAATCAGTTAGGGAAAGCTTTTTCTGCGCTGTGTCACTTTTGTGTGGACTCGAGGCCGAAAGTGAGAAAATCGGCGCACGAAGCGGTGCAGGAAGTGCTCTCCGCGACGAAAGGCGCCAGAGTCGGAAAGGTATTTTTTCAAAAGACGTTTGGCGCGTTCGCAGTGCAAAAACTGAAAGCGCCCAGGGATGCGGCGGAGAAAGCGGCAAACATGAAAGGCGCGAAAGGCGCGAAGAAAGAGAAGGATGTCGCGATTGCCACCGCAACGGAGGCTTTACACGTTTTAGGCGCTCTGAAAGGCTCGTTGGCGAGCGTAGAGGAGCCGACGGCTTCGAAGATTGTCGATGCGACGATTGAGATTACGTCGTTGGGTGAACCGTTGCTGGAGACGCATGCGACGGAAACGTTGTTGGCGTTGTCGATGTCTCCGAACCCAGGGTGCGACGCGAAGACATTTATGAAAATTCTCGAACCCGTGGCGAGATTGGCGAGAGAAGCGTCGCATACGCAACCGACAAAATGCGTCACGTTAGCGCGGTTAATCGCAAACATTGCCACCCAAATGTATAGAAAAGATCCCGAGGAAGCGGGAAAAGCGTTACCGTTTACGTTTGAAAGTTTGTTGAAGTTATTAAATGCGCCTCACGAAGGCGTCGCGATTGAGACGTGCGAAGCGATGAAGACGTTGATTCGAGAAACCGTTGATAGCGAAATGGCGAGAGAAGGCGTGAAATACGTCGCGACGTTACGAGTGCAACAAAAAACGAGTAAAAAGAATAGCAGCTTAAAACCGCCTCCGATGATAGGCGTCGCAAAATCGATAGAGTCTGCGTTAGGCATGCGTTACCGAGCGGCTTGGCCTTTTACCATACCGGTCGCCACGCAGTGTTTCCAAAGACTCGGCATTGCCGGCGGAGCTTTATTGAGTGGTTCCTTAGCCGCGCTCGGAGAAATGGGCGCGAATGCCGACGGGTTACGGTGTAAAAGTCAAATAGAAACGTGCATTTCTACCGCGGCGGAATATATCGGCGCCGAAGCGTTGCTCGAACAACTCCCGTTACGATTGGAAGAGTCCATCGATAAATCTTTAGAACGAAGAGGCGACGACGACGACGTCCAAGACGAAGAAGATATGGACATCGACGACGAATCCGATGGTTCTCGACTATGGCTCGTGCCGTTGTTGCGTCGATCTCTTACTGGCGCGAGAATGTCTTTCTTCGGCGAGTTTGTGTTACCAGAAGCGCGTCGATTAGGAGGACGAGCCGCCAAGGCGCAAAGCGAAAACAGACTCTTCGAAGCGCAAAGGTGTCGCGCTGCAGAATTAGCGTTATGGTCACTCTTACCAGGCTTTGCTAATTTTCCCATCGACGCTGGAGAGAGTTTTCCGACGTTTGCGAAAGATTTAGGTCACGCGTTGAGCGCGAGAGATGATTTACGAGCGCCAATTTGTGAATGTTTGAGAAGATTGTGTCGACAAGCACTGGCAGCCACTGGTGGGGACGATAATAACGACGACAACGACGACGACATAAATTCCGATTTGAATGTATCCGATCTCGACACGGAGAAAGAGGATAACGAGAGCGAAGGGGAAGATGGTAAAGAAAAAGTCCCAGCTCATTTTACCGTGCACATCGCCGAGGCGCAGTTGGAAACAATCTCGAAATTTTCTAAGAATTACATGCCAATTCTGTTCAATTTATTCGTGACTTCGGAACCGCACGCGCGAGGAGAGATTTCATCCACCATCGGTGGGTTCGCGAAAATTGCAAGTAAGGAAACCGTAAACACGTTCTTTAAGCAAGTGTTGAAAAAGTTGGTCGAAGCGGCTTCGTCCTCGTTGATTGAGGAGAAGGAGGAGGAGGAGGAAGGAGAAGGTGCTCACAAAAAGAAGAAAAAGAAAACGACCTCAAAATCGTCCTCGAAAGAAGAAGAGGAGGCAAGAGTGTTGAAAAAGTGCAGTTTCATCGATCTCGCGCACGCTTTAGTACCTGGATTAGATATGGACGCGTTAGATGCGGCGTTCAAAATCGCCTCCTCTGCGGCAAACGAGAAAGAAGCGGCGAGTCAAAAGCGAGCGTATAAACTGCTCTCGGCAATTTGTGCGGCAAAAAAAGGCGCCTGGCTGGCAAAGATGAGCAAAGACGTGGAAATGTGCTTGATGGACGCCGGTGACACGTGCGCGACGGCGGCGAGACGACGCCGGTTAGAGGTTATCGGGTTCGTACTGCCGCACTTACAAAGCCACGCCGGAAACGGAAACGACGAAGACGATGAAGATGATAACGACGACGCCATGAAGACTTTACTCGCAGAACTCATCCTCGCGACGAAAGAGCAAAACGCAAAGACGCGTTTGTTGGCGTATCAACTTTTAGTTGACATTCCAAGACGCATGGAAAAGGAAGCGAGCGAACGACAAGGCGCTATCGCGGATGGACAAGTTGGTAACCGCGCCGGCGTCGCCGCGTGGCTCGCGCAAAGCGACGAGGGGGATAAAGGCAAGAAGAAAAAGAACAAAAATAAAAACGGAAGCAAAGACGACATGTCAGACGACGACGATTCAGACGACGACGACGACGACCGCGATGTGATTCTCAGCGACGACGACAATGATGACGAAGATGATAAGGACAACAACGATAACGACAACATGGCGATTGAAAACTTGGAGCCGGTGCCAGATCTTATCGACGAAAGTTCTCTCGCCATTCGAGGATTCTTTCTCACCGTGCTCGCCGGTGTCGTCGGCGCGACGCCACAAATGCAATCTGCCTCAGTCGTCGCCTTGGCGCGTTTGCTTTACGAATTCTCCGCGAAACTTGTTGAAATCGTTCCCGAACTTCTCCCGGCGATTTACAAATTGCTCAAAGGTCGCAACAGAGAAGTCGTGAAAGCCTCGTTAGGTTTTATAAAAGTCGTCGCCGTGCGTTTGCCGCAAAACGAGCTCGCTTCGCACTTACCAGAACTCCTTCCAGCTGTTTTGAAATGGTCCTCGGATTCTAAGAACAGGTTCAAATTGAAAACGAAAGTGATTGTCGAACGATGCGCGAAGCGGTGCGGATGGCGCGCGGTGGAAGACGCCATACCGAAAGAGCACTTAGCTTTGGCGTCACACATGAAAAAAGAGGAAACCAAGATAGAAATGAAGAAGAAAAAGGCTCGAGCGGAAGAAACGGCGAGTCGGGCGAGCGGTAAAACCGGTCGCAAAAGTCGCTGGAACGAGGAGGAAATCTTTGGCGACGAAAACGACGACAACAACAACCAACGTTCCGAGTTTGGTGGATTCGGTCCTAAATCCCACCGCGGGAACAGCGGCGGTTCTGAAGGTGCATTTCGCAACGCGCGCGATGCGCACGCTTCGAGAGCGAGCGCCGGCGCCCGGCTCCCCGTCGGTGCTGAATTCGATTTACTCGACGACTCGAAAATGCGCAAACACCTACTCGCGCAAGGCGCGAAAACCGCGCAATACAGACGAAACGAGTTTGGCGATGCCGACGACGACGGCACAAAATACAGAACCGACAGATCCACCGGTAAACTTAAAATCGTCGAAGAGAACGACCGCAAGCGCGCGCGCGACGACGACGAGGAAGATGAAGACGGCGCCACGCGACGCACATTCGGCACTCGCAAATCCGGCAAAACCAAGCGCACGACGAATACCAACAAGTCCACCAAAACGAACAAAACCACCAAAACTTCCGCCACGCACACCGGCGACCGATACAAAGCCAAAGGAGGTGGCGACGTTCGCAGAAAAGGCGAAAAGTTACAACCGTACGCGTACTGGCCTTTGGACGCGAAGCTGCTCAATCGGCGCAACAGCAAACGCGGCCAGGCCAGAGACACGCTTTCCGGCGTCGTCAAATCGAGCAAAGACAACGGGATCTTTCGAGGGAAAAAAGCCAGGAAAATAGAGTAGCGCAGAGAGAGCACTCATCTGGCAGGTGAGAAAACGACCACCCTGCTTTTGCACAAACACTAAAAGAATTCTTCTTTGTAACATTAACATTAACATTAACATTAACATGAACATCACATTGCGCGTAAAATCGTACCAAAAGCTCTTGCATTTTCCTCATTAGACGTACGAAAAGAAACAGAGAAGAGAGACCGACAAAAGCAGAAAACGCTCGACGCGAGAGGAAAGAAAGAAAGAACACGCATACATGTCGTCCTTTTCTCTGCAGCTTTCTCTTTTTTTTGTCTTCTTCCTGTCGTTCTTCGCTTCGTCGACGTCGTCATCCGCGAACGCCCCGAAACTCTACCGCGGGTACAACTCGAACGCGAATCCTTCTTTACAGTACGAACCTCGATCTGGAATCATCACCAGAGCGCAGAACACGTTCGCCACGACACCTGGCGAAGGGAGGCACCGATTGAACGAAAAGTATGACCCGAACGGCGTGAAAACGCGAGGCGTTTGGGACGAGAAAAGGCAAAGGTTTTCTGCGCGAGACACCACGCCGGGACCGAAGAAGTTTCGAGAGGACGTGGAAAACTTAAAGATTGAGAAGAAACCGAGAGATGTCATCGCGCACCCGCACGTGGAGAAGAAGTTTTGGCCCACAACTTTGAAGAATTCCGTGGTCGCGTCGTTCGGGAGGAGCGAGAGTGGGAAGACGAAACCGGTCGGGAAAGGGACGGCGGCGGCGGCGGCGAGAGCGGGCGTAGGGGAAGACGACGACGGAGAAGGAGAAGAGAGAGAGAGGAGAGAAAGGAGCAATAACAGACTGGCCAGGCCGAAAGAACCGGAAAGAGCGGACGATAGAGCGATGTTAGCGGATCACACGTTCTACGCGGCGACGAATCAACAATCGAACGATCGGTTCGCGAAGATGTTGGCGAGAGCGTTGAACGGAACCAAGTACGTTTTACAGTGTCAAAAATCCGAAGCGAAGAAGAGCGAGATTCCGTCCGCGTGGCAGTTGTTGACGGCGACTATGAGCCGAGCGGACGCGCAGACGCTGTTACCGATATCGCCCGGGCAGTTAAAGAAGAGTATTTTTGGTAAGGTGACCAACGCGAGAGGCGACGGGAGTTCCCGATTGTCCAATCGATTGAACGGGTATCCGAAACCGTTGGATTTCACTCGAGGGTGCGCTGTCGTCGGGAATTCTGGGATTTTGTTAAAACCGCTCGGGCATAATAAGAAACCATTAGGGCCGTTTATCGACGCGCACGGGTTTGTCTTGCGCATGAACATTGCCCCTACCGACGGCGAGTTTACCAAATTGGTCGGGAAAAAGACGTCGGTACGATTGATAAACCATAAATGGGCGCGAGAATTCGACGCGTTCGCGGAGAAACATTCGAACATTTTATCGAGCGATATCGCCTCCTCGAGTTCTCGATCGAGACAAAGTAGCAACGATGCGGCGTACGCGGTTCGAACGCGAGACGTGGAAGTGGCGAAAAAATTCGCCAAAATTGTCGGCGAGAAAAGAGCGCGCGTGTTCAACGCTCGATTCGTCGACATTTCGCGCATCGCGTTGGCGCAAATCCGCGCGTGTAAAGAAATGCGCGACACCGGGAAGATAAAAGTCCACGACACGGCTCCAGCACCTTCGGCCGGTTTCGCTGCCGTCATGGCTTTATCCAAAATCTGCCCTCGATTACGCCTCTTCGGTTTCGACGCCGCTAAAAAATCGAAAGGAAAATCCACCGCCGGTATCGATTACCCGTACCAATATTTCGAAGAATTCGACGCGCAAGGCGTCCTCAACGTCGGCTCTGCCGCGCACGATTTCGATATCGAAGCCGAAGCCTTGACTGGTTTAGAGAGAGAGAGTAACACGAGAATCCAAATCTGCGGCGCGAAAGGCGGGAATACCTGCGACGAGCTCGTTTAATGAAGCGTCGTCGTTCACAAAAGCAGCGCGCGTTACTGTGATTGATGTTTTAGAGTGGTTCATTTTTAGAAGAAGTTGTGTATAATAGAAGCGTTAGAATTTAGAACACGCGTTGCACAAACAACTCGTTAAATAGAAATGCGCAAAAGCGCGTACGCGCGCACCAACGTCCCGTTTTCCTCCAAAATCGATTTTGGTAATGATGCTCAAAGCGTCGAGAATGACTACGACAAAGAGTCGCACCAATTCTTCAATCATCCATCCAACATTTCGGGGAACGCAAAATCGTTTCTGCACGGCATCGGAGACCCGTCGATCCGGTTCGCCACGAAAGAAGAAAAAGTCCGATTCGATCGAAACACTCGACGCGCTCGAAGAGCTTTAGTTGTCTGCGCGCTGTTTTTATTCCTCTTGGCGTTCAGCCGACCGATATACGGGCCGTACATAGACAGATTTGGGGAAGATGGGGATGCGACTTTAATTGAGGTGGTGAAGGACCACTTGACGAAACGCGCCGAGCGCCACGGATTGAAGAACGTGGGAGGAGGACGCGCATCGTCGAAACGCAACGCGAACAACAGACACAACAACAATAACAACAACGGGAATACTAAAGAGGAGAGCACGTTTCACGCGAGATATAGAAGAATAGAGGAAGAAAGAAGGGCGTTGCTGGAAGAACATAAAGACGGGGTGGAGGACGAGATGGATACCGTGCGAAGGTTGGAGGTTTTGGAGGAGAGAGCGAAGAATTTGCTGCGCGAACACGGGAAGAAGCACGGGAGGAAGCGTACTCACGAGAGCAATAGCAAAGGGATGAGTGGTGGTGGTGGTGGTGCCGAGTAGATGTAGAGTTAATGTTGTTAGGCTTTAAATTTATAAATATTCATGTATGTATCACTTTTAGTTCTGAAGAAGCGGCGAGGCTTGAAAGCCAAATCGTTGTCTTCTATCGGTGACGGCTTGTTCCCACAGCGCACGCATCTGCGCTAAAATTCGATTCGCATCCTCGGAGGATTGAAACGGGCACAAAACGGTTGAGCTACGAAAATCGTTGTGGTTCACAAATGTTATGCTTTTATTTTTGCTTTTCGCTCCTTCTTTTACGACGGTTAACAAGGAAGAGGTGAATCCAAAGTCGGGCGTCGTGACTTTATTTTCTTCGCGGAGAGAATCGCATACGCCGACTTGGACGCAGACAGTCTTTTTGTCCAGAGAAGAAGAGATGTAAATAGAGGCGACTTCGTGCCATCGGAGAAAGCGGGTTGCTGTTGGATCTGTTTCGTAACGCTCGATCCAAACCAAGTGCGTGTCGGTTAGACATACGATGGCATCTGAAACATGCGCGAGGGGATAAAAAAGTTCAAACCGGCCGAACGTAAACTGCGTTCTCTCGTTTACAGCAGTCACCGTGGTGAACGACTTTTTAGTCTTCTTGTTTGCATTTTTCATAGTCTTCCTCTCCTTTCTCGTCCCTTTCTTCTTCATCGTATCTTGGTCAACTTTACTCGCTTGTATTTCTTCGACGTACGCAATCTTTTTTGCGGCAACTCTCAGCAAATCAGCACCTGCTGATTGCTCTTCGTCGTACGTTCGAACGATGCCATCGCCACGCAAAGCGAGAGGTTTTCGAGCTCGAGTAGCTTCCAGAGATCCCGTAGATTTCGAAAGTATACCACCTACCGACATAGCTTGAGAAAGTCCACTGAATGCCGTTTCGACTAAACCGACCGCACCTCCTAACGTTGAAGTCACGAGACCAGTAATACCTTTGATGCCGCCAAGCGCCGCTCCTCGCAAACCTTCTTGGCGAAACCCTTGGACTGGTTTGTAAAACACTCCAGCAACTCCGGATAATGCACCACCGACGAGGTTTACGGTACCATCGACATATGTTTGACCAATGTTCTTAACACCCGCGGAAATTGATGTCGTCGCACCCCTTTCTCGAGAAGCGACAATATTTTTCGACGTATCTCCAGAAAGCTCCGCCAGCTTGTCCTGCGCTCTGCGCAAACCTACCGATACGGTACCTGCGTTATCAACAGACGCCAAAATCCTTCCAGACTGTATCGTAAACTGTTTGATAACGTGCGATTTCATTTTCCTCCTCAAATCAGAGAGTTTGAGCGTTGCATTTGTCGGTAAATTGAAAGGAGCAATCGCAATAGGTAATCGGTCTAATCGTAAAAGATTGAGCGTCGCGCACATAATCATTGGCGCGTTCTTCGGGCGAGATGACGGTGCAGACGTGAGCGTTACGAAGGCTCGTATTCCGTCCGATGAAAACGTTCCGACTGAAATGAGATGGTCAATATTTGCCGATACAGTCTTTTGCTTCTTGGCTTTGAACGTAACTTTTTTCCCACCATCCTTCTTCATCCTAGAATCTTTCGACGAGGACATTTCAGAAGCGTCTCCGCCGTCTTCCGCGAAAAGTCTTTCAATACCGATTTCTTCGACATACTCTTTCAACGCCCACAACAAAGGCTCGTGAATGAGAACATTTAAACCACTCGGTGCCCACACCATTCGAACTTCCGGAAAGCGATTAATATCTCTACTTTCTCTCATTGAAAATGAAGCCGCGAATAAGCAGCCTGACGCCGCATCGTTGAACATTGTGACTGGATACAACGCGTTCTCCAACATGTTATCCAGTTGCGCAGAGACGATGGCAAATTTAGCGTACAGACCTCTTCCATTATTGCATTGGTTCCCAAACGAGGCTTCAATACCGTTTACCGTGAATAGACAAAGTTCTCGCCGTGAATCTACGAGTGATATCTGGATGCCATCAAAGATGGCGCCGATGTGAATTTCTCGGGACGTTTTTGTGATATTCTGAATGCGCTGGAAAGCCTTCAAATCTGCTTCGAAATCGTTCATTCTTCCTTTTCCCTTTCGTTTATTACGATTGGCGAGCCTTGACATGAAGTGTCCCTTAATGATTGCCGCGGCGGCATCAGCATCGTTTACACTAAGAACAGCATCTCTAGATTCTCTGTCTAAAACAGTAGGTTGCTTTGCAAAACGTGGCGATCCATCGCTGTTCCGATCTTGGACATCTGGATCTATTTCTACTTTGAACTCCGTTAATCGAAGAGATATGCACTCTTCTGCGCCAGTTTCAGCACCGTCAAAGAAAATGCAAGACAATCGGTAACAAATCTCATACTTTCCAGATGGATCATCGCATATGAATCCTTCTGCCAAAGTGATACTTCCGAGAGCGCCAAATTCTTCTTCGCCGCCGCCAGAAGAAGAACCCCCACCTGATGTTCTAGAATTTACGATACTGGCGTCGCGAAAATCACCAAGCTCCGGAAGTTCAAAATACGATTCTTCGACGTTTTCATCGTTGCTGCACGAGAGTCGCACGACCCGAACAGATTCCCCAACTTTGGGAAGTAAGGATTCATCCGACGACTTCTGGCTTCTCTTCCCAGTGGGTCCCTCCGAGCGACCATTGAAAAAACGTGGGCCGAGCCAATGTGAAGCACTGCGCGGAGGGACCCTCACACCTTCTCCAAAGTTGGATTCATCATATAACGACGGTGAAGCAGTTCTAGTAACGCTGTTATTTGTGCGCATAGACGTAATATTCCCCAATTTCTTCGGTGTCTTCGTCGACGCCATCGCGGGTGCCGTTTGTTTATCCGCAAAATTGTATCGCTTTTGCACATTCGACTCCCCTCTCAGCAAAATTCTTGAGAAATCTGCCCGCACACGAGTGTGATTTTCAATTCTAATGCCACTCTCTGCAGATCGATCGCTCTTAGCGGCTGAACCTATGATGATTTGCGTGGATCCAGCAATCTGAGCCGTTTGCAGTCTTACACGAATTAGTGACGATGACACTTTAGAATCGCCATCTTTTGTCACAGATCGAGGGACCGCAAGAAGTTGTTCTCCAGATTCTTGCAAAAGATCCATGCGAATCTCTGCAGAGAAGGATTCATATGAGTGTGTGTTTTCGTCCCTAGTTCCAGAAGCATCACGAAATATTAAGCGTGCACGTTCGGGTGAGCTTGACCCAGGTAACACCGGCGCCGCTCCAATCGGAATGGTCATTGCAGAGTTATCGTAATGCATTTTCCGTTCATCCTTAAGGTCGTCATCATTCTTTATGTGCATGGCTAACGGTATGTGTGAGATATTGACCAAAATAATTTCAGGAACGACTGATATTCTAACCGTTCGGCTCATCATTTCGTAAGACCACCAATGCTGACTTTGCGATAGAACAGGATGAAAATGTTCAGCCACGATTTTAATTCTGACTTCACCGTATGATTTCGTCCGCAAAGTAACCAAACATGGAGCTTCACCTGGTTTGACTCCTCTATGCACAATACAATGCACGCGTTTATTTGCATCAACATTTTCGAGCTCGTCTACGTCCTCGGCGAGGAATAAAGTATGCACGTGACTGGAAATTTCAGCAACAAATGCTTTCTGAATATTCTTTAACACTCCATCCACGACTCCCACTGTAGCTCGTACGGCAGCATCTACGTTCAGCTTCTGTTCCGCTCTCAAAGATACGTTAATATTTCCGGGATTCACTTCGAATAACTCGCCGGTTGGTTTTTTGACTATGAATTTTCCTACCGCGGTATCCACCACCTCTTCGATCTTCGAAATTTGTATGAGATTTGTTTCATCTTCTGGTTCAGTGCATAATGATACCGGGAAAGGACAAGCGTTATGAACAATTACATCAGCGCGAATATCGACGAACATTGCGCTGATGTTTGATGGTGAGGATTCCTCTTGGACGTAACCTATCGCGTGTTTCACATTTTTCGCGACATCGTCAGCAATGCTCGACACAGGTCTATTGTCAGTGTCTCTTGAGACGACTTTTCCATCTTTCTTCAAAACGCCGGAGTATTTCGACGCAGTTACGAGTAGTTTTGCTTCTAATCTGCGCCCTTGCGCACCTATCTTTTCGCCTACATTTTTCAATACCACACAACCACGGGTGACTCCATCTGCAAATGCTGTAATTGGCATCGGCTCACTCATATTCCATCGTTCGCTTTGCTTTTGAGCACTACTCGCTCTCAAACCGTATGCGCAGCTGATTTCCTGCCTCGGATCAACGCTTTCCGAAATAAATACTTCTTCTCCTGGCTTCATGATGCCATAAACGGAAGCCCTCTTGTCGCAGTAGACGACATACTTTGCCTCGCAAGGGAGCGAGTTCCGCAAGACGAGCGGGACCCGAAGAACAACATGGATATTCCGAGAAAGCGCTCTCTTGTTGTTCTTGTCTCCGCGTTTTTGTCTCTCAAGATATACGAGATAGAATTTATTATCAGCTGTGCATATCACGTCGGGCTCACTATGTTCATCGTTATTGTCTCTTGCAATGACCGACTCCCAGCGTTCGCGGAGCGATTCACACAAAATATCACACGTTTCCATACTCTCTGAGCAAATTTCATCGTTTTCATAATGCGTTACGTTTTGAACTCCTTGTTTCTCTGTACTTACGGGTACAAATCGAATCGCACATTGCTCCGTGTTCTCGAAACCTACTGGAAAGCACACATTTCCACCACTTTGTGATACTTCAATAGACCATGAACTCCCTTTTCCCGCTTTAGTATCCTCCATCGTTGCTCGGCGTTCATTCGTGTTTCTTTTGCGGTTCATATTCGGAGTGAAGAACATATTCGTTTGCGAGTTGTACTCATCTCGCTTTTCTCCGCTTTCTCTCGCACTTGAAGCACCTCCTTCGCTCAAAGAGCTACTAGGAAAGACGTTCGTCTCATCATATTCTTCAATGGGAGCAATTTTGCGTCTCCATCGTCTGCGTCGCGTACTCGCAAATCTCCGCTTCCAATTTTTTGCATTTTTGAACTCATTTGGTGGCCACGATGTCACCCAATAAGCATCGTAGGCCCATCCACCCGTGTTACTCACGGTGGAGTTTCCAGGGGGCCTGTCGATTTCCCAATCACCCATCCAATGGTAACCTTCTGGAAGTAACAAACTTTCACCTTCGGGGAAATGATTTGTGGAGTTTGAACCGTCAATATTGAGCGAATACCGAGCAGTAAAGCATGCGTCAAGAATATCACGCGGCGATTTCCAACCAAATGGTGGAAAATGGCGCTCAGATTCCCACACGTATCGATACATCGGGTCGTTTGGATCATATCCTTCTTCAAAAAAACCATTCAAATCGTTTTTCTCTTCCGAAGCCGAGGTAAGATCTTTTGGACTGCGCAACCCAGGCTTTCGTGCGTTGACTTTGGAATTCCCTGCATTATTCTTTAGTTTAACCAGCGTCAGTGAAAAACGTTCCGAAGTTTCGTTTACAAAAGTTGCCTGAGACATTAATACACCCAACCTCGGATCAACCGTAACTTTGTCTTCTCCAACGTCTTGATCTTTCCGCTCGAAGAAATCTGTACCGCTAGCTTTTATCGCCGCATACGGCCCATTCTTCGAAAAGGCAATAAGTGTATCCTCTGGATCAACCTCCTCGGTTTCTTTGTTCTTCAATGCGCTAATATCATTCGTGGATAGCTTTGATATTTTCAAATTAGGCGAGATATCGGTATGTTTCACCCGCATTCGTCCTGAAAGAAAATTTAACTCGAAGTTCTTCGTCAATGCCTGGAATTTGGTAGCTTCTTTTGTTTGAACTTCTAACGGTTCGCCAGAAGGCGCTCGTTTCGAGGTATGACGAATGGTCCAACCACCGGATGCAACAGAACCGGCATTATATATGGTCGGAACCTGTGCTTTTGAATCGCCTTTGCTAGCGTACGTGTTCTTAGTCCCTTGAGGTTTCCAAATCGCGCCAGGACCAATAGTACTCAACTCTCGCGCAAAATCTTCTCTCACGCAACAAAAGCTCTTTTTCGAGGGTTGCTTTTGCTCCTTCGATTTACCGTTATCTGCCGTAACGACACGCCCTAACGCGACGTAACCTTCTGGAGGAATAGGCGCCCAGAAACTTACTGAACTCTTCTTTTCATCCTTCCAAAGAAGTTCGTATCCAATAGGATGCGCGAACGGTGCTCCAGCACGAGGCATTTTCTTCTTAACGTGATCATCGATCACCATACGTGCAAGATATCCGCCTGTATTTGGTGCACTAAATCCAGGAACAACTATGCATCCAAATGGAATCTCAACGATGCTTTCGTCTTCAGTAGAACCATCTATACTTCTTTCACTAGAGTCTATTTTGGCCACAGGAATCCACGCCGAACATTCATACTTCGCTCCCGTGCCTTTCGACCACCACAAAAGCTTGAACTCGTATGTTTTTGTGATATTGCAGTAATTGTCAGAAAACAATAAATTGTCACTCTTTAGTGTTACTGATACACTTTCCGAGTCTTCAATCAAACGTTCATGTTGGTCTCTATTACGTCGTGAGTCTACGTTATCTTCTTGAGTAAAATTCTTCAATTCTTCAAATTCGTCGTCGTCAAACTCTGCAACCGTTCCTTCATAGCTGCTACTTGCATCTGATCTGTCACTGTCGCTATCGTCGTGATCCCTAAAGGCACTCAACGCAGACGATGACGATAGCATGCGTTTGAATATTATGTTGCATGCTCCTGCATTCTTCGCTGAGTCGATGCGACCATGCCTATTGATGTGTATCGGAACCTTCACACTAATATTGTGGAATATGGATGCTCGGAGCAAAATACGAACCTTCGTGGGAATCCCGTTTTCATCGTGGAGATCAATCCAAACAGGTTTCTCTTCACCAACCAAAAGCGCCAGATTCGATGCGACAAACCCTTCCGCAGAAAAGCGAGCGTTGGCATCCTCTACAAAATCGTGCGTTGAACACGGTCGCTCTAGATCCACTCTCAGGCTAGAATTCTGAAAATCGCGCGATCTCGAAGCCGGATGAGGTACGTCCATAGTAATATAGCCCGATTTAGCGTTGAAGGGGAGAGATACGCGCGATTCATCACCGTTGTTAGCTAATCGCATGCGTACCTTGTTTCTAAAAGAATAATTTTTATTCGAAATGGCCAAAGATCGTAGATGAGTGATGCTTGAGTTTGATTTCAGGACGCATGAAATCCTCGAGTACGTGTCCGGAACACCAGAGGAACGGTTTACATCGTTTCTCATTGATTCCATGGGATCATCGACATCAATGATTTCAACCATCATCTTTGCGGTCAGGGATTCTAGAGGGGGGGCAACTTGGACGTCCGCAGTATTCGTATCCACCACTCTTTGCCTCGCCTGGCTTGTTTCTTTCGCTATACAAAAGTTGACATCAAAGTTGCCATGTGGAGGAACGACTCGAACATCCTCGTCCTTCCCACGTTGCAAACTCTTTCGAGACACTGTATATAACGTACGCCCAGTATCGTTTTTCATACGGATGACTTCATTTTCAACCTCTTGATTAACCGAAGACAAAGTTGCGTGCGTAGTCAAGCCCGTATTAGAGAAGCAGCGAAGAACAGAGTCCCTGGATTTACTGCGTTTTTGCGCATGTTTGATTAACATCCGCTTCTCTTTCCAAGATTCAGAAAGCGCAGAACTTCGATCTGGAAAAAGCTCTTTCGTCGCTACTTCGAGTTCACTCACTACATGAGAAGTAGCTGGAGAAAATCCATCGTTATCGGGGTAGGCAATGGACGATTGGTGATCGAGTTGAATCTCCCCTTCAGCGTCCGTATCAAAATTATCTCTCTTCCTCATGATTTCTTTCTTCGTCTCCAGTGCGATTGAAACCATGTCAAGAGCAAAATCTGTGGTCAAAGTAATACATAATTTTGTAGCTTGTATCGAAGCATAGTTTCCAGTACTGAAGCAACGTTCTCCGTGTTTGATTGGAACAAGATTTGCACCAAATACCCATTGCGGAGATACGAGTGGTTCCCACGCGTACTTGCGCCAATTTAAGTGCGCAGCGCCTAACGATGCATCAATACCAACGGAAGCAACGTCGCCGACTACAACGTTAGTCACGATTTCGGTTCTCATGAGTGATATTGCAAACACTGGAACATTTTGATGCATAATACCAGCGCTCTCTCTGTACGAAGAATCGTCTCCGACGTCCATCGGTGTATCCTCCTTTGCATCTGCATCATTCGCGACAATCCTCTGCGGCGCAGCAACGGTTACGGTTACGAGACCTACCGACGCCGAAATCTTGACAATTGGCTTTGGTTTTTCGTACGCAAAAGAAGTAATCCTGGATCCTTCGTCGGAAAAATCTAAAGATGAGATCGACGGTAGTACAAAAAGCGTGGGACCTTTGTAAATATCATTCGGCATGTCGGCTTTGGATATACAGAAAGTACCAAAACCACCAGGTACACGCCACATGCACATTTCGCTTGTACTAGACTTACCACCATGAATGATAAGAAGTGAAGATTCTTTCGTTAATAACGTGACATCCATAGGTGCTACCGCTCCGCAATGGGTTCTACTCAGACACCGGACCGAATCCAGAGATGGTTTTACATTAGCTGATGAAGTACTCACTAATCCGCAACTGACGTAATCTTCTGATGGAGAAACTGGTCGCCAAAAGGCAGCTTGAAGCTGCTTTTTCGAACTCTGGAAAACCAGTTCGAAATCAATTGGTTTCACACAAACATATTCGAGGTCCTCCACACAACGCGTCATGGATGGATGCGCCACGCCATCGACTACAACATCTCCAAGCGATGCAAAACCAGGCGGAGGCAGCGGTCTGAACCCTGTCAACATCTCCCCAGCGTTCCACACCTTTTCAAATTCTACCGCTGTAACTACGCATAGTTTGATATCCGCGATGTTGCCTTCGTAATCTTCATCTTCTAGAGTTATTGCGTTATCGTGGGCAATTTCTTTCTTTAAGAGACGGCGACGGCGTTTGTTTTCAAGTTTTCGGGCTTGAATGTTCTCCAAGGTTTCAATAGCGAGCCCGAGTGGCGTGCGAATATCAACAAAAGATATAGGTGGGTCTATCAGTGCGTTCGATGCTGATGATTTGCCTGCTGAACTCACCATGTGTATCCCAGTCGGGGAGTCCACAGCCCAAACGTGGACCAGATTGCCACTCCTTGAGTTACCCCAAATATCGCGCTTATGCACAGATTTATCATCATCTACATTCAAAACTTTACTCTGGCCACGACGCTGCGCATTATGTACTTCACTCCTGCGGTCATCAGGTTTATTACTCTCTTCGTCAGACATGGAAAACAATCTTGAAAGTGATCCCGTAGATTCACACAGCAAACTTTCTCTGACGCAACGCACGCAGCTTGGATCTGGCTCTCCGTCTTCTTCATAAGCCGCAATTAAACCAAGCGCCCTGTAACCTTTTCTAGGAACCGGTTGCCAGAGCACCAAATTAGAGCGAGAAGATGCATCAGACTTTTTGGACGGATTTATACGCTTGAATCCACTTGGCGGTGAACAGTAGGTCATCGAGTCGCGAATAGATGTTGCCGATCGTGTAGGCGAATCGGGGCCAAAGTTAGGAACATCTCCCAGTGAGCAGTATCCCATAACTGGCCGCGGACGCCAGAAGGAAAATGATGTGCTCCTTGCGCCCGTCGCTGCAACAGCTAGAGCATTCTCTTGTGGGATTAATTCACCAGTACTGAAGAAATCAGCTGCCGACGCTCCAAAGTCGGCATCGTATCCCGAACCCTCGAATGACGAATAGACAAGTGCAAAATGATTACATGGTAACAACGGCTGCGTTGCTACGATGGAAGAAACGCGTTGCGCCAGTCGAATCACTCGACCTGCTGCGGCTGGGGAAACCTCGACCCCGATGGGCGATATCATGACATCAATGGATGTTTCTCTTCTTGGCGCGGAAGGTTCAAGCGAGTTGTCGCTCCCCTCAGTCTCATTATAGCACTCATCACTGTCTAATGTTGCCGTGATTTTGCAAGGTTCAACTAATGGATTCAACCTCGCACTGTCCGGGAACGAGACACACATGTGCTCAAGTTCAAACGAGCTTTCTACGCTGCTCCCAATAATGTTAATTTTTGAGTGCACGCTGAAAGATGCGCACAACCCTTCATCTGGGTCGCGGGAAGGGAAAACTGCCACATCGATCGAGTGCAACTTCAGAACGCATTTCAAAGCAGATTTCTTTCTCTGTTTATCAACGACTTTTAAAATAGCTTCTTTCTGCACTTCTAAAAGAGCATCGCCTAGTTTATCCTTTCCTTTGAGCCCAATCACTGCCCTAGCTCCTTCGATGCGTTTGTTTGCAGAGATGGAGTAACCCGGCTTATTACGTAATTCTCGGAGCACTGCAACGACGGTTTTAACCCTTCCACGCCAGGAATTCATCAAGTACTTCATCTCTATTTCAGTTAAACGAGAATCGCGGAATTCTTCGACGCCTTGCTCTGAAAATGAATCCCCATCCCCATTTCCGAGAGTACGTTGTCTGCGAACTATTTTCTTTTTCTCGAGCATCATCTCTTGACGACTTAAGAACTGAACTGATTCAGGATCAACGAAATATGAACCTCCTGACGCCATGCGAATACACAAGTCAAACGTTTCCTTGTCGGGACACACGATGCGACAATTTTTAATTACTAGTCTATGATTCGGACCAATTATGATGCGAGGCGCGAATTGAAGCTCTCTTTCAGCTAAATGCACAGCTCGATCGCCAGATTTAGAGTTTTTCCCACTGTCGCCCTCTTTCTTCGTTTTATCTTTTTTCGACAGATTGTGTTCCAAGTAAATTGTATCGGAATAATCAAGATTAATGGTTTGTTCGCAACCATCCAGAACATATTCCTGCGCACCACTACTAGAAGTTGGAAAATCCGCTAAGACTCTCCTGGTGCGACTTAATGTCATATTTTCTCTTAATTTGAACACTTTCCTTTCTTCCGTAAACAATATATCTTGTGGGAGTATATTTTCGCCAGCGCCGAGTTTTGGCTGAAAGATTCGCGCAGCTTCCAGTAAGGAATCCACGGATGCTATCACTGCTACGCGACCACACTGACAGCTGACCTCAGATATATCGTTTGTTGTGACTTGTTCCAGGCTCAAGAACATAGACTGTAAATACTCATCTTCCTGCTCTTCAACGATTTGAAGTTCCTCAACGCCTTCCGCAGAGGCTTTTACTTCATTCGAAGAGTTCTTGTCTTGCGTGTTCACAACAGCTTCATCACAAAACCCTGCTCGTATCAGATCAATCTTATAGCCCTTAAATCTGCAATCTCTCGCGTATAAACCCTCTATTCCAACTGCCAATTCACTTCGTAATTCATTTCGTGGATTTGACACGTTTGCAAACGAAATGCCTCGAATTCCAGCCTCAACAACCTGTGAGGCTCTTCCCTTCCCGGCAAAGATGCCAAGTTGAATGTGGTCAATTCGCGCCTGGAAACACTGATGTATCAAAAAATCCTTCTTCGGTAGAGGCGGTGCCAATGGATACTTAGCTGGAGTCAGATAGCAGTAAGCAAATGGGGATTGCGTATAGGTCATCGTCGATGTCTGCGTGTATCCTTTGATAACTGAATTCAAAGTTTCCACATCAGAAGCCGAAATCTCAACTGTGAGAACATCATTTGCCGGCAACTGAACATTTATATCCACGCTCGGAGCGTTTGATAATTGTCTTCGAGCATCTAATCGATTCCAGCAAGTTGCTTTTAAAGCCACCGGGGCGTCGGACCTTTTGATGTGTGGACCAGAGGCACGAAGTAATGCAGATGAACGGTTCTTCTTTGCTTTGAGCGTCGAATCCCCTTTACACGCAACCGATAATCCGTGTATAAAGATGTCAAACTTGGCCCAATGCGCTCGATTTGCATCAATCGTGAATGATGTAGAGACATCAATTCCTTTGAACGACTCGCTCGCATTTTTATCAACAACACCGACGCAGAGAGAAAGCGATGGCGCAATCTCATCTCGAACACTACCCGGTAAAACCACGCGAGAACCCATTACATTAGCCGTAATCTTAACTTTCTTCGTCACGAAGCCAGGACGCGGGAAAACGAATGGTGGCAAGTTTGGTAGAAAGTGTGGCGGCGATAAAGTCTTGAAAATTGGCAACAAGCAATTTGCAATGTTAATGATGCAATTTTGATTTGCAAGCACTCGAAGAGGAGCAACTTTTGCCTCGAGTTCAATATCGATGTCATCCTCATGCTCATGAGGCAGCCATGTTTGACGGCGTATCCACAGAAACGGAATGTTACGAATTTTCTTACGCGCTGATTTCTCCTCCTCCAAGAAAAATGTCAAGAAGTCGCTTGCAGCGTTGTCCTTCGCGATCAGATCGCGATTAGCGTGACCAACAGGTAATGTGGGGTCAGATAGCGTCAAATTATCGCACGAAATTTCCAAATCTTTCGTGCCTTGTTTGCCTCCGCCCCATCCTTGCTTACCAACTGGTTTAGCGCGAATATACAGACGAGAATGGAAATTAGACACCGTCGCCTCTAATATTGGTTGTCGTCGAGTATCAGCAGCCAATACCGATTTCTTCGGATCGTCGTAAAGTTTAGCGACCAACGAATCACCATGAAATGTGAAATTGAGCTTAATCTTGTGTGCGAGTTTACTCGCATCCATTATCTTCACTTTTTGCAGCTTTTGTCTCATACTTTCCCATTCTTCACGGGAAGGTGCAAAGACGGAGTCGTCATATCTCGAGGGCCACCCCTTTCCAAATGACACAGGGCTTTTAAAAAGGAACCGGAAGCTGGTGAACGCCGCAATTGGTTCTCTAGCAATGTGTGTTTCGATTGAACTGACAGCCATTCGTAAATCAGCAGCCTGTGTTCCATATTCAGGATGCGAAGGTAAAAACGCCTCGAGGCTGAAACCGACGCAGGACTTCTTCATAGCATCAGTTTTGTACCTGAGATACTTGGTTGAAAGTTCATCTCTTAGAGGTTTTTCTATGAATACCGCATCATGATCCTTGCCAATGCCTTCGATAGTCCAGCAGTCCTTAATTGCAACTCTTCGGAGACCGGCGCCCAATGTCACGCTACCTTTTGTGGCTTCACAACTCAGCGTTAGTCCAGTAATTTTGACATTCGCCAACGGTCGCTCTTGGAAGCAGTCAACGACGTACTTAATCTTTTCATCATCAGCCAGCTGATCAATAAAATAACTTTTCGACATGTCATTGACGTATAAATCAGTCTCATGATTGTGATGTCTCAAAGGAGCAGCTAGGTGAAATCCAAACAAACCCATCGAGAACGTAACGGAAGCTTTCTTCGTTTTATGCTCGTCAACTTTTAGAACTCGCCTGACTTCTTCATGGAACGGCAATAACCTCGCTTCCATGTTCAATCTACTTTTTATAACGTCGCAGATATCTTTCGACCAAAATCTGAAGACAAAACCATTTGGATGTTCGCACATCCTTTCAAAGTTTGACTCGATGGAACGATCCAGTAAAGCGTCGCCAACGATTAAAGTACGGTCATATTCCGAGTATTCTCTGTTTGCATCGTCTTTGTCGTTCATCTTCCTGAGAATCTCGTCGCTATCGGTTGATACATGTAATTTTACTTTTATTGTTTTCCTTTTTTCGTCGATCGAGAGAACACAAACTTCAACTTTTTCTTGAGTGCGCGTCAACGGGTTTCCGGCTCCTCGCGTTCCGGCCAATTTTAGGACTCTCGGTTCTAAGTGATGAACGGAACCTGCTGGTTTATCAACGACAGACAACGTTCCCTCTCGAACAAAGACATCGCACGACTCCCAGTATGGTAATTCTCCAAACAAATCAGCCGGCACGAGTCGTTCGCAGTTGAAAACATCAATATCTCGAGCGAAAATATCATCGGTATCCTTGCGCCCTGACGAAAAAGAAGAAGGTAAACTCGAAGAAAAGGTAATTTTCTTCTCGTCGTCGTCGTCGCCACTCTTTAAGATTTTATCAGATTGCGAAGACGCGATGTCGTTGCGTTGTTTCTTCTGTTCTTTGATTCTCTTTGCCTCATCTGCAACTTTCTTGGCCGATTCCGTGAACTGTGTGGCCACGCGCAAGGCCATGTTTATTCGTTCTGGCGACACAGATAATTGAATAGATGGCAGATTGACGTCAACGACGACCGGGGAATACTTCAACGCCTCTCGAGGAGATAGCACGTAATGTGATGCGAGGATTGTACACTGAACGCGAGATAATAGAGGAGTCTCGACTCTATTACTTTCTCCAGCTTCACTGAGAAGCTGCCACGACTGGTTACAGGTCCATGCAAAATTGTCCGCAAACCCAATAGAACAGTCCAAAAGCTTACCTTCAATCGTTCTCTTTCGCCAACTACTGCGCGCATTCGCATCTTGTTCCTGAACGTGTGCATTCTGGGCGCTTTTAAGTGTTCGCGCTGTAAGAGGACCAAACCTTGCAATTAGGGTTGTTCCTTTCTTCCTCCTATTTTTACGCTGGGATGGAACCGCCAGATGAACTTTTCCGACGAATACTGCTAATCCAATCTTTGGTAAGCTCAAATCACCAGAGGATGAAACTCCAGAACCCGCTTCGATAGATCCGCGTGGAATGACGTCCAGTTCAGGAGTGATTTGCGCAGAAGTATTGAAACGAGATTGCATACAACTACCCTTCATGCGCCTCGTGAAAACGTCGACAATGCGGTCAATTGGTCCGCGAAGAATTGTGATGAACATAGGTGATAAGATCAGAGCACAGTAACCAACTGCCTTTTCTACTTCTGTATTTAAGTCGCATTTCTTGGTGGCGAGTGAAGAACCAGCAATAGTCGCACTATCAGTTTCCAGCGAGATGGATAGCTCGGTATTTTTGTTCGTTATCTTGCGTTTTTTCGAAGCCGCGAAAGATACAGCTTTAGATACAGGACTCCCGCTAAAGCATCTTGGGCGACCATTCGAGATAGTATCTTCTGCATCGTTCAAATCTGCGTTAAATAATTTAGCGAGCATTATTGGGAGCGACATACCCATGCCATGAGTCGAATACGATGAATAATAATCTGTTTCATCTTCACCGAGCGCCAGTAAATCGCCCTCCGGCGCAGAGAAACGAATAGTATCTATAGTCGACCGAACGTCTATCGCATCTTTCACGAAAGATATCCCCATCATTTTTGCTCCTATCACGAAATTATTGATCGACACGCTGAACAATTCAGATTCTTTGATTGGTATTTCAGCAAAAGACGAAAAAGAAGTAGACGAAGACGGTGCTAAGCTATCCGAGAAAGCATCGTCGTGGTCATTGCGCTCGTTCGAAGAAGCGTCGAGAATTTTCATCGAAATTTCTTCAAAAGCGATGCACGTAGCAAACATTGGAATCTTACTCTTCTTCTCAACACTTTGCATCTCGCGCTTCTGGATCTCTGCATATTCTTGTCTCTCTTTAATATCAAAAGTGTCTCCAACTTCATCCCAGTCGATTTGCGACTCATCGTCTGAAATAGCAGCATCGCGATTATCGAACTCGCTCGGAGCGTTTCTCGGCGGACGACTCGGTGTTGCGAAGAGATGTTTGACCGGCGTCGCAGCGTTCTTCTTTCGAATTTGCCTGATTTGTCTCTTCAGATTCTCTTCGTCTTCTTCTGCGCGAATTCGAGCTTCTTCGATTTCGCGCTTTTTGATCGCATCCAATTCATCTCTCTCCTGCTGGTTCTTCCCGATGTTCGTAATGAACCGTTTCGCGGCGCCGAGAGGTTTAAACCCTACATTCTTGATAACTTTTACTCCCACAAGTAAACCTTTACCCGCGACGCCAGCAACACCCTTCACAATCTTCATAGGTATTGGCCCGCCGCCGCGTCGGGCAGCTTCGCGGCGAAACGCGCGTTCGCAGCCTCCATTTTTCCTCCACTCTACGTGTGCGAGCTGTCTAAAAAAAGCAATCATGCGAGCGTTTGGAATCTCACTTTCAAGCTCATCGAGTTTACGTATCTTTCCAAAAGGTTTCTTCATCGGCCAGTTGACGTTTTGCTTCGAAGACGGCGGTGGCGGCGCAGACTTTTGGAGAATCTCGTCTATGTAAACTTTAACATATGCTTTCCTTTGTTCGTGCAGAGTTTTAAGAGCTTTCGAGTCGAGGCTAAAGCCCAATCCGAGTCGTTCTCTCCGTTCTCGAGTTTCCTCTTTGACCGCTTCGCACGCATATTGCCACCAAGATTGAGCGTTTTTATTCGTTCTCCTCGTTTTTGTTCCCGCGGGTGATTTCTCTTCTACTTTTTCTGATCCATCGAAGACTGGAACGCCCGGTCGTAAGTGTTCAAACCGTCTATCGTGCACGCTTTTTTTCAATATTTGCGTCGCCCAATATGCCAAACTTGCGGCACCAGCAGAAACATTCGCGCTGGTTTTTGGAATATTCAGAGTTAACCCGTGCAATGCAGAAGCCGTCCCGGATTCGATGGCTTCCATACCAGCTCGTTCGTACCTTGCAGTTACTACGAATGGCTCGATGATACGATTTCGATTCTTTGACTTTGCGCACGCTTCCATAATCTTGCAAAATCGGATCGGGTCTTCGTGCGGTTTCAAATCTCGGTTCTTGACTTTCTCGAGAAGATGCACAGAGTTCAAATCGCAATACACCACGGCGTTGTTAATTTCGAGTTTTTTACGCAGCGTTTCCTTAAACGCATCGACGATAAATGCTCTCGAATCACCGAGAACATTAGTCGTTTCTAAAGCGATGCTTTCAAGCGAAGCTCCGACGGCAAATTTCGGCATATTCTCGTCTCCTTCTCCTTCGAAGCGAAAGTGTATATTTTTCACAGTGACTACGGCGTTTGCGAGAACAACGTCCAAGAGCGCTCCGAAACCGACCGGTTTCTTCTTCTTACTCTTGCTTTTTTTCCGAGTACTACCTCGATTACCTTCCTTTCTCTTCCTAGTAGATGACATCACATCGGTATCATTTTCTGGAGTTTGCAACGGAGGTTGATATTCTGGCGTCGCGAACATTTCCTCGCGTCGTCTGGTATCCGGCGAAGAGAACAGTCGTCGTTTCGAAGCGTTCGCGGATTCTTCTTCTCCTTCCACGTCGTCCTCGCTCTCATCAAAAGATGAAACAGACGAGACGTCGTCGTTGTCATCGTCGTCATCATCGTCCTCTTCCTCTTCTTCCTCTTCTTTCTCTTCTTTCGTGATATCGCCCCAAAACTTTTGTCTCAACTCCTCCGCGCCCGGCGTCGGATCTCCTCTCAACCAACTCCGTTCCAAACTCTCCGCAATTCTCCGTTTCTTCGCGTTCACCTGCTTCCTCTTCTTCTCTTTCTTCTCCTCTAACGCTCGTTTCATCTTATTTCGTTCGTTTTCGGACATTTCCTTTTGTCCGCTCTCGTCGTCCTCGGAGTCATCACCATCACCTTCTCCTCGAAATTCGCACAACACGTGCAACCGATCAAATATAACCTCCACTGGTTTCCTCCCTAACTCTCTCCACGGAATCTTAATCTTCAACTCCCCGACGTATCCCGCTTTCACTTTCACGTTCGAGTTAATCGACGATATCCCTTTCAAAGCGGTTGATTTCACTCGCACGTTTCTCAGCGTGACTTCTCCATTCAGTAAAGACAGTTTCAAATTCGACTTGTCTAAACCGTGCAAGCGGTCGCCGAGCGCGCGGTTCAACGCTTTCGCGATTTGGCCTTCTAACACCATACTCACGCGTTGTCGTTTTGCCTCGTGGTACTACTAAATACTATCTACCGGTATGTGTATAAATATATAGATGATGCGTGTATTAATATGAATGTATATCGAGAGAAACGAGTTCGCGAGGAATATTTACGTTTATGTTTTATGTTTTACGTCGAAGGTCGACAAGCAAACAAAAGAGCTTTTTCCATCTCATTCCTTCCTTTTGTCTACTTTCTCTTCTTTGCAGCGTTCGTTCAAAATCAGTCACATTTTGGCTTCTTTTTGGCATTTATGCATCGATTTGGTTTGAAATTTTCTCGTGTGTTGCTCACTTATATAATAAATATCTCTCGAGCGCTGTAAAGACGAGTCGTACGAATAACACGCCAAAAGTTCTTTGATTTCTCCGAGCGTTCGAAAACCATCGACGAGAAACGCGTCGTTCAAGAATCGATACGTTACGAGAGTTAGTATTCGGTGGGGAGTTCATACCGCCACACGTAATACTACTCCAGAGTTAAAGCTTGAACGCTTTTTGTCGTCTCTCGGGAAGAACGAAAGAAAATGTTACCACCACCGAATCCGATAGGCGGTGTTGGGTGTAACAACCAATTTCCATTTCACCACCACAACCGGCGGAACAACAACAGTTTCAGAGGGAGGAACAGGAACTTTAACGGCAAGCGCGGAGGAGGGAAGAGCAACAACGAGACTCGGAGAGAAGTCATCAAATCGGATTCGAATTCCTCGAGGCAACCGAACAACGGCAATAAACCGACGAATTCGAATTCAAACGCAAACTCTTCTTCTTCCGTTTCGTCGTCGTCTTCTGGAAAGGAAATCGCTTCTGGTAGTGGCGCTGGGGGCGGGTGGAAAGAAAAACTTTCCGGTTGGTCCACCGCGGCGTCCTCCTGGTCCGCGAAAACCTTGGAAGGGAGTTCAAATTCGCTCTCCAAAGCGTTAACGGACTTTAACAAGCAGTTTAAACCGCAGATGGAAGTGGCGGTGGATTTTGTCGGCCCGACTTGGGACCGCGCGGTGGAAATCGCGAAACCAGTGACTGGACCGTTGAGGGAGGCGTGGTTAGGTTTGAGTCCGCAGACGCGAGCGTTCGTGAAACCGGCGGCGACCGGGACGGCGGTGGCGCATATCGTTCTCGGCTTCCCGAGTCGAAGGTACGCGAGGAAGTTGGAGAAGAAAATCACGGAGATGGAAAAGGAGCGAGTGCAGTTGATGGTCGATGATTTTTCGTTGGAGAAAGAGGTGTTGACGCTGAGCGCGGAGAATAGGCGATTGGAGAAGAGAGTTTTGAGAAGCGAGATGGCGTTGCACGCGATTCGAAGACGGGTGGCGGAATTTTCGTTGCCGAATAAGGCGAAGGACGCGTATGGGATTGATGCGAATCCGAACGATACGAACGGAGATGGGGTGAATGACTACGGGTTAGCTGCGAAGAATTTAGCGTCCAGTCAAGAGATGGCGTGGAGAAAGACGCAGGCGTTGAAAGATGCCGGGGTATTGCAAGAAAGAGGAGGCAACGAACAACACAACGTGTACGAGAATGGAATTCAAAAAGCATCGAGTAGTTCGTCGTCGAGTGGAGAGGGAGGAAATTGGTCAGTAGAGCAAAATATGTGGGCGTTAGGGGCAACTGTAGCGGCTGAGGAAGCATCGTCGTCGAACGATGGATCGGCTGGCACGTTCCTTCCCCCAAGATATTAAAAATTATAATACGAACACACACACACACACACAAACACACATTGTAACATTTGGAATATACCTCATAATTACATATATTTAAACTGGTTTTGTCTACTGTACTTTCTATCTACGTTTCGCTAGATATTATTACTTGGTTTATTGCTTTTGTCGCTCTTGTTCTTGGAGAAAAGCATCAATCTTTTCTAGCAAGGCATTGGCCGCGTCGTCGTTTGGAGAAATCAGTCCTCCGTCGATTCCTTTCTGTACGCGTTTCATGTGTTTCTGAATGACGTTGTCTTTGTTATTGATGCATCCCAAAGCTTCGGCCGCTACAGCGACGTTTAATATTTCAAACGAAATCTCCGGCTTCAAGCCGTCGTTTTGCGACTTCTTCTGCGACGCTCGAAGCATAAACTCCACAGTTCTCGCGTTTGATTCGTCAACGAATTCTTTTCCATACACCCAATCAAAAGCGTCTAAGGTTTTACCGACCGCTCCGACATCGTTTGCAACTACTGCATCATCGTTAATACCCCCAACATAATCACTATCCTCGTCGTCACCGCCCCCTGTGGTACTACTTCTACTACTACTGCTGCTAATACTACTACTGCTGTTACTACTACTGTTACTTGCATTCCCCAAGCCTTTGGCGAGCTCGATCAAAAAAACAGCGCGTTCCAATCTCGTCTCGTACGTTCGCACCCTGAGTCCGTTCATTTCCTTCACCTGTTCGGAAACCTCTCGAAACTTACCGTACCCGATTTGAGGATCCCACTCCGCGCTCTCTCTCTTCATCTTTTTAATCTCTCTGGTTGAATCCACCGCGGATTGAAACTTCGCGTCCGCCTCTTCGATTCTTTCGTTCGCCTCTCTCAAACTTTCCGCCGCTCCAATCGGCGGTTCTGGACGCCGTTCCATTTCCTCCTTCTCTTTCCTCTCTCTCTCTTCTCTTTTCAGTTGCATCGCTCGCGTTTCCTCTCTCAGCTGTACTTTCCTTTGCTGCTTCGACGACGCTTTCCGTTTGGCCACTATCTCTCGCGTTTTGGAGAAGAAGAGACTGTTGTTCTTTGACCATCCATCGTTGGGTTTTCCAATCAAAGACTGTGATGCCACGAAGGCACACTTCCTGGACGACAACACCATCGACGACGTCGAAGAACTTAAAGACGACGACGACAAAATCATTCACCTCTCTCCGCTTAATCACTTCGTCACGCCTTTCGCGACGTACGCTTTCAGCGTAAACTCATTCAATCCTTCCGGAATCACGTACGTCGGTTTCTTCCAATCGAGCAAAACGAATCTCCCTTTGCCTCCTCCGCCGACTTTCTTCTCGTGCCACCCGGGGGAGACGCTTCGTTTCCCTTTGTAATAGCCAGATTTCTTGCTCAGTTTCGTCGTGAGAGCTGTAAAGGATTCTCGGACCGCTCGTCTGCCCATGAGTGCCGCGACCGACGCGTGCATGTTGTTTGCTGTGAATGCAGACCCTTTTTTTTGTGGGGGAGTTTCCCCATTCTTAAAGATATGTTCGCTCCTTTGTCGTTGTCTTCCTCTTCCGGGTTTACAACCTCGAGGAGCGACGCGCTCGCGACGACGAGAAGGATGCAAAACGCGTCTTCTCCTCTGTCGTTATCCTCCAAATCGAGTGTAAGGTGGACGACGCTCACGAGAGCGAGAATCGAGAAGAGGAGAAACACATCGCGCGCAAAATCGAATCATTTGGCGGCGACGGCTTCGTCATCGTCATCATCATCATCTTCTTCTGACGGTCGTCGAAATCGTCAAAGTCGTCGAAACAAAAGCGCGACATCGTCGCGCTTTGGCGATGCGCGCGTCCACCGAACGATGGGAGAATCGTCCTCAGAGTGGATGCCATCGTCGCTCTCATCATCGAGAGAAGACTCCCGTTGGGGACAAAAACGGACGAAAATTGTCCCCAGGAACTCGAACCGATTGGACGGGAAAGGAGGAGGAGGAGGTTTTGAAGGCACGAGCGGAAACGTGAGTGGCAGCAGCAGCGCGAGTGGCCACGACGGCGCGGGAGTGTCGTACGACATCTCGAACGACGAGAGCGACTTTTTGCAACAAGCCGGGATGTTGGATGGGAAGGAGAAAAGTGCCTCTTTATCCTCTTTAGATATCGCGGCGGAGAAAACCAACGGGACGACGATCAGTAGGGATCACTCGAGTTCGGAGTTCGAGGAGGACGAAAATTGCGACCCAGAGGAGGATAGAAAGAACAGAGTAGGAGGCGGGGGATGTTGCAACCACTCGCACGGCGGTGCTTTAGCCGTGGATGAAGACGTAAATAGAGCGAGGAATAAAGTAGAAGTCGTAGTAGACGTGGTTTTAACAAAGTCAAAGTTGAACGCCGCGGCTGGATATTTGCGAGGACGAGGGAGTTTGACGGTGTTGTCGTGGTGCTTGTTGCTCGTGGCTGGATTTTGCCACGTCTCGACGTCGATTTGTGCCATGCTCAACGTCGCGTCGATTGTCCCCGGCGCTACCGCGGCGTGGCTTTCCACGTCGGCGACGGCGTTGGTGTATCTATTCGCTGGAACACCGGAATTTGTGGACGTCTTGTATGAAGTCGCGAGAGGTAACATTAACGTGCACGTACTCACGACGCTGGCGGTGTTTGGTACCGTTTTACTCGGGTGCGCCTTTGAAGGCGCGCTCTTGCTCGTGTTGTTTGCATCCGCGCACTACGTGGAAGATAGATTGACGCAACATGCGCGAGGCGATTTAAAAGCGTTGTGGAAAACGGTGCCACCGTTTGCGAATGTTGTCGACATCGACGGCGCGACTGGAGACCCCATCGAAGGATCGCAGCGGAAAATGCGCGCTTCGGAAGTGCCCGTCGGGAGCTATTGTTACGTTAAAGCGGGGACGCAAGTTCCTTTAGACGGCATCGTCGTTCACGGTTCAGCGAGAGTGTCTATTCAACACATTACGGGCGAAGCTTTGCCCGTGCGACGCAGAATCGGCGACGAAATTCCAGCCGGCGCGATGAACATTGACGGGGTATTGATCCTTAAATCTTCGCAGTCTTCCGAAAATAGCACACCGGCGAGAATTGCAAAGCTCACCGAAAGAGCGCAACAACGCAAACCGCGAGTGAGTCGATTAATTGATGACGTTGGCGATAAGTACTCTAGGATTATTTTGTTTATAACCTTTGCGACGATGGTGACGGCGCCTCTCGTGTTCGGAGTTCCCTTTTTAGGTCGAGGAGGAGCAATGTACCGCTCGTTTGCGTTCTTATCTGCGGCGGCTCCGTGCGCGCTGCTCATGTCTCCGTTAGTGTACGTCGCGGCGATTGGCGCGATGGCCAGAAGAGGTATCCTCATCAGAGGCGGGCGAACTCTGGACGCGCTCGCAAACGTCAATCTCGTGTGTTTAGACAAAACTGGCACTTTGACGTTGGGTGAAATGTCCATCGTGGAAATAAAAACCGTGGAATTAAGCGAAGAGAGCATCGCGAGCTTAGCGTTTAAAAGAAGCGACGAGGAGAGCGTGCGCGTTGCGAAAGCGTTGGAACGAGGTTCGGTGCATCCGATTGCTAAAGCCACCGTCAATTATATCGGTAACGGCGACAACAGCAGCGCGAGTCGTAGCTCTTTGGACGTGAAAAACTACAAAGTTGAGCACGGTAAAGGTGTTGAAGGTGAAATTAACGGCGAAATCTTCAGATTTGGAACCGCGTCGTGGGCTTTAGAGTGCCGCCGCGGGAACAACTCGAGCGAAGAAGAAAAAGTAGTCGCGCGAGCAACGGAGGAACACAGAAGCGCCGGCGAAGCAATCGCGGTTCTGTGCTCGTCTTCTTCGCCCGATGCTACGGTCTTTCGATACTCCGACGCACCGCGCGCTGAAGCGAAGGATGCAGTCGATACCCTTCGGAAACGAGGACAGACCGTGCGCATGCTCACGGGCGACGCGACTGCGTCAGCGTTGGCGATTGCCGAACAAGTTGGCATCGAACCAGCCGCGGTATTTTCGCAATTGACTCCGGATAAAAAGTTAGCTCACGTAGAATCTGCGAGAGAAGATGGCAAAAAAGAAGAAAATGGCAAAGTAGTAAGCGTCGCTATGATTGGTGACGGTATTAACGACGCGCCGGCATTGGCGGCGGCGGATGTTGGCATCGCCGTGTGCTCGACGCCTTCAGATGCGGCGTCTTCTGCCGCGGACGTCTTGTTGCTTCAAACTGGACAAGGGCAACTTCAAAGCAAAGACACGGTGATGAGTGGTGGATCCATGTCGGTGATTTCAGCGGTTCCAGAGCTCTTTGCGCTCGGGCGCATGACGCGAAATATTTTACAGCAAAATATTTTCTTGGCGATTTGCTCTATTCTCGGATCCGCCTTGCCAGCTTTGTTCGGCGCGTTCCCGCTTTGGTTAGCCGTGTGTGTTCACGAAGGCGCGACGTTGTTAGTAGCCGTGAACTCGACCCGTTTGCTGGCGACGTTTGGACCCCGGAATTCCATGCGCCTTTCCAAGCGCGTGAAGTTCTTAATCGTCACTTTGACGTTGGTGGGCATCTTTGGTGCGTTAGGCACGGTGTTCAAACCGCAAGGCGTGATGTTACAAACGCTCATCTCTGAAGCTGTTACCGCTGCCGTCGCGGAATCTTCCGTGGCGTTCCATTCCTTCTTCCATCCGGTTTTGAAATCTGCCTGGGCCGGCTTGTTCGCCGGCGGTTTACACACGCTCACTGGCGCGGACCACTTAGCCGCGTTGACGCCGTTATCCGTCGGTCCGTCTCGAGCGAAAAATGCGCTCCTCGGTGCGCTTTGGGGATTCGGTCACAACACCGGTCAAATAATCTTCGGTCTTCTGTTCATGCTTTTGCGAAACAGAATCCCGTGGAACACGGAAATCATCGGCCAGTGGGGCCAAGCCATCGTCGGTTTAACGCTCATCTTCATCGGGTGCTTAGGATTCTGGGAACAAGTCGGCGGTGGCCACGGTCACTCGCACATCCACTCCCACGGCGGACACTCCCACTCCCACTCCCATTCTCACGGCTCTAGCGACGACGGCGGCGAAAGCTACGACGAAGTCGAACAGTCTCACGAACACCGGCTCTCCCCGCTCCGCCTCGGCGCCTCCTCGGAAGCCTCCCGCATCTCCTGGACCTACATCACCGGCACCATCCACGGTCTCCAACCAGACTCCCTCTTTCTCCTCCTCCCGGCGCTCACCCTCCCAAAACTCGAAGCCTACTCCTTCCTCGGATCCTTCTTCTTCGGCACCATCGTCGCTATGGGTGGGTACACCGCCTTCCTCGGCGCCGGGACGACGTTGCTCGAAAAAGAAAATCCGCAAATGGTGAAATACATCGGATTAGCCGCCAGTTCCGTCGCTTTCGCGTTAGGCGCCGCGTTCGTTTTGAGTTCCGTCTTTTCCTTGAATTGGTTGTAATACTATTTATATTATTATTAAGGTACCACCGTAATACTCCTTTTCCTCTTCCTCCTCCTACTATACTCTCGCGTGTGAGGATACGCCCGCATCAAAGCTTCGCTTTTCCTCGCTCAAAGTTGTCTTCTCGCTCGTGGTTTTTGCCTTATTTTTGGATGTATTTGTGTCTTTTCGGAGAAGATTTTCCGCATTTTTTCCTTCAACCAATTAAAGAAATGCCATCGACGAACTTTTACTCCGAAGAGGAAGACGACGAAAAAGAAGAAGAAGAGTATCATTGGGAACCCAATCGCGACTACGCGTTGGTATCCTCCTCCTCTTCCTTTACCCTCAACAACGAGAGGAAAAGAAACGACGAAAAGAGAAGGGAAAGCGCGTTGTTTACGATTCAAAGGCTCTGTAGAGAGAAAGTTGTTAGCGGGGGAAAAAGATCATCTCGAAATTCGAGGAATAACAACAACGACAATAACTCGCGGATACGACGACAACAGAAGAACGCGCGCGGGCTTCTGCTGAATACGAAGAACACCGCTCGCGTCATCAAAGGAGGGAGGAAAGGAAGCGTCGACAGAGATGCGGCGAAAAGAGGCGTTTTTGAAAACTACCGATTCGATTGTGATGATGAGGATGAGGAGGAGGAAGAGGAGGCGTGGGGTGTGTCCGTAGGGAGGAAGAAGAACGAGCGCGACGAGCACTCGGGGGAAAGTTTTTTGCTAGGAAAGAGGAGGATGAAGACGACGAGGAGGACACGTTTGGATGAGAACGATGATGCGTGCGAGCGCCGCTATTTGATCATCACGGATGATGATGACGACGTTGTGAATGGAACAGATACGTGCGAATGTTCGACGACGCGGAGAAGAGAAAGAAGCGGATACGAAGAGCAGTTTCGAGTGACGCATCGTTTGCTTCGCGCGGATTGCCATCCGGAAGATTTGCTCGGGAGCGATCGCGCTGTTGACGCGCAAATTGCAAACGCGGTTGGATGGATTGAAGAGGAAAATAGGAAATGTGATAGTGGTAGCGATAAGGCAGTAATAGCGCAACTCGGTCGAGGAAGCGTTTTGTTTACGTGGCAACAATACGAGAACATGCACGTGCGCGCGTCAGAGGGCGGCGACGAGCTGCTCGCAGGAAACAGATTTTGTTTGGGAGAGATGGACGATGATGAAAACGAAGACGATGAGAGCGATAACGAAGCGAACAGAGGCGGTAATCGATTTAGTTTGTTAAATAAAACGATGAGTTATTGCGCGTCGTACTGGGACGCGGCGTCGGAAGAGCTCGTCTCGTCGCACGCGCACGCTCTTGGTAGCGATAGCGCAACTTCTGGAGAATCATTCAGAAGTGGAAGTCGTCGTCGTCGCAGAGTGCGCACGCAAACGGCGAGTCCCTGGCCGAATACGTCTGTCGCGCCGTACGTCGCAGTCGTAGGAGAGAAGATTTTTCTCCGAATGTTTGACTGCAACAATAAAAAGGAAGCTAATTTATATCGAAACAATAAAGTGATCAAATCTGTTCGCATGTACGGGCAGTTTGGCTCCGTGGTCGCGCACCAGAAAGACTTCATACTCGAAGGGAGTATTTGTAAATTTCCGAAAGATTGTTTCGACGATCATCTGCGCTCGATGGATTCCTCTTCGAGTGCGCCGAAGATATCGAATTTGTTTTTCCAGCTCGAGTTTGAAGACGAAGACGGTTTACAATTATTCTCGGCGCCTAAACCGTGCTTGTTGTGTATGGAAAAGGAAAGTGCCGAGCAGTTTCAGGCTTTCCTCATGGAGCCGACGATGTTTGGAAAGAAATTCAAGAACAAAATCGATCGATTGTGCTCGAGATGCAGCTTCGTGAAGGACGTCGGCACGGTGTTCACGTTATGGCACACTGGACTTTTGTATGGAGATCTCGGTGGTCATCCGCTTTTGGCAGTAGTCACGCAGTGTTCGAGCGACCCGACCTTTGCGCGCATGTGTCCGACTATCTTGATAGAACTGCAGGCGATTCAAATAGATGTCGTGTGCTGGTCTATGGAAGTGAAAAAAATCCCGGACGACACCGGCGAAGAGAAAGGACAAGACTCGTATTTCGGGAAAAATACGGAATGGTATGCGTCTATAACGAACGTTATGCTCGTCGATCCAACGTGGTCGAGTTATTCCCAACTTTGCGGGAAGCTATTGTTGATACCTTTTGTTATTCCTGTAAAGTTCATGCGAAACGTCCTCTTCATAATTTTCGGCGAACGCTATGGTTGTGCTTTGGTGCCGCAGCAGTTATCGGAGCGGAACGAACGAAAAGCTATTCGTGCTGTGGGTCCATCGACAGGTGCTTTCAAAGATGATATGGAAGCGTTTGAGCTCTATCGCGGCTACGTGAATGCGCTCGTACTCGACAAATGTCGTTTTAGATCTTTGAGTCTTTACGTAGTGCTCAACTTGCTGTTTGGCATGAAGTACGCGTCGCAGTTTCCGAGCGAAATCGTTTCCCCGAGGGGAATCTGGGTAAGGATTGGTGCTCCCATCGCCTTTATTGGCGTCATTTTGGGCGTTCACATAGTGCACTTGTTCTTTAAACGTGATATTTCAATATTCGGTTATTGGAGTGGACGTAAACAGGATCTTTTTGACCGGTACAAAAGAGCGGGCATAATTTCGATCATGATTTTGTCGACAGTGTGTGGCGCGCACGGATCTATAATGCGATACCAACGCGCTTCGGTTGAAAAGTTTTGCTCTTTGAGACCACCACAATACGACTACGATACTAATGGCAATGGAGTGTTGCGATACGACTGTAACGACATGCTAAGGGTACTGTTCCGGCAAGAGTGCTTACTCTTGTTGTTATGCTTCTTAGGCTCATCCATTCACTCCTCGTACCCCAGACGCGGGTTCATGTTTCCTGTGTCGGCATGTATATCGGGTTTCTTGGCGTTTTTACCGCCGCAGTTTAGTACTTTTATGGACCCGCCGGAAGAGGTGAACGTGGAGACCTTATTCAATTTGTACGGCATCGTTGCAATTCTTTGTATGATAATCTCGATAATAACTGCGCTGAACATACAAGCACACTTCAAGAGGCAAACCTTGGATTGGTTTCTCGGCAGTTATTTGTACCAAACGATGAGGAGCAGAAGAGGAAAAGAAGCTTGAACTTGAAGATAAAGCGATAAGGACGACGACCATATATGTAATTAATTATATCCCGTGGTATGTACTGGTACCTGGTACCACTGGTACTGTTATTATTATAAAAAAGTTCTCTTTCTCTTTCTCTTTCTCCTCTCTTTTTGTCCCTTTCACTCTCTCTACGCCGAAGCCGCTCGACAGAAGGTATCGGCTTTCGCATCGTACGCCGCAAACAAAACTGCCGAATTATGGCCGCCAAATCCAAACGAGTTACTCAACGCAACCTTCACCTTTAACTTCTCCTTCGTCGTTCCCACCAACAAATCCGTTCGCACACCTTCGTCAGGGTCCTCCAAATTCTTATTCGGATGCAACTCGCCAGTCCCGATGGCTTTGATCACCGCCACCGCCTCGACCGCGCTCGCCGCGCCCAACAAATGTCCAATCAGGCTCTTGGTCGAGTTAATCTTCAACTCACTATTCTCGCCAAATATATCCGTAATCGTCCTCAGCTCGGCTAAATCTCCCGCTGGAGTACTCGTCGCGTGCGCGTTGATATAATTCACATCCTCCGCCAACACGCCGGCGTTTTTCAACGCCCTACCAATGGCCAACCTCACCCCGGCCCCGTTTGGTAACGGTTCGGTCATGTGGTGCGCATCGCACGTCGCCGCACCTCCCAAAATCTCTGCCAGTATCGGGGCATCTCTCGCCAACGCGCTCTCTAACGACTCCAAACACAAAACTCCGCACCCTTCCCCCATGACGAACCCGTCTCTATTCTTATCCCACGGTCGACTCGCGCCTTCCGGATCGTCGTTTCTCGTCGACAACGCTTTACTCGCCGCGAACCCGGCAATCCCGCTGCTCAAAACCGCCGCATCCGACGCTCCGGCTAAGCACAAATCGCACTCCCCGTTCCTTATGTGATCCATCGCATTCATCATGCAAAAATTCCCCGTCGCGCACGCCGCCGCGATGGAATAGTTTGGTCCCATAAATTTCAAATCCATCGCCACTAACGCGCCGCCCATATTCGTAATCGCAAACGGAATACAAAACGGATTCATTTTCTTCGACCCTCTCCCTGGTGTCCACAACTCGTAATTCGCTTGCTGAAAACTGTGCATCCCGCCCATCGCCGAGCCGATCACCACGCCGCACCGCTGCTTATCCAACTCGTTAAACTTTTCCGCATTTTCGCCGTCTCGCATATCCAACCCTGCGTGAATCAACGCTTTCTTCGCCGCTGCAATCATGAACGAAATGTACGGGTCCGCTCGTTTCACCATCCTCGGTGGGACGAGTCCGTCGCACCCGTCGAAGTTGCGAATTTCCCCCGCGAACGTCGTCGTGATGTTCGTGCAGTCGAACTTTGTGATTGGTTTTATCGCGCTCTCGCCGTCGAGCAATCTCGAATAGAATTCATCCACGTCGTGGCCGAGCGCGGTCACCGCGCCGATTCCCGTTATCACGACGCGTTTTTTACCGGAACGGGTGAGGTCGACGCCATCTGTCGATGCTGCGGCGGAAATTCTGTGCGGAGTCGCGCGCTCCCTTCGGTGTCTTGTTGTCCTCGAGTATCTCTTCGCCTTCGGGGAAAAGTGGTTTCCCCGATGGTTCTGTTGGTTCTCACGTCGGATGGAAGAGGAGGAGGAGGATGACGATGGGGACGATGTCGACGCGACGGCGGAAAATCGAGAAGACGACGACGCGAAGGAGGAGGACGCGCAAGATAACATGGTGGTGTGTGCGACGACGAGAGGTCCGCGTACACTGTGGCGTCTCGCTTTTTGTGGAATGTCCAGTCACACAGAACTAAGATAAGCTTAGGGTGTAGGGTACAAAGAAGTTTTTGTCGTGTGAAGGATACGGATGCGTAAAATGAAATGGTATAGTAAGTAGTCTCTGTCTCTCTTTATTTAAATATAAGTTTATATGTATATGTGCATACGTATCGTGTTGTCCTTTAGTCTTCTTCTTCTTCTTCTTCTTCTTCGATCTCTTTCTTTCGCTTCTCTCTCTCGCTTTCGCTCGTTCGTGAAAAACTCGTTTAATAAATTGTTAACAACGAGTTCTTTTACCTCTCCCAATCGGAATCGACGTCGCCGTATTCGAACATGCCACAGTGCTCTCGTCTCGCCTTGTCGATTTCGCCGTGGATGGCTTCGCGGTTGTCTTCGGAGGTTTGCGTGTACCCGACTTTGAATCGGGACATGCGGCACAAACCAGAGGCGGCGAGGACGCCTTGCACGGAACGTTCCGGGAGGAACTGTTCGGGAGAGTACGGTTTCGCGAGTTTCGAGTCTTTCTTGGCATTGCTTGATTCTTCATCTTTGTCGTCTTCCACGGACCATAGCGTCAACGTAAGCTCTGGTCGCGCGTCGACGGCGGATGACCAAGCGTGATCAAAGTCAAACTTTTTCATGCGCGCGTCGACGATGGCGTGGAATTCCCCGCCGTGGACGAGGCGTTGAAACTCAGATTCAGCGACATCTTTGTAATCGCTGTGACGACTCGGCATGGCAATGTGAGCAAGCTGGCACAGTCTCGCTTGGGGAGGATACGCGTTCAAAGAGACGTTGGAGTGCAACGGTCTCGCGCGGCGAATGGATATGCGTTCGTTGTGACCGAAATCGATGCACATGACGTCCAATTCTTTCGCGTTTTCGTCTCGATAATTCACCGTGGCGCGGTACCAGCTGTTGTCTTCCGGGGATTTAATCGCAACGAGATCGTTCAGTTTCGGTTCAAAACCAGGCGGCGGGGCTTTCACGTCCGGATCGTCGCTCGCGTATTCTTTCTGTAACAGTTGCCACAGTTCGTTGGCGACGGAACGTTCGAGAATTTGAGCGAAAAATTTACCTTCTCGTAAAGTTTCCGTGACTCCGAGCCTTGTGGTAAACACCGGAGGACCACTATCTCTCGCTTGCGGATACGGTATGCTCGAGCTGCCTTTTCTATTATCGTATTGGTTTCTAGTAGATTGTTGTTGCTGCTGCTGCTGCTGTTGCATCTGCGGATCGCCGCCCTTCCTCATGACGGCAGCCGCAGCCGTTGAAGATGTGCTATTCACCGAAGACAAGTAGCCACCCGGCGGTGCGTTGCCGTTGTTATTCATGATACCTCCTTCATAACCTGGCGGGGCACTCACTTTACCTGAGCCAGTTGGCGATTGAACCCCGTTTTTGCTGTTGTTGTTGCTGCTGTTATTTTCGTCGTCATAAAATTTACCTCCGTAAAAGCGTGCCGGATTTTGGTCTTCGCTGAAACCGCCGCCGAGATTATTCGCTTGCATCTCTTCCGCCAATCGTCTGGCTTCTTCAGCTTCTTCGTCCCAGTCTTTCCAAATACCCACTCTTGCGATTTTAGCCGCTTTCTCAACTTCTAAAGCGCTCGCATCGCCGTGAAAGGAAACCCTCGCGAGACCCGCGCGAACGAGTTCCGAGGCTAAATCCAAAGTCAACGTGTTACACTCCAAAGTCCCTCGAAACGTCCCGGTTTTATCCACCGAATTCGCCGCGACCTGTACTTCTCTCTGGTTGACTCTATTTCGAACGTAATTCAACGCTTCTTTCGCGAACGGCTCTTCTCTGGTCGGGCATCTCACCCCTGATAAACTCAACGTGAACACCGCGCCGGCGTTTTGAGAACTGACTCGGAACCTGTGTCCGTTGATGCAGTGCTCGACGACGCCGTGGAATTTCCCAGCTCTTTGCAAGAACGGTAAAAACTGCGTCGCCTTCTTCACATTTTCGGAAGCGTCGTTCAAATCGTGCGGAATTGGTGCGTCTTTGGGCGAGTGGACGCCCTTCTTTTGTTGTATGGCTTTACTTTCGGCGACGAGCAAGTCGTCGTATTTATGCGACCGGGCTTCGTTTTCTCTGTGGCGAACCACCGAGGCCAAACCTCTGATGACCAACAGTTCGGCAAGATTCGGCGCGTCTTCTGGTTCTGCTTCGATTGGAATTCCGTGATTGTTATATTGCGGCGGTTTCTTCACCACCTCGCCGATTAAAGCGATGGTACCGAATTCGATAACTTTTTCTGGTATATCCCTCGCGTCGTTCCCGGCGATTGTTTTCGTGTATTCAAAGTTAACCTCCACTTTCTTACCGATAACTCTCGTTCTCACGAATTCTTTCGCCTCTCTCGCGTACGGTTCATCTTTCACGCTTCGTTCTCTGGCACCTCTCCCGAGCGGTGCGATTCTTGGCGCTCGAACCGAGGACAACATCACCTTCATCTCCTCGCCCGTTCGCGAGTCTTCGACCATGACCGCGTCTCCGGAAACGACCTCAATGACCTTTCCTTGAATCTTTCTACTTCTTCCCATGTTTTCAAAATGTGAATCCTCGTTTGATGGCGGCACGTAGTCTTGCCAGATTCTAATCCTATTCGTCTTTGCAATTGCCTCGGCGGTTCTCAAAGGGCCCGCGCCTCCCAACGCCAACGCCGCGGAGTAATCCGAAACCTTCGCCAAACCTCTCTCCAAGAGCGCGTTTGCCAAGGGCACGATCGAACTGTGATCGTCTTTCGGCATCACCGACGCAAATCTGTTCCCATACTTATCTTTACCAACGAATGCCACTCGCACGTCTCTATTCAACACGCTCAACTCGGCGAAATACTTAGCCTCTCTCGCGTGCGGTTCCGGTTCTTTTTCGTTCTTCTTCCCCATCGCGGGCGCGACGACTCCGGATAACAAAATCGTCACCTCTGCGCCTCTCGCCGGCCCTTCTTCGCACACCGATACTTTCATCGTGCTCCCGTTTAACGCCACCTCCACGACGCAATGAATCGGCTCCACGCCTTTGCTGTCGATGAACTCGTCCACCAATCTCGGATCGCTTTTATTCCTCACCGCTTTATTCAACAAAAGAGGATCGCACGTGTGCTTCCCTCTGAAGAACTGCTTCGCATCTTCCTCGGCTTCTTTAATCAACTGGTTTCGTTTCATCGCGTTTTCATCGTTCTCGTCCTCCCTCGACGGTTTCCCGACGCACCACCCGTTTTTACAGTGTTCCAACGCGATATCCCCGGCGCCGTCTTTAAACACCAACGCAAACTCCCTCGACGCGTATTCGCTCTCCACTTTAAACGTCACCGGTTCCCCAATCAACGCGCGTCGTAACGCTTCTCTCGATTGAAACGCGAACGGTTCGTCCGCGTACGATCCGTCTCTTCGTCCCTATATAAAACAATATTACTTGATGAACGCGTAAAAAATGTGACCAAAAATTTCCGTACCATTCTTGGGGCGATGATGCCTGCCAAGGTGACAATCTTTTCCGGCGGTGGGCCCGAACTCTGTTTTATAGTAGTATTATTATCATTGCATCGAGAGAGAGCGTTTGAAAAAAGAGAACGGCGCATTAAGAGTGAGTGCGAGACGATGGTTTTTTCGATGCGCTCGCACGCGAGAGCAAAAGAGAGTGAGAGCATAAGAGAGAGAGAAAAAGAAACATCACACGTCCGATCTGTTTTGACGGCCGCTCGCGAGGTGATCCTCCCCGGAAAAAAGTGCAACTCCAAAGAACCACATTCACGAGAGAAATACGGGGAATAAAGTGCGAAAACGTACGGTAGGTCCGGCGTTGGCGACGATGAGCACCGTGTCACCACTCGGGACCGCTTTGACCGTGCCTCGGAGCCACCCGGTGACCGGCATGATGAGAGAGCGGATGAGAACTCGTTCGTTTCCTCTAAAAGTGAGGTTCTTTTTGTGAGGAAATGTGGGAGGAAATGGCGAGTGGTTTTCGTGTGACTTCTTTTAAAAATACTACGTACTCACATTTTTCGCTCTACTACGTACTCGTACGCATGTAAGAGTCCTCTCGCGTGATGCACACATCATCAATACTCGAGAACGAAAAGCATCTGTTCGTTCGTTCAAAGTATCTCGGGAGGAGGAGTGTGCGTGCCGTGGGAGGAGAAACTGGTGTTTTTGTGACTTCTATCAGAGCGCGCGCTACGTTTTTCGCTCCGCGCTCTAGAGTATTAAAGGAATCTTTGAACGGCGTACGGCTCGAGCGGAAAGTGGTCGTCTCCTCGTTGTTGGGCCCCCGTCGTTGTTGCGATGTCCGCGACTATTTTCCCGGTGATGCCAGCTAACGTGAACCCGATGTGTTGGTGACCGAACGCGTAGATGACGTTTGATTTTGCGGAGCTTCTGCTGAGAACGGGGAGGTAATCCGGTAAAGTCGGGCGACCGCCGAGCCAATCTGAGTTTTTATTTCGCGGCGGCGCGTCGGAGAAATTACGGAGGAGTTTGCGGGTGGAGCTTTCGAGCGAAAGGAGGTTGGAGGCGGTTGGAGGTTGGTCCGGGCCGAATTCTACGAGACCAGCTGCGCGGAGGCGGGATTGTAGCGGGGAAATGATGAAACCGCCTCGTTGGAAACACGTCGCTCGGGTTAACAGCTTGGACGGGGATACTTGTTCAGTATCCGAAAACTCGACCGAATAGCCGCGCTCCGCGATGAGCGGAATGTCACCGTCGCCGCACATTTTTGCGATTTCTTTCGAACGCCACCCGGAGCAGACGACGATCGTGTGCACGTTGGTATACACGTCGCCGCTTTTGGTGACAATTTCAGCTTTCTCGTCGTTTTGTTGTTCTCCTCTCACGTCGACGACTTCACCGCTGGAACCAGCTTTAATCACGACGGAACCGCCCGAAGGACCTTTCATTTTCAGCGCAAACTCGGCCAACTTTTTTAAGAACACATCCGGCGCTCTCAGCGACCACGCGTCTTTGAAATAAACGCCGCCGTTCGCCACCGCCGAGTCGGTTAAATTCGGTTCCAGCTGTTTACACATCTCTGGCCCGATTAACTCGCCCTCGCCTTCGTGGTTCCATATATTCTTATCCCCCAACAATCGTTTCCTCTCCTCGTTCTTCTCGATGACTTCTTTCGAATCAAATCTGCTCTTCGTGAGTAACAAATATCCGTTCCGATTGGCGTGTTCCTCCAAAAACGCTCGCGCGTCGTTCACCCCGGCTAATCGCAACGTCTCTTTCCACGAACTCGACGCGCGTTTACAAAGTTCCGATAATCCTTCGTTCGTTTTCACCCTGTTCTCTGCGCTGGAATTGCGTAAAAAATGCATCGCAAATTTCATCACTTCCGAAGCGTTCGACGCCGAGAGGCTGAAGCTCAAAGGATTCGCAACATCTCCGTCACCACTTTTCGTACTTCCAAACATCAAACTCCCGCCGAAAAATGCCTTCACGCCGGCGGATAAAAGCGACGCGGGAGAGTCATCGTTCAGACCGAACGTGGCGTACGGTGCAAACGTCCCCGCGTTGCCGTAGCTCGCGCACTCGCCATCTTTTTTCGAGCCGACACCTGAGCGTGCTTTTTCCAAAACCGTCACCGCGAAGCCGCGAGAGCACAAGTGTATGGCACTGGATATGCCGATGAATCCACCGCCGATGACGACGGCAGATTTAGGGAGCTTCGCTGAAGTCGTGGACATTGGTAGTCGCAGTGTGAGTCGTCGTTTACTTGGACGAGACTGTCGTCATAGTGTGTCGTCGTTGATGAGATTCGTGCGGTGTGTGTGAGGACGAAACAAAAGGACGACCAATTAAATTCGATTTGCGCGAGAAGCGAGCGCGGTCTCAACGATATCAACGCAGCGCGGATGATTTATGAACGTGGTATGTTTTTGTGTGTTATAAAAGTAATGCTCTCTCTTTGCTTTCCTTCTCTCTCTTTATGTTTATGTGTTGTTCTCGTCTTAGTCGTGTTCCTCTTCATTATGTATTCTCGCTTCGCTCGCTCTTTCTCTCTACTTTATGCTCGGATCAAGCCGAACAGCGGGTTCGCCGCGCCGATCTGACCTCGTCCGCAAAGTTCAGATTCGTCGAACAAAAACGTCCCGGGGTCGTAATACTCCTCTCTGCCGTCGCAGAAAACCTCCGAGGTGACGCGTCGACCGAACGGAACCGGCGTGAGTTGTTCGACGGTGAGCGCGGACGAGGAAGCGTTTTGTCGCGTTTCTTCGATGAACTTCAACGCTTTCGCGCCAGTTTCTAAATCTAAACCAAAGTTTTCCATGTCTTGCATCAACAACGGCGCGAAGAGCTGGTTCTTGCGCATGATGCCGTGCATGACAAAAGCCGCGGCGTGTTCGCCCAAACCGTGCTTTTCTAACCATCGGACGGCGGTACCGTCGCCGAGGAGTTCGCACAGCACGCGTTGGGTTGGAGGCGGCGGCGGCGTTTTGAGTTCGACGACTGGGTAGGAGTCGAGCGGGCGTCGGAAGTTGTAGCCAGCACCACCTCGAGATCGTCCGGGACCGGCGGCGGATCTTTTCGGGGCGTTCGGGTCGCGAGGTTTCCGCGGTTGGCCTTTCGGTTTTTTTGGCGCCACCCACGGGGCGACGCCAACCGCTCGAGCAACCTCCAAGCGACTTCTGTACCGCTTGTTGTCCGGGGCCCAATACGTCGCGTCGTACGATCCCGCGGATGCACCTTGCGTGCGAATGGCGACGGTCACGCGCCAAGCGCGGTCGAGAACGGCTCCGGATTTGGCAATGAATACTTTCAGTTGGTGCAAAAGGTATTCCGGGTCGCTGTTACTCACCTTGGGAACGGGACCTGTCCATTCCGGCGGACCCGGCACCGGAGGTAAAGGGACGAACTCGTCGCCGTCCTCGGTAACTGGAGCTTCAACTTGTACTGGTGCCGCCGGTGCCGGTTTCTTCTTCGCGTTTTTTTCTTCCTCTTTCTCGTTCGTGGTCGCCGTTGCTTGCGTTTCGGTAGCTTTGACTGGGCGCGACGGAGAAGCTGTCGAAGTTTCGTTCTTGTTCGGATTGCGCTTCTCCATGCCACCGTGCGCCACGGACGTTTGCATGGTTCGCATTGAGGCGAAATTCTCAGTCTTTGCTCGCTTTGAAGCCGGTTCTACTGCACCCGCTTGTGGCGGCAATTTCACCGGAGATTTCATCAAACCTTCTTGGACGGCTTCTAAAACCTTCTTGGAGACGGTGCGTTGTCGACCAGAATTTCGAGTAGGTGCGACAACCGGCTTTTCTTCCTTCTTCAGCTCCTCTTTCTTTTCCTTCGTCGGCGAGGGAATATCAATATCCATTTTATCGGCTAACATAGACGCGTGAAAACCAGTCGCTCCCGCGTCGTCGTCCTCATTCTCTCCGTTATTACCGCCGTTGTGTTCGTTGTCTTTATTGGTGTCGTCTGGTTTCTGATCGCCGCCAGCGTTACCGCCGCCGTCAGATGATGGTCCGGGTCCTTTGTTGTTGTCGTTATCATCGCCACCATTACCACTACTACCGCCTCCACCACCGCCGCCGCCGCTGCCATCATCTTCCTTCTTCTTCTCCTCGGCGTTCTCGTCCGCGTTCTCTTCTTCCTCTTTGACCGTCCCAGGCATATTCTCTGGATCTTCCGGCTCTGGCGCGCGTTTCGGCATCGCCGGTTCGCCTTTCGCGTCGTACGATGCCGCATCTTTATCTGGAGTGTACGCAGCGTCGATGAGCGCGTTGAACAACGCCTGCGCTTTTTCCTTCGAGACGAGCGTCTTACCGTCGTCGAAGAATTCATCGAGCACGCTTTCGCCGCTCACCGCTTTCGCCGCTTCATCCTCTCTGCCGCCGGTTGCCACGAGCATTTTTTGCATCTTTTCAATCAACATCGCGGTGGAAACTTTTGCCATTCTTCGTAAACCCATGCGATAACCTAATCTATACGTTTCATCTTCCGTGCAAAACTCGTTAGGCAACTCTGCGAGAACTCTAGCGGCGTTGTGATGTTCCATCATTTCCTCCACAATCTCCACGCGTTCTTTCGGCGGCGGCGGTTCTGGAGCGTTCGGATCGGCGCCGTTCAAGCGCGTTCTTCGTCGTCCTTCGTCTTTGTTCTCTTCCTCTTTATCAGACTCGTCTCCGAAGTCACCAGTCGCGGCATTGATTAAAGCAGCGGTGTCCGCGGCGAAAGGTGCGCGCGAAGGTTCCGCCGCGCCTCGTCTTCTTGCGGTTGGTCTCGGGACGTAGACTAAACCATCGTCGTCGTCGTCGTCGTCGTCGTCACTCTTTTCGTCGAGTAATTTAACTTTCTCGTTCGCTAAATTCAAAACCTCCTCGTCGCCATCTTCGTATTCAATTTTCGAATACGTTTGACCATCCGCGGGCATGTATTCTTGCTGAACAATCGTGCCAAAGAACCAATCGTTCTCCTTGGGCCAAAATACTTTAATCTTCGCACCGTCCGGGAACGTGCGTTTTGGTTTGCTCCTCGCTCCGCCGCGGTTACGGCCACCTCCTCTCGAAGGGGCGACGGGTGCAGTCGCCGCGGCAACGGCGTTGCCGCCACCGCCGCTACCGCTACCGTTGCCACTACCACCACCACCACTGGCCAAATTCGACGCTCTCGGTCTCCCGACTGGTTTCCTCTTCGAAGTCTGTCCCGGCGACCTCGTCCCGGTGACGCCCGCTCTCGGCGTATTCCTCTGAATCGAGTTCACCAGCTCTCTCTCCTTGCTCTCGTCCGCGTTACAGTCCACGTCCGCGTACTTTCTCTCGTACGAGTGCAAATAGTTTTTATAACTCGTGATCAAGTCGTGCCCAACGCTGGTCGCTTTGTGCGTGCTCGTAAAATTCGCCAACTTTGGAAAAATCTCGCGACTCCAGTTGATTTTTCTTTTACACGTGATTTCGTCCTCGCCCCATCCGCCGCGAGCGACGACTTGCCTGTATATCCCGAACAGATCTAACTTGTACCCATTCAAAGTCTTCGCCGGCCAATTCTCCGGAGCTGTTTGCATGGTTTTAGAAAACAAAAAGGTCAGTCTCTCTTTCTTTCCGTTTCAAAACGGTCGTCAGAGAATATAAAATACGCGCTCTGCTCGCGAAAAACAAAGAGGCTTTTGTTGCTCTCTCTCGCGCGGATCGTTCGGCGCTCGAGCGTCCGTCGCCGGATGTGGATCATCGACGCGATGAACGATCATCCATCAAAAGCCGATCGCGAACGCATTCGAGACGATCATCTCTCCTTAAAATAGTCGTCTCGAAAAGAAATATATGTGACGACGATGATAAAAAGACGAGCAAAAAAATGTCACTCACACGACCCCGGCGGTACCAGTTTCGCCTTCTCGGGCATCGTCTGTAAATGCGCAATCTGTTCGGTGTGATTTGAATAGCAGAGGAAGTTTAAGAAGAAAAATTAACATGTCAGTAAACGTTCTTAAAATCCACGTTCCGATGCACGAACAGGTCGCAAAACGCGATTGGAAAGGAAATCGCACCAAGTCTCTGAGGAATTCATCCTCGGTTAAAGATTCTATCGGTGTTCTCATCGCGGGATGATCGAGCGGAAATTTCCGCTGTATTTTCTCTCTTTCCTCCCCGCTCCGCTGCGAGATGATGGAAATCTCTCGCGTAACTTTCTTCGCTCGAAATGAACAAAACGCGTATCGGATCGCGCAAACAGGTCGGCGCGAATATTACTCGCGAGTTTGACGGAAAATTATGGATAAAAGATGCGGTTAATGCGGTCGATGTGATCGATTAATGGAAATTTTCCTCGGAAGCAAAAGAGCGCTTCCGTGGTTTTTGAACGAAGAAAATTTGGAGCAAATCGAACAAAAAACGAGGTTAAATCGAGACTCTTGCAGAGAGAGAAAAAGACCAACGAAAGAAAGCGCTTGAACGAAATCTCGCACGCGCGTTGTGTGCGCGTATATATATACACAAGTATAGGTTTAATCTCTTTTCTACGCGCTTCTCTCTTTCTTTCTTTCCTTCTCTCTCTTTCTCTCTCTCTCGTGTGAGTAGTTTTATCGCGCGCTATCGCGGTAAAAGGCTTTGAGGTTTTCCTCTTCCTTTTTTGCCCCGTCCGAGCCGCCGAGTTCGGCGGGAGGGAAAAGGCTCTCCAGTCTGTCCGCGGCCGCGCAGAGGAGCGTTAACGTGTCGTCTTCGATGCCTCTGAATGCGTCCTTCTTGATGATGGATGTTTTTCGGCGTCTTTGTCCTCCTTCTCCGTTGAGTTTTTCGGGCGTTCTTCTCGACGTTTTCGGCTTAGTCTTTGATTTATTAGAACCTTTGTTGTTATTAGAGCCTGTGTTGGTTGGTGTCGTCGAGGAGAGTTTGCCGCGCTTCTTCGTAGTTACCGAGGGAAGAGTTGGGGTTGTTTTCTTCGTCGATCGGGACGAACGCGCGGGAGGAGACTTCTCGGCTTTCTCCTCTGGAGTTGAAGGCGCGCTTACGCTCTTCGAAGGATCTTTTAGGGCAAAGAATCGATGATGATTTTCATTGATCTCCGCGCCGTCCTCGGTACCAGTCGTCACCGGATTCTTCTTCTTCACCGGCGTCGTCATCGCTGTCGCGTTGTCTGCGCTTTCACTCATCGCCGCCACTTGATCGAACTGAGTCGGTTCGAGAGACCCTTTCTTCGCGGCGTCGTTTTCCTCTCGGAGAGATATTTGTTCCATCGAAGCGGTAATCGGCGGGAAAGCTTCCGCTAAAGATCCTTTCGCGACGGTGACGATTTTAGTAGCGCTCGATTTTGAGCCGTTCTTGTTATTACTATTGGTATTCGCGTTTTCTTTCCCGCTCGTCTTCCTCTTCTTCCTCTTCTTTTCGTCTTCTTCGTCTTTCTTCGCTCCGTCCTCCTCCTTCTTCTCCTCCTCTTCGTCCGAGAAAGTCTGTCTCTTCTTCTTCTTCTTCTTCTCCTCCTCTTCCTCCTCTCGCTCTTCCTCAATTTGCCTCAACTGATAAAACCTCGCGCGACACTGTTGCGCCGTCCTCCCTTCGATATCCCTCGCGAGAAACGCCCACCTCGCCCCGTGCGTCTCGAACGCTTTCCGTAACTGCTCGTCCTCCTCCTTTTTCCAGTTCCCTCGCTCGACGCTCGGGTCTAAATGTCTTCGCCACCTGCCCATGCACTGCTGATCGGTTCGACCGCTCAGAGATCGCGCGATAATTGCCCATCTTTGGCCGTGTTCGTCGTACAGTTTCGCTAACTGTGTTACACATGTGTGAGTAGTGTTGTTCGTTCGAGAGAGAGAGAAATAAGGAGAGTTTTTGTCAGCAAAAGCACTCAAATTTGAGCGCAAAAAGAAGAAAAAAAAATCAAATTTTTGGTTAAAAAAAGTAACAAACCAAATGGCGTTTTCTGTTCCTCCCGTTGACTCGATCTCGAAGTACTACGCGCAGTTGTTGTCGTTCGTCTTCTCGTTCGCTTTTCTCGTGATGACACCGAGAAGAAGCGATGATTGTTTTTGTTGCAAAGCGTGAAAAAGAAAAGTACAGAAGGTTGACTCGATCTCGCTTGCAAAGAACAGACGTTTCGACTCCGCGGGAGCGCTCGCTCGTACTACTAAGTGATGTCTCTCGTTTTCGTCGCTCGAACCGCCGAATCTCTCGCGACTCCCGCGAGAGATGACGATGGTTTTTAAAGCGTGAAAAAGAAAGTACAAACATCATCAAAATTACCTTTTCGTCTTCCTCTTTCGTCCACTTTTCTCTCCGTATGTTTGGATTGACGCGATGTCGCCATCGTTGCGCGCACTGTTGTCCGGTCCGTCCCGGTAACTGCGACGCGACCGTCGCCCATTTGTTGCCGTATTTTTCTTGCATGTGCTGAAGTTTTAAGTCTTCCTGTTTTGTCCACGGTTGGGTTTTTTCTCCCATCTCTGCTTTTGCCACCGAATGCGAGCGTTGATTTTGTTCGTTCATCTTCGTTCGTTCGTGTTGTTCGTCGTCGTTTACGTCGTCATTTGGAGTCGTTGAAAGTGATTCCGATGATGCGTTTTTATTCGTCTCGGAATCTCTTTGTTTTCCCCATGGCGCCATGTGTTTATTTAAATCTCTTCTCCGCCTCTGAAGAAGAACGAACGGAAGACAAAGAAGAGACGTAAAAAAGGGTGCACTCTGAGAGAAGGCGTCGAGCGCTTCTTTTTGTCTTCTTCTTTGTCTTTGTCTTCTTCGCAAACGACGCAAAAGGAGACGATGATGACGGAGATGGGGAAAAAGAGATTTCCCCGAACGACGACGACGCTTGAAAGTTTTTTTGTGTCGCCTGTCTCGTCGAAGATGGAGCGAAAAAGCGACGACTTTGACTTTTTTTCACGATTTTTTGGTCAAACCACCCCCACGGAAAGTGGCTGCTGCTGCTGCTTTTTGACAAGACCACTCAGAAGAACAGAAGAGAAGGGAAGAAAGAGATATGAAGAAGACGTAAAAAATGTCAACACTCAAAACACACGGCGAGTCAAAAGTCGGTTTTAGAAGATTGATGAATCATATATACATATATACAACTTCCCCTTTGCAAAGGAGAGAGACTAGTACCCGCGTCGCGTCGCGTTCTTCTTCTTTTTTATGTGATAAATAAAGCGTCGCCTCGAGCTTTCCACAGCGATCTTCGCTTCCTAAAAATTTTCTTGTTCTCGCATGGCATGTAAACAACGACTGATGAGAATATTTTCATCGTTTACGCGGATTCCGAGCCAGTTCTCTTGGAGGGCGGGCGTTCCATGTGCGCGTTGTTGCAGAACTTTTGGACCGGCGCGGCCAAACCTTGCTTGATTTCTTCCGCAGAGAAGTCGTTTTTGATGTAGTAGTCTTCCTCGGTGGAGTCGTTCGGACCGAGGAACATGGAGCCCCACATCGGGAAGTGGATCGGAATGACCAACAAAGTAACGGCGATGATGGTGATGCCCATGTACATGATACCGTCGTAGGTTTCGATGGAATCGCTGGTGAAGAACAAGGCGATGCAGATGGTGGAACCGGCGTTACCGCCGGCGCCGATGAAGCCAGAGGCGACGCCCAAAGCACGTCTCGTAATGTACGGGACGATACCGTAGGAGGCACCTTCAGACGCTTGCACGCAAATGGAGAACAAGACCATCATAGCAATGGTGGTGGCCAAATCGTCTTTCGCCAAAGCCATGAAGATGCACATGACACCTTCGATGGTTTGCCAGAGCCATAAGCACCACAATCTTCCTCTCATACCGAATCGTCTAGAGGCCCAGTCAGAGGCGAGACCACCGACAGATCTCGCGAATAAGTTCATCAAACCGTAGCACGACGCCAAGACACCGGCGATGGCCAAATCGACGTCGAATTGATCGTACAAGTACGAAGCGACGATGTTGTTCATGGTCAACTCGACGCCGAAGCAGAAGCCGTACGTCGCAACCATGCACCACATTCTGTAGTTCTTCATGCCAATCATGTTGACTTGAAACGCAGATTTCTTTTCGAGAGCACCAGAAGTGTGCATGAGTTTGTAGTTACCGTCCGGTAAATCTTGTCCGAGGAACATGACACCCATACCGCCCAAAAGGTGAGCCAAACCGGGGACGATGTACGCCCATCTCCAAGCGGTGAAAGCGCGTTCTTCCGTAGCTTTGAGCATACCAGCGTAGACCAACGGCATGACGAATTGCGTGACACCACCGCCGAGGTTACCCCAGCCAGCGGCCGTGGCGTTAGCGATACCGACGCACTTACCGTTGAACATGACGGACATCCAAAATTGGCACGCGACAAACGTCGCGAGACCGAGCCCGATGCCCAAACGGCAAACCAAAAATCCAGACGCAGTGCTGACGAACGGCATAGCGAAGCAGAACGGAGCAGTGACTAACAAAATCATACCGAGACCAATTCTCGGGCCGACGAGGTCGACGAACGTGCCCATCAAGACACGGCAGATGATGGTGCCGGTAATCGACGCCAACGCGGCGTTCCCGAGATCCGGCTTGGTCATGTTCAAATCCTCACGGATGACCGGGACCATCGGCGCAGCCGCGAAAGTGGAGACGAAGGAGATGAAAAATCCAATCCAGGACATGTGGAAGGACATGTGGTGCGGTCGTTGGAACGAGAAGATGTTCAAAGACATCGCCTTGTTTTCCCTATTATTTTTTTTAACAAGTAGAAGAGGAGAAGGTGAGTTTTTGGATGAGAGAAGACAAAAAAAGACAAGAGAGTTGGTGAAGACAAATTTTGTTACGCCTATATGCGCGCGCGTCGGCATCGCCTCGATTCGAACTCGAACTTTCCATTTTAACGCGGTAAAAAGATGAACGACACGTTTTTATTCACTTTTATCCATCTTCGACGTAAAGTTCGCGCTCGGAATCGATGGAAACAGCGCGTCTTTCTCCATCACCCATTTCAACAAAGGACAACAAAAAAGGTGACCAAACGTCGTTCGCCTCTTTTCCGACAAAATTATTTTAGGCACTCTCTCTCATTCCCGGAAAGCGAAGAGAGACGCGCGCGAAGGCAAAACGCGAACGTCGCGTATAAACGATAAAGAACGAAGTACTTACGAATCGACCGGAATCGTGTGCACGGGGGGTTCGAACTCTTTAGGCGCCATAGTTGTTTGTATACTTACGCGTCAAAAGCAATGAGGAAAAGTCTCTCTCCGCGTTTGTGCTCCTTTAGGTGTTTTCGCGTCGTTTGTTCAGGTTTTTTAAAGTGCTTTTTTCATGTCTTTTGATCGCTTTTTTCAAAAAATCTCTCCTCTTGTGGCTCTCGTTCTTCTCACTTCTGAGCATCTTACTCCACATTAAAACGCGCGTATAATAACACAATACATAACAACAACATGCAATTCACTGCTACGAAATTATTCACCGCCTTCTTGGCGTTGATTGCTTTGATGCAATTCGTCTCCGGCGCGGCCTTGTACTCCGAGATGAAAGACGACGACAAAATCACCGTCAGCGTCTCCGACGTCGCCTTGACGGATGGGTGCGCACCGACGGTAAGTGGACTTTTCTCTCTCGTCTTTGTTTTTTGTTGGTTTCGAAAATTTTCTTCGTTTACGTCGTCGGTTTGGAGACGAAAACATCACGAACGCATCGAGAATAGGAGAGAATTAACATTCAACCGCGAGATTTGTTCTTTACTTTGTCGGTTTCTTCTTCGCACGCGACGGCAAAGCGAGCGTTTGTGTCTCTCTTAGGGGTGTTCCGCTTAAAATCTGGAAAATGTGAACAAAGGACGCCACTTTTTCCGCCAAAAGACACTCAGTTAATTTTTACTCATCACGTCTTCTCTCTCTTCACGCGTGACATAAAAACAGACCTACACGGGCGGCGCATCCAGTTTAACGGTCAAATGGTCCGGCTTGACGGTCGCGCCGGCGAAAATCGCCATCAAATTGTGCTACACGAAGGACCAAACCGTGGACAGAGCGTGGAGAAAATTTAAAGACAACATCAAGGACAACAAGCAGTGCAAACAAACGGCGGATACGGCGGCATTTTTGGTGGAACCGTTTGAGTCCACCGGTTTGAGTGATGAGAAGGAAGTTGTGATTCCAATGAATACGGCGCCGACGACGTACACCGTGCAAGTGTTGGCCATGGACGATACCGGGGCGTTTATCCAATACGGGGACAGTTTGTTGAGCGAGTGCCACATTAAGATTGACACGTACGACAGACTCCCGATGACGTTGCAAGGTACCATGGGTTTCTTCTGCGCGTTTTCTTTGATTTTTGCCGGGGCTGTTTGGGTGTACGACGTGAAGAAGCAAAACACAATTGCCGCTCAGTGGGCGCAATAAACAATAAGCAGCAACGGCGTCTTCTTTCGTCTGTGCGCATGGTCAACGAAGAAGCGGCGGCGGGGAACCCCCGGGTGTTTTATTAACCAACGATCGATGTGAATATACATATTATTTATTGGTACGCAAGGACGGATGGAAGATTCAGAGCTATTTATTGCACGCGTGTAAGCGGATAAATTGTACATAGAGAACCATTTCACATAGAGAACATTTTAATTGAAAGGAAGTCCATCCCTTACGACGATATATGAAAAAATATGAGAAGAAAACCATCGCGCGCAAAAATTGACATCATCATCATCCATTAAGAAACATTAAACACACACGAATGAATACTCTTTCATATAGTTATACGTATACACAACAAATTTCAACAACAACTTTCACCTTAAAACTTCAAAACGTTCTTCTCGCAATCGAAGCCTATACTTTTCAAGTTCTTCTCGCAGCTTTCTACCATCATCGGAGGTCCGCACAACAAAACGACGTTCTCGTCGCTCGGTTGCGGTAAATGCGCTTTCATCATCTCGCTATTCACAAAACCAACGCTTCCGGTCCATTTATTCTCATTCGAATACAACTCCAAACTCGGCGTATCGACCGTGTAGTGCACGGAAAAGTTCAGATCCTTGGCGGCCAACTCGTCCAACTCGGCTTTGCACAAGATGTCCTTCGGCGACTGGTTCGCAAAAATCATGTTCACTTTCGTCGTATCGCCGACGTCGTTGAAGATTTGTCTGGCCACTTGAAGCATAGGCGTAATTCCAGTACCACCGCAAATCATAGAAATCGATTTCACGTTCGCTTTCTTTGCAACGGCGTTGGAGACGGCGTTGGTTACCGAAAATTCACCTCTCGCCGTGTATCGAATCAAACCGTTCGGGCCTTCAAACTCCACGGAATCTTCTCCGACGAGTAACTTGTCCAACTGCTGCGTTACGACGCCGTGATCGTAAATTTTCACCATCAAATCCATAAAGCCTTTCTCCTGGTCGTTGGTAATCGGCGTGTACGGACGAGACGTTTTACCGCCGTCGCAAGACACCATGACGTGTTGTCCAACCGGTAAGCCGAGAATGTGCTCTTTCGTCGGTAACTCGAATCTAAATCGTCTCGTATTTGCAGAAACGTCTTGTTTTTCGACTAGTTTTAACTTGACCTTCTCGCCACTTTTCAAAGTCACCAACGTGCCTTCTGGGTACTCGGTCACCGGTCTCGCCGATTTCGGCGCCGCGTCCTCGGTTTTCATCTTTTCAAACTTGGATTTCGGCGCCGAGCACGACGGGCAGACGTAATCCGCTGGCAACGAATCGAACGGTTTCTCCTCGGAATAGATGTACCCGCACCCGGTGCAAATGTGTGTTTGTTTCCCCAAAGCTTTCGGAACGCCTTTGGTATACTGCGCGGACTTGTTGATTTTCCACCTCGCGGCGTTGTTTGGATTTTCCGTCGGCGTCGATTTCCTCGTCGCGCCAAACTTTTCAATCATGACATTTTCCACGACCGGATACAACTCGGACATGGCCACTTTTTCGATCTCGGCTTTCTCTTTCAAATGACCAGTTGGACCAACCGTGCCGCCGATGAAAATGTTCACGCCGGGAACCATACCTTTCGCGCCGGACGGATCCTTGACTTGCGCGCCCATCAGACCGACGTCCGCGACTTGTACCGGCGCGCACGAGTTCGGACACCCGGTCCAAATCATTCGAACGTCTTTCGGAAAATCGAGCACGGATTCCAAGTGTTCCGCTAACTTGTACGCGTTTTGCTTGGTTTCAATTTGCGCAAACCCGCAAAATTGGTTCCCCGTGCAGGCGACGATGTTTCCAACGATCCTACCCGGTTTCGTCGAGTATCGCGAAAACAAGTCGTCTTTTAACAGCTCGTCGACCTTCTCTTTCGGAACGTTTGGAATCAAGAAGTTTTGCTCGACGGTTAAACGAATCTCGCCGCTGCCGTACTTCTCCGCCAACTCTGCGATGCGCATCATGTCGTCGCCTTGTAAACGACCGCCGACGACGTTCGCGCCAACCCACTGTAAACCTTCTTGCTTTTGGTCGTGGACGCCGATGACATTTCTTCTGACTTGCGTGCGATCGATTAAATCTTGTTTTGCCGCTCGCGCTAACGAGTTTGCCCCACCTGGCATTCTCGATTCGACTTCCGTGCGAAAGACTTCCAATCCCATCTCGTCCACCAACCACATCATCCTCGCTTTTTGCCTGTTGCCGCGATGGCCGTAATCTCTGAACGTGGTCAAGATCGCGTGCGTCATGGCGACAACATCTGATTCAGGAACCCACGCGTCCAAGGGGATCGCTTCCGCAGCTCTCGCGGAGGAGATAAACCCGCCGACCAAAACGTTAAATCCCATCTCGCCCGTCGTCTCGTTTTTCGCCGGGACAAACGCCAAATCGTTCAACTCCGGGTGTTCGAAATAATCCGACGAACCAACCACGCAGACGTTCCACTTTCTCCCCAAGTTGGCAATTTCCGGGTTTCCTCTTCCACCACCGGTGACATATTCTTGAATATTATCCGTAAACGGTCTCGTATCGATGATCTCCAACGGGTCGATCCCGGCGATGGGCGACCCGGTGGCGTTTCTCGCGTTGTCCAACCCGGACTGTAAAGAACACATCTTTAAACGCTCCAAGTTGACCATAATATCGTGCGCATCTTTCAACTGAATCCCTCGCATTTGAATGTTCTGCCTGGTCGTGATATCTGCGCACCCGTCGTCGCCGTACGATTGCACCAAACTCGCCAAATACTTCATCTGTTCCGAGGAAACGATCCCGCCCGGCAACTTCAATCGCATCATAAATCTCCCGTAATGTCCTTTCCTTCGGTGAAACAGTCCCGCCCATTTCAAGCGATGGTCGATTTCATCTCCATCTCCCAACTCTTTTTCAAACTTCTCGAAATCTTCTTTCGTCGACCCGCTCTTCTCGCCTAAAGTTTTAATCTCGTTCAACGCGATCACCGTCTTCATGGCGTCCTTGGCCAATTTCAACTTTTCAAACGGATTCGTCGGTTTCTGCCACTCCTCTTTGACCACGTAGTACCCGTCTTCATCTTTATACACGTGCGCGTCCTCACGAACGACTTCTGGGAAGTTTGGGAAGTATTTTTCCTTCGTCTCTTCGTTAAATGTTTTCAACGCGCTTTCGCTTTCCACGACATGTTTGAGCAAACTTTCGGAAGTGTTCACGTCTTTTGTCTGCGCTTTTCTTGTCGACGTTCTTCTCCCGCTGCTCTTGTTATTGCTCCCAGCGCGGTTCAAAGAAGCAATCGCCACGGCTGTTCCAGTCACACCGACGACGACCATCGCCGAAACAGTAGTGTTATTCAAAGAAGAAGAGGAAGAGGAGATGGACGCGACGTTTGGTTGGACGATGATGTTTTTTTTTCCGCCTTTTGTTGTCTTGGGTGCTAAACGATGATGATGGTGATGATTTTTAGCAGAGGAAGACGAAGAAGCGCTCTCGTCTTTAAAAGAAGAAGAGGCGCCGCACTGAATTCTTACGTTATTTCCTAACGACGACGCGTTGAGTGCGGATCTCATCGCGTCTCTTTGTGTTGTGTTCGTGTGTACTACACGCGCAGCTTATTTTGGAGCAACACAAAAAGCAAAAGCGTGAAAAAGAGCGAAACAAGAAAAGAACAAAATTTTGTTTTTTCCTTCTCCCTCCTAAAAAGCGGAAAAAATGTGGGCACCGAAAATGTCGACCAAAGGGCACACAGGTGACCAAAGGACGAAGGACAAAGGACGGACAAATCTCTCATCTCTCTCTCTCTCTCTTTTGTGTCGCGTATGCATCTATTCACAGTTCTTCTTCCAGGAAGAAAAGAAGACACAGAATCACCCGTCCGAAGAAGGCGCGGAGAATCCTCCCTCCTTCGCGTTTCTCTCGGTATGTGCGCTCTCGAGATGGTGGTGTTGTTGTTTCATCAGAGCGCGAGAGCACGCAGAAGAAAGCGAGCATCCGCCCAAAAAGGAAGACAAACAAACCAAACAAACAAAGGACGGAGGCACAAAAAATCTCAAAAAAGTGCCAACGTGGCATTTTTCAGCGAGCAAAGCGCGGCAGACTTTTAGGGGATTGGCGTCGTTTGTTCACAAAAAAGTAAAGGGAAGAAGAGAATACGAAACGACTACTACTCACACGATGATGATGACGACGACGATGACCACGACTCGTACTCCTTCTTCTGCGTTTGCGTCGAAGAAATCAGTGAAGTCGTCCTCTTTTTCGGGGAGTTTTGCGACGAAAAGTCTGCCTTCGCGTTCCTTTTCGAAACGTAACAGTTCTTCTTCCATCACCATCGGGGGAAACGCATTCTTCGCGAACGAGAGTTTAACACAAAGACGACAAAGACGAGCGGGAGGAAGAAGAACACAATCTTCAAAACTCATCGTGCACGCGTCGGATAAAACGCCACCGGAAACGTTCCAAGCGGCAGTCGCCACGTCGGAGAAGAAAGCCAACGCGGATGTGTTCTCCACGTTCGCGTTGAGTTTTACCGCCGGGGCGCTCATTGGGTTCGGTGGTCTGTTTTTAACCACCGTGGGCGGGAGCTCGCCGGCATTGGCAGCCGCGAATCCAGGGCTCTCGAACCTGGTGAAAGGCCTGTTTGGCTTACCGTTTGGGTTAACCATGGTTATATTAACCGGCGCGGAGTTGTTCACCGGGAACGTGTTTGTGATGTTGAGCGGCTTGTTGTCGAAGAAAGTCACCCGGGCGCAAGTGATGAAAAATTGGCTGGTGTCGTACGCCGGTAACTTTGCCGGGTCGGTGTTTTTGGCGTACATGGCGTACGTGGCGATGACTTCGGCGGCGAATCCAGCGCCGGCGATTGCGATTGCAACGATGAAAGCGACGACGTTACCGGTTACGGTGGCGTTCGTGAGAGGGGTGCTGTGTAACTGGTTGGTGTGTTTAGCCGTGTGGGGGACGATGGCTTCGACGAGCGTCGCCGGGAAGATTTTGGCCATCTTCTGGCCGATTACCGCGTTCGTGACCATGGGATTTGAACACTCGATTGCGAATATGTTTTTGATTCCGCACGGGATGTTGTACGGTGCGGACGTGTCGGTGTCACAAATGCTTTTGGGGAACATTTTGCCGGTGACGCTCGGAAACATGGTCGGCGCCGCCGCGTTCGTAGCCGGCGTGCATTACTTAGCGTACGGGCGCAACAAATAAACGACGCGGAAACTCCTAATACACGTTTGTACATGAGATATTTTAAACGATGATGATGATTTTGATTTGATATATACAGAATACATATAGAAATTCTCTCCTCCTCTCTTACTATTTGACTAATATCGTATGATGTCCTCATCCATAAATCCAAGCTCTTTCAACGCGGGAATGCACGCGTCTTCTTCAAACGCCGGCGGACCGCACATGACGGCGACAGACGTTCCATCTTTAGAGGTATCAAAACCGTGTAAACCTATGATCTTCTTTGAAATTCGTCCGACTTGCATGCGACCTTTGGCGATATCAGACTCGTAGCTTTTATCCACCGCTTTTGAAATCAAATAGTGCATTCGAAACCTCTTCGGGTGTTCTCGCTCTAATCGATCCAAAGTGTATTTCAACAGAACGTCTTTTTCGCTTTTGTTTGCGTAAATAAATACGATTTCGGTTTCATCCGTCGGGTCGCTCAAAATAGCTACGATGAGTTGCAACATCGGCGCGACGCCGGTACCGCCGCCCATCAACGTCATCTTCTTCACCGGGTTCGCGCGAACTTTTTTATCGATGATTAATTTACCGCCATTCTCGTAGACGATGTGACCGATCGGACCTTTGACGTCGATAGTATCGCCTTCGTTGAGTTGATTCAAATACTGCGTCAAAGCGCCGCCTTCCGGGTAACTCTCGTTCGCGCCGGAGAAGTATATCTTGATGACAAACTCCACCGCGCCTAATGTGCCGTTCAAAGACGACGGCGTGTACGCTCTCATGACTTTTCTACCTTTCCACTCACCTCTTAAATATAAGTGCTGACCGACTGGTATCCCGACTTGGTGTTCGGGAGATTCCAGTTGTAATCTAAGCAAAACGCAATCGTGCGAAAGCGGCACCTTCTTTTCGATTTTCAGCGGGATCCACTTCTTCGGGCTACATCCGAGCGGATTCTTCGCGTCGTCTACCGGGTGCGACGCGCCCGCCCACATGCGATCAAACGCCAACGCTTCAGCTTCTTCGCCTAAAACGATGTCCCCGTAGACGTCTTTGTTTTCTTGCCAGTGCTTGACTAAATCGACGTTTCCGGTCGTCGGCGTCGGCGGGTATACTTTCTTCTTGTTCTTCTCTTCTTCCACGACTTCTTTCACGACTTCACCAACGCCGCTCGCGACGAGATTCGTGACGTCAGACAAGGATGACGACGACGGCTTCACGCCAACCTCGCCGATGTAATACGGTTCCAATTGCTTCCACGCTTTCGCGGAGTGCACTGCCTCGAAATCCTCCGTCGTGTCTTCGCCGGCGTTCATGGTGATTGACGCGTTCCCGCCCGGGTGTAAACCTTCCTTCAAATACGCGTTCGTGTCGTACACTTTCCCTTTCACGATGATCCAACAATCGTCCTCGGAGTTGTGTTTGGCGACTTCTTCTTCGGTGTAATATTTCGCATCTGCTGGGATGATGGATATTGGAGATTCTGTTCTCTTTTGCTCCTCCGAAGGCGGCGGTTTCACTCCTTCGACGACGTTGGATGCGCCGACGACGCTCGCAATCTCTCTTGTCTGTTTCGCCGCCGCTGATCGCAAAGTTAAATCAATCTCCTCCCCTGCTCTTTGACCGTCCAATTGCTCAATCACTGGCTCCCACTCACCCGCGGTGTGTCCCATCCACCCGCCTTTCAACGTCCCCGGCTCCGTCGGGTGTTCGCATCTCACGAATCGTTTTCCTAAAAATTCAACTTCACTCGTTTTCACTCTAAACTGAGGATTGTTCCCCATACCCATCAAGTTCCACGTCAAATCTCTCGGTTGGGTGTTGTTCGCTTCGTCCCACGCGCGGCATATGATTTCAGAGGATTCAACCAGTCGACTCCGTTCGACGAGTTTGGAAAATTTCACCCACGTCCAGTGTTTCCCGTATGCCGTCGGTTTCGACGGTCGGTGAATGTCGCACAACTCCCAAGTATATCCGCCGTTCAGAGATATCTCGCATCTCGTAATTTTCCTCCCGCCGCCGGTATACGCGTACCCTTTCACTAAATACTCTTTCTCGTCCGAGTTGAGTTCGTAATTGCATCGTATGTGTTCGCCGTGCGCCGGCGACGTCACCGCCGAGTTGATGTTCAGCTCGTTGAAAATATACTCCGGTTTCTCCCACCAGTTTTCCGAATCCGCGAGTTTCTCGTCCACGTGCGGAGGTAAAATTCGATTATCCCGGAAGTGGTAAAAGTTATCGCTCTCTTTGTTGGTGATTGTAATCTTGGACAACCATTTAATCATTCTCCCACCTATGTACCCGGGAATGATTAATCTCACCGGAAACCCGTGATCCGGCTTCAACTTCTCCCCGTTTTGCATGTACGCGATCATCACGTCTTGACTCGGATCCAACGCTTTGTGCAACGGAATGCTCGTCCCGTACGTGCCTAACTCCCCTTTCGGCAGCTCGCGCTCGGGTCCTTCGAAACAGACGAACAAACCTTCTTTCGGTTCTTTAACGCCGAGTTTAAACAACACCTCTCGCAACGGCGCGCCGGTCCACAACGAGTTTGATAATCCGGCGGCGCCCCAGTTGAACCCGATAGTTTTCTTCCGCATGTTTTGTTCTTTTCGTCTATTTCCCGCGCAGACGAGTAAAACCGGCTTCGTCACTTTCGGCAAGGCGCAAATATCCTTCATGGTGAACGTTTTTGACTTCTTCGGTTTCTTCGGTTTCAAAGACGAACTCGAACTCGAAGACGTTGAACTCCAATCCTCCACCACGATCCGGTGCGCGTCCCAAGTCAAATTCGGTACCGCCCCGTGGTTCCTCACGAAATGTAAACTCGCCGGCGTCACGTCCCCGCTTTCTTCTAACGTTTTCAAATCCGGTTCGCAATTGAACGGGTGCGTTCCGGTCAATCTGACCAGATTTGGATGTCGCGCCACCCAATTATCCGGGGTGTTTACATCTTTCACGTCTGGGGATTTCGCTTGAGAATCGTACTTTCGAAGGGAAGCGATGCTCCCGCCGTTTTCAGCCAGAAGTAACGCGAGTTCGGTTTCCTCCATCTTGGTCGGCGCATCTTCTTCTTTCGCACTCATCGCAACCGCACCAAAACGGTTTCTTCTTCTTTGCGGAGCGCTTTCTTTCCGCGCGCGTGTCTCTCGCAAAATCTATGCACGACCAAACGACGCCTTTTTTCTCCCAAAGAAGGGGAAGAAATTCTCTCTTTCTCTCGAGGAGGAATAATGAATACACTACGAATAAATAAATGTATGAAAAGACCACCGAACGCGCTCTCTCCCTCTCAAAACTCGTTCTTTCGCTCTTCTTTCTTCTTTCTTCTTCTTTGCGAAGGCAAAGTGTCTTTCGTCTGAATAAATATGTCGTCACCCCTAAAGAATATAAAACTCTCTTTCCTTCCCCAATACGAGTTGACAAAAAAACAAGCCAAAAAGAGGGAAGGAAACAGAACTCCGAACGAAAGCGAAACGATTCGAGATTTCTTTTTTCTATTGTGTTTTTTTGAAAAAAAGCGACCAAACGACAAAAATGGATCACATCCGACGTTTGACAGCTCTTTTTGCGTCTCTCGAGACGATGAAATGTGCTCACTTTTATATCATCTCAAGTGATAAAAGACGCACGCTCATCGGAAACGACGCGCGAAAGCTTTCTCCGATCGTTCTGTCATACAAGAAGACTAATCGAGACAAAAGAAGAAGAAGAATACTACATAATAATGGTGTTACCAATCGTCGCCTCTGCCGTCGCCGGCGCGGGGATTAAAACTGTTCTCGACAAGACCGTGTTAAAGAAGAACGACAGCAAAGAGGATTCCAAAGACGACCTTTGTGCGAGCGCGAACTTCGTCGTCTCGTCCGACATGAACATCAACCACGACGCGGACGCGTTAAAGTCTCGATACCTCGCGCAACCGTACCCACAGGTGGACGAACGCGATGTGAAAACACCAGACAATTGGGTCAAACGTCACCCATCTTTAATACGATTGACCGGGAAACACCCGTTTAACGTGGAAGCGCCTCTGCCTGAAATGTTCGATTACGGTTTCATCTCGCCTGTGAATTTACACATCGTGCGGAACCACGGCGCGGTGCCGAAACTGGAGTGGAACACGCACACGATTAAAATAAACGGGAATTGCCAAAAACCGTTTGAAATTGGGATGGACGAACTCTCGAAACTGCCGTACGAACAGTTCCCGTGTTTAGTCGTCTGTGCGGGGAACAGGAGGAAGGAACAGAACATGATTAAATCTTCGATTGGGTTTAATTGGGGGCCGTGCGCCGTCGGGAACACGTATTGGAAAGGCGTGCCGCTGAGAGTTTTGTTGAATAAAGCGGGGGTGTATAAAGCCGGGCCGGGAGCGAGGTTTGTGTGTTTGAACGGGCCGCAAGATGAGTTGCCGAAAAGTTACGACGGGCAGGATGGGGGGCCGGGGTCGTACGGGACGTCCATCGATATGGAAACCGCGTTGGATCCGACGTGCGACGTGATCGTGGCGTACGAACAAAACGGGGAACGTTTACACCCGGACCACGGGTACCCGGTGAGAATTATCATTCCTGGGTATATTGGTGGGAGAATGATTAAGTTTTTGGCGGAAATTACGGTGACTGATCGCGAGAGTAACAACTTTTATCACTTCAACGATAACCGCGTGTTGCCGCCGACGGTGGACGCGGAAATCGCGACGAAAGATAAATGGTGGTTTAAAGAGGAATACATCATCAACCAGTTGAACATTAACGGTGCAATTGCGTATCCCGCGCACGAAGAGGTGATCAAACCGTCGACGAAGAAGTACGTGATGAAAGGGTACGCGTATTCCGGAGGCGGGAGGAAAGTTATTCGAGCCGAGGTGTCGTTCGATCAAGGCATGTCTTGGAAGTTGGCGGATATTAACGTGAGAGAAACCCCGAGATGGGCGGCTGGAAGTTCCGGAGATAAAGCAAGACATTGGTGTTGGTGCATGTGGGAGTACGAGTTGGACACCGCGATGTTGTTTGACCCGTCGTGCAAAGAAATCTTGTTCCGCGCGGTGGACCAATCGCAAAATTTTATGCCAGAACGCCCGACGTGGAACGTCATGGGCATGTTGAATAACCCGTGGTATCGCGTGAGAGTGCACAAAGAACCGGACGGAGGAGTAAAAATGGAACACGCGACGATTGCTGGTCCCACTCCCGGGGGCTGGATGCAACAAATGGCCGAGAAAGCGGGCGGTGAGTTGTTGTGGGGTTGGGGCGGCGAAGGCGCGCCGGCCGCGCCGTGAGAAGAGACGCGAGAAAAATATATTTATTATTATTAAAATCACACTTCGTATGGATGAACGTGTTTGTGTAAATACTACTAACGAAATCAATTTCGATCATCACGCCACTACGCTACATTACTACGCTCTCTCTACATATACTTTTATTCTTCGTTAGACTCGCTGTGCGCTAATAAGCTCCCGCTCGAAAAATTTCTCACCAAAGCTCTCGCGTTCCCTCCAGCCGCCAAGTTATCCAGACTCGCTTCCCTTCTCACTTCCTCTAGTTTTCGATTTAACGTCGCAGGCATGCCGCCTCTCGGTTTTCTGAACGAATTGCCACCTCTCAGAGACCCTTCCAACGAGCCCGGCGGTTGTTGCGCGGGGTTCGTACCGTCTCGCGAGAGGCGTTCCGGACTGATTTTCTTCTTCGCCTCGTTATAGAAACTAGAAGACGACTCCATCGTAATCGCCGGGGCGCTGGAATTCGAATTTTTGAGCGGCGACGACCCGTTATCGGCATCATCACTAAACGATGCTTCTTTCATGCGCTCCAGTTGCGTCGTTTCAACTAATCGGAGTAAATCCCCGTGTCGCACTAAAACGGTATTTCGAATCGTCTCTTGCGCGTTCTTGGAAGAGGTGATTTTCGTCATCTCGTTTTCGCCGCCAAATCTGTTCCTCCTTTTCGCTAAAACGTTGCTTTCGAGTTCAACTAACTGGTCCGCAGTTTTAAATAAACCAGACGCCACGCACGCGGTAATCAGTTCGTCCAGTGAACTCAAACCTTGTTCGTGCACCAACCCGATGAAACTTCTCGCCTCGGGGTCCTCGTCTAAACTTTTTCGAAACGAATGCGCCAAGTGCGCTAAACCACCGGTGCCTACTTTGGCGTTCCCTCGGTGCGTGGAATCGTCGTTCCACGAGTACGACCCGTTGCTCGTTCTGGAGCCTTCGTTGCTCGAACCTCCTCCATCGTTTTCGCTCTCATCGTCCCCGTTGTTCTCTTCCGCGTGTTCCGCGTCTTCCTCCCTTCTTCTGTTACCATTCTTTTTCAATTCTACATTCAATCCAACGTTCGCTTTGCCGTCGTGCACGCTCTTCTCCGAACTCATGTTCAACCATCGTCTCAAAGTCGCCACGTCTTGCGCGCTCAACTCGCACAGAATCTTCACGCACTCTTTCGTGATATCTTTCGTCTCTTCCAACGCCAACAGCGACCGCTCGACGTCTTTTTGCATCGTCGCCGGCACTAAAATGTCCCTCTCTCTGCTCACATTTGTCCCGGCTTTCTGGTATTCTTCTTTCATTTGAACAAACTTTCTTAAATATTTGTGCTGATTCACTTGCGCGGCGTTCATGCGTGAACTCGGGTTCACCACCAACAGTTTCGAGACTAAACTTCGAGCCTGTTTATTAAACGTCTCGTCGAACGGTTCGTACGATCCTCGCAGAACCGCGTACACGCCTTCCACGGTCCTCGAAAACGGCATTTTATTACTAATCAAGAGGTACAAAAACACACCTACCGCCCACATATCGCTGGCTTGGCCGTATTCGCACCTCTTCTCTACCTCAGGCGCTTGGAACAAACTCGTTCCCATCGGCTGTAAATTCCCTTCCATGTGGTCCTTCCTCTTCAAAACCACCGCTCGACCGAAATCAATCAACTTCACCTGTCTCGGCTCCTGATTCGTAATCATCACGTTTTCCGGCTGTAAATCCCTAAAACACACGTTCCTCGCGTGCACGTGCGCCACCGCATCGCACAGCTGTCGCATCAGCGAAAACTTCTCCTCCCTTTGCTCTTTCTCCGTCTGCGCGCCGCTCGCCAACTTCTCGTCGCATTCTACCAAATAGCTAATCAAACCTTTCCCGTCGATTTTTTCCATCACCAGTTGTAACTCCGAGCTCGTTTGATACGCCGCTATTAACTGGACGATGTTTGGATGTCGCATTCGAGAGAGTGTTTCTAACTCCGCGTACGCTTCTTTCCTTCGCTCGCCAGAATTCTTGTTCATGGCGCCAATGTGTGTCTCTTTGATGGCAACTTTTTCTCCCTTGAAGGAATCCTTCTCTCCTCTCGCGGTCCCTTCGTACACCGAACCTTGCATCCCGCTTCCAATTTTCTTCTTCGAGATGACATAGTCCTTGGAGACGACTTTATCGAAATACATGTTGACTTCAGAGCCTTCTCGTTGGACGTGTTTCGAGTACCACGTTTTGCCGTCGCGAGCGGATTCGTCGCCGCCGGATTTCCCTACAAGGAAAGACTTTGACGGCGACGACGCGCAGATGCCCATTCTTTCGATAAAACTCTTTACAACAAAGTAGCGTCCCTCGTTTATTATTATTAGTACTACTGCTGCTCTGCTGCGACTCTCGAAAACACCACCACTTACTTTCCTCGCGCACCGGAAAGGCGTAAAGGGCTTCGTTGTTGATAAATGCCGACCTTTGGTCGTTAAAAAGGTCCGCTTTCGTCGTATCTTTTGGCGTCTTTTGACCACAAATTTTGCCAATTAATTTTCCAAATTATCCAAACACACATAACACATATCCTCTTTAAGTCTTCTCTAAAGTCGTGCTCTTAAAAGCTGAGAGTCTCTCGCGACAGCTTTGCGACGCGAACGACGTAAACGAGGCTAACAAATGAGAGAAGAAGGAGAACGAGCACAGACCGAGGACGATGGTTTCTCCAACAAAAAATCATCAGCAAAACTGGAATCCGGTCCGTCCGATGTGGAATACAGAAAGTGGCGGAAATTCACTTCCGAGCAAGTTTCCAAACACGCGCGCCTCCACGACGGATGGATAATAGTCCATAAACGCGTGTACGACATTACCTCGTTCGCGAAAACACACCCTGGGTTTAACAACGCCGGTCAAGTGTCGACGGCGTTAGCGATAGCGAGGAGTTTAGGGAAAGATGCGACGGAGGAGTTTACGGAGATTCATTCCTTGACCGCGTGGAAGCAGCTGAGGGATTTTCAGATTGGCGTTTTGGCGAGAGAAGGCGAGGATGCATCTGTTATTGTCTCGGAGGACGATAATATTGAGCACGTGATACCGGAATGGTTAAAAAACGATCGGGATTTTTGGGTGCGATATAGCGGCGGGGTGGACGCGTCCGTGTTGAGGTATTTGACGAAGAACGGGTATCCGCAAGAGGAGGATGGCGACGACGACGACGACCCCGAGAAGAACAAGAACAAGAACACGAAGAACACGAATACTAGAAAATCCGCAAATACGAAAATAAACATAAAAATCCTCGCGTTCGTCGTCGCGCTCGGGAGTAGCGCCTTAGCGGCAGTCAAAAGTAACAACACCGGCGCCAAAACGAGCGAGAGAGGAGAACACCATCGGTGGGTTTGGGAAGGGAACAACAACAACAAGTTCACCTCGCGCGCGCGGTAGCAATACTACTACTACTACTAATAGGTACTACTAATAGGTAATAATAGGTACACATCTAAACATGTTCGTGTCTTCATCTCTCGTCTACTACTTCTTCTTTTTCCCATCCTTGAACTGCTTCTCTTGCTCGGCCAAATCTTTCATGTGCTGTTCCGCCGCCGCTTTTTCCGTCGTCATTTGCCTCTTATCTTGGTACGGACGCATTTCGTGTATCGGTAACGAGACGAACGCGATGACGATGCCTGTTTAAAGGGAGAGAGAGAGCGTCGTTTACGCGGGTGAGTGTTCATACAGTTTTAGGCGTCCTTTGGTCGTGGAAAAACGAAACGAATTACGAACACACAAACAGACGGTGATACTGGTGATAAAACGCGTACCAATCAACAAACACTTGGTGGTGGAAATCCCGAACAACTCCTCGCTTCTTGGCGCGACGACCGTGAGCGCGATGGCGACGAGCGCGACTAAGAATCCGCCGTATTGATGAAGGATGTTCTTAATTGAAGGCATTTTGTGTTCGGAGTAGGTAAAAGGAGTGAAGAGGTATCGAAAGAGATTTTTACTTCATAATACGTTAATCGATACTATTTATTAAACACAGAAGGGGAATTCGCGGCGCGACAGATGGCGGCGAACGACCTCGACGCTCTCGAGGCACCGGGAACGTTCACGTAACTTAACTTTCCTAAAGCCATGCTCGCTCGTTCCCGTTGTTCTCTGGACAAGTCTTCGTGGAAGGTTAACCCCTCGTTGGCGACGGCGGTGAACGCGTTGGCGACGGCGTCGATGACTTTCGAGCGAAGGCTTTGGAGACGTTTTCGCGTATGCGAAGATGCTGCTGCGGTTTGTGATTTTGTGTTTTCGGAGTCGGAGTTGTGAAGAGGAACGACGAGAAGTGCTTCGAACGCGTCGGAGGCGAACCTTTCTATGGATTCACAGAAAGGATGGGATTCGCCGACGCCGCTTAAAGCCATCGCGCCGGGAGAGTGGACACCATTCGAAGACGACGTCGACGATGTAAGTACGAGCAAACTCTGCGTGCTAACATCTGGATGTACTGCACAAGATATGCGGAGCGCTTCGGCGGCAGCTTCGGCGTACGTAATCGAGGTGTCATCGTCAATCGCCGCCGTGGTACACTCGAGAAACGTCTGAGATATCTCGGCAAACGTGCGCATGGCTCGCAAAGAGGCGTCTATGAGATCTTCTCCATCGGTGCTTTCAGTGCTGGTATCTTCTAAAGTTTGCATCGCCCGCTTCGCCAAGACCTCGCACATCTTCGAAGCCGGTTCTACGAACGGTTCTACGCGATTTTCTCTCGAATAGACCAGAACATCCGCGACTCTTTCGCACGCGTTCAGCTCTGTGAAGAGCTTCCTCGTCGATAGAATTGAGCTTTTGGAGCGGCACAAGAATAAACACAAGCGGGCGTTGTGCGCGTTGTTATTCGCGTGATCGAGACTGAGAAAAGCGAAGAACTTCGAGGCAAAATGCGCGAGCGCCTTCTCCAAAGCTTCGTCGCCGCGCGCGTTGGCGTTCTCTTCCTCCTCCTCGGCGCCACCGTTGTTTATAGAACCGGCTAAAAGTTTCAGAGCGTAGAGTGGAATGGGGTCCTCGTCCATCAAAAGCGCTGGACAGGACGGAAGAAAATCGGTTCGCAACGACTCGGCGAGATATCGTTTATCGTCCGCGTCAATTTGACAGCAAACGATGCCTTCTTTGTCGTGCACGTTAGTGGTCTCTTCCGGCACACTTTCATCATCCATATTTTCCACCGGCTGGAGCGCCAAGAGTGGTAGCATGCTATCGCACGTCAACTTGAGAGCTAAGAATCTCGCATCCGGGGAATCTGACCCTCGCAACAACTTCGCGAGTGCAGGTAAAACCTCTCGGATGGTCACCTTTGGAAATCGTAAAAGACTTTTTTGCGCGTCTCGCGACAACGTCTCCAAGAGAGAAGAAACGCCGAGTCGAAATTCTTCAGATGCTTTAATCTTTCTGTCGAGAAGTTCTTGAAACATGCGCTCTTTGCTCGCGGTATTGCCACCACGAAATCCTGAAAACCATTTCGATGGACTTTTGTTGTTCGCGTTATTATTCGCATCCATCTCCTCGAGAGGGGCTGCCGCCGCGGAAGGCAGCGCCGTCGCCGCGGCTTGAATAAATACAGAAACTTTGCGTAAGAAAGCCTCGTCACAGACGCGATCTCGCATAAATCCAACGCATAACGCGTGTGCGAGGGCTGGAAACAGCGCAGTGGCACCACTTTGCGAGAAATGTGTTCGACGAACATCGTTGACATCGAAGGTTTCCAGGCTGAGCTTCTCGTTCGCGTCTGCGATGATCCGCCTCGCTTCGGAAGATATCGCGTCCGAAGCCCGTCGTGATAAGTCTGCAATCGTTCGAAACAAACACTCTGCACACCTCGTCAAATACACGTCGTTGTTGGCGTGTAAGGTAACTTTTTCAGCCACGTAGAGAATGCGATTGTTTGTAAAATGCACGAGCCAAGCAGGGTGCGCTGAACACAAGGCGGAAATAGCAACCAAAGCCTTGCCTCGATTGATAGAATTCGCGCCGCGCTCGGAAATCAACGAGAGCTCTTTCGCGAGAATATTCTCGTCCGCATAAAAAGCCGAACCACCACCACTGCCACCGGTCGAATTGTTTTTAAGGTCTCCAGTATCCCCGTTCGAGGCAGTCGAGGAGCTCGCACGAAGCGTCTCTAAAAACGCATGCTTCGAAGCTTCATTCGACAAGACGACATTTAAACACCTCAAACCGTTCCCGGAAACTTTGGAAGAGTCGTCGGAAATGAGCCGAGAGACATAATGCGCGCAAACTGAGGACGTTGCAAAATCGACGAGAAGTTGCGGCGAAGACGCCAGACATCGAGCAGCGGCAGACGATGCGGTAACTCTCGCGCTTTCGCTCTCTCTTTGATCGGCGAGTGCAATTTCAAAGAGTTTAGCGAGAGTTGCGTTGGTTAAGAACGTATCCTGGACCCATTTTGGATGTTTACACTCGTTCTCGGCATTCTCTTCCTTGTTATCATCATCAACTTCATGACCATCATCATCATCGTCACACCGAGGCGTGACTATATTTTCAATTGTCTTGGTCGCGTAATGTCGGGTGACGGCGTCTTCAGTCACGTTCAATTTTGAACACACCGCGGCGAGTACTTTATCGCTCACGCCCCAAATAACCGCAGCCGTCTCTGGACCGACCTTAGCTTTCGTGCGAGGGGCGAGATTACCATTATTGTCTTCTTCGTCTTCTCCTTCTTGACTTTCATCGTCATCGAAGCTTACATCTCGCTCGGACTGCGTGGCCACGTAAAACAGCAATTCTCCGAGCGTCGCCATCGCCTTTCTCTTCGCGCGTTCGTTTGAATCATCGATTACTTCCGCGAGCGTCTCGCAAATATTCGTCTTTTCGTTTGCTAACAGCTCGTCGCCAATTTCCGTCGCGTGACGAAAAAGAAGTCCCAATATCGAGCAGAGACGCGTTCGCAAAGTTGGCGCTTTCGATTGGGCGAGCACCTCGACAAACATGGAGGCTAAGCTTGAATTCACGAGCACGTTCGCCGCTTCGGCGTTGCTACAAAGCGTTTCAAAGTACGCCAACGCGTTAACTTTCGAGCGCATGGGTGAACTTTCCGCGACTGAGCGATACACAGCAGTCAGAAAAGCCTCGAGTTCCGGACGCGAAAGACCGAGGACGGATTTTACATCCAGCGCGGGAAACGGAAGCGCTTTCGCGTCGTGTACGGGATCCATAGCTGCACCGTTCGGTTCAACTCTGCGGTTGTTCACGATAGGACGAACAACTAAATCAGACGCGTGCGTTGAGAGCGTACTTATAGAATACACGGATTCATCGCACTCTTTCTCATCGTCGTTTTCTTCTCCATTGGGCACAATTGCCAAAGCGTTCGGATCGTCGTCATCATTTGCGTCCTCTTCGTTTTCGTCGTCGTCCATGGTCTCGTCTAAATCGGACGGCATCGTTCGGTGTTTCCACGGCGTCTTTGCCATCATCGTCCGGCTATCTCGGCCTCCATTTTCTATTTGTTCTCTGTTCCCTCCTCGAGGAGGCGATTTTAGCAGCGCACTTTCGCCTCCAGCCGATCGGCGATTATCGAGAAGTGATTTCTTCCTTCTTCCGTTTGGCGTGTCCGGGCTCAAAATAATCACAGAACCTTTCTTCTTCTTTCTAGTATTTTCATCATCATTTTCATCGTCGTCTTCACCGTTCACCCCGTCTACTTCGTGATACTCGACGTTATCGTCGTCTTCGTCCGAGCTACTACCGCCGCTGTTACCATCTTCGCGCTCGTTTCGCTTCGGCGTCCGAGCCGGCGTCGACGGTAGATCCACCGTGCATAATCTTTGCACCCCTGGCGCTTTCATCGGCACCGTTCTTCTCTTTTCTTCGTATTCTGCCACAGATGAAGTCGTTGAATTCACCGACACGCGTTGGTTATCGCCTCTGGCGTCTTCGAACGTTTCATCGTGACTCGTGTTCGCAACGTTCCTGTTATTTTCGTCGTTCTGACTGAAGTTCTCCAGCGCAAAGTTCACTTCGAAATCAGCCGTTTCCATGACGACATCTACGCTATTTCTATTCTCGGAATCGAAGTAATTCTTCTCCGCATCGACATTTACGTTCGAATTTACGTTGTTTACACTACCACTGTTGCCACTACCACCTTTATTATTATTTCCATATCCTAAAGCTGATCGTTCGCGATCCAAGTTTGTGCGCGCCGCGCGAGACAATCCGCCGACATCGCAACTTTGCCTCAGGCTCGCCGTCAACAATCCACCGTGAACAACCGAAACATTACCACCGGGCGATTTTGGATTGAGTGATTTCAACCTCGCCGCAAGATCTTCCGCTTTCAACTTCTGCGCCATTTGTTCAAACGCAGTTTCTTTCGGTAACGGTTTCTTTTTGTGTTCCTCGATTAATTTCTTGATTGAAAGCGAGACGTCGCCGCTTCCTCCTCGTTCGTTCGCGGTAGCGTTAGAAGTACCGGCGCCGCCAGAAGAAGAAGACACGAACGCAGGTCGCCGAAAAAACTCGTGCTCGACGACGTCTTGCCAAGTCATTCTTTGATGTGGTCTTTTGATGAGCAGCCCCATGATTAAACTCTCTAAGCTCTCCGAACACCTCTCCCTCGGCAAAGGCTCCGGTTCTTCCTCTAAAACCGCCTCGACGAGTTCGCTCAAACGGGTTCTCGCAAACGGCGGGTACCCGGCCACGAACTCGTACAACACGCACCCGAGCGCCCACAAGTCGGAGGCGTACGAGTGCACGCCAATGGAAGTGAACAGCTCTGGCGCCATGTACGCCGGCGAACCTCGTTTGGCTAAACTCAAATGTCCCGATCCCCTACTGGAGGTGAAAGTACTACTCACACCGTTACCATACGAGGACGACGACGTCGTTGTCGACGAAGCCACCGACGCTCTGCTGTTGTTATTCATTGTATCACCACCGCCATGCGAAGACGATAACATTGCCACGTTCGAGGCGACTCTTCTGCTCAGACCGAAGCCGCACAACTTCACCTCGCCGTGTTCCGACAACAAAGCGTTGCTCGGTTTCACGTCGCAATGCAACAACCCGGCGCCGTGTAACGCTCGCAAACCTCTGCACAAATCCACCGCGAATCGTCGAATCGACGACTCTGGTAATCTCCCATCTTGCTTCAAAACGTTCAACAGCGTCCCACCAACGCAATACTCTAAAACCAACCACAAATGGTTCCTCGTCTCGTACCACGCGACGAATTTCAACGCCCGTTCGTGTTTAATCGCTCTCAACGCGTGCACTTCTTGCAAAACTCTCTGACGTTGCGACTTTTCCACCGATTTCACCGCGTAGTACTGAATCGATTTCTTCTCGCGACCTTTATACACCACCGAGTGTTTACCTTTCCCGATGGACTCGTAAATGTGGAACCGGTCCATGTTACAAACTACTTATTCCGCGCGACGAAGACGAACGACGACGAGCGTATCAAACTTTCTCTCTCTACCACTAATCTAACGCTCGCACCTTTCCACGGTCTCAACAACTAACGCGATAGAATCAATCAAGCCTACAACTGCCGATCGCAACGATCGCGCGTCGATCGCGGTAATCTTCGCGCGTATTATTTTTTCCTCCAAGCGTAACTCTTTCGTCGTCCTCGATGTATTAATCGGTGGGTCCACGTGTATCGAGTTGAACACGATTTCGCCTTTCTCTTTCGTCGCGAACGGGAATTCGAGCGCGCTGTTGTTTACGCGCAAAATGATGATGACGATGTCGTTTCGTTCGTTCGAGGAGAGAGATCGTTTTGAAGCGTTAATATATGTATAGGTTTTAAGAAGATGATGATGATGATGATGAGAGACTTTTCTCTCCGTCGTATCGTTCAAAACTGAGATTCATTCGAGAACAAAAAGAAAAGGAAATGAAATGAAAGAAAACAAAGAAGAGAAAACGAACGCACGTCGAATACTTAAACTTTTCAGCAGCAGCCGTGGTAGTAGTAGCGGTAGTCTTCTCTTCCTCGGTGTTGTTTATCGGGGGCATCTAATACACTCGTGTTACTCTAGAGCGCGCTTTTGCGCTCTTTTGTGTTGCGTTGGTGTTTCTTAGGTGATTTTTTGAAAAAAAAATCAAATGGACAAAAACAGACCAAGACCCTAAATCATTCCATTTTGCTTTCTTTCCGAGTGGGCTGCCCCATTGGTTTTTTTTCAGTGGGACACACACACGCACTTATTCTATTTAACTTGATTAACACGTTTCAACGCGCAAACAAGTAACAATAATGATCGCGGACGCGTTCTTCGCGTTTCTCAGCTGGGTTCGCCTTTTGTTTTTCAACCGGGAGATGGAGTTGGCTCTGATAGGTGAGATGTAGTGGAGCACACACGCGAGACACGGGAGAAAGAGACGAGAGCGTCTTTCGTTTGTGTAATTCAGCTTTTTCTTTCCCCGATGTTTTTTGTTCGAGAGACGATTAAAATATATTTATGTTCTCTCTGCGACGAGTTTACGAGAGGCTTTGTGGGGTTACCCGTTTCGTTTTTGAGTTCTCGCGGCGTTCTTCTCTCTCTTCTTCGTCGTTGTTGTCTCGATTGGTTCGGGAGAGAGGCAGCAATCCGGTCGTCCGCGCGGGGGTTTCGTCGAGGATCGGAACGAGAGGATCCAACGGGGGAAACGACCAAGGCTGCTGAGAAAGACTGACATCGTGTTCTTTTCTCTCTCTCTCTTTAAACTCTCTTTTTCTTTCTCGCTCACTTAAAAAGGATTACAAAACGCGGGGAAAACGTCGTTCGTGAACGTGGTTTCCGGCGGGGAGTTCGTGGAGGACATGATCCCGACGGTTGGTTTTAACATGCGAAAAGTGACCAAGAACAAAGTCTCCATAAAAATGTGGGACATGGGAGGTCAAGAGCGGTTTCGGAACATGTGGGAGCGATATTGCCGAGGGGTGACGGCGGTGGTGTACGTGTTGGACGCGGCGGATAAGGAGAATTTTCCATTGGCGAAGACGGAGTTGCACGCGTTGATGCAGAAACCAGCCGTGGCGGGGGTGCCGTTGTTGGTGTTGGGGAACAAGTCGGATTTGAAGGACGCGGCGGACGCGAGGACGGTGATTGATGCGATGGAGTTGAGACGATTGAGTGGCAGGGAGGTGTGCTGCTATTGCATTTCGTGCAAGAGTCAACACAACGTGGACGTGTGTTTAGAGTGGCTGTCGAAGCATGCAAAGTAACATCTCTTCTTGGACGATGATAAATAAGTTAAATTATTATTATTATTCTTCTTTTAATTGGAGTGCGAAACCACTTGTATATTTTGTAAACTTTGATGTAAACGCTTTTAAAATTAAATTAAATGAAGCTATTTTCTCGGCTATTCATCGCGGATCGCTTGGCTTTCAAGTACGCTTTCTCGATGCGAAAGATGGACCACTGGAACCGTCGGACGATTTCTAACGCGGACACGAAGAACACGGTTCGCGAGTTTTTCCGTAAGTGCGCGGCGAGTTTGTACGTCCACGAGACGCGGAGCATGAGGTTGGTCGCGCACGCGAAATAGTACACCGCTGGCGCCTTGTATAATCTGTTGTTTCGCAAACCGTACGGGGCGAATGCTTCGTTCTCGGCGTTGCTTTCTATTTCGGCGATGATGTTGTTCTCGTTGTTGTTTCCACCACCACCGCTCGATGCCGAAGAAGAGGAAGGAAACACTAGCTTCTTCACCATCGGTAAATCCCAATCGTGGGTTAAATCCCAATAATAGCTAAAACTACTGTTCACGACGGCAAACGCGAACCACATCGGTCGATACAACCGTTCCCAATCGTCCTCGTCCACGTGATATTTCAACGCAGAGCACCAAATGACTGGAAACGCGGAAAAATATTTCACCGCGTTCCAGAAACACAACTCGTCGCCGGTGTCTCTTCGCTGGCGAATGCACTGAAACAATCGAATGGCGCTCGGAATGCACAAAACAAACGGAATGCGCCAACTTTGATCGCCACACGCGCCTTCAGCCGCGTGAGATAAAACGTGACCTTGGAATGCGCTACAAAACACTCTCTCAACGTCCGATAACGACTTTGCGAACGAGCACAAAACATCGGCGGCGAAGAAATCGGCGAAGGAAATAGCGTGCGCGGTTGGCGCGGCAATTCGAGATACGGTGACTCTTAAACCTTTCCTAGCCGTACCAAACAGGAAACCATTCTCCGTCGGCGCGAAAAATATCACCAAAGGTGCCAACACGTAAAAGAAGAAGATGTAAAACGACGCCGCTATTTCGTTTTCGTCCTTTAGCGCTTTACTAAAACATGCCGCGCCAGTCGCCGTAGCCACCGACATCACCCCTGCGATGCCAAATATTGCGGACGCATCCAACGCGTGCGGAATCGCGTCTTCGTTCGCGAACGATTTCGTATGTTTCTCACTAAACACCACCAACGGCGACGGCACCAATTTCATCTTCTCGTGCCACAAATACACGTTTATCCCCCATAACCACAGCGCCAACGTCATTAAACTCGGCGCGCTGAAATACACCGACACCAATCTCGATTGGTCCATCTCCAACTCGTCCATATTCACCATCAGCACGCCGAGACTAAACACGAACCACACGGTGAACAACACCTTAAAAACTTTCGGTACTTTCAATTGAAGGCCTTTCTCTAACTTGAAGTCGCCAAACTCCACTCCCGAGTTGATGTGCGGGATCGACGGGTACGACGCCGAAGGATTAAACAACAACGCGTCGTTATTATTGTTGTTATTATTATTGTTCGCACCACCACTCAACCAACCCATCTTCTCTCCTCCTCCTCCTTCTCCTCCGAGCGCGTGTTGCAGTAGCTGTTGCGCACCCCTTCGCATATATCTGTTACGAACACACAGTTCCCCTAAAAGTTTTTCTTATTATGCTCTTTTAAAGAATGCTTTTCGCGCGCGCGTCTCCAACGTCCTCTCTCTTTTAAACGAAAAGACCAACGATCACTTCTTCAGCTTCTTCGCGATTTCCTCCTCGCCTTTCTTCACCACCTCCCCGATGCTTTCCCCGTTCGAGACGTCTTCCATCATCTTTCGAATCGTCTTCACGTTCCGTCGTAACATCGACGTGCTCGTTCGAATATCCGAACGCATCAAGGACGCCACGGCGACGATGGCCGCGCCCGTGATCACGAAGTTTGTCCACGCCATTCTTATTATTGATTGCGCGCGTTCTTTCTTTTTGTCTTCTTCTTTTTGTCTTCTTCTTAATATTCGCCGCGCAAACAAAGGGTATTTATGACACGTTTTGAACGTTCGAATTTCCACAAAAACAGTCTCGCATGTCTCGCATCGATTATTCCAAGTGGGATAAACTGAACTACTCTTCTTCTTCTTCGGAAGAGGAGGACGACGAGAAAGAAAAGACGCAGGAAGCGAGGGCGGCAACTGCACACCTCGGAAATCTTGCGCTTTCTTCTTCTCAGGGAACGAACTCGTCGTCGTCACCTCTTTGGAACGGGTTGGTGTTGCATCATAAGGATGTGTTTGTCTCGCATGTGCTTTCGAAATTGAATACGACGGATCGTTTTTTCTTTGCGTGCGTGAATAGAGAGAGTCGGGGTGTGCTTAAGTACGCCGGGGTAGACGTATCAGCAATACCTTGGTGTATTGTTGAATGCTCATCCATTTCGACGCTGGAATTCGCGTGGAATTACATGCACTGGGCAGAGAAAGATAACGATGGATACGTGATGGATCAAGCCTGGTTTTGCGAGCAAGTTGCTCTAACGAACAAACTCGAGTTTCTCAAGTGGGCGAGAGAAGTGAAACAGTGTGAGTGGGATGAAAGAACGACTAATGAGGCCGCACGTAAAGGTAATCTCGAGATGCTGAAATACTGCATCTCAAATGGTTGCCCGTATGATGAAAAGGAGTCGTGCATTCAAGCTGCTGGAGGAGGACACCTCGACTGTGTTCGATTTCTTTTCGACAAAGTGAAAATTTCACGAGATATGGAAAGATATGCGGCACAACTGGCAGCAGCATATGGTCGCATAAACATCTTGAAATATGTTGTTGAAGAAAGAAAGATATCTGAGGAGGTGAAGGAATCCTGCGTGGCATCTGCTACAAAGTTAGGCCGCCTCGATTGCCTCAAATACTTAGTCGAAGAGGCGAAAGTGCCTATTGACTACTGGCAACTCGTCGCGGGAGCTCGTTACTTCGAGCACCCGGACTGCGAAAACTACTTGCTCGAAAAAGGGTGCCCAGAACCAACGGACGAAGAATACGCTCGATTTGTCGAGGCAGCAGAAAAAGCAGAAGCACGAGCGCGAGAAAGAGAAGCAGCTTCTTGAGAACAGTAGATGGATCATCGAAAGAGAGAAAGAAAGAGAGAGACACGCGTGTTTTGTATTTTGGACCAAAACGTACGATATTTGCAATTCACACGACAAGAAAGAAAAGAGGAACAATCGTCATTTTTAGGCAGAGAGTACACGCACACGCGCGCACACTTTTCACGCGCACGTAAGAAGAGAAAATGTCCTTTACCGCTGAAAACGCCTTTCACGCGCCTCATTTTTCTTCTTCTTCTCTCCGCCGATGCTGCTCTCCTCCTCGCGCTTTGAAGTCTTCGTCTCGGGGAAATGTGAAACGTCATCACCTTCGTCGTCGTCGCGCGATGTTGACGCGCGCGGAGTATAACGCGTTACCATCATCACCCTCGTCTTCGAGAACAAAAACCGACGACCGAGGACGGAGTTCTTCGTTTACGTCTACTTCCTCGAGGAATTCACCGGAGGAAGTGTTGCGAAGGGCGGAGGAGCTCCAGGCGTTGGTGCGAGATATCGCGCAAGTGGCGTCTTCGACCGGGCCGGCGGGGGTGTCGAGGACGGTACAAGCCGCGCGGGCAATATTTGAGTTAGGGGTGAAAACAATACAGAGCGGTAATTTAGAGCGAATGACGGCACCGTCGGCGTTGAGGCAACTGTTTGAGGCGCTCGGGGCGACGTATATTAAGTTTGGGCAGTTCATCGCGTCGACGCCGAGCGCGTTTCCGAAAGAGTTTGTGGACGAGTTTCAGAAGTGTTTGGACGATACGCCGCCGGTTTCTTTTGGAGAAATTAAGAGGATTTTAGAAGAAGAAGGGTTAGACATCGACAGAGAGTTTTATTCGATCGATCCGAAACCGTTGGCGACGGCGAGCGTGGCGCAAGTCCACGCGGCGGTGTTGAAAGGATCGAATAAAGAGGTGGTGGTGAAAGTTTTGAAACCAGGAGTTGAGGACGTGTTGAAAGCGGATTTGAGCTTCGCGTTAGTCGCGTCGAAAGTGCTGACGTTTTTGAACCCAGAGTTGAATCGAGCGAGTTTAGTGGACATCGTGAGCGACTTGAGATCGAGCATGATGGAAGAGACGGATTTTAGGAAAGAGGCGAAAAACGTGCGAGATTTCACTCGGTTTATTGAATCGTCAAAGTTAGAATCGTTAGCGACGGCACCATTTATATACGAAAAGCTGAGCTCGAAGAAAGTTTTAGTCATGGAACGTTTATACGGGTCGCCGTTGACGAATTTAGAAGACGTGGAGAACGAGTTGAAGAAAAACGGGAGAGTGGCGATGAACCCGTTGAACCCGAGCGTAAAATTAAGCGCTGAGGATGTGTTGGTGAACGCGTTAAATGTTTGGTTTTCATCCGTGCTCGCGTGCGAAACGTTCCACGCGGACGTCCACGCGGGTAATCTCTTAGCGTTGAGCGACGGTCGCGTCGGGTTTATCGATTTCGGCATCGTCGGAAGTCTCTCCGTGGAAACCTACGAATCCGTTCGCGCGTTTTTCGCGGCTACCGCCACGCGCGATTACGATAAAATGGCGTTGTCGTTAATCACCATGGGTGCGGCTGAGAAAGACGTCGACGCGTCGAAATTTGCCAACGACCTCCGGGAAGTTTACAAAGCTTTGGATGAAATCGAACCCACCGTCGTCGTCGACGAACGCTCGCAAACCGCGGCGGTTTCCGTCGACCAACTCGAAGCGCAAAATGTCGCTTTAAAAATAATCCAAGCCGGTGAAGAGAACGGCGTGAAGTTCCCTCGAGCGTTCGGGGCGCTTTTGAAACAAATTTTATACTTTGACAGATACATCACCGCGTTAGCGCCCGACGTTTCGGCCATCGACGACGAGAGATTGGACTTTGTCGACGCCGTGGTCGTCGACGTCGGAGACGTTGGGAAACGCATCCCTTAAATGAATACAACGCCAATACGTATAAATGTGCGTTAGAAAAGCTCTGCCGAACAAAAGCGCGAGTGTCTGTAAATATAAACATGATTAAAACGTATACTCATCAAACGTAAAAATCCCACCTTGTGTTGCTTTTTCCTTCCTCACATTTTCCCGGGAAAAGAGTTCGTTACGTTATACAAAAATTCACGCGCTTCTTGAAGAAGAAGAAGAAGAAAAAGAAAGAAGAAATGAGGACAAAACGCTGACGATGTTAACGACGATGCTAAAACCGTTCTCCTTCGCGAAATCTTTGGTACCATCGCTCGCGTGCTTCGCGTGTGGCGTCTTGCTCGAAATGGGTTTTGGTCTGACGGGGAAACTTCGACGGGGAAACGTGACGAAGAAGAGAAGACTTCTGGCGGTCTCCGGCACCTTGCAAGACGGATTCGCGCTGAGGAAGAACCTAGACGGCGTAAGAGAGGAAGATAAAGCCGTGTTTATTGGGTTCGCGCTCGTTCGAGGCGTGAAGATGTATTTCGACGTGAAACCAGAAGGGTGCCGAGAACACGTCCGGAAAGACTTTGAAGACGAAGACGAAGAAGGACGAAGAAGACAAAGAAGACCGAACATGAATCCAGCGTTAGTGGTGACGAACGATTGGAACGATGCGAACGTGTACCACGTGTTTGCGGTGACGGAAGAGGCGTTGTGCGAAGCGTTGGCGAATGAACCGAGGTATTTAGGCATCGCGCCGGACATAGCGAAGGTGGATTTGTGGGCGAAGGAAACGAGCGAGAGCGTGAGGGTCGCCGCGGGTGTCGGAAGCGTTTCCGGCGGCGGCGGAGGAGGAGTTGGAGGTGAAAATGATGACGATGATACGAGATACGCAACAATGCTCACGGTTGTTGCGTACGGGATTCCGGGCGCGCGCGCGGTGGAAGCCAAAGGGTACGCGAAAGAGGACGGGTGTCGCGTGACCACCTTCGCCGAATGCTCCGCGCGCGCGTTCGGCGACGAGAAACCACCGTTTACCACGCGCGACGCAAACATACGCAAAGCGCAAAAAGGAAACCTCGCATCACAATCTCCCTCATCATCATCTAAAGACGACGACGAAGAAATACACGACGCGATAAATACCACAAAAATCATCCGTTTACGAGAGGATCTCTACGGCGCTCGGTCCTCCTTTTCGCCGCGACTGATCGATCGAACCGCCGCCGAACGCGCCGTAGCGTACGTCCAAAAACAACGCGCAACAATACCCAAAAGCGACGTAAATACTCTCGGAGGATATTCTCCGCCCGATGCGTAACTTCTTCCTAAAAAAGCCATCGGCGTAAATACCGTCTCGTTGTTATTCTAACACACAGTACTGTACTCTTCAAAAGCTCCATTGCCACCACGCTTTCAAAAGTCCGTCCGCGTACTCATACAATTCAAATGGTTTCCCCCGCTGCCACCGGTGGTAGCACTCCCTCCTCCTCTTCCTCCTTTTCTGTCCAAATACCTAGGATCGTCTTCCGTTACCTCGTCGTCGCGCTCGCTTTAAACGTCTACATGGCTCCCGGGGAGACGGTCGCGGACAAGCTCGAAAATGCCTTCGCGAACATGTTCGGGTCCATGGTGCGACCGTTGAGTTCGTGGACGAAAGCGAAAGAGTTTTACACCGTTTTAGAAACGACCGGTGCGGTGGCGGTCTTGAAAGTCGCCTTGTTGTGCAAAGCGATCGCGTATACGCTGAGACGGAAGAACAGCAGAGCAACGGAAGCACAAGCGCAAGAAGGAAAGAAAAAAGAGTAAAAGAAGAGGAGTTTTAGGTGCACGTGTGTTGTGTATTTGATGTAAGAATTACATTCGTGTTAAGTTAATCTGGACAGTATCATCATTTTCATTTTTCTTTTTTAAGCGCCCGTCGTGCATGTACAGTTCGGTGAGCGAACGCTCGTTGGAAACGCGCGTTCCTCGTCGACGGCGCGTAGTATAAATATAAATATTTATTTCGTTTTCATCACGTGTCTAACTTCGGTTGAGTAAACATGATGTTTTAAGACAAATCCGTATCGGAATCGTACGGGTCGGCCTTCATATCTCTCATGTCAATCGGCATCTTCACGTGAGAGCCCTTCTTTTGGAACGGAATGTGCACCGCGAAGTACACCCCAACCATGGCCCACGAGATGGCCCATCTCCAGCCTTGGTTCAAGTCGCTGCTCGAGTCGTAGATGCCCAACTTCTCGTGTCGCGGTCCTCTAACGCCTGTACTCGGATCGATGAGATCGTTGTGACTCGCGAAGAAACCAAACAAGGAAAGGAAGCACATGAAGAAGGAAACGACGACGCACTTGTGGAAAGATCTATCGATGGCGAAGCACGCGATGCAGCAAAGGAAGATACCGCACATCGTACCGCCAGCCGCGGACATCATTTGAATGCCCATATCGTACGAGTGGTTTCCTTGTGATTCCAAAGACATTTTGTTCGCGATAAACGGCATAACGCCCAATAATAAAGCCGGGTAGTGTCTCGCTGGAGTAGCCTCAAACGCTTGTCGACCGAGCAAGAGACCGACGAAGATAAGAATAGCCCCGTTCGCACAAAGCGGGATCACGTTGTACAAACTCGCAAAGATACCACTAGAGAACAAGATAAAGTAAACAACCCCGTTCAAAAGCGAGTAACCGATTTTAGCACCAAGCGCTTTGTGAATCGGGTGACCGATGTACATGGTCGTACCGTAGATACTGCCCGCGAGGGCACCAATCATCGTTCCGAGACCGTCAAAAATCAAACATTCTGCCATAGGATACGAATCACCAGCCATCTCGGCGGATTCGACATCTGCCATCGAGCCTAAAAAGCCAATCGCGCCATAGAGTAAAGATTGAGCAACGAGATCCTTGACATCAGAGTGGGTGAAGCCTTTTAAACCTTTGCCAAAGCCGCCGAAGATGTCGCCCTTACCGGCGTACTGTTTCCACGCAGCTTTAGCTAACGCTTTGTCCGTACCTTGGCACGTCTTGCGGGCTAACCCAGTTGCAGCATCTACTCCGTTGTATTGCGCTGCAACCGAGGTCGTGTGCGATCCAAAGCCGTACACAATGTCGTCCGTGGACTGTTCGCATGCGCCCATCCAGCCAAACGCCGAGGAGCTCAAAATCGCCAACAAAGCGATGGGAAACGTGACGGATTTGTAGATTGGGTACCTCACGTTCCCAAAGAAACCCGTCAAGACAATCATGAATGGAAGCCAGCACATCATCGGGTGTTCAAAGATATCGACGACGTACACGTAGCCCAACCACATGAAACCAACGCCAAATAACGGGATGAAGACGGCGGCGGTTGGAAACAACCACCTGACCAAGTCGCCTAAGAAGAAGCCGCTGACTTCGAACAAACCGACGATAAAGTTAGCCGTCACGGAAACTTCCCAAGCATATTCGGCTGCTTTTCTCGCCGCAGATTGAATTTCCGCGTCCGTTGCCGTACATCGATCTGCGGGGGCGTACGCTACACATGGAGCGAACATATCGTGACCCCTTTCCAGAGCCGGCAAAGTGATGGCGTATAACATGATGTAGATAACCGTCGTGTTCATACCGTACGGTTGCGCGGTTACATCCGTTCGATTTTCCTTCGTCGCCAGACGAGTCGCCAACCACGCGTAATACACGTTGCCAAACAGTAAGCACAAACCACACGCCGGAATGTTCCATTCGTAGTAAATTTTCTCCCACTGTTGCGCGCACGCCAACGCGTACCCCTCCGGGCCCCAACTTCTCCACGGCGCCGCGAGAATCCCGTACCCGATGTGCCCGATCGCCGAGCCGGTCACCCCGAGCATGGTCGCCAAGTTATCGAAGAACAGTTCCCCGAACGCTTCGATGTCGCCCGCTCCGGTGAAAAATTCAACCTTCGTGTTCCTGTCGTTTAAAGGAGAGTTTTTGGTGGTTAGCGCTCTCTTTTACATTTTTTTCTCGTTCTTTGTAAAAGAGGTAAAACACAAGGCTGGGGCAAAATTCGGTTAAAATGTCGTTCAGACTTTCATCTCTCTGTCTCGACCACTCTCGATCGCTCCGCATGAAAAGATCGAATCGTTGCGTTCGAATGCGTTTCCTTGACAGATCGCACGCATTTTCGCGCGAATAAAAGAAACAGAAGGGCGAGACAGAGACGCGAAAGAAAACAATAAAATATATCTAATCCCCCCGAACTCAAACGTCATTTTCCGCAATTTTCGACTCAAATTCAAATTATAGTAGTGTACCATTTATAACTCGTCCCGTTTTGCCAGCCGAAAACTTTCAAACGTTCCTTGTACTCCGCCCACGTCTGCGGGGCACTGGACGTGCCCTTCGAGAGGGTGGATTTTGATTTTTCCAGAACCGGCTCCGACATGATATGTATAAATATAAAGTCTTCGACGTGTTCGAAAATTTGTGAGGAGGGTAGTATAAGAATTGGGTGTCCCGAAAGGTCGCTAAACCCTAACACTCGTAACGGTTTTTCTTCGTCCCTGCGGCAACTTTGCGCGGAACGCCAAAGGCGAATAATATTCGTAAGCATATATTACAACAATAATAAGTACAACAACAAAAAAACAGACATAGAAATTACACGATGCATACGTTTAAACCTCGGCATCTTCCTCTCGGTTTTTTCGTTTGGAAGAAGAAGAAGCGAGGGAAGTCGCGCCTCGCTTGATTTCGACGTCGCCGTCGAGGAAAGGCGCGGCGTCGGTTCGGACGGCGACGGTTTCGTCGAGTTCGCTGAAATCGGGGAGAACGCAGTCGAGGGTCGGTCGGCCTTTTCTGAAGACGATGCGCTCGTGCTGCGAGGGTCGAGAGAAGAGTTCGTAGAAGGATCTCGCTTGCGGAAGGAGGATGAAATCGGCGCGGTAGCCTTTACGTATCAAGCCAATCTTAGGCGTAGGGAGCTTAGTGAACATAGCTTTGGCGGAGTTTGCAGCGATGAGCTTCGTCCAATACCCTTCGTTAGGTACCGTGTTCAATTGTGCCACCTCGAACGTCGCTTTAAGCGTCGCTATACCATCGTAGTCTGCGTACGGATTCCAGTAGTCGCGCACGTTATCCGTCCCCGTGCACACGTTGATTCCGGCGGATTCGAGCTCTTGAATCGGTGCAATACCTCGCCAACGAGGCGTGTGTGGAATATTCTTATCGATGAGAACGCCAACTCCATCTGTGGTACCTCTGCGATCTTGTAAACCGAGATTGGTCAGCGGGTTTACTATGAACGAGACTCGCGTGCTCGTCTTCTCGTCAATTTTTTTTGCAAGCTCAATGACTCGATCGATCGTGGCTTTTGACTGCAAAGAGAGCGAACACACGTGCGAAAGCGAGAGCGAGCGAATGTTTTTGAACGCGCCAAGGTTGCCATCGACATCGTTCAAAAATGCCTCCAAGCACGACAAAACTGCGCAGCAGTTTGGATCGTTCGTTTCGTCGATGTGCACGTCTATATTCATCGCGTATTTATTCGCGTAAGAGAAAAGATTCCTGAAGTGCTTCCGGGCTTCGTCGTTATTCGTTTCCCCTCGTCCAACAACGCCACAATACGCGCCCAATAAAACAGAATCTCCGCCTTCGTTATCGTTGTTTGCAGCCGCGACTTTTGCGAACTCATCCGCGATTCCTGGCTCCGACCATAACGGTAAAAATAAGTTACACACGCCTTGTAAATACACTCCGCGAGTTTCTAACAACTCGTTTCGTTTCCGCGCGAACACTTCGAACACTTTATCCCTTAATATCTTGTTTTCGAGATTGTTCGTCCCGTCCAAGTGCGTCCGAATCCCAATCGCCCCGTAATACAGCGCCGAACGCACGGCGAAATCAAACCGTCGTTCAAAATCTGTTTTCATAGTCCTCTCGTCCTGCACGTCCATCCACCTCGGTTGGTCCGCGAGCTCGCATCCGAGCGCGTCCGGTATCGATCCGGTGGGATTTCTGCACCTTTCAACCGTGTGCGTTTTGATCAAATGCGTGTGCGCGTCCAAAAAGCAAGGAACGAGGAGACAGTTTTCGCAGTCTGCGACGAGTTCGTCTTTCTCCTCCTCCTTTTCCTTTCCTCCGTCATCTTCGCTCTCCCGCCAAACGTCCAGGATGACGCCATTTCTTGCATCGATTTTGATCGCGCACCCGCTCACGAGTCCGCCCTCGTTTGCGGCGGACAAACGAAGATTACTTTCCCCTTCTTCTTCTTCTTCGAAACTTTCGTTATTCGCGGCATCGAAAAGCGCGGACGTTGGAACTCGCACCCGTCGCAATCTCAACACGTTCGTCCTCAAAGTCTCCTCCAAATCCTCCTTCTCGTCTGCATTATTCGCATTCTTCTTCAACGACAAAGACCCGGTCATCAGTCTGCTCGCGATGCGTTCTCGCCGTTTTGACGATAAAGAGGTGAAAAACACGGAGGCTTCTTTTCCTCTTCCTCCTTTAGTGGTATCATCATCATCATCATCACCATAATCTTCTCGCATTTTTCCAAACGACGACGGTTGTTAAAACGCACACTGATGATTCGGAGGGGCAACACGAATCGAGAGGAGTCGCAGAAGAACGCTTTAAAGAGTCGCCGTGTTTGGTGCTGGTGCTAACACTAAGAGAGCTCTTTTGACTGAAAGATGCTCTCCTAATACTCGCTCATATACTTTATACGTGTGGCAGAAAAGGTACGTATTGCGCTTCCACTTTTGCGGGAATTTCGAAGGCGTTTTGAAGGGAGAGTTTTAACGTTTAGGGTTTATGTGTGTCGAAAGGACAAGCAAAAAAGAACGGAAAGGACACCACAACGGAACAGGGAATTATACACACGAGCGCATCAGAATGACTTCAACGCGCGTGGCGAAAGGCGTTTCCAACGCGGACTTCGTCTCCGTCGCGTGTCCCGAAAAAAACAACGACGACGTCGAGATCGAGACATTTTTCGTACTCATCGAGAACGTTTTACTCCCATCCGCGGAAGAAGATGGGAAGTATTCGAGGAAAGATGTCGTTCTGGACGCACGCGTAGGGAAAATCGTACAGATGACGGAAGCTTTTCACGCGAGCGCATTCGTTGAACGAACGTTCGCGGAAGAGTACGGTTCTCAAAGGATAGAAAAGATCGACGGCACGGAAAAGATGATCACGCCTGGTCTGGTGAACGGACACACGCACAGCGTCGAACACTGGTTACGAGGCGCCATACCGCCTTTACCGTTAGAGATGTGGTTGTTCCAACTGGTGTTCAACGAACCGCGAGGAGCGCCGGGCGGGTGGTTTAAAGAGAAATCGTGGATGGAAACGCCCGCGGCGATGGTTGCAATTTCGGCCTTGTTGTGTGGGATCGAGACGCTCATGAGTGGGTCCACGGTGGTTATGGACCATTTATTCGTGAGGCATATCGAGGACGTGGAGGCGGCGGTGACCGCGTATAAAGCGTTGGGAATACGGTGTTTTATCGCGCCAATGTTGGACGACGAGGCGACTTTTAAGCATAATTATTGTCCGTTAGCGAGAGATGCGAAAGAGAGGCTTGCATTTTGTAAGGGGTGCGGATGTTGCGGCGGTTTAGATCCGAAAACTGGGTGTTTTCGAACCGAGAAGAGCGCGTCGGATCCGAAGAAGAGGGAGGAGATGTTGCAGTTGTGGGAGGAAGCGGTGCAGAAATTTCACGACCCAGAGAATGGAGTGAATATTTGTATAGGTCCAGTGACGTGTTTCGGCGCAACTTTCGAGATGTTGAAAGGCGCGGCGGATTTGCGGAAAAAATACGGGTTGTGCGGCCACATTCACTTATTAGAGACTCGAACGCAGGCGTTGCAATCGAAACAGTTCTTAAATGAAAACGGATGCGAGGGATCGTCGGTGAAGCTTTTAGAAAAGACAGGATTCTTAGACTCACCGGGAACCTCGCTCGCTCACGGCGTCTGGTTAACCGACGAAGAGTGTGAAATCGTGAGAAGAACTGACGCTACAATCGTACACAACCCGCTGTCAAATTTACGACTAGGATCAGGAGTTGCGCCGTTGCGAAGATACAAGAACAACGGCGTCAAAGTTTGTCTCGGCGCGGACGGTTCGTGTTCGTCAGATGGCCAGGATATGTTAGAAGTTGTGAAAATTGCGAATTTTTTACCGTGCGTGGAAACGGCGGAATATCGAGACTGGCCTTCGCCGAGGGAGACGTATTTGAAGTTAGGCTGCGAGAACGGGTACCACAGCATTAACCTGGGCGATAAAGGCGGGAAGATACGAGAAGGAATGCTCGCAGATGTCTGCCTGTGGGATCTCACCGCGCTAGCGCTGTTACCGAAAACTGATCCTCTCGGTTTACTCGCTCGAGGGAGCAGAACGCAGAATAAAGCCGCGGGATCCGTGCTCGCGGAGTCCTGGGTAAACGGGAAGAGAGTCGTGCGCGCCGGCGAAATTGTTGGGTGCGACGTAGAAGCGTTGCGAAAAGTCTTAGCGGATGCGCAAAACTACGTGCACGAAACAGAGGGATTGAGTATGGAACCGGCGGCGAACGATGCCTCGAGGAGGGCGGAAAACGAGTATCGCGCGGCGCTAGGTTTGCCCGTGGACAACGATAAATATGTGCCGTCCGGGCCTCCCCCGGAACCTGTTGACTTTTCGCAAGACACGACGCTGTTTGATTCGACTTTACGCTAGCGTGATAACTACTATGATGTACTACCTGTATAAATACTACTACTGGATGTATAAATAACCTTCTGTTTACGAGCCGTGCGCGCCAACTACGCCGTTTTTGCGAATCCAAACTGGAAACGCAAAGAGTAAGATACCGATACAAATCATCAATAGGTCAACGACGAGAAAACTGCCGTCGCCTTCTTTCAAAACTAAGTGCATGGATGGATACTGCATAGCGCCGGAAATCACGGCGAATACGCCGATACCTATACCATATAACTGTCCGAACGTCGCGTTCCCGAATACGCCTTGCACGTATATCGTCAAGCACGAGTAGTTCCAAGCGCGAAAGCAACCGAACGCTAAAAATGCAATCGATAAGCTCACTATATCGTGATTCCAAAGCACACCTACAAAACTTATCACCCCTAAAACGTTGACCAACGTGAACGCCGGCGCTAATCCGAATCTATCGACGAAAAAGCCGAAAAACGGCGTCAGAAACGTGCTCACTAAAATTAAGGCGTTGAACACGCGAACGTACGCGTTCGCGTCTTTCGTACTTCTACCGTCGCCGTTATACAACATCTGTTCGAATATGCTTCCCAAAATGAACATCGAACGATAAATACTACCGAGAGACCACGCGGCAACAGATATAAAATACGGCGTTCGCACTTGTTCCGTGAATTTCATCTGCGTCAACGGAACGCCCAAGTGCTCCAACCCTTTGGCGCGAGAACTTTGAACCTTCGCAAGTTCACCATCTCCCCCGCTCTCCATCTCCGCTTCCTCGACGTACTCTTCTTTCTCCGGCGGGTCCAAGTACTTTCCCCACACGTAATTATTCGTGCTCATCATAAACACCGCGCTCAATCCGGCTAACCCGTAAAACAACGCTCTCACCGAACACCCCGCTTTATGCATCGCCTCGAACGCGTAAAACGTCACCGTGCTCGAATCGAACGCCATATTCGTCGCGCTGTGCGACATTCCAAAATACATAGTGTGCCTCCAATGTTCGCAAAACTGGAAATGCGAGATGAAAAATCCCGCGCCTCCACTCCCGAGGAACACGCAAGAGACCACGTACGCGTCAAACGTCTTCGAATCCGATTCCGCGAAGAGCACGCACCCGACCGTAAACAACGACAGAGAGACCAATCGCACCCACTTCACGCCTTTCAAATCGATCAACCTTCCCCAAAACATCATCGAGAGTGGCACCGAGACCGTTCCTGCGGTAAACATCGCGTTAAACTTCAGTTTCTGCCCCACGCACTCCTCCTCTCCCTCTCCCTCTAGCATCGTCGCTCCTTCTGCGCCTCCGCACGTTTCCGCGAATTGGCCGTCGCGTTTTAACGCGATCGTCAACGCGCTCAAACCGAACGTCACCCCGGTGCACAGGAGACACTCGACGACGGAGAGGCACAGGAGGAACCACTGACGTCCGTTCGTTCTATTCATCGCTGATTTCGTGGGTTTCGTCCTTTTCTTTCTTCTGTCTCGTTGTTTGTTGTCTTCGTTTTCTCCGCAGAAGTAATGACGCCGCCGCCGGGGAAAACAACACCCAGAACAAAGAAGAATCCTACTCGCTCGCAAAACGAAGGAGCAAGCGCTGCGATGCTGCTCGTTTCCGTGGGATTCTGCGCCGGGCTTGCGTTCTACCGATTCGCGCTCGAATCGGTCGTCTTAAAGAAGCGAAGGAAGAAGAGAGAGGTGGATCGAGTCGCGCGGCGAAGCGTCGCTTTGCGGGAAGGGAAAGATGCGATCGAAGGGGAAACGTACGTTCAGTGCAGAGGAGGAGAAGGAGAAAGCATGAAGAACGACAAAAGCGAAGAAAAAGAGAAAGAAACACGTTCGACGGGAAGTTTTAGGACGTTTCCAGCGCACGGAAAGAACACCGCGCTGGTTATCATCGACATGCAGAGCGACTTTTTGAGCAAATCCGGAAGGCTCGGACAACACTACTCTCGAGACGTTCTCGAGCGGTTGGAAGCGACGACGGCGAACGTGGCGAGAGTTCTGGAAAAGTGCAGAGAGAAAGGGTTTACGATCGCGCACAGTCGAAGTCACAGGTACGGGGCGGAAATCCGGAGAGATTTACTCAACGGAATTGACGTGAGTATGAGTAGCCCGATCGAAGGCGTGGACGCTACGTATAACTTTGTCGAGCGGTTGAAACCAAAGGAGGGGGAAATTATCGTGGATAAATGGACGTTCGGCGCGTTCGCGAGCACGGATTTAGAAAAGCAATTAGTCGGACGTGGGGTGGAACGGATATTGTTGTGTGGGATACTGACGAACGTGTGCGTCATGGCGACGGCGGTGCAGGCGTGCGATCGATTTTTCCGGGTGTGTTTAGTCGAAGACGCGTGCGGGGCGTTCGGGAAGGAGAAAGAGGGAGGTTGGCACGATATGGCGGTCACTTTGATTAACGGACCGCAAATCGCGAAACAAAATCATCACAAAAGCGTAGGTTTGTATTTCGGGGAAGTCGCGACCGTGGACGCCGTGGTGGAAGCTTTGGACGTGTTAAAATGAATGCGATTTTTGGTAGATATTTAAATGTACAACGATAACGTGAAACCTTTTATACCGCGGCCGCCGCCGCCATCACCGCTTTGTCGGTGGTGCCGCCGTAATTGCTTCTAATTCGTCCTAATATGTATTCTTTTGCGGTCAAACTTTCTTGTCCAGGATACGCTCGAATTACTGCGGACTCGTCGGCTTGCGCGAAAAACGCCATCGAGTGTCGGCTCTTCAGCGCCTCCTCTCCTTCCGGCATTCGAACTCTGTGTAAATTGCTCAACAAGTCGCCATTCGTCCAACGACTCAGCATGTCGCCAATATTCACGGTAATCGCACCAGGGTTCGTGTGATCAATCTGTGCCCACTCGGTGTTTTCGAATCCATCTCTTCTCGGGTTCGCCGCGCACTCTAAACCACCGTTTCCGAATTCCGTTCGTTGATACAACAACGTCACGTTGCACCAATCCGTGTGCGCTCCCGCGCGCATGTATCCCATTTTCGCTTGGTCCTCCGCCTCTTCTACTGAATCAAACGGTGGATAATGTATCATTCGTAAAGTACACTGACTCTCGTTCTCTACCCATAAACTGTGTTTACTCGCGATATCTTCTTCTTCTTCTTCTTCTTCTCCGCCTTGCGCTCTCCTCCTCCTTCTCCGTTCGCGCTGCAAACGCGCGATGACCATCTTCGCCAGCTCCAAAGATTTCCCCATGAACTCTCTCGTGTTCGCTTCAAAATCCGGACCCATATCTTTCGGCCATCTCGTTTCCATGCTCGACTCTTTCGCCGTGACTTGAAAACTTTCCTTTTCGTCTTTCAGTTGCGTGCTCGGTCTCACTTGGAGCTTGTACTCGTATCCCGAATTCAACTTTGCATCATAGGGCGACTCTTGCTCTTTCACCGCTTTCGCTCGCGCAAAAAACTTCTCGGAGAATTCAAATTGTCGATCTATGTCATCCTTATTCACGAACGGTGCGTTTACGAGTGCGAAAAACCCTACGTTTGATGCCGCGTCGTATAACTTCGCGTCCAACACATCAGAATCCAAATTGGAAAAATCGATCACCGGGACGGAACGTGCGGAATCATTCAACGCGCGTTTCAAGCCTAACCCAGAGGTCAAGAGTTTCGATTCCGTGTCCACGTCTTGATCGATGATGTGACTATTCTGTGCGCTCATTTGCATTCTCTTTTTTGTCTTCTCTTTCTCTGTCTGTGTCTGTCTGTGCGCGTCTTTATTGTAACGCGGAATTTCCCGAAAAGGCAAAGAAAAACCGTTAGAAAAAGCCGCACACTTAGATCACTAATGGACGCGATCCCAAACTCCCGCCCGTACGCGTGGCCCTTCCCCGACCCGAGCGAAATCTATTTCGACGCGTTCGAACACACCGCGTTCATTCTGATCGACATGCAGCTCGATTTTTGCGGCAAGAACGGGTACGTCTCCAAAATGGGATACGACGTTTCCCTCACCCGGAAACCGATCGAGCGCGTCGAGAAGGTGTTGCGAAAGTGCCGAGAAAACGGAGTCCTCGTGTTACACACCAGGGAAGGACACAGGAAAAGCTTACGAGATTTACCGGAGAATAAACGGTGGAGAAGTGCGCAAGCAGGGGCGGAAATCGGGAAGGATGGGCCGTTGGGGAAAATTTTAACCAGAGAAGCCAACGGGTGGAACCTCATAGAGGAGTTGAAACCGCTCGAGACGGAAGACGTGATCGATAAACCAGGGAAGGGATCATTCATGGGGACGGATTTAGATCTCATATTACGGTTAAACAAAATCAGACGGATTATATTTGGCGGGATAACGACGGACGTGTGCGTGCACACGACGATGCGAGAGGCGAACGATTTAGGATACGAGTGTTTACTCTTAGAGGACGGCACGGGAGCCACGGACGAGGGGAATCACGCGAGCGCGATAAAGATGGTGCACATGCAAAACGGCGTGTTCGGGGCCACGGCGAAGTGTGAAGACGTGTGTGCGTTTTTAGACGCGAATCGGTTCGATGGTGCCGAAAATAGAGATGCGATCATTCCGAACGCGAAACCGTTCCCATTTACCATCAGAGCGAAGAAAACGGCGATCGTTATGGTCGATTGGCAGTTAGATTTCACCTCGCCTAAAGGTTTCGGCGCGGCGTTGGGGAACGATTGCGAAGTTTTGCGCGAAGAAGCCTTGCCGAATGCGGTCAAAATTTTAGAAGCAGGTCGAGAGGCGAAGTGCGCGATCGTGCACACGTTGGAGGCGCACAAAGCAGACCTCTCGGATTGCCCGCCGAGTAAAATTCGAAGATGCGACAAAATCGGTCAAACCGTGGATGCTAAAATGGGCCGCATATTAGTCAGAAACGAACCTGGGAACTCGATCGAGCCATTAGTAGCACCAATCGAAGGCGAACTCATCGTCCACAAACCAGGTAAAGGTGCTTTTTACAACACGAATCTCGAATTCCAGCTGAAGAGGCGCGGGATCGAGACTCTGATTTTCACCGGCGTGACCACGGAAGTGTGCGTCCAAACGTCCATGCGAGAAGCGAACGATCGCGGTTTCGAGTGCATCGTCGCAGACGACGCCACCGAATCGTACTTCCCGGAATTTAAAAAAGCGTGTTTGGAGATGATTTCCAGTCAAAACGGTATCGTCGGTTGGCGATGTCTCACCGAAGACGTCGTCAACGCTTTGAAAATATGAGACACTTACAACACATCACCTCGACACATCTTCCACACAAAATCACGCGTTCACACACGCGCATCAAATAAATGCCAGACGCCATCCACGGCGCTCTCTTAACGTGCGATAACCCTCCCATCAAAACCTTCATAGAGGCTTTGAACGATTCTTTACCTCAGGAGGAAAGATTCATCGTCTCCGCGAACAAAACGTTGGACGAGAAACATCTGTTGATTCAACGCGAACGCGTTGCATTCGTCCAATCGAAAGTGAAAGAGTTCACGGATAAAAATCAGTACTCGGCGCCGAGAGACGGGTCGTGAGAGCAACAAATAATGGTCGTCGCCAAAGTCGTCGTCGGTCGGTTCGCTGGTACTGTTTCTCCAACGCGCCTTCGCGGCGGCGCGGGGAGGAGAGCGGACGAGAAGAGGAGAAGTGTGATGCTTGAACGAAAACGTTTTGGAGGAAAGAGGAAAGGAACAAACGCGGCGGCCTTGCCGGATGTGCTTTCGTCGTTGCCCTCGCAAAATGAGGACTTCATTGGCACGGTTTTGTCGAAGAACGATAATATTTTCTCTGATTTAGCGTACGTAGAAAACGACGCTTGGTGGGGGTGGGCGTTCGCGCCCGGCGGGTTTGTGCTCGGACCTTCGATTTTGTTCGCGCTGTACATTCTCGGTACTTTGATTTTTGACGCGGTCGCGAAGCAGATGAAGACGAAGGAAGAGGAGGATGAGTAGTTTTAGAGAGCGCGTTGTATCATCACTTTAATATGTAGTACTTATTTACGTAAGGAACCTACTGCTGCTGCGCTACGTGCGTGCGTTTGTTTATTCTAATGAGCTAATTATACAATTTTCTTGGGCAGTAAGAAAGCGTCGAACGAGTACGCTCCCGCGCCGAACATTTGCAACAAGAGCATCCCTCCGGCGCAGGAGAGGTTGACGACAAAGTGCGTTCGCGCGTGTTCGGGCATGAGCGTTCGCGCGTTCCAGAAATCCCAGCTCAGAAACGCTTCGAGAAAGAGACTCAAGGCCATGAATCGGCAGACGAATTTGGTGCGGAGCCCGAGGAATAACGGGAGCGCGAGGATGAATTGGACCAAGAGCCAATTGCTGTCGTGTCCGTCTTTTCGCTGTTTCTGTTCGTTTTCCGCACCACCATCTCCTCCGGTTGATTGCGTTTCTTTTAATTTGCTGTACGCGTCCATATCGTTCCTAGCGATTCGAATGACCTGTTCCCAGCCGACGTATAGAAACGCAGACGCTAACGCCAATCTCGCAAACGCCAACGCGATCGATTTCAATTTGCTCTGCTTCCCTTCGCGGTTCGTTCTAGGGTTGCCGAATTTACTGAAGAGCAAGCCATCGCGGCCGTCGGTGTTTTGGACGGCTAAACCTCGTCGGGAGTGGATGGTGTTGACTAACAGTAACGTCGTCGATCCCAAAACGCTCAGCTTTTTCATCGCGAGTTCGTTGAACACGATGCCGTTTGGGCCGAAAAACACCTCTTTGGTCAATCCGATCGATTCGCGCATGTCCCAGAAGAGTAAGTAGACGCAACACATGGATGGTTTGATGTCGTGCACCATTAACGTAGTGACGACGACCACTAATAACGCGCCGTATGGAACACCGATGGGTAAATCCACTTGCCCTCGCGGGAACCCGTGCTCTTTGTTGAACTCGTAATATTTAAATCTCCACACGTAATAGGCGTACTTTTCAGCCGCCGCGTTGAAGTAATAAAACGAAATAAACAATCGGGCGAGAAAGAATATCTCGCTCGACTTCATTAATCGCTGGAAGTACATGCCTAAAATCTTCCACTTGCGCGCGATGCCGTGCGCGTTGTTCACGTCGATGAGCATGATTCGTAATTGCGAGGCTCGTCGCGACAAGTACTGGCGCTTCTTCAAACTGCCCGTATATTTGACTCTTTGGTCTTCTAAATCGTGATTCGCAGACGGGTTCGATGCGACTGGAGAGTTGAACACCGAATTACTTCGGCTGGCATCGCTCGATGCTCCGTTCATGATCATACCGTTGCTGTTTCTATTCCGAGACGGACTGCCGAAAATTTGAGAACCAGAACCGCCCATATCCCCTAACATTTCCTTTTCGTTCTCCTCTCTTTCTCGCTGTTTAGCTAATCGATACTCGTGAATCTTCCTGAACATGGTCTTCAACCAAATGGATAAAGTCGTCACCAACATGACGAAAAACTGCGCCACGACGCCGTCGACGAACGGCGCGTGTCGCTTCGGCGCTTCCGCGTGGTCGTCGATATTCAACGCGTGGTCTGGATTCACGTCGTCGTGGTGCTCGGGAGCTGGCAAAGGGTTTGGTGCCGCGTGTTGTTGTTGTTGTTTTTGCTGCTGCGCGCTATCGTTTCCGCTCTTCTTGTTCTCTGTTGGAGTTTTTGGCGTCGTGTAAGAAAACGAGTTTGGTTTGTTTTCTCGTCGTTGTTGTTGTTGTCTCTCGTTCGTCGTCGCCGTCTTTGCAGCCGCCTCCCTCCTCTTCTCCTCCTCTCTCTCCTTCTCCTCTTCGACTAACTTCGCCGCTCTCAACAGCCTCTCTCTTTCCTCCCGTTTCTTCTCCATCTCCCTTTTCTGCATTTCAATCCTCTCCTTCTCTTTCCTCTCCGTCTCTTTCCTCAACTGCTCTTTCCTCTCCTTCTCTTTCCTCATATACTCCATCCTCTCCATCCGCTCTCGCTCCATCCTCTCCGCGCGTTCTTTCGCCTCCGTCTTCTCCCTCCGCATCCTGTCCACATCCATATTTTCCTCTCGTTTCCTCCTCTCTTCCTCTCTCTTCCTCTCCTCCGCCTCTCGCAAAATCCTCTCCGCGCCGGTGTTGGACTGTAACTCCCTTTGTACTTGTTCTCGTTCCAATTTTCTCTGCTGTTCCTCCTCGTACGCGATGCGCGTCTGCCGTCGTCGCTCTTCGTCTTCTTGGTGTTTTCTCGCTCTTTCTCGTATTTCTTGTTCTTCGTGTGTTTGTGATTGTTGTTGATTGTTTCCCAAAGCCGAATTCGTATTCGTCCCTATCGTCGTTCCGCTTCCGCCGCCTCCTCCCCCTGGGGCATTTTTCACCTTGAGCTCCTCTTCTCTCGGATCTTCCCATTGGCTCCTTTTATTCGTCTCCGACCAAAAGTATACTTTCCCTTCTTCGTTCTGGTATTTCTCCCACCGTTCGTTTAAGAGTGGGTAGTTCACGGTGAACTTTTCCAGTAATATCGCGTTTACGTTCGCGAGAAAGAGCGTCGTTTGGACGAGAATCAAAATCATCATCATCCTCATTCGTCTCCAATGCATCGTCCTCATCGATTCAGATTTTTGCGTCTTTGAGAGTAACGCGCCCGTTCTTCTCTTCCGCGCGCAGCAAAACTTCTCGTCAAACCACCCCCGAACGCGCAAAAGTGTTCTTTCTGGGGGGTAACAAATTCAAAGCGCAATCAATCTATAATAACAAGAGTAAAAATGAGACGATGTGATGATATCTGCGCGTTTACTGTTTTGTTGTTTGTTTTTAAGTTGTTGTGAAAAGTCACTGAAAACTCTTCCCCTGTGCTGCCTTTTTCGAGGAAAGGTCAGACTGAAGAAAAATTGCACGAAAGAAAAGAACTTTTTTCTCTCCGAGACGACTACGAATACCGCGAGGAATACACAGAAGAAGAAGAAGAAAAAAGAGAGAAAAGACGACGCGAGAGAGATCGTTCGTTGTTGTTGCGGAAACGGAGCGGTTGAAGAGCTCGGACCGACCGAGATGTGGACCTGGGATTGGTGTTGCATCGTGAGGATATTTTAGTATTTGAGTGCTCGTATTTTCATGCATTTTTCCTCTTCAGACAAGAAAAATTCACACGAAAATCTTGATTTGACCTTTTACTCGAGTAACCTAATATATAGTTATTCTCATCATCACATCACCATCATCGATCGGCAGCAAAGAGAGCAGCACACACTATATAAATAATGTCTCCCTCTGAAATCACGTGCAAAGCGGCACTCGCGACCGCCCCAAACGTACCTCTGGAAATCTGCGACGTCATCGTTTCCCCGCCACAAAAAGGCGAAGTGCGGATAAAAATCACCCACACGGCGTTGTGCCACACGGACAGTTACACGTTATCCGGGCAGGACCCGGAAGGGTTGTTCCCGGCGATTTTAGGGCACGAAGCCGCTGGAATTGTCGAGTCTGTCGGGGAAGGCGTGACGAGTTGTAAAGTTGGCGACTCGGTCATTCCGTGTTACCAGGCGTGTTGTTTAAACATCGAAAACGTACAACCGTGCAAGTTTTGCGTGCACCCGAAAACGAACTTGTGTCAAGCGGTGAGACAATGGACCGGATGCGGGATCATGAAAGCGGACGAGAAAACGAGGTTTCGAAAGGCGAGCGATGACACGCCTATATTTCACTTCATGGGGACGAGCACGTTTTCGGAGTACACGGTGGTGCACGAAGTAGCAGTCGCCGTGGTCAATCCAAAAGCGCCGAGAGAGAAGACGTGTTTGCTCGGGTGCGGGGTGAGCACCGGGTGGGGCGCGGTGTATAACACCGCGAAAGTTGAGAAAGGGAACACGGTTGCGGTGTTTGGTTTAGGCGCGGTTGGGTTAGCCGTCATCGAAGCGTCCAGAGAGGTTGGTGCGAGTCGGATTTTAGCCATCGATACGAACCCGGAGAAATTCGAGGTGGCGAAAAAGTTTGGCGCGACGGAGTGCGTGAATCCGAAAGATTTCGCAAACGAGAAGATTCAAGACGTGATTGTGAAAATGACCGACGGTGGCGTCGATTTCTCGTTTGAATGCATCGGGAACGTGGACGTGATGCGCGCAGCCTTGGAGTGTGCGCACAAAGGATGGGGCGAATCCGTCATCATCGGCGTCGCCGCAGGCGGGAAGGAAATCGCGACGAGACCGTTTCAGTTAGTCACCGGCAGAGTGTGGCGAGGGACGGCGTTCGGCGGGTACAAATCGAGAGTCGAGGTACCGAAGTTAGTGGAGAAATACTTAGCCGGGAAAACGATGCTGGACGAGTACGTGACGCACCAGATGAAGTTTGAGCAAATTAACGACGCGTTCGATTTGTTACACGCCGGCAAATGCCTTCGAGTCGTCTTGTCCATGGATGAATAATCAGAGTTTTCTTCTCTCTTTCTAATAAAATGTTACATTTATATACACAAAACGCTATTTTGTTACGTACTCAACAACTTTATCGCGTGAAAAGCCACGTGGTCATGCATGAACGTCGATATGAACCAGTAACTGTGGTCGTATCCTTCTCTCACGTTATACTTCATGAACCCTTTCGTATTCTTCTCCGCCGCCTCTTGGAACCGTTCCGGATGTAACTGCGTCTTGTAAAAAGTATCTGCGTCGCCTTGATCGATCAAAATCGCCTTCGTCACTGTTTTCATCGTCCCAGGTTCCATCATTTTCACCAACTCCGTCGCATCGTGCATCTTCCACTCGTTCTCATCCTTCAAATACCCTTTAAACGCTTTTTGCCCCCACGGACAATCCTTCGCGGACGGGTTCGCGATTGGCGCAAACGCCGAAACGGACCGGTACTTCCCCGGATTCCTCAACGCCAAGGTCAACGCCCCGTGACCGCCCATAGAGTGACCCATAATGCTCTGCCTGTTAAAATCCACTTTATCGTTTATAAAATCGATAGATTTACACACTTGTTCCAGTTCTTTCGTCGCGTACGTCTCCATGTTGTAATGCTCCGCGTACCCTTTCGTCGTCGCGTTCACGTAAAATCCAGCGCCTATGCCGAAATCCCACGAGGCGGATTCTTCCTCGTCAATTTTTTCGTGACCTCTCGGTGACGTGTCCGGCATTACGAAGCACACTCCAGATTGTTTGCACGTTTCAAACGCGTTGCCTTTTTGCGAGACGTTGGTGTCGTCGCACGTTAATCCGCTCAGGTAGAGGATGAGTGGCATTTTCCTCGCGTTTCCGTTTCCGACGGGGAAATCATCTTCGTCGGATGGAATGTATATCGCAAACGTCATGTGACACTTGTTGCACGGCGAATAGTGCTTGATTCTGTGCAAATAACCAGCGTGGACTTTGACGGTGGAGAGGATTTCAGGTTTGAAGAGTACTTTTTCGTCGTTTTCATCGGACATGATGATGATGATGATGATATTAATGGGCGGTTGTTGATGTGTCAGTGTGTGCGCAGATGTGAAGACGATACGCTCCGTGCGAAGATGATAATACACTCCTTCTTTACAAACACTCGTTTTCTAAATTATACGCTCTATATTATTCTTACTCTCTTCTACCAGTGGAAGTGCGACTGCTACTCCGACTGTGCGTTGGCGAGGATAACAAGCCTCTGTTCTCCTCCTCGTCCGATGTCGTCGTTCCGCGCCGGAGGATGGCTTCGTGGTTGCCGCTCGGGATGCGATGGTGAGCCGAAGAAGAAGAAGCCCCGTTATTAAAACCACCACCGTTGTTGTTATTACTATGGATGTTTCGAGAGTGCAAAACCGCCCCTGTGCGCACGTCTTCGGCATCTTTACCTAGCGTCGACCCGGTGAAGTATAAGAGGATGGCGCAGACGCCCCAACTGCTGAAACTGAACATGAAGGCTTTCTCGCGACCGAATAAGCCGACGAGTTGCGCCACGATGGCCGGGCCGAAGCCTCGACCGAGGTCGTCGGTTAAGTTGAAGAGGGAAAACGCCGCGCCGCGTTGGTCCGGCGGGTTGACGTGGATGACCATCGCGCGGACGTTCACGCCGGTATACGTGCATAAAATACCGGCAATAGCGGCGATGGTGATGTGCGAGGCCATGTTTAAGAAGGAATCATTGTAGTTGTCGGTGCTTACCAAATATAACCACGGAAGGCCGCCGAGGACGACCATAATCGCCATCGAGTTGCAAAAGGTCCTGGGGGATTCGTTGTACGCTTTTTGACCGAGAATGCCGCCGAATACCATGCCCAAAAACCCACCCAAAGAAAATCCGAGCATGATCGAGGTCGCGTGCGGAACGCCTAACCCTTTATTCGTGGCTAAATAATCGTTCATAAAGGCATTGATGACCGACCACGGAACGCATCCAGGGATACCTTGTAATAACGCGAACTTGTTCGTGGGCACCGCAAGGACCCACTTTATGGAAATCCACGACGTTTGCGCGCCGGTTTTTATTTGTTCCCACACGGACGCTTCTTTGTTATTCTGGCCGCCGTCGCCGTCGCCGCCGCCGCTAATCGTACCGTGACTACTACTATGAGTACCGCCGCCGGCGCTCGCCGCGACGCCGACCAAATCATCGCTCGAATAGCTATTCCCATCCATAATGCCTCTTTTCGGCTCTTTCACCGACGCTAAAAACAAAAATCCAACGATTACCCCGGGCACGGCGACGACGACGAACGGCGTCCTCCACCCGTACTCGCTCCCGACGTACCCGGCGATCCCTTGCCCCATCCCGACCCCAAACGACATGCACACCCCAACTAACGCCGACGCGTGCGATCGCCTGTGCGCGGGAAACAAATCCCCAATCAACGAAAACACTAAAGGTAGCGCCCCGCCAACCGCTATACCGGTCAGCGCTCGTATCGCCAACAACTGCTCGTACGTCTTCACCACCGATATGAACAAATTCGGCCCCTGCCCGAGAAATATCGCGAACGCGAATAACTTCACTCTCGAATACTTATCCGCTAAAATCCCAATCAACACGCACGCCGGAACGCCTAATAGGAAGAACGCGAACGCTATTTCGCCTCCCAGTTTTTCGTCTCTCGTTTGGTTGTCGAATTTAAACTCTCGAGCCATTTGCGTCAAGTTTGGCGCGATTAAGTTTGAATCCGCGTAGACGAAGGTCATGCCGAGCATGAGTAAATAGAACGTTCGTTTCGACTCTTTGTTTAATTCCGGGAATGGGTCGTAGTTTTCCATGTTTTGCGCGTTCTGTGTGTATCTCTCGCGTCTCAATTCAAGCGCGACCTTTCAACAAAACGAGCGCGGGAAAAGTCCAATTCGTGATGCAAACGAGAACAAAAGAAAACGAGAAGAGCGCAAAAACGACGCTTTGGAGGGTTACGTTTTCGTGACGATGACCCAGACGAGAGCGCGTTCTTATGTATTCTATGCTCTCTCTCTCCCTCTCTCTCGGCTTTTGCGCGTGTTATAAAGTGAAGAACAACCGAAAAATATATTTGTGTTTTGTTTGCTTGTTTTTCTCCTCTTTTTCTTCGTTGAAAAATGCGAAAACGACTACTTCTCGCGACGATGGTTTCTTCTTCTTAACTTCTAATCTAAACTTTTACGACGCTCGCGACGCTCGTAAAGCGTTTCATCTGCGCGGATAACTGTTCGTACAACTCGTTATTTTCTTTGCTTTTGTTCTTGACTTGCTCCAAAGCTCGCGTGCAAACGGCGTCGGCTAAGCTGGAGTGTTCGTAGCCGCTATCGCAAAACGCGCGCAAGGCGCGCCACATTTCGCACGCGGATTGCGCGAGCGTTTCCGCGTTTTCTCGTTCGAGTTTACTCGATTCGGAGAGGAGTTTCGAGCCGAACCCGGTGGATGTTTTCTTTTTCGGTTTGAGGGTTTCCGAGAAGACGTCGCGGAGTTGCGAGGCGAGTTTGACCGATCGAGAGGCGGTGTCTCTGGCGACGAGGAAGGCATCTTCGACGAGGTCGTCGAGGTAGGCTTTCTCGTTCGCGTCCTTTTGAGTCGTTGACGTCTTCTCTTCTTTCTTTACGCCTTGTTGCTGCAAGCCGGTTTTGATGTTAATGGGCGCGTCGCCGATCAAATCACCCTCGTAGACGCCTCGTTCGTAGCCAAACTCGTCGCGGAATTTACGCAACGCCGTTCGCAACGCGACCGTATCCTTCTTTTTATGCGACGCGCGGATCTTCTCAATCAACTCGCGGAATTTCTTCTCCTCCGCGCGACGTCTGGCTTCGTCGTATGCGTACGCGGATCCACCCGGTTGTTGACTCAACTCTTGCGAGGCTGCGATATTCGCGAAGCCGTTGTTGTTCTCAATTTGTTCGTCCTTCACCATCGCACCTCGACGCGAACGCGTCGGAGTCGTGTGCACTGCGTTATCTCCTCCTCCTTGTCCTCTGGCGGAGCTTCTCGTCGGCGTTCTTTGTTCGGCGGGTGGTATTGGTACTTGCTCCACCGTCGCTTGCGATAACGGTTCTTCTTTCTTCACGACGGGAAGAACAACTTGTCCGTAATTTTCTCGAGAAAGTACGCCGTCTTCCAAACTGAACTGTTTCCCCATAAACGCCAATTCCGAACCTTTCTCTTCACCAGTCGCTCTTCGTTTTGCTTTGGAAAATATCAAACCCATTTTACGATCTTCGTCTCTTCCTAACGCGTCGGCGACGGCGGCGTGTTCGTTCAACACTCGCAACGCTTCGTCGTACTCTGGGCCTAAACGCATGACATCGATGTCTTTGATGAGCTCGGAGCCTAGCTGCGGGTCGTCAAACTGGACGCGAATGTTCAGTTTAGAAACAGTTAAAACAGATCCGACGTACGCGCGTTTCGCTAACGGGTGTTTCGCCAACACTCTTTGACCGACGATGAACGGCTCTGGAATCGGGATCAACTCGGCGGTATCGTTCGGCGCGGCGAGCTTTTCAATCTCCTCTTTGCTGAGCATTTTCCCCTTCAAGTTTGCCTCTACTTTCGCTCTGGCAGCGTTTCGGTGGTATTCTAATCTAATTCGTTCGTCTCTCAAGAACGGTATGGATAAACGTCGGACTTTACCCAAAGACTTGCGGACGTCTCTCCATTTCTTTCTCGATTGTTTCGACCACGCGGTTTCGTTGATGTCGCAGTGCTTCGCGAACCGCTTGAAATCGTTCCTGGCGAACCAGTCTTCGTCTGTACCTGGCATGAACCATTCCGCTAAAGCCCACTTGCGCGTGCGTTCGTTTCCACTTCGCGCGGCCATTTCCGCCAACGGGTGGTCGCGAGGGATTCCAGGCGGCGGTAACGGCGGCGGCGGCGACAACGCAAACGTGTAGCCAGCTTGCTTGGCCAATTTCGCGCGACGGTCGAGAAGGAATAAACCTCCCTTCAACGACCTCGAGCGTCTCGTTTTGTACTTTGCCGCCACAGCTTGCTCGAGCTTTTGTTTCCCAAAAGCAACCATCGCTTTCTGGTGTTCTAAGCGTAAATCTTCCTCGGTTTTTTGGCCTTCGAGTTTCAACCTCTTCCGCGCCGGAGAGACGATGTTTTTCCCGCCTTGTTGTGAACCGCCACCACTGTTCGCTTTCTTCGGTCGGTCGCCGTTACTGCTCGCTTTCTTAGGTGCCTTAGCGTTGAACTTTTTCAACGGCGTCGCGGCGTCGGCGAGAGTCATCAAACCGTCCAAAGCGCCGCCGACATCCGCGAACGGATCGTCCTCCCCGTGATTCATCTCTTGTTCGTTGCTATTGTTCGCGTTCGCGCCGCCGTCCACGTTTTCTTCTTCGCCGTTATATTTGTGCGACTCTTGCGTTTGCTTGACCGCCGGCGACGTGTCTTGATACTCTTCGTCGCTCTCGAATCCTCCGTTATCGATCAACTTTCGTTTATTCTCTGCTCCAAACGCGGGCAAAGTCATCGCGTTCCCGGTGCTCATGGACGGACTCGATCTTTTCCCGCTCGGTTTCGGCGATAAAGACACTAAATTCCTCGCCGCCAACTGCGCGTCCTTCTTGTCTTTCCCGGTCAATTTATGCGCGTCCAATGGCAACTTGTTCTCCCTCGGCGTTCTTTTCCCTTTCTTCGGCAATCGTTTTGGCGACGGTTTCGTGCTGTTCCCGCTCGTCGCTCCGGCAATAAACGCCGCCATGTTCTGTTCTTTCTGACTGCTCTTCCCATTCCCGTTCCCGTCCGAGGTATCGTCTCTGGACGTGCTCCACTCTCTCGCGCTTTTATTCCTCGCCGCTTTCTCCTTTGCCGCCTTCTCTAAGTTGTCAAAATAATCTCTCGTCAACGCGTGCAAAGCCGCTGCCGAAGCGACCCCGTCCGGCAACGACAAAAACGCCTGGTTTTTATCGTACATATTCACGCACTCCTTCACCGACCTCCCCGTCTTTGCCGCTATAGAATCAAAGTTCGGTATGTGCTCGCTGTACGTATTCTCAAACCCGTCTCTTTCTTCTTTCAAACCGTTAAAAAACGCCACGCACTCCTCCTCGCTCCATCTCGGACCGAGCGGCGACTGCGAGACGATGCCTAATACCGTCGTCTGCGCGTCCAACTCGTGCGAGTGATAATTATTGTTGTTGTTCTTCTTTCTTTTGTTCGTGCTGCTCGGAGGTGGGAGGGGTGGTTTCCCCATGGATCCTCCTTTCGATGTCAGATTGAGCGGCGGCGGTCTCGTCGATTTTTTAGCTCCTCCTCTGTCTCCTCTTTCAGTCGTTCCCGTCGTGTTGTTGCTTACCGATTTCTGTTTTGCATTGATGCGCGAGAAAAGTACACGCAAAAAAGGTGAGCGTGAGATGTGTGTCGAACGAAAACGAAAGCGCTTCTCTCAAAAGCTGCGCTTCCGACGAACGCGCGGAGAGAAAAGCGAGAGCGCGAGAGAGAGCGAGACGAAGCGATTTTTTCTGAATCTTCTTCCCCGTCGAGCGAGAGCAAATGTTTCGAATTTTACGCGCGCAAAGAAACACCCCCCCGTAACGAACGCTACGAAATTAAACGTGCCTTGCTCCCGCCAGATTTCTGTCCTCCGGATGCGTCTTTATCCTTTTTTTCCGTCTCCTCGGGGATGAACCGTTTCGGGGTGAGCGTTTTCCGACTGCTTTTACGCTCCGTCATCGTATACGTGCGTGCGCTTTTTTGTAACGAACACTTGTCCCTCCTTTCAAAAAATACACCCAAAAAACAAGAAATAAGAGAGAGTTTTGTGATCACTCGCGCGCACACATCTTCCGTGCCTCGATCGAAACGCGCCTGAAAATTCGTACGCGCGTATACATGTGTGCGCATGTTCCTCGCGTGCATTTTCAGCTCTAAAATCGTTGCAACCGAGGAGATGCGTCTGTTTTTCTTTGCGTTTTCTGAGGGGGGTAACGAGAGAAAAAAGGTCAGACTTTCCCTCAAAAACACCAACAGATACACACGTATTTATTCAGTATTCACGCACACAAAACACACACACAGAGAGAGAGAGAACACCGCTGCTTTCGCCGCCTTTCGAGAGAATTTGAGAGAATTTTAGCATCACGCGCGTAATACTACCACTTCTCGAGCTGTGTGTTGCTTTCTAAATCTCTCGTTTAAGAAGCGGACAGATTGCGCGCTTCGTTCCCGGGGAGGATTACAATCAAAATACCGTCGTCTTCGTCTTCCCCTCTGTACAGATCCACCGAGGATTTTGGAAGCTTGAGCGCTTCTTCTTTATCCGCGGAGGAGGACAACAACAACGACGAGAACAACGAATCATTCGCGAAGAAGAAGAAGAAGAAGAGTTCTTCGTTTTTTGTTGTCACATCAAAGATCGGATCGAGGAGCGGGATGATGCTTGGTGGTGACGAAAGGGAAGGGTCCTTGCCGCGATTCGAGCGGACGAGTTCAGGCGGCGGGTACGAGTTATATTCCTCAAATAACGACGACGACAATACGAATACGAATAACAACACGAACGGAGGAGGAAGGATGCCTTTTAGAGATGTTGGATCGAACGTGTTTGATCAAGACTACAGCGACGACGAGGACGTGGATAAGTTGAACGCCAACGCAGACGTGCAAGTAGATTTAGGCGACGTGAACGACGACGCGTTCGATTGGAAGACGTTTTGGAAGTTTGTCGGTCCGGGATTTTTGATGTGCATCGCGTACGTGGATCCTGGGAATTTCGAGAGCGATTTACAAGCGGGTTTGCAGTTTAATTATAAATTGTTGTGGGTGTTAGTGTGGGCGACGATTGCCGGGTTGCACATACAGTCGCTGTGCGTGCGATTGGCGCTGTCGACCGGGTGGCATTTAGCGAGGTGTTATCGCGAGGAGTACGATAAGAAAGTAGTCAGAGCGTTGTGGGTGGTATCCGAGTTAGGGATTATCGCGTCGGACGTTCCGGAAGTGATCGGAACCGCGTTGGCGTTGAAGTTGATTTTTGGGTTTCCTACGGTCGTCGGCGTGTTCTTGACGTCGCTGTCGACGTTTGTGTTTTTGGGTTTGCAACACTTTGGCGTGAGAAAGTTGGAAGCGTTCATGGGGTCGTTAGTAGCGATCATGTCCTTGTGTTATTTAGGCGAGTTAGTGTATTGCGACGACGTGCACGTCGGCGAGGTAATCGCCGGTGCGAGTATTCCAAGAATTCCGAGCACGACGGCGCTGTTTATCGCGGTGTCTTTGTTAGGCGCGGTGGTCATGCCGCACAATTTATTTTTACACTCGGCGTTGGTGTTAACTCGAGGGTACCAGTTAGGCGAGAAGAGTTTGAAAAAAGCGTTCAAGTATAACGTCGTCGAATCTGGGATGGCGTTAACGGTGACTTTATTTATTAACTTTGCGGTCGTTATCGTCGCCGCGACAGAGATGCAAAAAATTACCGACCCGGCGGAACGCGCGGAGATGATTGACAAACCGTTACAAAACGCGCCGAAGATGTTGAACAAACTGTTAGGTTCCGCGGCAAAAGGTTTGTTCGCCGTCGCGTTATTAGCCTCCGGTCAATCGAGCACAATCACGGGAACCTACGCCGGTCAATACGTCATGGACGGTTTCCTCAAATTGAGAGTCCATCCGGGTTTGCGCGCCTTTCTCACGCGCGCGTGCGCCATCGTGCCGTCCTTAACCGTCGTCCTCATCGCCGGCGACGAAGACGCGGAAACTTTAATCGTCGTCTCCTCGGCGATTTTGAGCATTCAACTTCCGTTCGCGTTAATCCCGCTGGTAAAATTCTGCTCCAGCTCTCGCATCGTAGGTGAAGCCTTCGTCCTCAAAGGCCGGGCGCTGAAAGCGACCAACGTCCTCTCCGGCGTCATCGTCTGCGCGAACGTCAGCTTACTCCTCATGACGTTGTTCACGTCGAGATACGTCAACGCCTCCTTCGGCGGCATCGTTCTGGGCATGACCGCCGTCCTCTTCATCGTCGGGTACTGCTATTGCATCTACTGGTTGCTCGATCAACCCGTCAGGCAAAACTTGAAATCGAGAATCGATCAACGCTTAGGATTGGAGTCTTCCAATTTTTACAACGACAACGACAACAACAACAACATGAACAACAACATCGAGGAAGAGGAGGAGGACGACGACGACGAAGGCGATCAGGTAGCCATGCTGAGAACGCAGCCGTCCTCTTAAACGTGAGCATAACATTTAAGCGAGAAGAGAGAATACTACTTCAGAGAGGAGGAAATACGTATAGAAGAAGCGCCGCGCGACTACAGCCCAATCATCGAAGCGAGAGTTTGTAATAATAGAATCAAAACGCTGTTTAATAAGGAATCCAGCAGCAGAGAACAGCGAACGATGCGAGGAGAGAAGACATCGTAACGCGTTCGTCTTTCGTACGCTTTCGCTCGAATATTTAGCGAGAGCAGAGTAGTAGACCTTTTGAGGCGATCCTTTTCGTCGTCACAACTTTCACGCGCGAAAGTACCTCTCTCTCTCTCTCTCTGCTGCGAAAACCGAAACGTACGCGTAACGATACTCTGTTAATACTACTCGTAAAAATGCGCGTCGCGACGAGTGGTAGTACCACCACCATTGCATCCTCTCTTCGTCCTCCTCGGCGTCTGCACCGTCTGCGCTCGGCGTCGCGATCGAAATCATCGTCGTCGTCGTCCGTTTCTTTCGCGTCGAGAAGCGCGCGAAAGGTGTTTCCCGAGGAAGAAGAGGACGAGGACGAGGACGACCAACGACCGAGCACGAGTTTTTCACCGTCCTCGTCGTCGTCTGAATCGTCGTCTTCTGATAATACGAATACGAATAATTCTTCGCGGGGAGGAACCCGGCGACGGATGGTTTTGGGTGGAAGTTCCCTGGCGGCGTTCGCGATGATGACGACGATCGATAACGGCGCATCTTTCGCCACAGAGGAGGAAGAGGAAAAAGTACGAGTCGAAGAAGCAATTCCGAAACAAAAACGAAGAGATATCCCGCTCGAAAAAGTCGCTCGAGAAACGTTCGCGTTTACCTTTTTTTACCCCACGGAGACGCTCTCGGGGAAACCAATCCCGTGGTCGGAGTCTCGAACGCGCGAGACGTATTCGAGCTCCGAGCCGATGTCACCAGACGCGAGGCAAAGAATCGTGCACGAGTTGATTTCGTTCAAAGGGCCACTGACGACGGTGGTGACGGTCGGGGAGTTACCGCCGAAGTTGATGAATAAGCCGGAGAAGGAGTGGACGGCGAAGAACGTGGCGAATGCGATTTTGGCGGATAAAGCGACGGGGAGAGTCGCGAGCGGACAGAAGATTTCGTTAGCGGAGGTGGATAACGCGGTGAAGGAAGAGAAGGAAGACGGGACGACGTATTATTACTACGAGTATATTTCGCAAGGCTCGCCAAACTCGAAAGAAGGTGAAGCGACGACGTATCGTCACGCGAGAGGCGTGACCGCGGTCAGAGACGGGTTCGCGTATACGGTGAGTATGAGCACGCCCGAGCGATTTTGGGACGAAATGGACGAGGGGTTCAACCAATCTATTCGCGCGTTCTCCTTAGACGCGCCTGGGAAGAAGTACAGAAAACCCGGAGACGAAGGATTGGACATTCTCCACGTGTTTGATTAATAATAATACTCTCGCATGAAAAGAAAAAAAGGATGATGCACTTTTTGTAATAACGATGACATTTATTCTTCGAGGAAACAACTTCACAACGTATTATGGAAACTTTTCTTCTATGTTCTTTTTGTTTACTTGGTACCTTCGATCGCTCGCTTACCACCGTCCAAGCAGTTCTGCAACAACATGGCGATGGTCATTGGACCAACGCCTCCCGGAACCGGCGTGATGAAACTCGCTCTCTTTTTCGCCTCGTCGAAATCGACGTCCCCGACCAACGCGTATCCGCTCTTCTTCGACTTATCTTCAACCGAGTTCGTCCCAACATCGATAACCGCCGCACCTTTCTTAATCCAATCCCCTTTAATCATCTTCGCGCTCCCCGCAGCCGCGATTAAAATATCCGCCTGCCTACAAATCTCTTTCGGATTTTTCGTTCTCGAGTGCACCACCGTGACCGTGCAATCCTTCTTGTTCAACATCATGCTCGCCGGCATCCCGACGATGTTACTCCTCCCAACGACGACCGCATTCTTCCCTTTCAATTCCACCCCGCTTCGCTCTAATAACACGATGGACCCTTTCGGCGTGCACGGCATAAACAACGGCTCGTGTCCTTTCATCGCCAGCATCCCGATGTTCAGCGGATGAAATCCGTCCACGTCCTTCTCCAAGGAAATAACCCCTAAAACTTTCTCCTCGTCGATGTGTTTCGGTAAAGGCAATTGCACTAAAATCCCGTGACAGTCTGGGTTTTCGTTGTACTTTTTCACGACATCGATCAACTCCTCCTCGCTAATCGTCTCCGGTAACTCCGAGTGAAACGAGTGAATCCCAACCTCATCGCACGCTTTCCGTTTCATTCGCACGTACGTCTGCGAGTCCTTCCTCTCGCCGACAATCACCACCGCCAAGCCGGGAACTTTCCCACCGTATTTTGTTTTCAACTCATCCACTTCGGCTTTGATTTCCAGGCGGATATCCGCGGCTATCTTTTTCCCGTCGATTATCGTCGCTTCGTCGTCGTTTCCATCCTTTAAAAATGGAATCTTGTTTTTCAATCCGCTCAGGACGTTCCCGAGTGCGCTCAGAGCCTTTTCGACCGGTATCCCACCCATGATGATATACTCTTTTCACCGTAATAAGGGCGCACCGCGTGTGGTATAAAAAGTGCTCTCGTTTGTTTCTTCTTCCGCGTTTGTCTTCCGCGTAGTATTTCTGAGGAGTAAAAAACAGATATAATACAAGAGAAGAAAGCGAGTTTTGTGTGGTGGATGTTTTCTGCAAGTAAGTGTAAAAAAGCTTTGTGACGTTTCGGCCCAAATTTGAGTGCGAAATACAGACTACTCAGTCGCTCATTTGAGGAGTAAGAAATAAGCACTTACAAAGCCAAATTTGAGTAAGGATTACAGACTTAGGAGTAAGAATTAGAGACTTAAGCGCGAGTACGAGACTGACACTAATGTTCTTTTCTCTGCTTTATCTTGTCGTCACTCAAAGCGCAGAAAGGGAACTTTCGTTGCACACGACACACGCACACGCGTTTTAACACTCTTTGCGCGCGCATAGAGTAACACTATATATAATTTTAAATAAGCATGTCGTCGGCGGTAGCGCTGGTACCGTTTACCTCCTCCTCTTTCTCTCCTCGCGGGGGGGAGAGTTTTGCGGCGTCCTCCTCGTCGTCGTTTACGTCGTCGTCCGCGAGGATTGTGATGATGTCATCGGGGAAGAAACACCGACGCAATGCGCGACGAAGAGGAAGACAACGACGCATCGTCGTCGAAGACGTCGTCGGCCTTTCTGCCGCGCGCGAGACGACGAACGAGAGAGGAGAAGAAGGAAACGGTTTCTCTTCGCCTTCGTCTTCGAGAAGAGGAAGAGAAGTCGTCGCGCGCGGGTTTTTAAGCGACTGGCTCTCCAAGAACACCACAACCGACGATAAGAAGAAGAACAAAGACGGAAACGGAAACGAGCGAGGAGGAGGAGGAGGAGGAAGTCAAAAAAGCGTTTCAGAGAAGAAGAAGAAAACGACGTCGTCGTCGCAACAACAACAACAACGACGAAATGGGAACGCGACGAACCCCCGGGGAAGGTCGAGCGCCTCTTCTTCTTCGTCAAACAACAAGATAAGGAAGAATAAACCTCCGCCGACGAAAGAGCGCTCGTTGCGAACGCACGTGGAAAGAGCGATGGAGAAAGCGAGGAAAGCGGAGTATCCAGCCTACGGGACGAACTCGGATAAAGCGATAACGAAGGCGCAGATGAAACCGGATTTTGGGTTGAGGAGAGATTTGCACGAGCTGTATTCGGTGAAGGATTTGGACGACGAGGATCCGATTGGAGCGGGGAGTTACGGAATCGTGAGGAAAGTTATCAAGAGAGGCACGGATGAAACGTTCGCGTTGAAGACGTTGAGGAAGGCACCGTGGGCGCAAGTTCCGAGCAGTTTAACCGCCGTGGAATATTATCACTCCAAGTTGAGGAACGAGTTAGAGTGCATGAGACAATTAGGCGCGAGTTTGAACGTGGTGTACTTATACGACGCGTTCGAGGACGACGACGCGGTGCATCTGTTGATGGATTTGTGCGAAGGCGGGGAGTTATTGGAGAGGATTTCGGACGACGAGTACAGAGAGGCGGACGCGGCGCGCTTGATTCGAGCGGTGTTAAGAACCGCGGCGCAATGTCACTCGCGAGGGATTGTCTTTCGCGATATTAAACCGGATAACTTTTTGTTTCAAAACAACGACGAGAACGCGCCGTTAAAAGCGACTGATTTTGGTTTAGCTGGAAAATTACCGAAGAACCGAGACGAACCGTTAGTGAGAAGGTGCGGGACACCGTCGTACATGGCGCCCGAGGTGATCAATCGAAAATACGGCGCCGAGGCAGACGTGTGGAGTTGCGGGGTAGTGGCGTATCAGCTGTTGACTGGACGGCTGCCGTTCCGAGATGTGGTTAATCAGAGACCAAACGCGAAGGAAGTTTTCCGAGCCATCTTGGAAGACCCGTTAGATCTCGCGGAAGCACCCTGGGAGGTCATCTCCGAAGAGGCGAAAGATTTCGTCGAACACTTGTTGGAACGCGACCCGAAGAAAAGACCAACCGCGCGAGCGGCGTTGTTACACCCGTGGTTGCAAACCAACGAAGCGCAGTGGAAGAGCAAACAGAGAAGGCAAGTTTCTGGTGGCGTCGCATTAGGTGGTCAAGTCGTCGCGAGATTGCAACGCTTCGCCACGCAAGGTTTGTTGAAAAGATCGGTCTTGCGTCTCTTGGCGGGTGAGATCGGGAAAGATTTGAACGAGTTGGAAAAAAATAGAAGAGAAAACAGCGCGGTTGCGAGCGATATCGCGACGAAGAAGAAAATTATGGTCGTCAACGGACCGATTAAACAATCGAAACTGACTGGAATCGACGAGAAAGAGTTTTTAGAGTTGAAACAACTCTTCGATCGATTGGACACGAGCGGCGATAACTTGGTCGAGTTGAGCGAACTCGAAGTCGGTTTGAACGAAATCGGCTACGACGTCACCGGGAACGAAAGCGAACAACTCTTGGCCAAGTTAGACACCTCCGGCGATGGTGTCGTCGAGCTGAACGAATTCCTCGCCGCCTTGGTCGATTGGGAATCCGTCGAAAAATCCGAATCCTACCCGTCCTGGGTCAAACGCGCGTTCGACTTGCTCGACGAAGACGATTCCGGTCTCTTGGACGCCAACGAAGTCGCCAACTTTGTCGTCGGCGACGCCGACGATATCGACTTTTCCGACGAAAATAACGAATCCGTCCGCCGAAACGCGCTCATCCGAGCCTGCATCGCCGAAGCCGACGGCGACGGCGATGGTCAAATCGACGTCGAAGAGTTTGCGAGTTTACTCCAAATGGACCCGAGCGACGGCTTAGACCAGTACGATTGGAGGTTTTCCCAAGGCGGAAGTTACGACGATTCTTTCGACGAGAGCATGGACGAGGAGAAAATAGTTTCAGAGAATAATAATAATAACACCATCGTAGAAGTTTAATACTAACATATATATATCAGATGATGCGTTATTCGCTTTTAAATATAAAAGAACCACCACCACATTTTTTGCGCTCACAACACAAACTCATCATCAAAGAGGCAACCTCAATATCGGAAAAGAACAACAAAAAATAATTATCTGTTGATTACTTTTTGCGATCCGGATTCTTTGCGGCCTTCCCGCTTGGCGTCGTTCTTCGCTTTCTTCTCCTCCGCCTTTCCCGGATTCGCTTTCGCCTGAGAGCGCGAAGACGGTGGTCAGAGAGATGAGATCATCGTTCGGGAGGACAAAAGTAATCCAAAAGAGAGAAAAAGAGATCTTTTGGACGACGATGAGAAGACGACGAGAAAAAAAAACATGTAAAATTTAAAGGGCAAAAAATTGATCGCACCTTGTTCGCTTGCTTCTGCTTTTTCTTCTCCGCGTCCGTGAGCTTATCTTTCTTACCCGGCGCTTTATCGACGGCCATTTTGTTTCGAGATGTTTTAGGTGTGTTTTCTCGTGTAGTGCGAGTACGCGCGAGTAATAATAATGAGGCATAAAAACACAATTTTCAAACCGCTCTATTTTTTTTTTTCAATTTTGTAAAATTTTCCGTTTCTAAGCGTGGCAAGACAAATCTCTCTGTTGTTGAAGAGCATACTTTGAAACGCGTTCGCGCGACGCGTTCAATTCGCATTCCTCGAAAGAATCAATCACCGTCTCTTCTTACTCCCGCCTATCGTCTTCACCTTATTCTTATTCTTCTTCTTTTCACCAGCACTACCACCATTTTCGGTCGTCTTGGAATCTTTCTCGAACATGTTCACGATCGCTTCGGTTCTCCTTTGACTCTTCTCCCACGCCTCTTGCGCGACCGCTCTCGGCGGTTTCAACTCGAAGAACTTTTGAACGATCGCGCGAGCGATCATCGCGCTCAGAGAGTAGAATCCCGTGCATCCCATTTGCGTGAAATCGTCCCCGTCCACGCCTCGGTGGACGAGGTTTTTCACCATCCCCGGCGGATTGAACGGTAACGTCGAGACGACCACGCCTTTGAATTTCGCACTTAACGTTCTCAGGAACAAAATATTCGCCATCGCGGTCATCGGTGCGAGTTTCATTTTCATCGCGTTCACTTTTCGCGTGTGCGTGGCTAAATCGAGGTCCAAACTTTTCTTCTTCTTTTCCAGTTGTTTTTTCTTCGAGTTCTTTTCCTCCGAAGAATACGACGCGTTCTCTTCGAGCAGTTTTCGTTCCCGTTGTACTTTCTCGATTTCCATAAGCGTCGTCTCCAATTTCACTCGATTGAGTTTGAACTCTTTTTTCCTACGAACGACGAGGTAGTTGATGCATTCGAGTAAAAGTTGGAGGAAAAATGCGGCGCAGAATATCGTCAGAGCGGGTTGGAGCGCGTACTCCTGCGAGGGAGGAGAAGAGGGTGTCATTGTTTCGATGACGATGCGTTTGATAAAAGTGGAGAAATTTTCAAACTTTTCCTCACTTTCCAACTCGATGACACGCAACACCTTTCCGTCGATAACATCTCTCCACCCACCGGCGAATACCATCACCAGCGACAACTTCGTCTCGATCGTCGGGTTCGGGAGTTTGTTGAGTAAAAATTCAGCGTTATATACGTCGCCAAACTTGCGGAACTTTTCAGTCGTTCGCGTCAGAGGATACCGACGCGTTTTCGCGCACACGTCTCCGATATTTTTCTCGAGAAATATAGCGAGGAAGGAGACGAGAGAGATCGCGTCTTTGTCGGTGGAGGAATGCGAGGACGCGTCGTTCATCGGGTGTAGATTTGAGATACCGATGGAGGAGTATCCCGCGCTGGCGATGAGAGAAGCGGAGTTTAATTTCACCGCAGTGGTGACCAGAGACGTGGAAACGAACGAGGTGGTTGGAGAGGAAGACGTGAAAAGCGTGTGCTGCGTGAGAGGGAGCGACGCGCTGTACACGAGTCAATATTGTAAAAGAGTACTTTTCGAAGGGAGGGAGGAGGATAGCTCAAAGTGCGAATGCGTGAAGTGCGCGTTGAAAGAGTTTGGCGAACCGATGATTTGGACGGACGAGCTCATATTCCCGACTCGAACGTATTGTCGACACTGCGTGTTAGCCGCTCGAGGCCTCGGGAAAGCCGTCGAAGATGACTTCTTAGACAACACGTTTTTAGCCGATAGAAAGACGCGTTTGAGAGAGCACTTAGAGAGAGACCCGAGTATTTTAGAGGAGCTCCCGCCGGAGTCCTTAGCGGTGAGATACGGAGGGTGATTTGATTTGATTTGATTCGTGCGTATTTTACCATCGAATATTGTAATAGCTGATTGTATGTGTATTTTGTACTAACTTCGTTTACTATATAATCTTATACTTTCAACGTTTTTATATTTGCTAGGAGATTTATATGATACTTTTACGCAACCAACTGCACGGCGCCGCCAACCGCCTTGATTTTCGTCTCGGCTAATTTCGAGACGTATCTGCACTTAATCACAATCGGCTGATTCGGCAACTGCCCTTTCCCTAAAAGCTTAAAGATTCCAAACTCCGTCAAGTCAATGCACGGCGCCTTGCTCGTGTCCTTCGCGCACGCCTCTCTCTTTTCCTCTCCAATCAACGTCCACACTTTATCCAAGTTAATCACCGGTCGAACGTAATGGTTCTTGAGTTTGTGGAAGTGGCGCATGCCGACTTTACCAAAATAACCCGGGTGATATTTATCCATGAGGATTCGGTGGTGGTGCTGACCACCCGCCATACCGCGACCGGACGGATGTTTGCGATGCTTGCCAATTCTACCGTGACCGGCGGAGACGTGTCCGCGCTTCTTGCGGTTTTTGTGTCTGATTATTTTGAAAAAAGAGTTGGGAGAGAAAGTTTTGTGTCAGCCTTTGTTTTTGTGGGAATGGGTCTTACAAAAGAAAACGATGAAATCGATTCGCGCGGTCAAAGACACCCCCCCCCAATCGCACACAACCGCTCTCGCACTAAAGCAGATGATATCCGCGCGACAAAATTTCGTCCGCGTTTAAAGAAACCACCAAACGTGCTTTCCTACCCTCGCGAGTACCGCTTTAGCGCGCGAGAAAAGACCCACATTTTCTTCTCCCACAAACTCTCTCTCAAAGGCTCTTTTCAGTCGGCGAGCACAATTTCAGAGAAGATGAAATTCGCGAACGGATCCTCGTCCTCGCGCACCGACGCGACGGACGTATCAACCGCAACGAAACTCCCTCGAACGAAACATAAAAAGTACGAAAAGAAGAGTCAAAAGAACGATACGTAACACTCACAAGTGCGTCGGCATATTTGATTCTTAAAAATGTGCGCTAACTCTGAGGATTGAGGAACGTGTTCTCGAAGGGCTTCTCACAAAAAAAAACTCTCGTCTTTTTTGTTTTGACAGTCGCCAGAAAAAAAAGTCATGTCTGCTCTTTTTGCTCGTCATCATCGTCATCGTCGAAACTCTTTGCTCTCGGTGTTGTGCGCTCGGTGCTTTGAAACGACGACTTCTTCTTCGAGCGCGAGCAGCAGCAGCACTAGACGCATTTCTTTTCTTTCCAACACTAACAGTGCGACGACTACGAAAGAGAGAGAGAGGACGACGAGAGAGAGAATTTTTGGGGGAAACGAGGAGGATGCGTTGGCGCCGAAGACTCCTTTCGCGGCGAAGATGAACTTTAACGCGTTCCAAGTTCGAAGGTACAAACGCGCGAACAGGAAAGTCTCCGTGGTTTTACAGGAGAGAACGAAACATTTAGGGAAGAAAAGCGAGGTGGTTTCCGTGAAACCAGGGAGGGCGAGGAACCATTTGATCCCGCAGAAATTGGCTAAATACGCGACCGAGGAGAACGTGGAGAAAGCGTTGAAAGAAAAAGAGGAGAGAGACGTATCGGAGGAGGAAGAGGAGGAGCATTTGGACGAAGACGAGGAGAAGAAGGTACGATTATTTTATAACATCTCGTTTTTTAGTCGCATCGAGAAGACACGTGCATGTGTATAGGCTGTGATGACTCTGAACCTGTTCGGACTAGAGTATCCGAGTTCGCAAACGTTCGCGTTTATAGTAACGCTGAAGACAAAACAGCGTTCCCTTGGCTGTCTGAGCTTAATCACACATGCGTGTCTTGTCTGACTATTTGATAGTATTCTGAGAGAGAAAAGGAGCGCGATGACGAAGATACCCGATTCGCTAAAAATGTTGACGTAGTCTTTATAATAGACGCTGTCGAACCGGCTGTGGAACTGAGCGCTCTTCGTATCGATTTTTCGCGGTCGAATAGTAACTTACGCGTTCACTTTTTCTCGCACGACTTACACAAACAGAAATTAAAATTAGCTATTAAAATGCTCACGAGAGGGAACCCGGTGACAATTAAGCGCGCGACGAAGCGGAAAACGGACGTGTTTAATATTCCAATCACGAAAGACGACGTCGTCAAAGAGGTGAGATTTTCTTTTTCTTTTTAAATCCGAGGAACCGCCGCGCGAGAAAAGAGGAATAAAGGAAACAAAACGCGAAATAAAAGCGAGTGATGAACGATTGTCACCTGAGCATAAGCGCCTCCGGATGAATGTCCGGACTATGCCATATAACGTGAGGAAGATTATAATTCTGACGCTTTTATGTTTATGTTTACATCGACCGCATCATTTTTCTCTTCGTGACGAAAACAAACGTTAAACTCTCGTTCTCTCTCTTCTTTGAAAACAGGTTGCCAAGCAAAAAAGCGTGGACCTGGACACTAAATCCATCATGTTAGACAAACCCATAGACTCGTTAGGCGAATTCGACGTCCCGTTATGGGTCGACGGTCGCGAGCTCGAGGAGAAGCTCAAACTCGTCGTCAAGAAGAAAGCGTACAAGTAGTGATGACGATAGTGGTACACGCGTGTTGTTATTAAAAAAAAGAAAGCTATTCGCTACGACATGTATTATTATTTCATTCGTTGAACAACCACGGCGATGTTCGCGTGGTGTAAAACGTAATTCGCGACCGAGCCTAGGAAAAACTCCTTAATCGCGCCCCGTTTATGACTCGCTAATACGATGGCTTCAAACTTGTAACGAGAATTCTCGTTCTCATCCACTCTTTTACTCTCTTCAATGATAGCTTCGGCCACGTGATGCTTATCCGTCTCCAGCAATTTCACGATTACTTCCACGCCGCACCCGCACTTTTCCAAGCGCGGTTTTATGTGCGTCTCGATCCATTCTTGCGCGTGAAGCACGGCTTCGGCTTCCGAGTGGTCGTGCGACAGACCGAAATAGCTCGACCCGTGCGGCACGATTTGTTTCTTCGCGACCGAAAGTACGGTCACGATATCTGAAGGTCTGAAAAAATTTTCGCACGCCCACGCGCACATCTCTTCCGAGCTTGAAGTGATGTCCACGGGTAAGAGCACGCGTCGTCGTCGAGAGTTGTTCGTGGACATTTCTCTCTCTCCTCTTCTTCTTTGTGATGTGTTTTGTTTTGCTGACTCGTTTTCCCAAAGGAGATTTTTGTATTTAGGGTATTAAACCCTACTCACCCGAAACACTCCTTTCCTTTCTCTCTCTCTCTCTCTTAAAAGAAGAAAATCTTCAGAAAGCGCGCATTTGCACTTAGGCGAACACACATCTGCACAACCAAGATGGGCAAAAGAAAAGCGAAAAAGAAATCGAATTCCGTGAACAAAACGAATTCGTACTTGAGTCGTTATCAAGTGAAGTTCGCGCGGCGACGAGCGGGTACGTTTTTCGCGCGCATCATTTTGCCATTTTTTTTTCCTCCTCCTAAAGCTCCTCCAGAGGGCTTATTGGAATTTGAAGACGCGCGAAACGCTCGAGGAGTGAAATCTTTTCGCGTTCGAACGAGACCGAAAGTTGTTTCTTTGCGAACAGTGCGAGACTTTCGTCGAAATGCGCGCGTTTTATCTCGAGACGCGTGGTCGCTTGTACTTTTTTAGGCGCGCAAAAGAAACGCGATTCGCATTTTCCGGGCTAAACACGTTCCAAAAGCTGACCCTTTTTCCCTCTCATCGTTCTACCACACAACTTTCATCATCTTTCATCACAGGCAAAACGGATTACCAAGCTCGCCGCGCTTTAATCGCGCAAGACAAGAACAAGTATAACACGCCAAAGTACCGATTTGTGGTCCGATTCACGAACAAACGCGTGATTTGCCAGATTGTCTACGCCACCATCGCGGGCGACGTGACCGTCTGCCAAGCGGACTCCTTGGAGTTGGACAGATACGGGTTGAAAGCGGGGTATACGAACTATCCAGCGACGTACGCGACTGGTTTGTTGTGCGCTCGACGCATGCTCACCAAGTATAACTTAGCGGAGACGTACGAAGGTAAGACTGAGGATCTTGGGGAAGATTATCACGTTGAAGCGGAAGGGGACGCGAGACCGTTTAAGTGCTTTTTGGATACGGGTTTGGTGAGAACGTCCACCGGGGCGAGAGTGTTCGCGGCGATGAAGGGCGCCTCGGACGGCGGTTTGGACATCCCGCACAACGAAAAGCGTTTCGCGGGCTACGATTTGCAAGACAAATCCCACGATCCGGACACTTTGGAGAGATACATTAAGGGCGGCGTCGTCGCGGAATACGCGGAGGAGATGCAAGAGGAAGAACCGGAAAAGTTTGAGGCGCACTTTTCCAAGTACTTAGCTGCGGACCAAGACCCGACGGAATTGGAAGAGTTATACGAGGAAATCCACGACGCGATTCGCGAAGACCCGAGTTTTACGAAGAAGCCGAGATCTAAGCCGGCTGACGCCGGTAAGAAGTTCAAGTTGCCGAAGTTGACGTACGAACAAAAGAAGGCGAACCTCAAGGCGAAGATTGAAGCTTTGCGCGCGGAGGCTTAAAAAACAACACATAATCAATAGAGAGAGAGAGAGAGAGAGTCGGGAGAGACAGAGAGAGTCGAGTAATATTAACGTAATAACTACTATAAAAGAGATAACAAAAAATGTGTCACGCCTTTTCTTCTTCTTCTTCTTCTTCTCTGTGTTTGACTTTCCTCACATTTTCCCCGAGACTGGCCTCTTTCTTTTCTCGATGGAAACGACCAACACGCGATGAGCGCTTCTCTCAAAACCACACCGCATCCTCCGTCTCCGTCTCCTTCTTCTCTCCAAGAGCACCACACGATCCCACCTCTGATAATATCCGACTGTTCGCACGTGAAAGACACGCTCTCTTGTTTACTCCACACGATACTCTTTCAACGGTCGCTCGGTCCGATTTCAGTCCGCGACTGCACGTGCGACTTTTGCGACGTGACGTATTGCCAGGCGAAATCAGCGTCAAAATCAAAAGGAGGAGACGATAACGACTTCGTCGTTGGGAAATACGTGGATGATAAGATTCAGAGAGTGATTGAACACTGCATGCAGATGGCGGTTTCAACGAATCATCGAGTCAAAGAGGTGACAGTTTTGTTGCACTTTTACGAGAAGACCATGACGACGACGACAAAGAAAACGAGCAAAAACAACAGCGCGAGTAACAGTCACAACAGCAGTCCTCGCGGCGGCGCGGGGACGTCGTCGTCGTCGTGGAAAAATGGCATTTCCGGCGGCGGCGCGACGATTCAGACGAGCTCGTTGACGAATCGAATGCGCAACGAGGACAACGCGCAGGCGAAGAAGTTTGGACGAAAGTGGGAGACGTGGCAGATTTCTTTGGAGATGTGGGACGAGGACTCGTTGCTGGTCAATTCGAGAGGAGAGTCGATGGAGAAGCAACGCGAGCGCGCCGCGAATGACTTGGCGGAGACGTTGAGTGGGACGATGACGCATATTTTAGCTCTGTGCGAGGAGAAGAAAGAGCACGTGCCGGCGGTGACGACGGAGAGGATGCCGAGTTTTCCGTTTGAAATCGAGCTGGTCGAGATTGACGGGTTGAATAGTCGGGGCGGGAGCGGGAGTCAAGGCGGGGTGTTTTCGAGCAGTTTTGGGATGCTGAAGAAGTTGTTGAAAGACTCCACCCCGACGCAGTTGATTTAGATTTTTTAGATGTTAGAGACGTACGTCGTCTCGATGGATGCGCGCGTGTGTATATAAAATAATGTAAAAGAGAACTATTCTTGATAAGTTTAACTCGCATCATCACTTTGCCATGCGATCTCTCTCTCTCTCCTTCTTCACTTGCCTTCTCACCAATAACTCGTTCCTCAATCGCGCGGCTTCGTTTTCGTCGAACTCGCCCATCATCACCCGTCGCATTCTGCTGTGCAAAAGCTTCTCCTCTTCCATCTCTCTTTCCTCTTCTTCCGTAATTTTACGCACTGGAAACCACCCGGGCAATTCGAACGCATCGAAAGCTTTACCGAGCTCTTCGCTCAACATCGCGCTTCCCATCCCGGCGACGACGCCGCCTAACAAAAACCCGCTCGGCGCGCCGCTCACACCTCGATACAACCCCCAAATCGCACTTCCAGTCACTCCTCCTGCTATCATATCGTTCATCACACCATCTCTCTGTCTCAACAACTTCGCCGTCTCTTTACTCCCTAAAAAAGTCCCTCCGACGACGACAAAATTCGTCGCCATGTTCAGCGCGTAGTGCGGCGCGACCGAAACCGGGCGTCCGCGAACCAACGCAAACGCGAGACCAGATGCGACCCCAGCGCACCCGCAATAAAACGTGCCCTCAACCACGCGCTCGAGCCACCCAGGGTTGCGTAAAATCATCGGGTTGCTCGGTAACGAGAGCGGTTTGATGATATCGTTATTCGTATTCTTAGTAGTAGTAGTATAAGCGGCTCCACCATCATCATCCTCTTTCTTCTTCTTCTTCTCTTTCCGCCAGAACGATCCACCCCCCATCTGCGTCCCAAAAGTGAGGAGTCTCGTGTTATTATTACTACTCCTTCTACTGTATTCTCTCGATTATCTTCTCGTTCTCGGCATAAACTTCTGTCCTTTCTGACTCAATCTTTTCCTCCTCTTTTGCAACTCTTTCTCCAATTTCCCCGCACCTGCGGCTTTCAAACGCTCGTACTTCTCGAGTATTTCCAGCTTCTTCTTGAGCGATTTTTTCAGGTGATAATTCCTCGGCAAGAGCTTTTTCTCTTTCACTTCCACGTCTGTATCTCCTCCTTTCGATGACTTACTCTCGTTCTTCTTAGTCGCCGAGGGCATCTCTCGTCGCTCTCTACAAGGGCAGTTTTTGTGGGGGAAAATTATTCCATTTCTCCTCATTTTTTCTCTCTTAAACCTCTCTCTTTTGATGCACGCCTCCTCCTCCTTTGCGGCGTTTTCCACGTGTTCCAATCATCACTCGTCGTCGCATACTTCAGTGTCTTCGAGGAGCGCGAGGAGCAAAAAAACGTCCGTCATAGAGGCGTGGAATCGTGATGATGATGCGCGCAGAGTAACAACAAATGGAACATTAAGATACGACCGAAAAGAAGAACAACAACTGAATGCGTCGGCTTTCTTCACCCCTTTTCGAGCGCAAACGAGGGCGAAAACGACGTTTACGGCTTCGAGGAGGAGACGACAAAGTGGACGAGTTTTTTGCGTCGTCGCAGGAGGAGGAGGAAAAGGAGGAGATTTGAACCAGCCGTTACACGCGATGACGATGCGAAGGAAACGCATCCGCGCGAAAGAAGCGTCGATTTTAAAACTGCCGGCGGCGTCGACGAAGAGGAAAGTGGCTATTTTCGTCGAGCCGTCGCCGTTTACGCACGTCAGCGGGATGAAGAATCGGTTTTTACGTTTGATTGAAAACTTAGCCGAATTGGGCGACGAGGTTGTGGTTATCACGCCGTGCGTGGATCCTCCGGAGGAGTATTGCGGGTGTAAAGTTATCGGCGTGAAAGGCATCGTGTTGCCGTTTTACGGCACGGATACGCTGTTGTTGTCCACGGGTTTGAGCGGGAGAGTGTATCGGGATTTTAAGGAGAAGAAACCGGATTTGATACACTGTTCGACGCCGGGGACGATGATTTGGGCGGCGATTTTGTATTCGAAGATGTTTGGGGTGCCGTTGGTGCAGAGTTATCACACGCACATTCCTCATTATATTCCGCGGTATACGCCGGAGGCGTTTGGGATTGCGAGGTTTTTACAGAGGCGGATGTGGGATTTAATTCGCATTTGGAGCGGATTCGCGCAGACAACTATGGTGACCAGTTCAATCATGGAGGAAGAGTTGAGACAGATGGGGTGTTCGAGGTTGCAAGTGTGGCAAAAAGGCGTGGATACGGTGACGTTTAATCCGCAATTTAAAAACGAAGAGTTTTCCAGGCGCGTGTTGACCGAAGGGAGGAGTGGACCAATCATCGGGTGCGTCGGAAGACTCGGCGCGGAGAAGAACTTGTACGCTTTGAAAGAGATTTTGACGTATTTACCGGAAGATACGAACGTGGCGATCATTGGCGATGGACCGGAGAGGAAAGCGTTGGAGAAACACTTCGAAGGAACGAGGACGACGTTTACCGGGATGTTGACTGGAGAAGATTTAGCGATGGCGTACGCCGGTTTAGACGTGTTTGTGATGCCATCGGAATCGGAAACGTTAGGATTTGTGGTCATGGAAGCTATGGCGAGTGGCGTGCCGGTGGTGGCGGTTGCCGCGGGTGGATTGTTGGACATCATGACCAATTGCGCCGGGAACGCCGGGGAGTTGTATCCGTCCGGGGATTACGCCAAAGCCGGCGAGTTGACGAGAAGTTTACTGACGGATAAGCAAAAGTTGGCGAGATACTCGCAAGCGTCTTTGGAGTACGTCTCGCAGTGGTCGTGGATGTCCTCGAATAAAAAGTTACGCAATCGACAATATTTCAAAGCCGTTCGCAGACATTGGAAAGCAAACTTTGGTAAGGAAAGAGCGAAAAAGATTAAAGTGCGACAGTGGATGGCAAACGCGTTGCAGTTTGTAACGAGTGGATGGTTTCTGGTGAACTTGGCCTTCATCGTTGCCGCGTTTGGGATTGTTCTCGCAGGGAGGAACTTGGAGTTATCCGCGAACGTGGCGAAGAAAGTCGCCGCAAATAGCGCCACAGCGAACGGGGTCATCAAAACCGTCATCGCGGCGATTGAAACTGCAATTATGAAATATGGCGTTCCCGTAGCCATGTCTGCGAACGTTGTCGCGATTGCGTTAGCAGGCATCGTGCCGTTTATGACAATGATTCCGTTGTTCATCGCGAGTGGCTTGTTTTTTGGCGTCATCCCGGGCGGCGTTTTGAATGTCGTCGGAGCAACGGTAGCGGCAGTATTCGCGGCGAACGCTTCGCGTGCGGTCGTGAAAGCGGCGGCGACGACGAAGCAACCAGCCGAGCTGGTGCTCGTAAAATCCAACGCGCCCGTCCGACGATTCTTGAAAGCTCAAATGTCCGCCGTAAAAAACGGCATCGTCAATGAAAACATCATTTCGCAATGTTCCTCCATTTGCGCTTTGCGATTATTCCCACACTCGCCATTTACGGTCGTTTCGTACGTTCTCGGCGCTATTCGAGACCTTCGGCTTCGCGCCATCTTTCTCGGCACCGCGGTTGGTACCATTCCGTGGGCCTTATTCTACTCCTTGGTCGGCAACAGCGGTAAAAGCTTGCTCCAACTCTCCTCCTCTTCCGCGAAGAAAGCCGCCATCGTCGCGTCGAGCAAAACGCCAGCAGACTTGGCCGCTTTCACGAGTGAACGAATCGTCGACGCGTTATCGCGCGCGGACAAACTCGTTCCCAAAGTCTTAACGGGCTTGGAAATGGTGATTGTCGGTATCGCACTTGTCTTGACCCTTATAACCGCGGTCAGAGTCGCGTTGGACGTAAGAGCCGAACAGCAGAAAAGCAACCACCAAATGGAATCCTCATCCGGATAGGAAGGGTTTTAATACTCATAAAGATACCAAAACGAACGTGTAATACACATCCTCCGCGTAACATCTGATACGCCTTTTTTCCTCAAGTCTTTTAAGTGGATAAATCTCTCCACAAAAATATATGCTTGGCGCATCAACAGTCCTCTCTCAAACGACCGCCGCGGTCGTCCACAAACGCGACAGCAATGCATTCGTAGTACCATCATTCACAAAATCATCTCGGTTGTCTCGGCAAACGTCCATTCTTGCGTCGTCGTCGTCGTCTTCCTCTCACGGGGAAAACAACGACGAGAACGAGAAACTTCGCGTTCCATCGAACCTTTTCCCCGGGTTCCCATCCCCGGAAAAGAAAGCCGCCTCATCTTTGGTCACGTTAATGACGATGGCGGCGTGTCGCGTCGTTTTAGATCAGTGGTGCGGGTCCAGGCATCGATCGCCAATGTACAACAAACTCATCGATTACATGCAAAAAGGTGCCCCACATACCAAAGGACAGCCCAGACCGATACGAGACGGCAACGCGTGGCTGCACGAGCTCATGCGACACCCGGAGCTCGATTTCCGCCTCGCCGCGGTACGAATTCTCGAAACGAGGAAACTGTTAGTCGATACGGAGTTTAACTGGGACGCGATGAACGCGAACGCGAGGGAAGGAATAGTCGCGGAGAGCGTCGCTTTGAACAAGTTATATTTGAGTCAACTGGCGGAGTGTACCGAGAGCGAGGAGTTTTGCGACGCGGAGGATGTACTCAAAGACGACAAAAGAAACGACGACGATTCGGAGGGAGGGTGATTTTGACCAGACTACCCCTGCTCGACTTGTGCGTAGGGCAGATGATAGCTTTTAGTATGTAGTACTCATCAATACTGTCGTTTTACGCGTAAAACGTAAAGCGCGCACAGAGGACACTCGACCGTTATCTCAGGCCTCACAATTTCTCCTTCCCCTCACCAACGAATAAACCACGCGTGCGAACGCTAAAAATGCCACCTCTACCTCCTCGCCAAAACGAAAATGACGAGCACAGCGGCGTGAACAACACCTCGATCGATTTAACGTTGACGGAATCTGAGCTCCAAATCATCCACGCCTTTCGCAGTCTCACGAATCCCGTCATCGAATGTTCGCACATGCTCTCGCCGTTCGCGGCGTACATCTCCCACCAGATGGCGATGACCACGTCGCAAATCACACGAACGACGTGGTTTATCGCGCGGTACTGGTGGTTGAGACATTCGAGGCGAAGGTACGGACCCGTGGTTGCCTCGCTGGCGATTGGCGGGGTGGTTATGCAACACAAACGGAGGAAAGTTGGAGGAGCAGTTGGGGAAGTTGGTGGGGCAGTTCCCCTGATGTACTCGACGACGGGATTGGAAATCGGGAAAGGATTGAAACTGTTTTTACACTTAGCGAGAAAACTAACGACCCCAGATCCGCTTCCAGAATTCACCGGGTCGATGATACTCTTCGTCGCCGCGTTTGCGCCGCACAAAGCGTTGGTTCGACGGTTTTTGAAACTCGCGGCGAAGGTGTGCAAGATACCGAGGATACGGAAGACGTTGCAGAAAAACGGGAAGAAGTTGGCGAAACTTTTGGCGCAGAATAAAGCAAAGAACGAGGTGTTTAGCTATCGCCAGGCGCTGAACGAGGCGTGGAAAGAGTTGGAGAGTTCGCTGGCGCCGGACGTGTTGCAGAGCATGCGGGTGGCGGAGAGGAGGGCGGCGGCGATTGCGCACGGCGCGTTTGAGGAGGACGACGCGGACGCGTTGTTTTTTAGCGAAGAGAAAGAAGATAGCGATGATGATGATGACGATGAGGTCACGCGTAACAATAATAATAACAGCAGTAGCAGTAGTAATAGTAGCGCGAATAATGAGTGGAGGAGAAGGAATAATAAGTTTGGGCCGAAACTCCCCGAACGAAAGAAGAAGGAGAAACAGGAGCAGCCGCAGCAGCGGCACAAGAGGAAACCGTCGACGTTACAACGCGTCGGATCGTTGGTAAACGTGGTCACGGGTGGTGGGAAAGGTAAAGGTGACTGTGGCGATGAGGATATAGGAGTAGAGGGAGAGGATGAAAACGATGGGAGTAGAGCTCTGGTCACTTTTGATGCGCTGCAAACGCATAAGAGTCCTCGCGCCTCGAGAAGCAGATGGTTCGATACGCCCTCGGATGCAGAAGAGGAAGATATAGACGAAGAAATCGACGATATTATCCGGAATCGAATCGCTAGAAATAATAATAATAATAATAATAATAACAGCAAAAGTAAACGCGCAGTTGCGAACAACAAGAACAAAAAAGATAAGAGTGGCTCGAACGGCTTAAAAAGGAACGGCGTTTTGTCCATCGTTCAAAGATCGGTGTTACACTTGGTAGAGGATGTGAGGTGTTTTCCGCAAGACGCGGTCGATTACGTCTTCCTCGGCGACGCTGGATTACCCCTCGCGAAACTTCCGAGAGAGTCAGAGGTCGAACGGTTCATCCGCGCGATTGAAACCGAAGCGAAGGATTGTTTCACGCACGTCCAGTTGGCGTGTTTTTTGATGCAACGACAAAACAAAATCGACATTGCGGCCGAAGCCGTCGAACGGTCCGCGAAATGGAGAAGCGGATACAAATTTCTCGACGACCGCGCGTTGAAAAAGTTTCAAAATGTCATCTTTCGTCATCGAAGATTACCGAGAGGCGGCGCGCAAGTCATTTTCCGTTTGCGCGCGGCGCACGATATGATTTTGAAGAAATCGAGCATGGATTCCTCTCTGAATTTAGAGATTGTTGTCTGTGCTATCGTCTCAGTCGTCGAACGCGAGTGGCAGAAACTTCGCGCGTCTGGGAACGGACGTTTGCGTGGAGGTATCGTTTGTGTCGTTGATTGTGCTGGGTTGGATATAACCGCGCTTCCGATTTCGCTCGTCGCCGCGACGTTGCGACTTTTAGACGCTAACTATCCAGAGTTAGCGGCGGAAGTACATGTCACTTCAGTCTGGTGGGCTGCGAAAAGAGCTCTGAAAGCGTTACTCGATGGCGTTTCGACTTCGTCAAGAGCTCGCGTGCACATTTACAAATCTGGAAACAGCGGAACGGAGAAGTTACTGGACCATTTCGCGAGACATCAATTGCCTTCCTGCATCGCCGGAGGCACGTGTAAATGCCGAAGATGTAAATCGCTTCCCACCGCGCAAATGTTTCGCACGAGAGAAGGGACGTGGCGAGACATTCCTTGGGGAGAAATGAATGCGAGTCAACGCAGACAGTACGTCCGACATCATTTCGTGTACCTGGTTGGTTTGTGTGCGTTTTACCCGATGCACTTTGCACGGATGACTGCGCACCCTTTCTTGGTTTCCGCGGTAAAACTCGATTCGCGAATGTCGCGGCGAACACGAATAATGGTGTGGCGAACAGTTATGAGTGCCATCGTGTTGCTCGTCACGTTTTGGATATGGCAATGGATGGAATCGAACCCGACACAAGTTGAGATCATTCGCGACGACATCAGCAGCAAAGTCATCAACTTGCGGGAGAAAGGTAAGGCGAGAATCGACGATCTTCAAAGGAAAGCCGTATTGGCGCGCGATAGGTTCAAGAACAGTAAATTGTAGATTTAAGTGTTACAATGTGTAGTTTAATTTTCAAATAAATTGTGTAGTATCGTGTAAAGCGTGTTTCTCTTCTTCTTTTTTCAGTCGTGTCGTATCGTTCAATCTTTCTTTCTTAATAGTTTCCACCATAACCGCCTCCGCCTCCGCCACCACCGTAGCCGCCACCACCGTAGCCGCCACCACCGTAGCCGCCACCACCGTAGCCACCTCCGCCGCCGTAGCCGCCTCCGGCTCCGCCACCACCGCCTTGGTTCGGACATTTGTTTGCGAAATGACCCGGCTCGCCGCACTTATAGCAGTTTCCTGAAGCGCCGCCGCCGCCACCACCACCACCACCGCCATATCCACTACCACCACCATAACCGCCGCCGCCGCCGGTGGTTTGTTGGTTGGGACACTTAGACGCCCAGTGTCCTGGCTCACCGCATTTGTAGCAGTTCCCGGAAGCGCCTCCTCCGCCTCCTCCTCCACCGCCGCCATCACCGCCGTAGCTTTGTTGATTGTATCCACCAGCGCCACCACCCATGTTACCACCCATGGCAACGCCCCCTTGGCCTGACTTCCATTCGTTCGCTGCGACGGACGGAGCGCCACCGCCACCACCTGCCGGGCGATCGACTTTTTCTTCCAAGATTGACTCGCCGTTGTGAAGTTTTTTCAACTTTTCAATCAAGACTTTCGACTCGTCGGCAAAGTTTCCGTCGCAGATTGGTTCAACCGACTGAATCGTGTACTTCACGCGCGTCATGTCGTTGTACGTGTCTTCGTTAACCTTCAACTTGAACTTGTACTCTCTCCACCTGATGTCGTCCCTTTTTTTCTCAAACGCGTGAAAGTCGGTGTCCAAGAGATGTTTGAAATCCGGCGCCGGCATGCCAAATAACTTTTCACCAACCTCGCCAAAGACACTCGCCATTACCGCCCCGGAATAATCCGCCAATTTTACGGTACACAGGTATCTCCAATCCACCGACGGTATGACGGTGTCGTAGTGTCGTTCGCATTCCCACATGCCGTTCATTTCGTTCTGGCGCATCTTCTTTTGACACTTGCGTCCGTCGTGATCCATAGGGCAGGCGGGATACATCGGCCCATTGTCGCTGTTGTGAATGTACGTGATCGAACCCCTGCAAACGACCCAGAATGCATTGCTGCACCCACCGTTCGCGGCTTCGTTTTCGATTTGTCGAATGGTGGCAAATCTGTCGCCTCTTCCGCCGACGGCGCCAGCTCCGCCCATGCCGCCGGAAAGGACTTGTACGTCCTCCGTCTTTCCGCCAGCGTCGTACCACGATCGCAATTGTCCCGCTTTCGGATGATCTGGATTCACATCCATGACAGTGTTGTTTCTGATGGACAAGTTCTTCCCGTTAAACTCGCCGACGCACGCGCGCTTGCACGCCAAGATTGGGTGCTGGTTCTCGAAGAGCATCGTCTCGAGCTTTTGACCGAGACCGTCGGCGTGTTCGCCCCACAACGTCAACTCCACTTCCGCGCTGGAATCGTCGCGAAGCTTGATCGAACGCTTCGCTTTCTCGCCACCCGTTCGAAGCATTTGCATCGAAATCGGACTTACTTCGTGAACGACACCCATGACATCGATGGAGGTATCCTTCATCAACGTCTCGATTTCTTTGATGTTGCGGAAGTTGTATTGCACCTTTGGGATTTTCATCGCACCCTGGGCGTTCTCCGGCAACGGTTGGACGACTGTGTTGTGGTCCAACTTCATCTCGTACGCACCGATCGCATATCTCGGGTTTCGAGACGCCGTTAACGTTGCCTTTGAAATCTCGTACACCCCGTATTGTTGCATCTTCTCCGCCAAGTTCAACGCGCAGTCGCCAAAGCACACGACTTTCATTTCGCTGCCTTCCGCATCGACCACGTCAAAGCCGAGAACTTTCCCTTCGCCTTTGGCGTTGTGCCACGTGCGCACTTCAATCGGCGTCGTCACGCGAACGCACACGGACCAGCCTTGTTGGTACGGGTTCAAAGCTTGTAAAGGCGTATAATTCGTCGCGCCGCCGTACTGGGTGCCTACTTTCCCGGTTGGACCACCGCCTCCGGCGCGATTACCACCGTAACTGCTCCCGTAGCCCATATCGTTTTGTTTCGCGCCCATAGAATCGTACCCGTTGCCGCCTGCGCCGTTTTGGTTTCCGCCACCATGACCACCGGCGCCTCCGCCGTAGGGATTTTGTTGTTGTTGTTGCCCGTACGCGCCGTGTCCGTACCCGCCCCCGCCGGTACTCTGATACCCGACGTTACTCTGCCCAAACGGCTGCGCCGCGAACGGCTGCGGCGGATTCCCACCACCAATCGTCTGCTTCTTCGCGTAATTCTGCGGGTTCCCCATGATCGATTGCTCTTGAACGAGAACTTCCAACTGCGTGATAATCGGCATCACCTTGTCCCCGACCATGTTGTACATGACGTCCAAGACGCGCACGACGGTGTACTTTCGCAGTTGCTCTGTTTTTCACAAACGTATTCAAAGAAAAGAGAGAAAGTGTGAGTCTCCGACAAAAGGCGCATTTGAAGTGGTCCTTGCGTAAAAGGATAAAGATAAGAGAGAGGAAGAGGAAAACCAAACGCTTCTCTATCGTCGAGACGAAAAGAGGATTTCGCTCGAGGAGGCACCCCCCCTGTGTTGTTTGAAAAACATACCTGAAACGATCAACGGATTCAACTTTGGCGAGCACATCGCTTGAGAATACGAGGCGCCATCGCTGTAATAGTAATAATAATAATAATAATAATAAGAGTCGCACAAAAAAGAAGGTCAGCGAATGATGTCGCGTGTTCTCTCGCGCGCATCTCTTTAAAGCAGAAGAAGAAGACGAAGAAGAATCGTCTCTCAAGCCGCTCGAGAAGAACGAAGCGACGGAGTGAAAGAAAAGAAATTCAAAAAGTGCCCAGATTTGAGATGCGATGATTTCCAAACAAAAAACATACCTGATCATGACCCTGTATCTCGTGTTCTCCGCCGATTCCGGTTCGCCGGTCGTGTTCTTAATCTTGCGGAGGTCTGCGTGCGAGAGAGAAAGAGTGATGATGTGTGAGTAAACGGAAAAGAAGAGCGGAGAAACATCAAAAATTGAATCTCGCACGATTCTTTTGTATTCAAAAATTCGATCTCTCTCGCGCAAAGAATGAATCGATTCTTTCGAAGAAGAAGAATAGAAAGCAAGAGTATCGTTTAATAATAAAAAAACGTAAACAAAACAATTACCTGCTATTTGTAGCACCGGTTGAAACGCCGAAGGATCCGGTCGCTCTTCCAGCATTCGCGCGAGAGCGTTTGCCGTTAATGAGGGTGATGCTGCCACCATGATAATTCTTCTTCGTCGTCTGTTTCTTTCAACTCTGACGTTTTTTTGTTTTTCGAGTGAAAATTTTTTCTTTCTTTCTTCGCAAATTTTTAAAGCCCTAAATAGGTATTCATGGAGTTTTTGGTTCAGACGACGAACACCTCGCACACAAAAACAGCGCACGACGAAAAGATATATAATAAATGTTGAGCGGCGTTTCGGCGCGTTCTTCTTCTTTAAAGTCTCTCCCTTTTAAAACGATTTCGAGAAGGAGTTCTTCGTTTTTAGCGTCGTCGTCGTCGAAGAATTCGTCGTCGTTCTCTTTGTGTTCTTCTTCTTCTTGTTGGAATAACAACTGGGACGAACAAAGAAGGACGACATTTACGTCATCGATATCTAAAGAAGTCGAGAGGATTAGGAGTCGCGCAAAAGCGAGCGACATCAGCAGCAGCTCTGGCACGACGAGTCGCACTGAAGAGAAGACACCCCCACCCGCTCAAACGAAAAAAGATTTATTCCGATTTAACTACGAACACGACATACGCGAAACGGAGACGATGTTACCTTTCAACGCGGATAAATACGGAGGCGTGGTGGTGAACAGCGACGAGTACGATTACAAAACGGACGAGGAATTCACGCTCGCGTTAGACGAGAGCTTAGAATCGTGGAAAGAATCAAACATACGCGGGTGTTGGGTGAAAGTGCCAATCGCAAACGCGAGTTACGTGCCGATTGTCGTCTCGAGAGGGTTTCATTTTCATCACGCGGAGAAGGAGTACGTGATGTTGACGAAGTGGTTGCCGGAGAACGAGGAGAACAAGTTACCGGCGGCGGCAACGCATCACGTCGGGATTGGCGCTTTTGTGACTCGAATAAATCCAACAGATGAGAATAAGCGAGACGTGTTGATGGTGCAAGAATTGAGAGGTCCGGCGGCTGGGAGAGATTTGTGGAAGTTACCCACGGGTCTCTTGGACGTCGGCGAAGACGTTCCGGAAGCGGCGGTGAGAGAAGTGATGGAAGAAACCGGCGTGAAGGCTGAGTTTGTGAGCATATTGAGCGCGAGACACTCGCACGGCACGCACTTTGGGCGAAGCGACATGTTCTTCGTCGTCGCGTTGAGAGCGTTGAGCGACGAGTTGATTCGATGCCCGAAAGAAATCGAGAAAGTCGAGTGGAAAGATTTAGAGTTTTTCGCGAACAATCCGAAAGTCCAAGAAGGCACCGCCATGTGGGCGCTCAACAAAAAGTGCTACGAGTTCGCGCAAGGGAAAATGACCGGAATGCAGAGCGATTTTTACCCAGCCGGAATGAATCGGCCGAAACCGGTCCGAGTGTATTTCGGCGAGGAGAAGAGCGGCGGCAGTAAACTCTGATGATGATATGTCGCTTTATTTATACTTACAAGCGCGCTTTATTTTTTATATCTTTAAAACGTAGATGTCATTCGCCGTGTTGTTATTATAGTAGATACAAAGATATAGTAGCAGAGAGGTGTTCGTACGTTCGTGCGTTTCTTTTTGGTTCCGCGTGCCTTCACTTTTGACTCCTCCGCGTAACCGAGCGAAACGTGTACGTTTAGTACGTTTTGTACCTCTTTTTCTTGTCGGACCAAAACCTCATTAATTTTGTTAAAGTAATGCACGCGTTTATGACAACAACAACAATAACAACAACACCTATTTTACGCCGGCGAGAACACCACGCGTGTTGCTCTTCGTCATCCTCGCGAAGAGTTCATTTCGGCGCTCTCGCGTCGTCGTCGTCGTCTTTAAGTAACAACAACAACAATTACAATTTGGTTGGGGAAATCAAAACACAACGAAGCGAATGTTTCTCGTGCAAAGCGCGGATATCCTCGTCCTCGAACATTACTTTGCGATTACTCCCTTCTTCGTCGCGTAGTAAAAGTGCGAGAAGAGACGTTTCAGTCGCCGCCAGATGGCGGTTTTGGCGGAAAACAACCAAAGAAGAAGAAGATTCCCCGTGGTGGCTGATGGATGAAAAAGCGATGAAACGGTTCACGGACGAAGGGAAAGAGGACGTGTTTCGCTTACGCACGACAAACTTACCCGGGATGTCGGAGGATAAGATGACGCCAGAAGGCGCGGCGGCTGGAGCGTTATTGTTAGGTTTAGCCGTGTGGGCGTTTGTGATCATATTGAAGTTGTTGGCGTTAGTTTGGGGGATCTTATACGCCGGGGTGAAGTATTCGGCGATTGCGGCGGTGCTCGTGTTGCTCGGGATCGCGGCGCTGTGATTTTTTAAGATCTGTTTTATCATGTGTAGATGTATAGTAGTGATTTGTAGTAGAGGTATGTAGAAAAAACGTGCACGTATTGTCTCTATCAACCATTACTTTGTAGAATCTTGGAAGGCGCGACGGCGTGGAATGGCGCGAAGGGGATAGGCAAGCCGATGCCGGATGGGTCGTTTTCTGGAACGTACGCGTTTATGCGTCGGTGGCCGTGTGTTTGTTGATGTTGTTGTTTTCGCGGTGTTATTGGTGTTATCGTTATCTGATCTGGGCTCTTTTTCTCTTGCTCTTTTCTTTCCTTCGTCTCTCTCAACTCTTCTCGAAGCGTTTCAACCTCGCGTTCGTTCGCCACGCGACACGCTTTGCTAAAGCCCAACTCCGCAGTCGTGGCTATTGTTTTGCGCGTCATCTCTCGTATGCCTCGGTTTGTCGCGTGCATGGCTCGAGCAACTTTCGTTCGTGCAAACAGCGTATCCGCGTCCGCTTTTTGAAAGCGATGGATCTCGGCGTCCAACGCTTGGAGGATTTCAAAGAGAAGTTTCCTTCGACGTTCGACGCGCGCCAGCCGCGTTTCCGTTTCGGCTGTTTTGGCGACCGCTTCGTTCACTTCCGCAGCAAGCGAAGGAACGAGCCGAGCGCTCGTGGTACTTTCATCTTTCTCGTCGTTGTTCATCAGATTGTCCTTTTTGTTGTTGTTGTTGTTATTGTTGTTGTTCTTCTTCTTCTTTTCGCCGTGGTCGTCATAATACAGGTCGTCCTCTCGAGTTTCGTGAAGCGACGTCAAGAAGGAAGAAAATATGTTTGGCGACAATTTCTTCACGCGTTTCTCTCTGTTTGGATCCTCTAAAAGCCTCGACACTTGACGATAGTTTCGTTTTTCGCTTCTCAAAGCTCTTCGTAACGCAACGAGAGTGTTCTTCAATCTGGGCACCCTTTCGCTCTTCGTCGCTCGAGCCGCTCGTTTCGTTCGTTTCACGTCCGCGACTTTGTTTGAAAGCCGTTGTGTCTCGATTTCACGATCACGAATGAGCGCGTCGATTTCGATGGATTTGTTTTCGGTCGCGTCGCTGAGATTCAAGGCGTTTTCGAGTTCGTCCTCGACGTCGATGAGTTCGTTCGCGGCGCTTTCTTTCAAAAGTACGATTCGGTCCTTGTCTTCGCGTTCCGATGAAGCCAATTTTTTCGAACGTTCGAGCGCGTGTAAGTGTCTTTGCATCGCAGTTTTAGCTAAATTTATTCTTCGAGTGGCGGTTTCAAGTTCGCGGATGGACGCGTTGACTTCGCGCGTTTTCTCGTCCAACGCTGGCTTTTCGCGTTGGCGTATCTTCGCTTTCGCTTCTTCGCATTTTCTTTCCACATCGTTCAACGTTTTCAAAGACTCGTTTTCGCGCGTTTCCGAATCTACAGAGAATGACTTTTCTTTAGTGGTTTCACTCTGTGCTACATGTATCTTGTGTCGGATGTTCTCTCGCGTCTCGTGTAGCGCACTCACAAATTTTTCCATGGCGCTTAAACGCACGAGCGCTTTCGATCGCGCCGCGGCGAGCTCCGAGACCGTCGTATTTTTAACTCTCACTTCACTTTCGATAAACTGCAACGAGTCTCGGACTTTTTCGACGTCTCTCTTGGCATACGAAGCGTTTTTGTTCATTTTCAATTCAATTTTTCTCAGTTGCTCGACCGTTCTCGAGCTCTCTACGATTTCCTCCTCCAACTCGCGAATCTCTTCTCGTTTGTGCGCGTCCACGGATTCGCTCTCCTCGCTTTTTGCCATCCACGTTTTGCTTTGCTCTCTCGCCTCGTCCGTCTTCGTTTTCTGCTCTTCGCGTTCTTTAGTCAATCGTTTCAGTACTTCCTCTCTTTCTTTCTTTTCTTCTTCGACCGTTCGTATTTTAGCTATTAAAACGTCTCGAATCGTTTCCGCGAGCGCGTCGGTTTCTCGATAGGTTTGTTTCAGTTTTCGTAACACTTTCAATTTCGATCCATCTTCGCGTTGACACGCGCGCAAAACAGACTTCTCGATATCTTTAGCTTCCTCAAAGAGCAATTGCACGTCGCCCTCGTTCCTTTGCGTGGCCAATCGAAGATTCTTCTTCTCCTCTTCTTTTCGAGACGATTCGAAATCGAACCGGTGTTTCGCCTCGGACAGTCGCGAAGACGCGGCGTCGTACTCCGACTCAATCGCGTTTAGTTTGCGCGTTTGAGACAGCTCCACATCTTTCAAATCTTTCACAGCTGTGGAGAACTGTTTCAATTCAGCACTATCTAACGTCTCCAATCGCGCCTTTTCTCCTCGCAAAATCTCTGTCGTCTCGTCCAATTTTTTCCTCGCGTGCGCCGGCGCCAGCATCGATTCGGCGCAAACTTTCTTACACTCGGGCAACACCACCGATTCCGTCTCGTTCGTTTCTTCTTCCCGCTGTTCCGCGTTTCCTGTTTCTCTCTTTAGCTCGCATCTTAAATCTTTAATCCGTCGCATCGCCGCCTCGGATTCATCTCGAATTTGCGAAATCTCCTCCTCCAAACTCGACTTCACGGGAATCAACGCTTCCAGTCGCTGCTTCTCCGCGTCCTCGAACGCTTTCAATTTGATTCGTTTTTCGCGCTCCAGTTCGCTCACTCTCGACTCCACTTTCTCTTTCATCGCGCGTGCTCTTCTCGCGTGCTTTTTTGCGCTCTCGATCGCCTGTTCGCAACATTTCGTTCTTCTTAGTATTCCGTCCTCGTTTTCCTCCTCCTCTTGGTCTTCTTCTTCCCCTAAAACTTTCATCGCTTCGTTCCTACTCTCCATCGCTTTCGCGCGTTTCTTCAACCGTCTCTTCGTTCTTTTTGACCGTGCGGTTGCTTTTCGCAACGCGCGTAACGCTTCGCGCAGTATCGTCGTCGTCGTGCTCGTCTTGTCCTCCTCCTCCTCGGCATTCTTCTTCTTCCTCTTCGTCTTCTCTTTGTCCTCTCCGAGAGAAAAAGCCATCGCTTCCAGGTGTTCGAAATTTTTTTCCTTTGAAGTCTCGTCGTCTTCATCGTCGCTCTCCAAATCGTCGTCGGAGGAGGAAGAGGAGGATTCGAAGGACTCGTCGTCGTCGTACTCGTCCTCGTCGTCGTAATCGTACTCGTCAAAGCGCGTCGCGAACATTTCTTTTTTTGGTCGTATTTTTTCCCGGAACGAGTCTTTGGTGAAAAATATTATAAAAATAGAAACAAGAAGAGGGGTGGGCTGCGTGGAAATTTATTAAGAGCAAACGAAGGGTACATCTCTCTTTCTTTCTCTCTCTCTCTCTCTCTGTGTGTGTATGTGTGTGTGTGTTTATCTCTTATCAATCTAGTACATCTCTCTTTCTCTCTCTCTCTCTCTGTGTCTGTGTCTGTGTGTGTGTGTGTTTATCTCTTATCAATCTATTTACCTTCTCAGTCGCTTTTGTGCTACTGGATTTTATACACCCTCGTAGACTTGGAAGCTCTCCTCGTCATAGATGCACATCCTCGACAAACCAAGCGTATTGTTCATCCGTTGGTTCTGGGCACCCTTTTTCTTGCAAGTAGTTTATGCACTCGGTATGCTCGTCGTAACGAGCGAAAGCGATATAGCACCACTGGTCGAGAGGCACTTTCGCCTCTTCGATTAAGTATTTGATGCAATTGAGTTTGCCGTACATTGCAGCGGCTGTCATACAGCCGATCTTTACTCTATCAGACATCTTTCGTTCTTCAACGCAATATTTCACGATGTCTGTGTGACCCTTTCCTGCTGCCTGTATTGCCGCTTTTTCCTCCGTCTCTCGCGAAGGTTTCACTTTGTCGAAAAGAAACCGAAGACAGTCGAGTTGTCCTTCAATAGCAGCATGTTTACACGCCTCTTTTTCATCATACGGGCAATCGTTAGAGAAGCAGTACTTTAACATCTCGAGATTACCTTTAATTGCTGCCGCAGCAATCGTCATTGCATTCCACTCGCAATGTTTCACTTCTCTCGCCCACTTGAGAAACTCGAGTTTGTTCGTTCCAGCAACTTCCGCGCAAAACCAGGCTTGATCCATCACGTATCTAGCGTTATCTTTCCCTCCCCAGGGCACGCACTCCCACATCCATTCCAACGTCGAAATGGATGTACATTGCCAAACACGCCAACCTAATTTCGATACGTCTACCCCGGCGTACTTAAGCACAGCCCGACTCTCTCTATTCACTCTCGAAAAGATCCACCGATCTGTCGTATTCAATTTCGGAAGCACATGCGATACAAAAATATCCTTGTAATGCAACACCAATCCCGTCCATATCTTGGTCGGCCCAAGCTTCAATCTCTCCATATCCGCCGCAGCCTCCGCGATCATCGCCTCTTCCTTCTTCCTCTTCGCCGTGCTGGATAACTTGTTCCCCATTATTATTATTATTCTTAAAGTCAACGGTGCTGCGCGTGGTTCTTTTTTCTCCCTTTGTAAAAGTGAGCGTTTTTCACCTCACTTTTGCGCTTGCAACGAACGCGAATTTAAGAAGAGAATAACACTAATGGGCAAAACGGGCACGGAAAAGCCTTTGAAAGCGCCCAAGAAGAAGTCGAAAGAACTGGACGACGACGACTTAGCCGCGCTCGCGAGGAAAAAAGAAGAGCAGGCAAAGTTGAACGCGCTGAAGAAGCAAGTCGCCGGCGGCGGGAAGTTAGGGAAAGGGTTGCAAAAATCAAAGTGATGTTATGAAATGTTTTGCGTTTATGAGGTGTAATAGTACTACGATTTAAGCTCACGAAAATGAATTGTACTTTCTGTTTAAGACGCCTCTCGTCGCTTCCTCTCGCTCCATCCACTCCGAGCAGATTTTCTCGAACGTGTCGTACTCGACGACGCCTTCTTGGAACGCGCGGTAATCGATTTTGTTGTTGGTGGTGTTGTTCTCTTTTTGTTGTTCGTTGTTTTGGTGTTCGGAACTCCTTCGGATCGGGAAATAGGGCTCTAAAATTTTCCGGTCGATTTTCACGCCGAGGACATCAGTCGCGCCTTTTTTGAACTCGTACAGAGATAACGTGCCCCCACCGTCCTGGTCTAACGAGGAGAATATGTGTTTGAGGACGTTGTTGTTGTTGTTGTTGTTGTTGCTTTCGAAAGACGAGGACGACGGAGAAGAAAAGTAGGACGCGTAGAAGGTCTCGTACGGGTTCCCGCCCGTCGTCGTCGAGCTCAGGGAGGGAGACGAAACAGGAGGAGACGTGGCGGAGGGGATTTCGGGCTTCTTCTTCTTCTCTTTAACTTTCTTCTTTAGCTTCTTGTTGGCGCTCGTAGTGTTGTTGTTATTGCTGTTACTATTTTTCTCCGCGACTTTCGAGCGCTCGGCGTCCACTTTGACCAGGTTGTTTTGTCGCCATCTGTGCACCTCGCAAGCGCGAGTAAAGTTGAGCTTGTTGCTAAATTTTCGCAGTTGGAGGTTGAATGACGACTCTTTTTTCGTACCCGTCGTCGAAGGAGCACTCTGTTCCCGTCCTCTCGCGCTCGTATTACCATTTTGGACGACTGGCGCGAGCTCTCTCTCCAAAAGCGAGTTCAAAACATCTTCGTCTTCACCAAAATAGTCAAACTCTAACAAAGGCGTCGAGCTCTCCGCAGTCAAGACACTCCACAAAGAAGCATCTTGTACGGGGTCCTTCGCTAATCTTCGATCGTTTACGAGAACGTTTCGAACTCTGCAGTGCGCGTCCGCGTTTGCCTCCGAGGCTTTCTCGCACAAATATTTCGCCACGTTCAAATCCTCCTCGCACGTACAATCGAGGCGACATCGAAATGTCAATTGTTCCATACGCGTTCCGAGTACGCTTCGCCAGCCTAATCGTAATCCCAGAACGCACTGCTCGACACCGCTGAGTTGACCGAGTGAAAATACTTCGCGAGAAAAATCGTCGCGGAGATGTAGAGGGATCCGGCCGAAAAGCGCGACAATCGCTTCGACTCGAAATGCGCCTTTCGGGAAGTAAAGGATGATGTTTTTCGCAGCAGACGGAGTAAACCACAACGTACACGCGTTCACGCGCAATATGCGAAGATTGAATGCGTATAGTTCGCCATCGGTTTTGTATTTGTGTTTGCTGTTCTCTGTATTTTTTCCGTTCTCGTCGAACAAATACGCCTCCACATTTGACACGTCTCGGATAAGTTTCAACATGGAATAGTCATCGTCATCAGGGAGCCTATCGTTTTCGAAATACGCGGAAACACTCGAGAAATCAAACGCTAACGTACCTCGTTCTGGAAGTTTCAGCGTTTTCGTTCGCTTTCGCCGCTTCTCAGAAGAAGAAGAAGCGGAGAAGAAGATTTTAGGTATTCCCGTACCCTTTTCGCACATACTTTCGCTCACACACGGTCCATCGTCCACGCTCACATTTCTCCAGCATTTACCGCCAAATTGTTGCTTTGAACTCTCTTCGTTAGCAATATCCGCCATTCTTTGCGCCAACGCACGATCGGCGTCGATGACTAGATCGAATCGGTATCGGCCGTTTGGATTTTGCGAGCGAAACTGCGCATTGCGCTCGCCGTAGAGCTGTTCCAATTTTCGATTAGCAGACGCGTAATCCCTAAAGCCGAATCCATTGTTGAGATATATGACGTCGATAGCATTTTCGCTATCGATTAATCGAGGTTGACACGCAGCCGCGGCTGCTAGACGGTGGCTCGAAGGCAAGAAAAAAGTTTGAGTCAAGCGAGCAACTTGAGCAGAAGTGAAAAGATACGCGGAACGTACCATTTGTAATCGCGAAACGCGCTCGAAATCTGATAATCGATTACTTCGCAGCTGTTGCAAGAGGTTCAGAAGATCTTCTTCGTCGATGGGTGTTTGTCGTGCGAGAGAGTTCCCGGATGTTGACCATGCCGGAAGGATAAGTTCGGAAAGCGGGAGTTTTTCGCTCACCGGCGTGACGTTACTGTTGCTGTTTCGTGCGCTTCCACGAGGCGTACGGAGCACATGTCCGTATACTTCGTTTTCATCCACAATCACGCTTACATAGTCGTCGCCGTTGCCATCCTTTTCGTCCTCATCCTCTTCAGAGGATGATGATGATAATAATGCTGTGTCGCTGTTCTCATAATCCTCTCGAGTAGACTTTTTGGTTTCGATTGTCGCTTTACTCGTTTTTCGTTTCTTTTCGGCGGTGTCTCTGCCTTTCTTCTGATTGTTAACTTTTTGTTGTTGCTGTTTTTTTGAACGATCCGACGATTTTGGAGCGCTTGAATTATTTACTACAGTCGCCTGTGTTTGCCGCTGTCGACCTTTCTCCTCTACTTTCTTCGCGCCGGCGAATGAGGCGCCTTCGAGCGTGAGCGTCGTCAAGCAATCGTTCCTCGTAAGCATGGCCATCAATTTTTTTCCACCAGTTTCACCGCATCGCGTGTGATCCATCTTGAGTACTTTCAACGTCGTGTTTTTCCTCAAACCTTTAGAGATTGCGCACGTGGCATCCTCTCCGATCGCACATTGTGAAATATCTAACGTGCGCAACGCTCGATTTGATGCCAACGCTTCCCCAAGCGCTTTACCTCCAATATCGCCAATGGCGTTCCAAGACATGCAGAGTTCTTTTAGCGTCGAGTTTTCACGAGTACCGTTCGCGATCGAAACGCATCCGCGCGAACTAATAGCGTTTAAAGACACGTCGAGTACCTTGAGCGTTCGATTCGTGATGAGCGCATCGCCAATCTTCTTGGCGCCGCGATTTCCTAACGCGTTTCTCGATAATTCAAGAATTTCAACCGTACACTTGGGCGATATCAATGCGTCCGCAATAGGTTTCGCGAGCGTGCTATTGATTTTGCAACCGTTTAATTTCAAAACTTTCAACCGTTCAAGAAGCTGGTACAAAACAGACAGTAGCAGAGAGACTGCGCCGGGAGGCTTCGAATGGCAAGAGTTTTGACCGTCCTCAAACGCACAATGCAAACCAATCGAATCGCTCAAATCGAGCACTTTCAAAACGCTGTATCTCTTTGAGACTTGCAAAGCACTCTCGCAAATCGCGTGAAACCCGCGCAAACCGACCTGGCACTTTGCAAAAATCAACGCTTCGTGTTCTGCGCTCCCTTCCTGAATCGCACTCGCTACGGCTACCGCGCCGCCATCGCCGAGCGGTTCTTTCGACACGTCGAACGTTTCATTGTTGACTTCATTTTCGAGCGCATTTAAGACACGACTCGATACGCGAACGTGCATCTTGTTGCACCGTTTCGCGTAAATTTCCGCAGCATTTTGCGCGTTTATTAATCGCTTCCTCTCACAACGTTCGCGCCTTTCGTCTTCCTCTTCTTTTTCTCTCCGCCTCGCGCTCCTCGCGGTTAGCCTCGGCGACTTCCACGGCATCTGCTCCAAATATCCAGAACATTTTCGTTGTTTCCTCGTGCGTTTCTCTTCCTCTTTCATCATCTGTGCTCGTCGCTTCATCGCCTCTTCGTTCTCTTCTTCCTCCTTCTTTCTCTTTTGTATCTCGATTGTTTCTCCCTCTTCCTCCTCCTCTTCCTCTCCTTTCGTCGTCTGTCGTTGCTGCTTCTTCCACTCCACCAATCGTCTCTGAACGCTCTCGTACCCCATCCTCGGCGCAGATACCGTCGCACGATGCAAGCTCTGGTCTTTTTCTTCTTCCTCCTCCTTCCCTTCCTCCTCCTCCGACAAAGAAAAACCTCCTCGCTGTTGGTCCTCGTCTTTCCCCAAAACCCCTCGCTTCTCCTCCTCCTCGTTCTCTTTCGCGCCATCAAGAAACAACGCGCGTTGTCGTCTCTCTCGCGCCATCTTCGTCGCTTTCGACACGCGCGTGTCGCCTTCGTTTCTTCGCCTTCTTCTCGCGCCGTCCGCGCGCATTTTTACTCGTTTTTAAGGACAAATCTTTTTTGTATCTCGCGTAGTAGATCTATTTTTAGAGAGGAACAGAAAAAAAAAAGACGTTTCTGCTTAAATTAAAAATTTGAAGGAATTCACGCAAAACACATTACTCGGCACAAAAAAAATGCTCTCCCCTTTCTGCGCTTTTTTATCCTCTTCCCCCTCTTCCTCTCTCGGTGATACTACTACTACTAAGAATGAAAACTATTACCGAAAACGCTTCCAACTCGGTCGAAGCGAAAACTGCCCGCCGTTATTCGTGGCTCCCATGGAAGGACTCGGGGACAAAAGGTTTCGAAAAGCGATTTCTACAGTTGGGGGAAACTTTTACGACGACATTTGTAAAGAGTTTACCCGAGTACCGGGGAACTTACCGAACGGCGCCAAGGCGGAGAAATTCATAAAAAAACTCAGTTTACACGATTACGACGCGTTTGAATTAGGTTCAGAGGGAGTAAAAGTCTCCGCGCAACTCATGGGGTCGAACGCGGAGTTGTTGGAGCTGGCGGCGAAAGAATTGGCGAGCGAAGGCGAGGCGCCGCGAGTGGATTTGAACTGCGGATGTCCGGCGAACGTGGTGACTGGGAAAGGCGCTGGCAGCTCTTTATTATTGGATCCGAATCTGGTGTACGAATGCATGCGAAGCGTGAAGAATGGGTGCGAGGGGTATCCGGCGGTGCCGAGCTTGAAGATGCGCGTCGGTTTCGACGACGCGAGTTTGTTTCGAGAGAACGTCCAGGCGGCGTGCGAAGGAGGGGCAGAGATTTTAACCGTACACGGGAGGACGAGAAAACAGGGGTATCGAGGGGAGGCAGATTGGGAGAAAATTGCCGAGGCGAAGAGTATTTGCGAAAAGTTTGGCGTCATGGTTGTTGGGAACGGGGACGTGACCAGTTGCGAACGCGCGGCGAGGATTTTACGAGAGACCAACTGCGACGGGGTGATGATCGGGAGAGGCGCGGTGCAAGATCCGTTGTTATTTCGGAGAATTAAAAGTCGCGTGAGAAGAGACGCGAGTGGAACCGTGACGTTATTCTCCGAGGAAGAAGTATCTGAGGAGCATAAGATGGAAGATGAAGCCGAAAGAGTTATAGTTTTTCTTCGAGCGTTTTATAACGAAATGATTGAAAACGACGTTCGCGAGAGCGAAAAGTCTTCCAGAGGTAAAATACGCTTGCGCACGAGTAAGAAAGGAATAAAAAAAACGACCGATTCGAGACGAGTCGGGAAGTTGAAATCCATCGTAAAGTATTTATTCGCAGGGAACCCGTATTTAGCTGAGAAGATGAACGAAATAGTCTGCGTGGCCGACCACGAGACCGAGTCCACAGAGATGTTGAGAAAAGTTGAAGGACTAGTCATGCAGTATTGGAAAGGCGAGCCAGGCCACGTCGCGGTGGATAACTTTTCGTCTCGAACTGGATACGTCAACGAGCTGACGACGGTGTAGTATTAACGCGTTGTGTAATAATAGTAAACTTTGTATGTACTGCTGCCTAGATATCTAACAACCTCTATCATTATTGTGAGTGGTCTGCAAACGTTCCTGGCGCGTAATATAACTTCACCGCGCTAAACGGAGCGACTACGAAGCTCTGCTCGATACTCACTCTCTCCTCGTCTTTAATATCGCGTTTGATTATTTTCGCGCTGTCGCCATGAACGCCGTCCTTCCCTGCGCTAAATGTCTCCGTAGATGTTGGCTTTTTCAAGTCTCGTATTTTCTGCTCCGTATCAAACAAGTTCATAATTAGAATCACATCGCTTTTATCGCTCTCGAATAACGTCGCGTGCGTGTGATTATGCGTACAAGGTGCATACTTCCCACTCGATATCGTCTTCCTCGATGCACCGATAATAGAAAGCTCGCTTCTTTTCAAAGCGCACGCCGATGACGACGTTTCGCTCAAATCTTTAAAGAAAGACAACGCGTGACTGAACACGGTTCGTTTAATCCCAACGTCGTGATACTCACCCGATTTTGCGTTCCCTTTCCGTTTCTCGAGATCAATCATTTGATTTAAGGAATGCATGTTGGCCATTTCCACGCACTCAAACGCGCTCAATCGTCTTAAAAATTCCATCACCAACAACGCCGCCAGGTAGGATTTCTTAAACGGATGTTTGCGAATCTCTTGACTATCGAAGCCACCAACTCCGAATTCCGTAACCCAGACTTTCTTATCGTTACCGAACGTATCGACCAAATTCTGCATCGTTTTCGCGAATTGCAACTCCAAGTGACTCAACGAATGCGCGTAAAACTCGAGTTCAGTCGGGAAAAACTGCGAACCGTGACGCCCGGGACTCCCGTACATGTGTATAATTACCGCATCATACGAGAACGTCTCTGACTTTCTCGCTAATATCTTTGCAAGTTTAGCATTCCAAGTCGCCTTCCTTCCCGCACCCTCCGCTCCTTTGTTTTTATTGTTCTTCACCGCGTTATCGTCGTCTAAAAAACTTTCGTTAGACCAAAAAGCGCTGCTCGCCACGACCCCAATCTTACACTTTGGATAAAAAAACTTGACCATTTTCGAGTGTTTATCGCATCTCTCCGCGTATTCTTCAACAGTATCAATATACGGTGCGTATGCGGGAAAGTACGCCTCATTCCCGATTTCGCAAAACGCCACGTCAACGTTTTCCTGCTTCAAACGTTCGCACACCGCTCTCGTGTGCGTCTCGTCTCTCGTACACACGTTCAACACGAGCGAGACGCGCATTCTCCCTTTGCATCGCTCGTAAAATATCCCAAAGTCTTTCACCTTGTACTTCCCCGAAGTTTTCGACCGCGCGATGTTCTCGTTCGTGGCTTTATATTTCCTCTTCTGCGCGCACTCTTCCACGTCAATCTCCTTCCCATCGACACCAGTCATCTTCTCATCGTCCAACTTTTCCTCGAAAACATTGTACGCGTTCGCGTTCGTGCCACCGGGCCATCGAATCACCGAGCACCCTAATTCGTCCACGGATATTCCCGGTAACTTTGGGTGCGCGTAATCGATCTGTCCGCTGAAGAATTGCGCGTTCATTCCAAAGAGCGCGCGAGGAACGTCGACTTTTGTAACGGTGGTGGTTTCCAACATCACGCGGATATTTTCCCCGTTAGAAGTGTCCAAAATGTCCTCGTCGCGTTGATGTTGCTGTTGTTTCCCGGATCGAATCTCAGAGCAGCACGCGGCGAAGAGCGACATATCGACGATGAGAAAAACGCGTTTGTTTGTGTGTGTGTGTGTGTGTTTGTGTTCGCTTTGTTACGACTATTTGCGCGTACGAGTTTGTGTTGTTTTTCGTCTTTTTTTCGATTTTTCGATTTATATTATAAAATGTCTTGTCTTCTTCTCGTACGCCAGTCCCGACGCTTTGAACAAACAAAGCGCAAAAACACCCTAACCACTCGCGGCAGTGCAAACATTTGCCTGCGCGCACCCTACCATGGCGCCTTCAAATTCCATTCGTACAAAACTCGGTTTTCCTTTGGAAACGAGAATCGACGCGCGCGCGCTCGAGCGCGAGAGAGTTTGAAAAAAAAATCGAAAGAGCTCGTTTCCCGACGCACGCATTATCGTGGATCCGGTAATAAGGGTATTCGTTCTCAGCTTTGCCACTTTATGCGTGTTATGCATAAAGCTCGTAGCACCCCATTGAGCACGCACTTTCTTTTATTTGAAAGTGCTCTTTTCGCTTTTCTTTTGACTTTCTCGCGAGCGCACGCGCGATGTTTTCCTCGTTTCGTTTTTCTTCGAGCATCTCACCCTGCGTATGAATAAGTTTGAAGGATTTAGCTTGATTTTCGTTTTGTGTTTCACAAATCGGGAGGGAAACGAAATCAATATCCGTTCGGATATCATTCTCAGCTTCTTTTCGCGTTTTGTGTTTACTCAAAAAACTTTTTTGCGTTTTACGCGAAACAGAGCGCCAAAACAACCAACGAATACGCCAAAGCGACCGACGCCATCTTTGCGCCAGAAGCGTAACCAGACGACCCGTCCAAATGCCAATCGATTGGGCAATACTCCGGATATTCCGTGCTCGGCTTATCGACGTCGATACTTGCGTGATATGCGCACGTAAATGGCGGGTAAGCTTTGTCCTCCAAAATTTTATTGTTCGGGTTCGATTCGCCTTCATTGAATCCCCAGACGTACGATTTCGTAGCATCGGTTTCGTACTTAAACGCAGTACCCCACACGTTCTCGACCATATCTTGGCCGTTTGTCCAAATTTCCGAGCCTTTCTTGCAGTCTCCAGTACCGGTATTTACACCATTCGCGTCCACGTTCACTCGAGTACTCCACGCATCCGCCCAGTTCTCGGCTTCGGTGCCCCACATCCCTTTACTGTCCGGAAAAAAATCATCCTTACACGCTTCATACATCGCGTCTGCCGTGCTCGCACGAATGGGCATCGCCTCAATCTGCCACGCGTTGTGATTACTCACGTCCGCGTCTTCTTCGTTACAATCCGAATGCTTTCTCCATTTGCCGACGTTTTTATCGCACTCGTAAAAGCAATTCTCGGCGTCGAAGTACGCTTGACAACCGGTGGACATCGCGGTGAAATCATCACCGACGATGTCCACGCACAACCCGTGGTTGTACTCATCACCGTATAAGTCGCTTATCATTTGCGTCGGTACCCTGTTGAGTGTGATGTTGTCGCGTCAGTCTTCTTCGTAAAAAGTATATAATAACGAAAGAGAAGAGGAAAGTCACAAAAGTCTCTCTCTAAAGAGGAGGGTTTTAGTAAAAAAAACAACGCACTTGCGAACGGTATCTAACGAGCAACACGCCTCGTACTGGTACTCTCGGCAGACGTTCACGTCGGACGGCATAAACGTCGGCGTGGACACGTGCTGTTGATAAGAGATAAGAGAGAGTTCATTCAAACGGTGAGTTCACAAAAACAACGCGCGATAAAAAGTCAACGAGACGGCCGCCAACGACGGGGAAATCATCGTCGTCGTCATCATCCGCATCAAAAACAACGAATACCATCACGCGCGCGTTCTCTGATAAATACTAAGAAGAAGCGCACACCTTGTGATAATAGTTCACGTGACACACGTCGCACTCGGTCTCCAGAGCTTTCGCGCTCTCGAAAAAGACCAAGAACGACGCGAAGAAGAGCATCTGATGAGAACCCTTCATGGTGTGCCTTTTTTTCTGTCTGCGGAAAAAAGAAGCGAAAAGGTTTTGTTCTGAAAGTTGCTTAGGGTGTCCAACCCTAATTAAACATGCGCAATTCTCTCTTCTCTCTTCTCTCGTGCGTTCGCCTCATTATGTGCACAGATACACACACAAACGCACCGGGATGAGGATGATGATGATGATGATGATGACGACGATGAAAACGATGAGAGAGAGAGATTACGCTTTTCTTTGATGATGTCCAAAAACAGCAGCAGCAACGACAACAACACACATCAACAAAAACGCATTCAGACGGATGATTCGATTTTTGCCACGCGTGAATCGTTGCGTTTGGTAAGGCAGCAAAGCGAAGGAAGAGAAACGCACGAGGAGGAGACGGTGCAGAGAATGCGAGTGAGAGGAGGAGGCGCGGGAAGGACGATTCAGACGACGACGACGATGAGAGTGAAAGAACACAAGGCGAAAACGAGGACGAATGATTCGTCGAATCGCAGGAAGATGATTCCTCAGAGGGAGGAACAACATTCGCGAGAACAACGCGAAGCGCAAGTTGTTGTTGATGATGATTCGAGACGAAGAAACGAGAGAAACGAGGACGCTTCGCGCGGCGCCTCTTCTTCTCAGAGGACGGACGCGGCGACGTTCGCGGGAAGCGCGTTGCAAATCAGGGACGATTATTACGTGGACGCGAAATGGAATACGAACGATACTCGTCGTGCTGTCGGACGAGGAGAAGGAGATATTGCGAGCGACGAGGAAGAGTTTACGTTTCGGTCGGCGTCGGTGGGTGAGAGCGTGAGAAGCGAATTAGAAAACGCGAGAAGAGCGTCGGCGAGTACGATTGCGGAGGCGGCGATGATGATGGCGTCGACGTCGACGTCGTCCAGAGTACAACATCAACATCAGCAACGTGAACATAAAACGGGTGCCGTTGATGTTATTCGAAGGGACGTGGACGACACCATCGACGATACCGTCGCTAATCTTTTAGAAATGATTGAGAACGAGCGTTTAAAATCCTCGGCGTACGAGAAAAACTTGGAAAAAACGGAAAAGGCGTACCTCGAGACGAAAAAAGAATCCGAGGAAATTGCCGAACGCTTAACCGGCGCGGCGAATATCATCTCCGAACTGAAAAGTGCTTTAGTGCACGCCATGCGCGAACATCACGACGACGAGAAGTTTGAAGACGACGTCAACGACGCAGTCACCGAAACGAGATTGCTGCGAAGAGGAGGATCCGGCAGCGATCTCTCAAACTCAGTCGAGGCAGTCGGCGCGAGACGGTGGGAAGCGAAATTACGGAGAACTGTTTCGAGCGCGTTGGAAAGATTTACGAGCGAAGCAAGAGGCGTGCCGAACGGTGATGCTTTGTATAGAGCGGCGAAGGAAGCGTTAGATCCTGTTGTCGCGAGCGCCATTGCAGGAGTCGTGGATGAAGTCGAGATTGCATCCGGGAAGAAGAACAAGAAGAAGAAAGAAGACAAGGATTATTTCAGAACAAATGATGATGTCAACGAATCGTATTCTCTCGATGGCGACGATGATGATGACGACGACGACGACGACGATCCTACGAACCGAAGCAGAGAGCACGAACAAGACATAAACGCCCTCGACGGTCGCGCGAAGCTCGTTGCGTGGATGCAAATGGAAAAAGCCAAACGCAAGAGACTCACGAGAAAGTTGTTAAAAACAAAAGATGAACTTGCGAAATCGGAGGCGTCGCGAATGGCAGCAACGAGACGATGGTTGGAAGCCGCGTCACAGTTAGAGTCGGAAAGAGGGTCGCAGTTTACGCAATCCGTAGCCGGCGACGGTATGGGGAGCAGTAGCGATGAAGAAGGGTTTTTCGACGACGAAGACGAGAGCGAAGACGATCAAGGTTTCACGCCGAGAAGTGTAGAATCGAGAAGGACAGATCCCGGACAGCGCCGCGCGCGTGCTCGAAAGACGCAATCGTTAGACGGAAGTGGCGATGCCGCGTTGTTCTTCACTCAAACGCCTACGTCGCCTTCCTCGAACAAAGGCGTTCGTCGACGCAAATCGAAAAGCGCGTCCGCGTCGCTCGTGGATCCGAGTTCGCCGAGTAAAAATTACGGCACCTTCTCGCCTTTCTCTCCCGGTAGTGGCAGTGTTCCGAAGTCGGCGCTCAGCAAACGCAGTAGCAATAGCAATAGAAAAAGCCAAAATAGAAAAAGTCGGTTAGGTTTCGAGGACCGAATAGACGAGGAGGACGAGCGAGACGAAGAGGAAGACGAAAATCGAAGCGCCGGCGTTCGCTCGTTAGACGTCTCCGCGGAGATTCAGAAAACAATTCAAACCGTCACCGGAAACCCGACCTTCCGTGACGTTGTTCGCATGATCGCGGCAACCGTAGAGCAGTTCGCCGCCAGTCCCACGTTCGAACTCGTTTGGCCGATTTGTTTCATCACCTTTCTGGTCTTTTGGCGCTCGAGCGTCATCGCGTTTCACGCCAACACCGCCATCGAACAACAACAGCAGCAGCGGCAACAACAACAACAGCAACAACAGCAACAACGCATTCTCCACCCTCGCGTTACGCGAGCACGGACACCTCCTCCGCCTCTTCTCCTTGAAGAGAAGCAACAACGAGAAGAAGGACACCGGCGACCGACGGCTCACGTTTTATCCGACGAGTACAAACGGCAGCAAGCGGCGGCGAAGAAAGAGGACGCACCAGAAGAACCCCCACTCGAAAAAGCGCCGCTACCGACGTCGCGCGATGTGTCGCCACCACCTTTTCCTCCTCCTCCTCCTCCTCGGACGCAGGAAAACGCAAAGAAAGAGTTGTAAAAGTACAAAAAATCTCCACATTTTCTTCATTCAGCAGCGCTTTGACTGTTCTCTCTCGTATAAAAATCGTAAACACATCGCAACTTTACTCTTCCGCTGAGATGACGACGAGGATTCGGACGACGACGACCAGAACGAGGAATAGGAAAAGGAAAGCTTCCTTTACGTCTCTTTCTCTGTTCAACGCCTTCTTTTTCTTCTTTGTCTTCTTCTTTTGTTTCTTCTTTCCGAAGTCTTCTTGGAAAGCGGAAGCAGTTCCCGACGGGGAAGGAGAGAACGATCCGGAGAACGAGAAGAACACCATCAAACGCATGACCTCGTCGAAGAAGAACAACAAAACGTCGAACGAAAACGAAGAGAATGATGTCACGGTTGTCGTGGATGGAAGAACTTCTTCTTCTTCGTTGACATTCGATGCGGTCCTCGCCTCGATAAAACGGTTCAGTCTGGAGTCCGATTTCGAGCTCGACTTAATTCGCCAGAGACGCTTCTTACACGAAACGCCAGAGTTGATGTGGAACGAACGAGAAACGGCTTCGTTTATCAAGAAAGAGTTAGAAAAACTAGGAATTGTGTACGAAGACGCGGCGGAACCGGGAATATTGGCGAGGATTCCGTTGGATGGTGACGACGACGACGACGGCGAAGGCGAAGGAGGAAACGGGAGCGGCGAGAGTACTACTACTAAGAAGAATAAGATCGCGGTGTTGTTGCGCGCGGATATGGACGCGTTGCCGGTGACGGAGGAGACAAATTTGGAGTTTAAATCGAAGAATGAGGGGAAGATGCACGCGTGCGGGCACGATGGGCACGTGACGATGCTGTTAGGCGCGGCAAAATTGATTAAGAAAGTTCTCGAGAGCGGCGAAGAGATTCTACCGGACGAGGCGAGGCGAGGGAAGGTTGTGTATTTGTTGTTTCAACCGGCGGAGGAAGGCGGCGCGGGCGCGAAGAAAATGTTAGAGTCGAAGACCATGCGAGATATGAAGATACGACCGAGTACCGCGTTCGCTTTGCATAACTGGCCGTACGCGGAAACGCCGAGTGGTTCGTTTGGAACGAGAGGAGGAACGATAATGGCAGGCGCGGGGACGTTTGAGATTACGGTGACCGGGAGAGGCGGACACGCCGCCGTGCCGCATAAAAATGTCGACGCGGTTGTTTGCGGGGCGAAAATTGTGACGGATGTGCAAACTATTGTCAGTCGGAAAACGAGCGCGCTAGATTCGGTGGTGGTTACCATATCGACGTTTCACGCCGGGACGGTGAGCAACGTCATGCCTGACGAGGCCAAATTGACCGGTACGTTGAGATCGTTGCAGCCGGAGACATTTCGATGGGCTATGGATGAACTGTCGAGAGTAGCTAACGCAGTTGGATTGGCGAACGGGTGCGAAGTGGAGGTGAGTTTCGCAAGTAGAGAAGTGTACCCACCGACGGTGAACGATGCGAAAGCGGCGGAGTTTGCGAAACGAGTGGCGAGAGAAATATTCGGGAAGGAGGAAGGTAAAGTGTTGGACGTGGCTCCAGTGATGCCGGCGGAGGACTTTTCGTTTTTCGCGAACGAGTATCCAAGCGTGATGAATTGGATTGGTAGTTATAATCTAGATATAGGAGCGGTGCATCCGTTACACTCGGCGAAGTTCATTTTGGACGAGTCGATTTTGAAAAACGGCGCCGCCGCGCACGCCGGGTACGCGCTCGGGTTTTTGGCTCTAAATTCGACAAAGTTTTAACTAATTAGTTGCTGCTTCTACATTTACTACTACATTTACTGCTATAATTACGGTTGCTTGTTGAACTCGAGCCGGAAGAGTAACGCGTCTACTTTATCGTGCAAAGCGACATCCGAGACCCCTAAAATCTCGCTTCGCAATGCCGAGCAGAGAAGTGCGGTGCACTCTTGCGCGCGAGACAAGACGTGTTCGGTCTTCGTAACCAGATGTTCGTTCGCATACAATTTTTGTTCATCGCTCGTTTCTTCCTCAATTTCTTTATCGTTAATATCTCTGTATTCTCGACTGAGAAGTTCCAACGTAAAGGCTAAATTTGAAATCTCCGCCACTGCTTTCTCGACGTCGCTCGCGTCTTTCTTCTTTTTCCTAACCATACTCCCATCTTTCACGAAAAGTTCGCGCGATACGCTCACAATGAATTCTCTGTGTGCCTTGGTCGCTTTCTCGAAGTCAACGGCAGTGCCGTCTCCTGCACTCGACGTCATGGATTGCGCGAACGACGACCATCGGTGAGCGATGACGTCCTCGCTCGCGTACTGTTCCCAGTTTCGTAATGCAAAATCAATCGCCGTTCGCGAGCGAAGAATAACGCCGTTTGCGTCGGTTTCAAAACCAGTACCGGTATTGTTGCTCATTTGTAAAGCCGTCACACTCGATCGATTGTGTCGGCTGATATTCTGCCAAACTCGGGACAACGCGGATCTCGCTCGACGCAATCGAAACAAAGACTTGAAAATCGTACCGTATTTCTCGAGCGCAAAGTCCGTTACGAGTAAACCTACGGGCCATGTCCTCTCGTAGGACATGTAGACATCGTCAAATCCATCGCACGAACTCACAGCATTTGTTTCCGAAAAATATTTTTTGTCGCCTCGTTTAAGTGAAAATCGTTCGCTCGCGCCGTCGTACTTGTTATCGGCGACGGCATCTTCCCACGCCGATTCAATGCGTTTCTTCGCTGATTTCATACCACTCCTTTCGCTCCCGGGTACGATAAAGATTGAATCTTCGTCGTCCAAAAGCGAGGAAAAGATGTCACCTCTTTGTAACAGAAAGAAGTTTCGCAAAGACGCGAACGTTTCCGTTACGAACGACGACGAGGCGGATTTGTCGTTCACGTCGTAGGTTTCTGAATCGATGACTTCGCCGAGTTTCTTGGAAACTCTTCGTTTCGCTTTGTTCACGACAACAGCGAGAGAGGTAAAATCGTCGAAATCGTCCTCGCCGTCGTTTATTGCGGCTTCATTCTTCTCTGTGTTTTTGGATTCATCATCACGAATACCTAACACGAGCGATTCAATCTCCTTCCCGGTTTCTCTCGCGTGTTCCTCTAGGAAAGCATCGATGTCTGCTTTTTTCGCGTTCGTCTCCTTAATGCTCCCAAACTTCTTACGTCTTCGCAATTCGAGCGCTCTTCGATGTAACCGTAACGCTCTCACGCACCTCCCTACGAAATGTACCGCCTCGGCGTCGCTCGCGGACATGCGTTTCGGTGTTTGCTCGATTTTGACCGCGAAAGCGTCGCGCCAAGCCGAAGCGCCGCCATCGGTTGGTAATATTTTCGCATTCTCCAAGTAATCGTCGTCTTGAAAGTACCTGATTTGATATTCTTCGTCTGCGTTCCTCATCATCGAGTCTTCTTTTTCATCATCATCATCATATTTTTCTTCTTCTTCGTTCATTTCGAGCCTCTCCAGCCTTTGCGTCATCACGTCTTCCTCTCTCACGGCGCCGATAAAAAACGACCCTTTATTGTTTACTTCCCGTCGTCGTCGTCCACCAAAATCCCTCCGAATCTGCTGCTCCTCTGCCACTGTCCCAAACGCCAGCCACACGAAACAGTGCCCATAAAACGCTCGCATCGCAAACCTCCTCAAAATTCTCAACGCTCGCTTCGTCTCGAAACTCCCGCACTGGCGATACCGAAACGCGAGTTCGTCCAAAAGTTTCGCGCCGTAAAATCCATCCTCTTCTTCCTCCTCGATTATCTTCTTCAACGCATCCATCGTACCTATAACAGAAACTGTAAACTCGCCTAAAAATTCCTCGATCGCGTTCGCGTTCGGTTCGATTTGGCCTTTCAGTATTTTCTGCTCCAACAGGAGCAACCGCTCCTCGTACGGTTGTAACACCGCTTGGTCTATGCCGGAGAGTAATCCGCGCCGGTACGCGCACAAATGATGCTCCGACTGAATACTCACACCGTTAGTATCATCATCACTACTTCTCATCCTTCTTTTCGCATCCTCTCGTTCTGCGAACTCTTTCAAAACCTTCACCGCAAACGCGAGTGGTAAGAGTCGTTTTTCCACCAAATCTCTCTCAAATGGCAGAACGATGTCCATTTCCATCGCTCTCGAGCTGATGATAAACCGGTCCGGCGTTGTGGGTGATGTGTAGGACTCGTGGACGATGATATCGCCCGGAATTCCCGAAAGAGCGAGTAGTAAGTCTGATATCATTGATGTTTACTTGGCTTTGAAATGGAGAGATTTCTGTTGACTTTCCCCAGTTTAAATGTTTGATTTCCCCTAAAACAAACTCTCTCTTACTCTCTCTCTCTCTCTCGAGCGTACCACTCTGAAGACAAGAAGCACACGAAGAAGCACACCGTGTGTGATGCGACAGACGACGTTATTTTTTGCCGGCGGAGGCGATGGTAAGAAGACAAAACAGAACAAGAATAAATACGAGAAATGTCCAGTTTGTGGGACGATGCACCACGTGGTGCGCTTGCAAGAACACGTGAACGAGTGTTTAGACGAACGCGCAAAGCGAGAAGAAAAGGAAGAAAAAGAAGAACGAGAACACTCCGTAATAACAGATGCAGAGAAGACTGAGACTTTGGCGAGCAAAAACTACCGGAAAAGGAAGGCTTTTGAGGAGAAGGAGGAAATGCCTTCAATACCTATTCCTACTATTCCTACTGCTAAGAATAACGACGCGTTCTTGAAAATCAAGCGAGGCTCGATTGAAATGTCCAAAATCTCGTCGCCGTCGCACATATCTGGGCACAAAGTGATTGAGAATTTCATAACCGAGGAAGAAGAGACAGAGTTATTGCGAGCGGTGTACGACATGTCGGAGCAGACGTGGAACGATCGAAACGCGAGCGGGAACGGACGGCACAACGGGAAGTCTTGGGGGGTGAACGCGGACAGGGCGCGGAGGAAAGTGTTCAAAGCGAAGAGGGAAATGCCGGAGGCGTTTCAGAGGATTGTTTTGGAAAAGTTACGCGCGAATGAGTACGGGTACAAAGGTTTGCGAGAATTCGGGTTCGCGTGCAACGAGTGCAACGCGATTGAATATGTGCGAGAGAAAGGACACGAGTTGAGACCGCACGTGGACGACCGGATTTTATCGAGCGATATTATCATCAATTTAAGCATGGTAGGAACGTGCATAATGCGATACAGAATGAATAAGAATCAAGGGATTGAGATTGCAAAGAAGTTACCGAGGTTTTCGTTACAGATCCAAGGCGGACGATGTAGATTCGAATGGGAACACGGCATTCGGAACGAGGATTTAATCGACGGGAAGCGAGTTTCGTTGACGTTCAGGTGTAGCGGGAGAGGAAATGGGAAGGACGGCGTGTATAAAGACGTGGTGTTTGAAGAGCCACCGAGAGGATACGTGAACGATTTAGAAGGCAGAGATAGAAGATAGGTAGTTTTGTATTTTTAGTTTTTAGTTTGGTACAGCTTTGCGTGTGCATTTCACGCGTGCGCGATGGCGTTTCGAAACAATTCCAATCGCCTCTCGCGTCCGTGGTGACAAAACGATAACACCGATCCCGGGCGTAACGTTCGTATGGCTTTTCCTGAACACTTCACCGGCTTTGCGTTTTCTTCCGCATCATAGAGAAAAAAGATGCCCTCGACCGCTTGGACTCGCAAATCGCAACACGTCTTGGCTAATTTCGTCACTTCTTTCGTCTTCGCGTCTTCCAGCGTAAACTTCAAAACGACCTCTTTGCTCTCTTTAAACGGTATGAAAATCCCGTCGTTTTTCTCGATGATTTCATTCACACTTATCGCATCTTCTGGTTCGTACTGTTCGGAGGAGGGCGAACATGCGGATTTCACCACCCTCGCCGGCTCGCCGAGCGTCCAATCGACGTACGCTTTGGTGGTGGTGGTGAGATGCGCTTTTTGTCGTCGTCGACTATGAGTACTACGCAGCGCGTTACCATAAAATGTGCTTGCGTTCGATACAACCTGCATGTTTTCAACGAAAACTGTGTTTCCTGTGCGCGTCTGTGTGTGTGTTTTTTTGTGTGTGTAAAAAATACTGTGTGAGCGAGCGGATCAAAGAAAAAAAAGTATCGCGGATGTAGGTTCTTAGGCTCAGAGCACTTGCTATGATCAAATACGCCGTGAAGCTTCAGATAAATCTTGATAAATTTTGTGGTCATCATCGCCTTTGAATCCGCGCAGAAGCAACGAACGTTGCGCACGAGAGAATGCGAAACGAAGGTAAAAAAAACGAGCGACGTTCGACTCCTCCCTCTTTCGGCATACTTCTTCTTCCACGACAGATAGGCTCAGAACATGTTCTTCATCACAAACTCCCGTCAAAACAAACAAAAAGAAAGAAAGACGGGTTTCAGTTCAATGTTTGGATATATTGGTCATCATCGCCTTCACGAAGCAGAAGAAGAAGAAGCAGCACTCGAAAGACTTTCTCTCTTTTTCTTTCTCTCTCTCTCTGTTGGGAAAAAATACACTCTCCAAGAAGGCACATTTTGTGCAGTGTACATCACAGCGTTCAGCAAACTGACAACGTTGTATAATCATCGTCAGCATCATCTCCTTCCATCAAAAGGGAGAGAGAGAGAGAGAGATCTCGGATCTCTCTCTCGCGCGCACAACGCGCGAGAGCAGCTCAAGCGCGCCTGGGAGAGATACAAAACAAAAAAACCTCTCTCTTCTTCGTATTCGTATCTAAAACTGACTCATAGTATTATTCGTTGAAATCAAAGCCGCCGCACGGCTCATAAAAAGGCAAATTCATAGCTTTAATAATCATCGTCAGTCGAAGAGTACTCCTCCCTTCCACTCCTTTTACTCGCAAGCGCAGCAATACTACCGTAAGAGCGCGACCACAAAACACTCTTTCGCCTTCGTATTCGAGTATTTTTAACAACAACACAAAAACACACCTGTGTCTGAGATGAAAAAAAAAATGAAGAGGCAAAAAAAAGAGAGAAGCCAAAAAAGAGCAAAAATTCTCCTCAAATTTTTTGTTCCTTTTTTTGCTCCCTTGAACACACAAACTGTCACATTTACATATTAGTATATTATATATATATCGTCTCGCATTAAGAACAGAACGAGAAGGAAAAGAAGAAGGCAAAGAAGAGATGGCATCGGTGGTCGCCGCGGCGACGTTGACCACGCTCGCGTCTTTGTTCTACGCGAGTAATAGTAGTAATAGTAGTACTAACAACAATTCGCGTAATAACTCGTTCGCGGTGCAAAATGCACCGAGCGGGGTGCCGCCCAATGATAATAAAGAGAACGATGCAGATGATGACGATTGGCAACTCTCGGAACAACCGAGAACGTACGGAGAAACTGCCTCGCGATTGGCGAAAATCGTTCGCATCGGGTGGACGGACGCTTTATCCATCTTGAAGATTTGGAGGGTCGACCACTTACTCGCCATTCGACAGTTGGCGAACCGAGACTGCCAAGACGAAATCGCCGACGCGGTGATCAACATTGGAAAAGGGAAACGAATCACGACGGGAACGTTTCGAGAAAACATCACGGAACACGAAAGTCTCGTCGCAAACGGGGAACGGTGGGACGAACGGTTGTTAAGGATACGGTTGGCGTTGAAGTATAACAAACTTTTAAGGCGCGCGAGAGATTTCGAAACCATTCGAGGGAGAGTGGACGACTCGTACCAGAAGATTTTGCTCCATCAGATTAAACCGTCGACGTTTAAACCGGCGTTTGTTTTGTTTAAGGATGAAAACGTTAAATCGTTGTTACTGGTGATTCGTGGGACGCATTCGATACGGGATTCGTTGACGGCGTTGACGGCGCATTCGAGTCCGCACCACGCGTTGAGACCGGACGGATCCGGCGACGTCGTCGTCGGGTACGCGCACGCCGGTTTTTTAGCCAACGCGAGGTGGTTGATGAAAAACGCGACGGACGAGTTGAGAAAAGCAAGAGAAATGAACCCAAATTACGATTTTATGGTGGTTGGTCATTCCTTGGGTGGCGGCGTCGGCGTTCTTTTAGCGCAAATGCTCAGAGACGCGCAGCCGGAACATTTTTCAGACGTGCGAGTGATTGCGTTCGGGTGTCCGTCCATGCTTTCGGAAGATTTAGCCGCGAATTGCGCCCCGTGGACGACAACGCTGATCAATCGAGGCGATGTCGTGCCTTTGTTGTCCTATTCGCGTGCGGAGGATATGCGCGAGCAGATTGTGAAGACGAGCGTAGAACAAAAGGTATTGCAACGTTTTTTGCAAACAGGCCGGCGAGTCGAAGGGGACGCGGAACTTGGCGGGCTAGGGATCATGGGCGATGAAGCAGCTGGAACGTTAGCGGCGACGTTTACGGATAAAGACGCAGCGAAAAGAGTTTTAGCGACCGCACCGAAAGTGTGCGGCGTGCCCATACCGTGCGTCGGTCCTCGATCGCCAGAGAAGAAGACTTTCGCTTCGCCGGACAACGAGTGGAACGAGGCGCCGCCGCCGCAAGACGTCGCGGTGCTTCCATCTCCTAAGATTTCTGCTGGTAGTAATGGTGGTGTGGCTGCTCCACCGTTAGCGGCCACGATTGCGTCTCAAAGTCGCAACTTATTAGCAACCACAGCGTCGGCGGCGACAAAGTCTGCGCGATCCGTCTCGTCGCGATTGGCGAGTTTATCAGTCGCCATGTTACTTCGATGCACCGCGCCGAGAAGTCAACACAAAATAAAACCGAGCGTTGCTGCATCTTCCTCGAAAGAGGAACATAAAAAGCAACAAGAATTAGAAATAGGAACGAAATCTTCCTCTCGTATGGGAGGCGTCGCGGCGCACACGCAATACGGCGTCGGAGAACTCGACGCCGCCGAGGAGGAACGCATATCGAGAGAATCAATCTCGGAGGAAATGTTGGATGCTTCAGAACCGGAAGCCACCGAGCGCGTGTTGCGTTTACAAAGCGACAGAGACATAGCGAAAGCATCAGAGGAGCTTCTAAACGCCAAAATGAAAATTTCGGGTGAAAACATCTCTCCAGAACGTCTCGAAGAAAGCGAAAAGCTCGAGCCTATGGACGATATCGAAGATCCTTCCGAAACTGCCGCGGCAATGGAAGTCGACGATGCGGAAGGCACCATCCTAGCCATCGAGTCAGAACTGAAAAAACGCGGCGAAGGAGCGAAGAACAAAGATGTTGGCAGCGGCGGCGGTACCAAGCGCAAGCGCACGTTACACGTCCCGCTCTTCCCGGCTGGCAAAATCCTCCACATGATTGACCTCGCCGCGGCGAACCGAGCCGAAGGTCTCGCCAACGAACAGCCGCTTTTACGAGAAGCCATTCCCAAAGACGCCCCACAACACTACGCCTTATATACCGACGTCAAACGAGAAGCGTACACCGCTTTATGGTTGAACAAAAACATGGTCTCCGACCACTTCATTCCGAGATACGAGAGCGCGTTGACCGACATCTGCGACCAGTTACGGTTAGACGAAAGGAAAAGGTAAATATACATTTCGCATCATGTACCATCAACACATAGACGTTGTTTTAAGTATCTACTTTTTACACTTGTACGTCTGCATAGAAAACACGCGCGCGCGTTCGCTTCTCGTTCTCTCCTTCTTCCTTTCGTTCGAGACAAACGAACCCTCAAACCTCTCCAGAAAAAAGCGAAGAATACCACGCGAGAAAGAAAAGAATAAAACACGAGTATGGGAGGCACGAACTCAAAAGCGCCTTCCTCTTCTTTGAGCGATGGCGTTCGGAACTTATCCTTCGACGAAGAGAAAACTGCAGAGAACGGTTCGAGCGAGACGAGCAGCGACGACGACGAGCGGCGACACCGTTCGAACGATTCTTCCCCGCGAAGTCGAAAACGAACGACGAATGCTACGACTCGCGGAAGTGGCGGTTCGAACGCGACTAAGAGCAGTACTCTTGCATCATCTGCGAACACTACGAACGGATCTTCGAGTGCAAAGGCGTCTGGTGCCGACCGGAGACGAAAAGATGATAACGGTTCGAACGACGAGAACAAAAAGAACAATCTGAAGATGTCTGATAACAGCGAAGATACCATCGCCTCGGGGATGAAGACGAATACGACGAGCGACAAAAACAAAGGCGCATCAAAAGGCGTTGGATTAGAAAATTTCGGGAACACGTGTTACTGCAATTCAGTGTTGCAAGCGTTGTATCACTGCCAACCGTTTAAGAAGCTCTTGTTGGAATACCACGCGACGCAAACTGATTCGGACGCCAACTTGTTACTTTCGCTCGGCGGTTTGTTCGCGGAAATGAGCAAGAAGGAGCAAAAAGCGTTGACGAGTTCGGCGAAAAGAGTTCCCGTGGTTGAACCGAAGAAGTTTGTCTCTCGGTTGAAGAAATCGAACGAGTGTTTTAACTCGTACGAGCATCAAGACGCGCACGAGTTTTTGAATTATCTCTTGAACGAGTGTTGCGAGATTTTAGAGAGGGAGAGAGACGAGGTGAAGGATAATTACGATTCGAAGAGGAATTCGAGGAGGAGTGGAAGCAGCGCGGGCAGTGTAACGCCGAGAATTTCGAGCGGTAGCGGTCGTCTGAGCGTAGATGAAGGAAGCGAAGGTAACGACGTGGATTTGAGGAACGTCGAAGAAGAGAGCAAGAGCGCCGCGAACAAGAACGGTGCGGGGAAGGACGCCGCCAACGCATCGGCCGCGCTAACTTTGTCGAATGCAGGTAGTAACACAAACATCGGTGGCATTAGCGACGCGTTAAACATGCGTAAAAAAGCATCCAGTAACAGCAAGAAAAAAGAAAAGCAAACGTGGGTCCACGAAGTCTTCCAAGGCGAAACCGTCAACGAAACCAGATGTTTGTGGTGCGAGAACGTCACGTCGCGGTCAGAATCCTTCCTCGAAATCTCCGTCGAGGTAAAGCCAAACTCTTCCATCCAACAGTGTCTGTCGGATTTCTCTGCCAGCGAACTTCTCGGCGGCGAAGATAAGTTCCAATGCGATTCGTGTTCGGGCTTACACGAAGCGCACAAACGACTTCTCATCCGCACCGCGCCTTCCGTCTTAGCGCTCCACCTGAAACGTTTCAAATACGTCGAATCCGTCGGACGAATGCAAAAACTTAACCACCGAGTCGCATTTTCGCGCGAGCTGAAACTTCCCAACCTCTCCGCCGACTCCACCTCCTCCGACGACCTCTACTGTCTCTTTGCCGTCGTCGTCCACATCGGCAGCGGCCCGAACCACGGCCACTACGTCTGCTTCGCTCGAACCTCTGGCTACAAAGCCAGCGGAGGTGGTGCCAGCGAACGGTGGGTCATGTTCGACGACGAAACCGTTCAGGACATGAACACGGAAGACTTAGAATCCGTTTTCGGAAGTAAAGGTGTCGTCTCGGGAGGACAAGAAGGAGATGAAGACGCAGGCGGCAGCGAACACGGGTACATTCTCTTCTACCAAAAAGTCGCCCCCGACGGCGAAGACGAGGAAGAAACCTTCTTGGAAGAGGAAGCGTTTTTAGCTTAAGAACACCTTTATTATTAGATGACATATATGTGACGACGACGATGATGATTACGATGATGACTTTAGAGCGTTTACTGTGTATATACCAACACCGGTTAAATTTTGTACCATCGAGCACTTCTGACATTTTCACTCGATTTCCCACACAAAAAACAAATAAGGGAGAAGAAATATGAGCGGCGACGATGAAAACGACACCAACGAAGAGGAGAACAAAACCATCGTCAAAAACGCCCCGTCGTCTTTACCTTCGTCGGCAGATGATCCTCTTTTTCGCGAGGACGACGTAAACGACGACGATAATGAAAACACGGAAGATGAAACCGAGGAGGAGAAACGCGTCGAATTGGACAGACGGACGAATGCTTCGTCGATTACTATTCACGCAACACGAACAACGGGCGAGGATGATTACGAAGAAGAGGCAACGAAGACGTTTAAGAAGCGGGAGGAGGATAAAGTCGTCGTTGTTCAAAAGAACGAGAAAGAAAAAGAAGAAGAAGAGGACGACGAGATGATGATGATGATGATGCAAAGGCAGAATGCAGAAGGAAAAGGGATGAATACGAACGAAGACGAGGAGGAGACAGTTCCGGATTTTTACAAAAACCAAGAGGAGAAAACGAAAGTTGCAGTCGTCTCAACGGTAGGAAACATCTTGAAAGAGTACGAGAAACAGTCGGCAGACGTTCGAAAAGCGTTGGAGTTTACCAGGAAGAGAGGGTTCGGCGGCGCGTCGTCGACGAAGAGAGGGAGGAAGCGCTCGTTGGAGGAAGTGACGGAGGAGGAGGACGAAGACGAAGACGACACGGATTCCGACGCGGATGTCGACGAGGAAATTTTGTTTTTGAAGGAGATGTTGGCGAAGAAGATGCGCGGTCGCGAGAGTAATGCGGAGAATACGACGAGTAATAATAATCCGTTCAATATTCCAACCTCCGAAGAAATCATGAGAGCGGTGGATGCGAGATTAGGTGAAATGAACGGCGGTGCTGGCGGGAACGCGGAGAATAAGTGGGCGTTTACCGCGAGCGCGGCGGCGGCGACTGAAATATTTGCTGCCAAGAAAATGCAAAAAGCGAAAGATGCGTTTGAGAATGCCAATAGGAAAGCGAAGATTGCGGCGGAGAAGTTGCAACGCGCCGAGAAGCTGTTACGAGTCGCTTCGGTGTTAGAGACGAGACAGAAACCAAACGGAGAGGAACTGAAGGTGAGCAAGATAGGAGTAAGAGAGCAACGGCGCGCGCTAAAGCAAAAGATGAGAAAAGAGTTTAGTTTGGATGCGAATCGTAATGGACAACGCGATAACGGTACCGATACCGCATCGAGTTCAGAGGATGAGGACGAGGATGAAGACGAGAAGGACTTACTTCAATCCAACGTCACCGCCGCGGAAGGTGAAGTCGACGCAGACATGCAAGATGAAACAAAAAAGAAAAAGAACAAAAAGAAAAATATACCACCACACCAACTTCGCGATACGAAGAAGATTAAAGAAGCACCTGAACCTGCTTCGGAGTATATTCAAAAAGTTGTTTGGTCTTCTGTGGACGCCTGCCACGTGTGCAACGAACAGCTCATGGATTACTGGGACGTCAACGACCAAATTTTATTGTGCGATGGGTGCGACGTGCAAGTGCACAAGAGCTGTTACGGCATCCAAAAGATTCCAGACGGCGAGTGGTTGTGCGCGGGGTGCGAGGATGGCGTGTCTAATCTCATCGAAAACGGACGGGGTATGTGCGCTTTATGCCCGACGCCGAAAGGCGCGTTAGCGAGGATCAAGCCGAAATCAAAATTTTCAACTAACTGGCGCGCGCCTGGGTATCACGCGCACGTTGTTTGTGCGCTAACATTACCCGAAATTTCGTTCTCTAAAGCAGTAGACAACGATAAAAAAGCGTTGGAATCTGGATCTTCCGTTTTGCGCATAGACGCCTCGAAGCTTACAAGCTCGCGGATGACGTTGAAGTGTGAAATTTGCGAAGAAGAAGGCGCTTGTACACAATGCGCGATGAAGAAATGTTACAAGGCGTTTCACCCGCTCTGTGCGAGAGGGTCGAAGAACGCGTGGCTTCGCCGCGCTGGTACTGGTCAGCCGATGGTATTTTGCTCCACGCATTCGAGCGAGCGATGGTTGCAGAAGCGACGCGAAACATGTTCGTTGCCAATAGAGTCAGCGTTGAACGACGCGTATTTGACCGGCGGATCCGTTTTCTGGGGCATACAGAACGCTGCAGTTAGTCAGTCGACGCAATTGTTTGCGAATGCGAACGGTGCAACGACGACAACAGAAACCACTACAGATTTAGCAAATGGAAGGCACGAGAAAGCGTTGGTAAATACGGGTGACGGAAGTATGCGAGTGCTAACTTCCATAAACGCTGCGTCGCACAGCGCAGATGATCAATTGCAACAAGAAAACAAAGTTACATCAGCGATGCAAAAACCCGTGAAGGCCTTCATAGAGAAACCAAAGAAAGGGAAGCGCACAAATTTAGAAAACATAACGAAAGGAACGTCAGAAAATATAGTCCCGAATGCAAAATCTTCCATCGGGCGCGCGATAATTATCTTGCGCAGTTTGAATCCAAAGTGCATGGTTTTGTTTCCACAAGCATTCGTGGACGAAAACGTGAAGAGCGATGCTTCGATTGATTCCGTTTGTTCCGTACTTAAACGCACGTTTTCAGCGTTTGAGGTTCCTGGTTCTCAGAAATATAGTGAACCATGGAAAGTGTTAACGGTAGCTCAAAGAGTAATAGCCAGAGATATCGTCTCGCGGCACAAATTCCTCGGTCTCGCGTTTGCTGTGCTTAGATTACCTTCTGGATTTGGTAAGCGGCTGACGACAATTACTGCCATGGCTATTCAATCTGAAAAACCGCACGTTATTGTATGCGACAGTAGATTTGACGCTTTGAATTGGATCGCCGATCTAGTCAAGTTTTGTCCTAAACTCAGGCAAGTGTCCATCTTGAACGCAAATGATGCAAAAAATTCGCTGAAAGGTGCGGCGATTCAAAAGTCCTCGTTTGATGTTTTGGTTATCACAACAGAAATTATGTTTAACGTGGTATTGAAGCACGGCACCGCGCTAAACGCAGACGGGACTCCGGTGCCTGCGACGTATGCCGCGTTAAGTCCGGGAACGTTACTTCGACCGTTCTCGAGCGCAAATTTCGACGGCGTGGATGGTTTTCGAAAATGGGTTGCACACTTCGACGATGCGGCCAGTAAAATCCGGTTAAAAACGAAGCGCGTACTCTTGATGCCGAATGATGAGGACAAGTTCGAGAACAAAGGCGAAGAGTTTCGCAAGGTATTTCGCACGGTACACGCGAGGTGCGGCGAAGTCTACGCCAAAGCGTCCGCCACAAGTGTATGGGCACTCAAGCCTCAACCGCCAAACTTTGAAGAAATGGATATACGTTTCACGTCAGAACTGCCGTCGCCTGAAGAAGAGCCGAAAATCGATGATGTTACGGATACGAAAGCGCGCGAAATGCTCACCACCCACTCCGAGGAGGATTCGTTTCTTCAAAACAAATTAGTTGAACCTTCTCATGTCTTCGAACAGTGGGAACCTGCGGTAAATAACACCACAGAGAGCGAACTAAACATTGCCGATCGCCTCAAAGAGTCCTTTTATGGCATGGAGCCGCAGAAGATCTTGAATGGAACCCAAGGAGCACTGAAATTTGCTCAAGTCATCGCGAGTCGTTCAATCGCGCGAACTCTGTTCGTGTACGATGATAAGAAAACGACTGATTTTTCAATCGCCGATTTCGCAGAGAAAGACGGGTATTCTATACTTGATCCTTTGGTGAAACCTTTCGGCGCGCGACTTGTAGATGCGGTCGAGTACAGAGACATAAAGAAACGAACTGTGGGTATAGTGAGCTTAAGTGGTTTGAAGAAAGCGTCTCGATTGACGCGCGGGACGCAAGTGTGCGTCTTGTACGAAATCGATGCGCAAGTGGTGAGAGATGTCGTCTATCCCAAGCTCGCGCCGTGCGATACGCGCGCAAAGGACGAAATTCCTCTCGTGCATCTGAAAAGCACTTCGAATGTAGACGAAGCAGCGTTGAAAACGCTCGAGGATACAGAGGAGGCAATGGCGGAATTTGCGAAAAGCATTCTCAGCGAGTGCTCTCCAGAAGTTCAGTTTTTATCGTCTGCGAGTGTTGTTGTGGACAATGACAATGATGCGACTGCGAGATTTAATCGCCCAACGAGCGATGCTTCTACCCCGTTTCCGACGGAAAATCACGACGTGTTCTGTTTCGGCTGTAAATCGAGCAAAGAGGGTGGATGTAAGGCTATCCCGCCGGCGTGGCTTACTCCAGAAGTCGCATCGATCTGGTTACAATGTTCAAAATGTCCGCACGCCGGTAGTGCTGGCTGTGCTCGCGTTCTCACCGCGCCGAATCCAGCGGAACCGTGGTTGTGTCCTTCGCACAAGTGCGCAGTGTGCGGCGATCTCTGCGGTCACACAGAGAAGACCACCTTACGATGCGTCGAGTGCGGGTTCGCGTATTGCGACACGTGCTCTTCAGGCGCCGAATTCGAAAAAGCGCACAAGAATGAGTGGGTGGAAAAGTACGGCTTTGTATTACCGTCGCATTCGGAGTACGTAAAGTGCGGCGTGTGTTGCGTGGCGGCGAAAGCTCCAACCGCGGTTGTGAAGAAACGCAAATCAAACGCGAACGCGGCAACAGCGACTTTAGTCTTGTAATGAATTCAACCGTGCGAAAAATTCTAAACACAGAATGTTAAACAACTATGTACACGTATCTATTAAAAATTTCGCATCTTTGGCACGTCGCCGTTATCATCTAAAATACCCAATCTAACAATGGCCGCTTTTACTCGACCTTCGCTATTCAACGTCCCAAACGGGGATTCGGATTCGCTCGGTAAACGTTTCGCTACTGTCAGTGGAGGTCTCGGTTCGTCATCATTTTCTTCTCCATCTTCACTCTCTTCGAAGGAGAAATACTGTTGTTGTTTTTCTCGTTGTTGTTGCTGTTGATGCTTTTGTTGGAAGCCAAACGCCTTCTCTCTCATCCTCGCTTTCTCGTACATCTCTACCTTCTCCTTTAACTTTCGTATCTCAATCGCGTACGTCTCCGCAATCACCGCTAACGTTTGCTGCTCCTTCTGCTCCTCGCTCCTTATCTCGTCTCTCAGCACTTGCGGATTGTTCGACGACTTCTTCATCTGTGCCGTCTCGTCTCGCAACTTGGTCAAAACGTCCTCTCTTTCCCGCTCGCGTATTTTCAGCGATAAAACTTGCCTCTCTAAACTCTCGTTCATCGTTTTCACCGCTGCCAACTCCGATTCCAATTTTCGTTCCCGAATCTCCATCTTCTCGCGTTCCGGAAATTGCTTTCCTTTCGTCTTCTCCTCCTCCATTTTGAGGCGAAACTGCTTCTCTTTTTTCTCAAATTCTCGTTCCAAGTGTTCGTTCATTTCCAACAGCTCTTCGCACCTATCCTCGGCTTTAAAGAGTAACTCTTTCAGTCGTCTCCGTTCGTCCTCGCTCGTTTCCATCGCTTTCTTGTGCGTCTTTATGATTTTCGTGAGAAATGAATTCGACGCGTCGTACGGGTTTTCGTCTCGCGACCAATCGCTCTCGAAACTGCGCTCGCTCTCTGATTCTTCTTCCAATTCTTCTGCTCCTTTACTGCTCATGCTGCTGCTAAAATCATTCGTTCGGTCTTTCAAAGAGACCGACGATACAGTCTTCTTCGTCCTCGTCGTCTTCTTCGTCGTCATCGGATATATATAATACGTGTGATAGATAGTTTAAGCGTCTCAATGTGCGAGGAATGCTCTGTGGGATTTTGAATTTTTTGAAGCATTTCGCTCGTATTTTTACAACTACTCTACTGTAGAGTATTTTCAGCAGCGGCTGCGGCGCGTGTGTTACTCGCGTCTATGTCTCTCTCTTTCTGTTATTATACAACTTTAGAAACGCGATTGTTATTATGAAACTGGTGGCACGTGCAACTTTCCATCTTCGTATCGCCAACCGCGTGGGAGAGGACAGTTGTTGTCGAGGAGGTATTGTAAACACTCGGTGTGGTTGTTCGCGTGCGCTTTTTCTACGGCCAAATAGTTCCACGGCGCTTTGGCGGTTTCGCGCAAGTACTTCAAACATTCTAATTGACCGTTATATGCCGCCCACATACACGCACTTTTGTCATATTTATCATATTTACGCTCGACAAGATATTCGAGTATGTGGAGATGACCATTTGCCCCAGCGGCAGTTTCCGAATCCCAAGGCGCTTTGGCTTCTTCGTGTAAGTATTTGAGTACCTCAAGATCACCGTTTTGGGCAGCACGTGTACACGCCCACGTATTGATAGGACACTCATTTGCCACGCAATACTTTACCATTTCCAGATTACCTTGATATGCGGCCGTTCTAATCGTCCATTCATCCCACTCACACTTTTTCTCCTCTCGTGCCCACTTGAGCAACTCGAGTTTATTCGTTTTAGCTACTTCACGGCAGAAATATGGTTCGTCCATCTCTTTTCCCAGAAAACCCCTACCACCCCACGGATAATGCTCCCACGCAACTTCCAAAGTCGATATCGACGACATCTCTTCGACCTTAAACCTCTTCTTCAAATCACTCGCACGAGAGGATCTCTTAATCAACTTTCTCGTCTCTGTATTCACCTCGTACAAGAATTTGATATCAGTCGCATTCAATCTCGGAAGAATGTGTTTGAAACAAATATCGTCGTTATTCACGATCAAATCCCACACATCTCTCTCCCCGATCCGCCTTTTCTGCGCTCTCGTCCTCACTCCAGAAGACATGACGTTTGTCTCGCGACACCAGCTTCTCCTCGCCCTCTTCTTCTTTCTCTCGTCTTCTTAAAATGTTAGTAAACACGATGATGATTTGTTTTTCGTCAAAGAAGAAAAAGTGGCGTTTTGGAGAAAAACTTTCCCGAAAAGCACACTCACGCGTCACAAAATCAATGACAA
>ENA-OWPI01000023-OWPI01000023.1-marine-metagenome-genome-assembly--contig:-NODE-23-length-205189-cov-7.124064_pt1 | contig 205189 bp, 167 predicted proteins | sample MGYA00238138_ERZ651775 | MGnify/ENA primary metagenome ERZ651775 (study PRJEB26906, sample SAMN06265043) | marine metagenome | isolation source: Helgoland LTER site | place: Germany:Helgoland, sampling... | reverse complement strand
TCGGGGTGTAGCGTAGCCCGGTCATCGCGCCTCGTTTGGGACGAGGAGGTCGCAGGTTCGAATCCTGCCACCCCGACTAGGGGATGAGAAATCATCCCCTTTTTTATTCAACTTTTCTGGGCTCGTAGCTCAGCTGGATAGAGCACCTCCCTTCTAAGGAGGCGGTCTCAGGTTCGAATCCTGACGGGCTCACAATAAATAAACCCTGTAGAACTATTGTTTTATGGGGTTTTTCATTTATATCCAGTTTCATTTACATCGGTTACATCCTCTAAAAGAGGATGTCATTAACTATCAAAATACACCTGGTGGGGTGTACAAAGGTGTGCACATTTATTCATAAGAATGGTTCAACCCATTTCTATCATGGCAACAATCATAATAAATTCTTAGGTGTTCAGAGGTTTTACAATTAGTTAATCATAAAAGCATGCTATTTGCATCTGTCGGATATTGGGAAGATGAGGATAACATTTGGTATGGAGGTTATAACAACAATATTGGTTGGGAGCAAATAAATCGGTTGGATACATTTTTGGTGCCAAATGTAAAATAAGCTTGTCACTTTTTTTTTAATTAAGTTAGTTTTTGTTTAAACAAATATTTAAAAATTAAACTAATTGTTGCGTAATTCGTAAATTTGTAGAGTCAAACCAAGTATTTGACACTATTTTATGAAAAATGTTTTCAATTTCTCAATCGTTGCTAGCTTCATTGGACTATGGATTACCACAAATGTTCCAGAGAGTTTTGAACTTATCTTGGGATTTATTTTAATTTTTACTTTTGGGATGGTTCATGGGTCGAATGATTTATTAATAGTTAACAAACTTTTAATAAATACTAAACACTATTCAAAATTCACACTACTGACAGCTTACTTGTTTGTGGTGTCATTTGCTATTTTGATTTTTTATTGGGCGCCTGCCTTAGCAATGATTCTCTTTATGTTATTTAGTGCTTACCATTTTGGAGAGCAACATTGGGAACATCGTTTTTCTAAATTAAACTCCTTTCGTAAATCAATATTCTATTTTTCATACGGAATGTTTATATTGTATTTATTGTTTGCTTTTAACGATTCAGACGTGAAATCGATCGTGTTTGAAATTACTAGTTACGAGATTACTCATTTATATAGTCAAATCGTTCTCATCGTTTTAGGAATTAGTATCGGAATTGTTTTGATAACAGAATTTCTTACTAAATGTCTAACTATAGAGGCAATCCTTAAAGAGCTATTCACCTTGGTAGTTTTAAGCATGATTTTTTCGTCCTCGTCGCTTATATGGGGCTTTGCTATTTACTTCATCCTTTGGCATAGTATTCCTTCATTATTAGAACAAATTAAATTTATATATGGAGATTTCAAAACAGTCTCAGCTTATAAATATTGCAAAGCAGCACTCCCCTATTGGTCTATTTCGTTGGTTGGAATGGTAATTTTATATGCGATTTTCAGTAGTGAAAAACAGTTCTATTCGCTCTTCTTTGCATTCATTGCAGCGGTCACATTTCCGCACGCAATTGTAATGGTGAAAATGTTTTCCAAAAAAAAAGCAGAACCATAAATTGATTGTACTTTTCAGTATTAAATTAGTGACAATAGAATAATAACTAACTTCAACAATGGGTATAGTTCATAGCAGCTTTTAGCACGCTAGGTTCAATACCCGAGACGTTGTGAGTTATACAAAAAAGTTAGTGCAAATTATGAAATTTAGGATTTTATAGAAGTATAAATGAATTCTATTTTTGCTGTTATATAACCTTAATTTAATGAACAATCATGCGAACATTCTTTACTTATCGACTATAAAAACTGAAGAATTGGACTTATTTAACACAGACTCAAAATCGAACCTATTACCATATGATGGAGAAGTAATCTATTATAGCTACATAATTAATACAGAAAAATCTCAATATTATTACGACAAATTGTTAGCTAGTATTCAATGGCAGAATGACAAAGCCATAATTTTTGGGAAACTAATAATCACAAAAAGAAAAGTAGCTTGGTATGGCGACAAGTCATTTGAATACACTTATTCAAAAACAACAAAATCTGCCTTACCTTGGACTAAAGAACTTTTAGAACTCAAAGAAATAATTGAAAATAAAACAGGAGAAAAATTCAACTCTTGTTTGCTTAATTTATATCATAATGGAGACGAAGGAATGGCTTGGCATAGTGATGACGAAAAAGATTTAAAAAAAAACGGAGCAATTGGTTCGTTAAGTTTTGGAACAGAACGTAAATTTTTATTCAAGCACAAAGAAACAAAACAAACAGTTTCCGTGTTTTTGGAAAAAGGTAGCTTATTGGTTATGAAAGGAAAGACACAAACAAACTGGATTCACCGTTTGCCACCAACGAAAAAAGTAAAAAGTCCGAGAATAAATTTAACTTTTAGAACAATCTTAACTAAACCTAATTCTTAATACCGCAAATGTTCGGTTTTATAAGCTATAATATCAATGTATTTTTGCATTAATTATTATTAATAAAATATAAATATGCAAACATTGAAAGACAAAGTATTACTAATCAGCAGCAAACAGAGGAATTGTTAAATCATGAATGAATACCTTACGATGTATAGCACTGAAAGTTGTTGGAAAAGATGTTTTAAGTCTAAAGGCTGATACACAGGGACTCTTAATATAAAATATTACGATTTGATTATTTAGTAAAAAAAAAGCCTTTCATTTCTGAAAGGCCTTTTTATTATGTAATGAATTCCTAATTACTTAGGCATAGCAACCGTGTCAATTACGTGAATTACTCCATTACTACCCATTACATCTGTAGCAATAATTTCACTAACATTTCCATTTACATCTTTTAACCAAATTTTACCATCTTTTTGCATGACAGTTAATATTTGACCATTCAAAGCTTTTAACTCTACCATACCTTTACCTTTCTTTAAAGCTGCAACAACATCAGTTGCTGTAAACTTTCCAGCCACTACATGATATGTTAAAATGTTTGATAATGCCGTTTTTTGTTCTTCTTCCAATAGTGAATTTAAAGTTTTAGCGTCAATTTTAGCAAAAGCTTCATTTGTTGGAGCAAAAACCGTAAATGGACCTTCCCCTTGCAATGCACTAACTAAGTCAGCAGCTTTCAACGCAGCTACTAAAGTTGTAAAATCTTCGTTGCCAACGGCAACATCTACTATTGTTCCTTGAGCGTTAATATTTTGATAAAAAAATACGTTCAAGATCAATGTTAAACTAAGGACTAATTTGTTCATAATATTTATTTAATTTGTTTATTAATTTAATCAAATGTAAATTAAATATTTCGATTTGTTTAATATTTTTTCACTTTTGTTAAACATAAATAGTTAAATATTTAGTAGTCAATTATTTAATTAGTAATGGTAGTAATGAAAAAGCATTAGGATATGTAAAAAAGATTAAGATTAAACCTATTATAAAAAGGCTTTTAAATTTATAGTCAATAATTTATTAGAAGAAGAAAATTGGAAAGAGGCTTTTGAATTAGCTGAAACATGCGATTGCAATTCATATCCATCATGGAAGTGTTCAAGGCTGTTTTTAGAACCTGGGTATGATTTAAGCATCTTTTTAGACACATAAAACTTTATCGAGAATTGGTTTAACGACATTGAATGGGATTCTATGAACCCCCATTTAGAGATTAATTTAATGTCCATAAATAAGTTTGAACAATTTCCTCTTGAGGTCACAATAAAGCTTCAACGTTTGTTGAGGCTTTATTTTATCTTTATCCGATATTCAATACTATTCCCGCAACGCTTGAACAGTGTTTAAAAAATTCTGATAATATCATTATTATAGTAATAAGTATCAGACTATAAATCTACATTCATTTGAAAAGAATACGTATATTGCAAAAAATCTGAAAAAGAAAATTTATTAACTGACTATAGATCACTTATGCCAAAGAAAGAAAAATTTGAGCTAGAATTTTTATTTAAAACATCTCCAAAAGTTTTAGATAACATGATAAGCACACCTAGTGGATTAAGTGAATGGTTTGCCGATGATGTTAACATCAAAGATGAGATTTACACGTTTATTTGGGACGATAGCGAAGAAGAAGCAAGATTGATTACTAAAAAACTCAATTCTAAAGTAAAATTTAAGTGGATAGAAGACGAAGACGAAGGATTAGATACTTACTTTGAAATCCGATATGAAGTAGACCCAATGACTAAAGCTGTACTTCTTACTGTTACTGACTTTGCGGAACCTGATGAAACCGAAGAAGTTCAACGATTGTGGGATTCACAAATAAATCAACTTAAACGAACGCTTGGAGCGTAAATCACAAAATAATTGAACTTTTTTCTCGTTATTTCTACAATGAAAAAATTCAAATAAACTTAGTATTGAAACGACTCTATTCTTTTAGCATTCGTTCTTTTGTCGGACCATTTTTGGTTACGTTCGCTATTTCCATGTTCATGCTTATTCTCCAATTTTTCTGGAAGTATATAGATGATTTAATGGGGAAAGGTCTAGCTGCTAGTACAATTTTAGAATTACTTTTCTACATCTCTGCAAGTTTAATTCCTTTAGCATTGCCATTGGCAATACTTCTTTCGTCTATTATGACTTTGGGTAACATGTCCGAAAACAATGAATTAACGGCTTTAAAATCTAGTGGCCTTTCACTCTACAGAATATTAAGACCATTGACTGGGGTAATTCTAATTATAGCAACTGCTACTTTCTTTTTCGCGAATTATGTAATTCCAGTTTCAACACTTAAATGGCATACATTAATTTTTGATATTCAAAATATAAAAATCGGTACAATACTAACTCCGGGGGCATATAGCGAAGCAATTGAAGGTTATGCAATAAAAATTGAATCTGGCGATGGAAACAAATTTGAAAAAATTATTATTCACGATCATACCGACCCAAAATCCATTAAAACAATTCGTGCAAAACGAGGTACAATTTACAAATCAGAAAAGAGCAATGAAATTTTCTTTGATCTTGTAGATGGGAATGTAATTGAAGAGCTTAATCCAACTGCCCCTCTATTCAATAATGATGGAAAAGTTACAAGTCCAAGAAACGACTACCCTTCTCGACGTTCTTCTTTCGAACAAGCAACCTATAAAATTAATCTCGCAGGATTTGATTTAAACAAGTCTAAAGAGGAAATGTTTCAGAACAAATATGACATGCTCAATGTTTTTCAGATCAAGAATGCGAGAGATTCAATTGATTCTAAAACAAAAGAGGTTATACAAAATTTCTTAACAAGCTTAAAAGGTAATCATCCCTATTTTCAGTCACATTCATTCATTCTAAACAGTTCAAAAGATAAAACAAAATATAACACTATAAAAGCCGATATGAACGTTACTCAACAATTGGCAATAGACACTATTGTCTCATATAGCTCCTTATCAGCAGCAAAAAAGATTATTGCAATTAATTATGCCCAAACAAAATTGCGGAATAAGAACAACCAATTGACTTCCCAAGCAAGTTACATTAAGTCATTAAAATTAGATAAAACTCGATTCATGATTGAGTTTCATCGGAAGTTTGCATTAACTTTTGCCATTATCATACTATTTTTTGTTGGCGCTCCACTTGGTGCAATTATTCGCAAAGGTGGTTTTGGAGCACCAGTCGTCATTGCTGCATTACTATTCATGGTTTATTTTGTGTTACTTACAATTGGTGATAACCTAGCCGGAGCGCATTCGGTTTCTCCTTTTGTAGGAATGTGGTTCCCCTCTCTAACATTGCTTCCATTCGCGATATTATTAATGCGCGCAGCGGCAAATGACCGTCCTGTTTTTAATATAAAGGGGCTAATTAAATTAATTAAACGTAACTAGTGAGAGTACTCTATATAACACCTAAAGCTGTTTACCCAAAAATTGATGGTGGATGTGTTGCTATGGATAATTTCTTGCAATTATTGCTTAACGAAAATATAGAAGTAAAGCATTTGACACTATCCACAGAAAAGCATAGTTTTGATATTAACCTCTATCCTAGTGCGATAAAAAAGAAAACTATTCCTGAAGCTGTAGATGTATTAACAGAAGTGACTCCCTTGAAAGGCCTAGTTAATTTGTTTAAAAAAGGTTCTTATAATGTCAATCGTTTCCATTCTCATGATATGGTTGATTTGATTACTAGGACACTAAACTCATCTCATTTTGATACTGTAATTCTGGATAGCTTGTTTTCAACTTCTTATTTAGCGACTATTCGAAATGCTTTTAATGGTAAGGTGATCTTAAGGATGCATAATATAGAAAGTGATCTTTGGGATGCTTATGCAGAGAATGAAATATCGTTTCTAAAACGTGTTTACCTCAATAAATTAGCAAAGAACATTCGAAAATATGAGTTTCAAACCGTTAATTTAGTAGATGGTATCCTCACAATAAGTAATGATGATCTGCAAGCATTAGAGAATGCTAACATTAAAGTTCCAATGATTACAATTCCTTTCTCAATATTAGTTAAGGAAGCACCCCATAGTCAATATGAGAATACAAATCTCTTCCATCTTGGGACAATGAATTGGAATCCAAACATTGAAGCTGTTAATCGTTTAGTAGAGCTATTCCCAAGAATTGTAGAAACACATCCTAATCTTGAATTGCATATTGCAGGCTCTAATTTCCCTGTAAACTATTTATCCCAAGAAGCATCTAATATCTATGCTGATGGTTTTATTGAAAACCCTGACCAATTCGCAATTGACCAAGGCATTCTTGTTTCTCCAATCATCTCAGGTTCGGGTGTTCGTATTAAGATACTAGAGATGATGTCAATAGGAATTCCAATAATCACGACGGCAATTGGTGCTCAAGGAATTAATTATTTAGAGAACAATTGTTTGCTTGTTGCGAACACGGATGAAGAAATAATTACCATGACTACTGAATTAATTAAAAATAAAAATCGGCAAAAAGAATTAGGTAAAGCAGCTATTCATTATATTACTAATAATCATAAAACTGATGATATCAGTTCTAAATTAGTTCATTTCCTTGACCAATTCTAAAGAGAAAATATTAGTTGTTGTTTCAAGATTCCCTTTTCCACTGGATAAAGGAGATAAGTTACGTGCCTATTATCAAATCAAAGAATTACAACACGAATTTGATGTCACAGTTGTTGCGTTAGCACACAAAGAGATTTGTCAGAAACAACTTCAAGCTATCCAAGAAATTTGTTCCGAATTAGTTGTCTGCAAAGTCAACATATTAAGTAAAATCTGGAACATGTTCTTAAGTATTCTCAATGGCAAACCAATACAAGTTGGATATTTTTATAATAAGCGAGCGCACAGAAAAGTTAATTCGCTTATAAAAGCAAGTAACTACAAACACCTCTTTGCTCAATTAATTCGTACAGCCGAATACATTAAAAACGTTCATCACATTCCAAAAATGCTTGATTACATGGATACTTTATCCGTTGGAATAGAACGGAGAATCGAGCAACAATCGATTATTAAACGGGGTTTCTTTAAAACCGAAGCAAAAAGACTGCGTAAATATGAACAAGGAATATTCGATTATTTCGAGCATAAAATAATAATCAGTGAACAAGACAAAAATTTAATTCAGCATCCTGAAAAATCAAAAATAGTATGCGTTCCAAATGGAATTGATACCACATTTTTTAATGCACCTCCTGTAGAAGTAGAATTCGATTTTGTCTTTGTAGGCAATATGAGCTATCCACCAAATATAGAAGCTGCTCATTACATTAGTGAGAAAATTCTACCCTACTTTAAGACGTCAAGTATCCTCATTGCTGGCGCCTCCCCAAGTTCCTCAGTTCAATCACTCGCAAAAAACAATAAATACATCACAATTACTGGATGGGTAGACGATATCAAAATTTCATATATGCAGGGTGCTATTTTTATAGCCCCAATGCAAATTGGAACCGGAATGCAAAATAAATTGTTAGAAGCTATGGCTCTGGGCATTCCATGTGTTACAACCCCGCTTGCTAACAATGCAATAGGTGCTAAAAATCAATATGAGATTATGGTTGGCGAAAATGAAAAGGAGCTAATTGAATGCATTGGGAAACTAAGGAATGACCAAGATTTTAGTAACTTAATAGGTGAAAATGGTGCGAAATTCGTTCAGAACAATTATCAATGGAAGAAAACTACAGCAATCATGATTGACTTAATTAATAATTAATTTTGCTAAAGCCTCCCCTATTCGAGTAATTCAAGTAATTTTGTAGAAAAGATTAGAAGAACAATGAAATTTAAGTTAAACAGCATAGAGGAAGCACTCGAGGACATTAAGCAAGGAAAAGTAATCATTGTTGTTGATGATGAAAATCGTGAAAACGAAGGTGATTTTTTAACCGCAGCAAGGAACATTACACCTGAAATTATCAATTTCATGGTGACTCATGGTCGTGGACTTGTTTGCATGCCAATAATTGAGGAACGTTGTGACGAGTTGGGCTTGGAAATGATGGTGAAAAATAATTCAGCAGCATATGAGACTCCTTTTACTGTTTCTGTGGATTTAATTGGACACGGCTGCACAACTGGAATTAGTGCAGAAGACCGTTCTAAAACTATTAAAGCTTTGATTGATCCTTCTATCCGCATAGAAGAAATTGGTAAACCCGGTCATATTTTCCCTCTTCGTGCTAGAAAAGGTGGAGTACTAAGAAGAGCTGGACATACCGAAGCTGCAATTGATTTATCAAGAATGGCCGGATTTGAAGCTGCTGGCGTAATTGTAGAGATTTTAAACGAGGACGGTACAATGGCTCGTTTGCCTCAACTGATTAAAATTGCTCAGAAATTTAACTTGAAGTTAATTTCAATTGAGGATTTAATTGAATACCGAATTAAAACAGAAACATCAATCGAAAAAATTATTGATGTTAAAATGCCAACAAAATACGGTGATTTTGAAATGGTACTTTATAAAAACACCAATACTGATGAAGAACATCTTGCTCTAGTTAAAGGTAAATGGAAAGAAAATGAACCTGTTCTTGTACGTGTTCATTCTTCATGCATGACTGGAGATATATTTGGTTCTTGTCGTTGCGACTGTGGCCCTCAATTACAAGAAGCAATGGAAGTAATTGATAAAGAAGGTAAAGGAGCAATTATATACATGAATCAAGAAGGTCGTGGAATTGGCTTAGCAAATAAGCTAAAAGCATACAAACTTCAAGAAGAGGGCTTTGATACATTAGAAGCCAATATTAAATTAGGATTTAAAGGAGATGAGCGAGATTATGGTATTGGTGCTCAAATCATTCGAGATTTAGGCATTTCAAAAATGAAGCTAATGTCTAATAACCCTACAAAAAGAACAGGATTGATTGGATATGGATTAGAGGTTGTTGAGAATGTTGCTTTAGAAATTGGAAGTAATGAGCACAACGAATCATATTTAAAGACGAAACGTGATAAGATGGGTCACTCTCTTAAGTTGGACAAGTAATGCTCATTTCTAAATCACTTCATAAATCATACGGAAAACTCCAAATCCTTAAAGGAATTGACCTTGAAATAAAACAAGGGGAAGTAGTTTCTATTGTAGGTCCTTCTGGAGCTGGAAAAACAACGTTACTTCAAATATTAGGAACATTAGAAAATCTCGATTCAGGCGAAGTAATGATTGATGGTGTAAACCCATTTAGTTTGTCAAAAAATCAACTGTCTGAATTTAGAAATCAATCCATTGGTTTCATCTTCCAATTCCATCAATTATTACCAGAATTTACTGCAGAAGAAAATATAATTCTACCTGCACTAATTAAAGGTGTTTCACAAAAAGATGCAAAGGCTGAAGCGAAGCGCTTGTTAGACATGTTAGGCTTAGCAAACAGAGCTCTTCACAAGCCAAATGAATTATCTGGTGGAGAACAACAAAGAATCGCCGTAGCACGATCATTGATCAACAAGCCAAAAGTAATATTCGCAGATGAACCATCAGGGAATCTAGATAGCGCTAACTCCGAAGAATTACATCAGCTATTTTTTGATTTAAGAGATGAATTCAATCAAACCTTTGTTATTGTTACACACAATGATAAGCTAGCAAAAATGACTGACAGACAGTTAGTTATGGATGATGGGTTAATTATTTAATTCAGGGATTTCGGACTTAATAATCACTATTATATCTATAAGAATGCTCTTCTCTGAACTTAAAGAATATCTTGATTTTAAATCTGTTCAATACAACACAAGAGACTTTATTGAAACTGACCCTATACAAATTCCGCATAGGTTTAATCAGAAAGAAGACATAGAAATTATCGCTTTTCTCGTTTCCACAATCGCTTGGGGAAAAAGAGCTATGATAATTAAAAGTAGTGAACGTCTACTTGATATCATGCAACACTCCCCTTTTGATTTTATTCAAAATTATGAAGAGAATTCTAATCTTGAATTTGTTCACCGCACGTTTAATGGTATAGATTTAGATTTTTTCTTTAGAAGTCTTCAAAATATTTATCAAAATGGAGGACTTGAAAAAGCCTTTAGTCTGCACCCTGAGATTGATGGAGTAAAAGGCCGGATAATGACTTTCAGAGAGTTATTTCTAGAAACAGAACACGAAAAAAGAAGTGAAAAGCACATTTCAAACCCTATGAAAAATTCTGCGACAAAAAGAATCAATATGTTCTTGCGCTGGATGGTACGCAAAGACAATAAAGGAGTAGATTTTGGAATTTGGAAAAGCATCCCATCATCAGAATTGTTTTTACCGCTTGATGTTCACACCAGTAGGATTTCTAGAGAACTAGGACTTCTCTCTCGAAAACAAGACGACTGGAAAGCACTGGAAGAATTAATGCAAAAGCTTAGAGAAATGGATGCAAACGATCCTGTTAAATATGACTTTGCATTGTTCGGTATAGGTGTTTTTGAATAAAAAGAGCAAATTGGTCATAGAAAAATGAGAAAATGCTATATTTGAAGCATGGCGTTTTTGTATCCTGGGTTTCTTTGGGCATTTTTTATCTTAATCATTCCTATTGTTATTCATCTCTTCAATTTCAAGCGTTATAAAACAATGTATTTTTCAAGTCTTGCATTTGTTAAACATGTTGATGAAAAAACGAAAGCGACCAAATCATTAAAAAACATTCTTGTTCTCCTGAGCAGACTTCTAGCATTTGCCTTCTTGGTTCTTGCATTCGCTCAGCCCTATTTCACGTCTAAGAACGATGGAGAAGTCTCCAAAGCTTCTTTCCTTTCAATGTACATTGATAATTCCTTCTCAATGCAATCAAGAGGTGCAGAAGGACAACTTCTTTCTGAAGCAAGAGAAAACGCAAGAAGTATTATCAAAAATGCCTCATTAGATACTCGTTTTATAATCGTTACAAATGATTTTTCTGGAAGTGAAGAGCGAATAATGACAAAGGTGGAAGCTTTTGAAAAAATCGATAATATTGAGTTTTCACCTATAACACGCTCGTTGAACGAAGTAATACAGTGGCAAGAGAATAACTTCTCTAAGAAAAATTTGGAAGATGGTATTCAGATTCAAAATGTTCTTTTGAGTGATTTTCAAGAAATTAATTTAAAATTCAATAGTAAGCTGAATGTTGAGGAAATTCTTATGTACCCAATAAAGCTCAATGCAGAAACAGACAATAACATATTAATAGATTCAATCTGGTTTTCTTCTCCGATACATAAAGTAAATACTAAGAATGAATTGAATATAAGAATTCAAAATAATAGTCCTCTAAACTTAACAAATACAGAAGTTATAATAGCCATTGACTCTTATAAAAAAACGATTTTCGTGGACATTCCTGAGAATCAATCAATCGTAACGAAAATTGGTTACATGGATAAATCAATTGGATTTAAGACGGGGAAAGTTCAAGTTGTTGACAATCAAGTTTTTTTTGATGATACTTATTATTTGTCCTACAAGGTTAAAAAGAACATTAATGTACTGATCTTAAATGATGATGACGCAATACCAAACTTATCAATGGTGCTAGACTTGGATGATTATTTCCAATACACGACAATAGATATAAAGGCAATAACAAAAGGAGATTTAGATAATGTCGATTTAATCTTACTTAATGGAACCAACAAGATATCAAATGGCTTAACTACTTACATTTCTGACTTCATTTCTAATGGAGGATCGGTTGCATTATTCCCAGGAAAAACACCTATACCGAATGAATGGAACAATCTATTGAGTAAGCTCAAACTTCCACTGCTTGGAAAAAAAATATCAACAGGTACAAGAATCCAATCACTCAATTATGCCGATCCATTTTTTAGGAGTGTTTTTAAAACAGAGAATAACAAGCTAAACTTACCTAGTGTTCAATCCGTTTTTCAGGCTGTTTCAAATAATCAATCAATATACTCTCCACTGATTTCACTTCAAAACGGCCTACCTCTTCTTGCATTATCGCAAACAAACGGTAACGCTTTTATGTTCTATAGTTCATTACATCCTGATTTTGGGAATTTTTCGAAAGATGCACTCTTTCCTACACTAATATTGAGAATGTCCGAAATTAGTCAACGAAAGCTTCCTGAATATTTAATTCTTGGGGATGATAGCCGATTCCCTATATATCATAAGATCTCCATAGACAATCCTGTTCATATCATTGGCGAGAATTTGGATCTCATTCCTCCATCAATTTCTATTTCAGGTGTTACATATATTACTTTGAATAGTTTAGAAAAAAACAATGGATTCATAAGTGGTAATTATAGCCTTAATACTGAAATTCCGCTAGGAAACATTAGTATTAACTATAATCGAAGAGAGTCTGAATTAAATTGTGGAACCAATAATTTAATCATAGATTTATTAAAGAAAATTGGAGCTAAAGAAATTGTATTTAATGAAGTTGGTAGTAATCATAAGCTTTCCACCATTGACATTGATAAACCTTTTAGTTATTGGAAGATTTGTATCATTTTTACTCTTATTTTTGTACTCACTGAAATGTTACTTATACGGTTATTAAAATAGCTCGAATGAAGATATTAATTAAACAGGCCAAAATCACTGATAAAAACTCTCCTTTTAATGGAATGACAAAAGACATTCTTATTGAAGGGGACACAATCGTTAAGATTGAAGATACAATTAGTGATGATGATGCCAATTTAATTGAAGCAAATGATATGCATGCTTCAATTGGTTGGGTAGATCTTAAAGCCGATTTTTGCGATCCGGGTTTCGAACACAAAGAAACCATAGAATCTGGATTAGATGCTGCTGCTTCTGGTGGTTATACTCATGTTGCAGTTTTACCAAGTACACAACCTGTTGTTGATGGAAAGAGTCAAATCCAATACATGCAAAGAAAATCAGAATATCATGCGACACAGCTGCATTCTATTGGGACTATAACGGTTGGAATGAAAGGTGAAAATCTTTCTGAAATGTATGATATGTCACAAAATGGTGTGAAATTGTTTTCGGATGATCTCAGCCATGTTAGCTCTGGAATTATGTATCGCGCACTTCTATATGTGAAGAATTTTGAAGGTACAATTGTTGCATTCGCTAGGGACGCTTCTATTGCTGGCAAAGGAATAGTGAATGAAGGCATGGCTTCTACCAAGACAGGGATGAAAGCAGATCCTTCAATTTCAGAAATAATAGAATTAGAACGCAATTTACGCTTACTTGAATACACAGGAGGCAAAATTCACTTTACTGGGGTATCAACAGAAGAAGGTGTGAATTTAATTCGAAATGCCAAAAAGAAAAATCTTAATATAACAGCTGATGTTCATATTGCAAACCTTTTATACAATGAAGAAAGTGTATTGGGCTTTGATTCTAACTACAAATGCATGCCACCACTTAGGTTTGAAACTGATAGGAAAGCATTGTTATCAGGTGTAATTGACGGTACGATCGATGCAATTGCGTCTAATCATAGACCAAAAGACAAAGAAGAAAAAGACGTAGAATTTGACCTCGCTGAATTTGGAACAATTAATTTACAAACTGTCTTTTCAAGTCTTTTAATGCAGAATGAACTTGATTTAGCAACAATAGTAGAAAAATTATCAAGTGGTGCTCGTTCTATTCTTGGAATAGATGATAAAACGATTGACATTAATAAAAAAGCCGATTTAACCTTATTCTCACCTAGTAAATCGTGGGTGTTTTCGAAAGAAGAAATTTGCTCGCATACTACCAATAGCCCTCTTGTTGGTAGCGAACTTACTGGCAAAGTAATCGGTGTAATTAATAACGGAAAATTATCAAAAAGATAACCATGGCCACAAAGCGTAATTTCATAAAGCAATTTATAAAAAATAAAAAAATGGTGGGAGCCGTAAGTCCTTCCTCACGTTTTTTAGGCGAAAAAATGCTTTTTAATATCGATTTTAACAAAGAAAAGATAATTGTTGAATTAGGACCTGGTACTGGAGTATTCACAGATATGATTATCAAACGAATGGCCCCAGATGCCAAACTGTTAATTTTTGAGCTGAACGATAATTTCTTTGCATCACTTGATGAAAGAATCACTGATCCTCGCGTTACAATCATACATGATTCTGCAGAGTTTATTGAAAAGTATTTAGAAAAAGATCTAAAGGCAGATGTTATTGTTTCATCATTACCCCTAATGGTCTTTCCGGAAGAACTTAGGGAAAAAATTATTTTGGAAGCATACAATTGCTTAAAAAAGAATGGTAATTACATTCAATTCCAGTATTCATTGCAATCAAAGAAATTACTCGCTAAAAAATACGATACAATAGATATCAAGTTTACAATTAAGAATTTCCCTCCGGCATTCGTATACACATGTCACAAAGCGTAAAAAAGAATCTTTTCTATTACAAGCTTTACAAGCCATACGGTTATCTGTGTCAATTTACTGGAGAATCTTCCGATTTGTTATTAGGCGATTTATTTAATTTTCCTAAGGATGTCTACTCCGTAGGTCGTCTAGACAAAGACAGTGAAGGACTTTTAATTTTGACGAATGACAACCATTTTAAATCAAGATTATTGTCTCCGAGTTCAAATAAATGGAAAGTATATTGGGTTCAAGTTGAAGGAGTAATTGATCAGAAAGCAATTGATTCCCTCACGAACGGTTCTATAAAAATCAAGCACAAAGGCAGAGAGCATATAGTTTCCAAAGCGAAATGTAATATCATCTCAAATCCAAATATTGAAGAACGAGTTCCTCCTGTTCGAATAAGGAAGAGTATACCAACTTCTTGGATCGAGTTACACATTTCAGAAGGAAAAAACCGACAAGTTAGAAAAATGACTGCAGCGGTCGGCTTCCCTACCCTTCGTTTAATCCGATATTCTGTAGATCAAATCACTTTAGAAGGCATGCTTCCTAAAGAAGTACTTCCTTTTCTACCGATTAATCTGTAATCATCACAGAACACTCATTGATGATTTTTTTGGCTTGTTTTTTGCCTATCTTGATTAACTATAAACATAAAAACTATGATTACATCAATTGAAATTGCAAAAATTCTTCTGAAAGAAAAAAAAAAAATTAAATAAATATAAATCAAGCTTTGATGCTGGACTTATAGGTCTTGGAGTGAGAAAGAAGAAATAGAAATTTTAAAATGATATCTTCAAAGGAATTATATTCAATTTTAGGTGCAAAAAATGTCCATCATTACTTATCTTTAAGCTACCAATTTATTAAGCAAACAACAAATTTATGATGTTTTCATAAATGAAGTATCGATTCAAAAAAAAACAGCATATTTGTTAAGAACAAAATAACATTAAAACAGGTATGGATTATAACAAGAAGGAAGAAGTTTATTCTAAAGTAGTGAGAGCAGGTAAAAGAACCTATTTTTTTGATGTTAAAGCAACAAAAGGTAACGAATTGTACCTTACCCTAACAGAGAGCAAGAAAACCTTTGTTGATGGTAAAGAATTTTATCAAAAACATAAATTATTCCTTTACAAGGAAGATTTTGAGAAGTTTAGCGATGGATTAGGAGATGTACTAACAAAAATTGGAGAGCTCAACGATACTGGTAATTATAAATTTGAAGAATATACCCCTATAGAATCAACGCCTGAAGAAGTAAGCTTTGATGATCTTTAGATAATTACACAAAATATTTCTTTTGATAAATCGTTGATAACTCCTAATAATTCATGGAGTTATTCACTAACATTAGTCGTACCTTTATAGCTCAATTACAACTAAATGGGGAAAATAATAGCAATTGCAAATCAAAAAGGTGGGGTTGGTAAAACAACTACTGCAATTAATTTAAGCGGATGCTTAGGTGTCCTAGAATACAAGACATTAATCGTTGATGCTGACCCACAGGCAAACGCAACTTCAGGACTAGGTTTAGACCCGAGTAGCAGCAAGAATATTTATGATTGCTTAATTAACGACGTCGATCCATCCGATTTAATAATTAAAACTGAAACACCCAACTTAGATATTATTCCTTCTCACATTGATTTAGTCGGTGCTGAACTAGAAATGATTAATTTGCCAAATCGAGAGCACATGCTTAAGTTTGCGCTTGAAAAAATACGAGATCAATATGATTTTATCATTATTGACTGCTCTCCTTCGTTAGGACTTATTACAGTAAATTCATTAACAGCTGCTGACTCTGTTATTATCCCTGTTCAATGTGAATATTACGCATTAGAAGGATTAGGAAAATTATTGAATACAATTAAAATTGTGCAAGGCCGTTTAAATACTGAACTTGCAATTGAAGGGATTCTTCTAACAATGTATGACACTCGATTGAGATTGGCTAATCAAGTCGTTGAAGAAGTGAAAATGCACTTTCAAGAAATTGTTTTTGACACAGTAATTCATCGAAATACAACGCTTGGAGAGGCACCTAGCTATGGAGAATCAATTATTATGCATGATGCTTCAAGTAAAGGCTCTATAAATTATTTGAACTTTGCGCGAGAAATTTTACAGAAGAATGACATGACCAATATGACAAACGAAGATAAATCCAACATTTTTAGTGATGAGCTCTAATAAAAAGAAAAGGTCAGCGCTAGGAAAAGGTCTGAGTGCATTGTTGGAAAGTGCAGAGACAGACATAACAAGTAACTCTGGACTTGCAGATAGTGTTGGCTCTATTTCAGAAATACCAATTTCATCCATAGAAGCAAATCCATTCAATCCTCGCACACATTTCGAGAAGGAAGCCTTAGAAGAACTTAAAAATTCAATTGCCACACACGGCATTATACAACCTTTAACCGTTCGTAAATTAGGGCGAGATAAGTATCAATTAATATCAGGAGAACGCAGGCTTAGAGCTTCGCAATTGGCTAATTTAGAAGTTATACCTGTATATATTCGTATTGCAAATGATCAAGCAATGCTGGAAATGGCATTGGTCGAAAATATCCAACGCCAAGACTTAAATCCAATTGAGGTTGCCTTTTCATACAAACGCTTAATTGAAGAGTGCAACTTAACCCAAGAACAGCTTAGCTTCAAAATTTCAAAAAGTAGATCTAGTATAACTAATCATTTAAGACTATTAAAGTTACCGCCTGAAATTCAAGCAGGTGTATTCTCAAATGAAATAACAATGGGACATGCAAGAGCTCTCGTTTCAGCAGGTGATGAGAACAGTCAAGTGACATTATTTAACCGTGTAATAAACGAGAATTTATCGGTTCGTGACATTGAGGCTTTGATACGTGGTGAGGAAATTAATAAACCCTCATCAAAGAATTCGAATGGGAAAAAGTCTGAAAAAATCGCGATTTCAAATACCGAATTAGTATTAAAAGAGCGACTAAGTGATGTTTTATCTACGAATATAAAAATTCAAAAAAGTCCAAAAGGAAATGGTAAAATAATAGTAGAATTTACTTCTGGCAATGATTTAGAACGAATTATGGAATTGCTTAATCAATAATGAGAGCTTTATTTGTCTTGACTCTACTGTTACCGCTTGGGTTATTTTCACAAAGTAATTCAAACACATCATTTAGCGATACATCCTATTTAATTAACGATTCAATAAAAGTACATTCACCCAAAAAGGCAGTGTTATTTTCAGCTATTCTTCCTGGTGCAGGACAAGTATATAATCATACGGCAATGCCTAAGGGGAAAAGAAAAGCCTTTTGGAAAGTACCTTTGATTTATGCTGGACTAGGAGCAAGCACCTATTTTTTTCTTAAAAAGCAGTCCTTACAAAAAGAGCTAAAAACAGAATACCAGTTGCGTTTAGATACTGGCTTTGGCACAGAAAAATGGAACGATTATGATGATCAAGGGATTCTCGTTCTTTTTGACCAAGAACTGAACCGAAGAGATATGTCTATTTTACTTCTAGGACTAGTATATATTATTCAGCTAGTTGATGCTGGTGTTGAAGCTCATTTTGTGTCTTTCGATGTATCTAAAGATTTAACGATGAGTTTTGAACCAACTGTATTTAATAATCAAAACATTGGTCTCAAATTATCACTTAATTTTCGTTAAAAACCTTGTTAACTCAGGACAAAACTCTATTTTTGTTTTGAAATGAATATAGCACTGATTGGATATGGTAAAATGGGCAAAATTGTTGAAGAAATAGCTCTGTCAAGAAACCATACAATTATCGGAAAAGTAAACAGTTCAAACCACATAGAAGATCTTGACTTTTCAAAAATTGATGTTGCGATAGAGTTTAGTATCCCGCAATTAGCAGTGAAGCATATTGAATATTGCATATCGAAAAACACGCCTGTAGTTGCTGGAACTACCGCCTGGAATGATCAATTAGCTTATGTAAAAGACATCGTATTGAAAGCCAATGGAACATTGCTTCATGCTTCAAATTTCAGTGTTGGAGTAAATATCTTTTCTGAAATCAATCAAAGGCTCGCTCAACTAATGGCTCCACAAAAAAATTATGAGGTTTTTGTTGAAGAAGTTCACCACCTCCAAAAACTCGATGCACCAAGTGGAACAGCAACTTCCCTTGCTGATGATATTCTCTTAAATAATGAAAGCTTAAGCTCTTGGTTGCACCAAGAAAACACTGAGCCTATAACCAATAACAATCAATTTGGCGTGGTTTCTCATCGTAAAGAAGGTGTTCCTGGAACGCATTCTATCACCTACTCTTCTGATATTGACACAATCGAAATAACACATACTGCTCATAGCAGACAGGGATTTGCATTAGGTGCAGTTCTTGCCGCTGAATGGGTATACAATAAAAAAGGCATCTTCACAATGAAAGATGTAATCAAAAATTAATTCATGAATGTACTTTACTTTTATTTATATATTTTAGTTCACCCATATCTTGCACTTTGGTGGAAAAGCTTTGAACAGGCGGGATTCAAAAAATGGCAAGCCCTAATCCCTGGTCTGAATTACTACATTGCATTTAAGATTGGAGCAAAAAAACCTTGGTGGGTATTATTATTGGCTTTTCCAGGAGTTCACCTTGCAATGCTAGCCGTTGTAAATACCTCTTACATTCGACGATTTGGTTACTTTTCATTAGTAGATACACTTCAAGGAGTCTTCTTCCCTTATATCATAATGGCTAAAATTGCCAATTCTAAAAACGATTGCTTGCCTGAAACAAATTGGGCAAACACAAAGGAAATGGGAGACAGAGAATGGGGAGACCATTTAGCACTCTTCTTAACTTTACCTATAATTGGACATGCTCTTGCATTAGGAATTGGGGCAGTTACTCGTCATAAACCAGGAGAGAAATCAAAAGTAAAAGAATGGGGAGATTCTTTAATGTTTGCACTTGTTGCTGCAAGCATTATAAGAACTTATGTTTTTGAACCATTTCAAATTCCAACGGGATCGATGGAGAAAACCTTATTGGTAGGTGACTTTTTATTCGTGAACAAACTTGCTTATGGACCTAAAGTTCCTGTTACTCCTCTCTCCTACCCACTTGTTCACAATACAATACCTTGGATTGATGTTAAATCTTATCTTGGACTAGAAACTTCTAAATATACCCGTCTTCCTGGTTTTTCTAAAGTTAATAGAAATGATGTTGTTGTTTTTAACTACCCTTCTGGAGATACCGCTGTATATGATCCAAGAATGCCAAATGGCCTAATGGGACATGATTATCATGGAATTGTATTAACGGAAGCGCAAAGGTTATTCGAAAGCAACAATAAAACAAAGAGTGATTTTCAAATCGCTACAAAATTCTATACAGATAGTCTTTCAAAAGTTAATATGAACCTTGCGGATAGCGCTAAAATATCACTAGACCAAGCTAATCTTCTTGCTCAAAATTACATATATGACAACTTTATCGGTGAATTAGAGAATTGGAAGAACAAAGCTCGACATTTATTAGCTGTTGAAAAGATGGCATTTGAAAGAGGTACTGGTCAAATGATCAATCATTATGGTGTAATTTATCGTCCAGTTGACAAACGTGAAAATTACATAAAAAGGTGTGTTGGAATTCGCAAAGATTGGATCGAAATAAAGGAATCCGTATTGTACATCAATGAAGAGCCTGCATTCGTTTCTAGTACGCAAAACATAGAATATACAGTGTCTAACGTTAAAATACTTTCTATTCCCGAAATGGATGAAAAATACGGTTTAGAAGCATATAAGTATACGACTGGACAGCATTTTCCGAGACAAGATTATAGACTGATACCACAAACAGGAGACTATGTAATGCAATTAACGAAAACTCAAATTAAATTGCTTAAAAAAGATAATCCTGAAGCAACATTTAATGTAAATATAACGCCACAATATTCTGACATTGAGGACTATAATCCGACAAGTACTGAGTTAATTGCCAATTTGCATACTTTTCCAAAAGATGTTTTCGTCAATAATACAATGACTGATTTTACCAAGTTTCAAGTTCCATATAGAGGACAAACAATTAAAATCAATTCAACTAATATCGCCTGGTTTAGACGTATTATTACCGCATACGAAGGCCACACTTTGAAAGAGTCTAAAGATGGGATTTACATCGACGGAAAGAAGACCGGGACATATACATTTGCTATGGATTATTATTGGCTTATGGGAGATAATAGATACAACAGTGCCGATTCAAGAGTTTGGGGGTTTGTTCCCGAAGATCATGTTGTTGGAAAAGCATCTATGGTGTGGTTTTCAAAAAGTCCATACAAAGGTATAAGATGGGATCGATTATTTAATATCATCAAATAATCATGCTACCCGTTTTTCCGATCACCTATTTTGGAAGTATTGCTTATTATCAAGAATTAGCGAAATATTCTAACGTGATTATCGAGAGAAAAGAGCATTTCCCTAAGCAAACTTATCGGAATCGATGTGATATACTTGCGGGAGATGGAATTCTTAATTTATCTATTCCAACAAAACGCACAAACGGTTCTAAAACCAAAACAGAAGATATACTCCTTTCTAATGAAGAGAATTGGAGAATAAGGCACTGGAGGTCAATTACAAGCGCCTATCAAGCGGCCCCATATTTTGATCATTATGGCTTAGAAGTCAAAGAATTAATATTTAATGAAGAAACTAGTTTTCTTAATTTTAATATCGCAATTACGAAACGAATATTGCGCTGGCTAGATCTCAATATTGATTTAGAATTATCCACAGAATTTTCGCCATTAATTGAAAACGATTACAGATTAGATCTTGTAGCTAAAAATAAGTTTCAGGACCTCTCTAAATCTCCATATATCCAAGTTTTCCCGAACAGTAGCAGCTACAAGGAAAGCTTATCAATACTTGATGCCATTTTTTGTGCAGGACCAATGGCGCGCCTTTTGATACTAAAATAATAATTGTATTTTACTCAAATGAAAATAATGAAAATAAATATTATCGCTTTAAGCTTACTTTCCCTCTTGTCATTTGGATCTTGTTCACAAACTGATCGTACAATTGCATTCTATAATATTGAAAACCTATTTGACACGATAAATTCGCCTTCGACAAATGATAGTGAGTATCTTCCTAATGCCAGTAAAAAGTGGGATTCAGGAAAGTATTTTGAAAAAATTAAGCATATTAATGAAGTCGTAGCTAAGCTAAACTCCCCTATTATTCTTGGGCTTTGTGAAATTGAGAATGAACAAGTTGTCAGAGACGTAGTTCAAGGTGGTGATATGAATGGCAAATATGGCATAGTTCATTTTCAAAGTCTAGACAAACGTGGAATTGACAATGCAATCATTTATGACAGCTCTCTACTTAAATTGACATCTAAGGGGATTGTTCGTTTTGATATGCCAGAAGGCTTCACACCGAGCAGAGATATTGTATGGGCAAAATTTAAACACAAAGATACCGAGATATTAACAATGGTGAACCACTGGCCTAGCCGTAGCGGTGGTCAAGTAATTAGTGAACCAAAACGTCTAGTTGCAGCGGTTGCTGCCAGAACATTTATAGACTCTGTACTTTCAGCTAGCCCAGACATGAATATTGTCTTCATGGGGGATTTAAATGATTACCCTGATAATATTGCCCCAAAAATGATAAGCTCTACGTTAAAACCAATGATTACGGCTAAGTCTGGCAAGTTTGGTGGTTCTCATAATTATCGGGGAGAATGGAATGTTCTTGACTACATTATGATCTCTTCTAAATTTTCAAAAAATAAAAACTCAATCAGTGTTATTAAAAATTCTGGTAAAATCCATAGTTACGATTTTCTATTATCCACCTACAAAGGAAATATTGTTCCATTTAGAACATTTGGTGGGAAGAAATATCTAGCTGGCTATTCTGACCATCTTCCCGTTACAATAGGAATTAAGATAAAATAGTAAAAATGAATACAGCTCCCTACCCAATATAATCTTGAAGAATGATTGTTGCACTAACTTTGTCAATCAACCCTTTCTCTTTTTTTTGTTTTTTTGTCGCCCCAGCAAAATGCATTGATTGACTCGCCATTTTTGATGTAAAACGCTCATCTAACAATTCTAACTTTACTGTGGGGAATTCTTTTTCTAGTGTACTCTTCAAGAGTAATACATTTTGTGTTACATGAGCATCCTCATTGTTTAGTCTTTTAGGTAAACCCAGAACAATTGTATCAACTTTCTCTCTCACTACCAAAGCTTTAAGATATGTCATTAAATTGGCAGAATCTACTGTTTCTAAACCGAAAGCAAACATTTTAGCGTCATCAGAGATTGCTACTCCAGTTCTTTTTAACCCAAAATCCAACGCGACTATTTTACTCATTCCATAAAGGTAGGGAATTTATGTAGATTTAGCAGTTGACATATTGCCATTGGTGATTGGTTCGATTACATGAATCTAGCTGATGACAAAAGCTAACTGCTAAAGACCTTTTTAACACCACATAATTCTTATCTTTATAAAAAAATATTCATGAGGTCAATCATAGAAAGCGCTTGGGAAAACCGAGATTTATTAAAGGAAAAATCAACGCAAGATGCAATTGAACAAATTATTGAAGAGGTTGATAAAGGACTGTTGAGAGTTGCTCAGCCTCAAGATGATGGAATATGGATTATTAATGAATGGGTGAAAAAGGCAATAGTAATGTACTTCCCTATTCGAAAAATGGAAACAATAGAAGTTGGACCATTTGAGTTTCATGATAAAATGAAGCTAAAAACAAATTATAAAGAACTAGGTGTTCGAGTTGTTCCTCATGCTATTGCCCGTTACGGTGCATTTGTTGCTCCTGGAGTAATCATGATGCCTTCATATATCAATATTGGAGCGTATGTAGATTCTGGAACCATGGTCGACACTTGGGCAACTGTTGGGTCATGTGCACAAATTGGCAAAAATGTACATCTTAGTGGTGGAGTGGGAATAGGAGGTGTATTAGAACCTTTACAAGCATCTCCTGTAATTATAGAAGATGGTGCATTTATTGGTTCACGGTGTATTATTGTGGAAGGTGTTCACATCGGTAAAGAAGCTGTTTTGGGAGCGAACGTTGTTTTAACAAAATCGACTAAAATTATTGACACAACAGGAACTGAACCTATAGAAATTAAAGGATATGTTCCTGAACGAAGTGTTGTAATTCCTGGATCTTACACAAAGAAATTTCCTGCTGGTGAATTCCAAGTGCCTTGTGCATTAATTATTGGTAAACGAAAAGCTTCTACAGACTTGAAAACTTCATTGAATGAGGCTTTGAGAGAGAATGATATTGCTGTTTAAAATTTCTTAGATAAAAAAGTCATTACTGTCCACAAAAATACCTCTTCTGCAAATCAAAAGAGGTATTTAAAAGATAATTTTCTTTTTTTAATCGTTCTCTAACTTAATCAAATTCAAAGCAGAACCAGCTCTATACCATTCAATTTGTTGTGAGTTATACGTATGATTTAATTTAATCGACTCTGAATTTCCATCAGCATGCACAATCTCCAATGTCAATTGTTTACCTGAAGAGAATTCATTCAAATCAACGAAATTAAACGTATCGTCCTCTTTTATTCTATCATAATCTGATTCAACATCAAATGTTAATCCTAACATTCCTTGTTTCTTCAAATTCGTTTCATGAATTCTAGCGAATGACTTAACAATAACTGCTTTAACACCTAAGTGGCGTGGCTCCATTGCAGCGTGCTCTCTCGAAGAACCTTCACCGTAATTATGATCGCCAACTACAATTGTCGATATTCCTGCTGCTTTATAAGCTCTTGCTGTTGCTGGAACCTCTCCTTTAGCGCCCGTCAATTGATTCACAACTTCATTAGTTGCTTCTCCATATGCATTTACAGCACCTATTAAGCAATTATTTGAAATATTATCTAAATGACCTCTATATCTCAGCCAAGGTCCAGCCATTGAGATATGATCAGTAGTGCATTTCCCAAGAGCTTTAATCAAGAGTTTTGCACCATTAATATTCTCACCATCCCATTTGTCAAAAGGAGCTAGTAATTGTAATCTTTCAGAAGCTGGATTCACATTTATTTCAATACCGCTTCCATCAGCAGCAGGAGCTTGATAACCATTATTCTCAACAGCAAAACCTCTTGACGGTAATTCATCTCCTGTTGGTGGATCTAATTTCACTTGTTCACCATTTGTATTTGTTAATGTATCCGTTATTGGATTAAATCCTAAGTCACCCGAAATTGCGATTGCTGCAACCATCTCTGGAGATGTTACAAAAGCATGCGTATTTGGATTTCCATCCGCTCTTTTAGAGAAATTTCTATTGAATGAATGAACGATAGTATTCTTCTCTCCTTTCTCTGCTCCTGTTCTATCCCATTGTCCGATACAAGGTCCACAAGCATTTGTAAAGATCGTTGCATTTAAATCTTGGAAAGGTTTAAGTAAACCATCTCTTTCAGCTGTAAATCGCACTTGTTCAGATCCTGGGTTAATTCCAAATTCAGATTTTGTAATCAATCCTTTATCAACAGCTTGTTTAGCAATTGAAGCAGCACGAGCTAAATCCTCATAAGAAGAGTTAGTACAAGAACCAATTAATCCCCATTCAACTTTCAACGGCCATCCGTTTTTTGTAGCCTTTGCTCTCATTTCTGCTACTGGAGTTGCCAAATCTGGCGTAAAAGGTCCATTTACATGAGGAGAAAGAGTAGAAAGATCGATTTCAATTACTTGATCAAAGTATTTTTCTGGGTTTGCATAAACTTCAACATCTCCTGTTAAATGTTCTGCAATTTTATCTGCTGCATCAACAATATCTTGACGATCTGTTGCCGCTAAATATCTTCTCATTGAATCATCGTAACCAAAAGTTGAAGTTGTAGCTCCAATTTCAGCTCCCATATTACAGATTGTTCCTTTTCCAGTTGCAGACATTGAAGTTGCACCTTCACCGAAATACTCAACGATTGCACCAGTACCACCTTTTACGGTAAGGATTCCTGCCACTTTTAAGATTACATCTTTAGAAGATGTCCAACCATTTAATTTTCCAGTTAACTTAACACCAATTAGTTTTGGCATTTTTAATTCCCAAGCCATTCCTGCCATAACATCAACAGCATCAGCACCACCAACACCAATTGCAACCATTCCTAGTCCACCTGCATTTACAGTGTGAGAATCCGTCCCTATCATCATTCCTCCTGGAAATGCATAATTTTCTAAAACAACCTGATGAATAATTCCAGCACCTGGCTTCCAAAATCCAATACCATATTTATCACAAACAGAGCTTAAAAAATTAAACACTTCGTTGTTTTTATTAATTCCTTCTTGCAAATCTGCACTTGCGCCAATCTTTGCTTGAATCAAATGATCTGCATGAGCCGTTGAAGGGACAGCTACTTTTGATTTACCTGCTTGCATAAACTGTAATAATGCCATTTGTGCAGTGGCATCTTGCATAGCAACTCTATCTGGAGCAAAATCGACATAAGAATTTCCGCGTTCATACTCATTGGTTGCATCTCCTTCCCACAAATGGGTATATAATATCTTCTCTGCTAAAGTTAATGGCTTACCCACAATTTTACGAGCTGCTGCTACCCTTTCTGGGTATTTCGCGTAAACTTCTTTAATCATTTCAATGTCAAATGCCATACCTGCTATATAATTTAATTTATCTCGATTTTCTCGTCGAGCGAATTTAAGAACTTTTTATCGATATTAAAAGATTGAACGCCTTGAAAACTATACTTATTGAAAAGTTTACACAAAAAAAGAGGAACAGTAAACTGCTCCTCTTAAATATTTTAAAATGAATCTGATTATTCAAAAACGACCTCAAATTCAACTCTTCTATTTATTGCTTGGCCTGCCTTGTTTTCATTAGATGCCTTTGGTGCCGTCTCTCCAAAACCTTTCCCGTGCATACGTTCAACAGCTACTCCTTTAGCAGCTAAATAATCAACAACAACTTGCATACGACCAACTGACAATACCATATTAGCATCAGTTTCTCCTATATTGTCTGTGTGACCATTAATATTTAAATAATATTCTGGATGATCTTCCATAACTTCTGCTACAGCGTCTAATGCTTTATTAGATCTCGCTAATAAAATAGTTTTTCCAGTTTCGAATTGAACACCTTTCAATGCCTTAGCCATAACAAGCTTAACTTCCTCTTCTATTTCAGGACAACCGTTATTTGAATGTAAACCGGCAACATCTGGACATTTGTCTTTAAGATCATCAACACCATCACCATCAGTATCAGGACAACCATTATCCGAATACAATCCTTTTAAATCTGGACATAAATCGAATTCATCAGCAATACCATCGTTATCTTTGTCAATAATGACTTCTTTATTTGCTAACATTTCCTCTAATTTGTTAATACGGGCTTCGTAGGCATCGTACTTTGAATTATCAACAGGAGAAGTTTCAGGTGAAGACATGCAATTAGATGGAGACCAATCAGCATGTTTTTTATTTTTACCGAAGTAATAAGAAGCTCCAATCGAAGTATTAATCATAGTACCATCAATTGGAGTATTCAAATGATTCTTCGCTGAATAATCCCATCTATATGTTTGGCTATTGTGAAAAACAAATGATAAATCTGCATTTAAAGATATATTATCTGTAACCATAAACTGAACAGTTGAACCAAAAGTATAATTCAACATATCATCAACACCCTTAAAAAGAGGGTCGCTTGGATTTTCAACTGTTCTTAAATCTTTATTCAACCAAAGGTGAGAAAAACCTGCACCACCATGAACTAACAAACCAACTCTTTTAGTCCATGTATCAAAACACAATAGGTTTCCAACATTTACAACTCCTTGAACCGATGTTCTCCAATAGTTTGTATTCACAGGATTATCATATGTATCAATATAGTCATATCCTACATCTAACATTATACCTACTTTACTATTCATCATATAACGTCCATTAGCGCCAAAGTGATGTAATTGAAATGCCTTTGTAAACTTAGGCGTTGGATGCATAGCGTCATGAGACCCAAAATTCAATCCCACTGACCATTTGTTATAGTCTTCTTGACCAAATGAGATGAGTGTGAATAATAAAAATACTAGTGTTAAATTCTTTTTCATTTTAATTATAATTAGCTTAATTTTTGGCAAATTTACAATTTAATTCTACAATTTCATCAATTAAACAAAAAATAATATCTATACCATTCTGTTAATAGCATAAATACCACTTATTTAATCACGATTCTGGCTATCAGAAACAGTGAGAAGAAGATTTCTCACTCGTTTATTATTGCACTGCTTTTTATTATTACTAAATTTGCCTTCTTAATCATTAATAAAATAGTCTTTTGATAGGAATTGAGCCGACACCATCATGGTTTGTTGTCAAAACAAACCCAAGAGCTGAAGTAAAGGTAAATCTGCGGTTGATTGATGCTGGTTTCACAACATTTCTTCCTACGCATACAGTTATTAAAGCGTGGAGTGATCGAAAGAAGAAAATTAAACAAGTATTGATTCCTTCGACCCTATTTGTTCAAGCTAACTCTATTGACTTGAAAGAGGTCTACCCTATTCGTGGCGTTCATAATATTCTCAAATTTTTGGGAAAGCCTGCAATTGTTAAAGACCATGAAATTGAAATATTAAAAATACTGGTTGAGAATGCTGAAGCGCAAAAAATCAGTACTATTTACAATTATAAAAAAGGAGAATTGATTGAAGTACTCAAAGGTCCATTTCAAGGTTTAATTGCAAATGTATTGGAGGATAATACAAGATTTAGATTAATTATAGAAATTGAAAGCCTTGGTTCTGGTTTTGTTATAAACGTACCAAAAAACTACGTTAAAAAAAGAATCGAAAAAAGAGCGTAACTGCTTAAAATATATTGACTTAGCGCTGTAACCATAAAAAAAGTGTGGCTTACGACGGCGAAGCTATGAAAAATTGTTAAAAAAAAATAAAAAGACATGACAGAAGCTCAAAAAAACAATGAATTAATGCGGAATTTAATTGCTGCATTTCCAGAGAACTTAACACAGGCATTAGAAATAGCGACTAACTACCCTCTTACTAAAAGTTACCCTACATTTAATAATGTTGTTATTTGTGGTATGGGTGGTTCTGGTATTGGAGGTAAGCTTGTTGCTTCTTGGATTGCAGATGAAATGACTATTCCAATTAATTTTTGTCAAGATTACACCTTGCCAAATTATGTGAATAATAAAACGTTAATTATTGCCTCTTCAAATTCTGGGAATACTGAAGAAACATTATCTGCTGTTGAAGAAGCACACAAAAAAGGTGCTTCTATTGTTGGAATCTGCTCAGGTGGCAAATTGGAAGCCTTTTGTAAGCAGTGGAATTACGATTGCATATTAGTCCCTGGTGGCAATCCTCCTCGAACACAATTAGCATTCTCAATTGTACAATTGGTTCATATTTTTGCTGAGATCAACTTAATCAATAAAGAAAAATTAAATGAATTTGTTTCTGCTGGTGAGTTACTGAATACCAATAAAGATGAAATTCATGCACAAGCAAGAGATTTAGCTGATTTCATTGACGGAAAAGAGCTGATCATCTACAGCGAAGCAAAAGATGAGGCCGTAGCTATCAGAGCTCGCCAACAATTCAATGAAAACAGTAAAGTATTGTTTAATCACCATACGATACCAGAAATGAACCACAATGAAATGGTTGGTTGGTACGGTGGAGCAGAACGTTACGCTGTTTTGTTTTTAGACACCAATGACTGGCATACTCAAAATGTAAAACGTTTGGCTTTTTCAATTGAAACAATACAAACTAAAACAAATGCCATTAAGGTTCTAAAAGCAAAAGGTGATACACAATTAACAAAAGCATTGTATCTTATCCACATCATTGATTGGGCATCTTTGTATGCAGCAGAAAAAAATGAGGTAGATTCTATTTATATTGGAGTAATTGATAATTTAAAAGCTTCTTTACAAAATTAATTTTAAAAAATGATAACACAAGAACGTTTAACGCATTTAAAGCAGCTCGAAGCAGAATCGATTCATATTCTACGTGAAGTCGCGGCAGAATTTAGTAATCCTGTTATGATGTATTCTGTTGGAAAAGATTCCTCTGTAATGCTTCATCTTGCAATTAAGGCATTTGCTCCTTCTAAGCCTCCATTTCCAATGTTACATGTAGATACGAAATGGAAGTTCAATGAAATGATTAAGTTTAGAGATCAACGAGCAATTGACTTAGGATTTGATTTGGTGGTGCATTCTAATCAGAAAGGTATTGACATGAACATCTCCCCTTTTGAGCATGGATCTAAGGTTCATACCGACATTATGAAAACTCAAGGTTTAAAGCAAGCTTTGAACATCGGAGGGTATGATGCCATAATTGGTGGAGCAAGAAGAGATGAAGAGAAATCTCGTGCTAAAGAACGAATCTTTTCATTTCGTGATAAAAATCATACTTGGGATCCAAAAAATCAGCGTCCAGAACTTTGGAATATATATAATACTGCTATTCAAAAAGGAGAATCAGTTCGCGTCTTCCCTATTTCTAATTGGACAGAATTAGACATTTGGCAATACATCTATTTAGAAAACATCACAATTCCAGATCTGTACTTCTCAAAAGAACGGGAAGTTGTTGAATTTGAAGGAACTAAAATTTTAGTTGATGATGACAGAATGCCGGAAGAACTGCGGAAAACAGCTAAAAAAGAAATGGTTCGTTTTAGAACCTTAGGTTGTTATCCATTGACTGGAGCAATTAACTCATCAGCAACAACATTACCAGAAATAATCAAAGAAATGCTTCTTTCTACAAGTTCAGAAAGAGAAGGTAGACTAATTGATAAAGATTCAATTGGTGCAATGGAACAAAAGAAAAAAGAAGGATATTTTTAATATGGAAACTCAAGATAAAAAAATAGCAAAAGATATCGAGGGATATCTCAAAGAGCATGAAAACAAAGACATGCTGCGTTTTCTAACTTGTGGATCTGTCGATGATGGTAAAAGCACTCTCATTGGACGTATGTTATACGATGCTAAAATGGTTTTTGATGATCAATTAGCAGCAGCTGAAGGAGAGAGCAAACAATACGGCACTACTGGAGGAAAAATAGATATGGCCTTATTAGTTGATGGGCTTCAAAGTGAAAGAGAACAAGGGATAACTATAGATGTTGCCTATCGTTTTTTCGCTACAGAAAACCGGAAATTCATTATTGCCGATACACCTGGTCATGAAGAGTATACAAGAAACATGGTTACTGGAGCCTCAACTGCAGATGTTGCCATAATTCTTATTGATGCTCGTAAAGGAATTCTCACACAAACACGTCGTCACAGTTTTATTGTAAGTCTTTTGGGTATTGAGCACGTTGTAATTGCAATCAATAAAATGGATCTTGTTGACTACAGCGAAGATGTCTTTAATGAGATTTCTACTGCCTATACTGAGCTTGCAACAGAATTAGGGATTAAGAATACCTACTATATTCCAGTTTCTGCTTTGGATGGAGACAATGTTGTTGATAAAAGTGACAAAACATCCTGGTATAAAGGTCAGCCTATGCTTAGTCTTTTGGATACAATGGATATCTCCAAAGAACAAAAAGAAGAAGATTTAAGATTTCCTGTTCAATATGTAAATAGACCCAATCTCAATTTTAGAGGTTTCTGTGGGACTATCGTTGCAGGTTCTGTTTCTGTAGGAGATAATATTACAATTTTACCTTCAGGGAAAACGACAAAAGTCAAAAGCATCATTAACGGAGGAGATATTACCGAAACAGATTTTCATGTAACATGTCAAGAAGCTTATGCACCAATGGCTGTTACATTGACTACTGAAGATGAAGTAGATATCTCTCGTGGTGATATGATTGTTCATTCTAATAGCGTCCCTAGAGTTTCTAATTCATTAAAAGTAATGCTGGTATGGATGGATGAAAACTCGATGATACTCAACGAGCAATATGACATTAAAAGAGGAACATCAGTTGTATCTGGTGCATTTGAACATATCAATTATCAGGTAGATGTGAACACTTTTGAACGAAACCAAGTGCATTCTTTGGGTGTCAATGATATTGCATCTTGTAAAATGCTTCTTAATCAACCTATTGCTGCTGACTCTTATGAAACAAACCGATTTACGGGTTCATTTATTGTTGTTGATAAAATAACAAACAACACTGTAGGTGCAGGGATGATTTTAGGGGTTAGTCGCAGAGAGGAAGATTTAGACAAAATTCAAAATAAAGAGTATACTGATTCTGAGAAAGCATTGAATCTATTTATTCGAGAAAACTTTCCGGAATGGGAATGTAAAACTATATAATGTATAAGGATACGAATATTAGATCTATAGCAAAGGGTGTCAGCTGGAGAATTATAGCAGCTGTTGTTACTATGACTATAGTTTACCTCTTTTTTGGTCGACTAGATTTAGCTATTGCGACTGGTCTTATAGAAACATGTTTTAAACTAGCTCTTTATTGGATGCATGAACGAGCATGGATTAAAGTTCGCTGGGGAAGAAAACGGATTGAACCATTTAATTTATGGTTTACAGGTCTTCCACTATCTGGAAAAACAACCATCGCAGATTTAGTTTATATAGAACTTGAAAAATTACATGTCCCGCTAGAACGAATTGACTCTACTAACATTCGAAATCTAGTTCCTGATATAGGCTTTAGTAGAGAGGATAGAAACCGACACATGCATAGAATTGGCTACTTAATTCAAAAACTGCAGAAAAATTCAGTTTCAACTGTCGTTTCTTTTGTTTCTCCTTATACTGAGTCTAGAAAAGCAATTCGTGAAATGGTGAAGCAAAACATTGTTGTATATGTCAAAGCAGATTTTGAAACATGTAAAGCGAGAGATTACAAGGGGGTTTACGCCAAAGCAATTGCTGGAGAGTTGCAAAATTTCACTGGCGTGAATGACGTTTACGAAGAGCCTCAACACGCGGAGATTACAATTGACACCGAAAAAATGAGTGCTGAGAATGCTGCAAAATTAATTGTGAAATATGTAAAGAAACATTATGTCAAATAAAAACATCGTTTGGCATGACCATCATGTCACAAAAGAATCTCGCTCGAAATCTAAAAACCAAAAACCTTGTGTTTTATGGTTTACAGGATTGAGTGGCTCCGGAAAATCAACCGTTGCAAATGCAGTTGAGATAAAGCTTAATGAATTAAACAAACACACCTACATTCTAGATGGCGATAACGTACGTTTAGGACTAAATAAGGGACTTACATTTTCTGATGAAGACCGCATTGAAAATATCAGAAGAATTGGAGAGGTATCAAAACTTTTTATTGATGCAGGAACAATTGTCTTAACAGCATTCATCTCCCCTTTTCTTAAAGATCGTCAACAAGTACGTGATTTAATATCAGAAAATGAATTCATTGAGGTATTCATTGACACACCTCTAGAAATATGCGAATCAAGAGACCCAAAAGGCCTATATAAAAAGGCTCGTAAAGGTGAAATTCCAAATTTTACTGGAATATCATCTCCATATGAAGCACCTATCAAACCAGAAATACATATTAAAGCAGGTGAAACAACATTAGAAGAAGCAGTGGAGCAGATTTTGGTGTATTTGAGAGAGAATAATTATTTGACTGAATAAAAGAAATGCTTTCGGCTTCGCTCAATCACCTTTTTTATTTTGTTGATTGCTGAGCGAAGTCGAAGTAAGAAACGAAATAATATAAATGAATAAAAAAGAATTATTATCTATTGCTATCGAGGCTAGCTTAAAAGCAGGCGAAGCAATAATGAAAATTTACGAATCTGATGATTTTGGAGTTAAAACCAAAGGTGATAATTCACCATTAACTAAAGCTGATTTAGCTGCAGATAAAATTATTCAAAATTTATTAGCAAAAACAAATATTCCAATCTTGTCTGAAGAAGGAAAAAACATTCCTTTCGAGGATCGTAAAAACTGGAGTCAATTATGGATTGTTGATCCGATTGACGGTACCAAAGAGTTCATAAAAAAGAATGGAGAGTTTACTGTTAACATTGCATTAATTGAAAATCAAAAAACAGTATTAGGTGTTGTCTATGCTCCAGCTTTAGGCGATTTGTATTATTCTTCTAAAGAAAATGGATCCTTTAGGCTTCGACACTTCGAGAGCCTCAGTGATCGTCAGCCTACGGTAAAAGATAGTATGCTTTCGTACCCTGAGGCTCTCGAAGGGAACGGGAAGGCCACTTCCCTCCCACTTCAATCAGATAGAACAAAATATACAATAGTAGCTAGTCGTTCTCACATGTCTACTGAAACAGAACAATATGTCTCTGAAATGCGAGAAAAATATGGTGAAGTTGATTTAATATCAAAAGGAAGTTCATTAAAATTGGTTATGGTAGCTGAGGGAACAGCTGATTGCTATCCTCGATTTGCCCCCACTATGGAATGGGATACAGCGGCTGGACAAGCTATATGTGAACATGCTGGATTTGATGTAATTGATTGGAATACGAAAAAAACTATGAAATACAACAGAGAAGTATTGTTGAATAATTGGTTTTTAGTGAAATAATTTAAGAATAAAACGTTTAAAAAGAATGAAACTATTAATTACTGGAGGAGCTGGATTTATTGGGTCACATGTAGTAAGACGATTTGTTCAAAATCATCCTGACTATCATATTTATAACCTAGATGCTTTGACGTATGCAGGAAATATGGAGAATTTAAATGACATTGAAAATGCATCAAATTATACCTTTATCAAAGGAGACATAACAGAAGAAAATTTCATTAATAAACTTTTTTCAGAACATCGATTTGATGCTATTATTCATTTAGCAGCCGAATCACATGTAGATCGTTCTATAACAGACCCTTTGGCTTTTGCAAAGACGAATATATTGGGGACTATGGTTATATTGAATGCCTTTAAAGAAACATGGAAAGGTGACTGGACAAATAAATTGTTTTACCATGTAAGTACAGATGAAGTATATGGTTCATTAGGTGAAACTGGACTGTTTGAAGAAACAACTTCTTATGATCCCAATTCACCCTATTCTGCAAGTAAAGCAAGCTCTGATCACTTTGTAAGAGCATATGGAGAAACGTATGGTTTACCTTATGTCATCAGTAACTGTTCTAATAATTACGGACAAAATCAATTTCCAGAAAAATTAATCCCTTTGTTCATTAATAATATATTAACTGATAAACCACTACCCGTATATGGTGATGGTAACTATACAAGAGATTGGTTATATGTAATAGACCATGCCATTGCCATTGATTTAGTATTTCATAAAGGGGCAACTACTGAAACATACAATATTGGTGGATTCAATGAATGGAAAAACATTGACCTTGTTAAATTATTGTGTGATCAAATGGATTTGAAATTAAATAGACCACAAGGTTCAGCACAAGAATTGATTACCTATGTTAAAGATAGACCAGGGCATGATTTAAGGTATGCCATTGATGCTTCAAAAATCAATAAAGAATTAGGTTGGAAACCAACGGTTACTTTTGAAGAAGGATTAGCAATAACAATCGATTGGTATTTAAACAATGAAGAATGGCTAAACAACGTTACTTCAGGGGAATATCAAAATTATTATAGCAAGCAATACGAAGAAAAATGAAAGGAATAGTATTAGCAGGAGGTTCAGGAACAAGGCTGCATCCAATTACGAAGGGGGTGTCAAAGCAAATGTTACCTGTTTACGATAAGCCAATGATTTATTATCCAATATCTGTATTGATGTTGGCAGGAATCAAAGAAATTCTAATTATTTCTACCCCTGAGGATTTACCTAATTTCAATAAATTGTTAGGAGACGGTTCTGATTTAGGGATCTCATTCTCTTATAAAGTTCAACCAAGTCCAGATGGTTTAGCTCAGGCGTTTATTTTAGGTGAAGAATTCATTGGTACTGATGATGTTTGTTTGGTATTAGGGGACAACATTTTTTACGGTCAAGGGTTTTCTAAAATTTTGCAATCTGCTTGTAAGAATGTGGAAGAAAATGGTAATGCAACTGTTTTTGGATACAATGTGAATGATCCAGAGCGTTATGGTGTTGCTGAATTCGACCAAAATGGGAATGTTGTTTCTATCGAAGAAAAACCAGCTGCTCCAAAATCTAATTTTGCAGTTGTAGGTTTGTATTTCTATCCAAATAATGTCATTGAAGTGGCTAAGAAAATAAAACCATCTGAACGTGGAGAATTAGAGATTACTTCAGTAAACGAGGCATTCATGCATCGTAATGAATTGAAAGTAGAATTACTAGGTCGCGGATTTGCATGGTTAGATACGGGAACACATGATTCATTGTTAGAAGCGGGAAGCTTTATTCAAACCATCGAGAAAAGACAAGGATTGAAAGTAGCATGTTTAGAAGAAATAGCTTTTGAAAAAGGTTTTATTACAGCAGAAAAAGTATTGGAGCTTGCTCAGCCATTGGCTAAAACAGGTTATGGGCAATACTTAATTAAGCGGTTAAAGGAATTATGAAAATAGTAGCAACTAAGATTAAAGATTTAGTCATTTTGGAGCCAATAATTTTTGGTGACGATAGAGGCTATTTCTTAGAATCGTTTAATGCCGCATGGTTTGAGAAAAATGTATGCGCCACCAAATTTATTCAAGACAACGAATCAAAATCTTCAAAAGGAGTATTGAGAGGTTTACATTTTCAGAACCCTCCATATGCACAAGCCAAATTGGTTCGAGTGATTGAAGGTGAAGTATTAGATATCGCAGTTGATTTAAGAAAAGACTCTCCAACTTATGGACAATACGAAAAAGTGCTTTTATCCAGCGAGAATAAGAGACATTTTTTTGTGCCAAGAGGTTTTGCACATGGATTTTTAGTGTTGAGTGAAATAGCTATTTTTAGTTATAAAGTGGATAATGTATACGCACCAACACACGATTCTGGTATTCAATGGAATGACCAAGATCTAAACATTGATTGGGGAATGGATGAAGCAAGCATTCAATTATCCGAAAAAGACAAGACACAACCTTTATTTAAAAATTTTAAAAGCTTATTTATAGATTAATATGGAACAAAAAGTAGCATTTATAACAGGAGTAACAGGACAAGATGGCGCATATTTAAGTGAATTTCTTTTGAAAAAAGGATACATCGTACATGGGCTAAAAAGACGTTCTTCATTGTTCAATACAGACCGTATTGATCATTTATACCAAGACCCACATATAGAACACCGTAATTTCATTCTCCATTATGGAGATATGACGGATAGTACGAATTTGATTCGTTTAATCAAAGAAATACAACCGGATGAAATTTACAATCTAGCGGCGATGAGTCATGTGCATGTGTCATTTGAAATCCCAGAATACACAGGTAATGCTGATGGATTAGGAACCCTTCGTATTTTAGATGCAGTTCGTTTATTAGGTTTAGAAAAGAAAACACGTATTTATCAGGCTTCTACCTCAGAATTGTATGGTAAAGTACAAGAAGTTCCACAATCGGAAACCACTCCATTTTATCCACGTAGTCCATATGCTGTTGCAAAAATGTATGCTTTTTGGATAACCGTAAACTACAGAGAAGCATATGATATGTATGCGTGTAATGGAATTTTATTCAATCATGAATCTCCATTGAGAGGTGAAACGTTTGTGACACGTAAAATTACACGAGCTGCCTCAAAAATAGCTTTAGGTTTACAGGATAAATTATACCTTGGAAACTTAGATGCCCAAAGAGATTGGGGGCATGCAAAAGATTACGTTCGTATGATGTGGATGATTCTTCAAGCGGATGAAGCAGAAGATTGGGTCATTGCTACAGGAAAAACAACACCTGTTAGAGATTTCGTTCGTATGGCATTTGCAGAAGTAGGTATTGAATTAGATTTCAAAGGGGAAGGAGTTGATGAAACAGCAACAGTTGCTAAATGTAACAATCCTGAATTTCAACTAGAAATTGGAAAGGAAGTATTAGCTGTAGATCCAAAATATTTTAGACCAACGGAAGTTGAATTATTAATTGGAGATGCAAGCAAAGCAAAAAACAAATTAGGATGGGAATGTGAATATGAGCTTTCTGATTTAGTGAAAGATATGATGCAATCTGATGTTAAGCTGATGCAAAAAGACCAATATTTAAAAGATGGAGGTTACAATACATTGAATTACTTTGAATAAATCACTTGTCTTCGACTAGGCTCAGTCGCCGTTTTAATATATGAATCAAAATTAAATGAATAAGAATACAAAAATATATATTGCTGGACATCGAGGAATGGTAGGTTCTGCCATTTGGAGAAACTTGGAAGCGAAGGGGTATACCAATATTATTGGGCGTACTTCTAAAGAATTGGATTTACGAAATCAAGAAGCAGTAAATGCATTTTATAAAACAGAACAACCACAAGTTGTCATTGATGCTGCAGCTCGAGTAGGTGGTATTTTGGCGAATAGCGAATATCCTTATCAATTTTTAATGGAGAATATGCAAATCCAAAACAATTTGGTTGATGGAGCTCATAATAATGGAGTAGAAAAATTTATCTTTTTAGGGAGCTCTTGTATTTATCCAAAACTTGCACCTCAACCCTTAACAGAAGACTGTCTTTTAACATCTTCATTGGAACCAACCAATGAATGGTATGCTATTGCTAAAATTTCTGGATTAAAAGCATGTGAAGCAATAAATAAGCAATTTGGAAAAGATTTTGTTAGCTTAATGCCAACGAATCTATACGGAACACATGATAATTTTGATTTAAATTCGTCTCATGTTCTACCTGCTATGATCCGTAAGTTTCATGAAGCAAAACTAAATGATAACGCACCGGTTACACTATGGGGTTCAGGAACACCAATGAGAGAATTCCTTTTCGTAGATGATATGGCAGAAGCAGTGGTTTTTTCATTCGAAAATAAATTGCCTGATAATTTATATAATATTGGAACTGGTGTTGATGTAACTATCAAAGGATTGGCAGAAATGATTCAAAATATAGTTGGTCATTCGGGAGAAATTATTTGGGATAGTAGTAAGCCTGACGGAACTCCTCGGAAACTAATGGATGTAAGCAAGATGGAAACTGCTGGTTGGAAAGCAGAAAACTCAATAAAGAATGGAGTAATAAAAACCTATGATTGGTTTTTGAAAAATATTGATTCTTTTAAAGGAGTCAACTCTTAAAGTATGCTGAGTCAATTTAAGAATAATGAATTTTTAAATAAATCCTTTTATGGCCTTATATTTAAAGTCTTATCAATTATTCTTAATTATTCATTTATATATACGGTGACCAAACTTTATGGTGTTGAATCATGGGGGATTATGGCGTTATGTTTAGCAGTTATAAATATTTTTTCCGTTTTCGGAAAACTTGGTGTGGATGTAGCAATATTAAAATTTGCCTCTATTCATAATGAGAAAAGTACAATACTACTTGGTCTTTATAAAAAAGGAGCAGTTTTTATTGCTTTTTTTTCTTTAGTTATTTCTATAACTATCTTTTTTTACTCAAAAGAAATATCGACCCACTTCTTTAATAAACCTGCTCTATATCCATATATGAAAATTGCGTCACTCGGAATTTTCCCTTACGCTATGCTCTTATTGAACTCTCAGATGTATCGGGCTATTGGTAAAACAAATTACTTTTTTATTTTCTCAGAAATTTTTAAATTTTTAATTCCAATTACTCTTATCCTAATTTCTTACTTCATCTTTGAGTCAAATCAAAAATTATTACCTATTTATTGCTTCATTGCAGCATTATATATTACCATGTTTATAAGTGGCATATCATGGATGAAGGCATTTTTTCTTAAACCCTTCATTGATATATCATATAAACAAATATTATCCACTGCATTCCCTCTTTTTTTAGGTGCTTCATCATTGTTAATAATGACTTGGGTTGACACATTAATGCTAGGGGTTTACAGATCAGAATCAGAAATCGGAACATACAATATTATAGCTAAAATAAGTCAAGTCCCAACTATTGTTTTAGTAGCGGTTAATGGAATTCTCGCTCCAAAAATTGCAAACCTATATAATAAAGGGAGAATAAATGACCTGCAATCTGTAATTACCAATGCTTCAAAATTAATACTCATTGGTTCAGCTCCTATTTTTGCTCTTCTATTAGTCTTTCATAAATTTCTTTTTTCTTTTTTCGATTCATCGCTTATTGAATCTAATTCAGTGTTGTTTTATCTTCTAGTTGGCCAACTATTTAATGTTTTTGCCGGATCAGTTGCAATTATTCTTCAAATGATTGGTAAGCAAAAAATATTTTCTAGAATTATGTTAATTGCATTGGTTATAAACATATTGTTAAACTTTTTACTTATTAAACCTTTTGGTATTAACGGTGCTGCTATTGCAACATCTCTAAGCCTTATAATTTGGAACGTCTCTTGTGTTGTTTACTTAAAATTAAAATTAAATCTTAAGTCATTTTATCATCCATCTAACAGAAAACTATCATAATAGACTAATCTATTCATTTTAAAATTCATCATACAATGGAAAATATTTTCATACATATTGGATACCCAAAAACAGGAACAACTTTTTTACAAGAGAAAGTTTTTCCAACTTTTTCTAATGTAAAGTATATAGGAAAGTCCAATAGTATCAATCATGCTATTTATTCTAAACTTTATGAATACGTTTTTTTTCGTAAAGATATATACTTTAATGATCTTGTAAAATATTTTAAAAAAGTGCAAGAAAAGAATCTGCTAATTTCAGAAGAAGACTTTATTTTTAATTCACTGCGGTTTTCTCAGCACAGTGATAGTATACACTATTTAGTATCTCTTAAAAGGATACTTAATATCTTTAATGAATTAGACATCTCAGTTAAAATTATTGTAACAAAACGATCGTTAGTCGAACTTTTAAAATCCGTTTATAGTCAAAGTTATACAAACTTTTATTCTCTATCTAAAGACACAAATAACTTCAATGATTTTATTAATCGATTACTCGTAACTAATGAAACAAATTCTAATTGGCGTAATTTTCTTGACGCAATCAATAATGATAAACTTATTGAAGATTTAAAAGAACTTATTCCTGCAGAAAACATAATAGTTAACAATTATATAGACTTTAAAGAAAATCCCCAAAATTTTATTAATTCATTTTTTGGGAAACATTATATTTTTAAAAAAAATGAATTGGACATCACAAATATTGATTTTAATAATAAAACAAATACTCGCTCAAATAAAAACTCTAAAGACTATAAGACCAACGATAATTTATTGTTTAATAAATTATTAAACATCAAAAATGTTTTATTCCCTAATTTAAAAATTAAATCTAAATCAATCAAAAAAAAATTAATGAAAATTAAGATTGGAAAATCAAAAACTATTAATTTAAGCATATCCAATGAACAAGAAAGACTTTTAATTAAGAAGCTTTCAGGATTACCAATTCGGAATAATGAAATCTAAAATAAACACATTTTTTTTGACCATATTTCTTTTACTAGTTATTATTTTAGGTGAAATAGAAAGTATTAGAGAAATTCGTTATTTGATAGCGCCGATTTCGCTGTTATTTTATTTAAGCAATATTTCAAATGGAAATATTATTAATTATGGTCTAATTAATTTACTTAAGCTATTTTTTTTATTAATACCAGCAACTTTTTTATTTTCATATTTATTCACTACTAATATTGAAAATCAAAATATTTATTTGGTTAAAGATTTTATTTTTATTACAGCTCCAATCTTTTCAGTAATTCTTCTAAATAGATCGAAATATTTTAAATATAAAATTTTATTATTTTTTTCCTTCGTCATTTTAACATTTTATCAAATGTTTATGGTAGTATTAGAATTTGGTTCCAATGATAATACAAGTATCATTCAATTTATTTTGTATGGCTCTAATTCAAGTGTAGAAGGCTCTTTAGCATTTATTTATGGTTTTTTGGTGTTTTATTTATTTATAGAAAAAAGATATCGGCTTTTTTTTGCCTCCTCAATTGTATTATTTTTCTTCGGTAAAAGAATAGTTTTTTTTGGTGTAGTTATCACATGTATTACATATCTAACATATTTCAAATTTGTAAAACCAGCTTTATTTAAATGGTCAATATTAGTTTTGTTTATTATTGTTTCAATATTTATGTATCTGTTTGCTGGAAGTTATTTTAATGATTTTGTTCTTGATAATTATAACGTATCATTAAACGCAATTACCCAAGGAAGATATCAATTATTAAATGATAATTACTCTGAAATTGAGTATTCTACATTTTTTTTCGGCAATGGTTATGGTTTTACGACGTCGTTTCTTATTAATAATGATTCGAAATTAAATTTGATTCATTCGGACATATTTAGACTTTTTATTGAATCAGGGATTATTGGGACATTATTGTTTTACAACTTTTTCTACAAAAAACTTCATGACAACTCTACGATTATATTTGGATTGTTATTTTTAATCATATCAATAAGTGATAATATTTTAGTTTATGGTCATGTAATGTTTTATTATTATCTAATCGTATCAAACTTAAACCAATCAGCAAAAAATGGGCTTAAAAAAAACGCTTTTAAACACTAGATTCAAGTGTATAATTAATCTGTTTCAACATTGTAATCTGAAGAGTTCTGACACCTTTATTGTTTCATACCCCAAATCTGGTTCAACCTGGTTGAGATTTGTATTATTCGAGATTATCAATGATACTCCTTCGTCTTTTGAGGAGGTTAATAGCAAAATACCAACAGTTGGTAAGCACTTTAATAAAGATTTACGCACAAAACATGGCAGATTTATTAAAACTCATGAACCATATAGAAATACTTATAAAAAAGCGATATATCTTGTTAGAGATGTTAGGGATATAATCATCTCTGAATTCAATTATAACAAAAAAATTAGAGCAATTAATAAAGAATTTCTTTTTGATGACTTTTTTGAACTTTTTATTAACAGCTCAGTGAATCGATATGGAAATTATTATAATCATGTTAATACATGGCTTCAAGCATCAAAGAATAAAGAAGCAAACATTTTATTTATAAGATTTGAAGACTTAAAAAGTGAACCCTTAAAAGAATTCAAAAAAATTAATTCATTTTTAAATATAGACCAAACCGATGCATTTTTAACAAAGAAAATTGAGAATAATACACTGAATAAAATGAAAGAAAAAGAAACCAAAACAACAGACAAAAAAATGCTAAAAACTGATCGTTCAATTCCGTTCGTAAGAAATGGAAAAACAGGTGGATGGGAAGATTTATATTCAGATGAACAACTTAAAATTATCGATGATAAATTTGGTGATATCATTTCTCATTTTAATTACTAATAAATGTCGACTGAGTCAGTAAGAAAAAAAATACTGATAGTGCATTCGCATTATCTAAAGAGAGGAGGTGAGGATCTTGTCTTTGAAATGGAAACTGAACTTCTAAGCAAAAGTCATGATGTCGAAGTTTTGACTTTTAATAATAAGAGTGGGTTAAAAGGTGGGGTCCAATTTTTATATTCAATTTGGAATATCAGCGCTTCTAATAAAATTAAAAAAGCTGTTGAAAAGTTTAATCCAGATGTCGTACATATTCATAATTGGCATTTTTCAATTGGTCCAATTATTTTTAGAACTTGTAAGCGTAATGGTGTTCCTACCATTCATACTTTGCATAATTATCGCTTGGCCTGCCCTTCTGCTATATTAATGTATAATGACAAGATATATTTGAGCAGCTTGAATACAAATTTCCCATGGAATGCTATATTAAAAAAAGTATATCGAAATTCTTTTCTATTGACTTTTTGGCTGGCTTTTATTATTTGGTTTCATAAAAAAATCGGTACATGGGCAGCAGTTAATTCTTACATTGCTCTCACTCCATTTGCAAAGAAAATAATCTCAGATAGTAGCATAGGAATTTCTGCTAATCAAATCTTTGTTAAGCCAAATTTTATTAAAAAAGAAACAATCCAAAAAAAAGAAATCAGAGATGAACATTTTCTATTTGTTGGACGTTTGTCTGACGAAAAAGGTATTCATGTATTGTTAAATTCTTTCAAAGAATCAGATTATAAATTAAAAATAGCTGGTTATGGTCCTTGTGAGGAATTAGTCAATCGTTTTTCTCAAACAAATTCAAATGTCGATTTTGTTGGATCTCTTGAACCACATCAAGTAATGGATGAAATGAAAAAATGCCAGGCATTAATTTTCCCATCAATTTGGTATGAAGGAATGCCAATGACGATAATAGAAGCGTTTTCTGAAGGTACTTCTGTCATTGCTTCTAACTTAGGTGCTATGTCAATTATGATAGAAGATGGTAAAAATGGTTTGCTCTTTAAACCAGGTGATTCATCTAGTCTCCGAAAGCAATTAAAAAAATGGAATGATTTAAGTATTCATGATAAAACTGAAATGAGAAATCAATCTTTTTTATCTTTCGATAAAAAGTACTCTGAATCACTCCAACCAATTTTATTTAATAATATTTTTGAAAAAATTATCAAATAAAATTGATAGTTATTTAATAAAAAATCAATTGAAAAAACGAAAAAAAATAATCACTCTCGATGTTAGTATTGGCAATTATAATCAGTTCATTGATCAGATAATTCAATATTCTGAAAATAGAGAATCAAGTTATGTTTGTGTGTCAAACGTACATATGTGTATTGAAACATATTTTGATCCTAATTTTGCAAAAGAAGTCAACTCTGCTAATCTAGTTACCCCAGATGGTATGCCACTGGCAAAAGCAATTAGACTTATATATGGAATTAAGCAAGATCGCGTCGCTGGAATGGACCTTATGCCTGATTTAATAAAAAAAGCTGAAGAAAAAAATCTAGGCGTTTACTTTTATGGGGGAACTAGCGAAATGGTTATGAAAACAAAATCATTCATTTCAATGAATTACTCTAAACTAAAAGAGACTCATTATTATAGCCCTCCGTTTAGAGAATTATCAGAAAATGAAGAATTTGAAATTGTTAAAATGATTAACGATAGTGGTGCAAATATATTGTTTGTGGCATTAGGTTGCCCTAAACAAGAAAAATGGATGGCATCAATGAAAGGTAAAATTAATGCATGTATGATTGGGATTGGCGGAGCCCTTCCAGTTCTTATCGAAATGCAGAAAAGAGCTCCCATGTGGATGCAAAAAATGAGTTTGGAATGGGTATATAGACTTATGCAAGAGCCTCGTCGATTATTCAGACGTTATTTTGTTACAAATACGCTTTTTATTTTCCTTTTTGTTAAACAGTGGTTTCTAATCAAAATATTAAAAAAACATTAATTTTAAGCCATAATTTAATAGCTATCATACAACTTAAAAAAAAACATGAAAAAAATTGCAGTAATTGGAACAGGTTATGTTGGGTTAGTTACAGGAACTTGTTTTGCTGAAACTGGTAATCAAGTTATTTGTGTAGATATTGATGAAGAAAAGGTAAATCAAATGAGAAAGGGAATTATTCCTATTTATGAACCTCATTTAGAAAATCTTTTTAATCGTAATATTAAAGCAAATCGTCTAGAATTTACTACCGACTTAGAAGAAGGTGTTAAAGATGCTGAAATTATTTTTTTAGCATTACCTACACCTCCTGGTGAAGATGGTTCGGCAGACCTGTCATACATACTAGGTGTAGCAAAACAACTGGGCCAAATAATCACTGAATATAAAGTGATTGTGGATAAGAGTACAGTCCCTGTCGGTACTTCTGAAAAAGTAGAAATAGAATTGTCTAAATATGCAAAAGTTGATTTTGATGTAGTATCAAATCCTGAATTTTTGCGAGAGGGATTTGCAGTTGATGATTTTTTGAAACCTGATAGAGTTGTTATTGGTACTTCTTCTGAAAAGGCACAAAATATTATGGAACAATTATATAAACCATTTGTAAGACAAGGAAATCCTATTCTTTTTATGGATGAAAAGTCAGCTGAATTGACAAAGTATGCAGCTAATTCTTTTTTAGCTACAAAAATTACTTTTATGAATGAAGTGGCTAATTTTTGTGAGATAGTAGGAGCTGATGTTGATAAAGTTCGATTAGGAATAGGGTCCGATCATCGAATTGGTAAGCGATTTTTGTTTCCTGGAATTGGTTATGGAGGTTCTTGTTTCCCCAAAGATGTTCAAGCATTAGTAAAATCTGGACTAGAAAACAAATTTGATTTTGAAATTTTAAATGCAGTAATGAAAATCAACGAGAGTCAAAAGACAGTGTTGATGCCAAAAATCATTAATCACTTTAAAGGAAACTTAAAAGATAAAAAAATTGCAGTATGGGGGCTTGCTTTTAAACCAGACACTGATGATATTAGAGAAGCTCCAGCTTTATACATGATCGATACTTTAATTAATAATGGTGCGAAAATATCTGCTTTCGACCCAGAAGCTATGAATAATGTTCGTACTGTTATTGGTGACAAAATTGAATATGGTTCAAATGAATATGATGTCCTTGAAAACGCAGACGCTCTTTTGATCTGTACTGAATGGGGAATATTTAGGAATCCTGATTTTAATAAATTAAATTCTCTATTAAATGAAAAAGTAATTTTTGATGGAAGAAATCTTTTTGAAACTACAGAGATGAATTCTCTAGGATATTCCTACCATTCAATAGGACGAAATGAAGTTAAACTTAAATAAGTTAAGATGAAAAAAAAGGTTTTAATAACAGGTGCTGCAGGTTTTCTTGGTTCTCATTTGTGTGAGAGATTTATAAAAGATGGTTTTAACGTCATTGGAATGGATAATTTAATTACGGGAAGGTTAAACAACATTGAACATTTATTTAAGTTGGAAAGTTTTGAATTTTATCATCATGATGTTTCTAAATATATACATATACCTGGTGAATTAGATTATATATTACATTTTGCATCTCCAGCAAGCCCAATTGACTATTTGAAAATACCCATTCAAACATTAAAAGTTGGATCTTTAGGTATTCATAATTGCCTTGGATTAGCAAAAGCTAAAGGAGCAAAAGTTTTAATTGCTTCAACATCTGAAGTTTATGGTGATCCATCTGTGCATCCTCAAAAAGAGGAATATTGGGGGAATGTTAATCCAGTTGGCCCAAGAGGTGTCTACGATGAAGCTAAGCGCTTTCAAGAAGCAATTACAATGGCCTATCATACATTTCATGGTGTAGAAACACGAATCGCTCGTATTTTTAATACTTACGGGCCAAAAATGAGACTCAATGATGGTAGGGTTCTTCCTGCTTTTATTGGTCAAGCATTAAGAGGTGAAGATTTGACAATATTTGGTGATGGTTCTCAAACAAGATCATTCTGTTATGTGGATGATTTAGTAGAGGGATTAGTTAGATTACTAAACATTGATTATGTACAACCAGTTAATATAGGTAATCCATCTGAAATTTCTATAAGTGATTTTGCTGAGGAAATTATAAAACTAACAGGAACTGAACAAAAAGTAATTTATAAAGATTTACCTGTTGATGATCCAAAACAAAGACAACCAGATATAAGTAAAGCAAAATCACTACTTAATTGGGAACCAAAAATTGATAGAAATGAAGGGTTAAAAATAACATACAATTACTTTAAATCTCTTTCATCAGAAGAACTAAGGAAAACAGATCATAATGATTTTGATAAATATATTATTAAGTAATCCATTATTTATTAATAATAAACGTGAAGATTGATAATAGTTAAAAAAATATGTCAATTTTTAAAGCTTAAATATTAAATAAAACATGCAGAATATAATTTTAATTCTACTAGATCTATTCAAATGTAAGGTTGTCTGAAAATATGTATTTTTGCAACAGCTATAATTAATCTAACTTATTCGAATGTGTTAAAAATATTATCATCTCATCGGTTTTCGCGCTACATGAAAACTATTTTCTTGTTTTGGGATTTAGTCTTATTAAGTGCATCTAATACTATTTCATGCTACATTCGTGATGGTAGCTTGAAAAGTTTGAATAACAAAGATGACCAGACTACTTTCTTCATGATCTTATTGGTTTGGGTAGTATTGGTACTTTCAAAAGATGCCTACAAGATTATTCGAATTGAAAAAATTTATACCACTTTAAGCAGAACAATTAAGTTGATCTTAATTCATCTTGGAGGGGTAGCACTTTTCATTATTATCTTAAATTTTGATAATGTTTCTCGTTTACGCATGCTTTATTTTTACGTTGTATTTTTCGTTCTAGTACTATTGTTTAGGATTCTATTTTTAAAAGCACTAAAACATGCGCGTTCACAAGGATACAATTACAGGAATGTAATTATCATTGGTGTAAATGAAATGGCAGGTCGGATGAATCAAATTTTAAATAATGACCTTTCATATGGCTATAAAGTCGCCGGTGTTTTCAGCAATGTTACCAATCTCAATATCGATCATTCCATGACTAATTTAGGAGGTTTGAGTGATATTGAAACCTATTTATTGGAGAATAAGGTAGACGAAATGTTTATTGCCCTTGATTATAAAGAAACCGATCAGATTCCAAAATTAATTCAGCTGTGTGAGCGTTATATGGTTCGATTAAAAATCATTCCAAATTTCCAAAAATACACAAATATGCGTCGTGTAAGTATCGATTTTTATGATAATACTCCTGTAATGATGTTTCGTAAAGAACCTTTAGAATTAGTAATTAATAGAATTCAAAAGAAAATATTTGATATTATTTTTTCTAGTTTAATTATTGGTTTAATTTTTTCTTGGCTATTCCCTTTATTATGGATTCTTATTAAATTAGAATCTAAAGGACCAGCATTATATAAACAAGTTCGATCAGGCGAAAACAATAGACATTTCACATGTTATAAATTCAGGTCTATGCGACAAAGTAAAACAGATGAATTTATTCAAGCTACAGAAAATGATCCTAGAGTAACAGCGATAGGAAAATTTATACGTAGAACTAGCATTGATGAGTTCCCTCAATTTTTTAATGTATTTTTAGGACATATGTCTGTAGTTGGACCAAGGCCACATCCTATTAAACTTGATGACCAATACATTAAATTAATCAATAATTATAAAGTGCGACATTTTTCTAAACCTGGCATCACTGGCTGGGCTCAGGTTAAAGGATACAGAGGAGAGACAAAAGAAGTAATAGCCATGAAGATGCGAGTGGAATATGATATCTGGTACATTGAAAATTGGACTTTTCTCCTGGATTTAAAAATTATTTGGATGACGGTTACTAATATGCTTCGTGGTGAAGAAAATGCCAATTGATAGTTGCTTAAATTGTTTATATAACTAAATTTGTTATCCGAAAAAATGAAATGAAAAATAACGCTATTTACATTGTCCTAGTAAGTTTCTTTGCACTATTATTTACATCCTGCAATACTCATAAAAAATTAGTCTATTTTCAAGATGAAATCAACTCTACTTCTGAGGATAATGCAAGTAATTATACGCCTATTTTCAAAGCAGATGATTTGATTTCAATATTAATTACAGGAGATGATCCTGAAGTTACTATACCTTTTAACCTTGATCCATCTGGTTCACCACAAGCTCTGAATAACGGCTATTCTTCAGGAAACATAGAAAGAGTCGGTTATCTAATTGATAAAGACGGTAATATTAACATGCCAATCATTGGAATGTTACAAGTAAAAGGTCTATCCAGAAATGAGGCTATTTCAATGATTCAAGAAAAAATGTCAGAATATATTTCTAATCCTATCGTAAATATTCAAATACTTAATTTTAAAGTAAGCGTATTAGGAGACGTGAATAGACCTGGCACTTATAAAATACCCAATGAACGAATTACATTACTGGAAGCAATTGGACTGTCTGGTGATTTAAATATTACTGGAAATAGAAAAAATATCTTGGTAATTAGAGACATCGATGGTAAAAAAGAAGAATTTAGAATTGATTTAACTGCATCTGATTTATTTCGTTCAAAAGTATATTATTTAGAACAGAATGATGTCGTTTACGTTGAGCCTAACAATGCGGCAAGAAGCAACTCTACTATATGGAAAACATCAGGTACTATATTCATATCAACTGTTGCTCTAATTATTACTACCGTTAACCTACTTGTAAAGTAATGGAAAATAAGTCACCTCAATACAACGAAGATATAGAAGACACTGTTAACCTTCGCGAAATAATAGAAAAATATGCTTTTCACTGGAAATGGTTTATTCTAAGTACTGTATTATTCCTTTGTCTTGCATTTTTATATTTACGTTATTCACAAAATATTTATCAATCTGAAGCTAAAATTTTAATTAAAGATGATAGCAAAGGAGGTTCAATGCCTGATATGGCAGTATTTGGCGATCTTGATTTATTTGGAAGCACAGCCAATTTATCAAATGAAATAGAAATCTTAACTTCTCGTACAATAACAGAAAATGTTGTCAAATCGCTATCGATTAATCTGAACTATGTCATTCGAGGATCAAGAACTGGTTTTCAAACTCAAACACTGTTTAAAATAACTCCTTTTAAACTCACCCATGCGGTCAATGATAGTTTACTTTATGAAAAAAAAGCCGAGTTTACCTTAAACATTATTGATAATCAAATATTCGAAATAACAGAAGTCGAGCATACTTCATTAGGCAAATTTAAATTTGGTGAATTAATAAACACATCTATTGGTGCTATAAAAATTCAAAAAACAAATCATTTTGACACCAATTTCATTGGTCGTGATTTTGATTTAAGCTTGTCAACTCTTAATGATGCCTCTTCTTCACTAATGGAAACGCTTATAATAGAGTCCGTTAATAAAGATGCATATGTTTTGTCTTTAAAAACAAAAGGGCCTTCTATAGCTAAAAACAATGCTGTTATTAATGAATTGATTTATCAATATGAAATAGATCAGGCAAATGATCAGAATGAGTTAGCCGAAAATACACGATCTTTTATTGAAGAACGTATGGAATACATTACGAAAGAACTTTCTGACGTTGACAATGCAAATCTTCAATTTAAAAAAGAGAATGGGCTGATTGATGTATCGTCAGATGCGCAACTTTTACTTTCCCAAGAAAATGCTATAGATCAACAAATTATAAAGACAAACATTCAATTGGAATTAGCGAATTACATGGCAGATGTTCTTTCAGAACAAAATGAAATTGAACAATTGTTGCCAAGTAACCTTGGATTTGAAGATCAATCTATCGCAAAAATGATAGATGCATACAACACTTTTGTATTAGACCGAAATAGATTATTGATTGCTTCTTCTGCAAATAACCCATCCGTTTTAAAGTTCGAGAAACAATTAGCTAGTATTAAGTTAAGTCTAAATTCAAGTCTGAATAATATTGTTTCTGCATCAAGAATAGAACTGAAATCATTAAAAGCTAAGTCTCAAATATATAATTCTGAATTAGCATCAATGCCAGAATTTGAAAAGAAATACAGAGATATTCAGCGGCAACAACAAATTAAAGAAACCCTTTATCTCTACTTGTTGGAGAAAAGAGAAGAGAATGAAATAGCACTTGCAGCTACTGTTGGGAATTCGAAGGTCATTGATTATGCCTACAGCGATGGTGAAACTGTTTCTCCAAAAAAGAGCATAATCTATTTAGGTGCACTTTTTTTGGGGCTATTAATTCCTTTCGGCATTATATACGTATTGAACCTTCTCGACAATAAAGTTCATTCTCAAAAAGATCTAGAAAAATACAGTCTTCCGCATTTAGCTAATATTCCTTTGGCTTCTGAAAACGAAAAATTAGTTGCGCAAAACAATCCTAGATCAGTATTATCCGAAGCATTTAGAATGCTAAGAACGAATGTTACTTTCTTGTTCCCAAATATAAAAGAAAAAGGAAATACTATTTTTGTTACTTCCACAATTGCAAGTGAAGGAAAAACGTTTGTTTCATTAAATGTTGCGCATAGCTTGGCTTTAACTGGGAAAAAAGTAGTCGTAGTTGGATTGGATTTAAGAGCGCCTAAGCTCTTGCAATATTTAGAATTACAAACAGACTTGAAAGGTGTTTCTAATTATATTATTGATCCTACGCTAAGCCATCAAGAATTAACAATTCCTATTCCTGGAACTGAGAATTTGTTTTTACTTCCTTCAGGTGTTACGCCTCCAAACCCGAGTGAATTATTAATGAAGCAACGGTTATCTGATCTTTTTGAGAGCTTAAAACTTGAATACGATTATATTATTGTTGATACTGCTCCTGTTAGTTTAGTTACGGATACGATTACTATAGCTCAAATTGCTGATGCAACGTTGTATGTTATTAGAGCAAATAAGCTTGACAAAAGAATGCTAGAATTTCCTGCTAAACTTTACAATGAACAAAAATTATCGAATATGGCTGTTGTGCTGAATGCCGTTAATATGGAACGTGGCGGTGGTTATGGTTATGGTTATGGTTATGGTTATGGTTATGGTTATGGTGATGATTTTGAAAAAAGCACGAAGAGGTGGTGGAGTAGAAAATAATATCTAATTCAAATCCTCTGTAAGAAACTTCAGTACATCTACCCCATCTGCATAATCATTCAGCTCAGGACATTGAGAGCTTCCAAAAGGCACAAAATTATTCCCTACTACAACCTGTAATTTCTCCTGATGAGTATTAATATAATCCATCAATTCAACTTCATTTGAATAATAATGATAATGGATCATTGCCAGTGGTGAAAATAAATCTTCTGATTCTCTCAATAAAACAAAATTATTATCCAATAATGCGTGCTGATTCAAGAGGTATACTGCTTTATTATAATCATAATTGTTTCCATATTTATTATTATGGATAATCGAACTATAATTAAATACTCCCTCAAAAAAGCGCTCCAACTTAAAGCCTTCAGGCAATATGAGGTGTGAAACATTTCTACAGCCTAAGCCAAAATAGCTGAATATATCTTCACCCAAACGTTCGATAGCTGCTTTTGATTCACTTCCATCCAACACTGCGATAGAGGTCCTATTTTTCCTAAAAATATGCGGATACTTACCAAAGTATGATTCAAAATAATTCAATGAATTATCACTGCCTGTGGCTATTACGGCATCGAACTTCCCAATTCTAGCTTCAGTAAACTCGATTCTTTCTTTTAAAGCTGGTGCAAACTGAATCAAGTGTTCTCCAAGTGCAGGTAATAATGTTTTATCGTCAGATGATAACTTACAAAGTGCTTTGTTACCAGAAATTAGAACACACAAAAAATCATGAAAACCAACAAGTGGAATATTTCCAGCCATTATCAATGCGATTTTTTTTGGCAGCTCAACATAAGAATACTCCCTACTCCATTCTGTCAATTCTTCTAGCGATAATCGTTTTCCCAGCTCAAGTAAACTCTTTCTTACATTCTCTTTTGTAAACCAGCCATTATAGGAAATCTGTCGATTAACTAGTGTTTGAAGGGATTCATACTCTACTTGAGTAACACCAATTTCAAAGCTGCTCCAATCTTTCTTTTCCCCTAAGGCACACATCAACTTACCGAGCTGTGCAAATCCATCTATTATTTCTTTTTGTTTCACAGCACAAAATTATCGTGTTCCAATTGATTTTCCTATAAGTTGGGCATTAATTATTCGACTAGAGTATGTTTTTTATCAATATGCTCACTATATTTGTAAAAAACTAAGCAGAATGGCAATTATTATAACGGACGAATGTATCAACTGCGGAGCTTGTGAGCCCGAATGCCCAAATACAGCAATTTATGAAGGAGGTGCAGAATGGAAATATTCTGATGGAACTTCATTAATGGGCATGATTACAACATTGAATGGTGATACTGTTCAATCCGATAAAGAAAATGAGCCTATTGATATGGATGTTTACTATATATCACCTGACAAATGTACCGAGTGTGTTGGTTTCCATGATGAACCTCAATGTGCTGCTGTTTGTCCAGTTGATTGCTGTATTGACGATAAAGATCTTAGAGAATCTCAAGATGAATTAATGGCTAAGAAAGATTTTATGCATTTAGATTAAACAATATCCGATAAAAATAATCTAGCCTGCTTCATCAATTGAAGCAGGCTTTTTTGTGATTAAAATTTAGCATAAACCATACATCTGTATTTATTCTAATTAAATAGTCAATTTATTGCACAGAAAAGAATATTCCTACTATTTTTGTGGCTGGGGTAAGTCTTGTACGATCAGCTCCCTCTTAATCCTCCAGGGCGGGAACGCAGCAAAGGTATGAGGTTGTAGCGGTGCGATATAAGTAGCTTACCCCTATTTTTTCTCCCAATTACATTCTTTGATTTTCATTTGACTAACTTCTAGTTCGAAAAAACAATTAGTTTTGTAGTAAACTATAGAATTTATGAAATTTTTCATTGATACAGCTAATCTAGAAGAAATAAAAGAAGCCAATGATCTAGGTATACTTGATGGAGTTACGACAAATCCATCTTTAATGGCAAAAGAAGGAATCACTGGAGAGCAAAATATTCTTGATCATTATGTGACAATTTGTAATATTGTTGATGGTCCCGTTAGTGCAGAAGTTATTTCAACAGATTTTGCTGGAATAATTAGAGAAGGCGAGCACTTAGCCTCTTTACATAATAATATTGTTGTGAAAGTTCCTATGATTCTTGAAGGAATTAAGGCTATTAAATATTTCTCTTCCAAAGGAATAAAAACGAATTGTACACTAATATTTTCTGCAGGACAAGCCATATTAGCCGCAAAAGCTGGAGCGACATATATTTCTCCGTTTTTAGGGAGATTAGATGACATTTCCGTCAATGGATTAGATTTAATTGCTCAAATTCGCTTGATTTACGACAATTATGCTTACAATACTCAAATTTTAGCAGCATCAGTGCGCCATCCCATGCATATTATTAATTGTGCAGAATTACGATCTGATGTAATGACAGGACCTCTAAAAGCGATAAAAGCACTTGCTAACCATCCCCTTACAACATCTGGATTAGAAACTTTCTTGGCTGACTACGCCAAAGGAAACGCTTAATTAATTATCAGAAAATGGACAATAGAAAACATGTAGAAGTGTGCTTTGCACCTGGTGATTATGAATATTTTAAAGGAAAGAGCGAAATTGTTGTAGTCATTGATGTTTTAAGAGCTACTTCTGCAATTTGTGCAGCATTTCAGAATGGTATTAAATCAATAATTCCCGTTGCAACGATTGAAGAAGCAAGAGAATATCAAAAAAAAGGATATTTAGTTGGTGCCGAAAGAAAAGGACAAATTGTTGAAGGATTCGACTTTGGTAATTCGCCTTATTCGTATATGAAGGATGAACTAAAAGGAAAAGAAGTTGTATTATCGACAACTAACGGAACTAAAGCACTTAGCATTGTCTCTGATGCACCAATTGTAGTCGTTGGGGCACTTAATAATCTTGACGCCTTATGTGAATGGCTCGCTTTACAAGACAAGAATGTTTTATGCCTTTGCTCTGGTTGGCAGAATAAATTCAATCTGGAAGATACAATCTGTGCAGGAGCGATTTCCGACAAACTTATTTCAACTGGAAAATTTAAGTCCGATGAAGACTCCTCAATAGCAGCCAAATATTTGTATCTTTCTGCATGGGATAACCCCTTAGGATATTTAAAATCGAGTTCTCATCGTAAAAGACTGAAGAATTTGAATTTAAATGAAGACATCAAATATTGTCTCACACCGAATAAAACAAATGTAATTCCAATATTGAAAAATGGGAAGTTGGTTAAATTATAAAACAATTTTATTACTCTGCATACCACTAATCTTTGGCTTGGGCAGAGAGCAAGAAACTCAAAAAAAATGGGGCTTTTTTGGACATAAACGAATCAATCGAATAGCAACATTTACACTGCCTCCAGAAATGTTTGGATTTTATAAGGAGCACATTGAATATTTAACAGAACATGCCGTAGATCCTGACAAGAGGAGGTATGCAGTCGATGGAGAAGCACAAAGACATTACATTGATATAGATCACTATGCTGAACATGGAGAAAATCCATTTGATGTTGTGCCAGTAAGATGGAATGATGCTGTAGAAAAACTCACTGAAGATACTTTACAAGCATATGGTATTGTGCCATGGCATATCATGGTCATGAAATATCGATTACAAAGAGCTTTCGAGCATAAAAATGTTGATTTAATCTTAAAATACTCTGCCGACATTGGTCATTACATTGGTGACGCTCACGTGCCTTTACATACAACAGAAAATTACAATGGGCAACTAACTGATCAAAAAGGAATTCATGGACTATGGGAGAGTCGTTTGGTCGAGATTAATTATTCTCATTATGATTATTTCGTTGGCAAAGCAGAACATTTTAGCGATTTACAATCTCATATATGGAATTCGGTCACCGCGTCACATCTTGCCTTGGATTCAGTTTTTCAAATGGAGATTGACGTAACTAAAGACATCGGTCCAGATAAAAAGTACAGTTTTGAAAAAAGAGGAAATACAACTGTTTCAGTTTACTCTTATGAATTCTCCCAAGAATATCATCGAAGAATGAACGGTATGGTTGAACGTAGGCTAAAAGCAGCTATTTATACTACAGGATCTGTTTGGTATACTGCTTGGGTAGATGCAGGACAACCTGACTTGTCCGAATTACAAAACACTCCTCCTTCTGCAGCTTTGTTGGAAGAAATAAAACAAATGGACGAGCATTTTCACAATGACAAGAGTAAGGGCAGAATTTGCGAGTAGAAGGTAATTAATCCTACTACTTAGATCAATCTTCTGAAAAAATTGAATAAAACTGTATTAATCTCTCTCTCTCACCTGCTTAAAACCAATTCTAAGCGTTCTTTCATAATTGCGAATTGTACGTACTTCAGATTGATTAATTAACGCCAAAGATACTCCCTCCTTCCCTGCTCTTGCAGTTCGTCCACTTCGATGAAGATAATACTCATTGCTTTCTGGAAGTTGATAATGTACAACATAACTTAATCCTTCAACATCAATTCCTCGAGCGGCAACATCCGTAGAGACCAAAATCTGTATTTTTTCACCTTTAAATGCGCGCATTACTTTGTCTCTTTCTTTCTGTAATAAGTCACCATGAATCGCGTCGGTAGATACATTTTTAGCAATTAATTGCTTCGCTAACTTCTTTGTTGCAGCTTTAGTTTTACAAAAAATTATTCCTCTGTTCTTATGCTCGGTCTTCAAAAATTGTAATAGAATATTTAATTTATTATTATCATCACATATTAAATACTGATGTTTAATCTTCTTATTTACGAAATTATCTTGATTAACTTTTATATACTCAGCGTCTGGTGAAAGATGGGTGCTAATAATTTCCTTAATTCCATTTGGCATTGTTGCTGAGAACAGCCATTTACACTCTACATTCGGCAGGAAATTAAGTATTGTATCCAGCTGTTTTTTAAATCCCATACTCAACATTTCATCAGCTTCATCAAGTATTACTGTCTTAACCCAGGATAGATCGACTGCTTTTTTCTCTACTAAATCAATCAATCGTCCTGGAGTAGCAACAACAATATGAGTGGGACGACTTAGTGCAGACATTTGACGTTCTATATACTCTCCACCATAAACTGCTTCAGTAAAAATTTTGTCTGAATACTTAGTATACTTAAACAGCTGCTTAGCCACTTGCTTTCCAAGCTCTCGTGTTGGACAAAGAATTAACCCTTGAACAGAATAATCATTAGAGTCTACTCTTGATAACAAAGGTAATCCGAAAGCGGCTGTCTTACCAGTACCCGTTTCTGCTTGTCCAATAATATCTACCGGGTCACCAATTAATAGCGGAATTATTTTTTTTTGAATTTCTGTTGGTGTTTCAATCTTCATGTCATGAAGTCCCAAAATAAATTTCTTGTCAATTCCTAATTTTTCAAAACTCATAAATTCATTATTCTACTATTCAAGTGCAAAGTTACTCTAGTAATCGAAGTAATGGCAATTAAATTGTGTCTACTTTACTCTTTTCAAGGACAGATCGTACCTATTACATTAAAATCTCTTACACGAGATTTTAAATAAAAAATATACATTTAGCATTAGTCAGGATTATTTTGACTATCTTTGCCCAATAAATTATTTATTATTATCACAATGAGCAAAGGTACAGTAAAGTTTTTCAACGAATCAAAAGGTTTTGGTTTCATAGTTGAAGAAGAATCAGAAAAAGAACATTTTGTACACGTTACAGGATTAATCGATGAGATTAAAGAAGGTGACGATGTAGAGTTCGAATTAAAAGAAGGTAAAAAAGGACTTAACGCAATTGACGTAAAAGTTGTTTAATATTTGAATTAATTTCTAAGCCTGTTTGTCTAAGACAAACAGGCTTTTTTTTTGTTCAAATTTTCAATTATAGAAATGGTAATTTAAGCATTCAATGTTAATGGTAAAGGTTACTTTTTAATGAATTTCAGTTATATTTGAAACATAAAGCCAAACATGAAGATTTTTTTATCAGTTATTATTTTTACCCTAGTAATTAGTAGGGCTTTTGCTCAACCCTATAAAACTATAAAGACCTACAAACCATACAATTGGATGGTTGGAATTAGTTGGTCTGCGATTGATGATGATGGGCGTCCATTTAATGCCCTTTTTAATTTACCAAACTGGAATTACGAAATGTACCCTACTCGATTATCTTTAGATAAATATTTTAAATATGGATGGAGTCTAGAAGGGGTGGCAACTTACACAAATTATCTAGGTGGCAAGCTAGTTAATGGTAAGCTGGAAGCTTCTGGAGCTTTTTTTTCCTTTGATGTTAATGGAAAGTATAGTTTTTATAATCAATATGCGCCAAAAGCTAGATGGATAGACCCTTACTTTACTTTTGGTCTTGGATATACTTATAGGTCTAATGCATTCACCGAAAATCATATTCCTAACTTAAACTTAGGCTTTGGAATAAATTTTTGGATCGCTAAAGGTTTTGGCATCCAAATACATTCGAATGCCAAATTTGGTGTTTACCCTCGTTTTTGGAATACAAATACAAATTACTTGCAACATTCAATTGGTATAGTATATAGATGGGGAGAAGGAAGTATAAAGAATTCTCCTAAAGAGAAAAAACAATACAAGTGGACCAAAGACAAACAACGTCACAAGACTAAAACAGGGCACTAAATATTCGAAATAGATAGAATAACTCATTTGGAACAAAAATCGATTGAAATAAAAGGTGCTAGAATGCACAATTTGAAAAACATTGATGTTAAAATTCCGCATGGGAAATTTACAGTTATTACAGGATTATCTGGTTCTGGTAAGTCTTCATTAGCCTTTGACACTCTATATGCTGAAGGACAAAGACGTTACATTGAAAGTCTATCCTCTTACGCTCGACAATTTTTAGGGAAATTAAATAAGCCCGAAGCTGATTATATAAAGGGAATTGCACCCGCAATTGCAATAGAACAAAAGGTATCTACAAATAATCCGAGATCAACGGTTGGTACAAGTACAGAAATATATGATTATTTAAAAGTTCTTTTTTCTAGAATCGGTAAAACATATTCTCCAACTTCAGGTGAAATCGTTAGAAAACATACTGTCACAGATGTTATAGACTTTTTACAAAAGCAGGAAGTCAACTCAAAACATGTCATTCTTTCTCCATTAATTGGATTTAAAAAATATGGCGAACAACGACAAATTGAGATTCTTAAAAAACAGGGTTACGTTCGTTTATTCTTAAATAGCGAATTTATTTTGATTGAGGATATTATCAAAGACTTACCGAGTAATATTAGTAAATCCATGCTTGTCATTGACAGAATTTCTGTGAATTTCTCAGATGAAGATAATATTTCAAGATACGGAGATTCAATCTCATTAGCTTTTGCAGAAGGTGAAGGTGTCTGTATTCTTCATTCGGTTGAATCTAAAGAAAGTACAAGCTTTTCTAATCGATTTGAATTAGACAACATACTTTTCACTGAACCTAACGAACACTTTTTCACCTTCAATAATCCTTTTGGGGCTTGTAGAAAATGTGAAGGCTTCGGCGTCGTCATTGGGATAGACCCTAATTTGGTCATTCCAAACAAAGAACTCAGTCTTTTTGAAGGTGCAGTTATGCCGTGGAAAGGAGAAAAAATGAGTAGATACAAAGATCAGTTTATTGAAAAGGCTATTGATTTTCCTATTCATCGTCCAATTAATGAACTCACTGATTCGGAATTGGATCTCCTATGGAATGGAGCCAAGGGAATCAAAGGAATTAATCAATTTTTCAAGTTTGTAGAAAGCAAATCTTATAAAATTCAATACCGTGTTATGCTTTCTCGCTACCGTGGCAAAACTGGCTGTTTAGACTGCAGAGGTACTCGACTAAGAAAAGATGCTGCGTATGTTAGAATTAATGATAAATCAATTATGGACATTGTGATGATGCCAATTGAAGAGGCATTGACTTTTTTCGAAAATTTGGCGCCGAATAAACATGATATTCAAATTACGAAGCGAATTCTACCTGAAATCACCAATAGATTACAGTTTTTAAAAGAAGTTGGATTGGGATATTTAACCTTAAACAGAGCTTCTGGAACTCTTTCTGGTGGAGAATCACAAAGAATTCACTTGGCAACCTCTCTTGGCAGCAGTCTAGTAGGTGCGATGTATGTTCTAGATGAGCCATCTATTGGTTTACACCCAAGGGACACGGAAAAATTAATTAATGTCTTACATGCTCTCAGGGATCTTGGTAACACTGTAATTTTGGTTGAACACGAGGAGGACATGATGAAATCTGCAGATGAAATCTTAGACATTGGACCACTAGCAGGCGCATATGGTGGAGAAATTGTTTTTCAAGGGAATCATAAAAAATTGATTAAAGCGAAAAATAGTCTGACAGCAGATTATTTAACCGGCAAACAAAAAATTCTTGTTCCAAAGAAAAGAAGAACCTCAAAAAATAAATTGACCATCAAAGGTGCTCGACAATTTAACTTGAAAAATATAGACATTGACTTTCCCTTGCATAGCTTAATATGTGTAACTGGGGTTAGTGGGTCAGGCAAATCTACATTGGTCAAAGAAGTTTTACTTCCCGCAGTAAAGAGAGAGCTTGGTATTTATGGAGACCAACTTGCTGATTTTAAATCATTTTCTGGCGACATGCAACATGTTAAAGCAGTTGAATTTGTCAATCAAAATCCAATTGGAAAATCATCAAGAAGTAATCCAATTACATATGTTAAGGCGTTTGACGATATTCGTGACTTATTCTCACGGCTCCCATTAGCAAAAGTTCGAGGCTATAAACCAGGTTTCTTCAGTTTTAATGTCGATGGAGGAAGATGTGAAGTCTGTGATGGTGAAGGGGAAATTACAGTGAGTATGCAATTCATGGCTGATGTGCATTTGACTTGTGAACAATGTAAAGGTTCACGCTACAAAATGGAAGCATTGGAAATTGAGTACAAAGATAAATCAATAGCCGATTTACTGCAAATGGATATTCAATCTGCCTATGATTTCTTTCACTCCGGAATCGAGAACATAGAGAAAAAAATTGCAGCGAAAATTGAACCTTTAGTTAAAGTAGGATTGGGATATTTAAAATTAGGGCAACCTTCAAGTACTTTAAGTGGTGGAGAGGCTCAACGAATTAAATTAGCTTCTTTTCTTTCGAAGGGAACGAAGGCCGCTCCTACTCTATTTATTTTTGATGAGCCAACAACAGGATTGCATTTTCACGATGTTCAAAAATTATTAATCGCTTTTAATGAACTTATTGACAAAGGTCACTCAATCATAGTTATTGAACACAATCTTGACGTAATTAAGTGTGCAGATCACATTATAGACATAGGCCCAGAAGGTGGAAATAAAGGTGGTGAAATAATGTTCACAGGTACTCCCGAAGAAATTATCAAATCAAAAAAAAGTGTGACCGGATTCTACCTTGAAGAAAAACTTCATTAAGATTCTTTTTCAGGTCTCCAACCTTCTGTTTTTGCTATAATAGCGGATACTGTAGCATCACTTGTTACATTTACAACTGTTCTGCACATATCTAAAATCCGATCGACTGGGAAAACAATTGCGACCCAAAGAGGATTTAAGCCTATTGAATCAAGAACAATCATCAACATAATAAGACCAGCACTTGGAACAGCAGCAGCACCGATTGATGCTAAAGTCGCAGTAGCAACAATCCCAACTTGTTGAAGCAAAGATAAATCTACATCATGATATTGAGCCAAGAAAATTACAGCAATCGCCTGATACAAAGATGTACCGTCCATATTAACGGTTGCCCCAATTGGTAAAACAAAATCACTAACTTTTTCAGGAACTTTTAAATTATCATTGACACATTCTATTGTGATAGGAAGCGTTGCAGCACTTGAACTGGTAGAAAACGCTAAAAACTGTGCAGGACTGAGTCCTTTATAGAACTGTGAATAACCGATTTTTACTCCAAAAATACGCAACAATAGAGGGTAAAAACCAAAGAGCATAAGCATCAATCCACCAAAGACTAATAATGTATAATAACCCAAAGCTATAAATATTTCTAACAGTTCGTCGAGAGTATCTGCTGATTTAGCAAGAACACCAGCCATTAAGCAAAACACAAAAAAAGGAGCAAAATTCATAACCATATGAACCATTTTTATGAAAATTTCATTCATGTTATCAAAAAATGACCGAACAGTTTTTGTCTTGTCTGCTGGCATTAATATCATTGAAATACCAAAAAACAATGCGAAGAAAATAACCTGAAGCATTAACTTTCCATCTCCTAAGGCCTGAATGATATTACTTGGGACCATATCTACCAATGGCTTTAGAGGGCCTTCATCCTTTGTTGAGTTTTTTAGTGCATTCTTTTGTTGAATCTTCTGATATTCCTCCGTTTCCATGTCAGAGTTAATTTTCTGACGAATTTCTTGTAATTTCTCAACAGAAGATGAAGCCATTAAATTTCGACCATCTTTGACTTCTATATTGTTATCAAAAGCCCAAACTTCGTATTCTAATCTGTGATTATTTCTTGTTTCTTCATTCGATTGAACACCAGGGCCAAAGAAATTGACCAATAACAACCCTACGGTTACAGAAAAAACAGTCGTAATTAAGTACATCCCTAAAGTTTTCGCTCCCATTCTTCCTAATTTGGCAGGATCGCCTAAGCCAGCTACACCTGTAACTATAGAAAACAAAACCAACGGAACAGCAATAAATTTTAGTATGTTGATGAAAATAACACCGAATGGATCAATCCAGTTTCCTGTAAATTCGTTCCATCCCATAGCTCCTGAAATAATAGACCATATTATTCCAAAAATCATCGCGATTAATATCTTCCAGTGTAATGCTAATTTTTTCATGCCATGAAGTTAAGAAAATGATTGAAATTCTGGAGGAACCGAAATAAAGAAAAAAATAGCTAATTACTTATTCTTTTCTTTAGCAGTAAGGGATAAATTTTCAATTATTAATATCTTGGGTTACTTATTCTTAGTTTTCATATGAAACATCGAGCAGGTTAAATGTTCGAGACAAACAATCACAATAAAATGATGGAACAATTCAATCACTTATTATCATATAAAATGCTAATTTAGACTTTGGTTTATCTGCGGGTGAATCAAAAGCGAAATTATTAAAACAAACCCCGTATTTTGGTAGACACTATTTAAATTGCAGGTAAATTTGACAAAAATTTACGGACTATTGAAGCTATTGCTATAGCCTATTTCAAAAATCAAATGCGAAGAATATAGTGGGGTTAATTATGTATGCGCTTAAAAATATGTCCTATAAATGCTAATATAATTACTGCTTAAACTCAAACATAACACAATTCAAAGTTTTGATTCAATCCATCACAATACATCAATACTTAGAAGAATATATCAATATTCCGCTTGTTGATGTTCGCTCTCCTGGAGAATTTGCACAAGGTCAACTCCCTTTAGCTCTAAATGTTCCATTGTTCTCAAATGAAGAAAGAGCAATTGTTGGAACAGCTTATAAAAAGCAATCAAAGGAGAAGGCAATGGAAATCGGATTAAAATTTGTACAACCTAAACTTCAATCATTTATTGATGAATGCAAGCGAATCGAAAAGAATGAAAAAATAATCATCCATTGCTGGCGAGGAGGATTAAGAAGTAAATCATTCGCAGAACATCTATCGAATAATGGATTCACTAAAGTATTCTTACTTGAAGGGGGCTACAAGAGCTTTAGAACGCACGTACTTTTAACATTCAAAAGCAATTATAACTTAATTGTCCTAGGCGGATACACTGGCTCTGGTAAAACAGAAACGCTGCATGAATTAGAAAATTTAGGAGAACAAATCATTGACCTCGAAATGCTTGCGAATCATAAAGGGTCAGCGTTTGGAGGCTTAGGAGGGATTACACAATCATCAACTGAGCAGTTTGAAAATAATATATTCTGGGAATGGAAAAACTTAGACAAAGATCGATTAATATGGATTGAAGATGAAAGTCGCAACATTGGGCGCGTTTTTCTCCCGCAAGATCTTTATGCAAATATTCGTTTTCAAAATACTATTTTCATGGAAATCCCGGTCGATAAAAGAGCGGTTTTTCTAAAATGCGGTTATTCTGAAATACCTCATAAATCTCTGGAAGATGCCATTTTAAAAATAGGGAAGAAAATTGGAAATGAGAATGTACAATTGGCTATTCAGGAACTAGAGAAAAGAAACTATATTAATGTCGCAAAAATAGCTCTTAAATACTATGACAAAAGGTACCTTCACGGATTAAATAAGCGAAATAAAGATACTGTCTCGATTTTGCAATTCAGAGATGTTGACCCCCTAATAAACGCAGATAAATTACGTAAATATGTCTCAAGAAAAGCCTAAAATAAAATTAACCAAATATAGCCACGGAGCAGGTTGTGGTTGTAAAATATCTCCAAAAGTATTATCTGAAATGCTTCAAACAAACATTCCTGCTATACCTGACGCACGGCTACTTGTTGGTAACGACACTAGAGATGATGCTGCAGTTTATGACATGGAAAATGGAACAGCAATTATCAGTACAACTGATTTCTTTATGCCCATCGTGGATGATCCTTTTACTTACGGAAAAATTGCAGCAACAAATGCGATAAGCGATATATATGCAATGGGCGGCACTCCCCTCTTAGCAATTGCGATTCTTGGTTGGCCGATTGATAAATTAGCTCCCGCAATTGCGCGCGAAGTTTTAGAAGGTGGTCGAGAAGCCTGTAAAGAAGCTGGAATACTTTTGGCAGGAGGACACAGTATTGATAGTCCTGAACCCATTTTTGGACTCGCCGTTACTGGTTCTGTTAATGTTTCTGACTTGAAAAGAAATGACACTGCTAAAAAAGGATGTAAATTGTTTTTAACAAAGTCACTTGGTGTTGGAATTCTAACAACAGCTCAAAAAAAAGGCCTACTCCTGGCAAAAGATGAAACTAGAGCGGTAGATTCAATGATACTGCCAAATAAAATTGGTCAAGATTTATCAAAACTCTCAGGATTAATGGCAATGACTGATGTTACAGGATTTGGATTACTTGGTCACCTAACTGAAATGTGTGAGGGTAGTGAACTCTCCGCAATTATTCATTTTAATCAGGTTCCAACCATCGAAGGAATTGATTATTACATCGAAAAAGATTGTATTCCTGGAGGGACTCATAGGAACTGGAGTAGCTATGGAGATAAGGTTCAACTTAAAAAAGAAGAGATGAAGCTCATTTTATGCGATCCTCAAACAAGTGGTGGTCTGCTTATTGCCGTTGCAGATGAAGATATTAATGAGACAATTAGTTTACTCAAAGAACAACAGCTTGAAGCGCATTATTTTGGAGAATTAGTAGAGCAAACCGACCAACTAATAACTGTATTGTGATAAAATATCTGATCCTTTCACTTTGTTTTTTAACAATAAGCAATTCTGTATCTTCTCAGAAATTGATTGATGTTAAAAGCTATTTCTTTAAATTAATCATTACTGATTCGAGTGATGTAATTCGTGTTCGTGAAGTTATCTCTGTTGATTTTGTTGAGGAATGTAACTTTTTTGAGTTGGATCTAAACAATTTAAATGCCGATAACAAAGGAATGGTTGTTCATTCAATACAACGAGACAGAATGAAATTGAATTTTGACCACTCTAATGATAAACTAAAAATTAATACTGGAATAAATAAAAAGGGAACTAATAGTGAGTTTCGCATTATTTACAGTGGTATTCCTGAAGATGGATTAGTTATTGGCGAGAATAAATACAAAAACAGAACCATATTTGGTGACAATTGGCCAAAAAGAGCTCGTAATTGGTTAGCAACAGTAGATCATCCATCTGATAAAGCACTAGTGGATTTTGAAGTTATAGCTCCTGCTCACTATACCTGCATATCAAATGGAAAGCTTATGGATGTTACATCATTAGACAAGGATTATACTGCTTCTTTTTATTCTTCAGAACATGAATTACCAACAAAAGTTATGGTCATTGGTTTAGCTGATTTTACTATTGACACAGTGCCTTCAAAAAACACTTTCCCTATTACAAGTTGGGTATATAAAGAAGATCAAATTAATGGATTCGATGACTTAAAAGTTACTGTTGATCCATTGACTTTTTTCATTAATAATATCGGTCCATATCCTTTTGAAAAATTAGCAAATGTTCAATCAACTACTAGATATGGAGGTATGGAGAATGCTGGTTGTATTTTTTATGATGAGCATGCCGTGAAAGGTGATAATTCTATGGAAAACCTGATAGCACATGAAATTGCACATCAATGGTTTGGTAACTCAGTAACGGAGTCAGATTGGAAACATTTATGGCTAAGCGAGGGTTTTGCAACTTACATGACCAATACCTACCTCCAAAATAAATATGGAATTGCAAAAATGAACGAACAATTCGCTAGTGATCGTAAACGAATAATTGAATTCAAGAAGAAAATTTCATTGCCTGTAATCGATACAATCACAACAGATTTAATACAATTATTAAACCCTAATTCATATCAGAAAGGTGCTTGGACTCTTCACATGCTTCACAATAAATTAGGAAATGATACCTTCTGGAAAGGTATTCGACTATTTTACTTCACATATAAGTACTCTAACGCATCCAGTAATGATTTTATTAGAATTATGGAAGAAGTGTCTGATGAAAAATTAAATCCCTTTTTTAATCAGTGGCTTAGAAAAAGTGAAATCCCTATTGTATTAGTTAATAAAAAGAAAGTAAGAAAGGGTACACTAATTAGACTTGAACTCAAGCAAGGATATAACTCATTCACATTCCCTCTAGAAGTCCAGATTAACAATGCTGATAAAATAGAAAAGCAAGTCCTTAATTTTAATTATAGAACAACATTATTTGAAATTTTTATACCTGCGGGAGCAACATATAGTCTAGACCCAGATGTTAAGCTACTTTTCGAGCAAATAGAAACTAAAGACAACGTTTGGAAATAAAAAAAAATAGTACATTTATAGTAAATCTAAAAAACATGCAAAACGCTCCTCTTTACCTTATTCCGTTTGATTTTTCAGAAGTATCATTGAGTGCTTTAAAACTTGGCATAGATCTAGCCGAAGCGAACAATGGTAATGTGATGCTATTGCATATAGCATCAAAGCAATCTGAGAAGAAAGAGTTGAAGAAAAAAATTAAGGCAATTGTATCTGAACAGACAAAAGATCATCAAAAATTAATAGATACGCGTGTTTTAGTTGGAGATTTATATGAAGACATTGCCAAGGCAGGAGAATTACTTGATGCTTCATTAATTGTAATGGGTACACATGGAGCGCATGGTTTTCAAAAAATATTTGGTAGCCATGCTGTTAAAATGATCAGCCATTCTTCTACTCCATTTTTAATTACAAAAGGAAAGAAAACAGTAGAAAAAATAAAAACAATAGTACTCCCTTTTTCTTTTGAAAAGAAAACGATTCAAGTTATTAATTTCGCTGCAAAAATCGCGAAAAAATTTAGCGCTACAATACACTTAGTAGGCTGCCACGACAAAGATGAATGGTTAGAAAAGCACATGAAAAACAACCAAAAGATTGTGAGAGGTCATCTTGAAACAAATGGTGTGAATCATGTAATTGCAAACATTTCAATTGGTTCGAATTTTGAAAAAGAACTAATGAAATATGCTGAATCTGTTGATGCTGACTTAATGGCCGCTGGCTATTATCAAGATGGAATAATCACCAATCCTAACTCATTTATACAGTCAATGATTGAAAATGACTTAAATTTACCTCTATTAACTGTAAATGCTGAGGAGTTAAATCTTTCTAAGGGGAATATTGTCACTTCTTTATAATGGCTTGAACGCCAAAAGCAAGAGGTAACATATCAACGGCGGAATTAAATACAATGGTTGCGTCATTTTGACTGATTAAAATAATTCTATACTCTTTCTTCTGACGCACTTCAGTTTCAACCATAACTTGTCTGCATGCTCCACAAGGCGAAAGAATCGTATCTACTGGAACTAAATCACCTTTTGCAACAATACATAAAGTCTCAACAGACGTTTCAGGTAAATTAGCACCAGCGTAAAAAAGTGCTACACGCTCGGCGCAAAGTCCTGAAGGGTAGGCAATGTTTTCTTGATTGCTTCCTTTTATTATTTCACCATTGGACATGAGTAGAGCTGCTCCAACGTTAAACTTACTGTAGGGTGCATATGCAGTATGCATAACTTCATTAGCAGCAGCAACTAGCTTCTGATCAACACTTGCCAATTCATTCCAGTGTTTGAACTGCGTATACTTTATTGAGAATTCTTTCTCCATAATTTTCATTTTCTATTAAAGTAGACGTAATTTCAACAATTAGGTTACTTTTCGGTACAACAATAATAAAAGAAGCTACCTTGTTAAGTTCTCAGAAACTCCGTAACTTTGACGGCAATGAATCAATTCAAAAAGGTAGCATTTTATACACTTGGGTGTAAACTTAATTTTTCTGAAACGTCAACAATAAGTCGTTCATTTGAAGATGCTGGATATGGGAAGGTGAACTTCGATGATACACCAGACATTTTTGTCATCAATACATGCTCAGTTACTGAAAATGCTGATAAAAAATGTCGCCAATTAGTAAAAAAAGCTAAAAAAATAAATCCTCATTCTTTTATCGCAATAATAGGATGTTTTGCTCAACTAAAACCTAAAGAAATTGGTTCTATACCAGGTGTTAATATTGTTTTAGGAGCAAATGAAAAGTTCAATGTTATTGATCACATTGAATCCTACAATAGTGAAGAAGTCGTTATCTCAAATGAGAGTATTAAAGACACAAAAGAATTTATTCCAGCATTTTCATTAGGTGATCGAACAAGGTCGTTCTTGAAAATTCAAGACGGTTGTGATTATTTCTGTACGTTTTGTACAATACCTCTAGCAAGAGGGAAAAGTAGAAATTCATCAATTGAAAATACAGTCAAAGAAGCGAATAAAATTGGAGAAACAGATATTAAAGAAGTTGTTTTAACCGGAGTTAACATTGGGGATTTTGGTCAAGGTGGAAACGAAAACTTCTTTAAATTAATACAAAGACTAGATGAAATTAATACGATAGATCGCTTTAGAATTTCTTCGATAGAACCTAATCTATTAAGTAATGAAATTATCGAATTTTGTCTAACAAAATCGAAGCGCTTTGTCCCTCATTTTCATATTCCTCTACAAGTTGGTAATGATCGACTTTTAAAAGCGATGAGAAGAAAGTATGATCGTGAATTGTACAAAAACCGTGTCGAAACCATTAAGAGTAAGAATTCGAAAACATGTATTGGTGTTGATGTTATTGTTGGCTTTCCTGGTGAAACAGATAACGATTTTCTTGATACTGTTAATTTCATTAAAGATTTAGACGTTTCTTATTTGCACGTATTTACTTATTCTGAGCGAGCAAATACCACAGCTATAAAATTGGGTGACCCTGTTCCTATGAACGTTCGGAAAGAACGCAGTAAGCAGTTACACATTCTTTCTGCCAAGAAAAAGAGAGCATTTTATGAGTCTAACCTTGGAAATACTGCAATAGTTCTCTTTGAAAATGAAGAAAATAATGGCGTAATGCATGGGTTTACCCAAAATTATGTAAAAGTAAAAACGCCTTACAATCCTGACTTAGCAAATACTTTCTGTAAGATTAAAATGGAAGAAATTGATAGGGATGGCGTAATGAAGTGCACCCTTATTACTGAAGTGTTCGCTAACTAAACTGTTACCTTTTTTGCCACTGTCATCTCTCTTTTACCAGGAGGACCTGCCAACACAATTACTTCAAACCCCAATTGTTTTAAGTTCCTTTTGAATTGTCCTTGTGCGCAATATGTAATCAACTCCCCACCCATTTTCAGGCAGTTATACATCTTCTCAAGAACGTTTAAATCCCACATCTCAGATTGCACTTTTGGGCCAAAAGCATCAAAAAAAACGAGGTCATAATACATTAATTCTGGAGTGTAATCCTCTATCAATTTATGGGTTTTCTGAAAAGTAAAATGTTCATTCATATCATGCTTATCCTCCCAAGTTAATTCATGTAATTTAGTAAAGAAAGGAAGACAATCACTCTCTAATAAATCACAATAATTTAGCTTCTTTACCACTTCCAAATCAACCGGATAAGCTTCAATAGAATTATACTCAATAATTTGATTTTTAGAACTATAGATATGACTAACTAAAGCATTTAATCCAGTTCCAAAGCCAAGTTCGAAAATTCTAACCGGAGCATTTTCGAATCTCTTTAAGCCATGCTCAATAAAAACATGAAGCGCCTCGTTTATAGCACCATGAGTAGAATGATATGTTTCATCTAATTCCGGAATATATAAACTCGTTGAACCATCAGCGGTTGTTATTAATTCATGCTTCATTCTGTAAAAATACCATATCTATTAACAATTGTTGATAACCACTCTTCAAATCTTTTTAATTAAAGGTTCAAAAAAAATTAGAAGCAACAAGATGATTACGTATCTTTGAAATATGGAAAACACGCCTGACAATAAAAGAAAAGTAAATACTCGTATTTCTAAACCTCAGAATACTGGAAATGAAATTGGGCGTGTACCGCCACAAGCTGTTGACCTTGAAATGGCTGTACTCGGAGCATTAATGCTAGAGAAAAATGCAGTTACAGATACTATTGACATTCTGCAAGCAGAGAGTTTTTACGACCCGAAGCACCAGTATATATTCAACGTTATCAAAGAGTTATTTGGCGAATCTAAGCCTATTGACATCTTAACGGTTGTTGACAAATTAAAAAAATCAGGTGAAATTTCCGCTGCTGGAGGGGCAGCATATATTTCTCAGCTCACAAGCCGAGTTGCCTCGACAGCTCACGTTGAATATCACGCAAGAATCATTTCTGAAAAGCACATCAAGCGTGAATTAATTCGAATGAGTAACGAAGTAATGAAAGAGGCTTATGACGACACTAATGATGTCTTTGATGTCCTCAATAAAGCTGAAGGTGACTTATTCAAGATTGCTGAAAACAATATGGGCAAAGCAGTTGACGTCATGCAAAATGTTATTAAGAATGCAATTGAAGAAATAGAAAAAGCATCACAAAATTCAGATGGAATCTCAGGGGTGCCGACAGGATTTTACGGTTTGGACAAAATAACTGCTGGTTGGCAAAAATCTGATATGATCGTAATTGCTGCAAGACCGGCAATGGGAAAGACCGCTTTTGTTCTGTCAATGGCTAGGAATATTGCAGTTGATCATAATCAAGGTGTAGCGATATTCTCTTTGGAGATGTCTTCTGTTCAACTTGTAAAACGACTGATTTCCTCAGAGACACGTATTCCTGCAGAGAAATTAAGAAAAGGTGACTTACGAGATGATGAATTTCAGCAATTGCATTCACGTATAACAAAACTCGCAACAGCACCAATATATATTGATGATACTCCGGGGATTAGCATATTCGATTTGAGAGCAAAATGCCGGCGATTAAAAATGCAGTATGATATTCAAGTTGTTGTCATTGATTACCTGCAATTGATGACTGCGGGTAATTCTAAAGGGGCGGGTAATAGAGAACAAGAAATCTCAAGTATCTCCCGTTCAATAAAGGAAATAGCAAAGGAGTTAAACATTCCAATTATTGCGTTGTCTCAATTAAGTCGTTCTGTTGAACAGCGGGGCGGAGACAAGCGCCCTATTCTTTCTGATCTTCGTGAATCTGGAGCAATTGAGCAAGATGCTGATATTGTGTCATTCATTTACCGACCAGAATATTATGGTTTTCTGCAAGATGAAGAAGGCAACTCTAATGCAGGAGTAGGTGAAATAATCATTGCAAAACATAGAAATGGTGCATTGGAAAATGTACGTTTAAGATTTATAAAAGAATTTGCTCGATTTGACAACATTGAAGGTTTTCAAGATGAAGGTACCACGATGATTGATGCTGGTCTAGCTGCGAACAACAGCTTTGACAATAAAGAAAGTTATACAATTTCGAGCAAGATGAATTCAAATGAAAATGACGACAATCTTGATTTTAATTCATCAATAGAAGATGACAATCCATTTTAGGATAGATATTTGTAAGTTATAAATTATGAAGAAATTTATTCTTTCATTTTTATTGGTAATTGCGTTTAACGCTAAATCTTCACAGATATTGATACCAATGGATGAGACCCAAAGTAATCATCTGAAGGCATACGGACTTGCATTTTACTTACTCGAAAATGACGTGGTAATAGAGTGGTTACTCAACTACCGCGGAGGAGCATTTCTATCACCTCATCTCTTAACGATAGAGGAAGAATTGTTACTTCGAGGTATCAAATACGAAGTTCTTGCAGACGGACAAGTGAATCGCATTAAATCACAAATAGGGTCTCCAGAAGTTAATATGGAAATAGTTCAACTCGAAAAAGCTCCGAAAATTGCAGTCTATACACCTGAAGGAAAAATGCCCTGGGATGATGCTGTTACTTTAGTTCTTGAGTATGCAGATATTCCTTATGAGAAAATTTATGACTCAACCATCGTAATGGGTGGATTGCCTGAATATGATTGGCTGCATCTTCACCACGAAGATTTTACAGGCCAGTATGGGAAGTTCTATTCTTCTTTTAGATCATATCCATGGTATAAAAAGCAAGTTGCTGATTTGGAAGCTTCTGCAAGAAAACTAGGCTTTAACAAGGTTTCTGAACTTAAGCTTTCTGTAGCTAGTTCGATTAAAAACTTCGTCACTGGAGGAGGTTTTCTTTTCACAATGTGCAGTGGAACTGATAGCTTTGACATTGCTTTAGCTGCCCATAAAACTGATATCTGTGAGCAAATATTTGATGGCGATCCTTCTCATCGAGATTGTCAGGATCAATTGGACTTCTCTAATACTTTGGCGTTTCAAGATTTTGAACTTGTTAAAGCCCCATTGAAGTATGAATACTCTGACATTGACGGAACAAGTCTTCATAAGCGCAACGAGAAACTAGATAAATTCACCTTATTCGACTTCTCTGCTAAATGGGATGTTGTACCAACCATGCTTACTCAATGTCATACTAATGTTGTTAATGGATTCATGGGACAAACAACTGACTTTCGGAAAGATTTAATTAAATCGAATGTGTTAATTTTAGGAGAAACAAAATCAATTGGTACTGCCAGATATATTCATGGCGAATACGGTCAAGGCACTTGGACTTTCTACGGAGGCCATGACCCAGAGGATTATGAGCACCGCGTTGGTGACCCTCCTACTGACCTAGAATTACATCCGAATTCTCCAGGGTATCGGCTAATTCTCAATAACATTCTCTTTCCTGCAGCGAAGAAAAAGAAAAGAAAGACTTAAATTACATCTTGCATATTGACTCAGCCAAACTATGACCGAAGGATGCAATTATTAGAACTGACGATAAACCTGAAAGTAATAATTTGCTTGGAAGTCTAGAACAAGTATCGCAGATTAAATTATTTCACCATTTCTCGAGCAATAAAACGTTCCATAAGAAATCTTTAATTTGGAACTAAGAGAATAGATATTGTCTAGGCAATTACTCTCGTTTCAACTTACCTTCTTTCCAATCTTTGATTAATTTTGCCCAAGAATATGGATTCAAGAGATTATTGACAGGCAATTGACCGTTGGTATATAGCTTTGTCATTGCTACATTTCTAGAGAATCCGTATGCCAGACTAGCATCTCCGTCTAATTTTGCGGCAATAAATGCTAAACTCTCTCCTGACAATTGACGTTGAGCCCGCCTCAAAGCATCATCGTATGGGTCTATTTCTATAAAAGCCCTAGCAAAGTCTTCACGTGATGGCCATGGATACACATCGACCTCAGGAAGATTCAACGTATCCTTTTGTATCATGTGAATTATTGAATATCGATTGTCTGTCAATGAATCTGGAACAATGTACTCTGATGTCTTGTGCCCGTAATAAGAAAAGTAAATTGTATCTCCAGGAAAGGTCACTAAAGAGAAAAAACCGTAAAAATCAGCAATCACACCACTACGACGAGTTTTGTCAAAAATTGTAGTATACGGCAATGGCTCTAAGTTGTCTTCTGCAATAACAACACCTGACAACTGAATCATGTTTGAATCAATGAGAACATCATCTTGAGCGTGCCCCTTTATTGAAAGCATTATGATTGCAATAACAAATATGTAATTTTTTATTTTCAATTTAATTGTATCTACCACAAGATTAATCAATATAATCAATCCAAGTTAATCTTTAACATTTTTTAGACTAAATCCGCTTAATCGACGATAGGCAGACGATACATCAACCTAAAATTTATGAAAGCACCGTCCTTAAAATTTTCATTTTTTTGAATTCTATCATCTCCAAACCGAACCAATGGGAGTGCAAAATCTACTTTACTACCTTTTCTATACTGCGTGTACTTTCGACTGAGAGAATATCCAAATCGTGCTTCAAAATGTACCTTATCAAATAAGCGAATATTAGAAAACAATGATAAATCAATACTTTCTCGTTGAATGTAGTCATTCGGAAATTGCGTATCTGTTATATCATATGAAGTTATTAATCCAACCTGATGAAAACCAATACGTAAGCGCTCATTGACATCGTATCCAATTTTAAGATAAATAGGCAATAGACCTTTAATTCTCCACCGTTTTTTTATTCTCCAATCAACATATAACAAAGGAATAAGCTGTGGACCAAAAAGCTCCTGATTTAGTGAAACTCCATATCGAAGGGTTAAACCTTGACGAACTTTCTTCTCGTACATTAACATTCCTCCAAATTGAAAAGTCTTGTTACCAATTTTCTTCAAATCACCCATTAATCGAGGTACAAAAAGAGCAACCAAAGCTTTTTTTTCTGAAAATTTATACATTATTCCAGTTTGAAGAATATTAGCATGCAATTCCATTGAATTAAGTACCGTATCCCCTATATACTCTGAATTAGAAACATGAAAATTAAAATAAGAAAATTCATTGTACCAAATCAACTTATCATTTAAAACGATAGGCAATTTTAGGTTGACATTCAAAATTCGTTCACTTGCTAACCCTGGTGTATTGTTCTTATAGGATTGAGGTGCGCTATATTGCCCTGCAAAAGTTAATAAGTCTATGGAATTCTGAGAAAACAGTGAATGTGTCCCTAATAGACAAACTGCAAAAACAATAATTTTACTTTTCATTTACAAATTTCTATAGTGAATCATTACGACAAAGATAGAGAATAAATTTTGCTCTAAGTAACAATAACTTCAATGCTCATTTATATAAAATAATTAGATCTCATAAAGATGATAAAGAATTGTACTACTTCATTTAGACTGAGATACAGCAGATTCATTAACTTTGCGCAAAAGAATGGAATATTGACACAAACTAATAAACGGCTTTGGTTTATTGATGCTGCTAGAAGTATCGCGATAATTATGATGCTGCAAGGGCATTTCATTTCGCTCACATTAGAGGATTACACTGAAAAAGCAGCAGGAATCAGTTTGAATGGGACTTCTGGCAACCTTCTCTTTGATGCATGGTTTTTTCTACGTGGTCTCACAGCACCCTTATTCTTTTTCATCGTAGGTGTCGTTTTCGTTTACTTACTTCTTGGCGAGACTACATTATCCTATTTCAGGCAGAAAAGGGTGAGAAAAGGATTCCAAAGAGCGCTTATGGTAATTTTGTGGGGGTACATCATTCAATTGAATTGGAAAAACCTCGATTATTACCTTTCCGGTCGAATCAACGTTCGGTTTTATGGTTTTCATGTTCTACAGTCCATTGGTGTAGGAATTCTTAGCTTGCTCGTTTTCTATGCAATTTATTTATTTATAAAGCGAATTCGATTTTCAATCTTACTTTTCGTTGGTGGACTTCTGATTTTCACGTTTTATCCACTGATTGATTCTTTCGGATCGAATTACCTTCCATCTGCAGCTCCAGAGATTATTCAAAATGCCATCCATGGTCCCAATTCCTTTTTTCCAATATTTCCGTGGCTCGGATTTGTACTCTTTGGTGGATGCGTTGGTGCATTACTTCGAGAAATGGGATCCAAAGTACAAGAGAAATGGTTTCCCTTGAAATTTATATTTGGTGCGTTGCTTGCTGGTTTGGGTGCGTTGGTGGTTCTTTATTTTGTCAATCGATGGTGCATGGGCGGACTTGGATTGTTCAACACACTTTCTTACTATGCTAAATTGGCTGAAGTTATTTTGATCATTGGATTTCTAATGTACTTAGAGCGCTATTCGAAAGATCGTAATACCCTTTTCCTGCGGATGGGACAGAATACTCTCATTATCTATATTCTGCACGTGATCGTTCTATATGGAGCTTTGATTGGGATTGGCTTAAAAACCTATTATGAGGATGAACTTAATACCTCTCAGACAATTTTAGGTGCGATTGCATTCATTTTGTTTTTTGCATTATTAACTAAAATCCAACCTTTTGTGATTAGAGCTTTAAAGTCAATCATCAGAAAGCTCATCTCAAAGAGATCAAAAGCAGATTAGTTTTAATTGTTTCATTTTAATTATTAAAATGGAATCAAGACAAATAGTAGCCAATAGATTAATTCTTTGGGCATTTGAAATTAAAAGTAATCCTGAAGTTTTAAAATTTATTGGCATCCCAACAACAGATACTCTTGAATCTGCTTAGAAAACGATTTAATAAGTTCATGAGACTTTATTTTTACAATCAAGATTTATTGATTGGCCTAGTTACGGATTTGTTCGTAATTGAAAAGTAACCTTACTTTCCTACCATTCAACTACTCTTTTTTGCCAAAATTCAGAAATTTATTCTCTCAAGTAAATTAAATCCCTATTTTCGCTCTATAAACTAACATCATATATGATTGAGATTCATAATTTAAGAAAAGAGTTTGCACTTTCAAAGCAACAACGAAAAGAACTGAATACTTCAGAATCTATAGCAACAGCTGTTGACGACATAAGCTTCTCTTGTAAACCTGGTCGTGTTTTTTCTCTACTTGGTCCAAATGGTGCTGGAAAAACAACAACTCTACGAATGATATCTACAATTTTTAAGCCAACTTCAGGTAGTATAAAAATTGCTGGAGTTGATGCAGTGACACATCCAAGAGAAGCTCGTGAAAAAATAGGTTTTTTGACAGGTTCTACAGGTTTATACGCAAGACTAACTCCAAATGAACTGATTAAATACTTTGCCGATTTATATAAAATTCCAAAAAAAGAATTTGAAGAGCGAAAAGACTATCTCTATACCCTACTCGATATGAATCACTTTCAAGGCAAAAGAATAGGAAAACTCTCTACAGGTATGAAGCAAAAAGTATCCATTTGCAGAACAATGATTCATGATCCAGAAGTTGTAGTATTTGATGAACCGACAAGTGGTTTAGATGTTATAACAGCTGAAAATATTATTGAATTAATTAAAAATTGTAAAAACGAAGGGAAAACAGTGATATTCTCAAGTCACATCATGAGCGAAGTTAATTTACTCTGTGACGACCTAGCCATAATGCATCAAGGAAAAATGCTCTACAATGGAGAGATGTCAACCTTTAAAAGCGAAATGAAAAGTGCCAATTTAACCGAAGAATTTATCCGAATTGTTAAATCCTCTAACGCAGTCGAAGCATGATTTTTACAATATTTAAAAAAGAGCTAAAAGACACATTACGTGACAAAAGAACACTAATGATGATGTTGGTCATTCCTATTCTTATCTTCCCCATTATTCTTAATGTATTCGTATCAATTTCTTCATCATTCAGTGAAGATGCAGCTACCAAAGAAATAAACATTGGTTTCGTAGGTACTCCAGATAACTATTTACTCAAACAAATAGAAAGTATTCCTGAAAATTTAGGGGAAAAGAAAATTATCATATATAGTGATTCGTCAGCACTAAAGCGAGACGTTAAATCAGATTCGCTTCAGGTCGGCATGTTCACATCTGTATCATTCAATGATAATTTAACTCAAAAAAAACCAGCTGAAGTTATTGTTTATCATAACGTCACTTCTGTTGGCATGGAACAACGAGGCCGAGTATACGTTGATATCGTCAAAGACATTGCGCTGCAAGAACGCTATTTAGACATGGATTTGAAGGAGTCAGAATTAACTCCAATTGTTAGTGAATACTCAAATGTTGCATCGAATAAGGAAATGATTGGAAAACTGGCAGGAGGAATTCTACCATATATATTCATTGCTTTTGGATTTTTGGGTTGCATGTACCCTGCTATTGACTTATTCACAGGAGAAAAAGAAAGAGGTACAATTGAAACACTTTTAACAACTCCAGTTGCCCGTTGGCAGATATTATTCGGGAAAATGGGTGTTGTTGTTTCATCTGGTTTACTTGCCGCATCGGCTGCCCTATTTGGATTGTTTCTCTCCATTGAAGTGCTGGATATAGTAGAAAATGAAGAACTTTTATCTGTTATTCATGGTATTCTTAATTTAAAATTTGTTCTACTCATGTTCGGCTTATTATTTCCATTAACTGTTTTCTTTGCTGGAATAATGATTCCTGTGGCTGTATACGCCAAGAGTTTTAAAGAAGCACAAAGTATCATAACACCTATTAATTTAGTCGTTATTCTTCCTGCAATGGTTGGTTTCTTTCCTGGGATAGAATTAACGCCTCTAACAGCTTCAATTCCTGTTGTTAATATAGTTTTAGCCACTAAAGAATTGATTGCTGGTACACTTGAATTTTGGCTGTTGGGAATTAGTTTCGCAGTAATGATAGCGATAGCAGTAATTGCCGTATTCATATCGTTTAAACGATTCGATAAAGAATCAAATATTGTCATATAGATGAATAAAGAGAAAACATCTTTTTATTTCGTATCTTTTCTCTTTTACCCCATTCCATTGAAAATATTATTATTTATACTTCTAGTCTTTCTTTCTGATAACGGATATAGTCAGCGATTAACAACCGTGTTCCATAAAGACTATTCTCAATGGAGATTTGAAGGAAATACTATAAAGACTGCTTTCCGTGGCGACAATGACGCATGGAATTATAACAAAACACGCATAAAAACAGTTTTTTCCGATGATTTAAATCACTGGAGAATAAACAACTCCGTTAATTTGAAAACAGTATTTCATGGGGACTTCAATACTTGGGAAATTTCAGGGCATGATCTTAGATTCCGTGTACGAACAACATTTATGAACGACACTGAACGCTGGAGTATTTTGGGTGATTTAAGTGGATCAATAAAAACAGTTTTTTCAGATAATTATGAAAATTGGGATATTGATTTAGATTTTGTAGAACTCCATGAAGACCTTAAAATTGCAATTGTTTTTATTGCTATTCAAGAAGCTATTAAACATAGTAAATAATTGAATTCTGACTAAACTTATTCTCTAATGCTTTAACACTTAGATTGCAAGTATTGAGTTTGTGCAACCTTAATATTTTAGCAAGACAAGATAGAATGGGAAGTCTCAAATGTTATAAAATTAATATTTTAAGATAGGTGAAGTCAATAGTTGGAACAATCCATTATATTTGCACAAAATACCCGGGTGGCGGAATTGGTAGACGTGCACGCTTGAGGGGCGTGTGTCTTAGGACGTGTGGGTTCGACTCCCATCCCGGGTACTGAACCGGAATTTTTCGTTTTTTGACGAAACTTTCCGGTTTTTTTATGCCCTAATTCTTATAATACTACTAGGATGTAGGAGAAAAATAAATTCACTCGAAAAGTTCGATTGAAGAAATACAATTCTAACAAAGTGTTTACATAGTAAATATAAAGAGGTATATTTCACCTAACACTATAGAAAAGCCCATGATTTTCAAAAAATACTTTAATAACCTAGTTAAAATACCTTCTCTTTACCTATTTGTGCTAAAATGCTACAAGCGTCAGAAACATTTTATGAAAGAGACTATCCTTCTTGACTTAGAGGACATTAAAAAGAACAACGATCAAAGTCTAACAGAAAAGGACTTTAAGAAAATTACATTTTATTATGGATTGGCAGTGCCAGTGATAGGGGAAATATTTTGTTTATTAAGGGGAACTAAAATGACTAATTCCGAAAGAAAAACACTTACCTATTTAGGAGGTTTAACAGGTTTGTTCGATGATTTTTTCGATGAATTAGAAACGACAGAAGAACATATCAAAGAATTAATAAACAATCCAAGCATTGAACTAGGTAAGAATTCTCACGAAATATTATTTATTAAATTCTATCTCAAAGCCCTTGAACAAGATCATTCCAAATCAATAAAGAAATACTTTAACGAAGGTTTTGACGCCCAAGTAGAGAGCAAGAAACAAACTTACCCTAATCTACCGTCTGAAGAAATACTTAAAATAACTCAGCAAAAGGGAGGTGTCTTCATTCTTTTGTATCGAGCGGCATTAGATGGTCATATTCCTGATTTTGAGAAAGAACTGCTCTTCAATATTGGTCTCTTAGGACAGCTGGAAAATGATATTTTCGATATTTACAAGGATCACAAGGCAGGTATTTGCACATTGGCCACAACAACAAAATCAATCTTTGTACTTCGTTCACAATATCAATCAATAATGAATGATATTTTTGAATTAATCGATAAAACAAGTTTTCCAAAATCGAATAAAAAGAAGTTCTCCAGATTGTTTTCAATAGTTGCTTCTAGGGGGTTAGTGTGTTTAGATCAGCTAATAAAATTAGAAAATGAGGGATTATTTGAACTTTCTATGTGCTCAAAAGAGCAGCTAATATGTAATATGGGTAAATTAAAAAACACTTTTAAATGGGTGAAGTTTTATCTGAATTGGAATATTGGCACTAAATATTGACCTGCTAAAACAACATGTAAAATTCACTAAAATGGATTTTTACGTAATGCCAAGAAAAAAAAGGCCGCGAATAGCGACCTTAATAACACTAGAATCGATTTAAGCCTAATGCTTTACGACAATTTTCTTGTTAATCGGATCAACACCTTCAGATTGAACATTTAGAAAGTAGACACCATTATTGAAACTAGAAACGTTAATTAACTTTGATTCAGTTACAAGTCCATTATATACTTCATTACCAAGAACATCAAATATTTGAACAGATGCATCAATCACACCTTGTAGAGAAATCGTTAACAATTCATTAGCTGGATTTGGTGACACATCAACTTGGATTAGAGGAGCAACATCTTCTATACCTAGTAAGAAATTCACTTCAATTCCAACAGAATCAACATAATTCCCAGATAAATCTGTTACATAATACATATAAAGTGACGTACTGCTAAAAGCTAAATCTGGAGTTATTGTAGGTTTAATTTCAGCAAGATACCCATCAGTTGTCATATTTGATGCATTCAAAACTATTGGCGCAGGGTTACCACTGGTGTTAGGCGTAATGTATACGTCGCCACTAGTTGGAAAACAGCTAGGAGGCCAACATATTTGATCCGTCCATGTTGCTGGAACCGACTGCTTTACTCGCGTGATTCTCCACGAAGCATCTGCCCCACTTTCATTGGTAACAATCAAATGTGTTTCAATTGGAAATACTGTTGAAGCATCCACATATTTGACCAAAATTGTTCCTGACACATCAGCTCCAACACCATCCTTTTGGATAGTCAGTTGAGCATCGGCTTGATTTAACATAAACATTGCAGCTATTGCGAGTATTGTTTTTTTCATAAATATTATTTTAATTTTTAAATAATAATCTCTTAAATCTCAATGATGTTAAGCCTGATGTTAAATGTTTGAACGTCAAATCATCAGCAACATAACCTAACAAAGCAACTAAATTAACGTTTGCTTTAGAGATGCACAAATTTTTAATGATAATTCTTCTAACAGAAAAGCGGATTATGTTGTACTCCTAACATATCAAGTATCGAGGCTTTAAAAATTCATGAAGAACAGAAAAAAGAGGGTCACATTTTAAAATAAAGTATTTAGAAGTCCAATAATAATACTTTTTTCTTCGCCCTTCATTCATAAAATAGCGTATTTTTGATTCGGCAAGGTATTTGTTCTGTTGCCACGGATTTAAATCAATAAAAATGAAAAAAATAGGGCTATTATTATTTGTGTTTACATTAGTTGTTGGGGTTAATGCGCAGGAAAAAAGGCATACTTTACCAAAGAAAAAAGTCGCCTCAGTTAATTTAATGGACATTGATGGGAATGAAGTGAATACAGGAAATTTTGGCTTTGATGGCCCTGTGATTATTAGTTTTTGGGCAACATGGTGTTCACCCTGTAAGAGAGAATTAAACACGATTCACGATTTATATATTGATTGGCAAGATGATACGGGTGTTACCTTAGTGGCTGTGTCAATAGATGATGAGCGAACAAAAAATTCTGTCCCAATGTACGTCAATGGAAAGGGATGGGAGTACTTGGTGCTTCTTGATCCAAATGGAGACTTTAAAAGAGCAATGGGTGTGAACAATGTTCCACATACTTTTTTATTAGACACGGATGGAAATATCGTTTATTCGCATAATAATTATGCGCCAGGAGATGAAGACGAATTATACGAGCATCTATTAGAATTGAAAGCAGAAGAATAATAAACTTATACAACTTAATGATAAAACAGACGCTTCTAGCGCTGGCTTGTTCAATATCTCTGTTAGGGATTGGACAAGAAGAGAACAGCGGTGGTACATTTACAGGCAATATTGAATCTATTTTTCAATATTTGAATGAGGATACTTTGATAGGCGCCGATCAGCCGGCATCAAAAGGATTACTTAATTCCTACATGAATGTATTTTATACCAATGGGAATTTTAAAGCTGGATTACGATTGGAATCTTACCTTCCGAGAATACAAGGCTACCCGAGTAATTTTGATGGAACCGGTATAGGAATGAGGTACGTTGGCTACACTAACGATTTTGTTGATGTTACTCTTGGTTCTTTCTACGAACAATTTGGTTCAGGGCTTTCTTTAAGAGCTTATGAAGACAGGGCTTTGGGATACGACAATATGCTAGACGGAATGAAAATTGTATTACGACCTATCAAAGGAGTTACCGTTAAAGGAGTTTATGGTTATCAGCGATTTGCTTTTCAAGAAGGTAAAATTGTTCATAGCTCTGGCATTGTTAGAGGAATTGATGGTGAGGTGCATTTAAATCAAGCATTTCCATCTCTGAAAAAAAGTAAACTGGACATCCGTCTTGGAGGTTCATTCGTCAGTAAGTTTCAATTAGATAATAATTCAGATCTAATTTTACCAGAGAATGTAGGAGCTTATGGTGGCCGTTTAAATCTTCGCTATGGAAAGTTCACACTTGATGGTGAGTATATTTTAAAAGAACAAGATCCTTCTCAGGATAATGACTACATCTATAATTATGGACATGCTGCAGTTTTTAATGCAGGTTATTCTAAAAAAGGTTTTGGAATTATTCTCTCAGCTAAATCTGTTGACAACATGAGCTATCGTTCGGATAGAACAAAACAATTGCAAAATGTCTTAATTAATTACCTTCCCTCAATGAACAAAACCCATACTTACAACCTTGTAACGTCGCTATATCCATACGCAACTCAACCAACTGGAGAAACAGCATTTCAAGCAGAGGTTCTGTATACAATTAAGCGCGGATCAAAAATAGGAGGTAAATATGGAACATCAATCAATGTAAATTACTCAACAGCTTATCAACCGGGAAGAAGCACAAGTTCAATTAACCCACTAGATTCTACAGGAGTCACCTATACTACGGGGCTGTTTGCTATGAGTGATAGCCTTTACTGGAGTGATTTTAATATAAACATTTACAGGAAATTTTCGAAACGTTTTAATCTCACACTCGCCTATTACAACATGATATTGAATAATGATGTGGCGACTGTGGCGAAGACAAAAGGGCTAATTAAGTCGAATATTTTTGTTGTGGAAGCAGGATTTAAATTTAAGAAGAAGAGATCAATGAGGATTGAGCTTCAAACATTATTGGTAAACCGAAGAGATTCTCTAGACCAAGAAACTAGTTTTTTTGCTGAAGGCGCGAAACCAGTTGATAAAGGAGACTGGGCAACTGTTCTTTTAGAATACACGATTAACTCTCATTGGTTCGTTAGCGCAATGGATCAGATAAATTTTGGGAATTATGATAAAAAAGCAGTTCATCACCCTTATTTAACAGTAGGATATATACAAGGATCTACTCGATTGACGGCATCCTATGGTCGACAGAGAGCAGGATTGTTTTGCGTTGGCGGAGTATGTAGACCAGTTCCAGCATCCAACGGATTAACCTTATCATTTACACAAAGTTTTTAGAAGATGAAGAAAGCCTATATTTTAATATCGTTATTTTCTGCTCTTGCGGTTTCAACATCGTGTGATCATATTACTAACCCATTCCCAGCTGCTTATAACACGGACATGGACACAACAATTTATCCAGGAGTTTGGAGTGATTATTTAGCAAACGAGTTGCCAGATTGGACTATTCCTAACGATAATCCTAATAGAAATGCAATTATAGAAGATTATACCGGACATAATTGTTCTAATTGCCCTCAGGCAGCTACAATTGCACATGACTTACATGTAGGAAACCCGAACAGAGTTTATGTGGCAAGTATACATTCATCCAGTGTTGGTTTAAGTGCATTTCAAGAATTGAACATACCAGCAGGATATACTATTAATTTTACAAACGAAAATGCGCTTGATTTTGGATATTACTTTGGGACAACTTTAGCTGGATCCGGATTTTTCGGTAACCCATCAGGAACGGTTAATAGAAAAATTGAAGGAACAGAATATTTTTACGCCGCCGGGTTTTGGTCTACAAAGGTGAATGAAATATTAGCCTTGCCGCTAAGAGTCGCAATTAAAGCAAAAGTCAATTATTACCCGTCAACAAAAGGTTTGTTCCTTCATACTGAGATTGAAAATCTAGACTCAGGAGGATTATCGGATAGTGATTTAGGGATTTTTGTGTTTCTAATCGAAGATACTCTTGTTGGCCCTCAAAATGTATCAAGCACTTATACTCCTGATTATGTTCATCGAGACATTATGAGAGGGAATATTAGTGGATTTACTTGGGGAAGAGATGTTGATGATGGTGACTTGGTAAATGGAAAGTATTATTTAGATTACAGCTATTATGTACCGGATCAATTGGCACCAGATGGTCAAGCAACCACTTACAATGCTGACAACATGCATTTATTAGTCATGGTATATGATAAAGTAACGCAAGAAGTGCATCAGGTTATCAAGAAAAAAATCGAATAAAAAGGAGAAAATTAAATCCTCTTTCCTTTCTTTAAAAACTTGAATTTTTATTCAATAATTAGCCTTTCAGTCATTCTCTCTCCATCAACAGCTAAATGAACTAAGATACCAACTGATTGAAGTATTGAAGCTTAGCATAACGATAGAAGAAACAGAAAGTATACCGTAGTCTACAGAACGATTTACTTTTCCTTTCGGTCGGACTTTCAATGCCGAAAACTCAAATATTACTGTAAGTATTTCGATTCGTCAAAAATAAGAAGCCGATTTCAATGTTATAAGCAAAGAGAAAAAAATAAATACAAACATTTAACTAATTTTACCAAACCAATAAAATAAAAAAGGCGGACTCAATGAGTCCACCTTTTTTTATTTTCAACTATATCTATTTTTTCGCAGATTTTTCGATTGCTAATAATGCCATAACAGCATTTTTAACATTGATTACAGAACCTGTAACTGAAAGCGTTGCAAAATCAGTCATATCTTTTGTTTCTGGATGCGTCTGTTCCATTCCTTTGTATGATTTAGCAGAAGAAAGCATAACATCTTTAATTTGCTTCATTGTCATTTTTGGAAAATAAGACTTTAACATTGCAGCAACACCAGCAACCATTGGAGATGCCATTGATGTACCTTGCAAAATTCGATATTCACTCTGTGGAACAGTATTATATATTTCTGAACCTGGTGCAAAAACATCTACTCCAGCTTGTCCATAATTAGAAAAAGGAGAAGGTAAATTACCTTTACTATCTTTAGTTGATGATCCGATTGTCAAGAACATATCTAATTTTTCTTTCTGAAAAGAATACATATAAGTAGGGAAATTCTTTTCTGTATCTACATTCTTGCTATCATTTCCAGCTGCATGCACCATCAAAACGCCTTTAGAATCAGCATAAGCAAAAGCATCATACACTTCTTGTTGGTGAGGAGAATATGCTTTACCAAAAGACATATTAATGACAGATGCTCCATTATCAACAGCATAACGAATAGCCAAAGCGATATCTTTATCAAACTCATCACCATTTGGCACTGCTCTTAAAGACATTAAAAGAACATCATTAGCAACACCGTCACCTCCTAAGTCATTTCCTCTAATTGCTCCAACAATCCCTCCAACATGAGTACCATGCATAGCATCAGGACCTTCAACATCATTGTTGCCATAAACTACTTCTGAGAAATCATCAGGGTTATCTCCAACAACTTCACGTCCATTAAAATCTTTGTCTAAATGCGTATCAAGCATTCCTTGAATTTGCTTTTTCTGTCCAGCCAAAGCTTCTTTTGAAAGATCACCTCTCATAATTGCCATAGCCATACCTTTCATTTGAGCCTTATCACCTTCTGGCTTCCACTTTTCAAGATCTTTCATTGTATAACCTTCACCCAATTCTTCAGCAACTTGTCCAGGAATAGATTCAATCATAGGAAGCATCATGTCCATTTGATTCAAGTAACCAGAATAAGAACTTCTTTGACTTTCAACAGCAGTCTTTACTTCTTCCAGAAGTGCCATTTCATCATCACTTAAATTTTCTTTCTTCGAAAGGGTCGCGTAAATACGAGTCATTTCAAGACGCATATCATTTGCTTCACCTAAGAAATTCCATCCGTGCACATCATCGATATAACCATTATTGTCATCATCAATGCCATTTCCAGCAATTTCACCTTTATTTACCCAAATCTTTCCAGCTAAATCTTCGTGCTCGATGTCTATTCCACTATCGATAATGGCAACTACAACTGAAGTAGTCTTGCGTTTTTTTAATTTCTTGTACGCTTTTTCTGTTTCCATTCCTGCGTTACCACCATTGTACCAATTCAGTACTTTCTTGTCGACTTGGCTATAACTTAAAGCACTGTATCCAAATGCTACGATGCTCAAAGTCAATTTAATTACAATTTTATTCATTTGATTCTGTTTAATTACGTATTCTATTTATTCGTCAGCTAATTTAGTATTATTCTAACTAATTTCATACCAATTATTAACCATTCGGCGTATATTTACGTCTATATGGTATAAAAACATGTCAAATGGTAAAACTAATTCACACTTTAATTCTTATTCTTATTGTTTTCACTTCGCAATCAATATTTGCTCAAAAGCTTGGTTTCACTAAGGTTCTTGATGAAAGCCCAGAGTTAATTACCACTTTTTGTATTCCAAATAATGAGACCAATAATTCTTTAATTATTAATCAAGGAGTTACTGCAAAATATTCAACGAGTGAATGGATTTTTGTTTCTGCCACACCATCTTGGATCAATGAAATGATGGGTGAGAGAAAATTAACAGATTTTTACTTTGAATTAGCTCCACCTGTTCTATTGACTGATTCTTCACGCGGAACTCACTTTGTTGATGAAATTCATGCAGGAACTGGAGGGCTTAACTCCAGCTATACTGGCAAGGGGATTATTATCGGAATAGTTGATGAGGGGCTCGACTGGGCACATCCTGATTTTCAAGATTCTTTAGGGAACACTCGAGTAATAAATTACTGGGATCAAACAATGGGTGATAATGGGAACTCTCCTTCGCCCTACGGCTATGGACAAGTCTGGGACAGCACTGACATTAATAATGGAACCTGCACAAGCACTGATAATGCAGCTCATGGAACTACTGTTGCAGGACAAGCCACAGGGAATGGATTAGCAAATGGATCTAACAAAGGAATGGCGCCAGATGCAACTATTATAATTGTTGAAACGAACTTTAATCGTCCAAATTGGACATTAACTGTAGCTGATGCTTGTGATTATATTTTTAATATCGCTGAATCAAAGAATATGCCAGCTGTTGTAAATCTCAGTTTAGGAAGTTATTATGGAAGTCACGATGGAAATGATCCAGCTTCAATTGCAATTGAAGCAATGCTAGATGCTAAACCAGGTCGTATTGTAGTCTCTGCATGCGGGAATTCTGGTAATCAAGGTAAATACCATCAACAGGGCAACCCAATGGTTGACACCAATTTTGTTTGGTTAGAAAGTAATTCTGGCGGAGCGTTTGCTGGTAATACGATATTTTTTGATTTATGGTCAGATGTTGCAGACGCTAACTTTAACTTTGCGTTTGGTGCTAATGCAACAGGACCAAATTGGTCTGACAGAGGACGGACAAACTTTTACAATGCCATTGGCACAGCAGGAGCAGCAATTTTTGACACCATTTGGAATGGCGCAAATAGAATAGGAACATTTGGTATTTATTCCGCTATTGAGAATGGAAGATATCACATGCAGATTTTGGCGTACATTGATTCTACAAACTATAAATTTCGATTTGAAACAACTGGTAGCGGCAGGTATGATCTATGGAGCGGTACCTTTGCAGGCTATAATAACATGACCGTTAATGCACCACCTATAGCTGAATTTCCGGATGCTATTTATTACGTTAACCCAGATTCTTTACAGAGTATCGTCTCATCTTGGAATTGCTCTGAAAAAGTTGTTTCTGTTGGCAATATCCGCAATCGGTACTCATTTATTAATCTAGATTTGAATGAATATATTAGCCCCAATCCTACATTGGTTAAACAATTAAGTCTCAATTCAAGTAAAGGACCAAGTAGACATGATTTAATCAAACCAGACATAACAGCAACTGGAGACATTACAGTTTCTTCTGCTCCAATACCCTGGTTAACTGCTCCAGCAAATAGCGCCTTTATAGATTCTGGAGGTTGGCATGCGTTAAATGGAGGTTCATCAATTGCTGCACCTGTAGTTGCTGGAATAGCTGCTCTCTATTTAGAGCGATGTAGCAAAGCTACATACCAAGATTTTATTGATGACATTCATAGTACTGCATTTACTGATTTGTTCACTGGGGTCGTACCGAACAATTCTTATGGTTACGGTAAAATTCATGGTTTAAATACACTTCTAGAACAAGTTATTCCAGCACCTGCCAATATTACTTTTAGCTGGACAGCTTCTTTGCTCACTTCATCTGAATTAACGGGAAATGAATGGTATCTTGATGGCGTATTACTTTCTGGAGAAACCAATCAAGATTTAACAGTGACACCTCCGTTTGGGACGTATGAAGTTATTTACACCAATAATGATGGATGTTCATCTAAATCAGACCCAATTCAATTAAATGTAGGTATTGAAGAATTAGATAAGTCTTTGATTTCAACTTCACCAAATCCATCAAACTCTTCAATAAAAATAAACTATGAAGAGAATATTAATGGTGTAAATGTATACAACTCAAATGGGGAAAAAGTATTAATTGAGCAGATTAGTGAGAAGGTATATTCCATTGAAAACTTGTCAAAAGGAGTTTATATTTTAAATATAATTACAGATAAAGGAATATATTCTTCAAAAATCATAAGAAATTAACCCATTTCACTAAAAGATTTATAATTTTACGTGCACAAAACTAAAGGAATGGATTTATCAGGAATTATTTCAATCTCAGGGAGACCAGGATTGTACAAAGTTATTGCTCAAGGAAAAAACAACATTATTGTTGAAGGGATAAAAGACAAAAAACGTTTTCCAGCATATTCTTCAGATAAAATTTCGGCTTTAGAAGATATAAGCATCTACACCCTTTCTGAAGACAAACCCTTAAAAGAAATTTTTGAAGCTATTCTTACTAAAATTGGAAATGCTGAAGCTCCCACTCACAAAGAAGATATTGTAACTTTACAAGATTTTTTAGGTGATATTTTGCCTAATTATGACGAAGAACGTGTCTACCCTTCTGATATAAAGAAACTTTTTCAATGGTATAATATCTTATTTAAAGCTGGGGTGATTAAAGAAGAGAAAAAAGAAAAACCTAAAGCTGTGAAGAAAACTCCTGCAAAAAAGGAAGAAGCTACTAAAAAGCCAGCTGCAAAGAAAAAAGCAACAGCCAAACCAAAAGCGACAGCAACAAAGAAAGCTCCTTCCAAAAAGAAGGCAGCAACGAAATAACTAATACATAGTCTCGATGCACATCGAGACTTTTTTTTGCCTATATGAATATATCACGCCCTACCCGATCATTCGTAGATCAAGATTTAGTAATAGAAGATTGGAGTTCTATTGAGCCCTATTTTTTAGAACTACTTTCAAGAGAGATAAATTCACTCGGAGAATTTAAAATGTGGTTAAAAGACCAAAGTGAACTTGAAGCAATAATTGAAGAAAATGCTGCTTGGCGCTACATAAAAATGACTATTGACACGAAAGATCAAAAACTCAGTGATGCCTATTCATTTTTCATTTCAGAAATTCAACCGAACATTGCTCCTTTTGATGATAAGCTGAACCATAAACTCAATGAGTCGTCATTTACTAAAGACTTAGAGAATGATTTAGCATTTGCGATTTTGTTCAAAAAAGTGAAATCGGCGATTGAGTTGTATCGCGAAGAAAATATTTCTTTATTCTCTGATATTTCGACCGAATCTCAGAAATTCGGGTCATTGTCTGCTGCTCAAACAATTGAATATGAAGGTGAAGAAATGACCATGCAAAAGGCCGCTTTACTCCTCAAGGAAAATGATGAAGAACTTCGTAAAACAATTTTTGATAAGATTGCTAATCGAAGAAGGACAGATGTTGTCACCTTTGACGATCTGTTTAACACCTTATTAAAAAAACGACACCAAGTAGCAATAAATGCTGGCTTTAAGAATTTTAGAGATTATAAAATGGTCGCTATGGGTCGTTTTGATTATAGCGTAGAAGATTGTGAAAATTTTCATTCATCAGTGAAATCAGAGATAGTACCATTAGTGAAAATTATTCAAAAGAAACGTTTACAAAAATTTGGGAAAAAAGCTTTCATGCCATGGGATACAAGTGTTGACCCAGATGGGAAAAAGCCCTTGAAACCTTTTATAACTGGTCAAGATTTACTTGATGGTACGATTAAAATGTTTAATGAAATAGACCCTTATTTTGGTGACTGCATTTCAACTATGGAGAAAATGAATCATTTAGACTTAGAATCTAAGACAGGGAAATCACCTGGAGGGTACAATTATCCTCTCTATGAAATTGGCGTACCGTTTATTTTCATGAACGCTGTTGGTTCTCATCGTGACCTTGTAACCATGGTGCATGAAGGTGGTCATGCGATTCATTCTTTTTTAAGTCGTGATTTAGAATTAACAGGGTTTAAAAATCTCCCTTCTGAAATTGCAGAATTAGCGTCGATGTCAATGGAATTATTGTCAATGGAAAAATGGAGTCAATTCTACCCAAATGCTAACGACTTAAAAAGAGCAAAAACAGAGCAATTGGAGACAGTTATAACTCTGCTCCCTTGGATTGCTCAAGTTGATGAATTTCAACATTGGCTGTATGTCAATCACAACCATAGTAACCAAGAAAGAACAGATAAATGGGTATCACTTTGCAATGAATATGGCACAGGATTGACTGATTGGACTAGTAATGAAGACGTTTTAGCGACATCATGGCAACGTCAATTGCACATTTTCGAAGTTCCTTTTTACTATATAGAATATGGGATATCTCAATTAGGCGCTTTGAGCGTTTGGAAAAACAGTTTAGAAGACAAACCAAAAGCAATTAAAAATTACAAGGAAGCACTTAAATTAGCTTACACAAAGAGTATTCCAGAAGTTTATAAAACAGCTGGTATAGAATTTAATTTCTCTACAAAATACATCAAAGATTTAGCCGAATTTGTTGGCCAGCAATTGTCTGAAAATTAAACTAAAAATTCAGTCGATTTGATTGTTTGCAATTAAATTACTTCTATATTTGCACCCGCAATTAGTAGTAAAGTTATATAAATGGCGAGGTAGCTCAGTTGGTTAGAGCGCGGGATTCATAACCCCGAGGTCGGGAGTTCAAATCTCCCTCTCGCTACAAAAGAGATATCAATCCTAGTAAAGGTTCCATAAGATTATCTGGAACCTTTTTTTATTACCTCTACCCTCTTGTTCTATTTCTTGTGCTAGGTATTTCCAGATTGAGCGGAATTTAAATATCCCATTCGATAAAAGACAAATCCTGTTATCATGGAAATGAAGAAACTGAGAGTTAGAATTTTTATCGCTTTTTGAAAGGGGATACAGTTTATTAATGAGTAATATGGTACGCAAAAAATTACTTCGTTACCGATAAGTAGTAAAACAAAAAGCACCGAATCAGAGATTCGATGCTTTCACAATTAATAGTTTGTTTTGTATTATCTCAATACAGTAAATCTTTTTGTAGAGACATGACCAGTTTCACTTGTTAATTTACACAAGTAAATTCCGTCATTCAAATTAGCTGTACCTAATTGAATTACTTGTCCATTAGTTCCAGTAGATTGGATAGTTTTAAATCCGACAACTTGTCCAGACAAATTGAACAATTGAACCTTAACAGTGTTTTCAATACCGCTAAAAGCAACATTCAGTATGTCACCAGAATTAAGTGGAGATGGATAAATGTTAATATCGAACCCTTGAACTTCAGTAATCATGTTGTCTACTAATACATTCGATTTCGCAATTCCAGTACAAGGATTAATTTGACCACAAGGACCTAAATATGATCCAGATGCTAATTGTGCAGGAACAGCATTAGGACTAACACAAATTTGCTGTGTATTAGATGAGTTTCCTGGCGGAACTTTGCAAATAAGTACTTTGTCGTTTTTCTTACCACATCTAACATCGACAACATTGACCGTCATCGTGCTTTGCGCAGTACATCCGCTTGCATCAGTTGCAGTAACTGTGTAATCCGTTGTCGATTGAGGACAAACTGTCTGAGAAGCGCCAATGATTCCATTGTCCCATTCATAAGAAATAGCTGAAGTGCTCGTTGCTGTGATTGTCGTACATTCTTCAGGAGCATATCCGAAGTAAACAACAGCACAACCACCAGCATCAACATCTGGCCCTGCACTTACAGAAACTGTAGTTGAAATATCAGTTACGCAACCTTCAATACTTGTATAAGAGAACGTATAGTCTGTGTTTGTTGAAGGAGTTACCGTGATACAAGATGATGTTTCACCAGTAGACCAAGCAAATGTTCCCGCACCAGTAACCGAGTGTGACCCCAAGTCAGAACCATCATTCAAAGCTGCTAGTGTCCATTCACTGCCAAGAGTAGTGAAAGCTCCATTTCCTGTTCCCGATGGATTGCTTGAAATTCCAGATGTAACAGAACTATTTCTTCTCAAAGTAGAATTCTGTGTACTATTTCCAGCACCTGACCATTGTGCCCCTGGATCGTTGCCGATTACTCCAAAAATATCAATAGCAACACCGTTTTTACTTAGAACAACAGCATCGTCACCATTCCAAAGACTAGAATTAGTTGTTTGATTTGCTACATTCAATAGGAATGCATTAGCGTCATTATCGCAAAGAACATGCGTTTGACCATTGGCAACAACACCTGATAAAGGAATTGAGAGAGTAAAACTACCACCATTAAAAGTGACGTCTATAGAATACCCTTCAGCACTAAGATCAATTGATGAACCTGTTCCGTTGTATACTTCCACACACTTGTTTAAACCTGAACCTTCAAGGTATTCGCTGATAATTAAATCAGATGTTAAGATAGAAGCGCAAATCTCAACGCTTTCTCCTGAACAAATACTTGTCGGATCAGAAATTGCCAATCCAGTTGGAGGAATAACATTCACATTTACATCATCGGTAGTAGATCCATCTGCATTGGTAACCGTAACGGAATAATTTCCGGTAGCACTAACTGTGATACTTGAAGATGTCTCGCCTGTAGACCAAGAGAAAGAAGTTCCATCTCCTCCAGAATAAAGCGTTGTAGTCGCCCCAAAGCAAATAGTTTGATCTGCACCTAAATCAACTTCTGGAGGATTGATAACCAAAACGAAGTGATTTCCTAAGTCAGCAATATTATTTTGCGGAAATTCTGTCCATTCAGTTTCAAGAGTTGTAAAGTCTCCATTAGCTGGCGTGCAACTTGGACTTGTCGTAACTCCTGACAAAACATTGGTATTTCTTCGAAGCGTTCTGTTTTGTGTTCTGTTTGTAGTTGAAATCCATTGTGAACCTGGATCGCAACCAATTACTCCGAAAATATCAACTGACATTCCAGTAACAGTATTGTATAATTCAATGGCATCGTCACCATTGAAAGACATTGTACCTAGATTGATAGATGAGCCTCCATATATTGTCGCAGAGGAATTACTATAAACAACAACATCACTGTCGGCCAAAAAGCCAGAAAGCGTATTCGTAACATTTGGGGAACTGTTTCCATTTGAATACAATCTGATTTGATAGTTAGAAAGATCAATTGGAGCTGATGTTCCATTAAAAATTTCAATGTACTTGTTGTTTGATGATCCTTCGATATACTCAGATATGAGTAAGTCTGAAGTCTGGGCGACGCTTGAATTTGCCAAGCATAAGCTAGCTCCGAGCAAGACGCCCGAGAGTATTCTCTTCGTAGTGTGTAGCATTTTTTTTTTTTAAGTGTTATTATTTAAGCATTGTAAAATAAGACAATTACACCATTTAACCAAGCAATTGACTGAAGATTAATACCGTCCACTTTAATAGGGTATCAGAAGATGAACTCGTTTAGATAAACAACTTTTATCTTAAAATCGTGTGCTAGGAATTTTCCACTTTCATCCCCCGTTTTCCAAAAAAAATAGTGTTTTTTTAACTACTTGTATATAAGTTATTTAAATGGTATGAAATTCCCAACCGTGAGATTCATAGCCCAAGGTCGGGAGTTCAAATCTCCCTCTCGCTTGACTATGAGATGAAACTCTCACTCAAAAGGCATTGCAAGTATAATTATTGACAACGGGGAACAATTAAAATTGCTCGGAGAATACTAGCTACCATTTAATCGAATTCACCTATTGAGTAATTAAAAAATCATCAAACAAAAAAAGCACGGAATAAACCGTGCTTCTCATTGTATTTATTTTTGTTTACTATCTTGTAAATAGCATCTCTCTGAATTTAGGGATTCTCCATTCTTCATCATCAACGAGCAACTCTAACTTATCTACATGGTATTTAATTTCATCAAATAAAACTCGTACAGTATCACAATACGCAATTGATTTCTTTTCGAAATCAGTGATTTTGTTCGCGTTTTTTCTAGAAACAAGCATTTTATTAGTCAATGCTTTCATTTCCGACAAATGTTTTGAAAGATTTTCAATGATTTCCATTTGAGCGGCTGCATTCTTTTTACCTTCTTTGGCTCCCATGATTTCCATCAGTCCTTTTACATTCTTGATTAATTTATTTTGATAATCAACAACAGGAGGGATAATGAAATTATGAACCATATCTCCTATTACTCGCGCCTCGATTTGAATTTTGTGAATGTAATTTTCAAATTCAATTTCTTGTCGAGCTTTCAACTCAATAGGTGTTAAAACTCCCATTTCATCAAATAATTCAGAAACTCCCTTATTACCCCATACTTGCAATGCGCGTGGTGTATCTTTCAAGTTCGATAAACCTCTTTTTGCAGCTTCTTTCACCCATTCTTCACCATATCCATTTCCTTCAAATCGAATTTTCTTTGACTCTTTGATCATTTTCTGCATCTCTTTCAAAATAGCTTCATCTTTCCCATCTCCTTTTCCGATTCTTGCATCGACATTCTTTTTAAATACGATAAGTTGCTTTGCGATAATTGTATTTAAAACAATCATAGCAGATGCACAGTTTGCAGAAGAACCAACAGCTCTGAATTCAAATTTATTACCCGTGAACGCAAAGGGTGATGTTCTGTTTCTATCTGTGTTATCAAGAAGAATTTGAGGGATTTTACCAATATTCATCTTCAATTCTGTCTTATCCTCAGGAGTCATTTTACCTGCTTTAACATTTTGCTCGATTTTGTTAAGTAAATCTGTTAACTGCGAGCCAATAAAAGCCGAAATAATGGCCGGAGGAGCTTCATTTGCTCCTAATCTATGATCATTTCCTGCACCTGCAATAGCTGCTCTCAATAAATCTGCGTTGTCATGAATCGCTTTTATAGTATTTACAAAAAATGTCAAGAATTGAAGGTTCGATTTTGGATTCTTTCCTGGAGCTAATAAATTAACGCCTGTGTTCGTGCTGAGTGACCAATTATTATGCTTTCCTGAACCATTAACCCCTGCAAAAGGCTTTTCATGTAACAATATTCTAAAATTGTGTTTTCTTGATACCTTTTCAAGAATATCCATCAATAATAAATTATGATCATTCGCTAAATTACATTCTTCAAAAATTGGCGCACACTCAAACTGATTTGGTGCTACCTCATTGTGTCGTGTTGTGACGGGAATTCCTAAACGAATAGATTCCATTTCAAAATCACGCATAAACTCAGTAACTCGCTCTGAAATTGAACCAAAATAGTGATCGTCCAGTTGTTGCCCTTTAGCTGAAGTATGTCCAAACAATGCCCTTCCTGTCATAACTAAATCAGGTCTTGCATTGTACAAAGCTTTATCAACCAAGAAATACTCTTGCTCCCACCCTAACGTTGCTTGAACTTTATCAACATTTTTATCAAAATATTTACATACATCTACGGCTGCTTTATCCATTACATGGAGTGCTTTCAGCAACGGCATTTTATAATCAAGAGCCTCTCCTGTATACGCAATAAAAATTGTCGGAATACACAATGTCTTATCAATCACAAATGCCGGTGAAGATGGGTCCCAAGCAGTGTAACCTCTGGCTTCAAAGGTGTTTCTAATTCCTCCATTCGGAAAAGAAGAAGCATCTGGCTCTTGCTGAATGAGTAAATCTCCATCAAATTGTTCAATTGCTTTTCCTGGCCCTACTGGTTTGAAAAATGCATCATGTTTTTCTGCTGTTGACCCTGTCAATGGCTGGAACCAATGCGTGTAATGAGTCGCCCCTTTTGACAATGACCAATCTTTCATTGCTGACGCTACCTGATCGGCAATATTTCTATCCAAACGATCTCCACTCTCAATGGCTTTCATCATTGATTTAAATGCTTGACTTGGCAAAAACTCTCGCATCACTTCTGAATGAAAAACATTCTCTCCAAATACTTCAGAAACTTTCCCGTTAAAATCTATTGGTTTAGGAACTCGATGTAAAACATCATAATTAGCTTGCATTCGTGTATTTGCCATAATTTTCTATTTTTTTTTATCAAAAATACAATTTTAATGGGGGTAAATTATTATAAAGTATACTTTAGTTATCAACACCCCCCTTTTTTTTAAGTAATTCTTAAATAAATAAAGTATTTAGCGCTCGAACAGAGTGTTTCAATAAAAACTAAAATAATGATTGAAGACAAATTGATTTATCAATATTGATAAACCAAAGATGATAATTCACTCACGTTGTAGCACGCGGTTGCAACCTCCTTTAATTCCGCTAAAGAAATTTCATCGATTTGAGTATAGACCTCTTTCATAGAGTCTACACGCCCATGAACAATAACAGACTTAGCTAAACTAAACATCATCTCTAAATTACCATCAAGAGATAGAGCAATGTGGCCTTTTAATTGTTCTTTTGCCTGTAAAAGTTCATTTTTCGTTAAGCCTTTGCTCCTGATCAACTCCAATTCTTTATAAATTAGATCTTTGGCTTTTTTGAGGTATTTCTTATCTGTCCCCATGTATATACTCCAGAATCCCGCATCAGAATAACTTGTATAATTGGCTTCAATACTATAGGCATAGCCGTATTTTTCTCGAACAGAAAGTATCAATCGAGAATTTAACGCTGGTCCACCGAGAACATTTGTCAATAAAGTCATAGAACGTCGACTATCGTCATAATAAGACGGAGCTCGTCCTCCAATCAATGTATGAGTTTGAAAATTTGCTTTTTTCTCTACAATGCTAAACTTTTGAAATTCGAGCAAAGGTGATTTTGGCAAAATGACTGTTTTCTGTTCCATCAGTCCAAAATTCTCCTCCAATTGTTTTGTGAAATCAGATTTTGAAATACTTCCAACGAACGAAATGACGACATTTTCTGCAACAAAATATTTCTCTTTGTAATTAGAAAGATCTTGTCTTGTAAAAGAACTTACTGATTCTTTTGTTCCAAGCGTATTCAGTCCGAGTGTTTCTCCTTTAAACATATGGCTCTCGAATTCATCAAAAATTCGTTCAGATGGACTGTCTAAGTATGATATAATTTCATCAAGAACAACTTCTTTTTCTTTCTCCACCTCTTCTATAGGAAAAGATGCAAACTGAACAATATCATTGAGAAGCTCACTGGCTATAGAAAAATGATTGTTTCTAAATGAAGCATGAATGCATATTTCCTCTTTGGTAGTGTACGCATTTAGCTCACCTCCAACTGAATCCAAATCTGAAAAAATATCAATTGCCGCTCGATTTTTTGTTCCTTTAAAAATACAATGCTCTAAAAAATGAGCTAATCCCTCTTCATTTTCTCCTTCATACCTTGAGCCAGCCTGAATAAACACACCCATGTGAGCAACGAAACTTTGGCTTTTTTGATAAACAACACGAACACCATTTGACAATTGATAAACCTCAGGAATTTCCTCGATCATGGCTATGGATTTAGACGTTTTAACATCCAATTGTCGCCCTCTTTTACAAAAACAATCCTATCATGTAGGCGAGACGGTCGTCCTTGCCAAAATTCAATACGATTTGGAATTAATTGATAGCCTCCCCAGAACTCAGGCCTCGGAATATCATCAATATTCTTAAATTTATAAGAGAAAAAATCAACTTTAGCAATTAGCTCATCACGACTCTCAATCAAATCACTTTGTTTTGAAGCCCATGCCCCAATTTTGCTTTCTTTCGGACGAGCTTCAAAATAAGCATCTGAAATTTCCGGGTTCACTTTTTCAACACAACCTTCTATACGAATCTGTCGGTCCAATTCTGACCAATGAATATTTAATGCTGCAAAAGGGTTATTTGCCAAATCTTCGGCTTTCTGACTATTATAATTGGTATAGAACACAAAAGAATTATTAATAATATCACGCATGTAAACAATTCTAGAAGAAGGTTTACCCTCTTTATTTACTGTCGACAAGCACATTGCGTAGGGGTCCAAAAGTTGTGAGTTAACTGCTTCATCAAACCAAACAGCATACTGATCGAATGGATTATTTTTCACTGAGTCTTCATTCAGCGGTCGATCTGCAAAATCTCTCCTGATAGAATTTAAATAATTTTTCAGTTCTTCTAGACTCATTAATCGTATTTACATTTACTCTTCTGATTCTTTATCATCAACTTCAGAACCGGCTGCAGAATAGACAGCTCCTGTTTCTTCATCAACAACATCTGAATCTTCAATGGGTTTTCGAGAAATTTCTTTGTCCATTTCTTCATTGTACGGGAATATTTCGACAATTGGCGAAACGATAATTGACATTATATTAAAATCAACCATCATACCTTTAAGGCTTTCTGTAATTCTTTCGTAAGCTTGTTTTACAGATTCGGCAGAAACCAAGAAGTTTTGAGATACTTTTTTCCCCTTCTCGGAATCAACATCAAAATTTTCATAGGAGATTTTACACTTATACCAAACATCAGAATCATCGTAAGAAAAAATATCATGTATTTCTGTCCTAGCTATGCCATTAACAACAAATTCGCCACGAATAATACTCCCCAACTCTTCGTAAATTCTTGCTTCAGCGTCAGTAAACGTCATTGCTGCCAATAAATAAGGCTCCGAAACACGCTTAAAACCTCCATCGTCCAGTTGCTTCGTATACTTAACTTTTACTGTAAACCAATTATTCATGCCATTATATATTTGAAATTTAGTAAACAAAGATACACGAAGAATTCGAGGATTCAAGCTTTTAACTTTAAATGATTTATGAAAATTATTTAAGAGAAAAAAATCTATAGTGTATACTTTTTACCGTTAGAATAGACAATAAAAGAATTATTAAAAAGGCTCACTAAAATTGAATTTCCATAAATTTCATATTCGGAGTTCATTTGATTAGTTATTACCACGACACGTCCATCAATCAATGCGCTAACACCCCCCATTAGATTTCTAAAAGCAACAACGCCATTTTTTAAGACATAATTCTCTGGAATATATCTTGCGATTTCGTGCTTTTGTCCATCTATATATGCGTACGTAAAATTATTCTCACTCCAAACTACAATATCATCTTTCACTTCCCATTTTGTTGCTCCAAAATTTGTCAATTGCTTTTGTTTGCCATTTGCATAGAACATTAAATTTTCATTTCTATTCTCATAAACGACAAATCCCCTACCACTTTTATAATCATTAACATGGAAATCTTCTACATCCAGAAAGTTTCCATTCTCAAAAACAGCAAACGTTCCGTTTATTGGATCATTAAACGCTAGAATATCTGTTCCTCCTTCAAATTTAAAAGGTTCATGCCAAACATCTAAATCATATATTCTGCCATTCCAAAAAACTTTATTGAAATTGCCGTTATCTCTAAACGCAACAATATTTTCACCAATAAAATCAGGAGATTCCAGATCTCCAATTGAAGTGTATAACGTTTTGACTTTGCCTTTGTAATAGACATTTACATTACCATAGCGCATATCTTCAAAAACAATTATCTCATCTTTCACCCAATAATTACGCACATCGTAGGAAAGTGTTTGAGTAACTCCGCTGTCCCACATATTAAGTGTGCGACCAATCCTCCAGGTCATTAAGTTATCCGAAACCCTATATTCCACCTTAAGATTTGCGACATTCATCCCTTTTGTACCGTCATACACGCGTAAATTTCCTCTAAAATCTACATAAGCGACTAAATTATCTCCTGCCTTGAACTCTTCGATTCTCTGAAATTCAATTTGTTGAAAAAAGCCGTTCTTAAAATTTTTGAAAAACCCGTTGAAATCGACTACAGGAATAACATTTTGTGCTGATAATGTTAGTGTTGTGATTGCAATGAAAAATATAAGGGCTGACTTCATGTTGCGAAGATAATCAATTTTTGAGCCAAAATTATACTTGAATTTAAATACATTATGTAGTGATTAATTGCACTTCATCTCCTACATTAATATCACCCTCACTTATAACCCTACAAGTAACTCCTCCTCTCCAAAATGGCGTTAATACCTTCGTTAATCCTGGAAATTGTTCATCCATTCGATTGCAGGGATCCAATTCTCCGGTTATTTCTAGTTGGGCTTCTCCTATGCTGATGATTCCTCCTTCAGTTTTCTCTAATTCGACACCTTCAACTAAAAGGTTTGCGCGTCTAGTCGTCCATTCTATATTTTTTCCTATTTCTTCACAAACTTTCTCCCAAGCTTCAATGGACATTACGGTAACCTGTCGCTTACCTTTATTCCTACCTCGGAAATCTGATCCAACTCCTTGATTGAAGCTAACTGCCTTTGATGAATGAACATCCATTTGTGCTCGCTTTTCTGTTCTTGTAGCAATTCCAATTAACTTCCCCATACATTAAAATTAAAGTATAATTTTGTCTTATAGCTGTTCTTTTATCTATTGTTCTCTTTTCAGCGAGTTAATAACTAGTAAGTATTTCATCAAAATTAGCCTCTCTTTTGGCGTTTGTGATACGTTTTATCCCCTCTCGTTTTTGATTTCTTATACTTCTTACTGATTTCTCGTTTGTACGAACCTCCTAGATTTGTCTTTTGATTTTTTTCCTTTTTCTCATGAAATGCACCTGAATCTCTTTGATCAAACTTATCGTTTCGATTCTGGCTGCTTTTACCTAACTCGTCAAGTGGACGTTCATCAGCTGTCAATTCCTTCGAAATCTCCACTTCTTGAGGAAAACTCTCTTCAGAAATTTCCATTCCCATTAATAGTTCTATAGACTTTTTATCCGCTTCTTCTTTCTTTGTGTAAAACAAGAGTGAATTTCCTTTCTTTTCTGCCCTTCCAGTACGACCTATACGGTGCATATAATTTTCAGGGAAATTAGGAACATCAAAATTTATAACGTGTGAAATTTTTGAAAGATCAATTCCACGCGCCATAATATCAGTAGCAACTAAGATTCTATTGACATCATTATCAAAATCTTCAATTGATCTAATTCTAAAATTTTGTGACTTATTTGAGTGAATAACTCCGACAGTATCAATAAACTTTGTAGATAAAGCCTCAAAAATTTTATCAGCACTTTTTTTATTCTGAGCAAAGACAAGTACTTTTTGATAAATAGGTTGATCGCTTAGTAAGTGAATCAATAGGTTAACTTTTGTGTAAAAGTTTTCTACTTTATAACACAATTGACTAATATTTTCAAGTGGAGTTCCACTAAGAGCAATCGCTATTTTTTGAGGTACAATAAAAGAATCGTCTATTAATTGAGCTACATCATCCGTCATTGTTGCCGAAAACATAATATTTTGACGTTTTTCAGGTAATAATTCGAAAATATTTGAGATCTGTCGTTTAAATCCAAGGTCTAGCATAACATCAACTTCATCAATTACCAATTGCTTTACACTTTTCAGTTGAAGTGAATTGCCTAACACTAGATCATACAAACGTCCTGGAGTAGCAACAATAATATCTGTTCCTTGTAAAACCTGCTGAGACTGCGTATTAATATTTCGACCACCAAACACTCCCAGAACACGAATATTCATATACTTTGAGAATTCTTCAATTCTATCTACTACTTGAATAACGAGTTCTCTAGTTGGCACTAGAATCATCACCCTTGGGTGTATTTGATTTGAGAATTTCAAATTTTGCAATATTGGCATCATATACGCCAAGGTCTTCCCTGTTCCCGTTTGTGCAACACCAACGATATCCTTTCCTGAAAGGACTACTTTATATGCTTCTGATTGAATTGGTGTTGGGGCATCAAAACCTAACTCATTAATCGCATTGTACAATTGCTTTGATAAGTTAAAATCTTTAAAAGAGTCCATTCGTGCTATTTTGAGGGTAAAATTAGTGATTTTTAAACGAATCTAATATTGAACAACTTCCACATGGTGAAATGTTGTTTATAAAAGAACAAAAAAGGCCACTGATCAATGTCAATGGCCTTTACTCTATTCAGCACTTTAATTATTTTTCTTCTGGAGAAGAATCTTCTTTATTTTCTTCTTCATCATTTTCAGCTGCCTCTTCCGCTTCTTCTGCAGCTTTAAGTGCAGCTTCTCTTGCTGCTTTCTCTTCGAGATTGACAATCTTCACCTGAACTGCATTCATACCTTTCATGCCTTTTTCAAGTTCAAAATTTACTAAATCATTTTCTTTGATTTCTTCTAATAAACCATTAACATGAACGAAAAACTTCTCTTCTGAATCTGTTTCCTTAATAAAACCATATCCTTTAGAGTCATTAAAAAAGACTACTCGGCCTTCTCTGGCACTTGACATTGGAATATCTATCTGTTTAGGAACACCAATTACAATGTTTTCTGCTTTAATCTCTTTTTTCTTTACTGTTTCATCCGGTGGAGTTGAAGAAATATTTCCAAATTCATCAACATATGCTAACATAGTATCCAACTCACCTCCTTCAGAGCTAGCTTTACGCTCCTCTCTTTTAATCGCTTTGTCTTTACGCTTTTTAATGCGTTTCTTTTCCTTTTCTTTTTTACTAAATGTCTCTTGAGATCTGGCCATTTACTTAATCGTTGTATTAATTATGGTTACAAAGATATAATAAATCCATGAATTCATAAGGAATTAAAGGGAAGTAAAATTGAAATTTATGCCTTGTATATGAGATTCCCTTACTAAAGTATATTTATGTAACAATTGATACATGAATATCTCTATTAAAGATGTTCCAAAATTATCGTTTTTTAGATTTTTAAATTATGGTCGGTAATCGATAAAGATTATGCCAAAGAATTTTCTAATTTATCGAGGATAGGTCGTATTAATAGTTCGCTTTCTGCCGTCATCTCACCATCTACAAAGTGTGAGTCAAAGCTACCAAAGCTAAGAGAACCAACAACAACTGCCCCTCGATAGGGCATAATCTCAACAACATGATTTAAAGCGCTCTGAGCTCCTCTAGGCCCGGGAGATGTACTTATAAACACCACAGGTTTTTCTCTAAAAACTTTCACCCCACTTTCCACTCTAGAAAGCCAATCTATCGTATTTTTTAATACAGCTGGCATAGACCCGTTGTGTTCAGGAACAGCGACAATAAAAGCATCTGAAGTATTAAAAATAGAGAATAAATCCTTGATTGAATCGGGAACTCCATATTCAATTTCATGATCAATACCATAAACTGGGGCAGCGTGATTCGCTAAGTTTATTACTTCTACTTCATGCTGACCAATCAACTTAGATATTGCCTCAATTAATCTCTGATTAATTGAGTTTTTACTATTACTCCCTGCAAATGCGATTATTTTCTTCATTTTAATCTAAAATTTCTTTAACTCTTCCAACTTGATTATTGTCTAACTTCACTTTTATGCCATGCGGATGAAATTTTGAATTTGTAAGGATTTCTTTGACATTACCTTCAGTCAAATCACCGTTGCGCTGATCTTTTTTCAATACAATGGCGACATAGCTGCCAATTTTAATATCTACTCTGTTTCTTCCGTCCATATTTAAGACAATAAAAAACTTCCATTGCCGAAGCAATGGAAGTTCATTTTAATATATGATAAATTAGGCTTTACAACCGTCTTTGCATTCTTCTTTGCATTCGTGAGCATCTGCATGTGCAGTGCAACCATCAATACATTCTTCTGAACATTCGTGAGTATCAGCATCTGTATGTGCTGTACATCCATCTTTACAATCTTCTTTGCATTCATGCTTTTCTCCTTCACATTTTGCTTTGCATTCATCAGTACAGTCATGATCTTTATGATCAGCGCATTTTTTATCGTCTTGACAACATTCTTTTTGAACTTCGCCGTTAGCCATTTCAACTTTTTCGGTATCCCCTGAACATGCTACCATTGCTAACGTCAATAAAGCTGGAAATATAAATTTAAATACTTTCATTGTAGATTGATTTTGTTTTTACTAAATTAATTAATTCATTGAAATATCGGTCGTTTCTTCAAGTTTTTTTCAGGAAGCGTTAGTCCATTCTTGATTTAAATAGTTCATTAATTTTTTCGAGACATTATTGAAATACCTTTTTGTACGATATCCTCTCACCCAAGTAATTCCATCAATAGAATTTGTTAAAAAAAGCTCATCCGCAACTAAGAGATTCTGAGGTAAAATATTACACTCATACACTTTAATACCATATTTTATTGCTAAATTAATGATTTGCATACGCATCGTTCCAGCCAAACAACCAGATTCCAATCCTGGCGTGTATAAAACTCCATTACTAACAATAAACAAGTTAGAAGATGTTCCTTCTAAAATCCCACCTTTAGTATCTGTTAATAAATAATCACCCAAACCATTTTCTTGGGCAGAAATCGAAGCCATAATGTAGATTAGCCCATTTTTCGTTTTAAAGTTCGATAATGGTGTTTTCTCTTTTCTAAATTCAGTATAAATATCAATTTCTATCCCTTTCTCATTTAAAATGTATTGGCTATTATCTAAAGGATATACTTCAATAAAAAATTCAATTTCATTTGACTCTGGGCGATATGTACCTCCTGATGATCGATCAAGTGATATTCTGCACTTACCGCCGCTGTATAACTGAGACTCTTTAATTAGTTCATTAATTATTTTTTCGAAAAACTCAACAGTATAATAGCTTGGCGGTCTCATTTTTATTTTACGAGCACCTTCTAACATCCGCATAATATGATTTTCAAGATTAATTGGCTCACCATTAATAATACGGATACTTTCAAAAACTCCATCACCATAGAGATATGCACGATTCCCTGTATGGATTGTTCTTCCATTATTTGGCAATAAAGTATTGTTACTGTTGACGTATAACATTTAAAATATATTTTCTAAAAATTCTTGTCCTTTCTCAAAATTAATAACCAAAACATAGATTACTCCGAAAATGGCTCCTCCAATATGAGCGTCATGAGCTATACCTGAATTGCCTTTTTTATCTGCGTAAAATTCATACAGCAAATAAAGTGGGCCGAAAATGTATGCTGGAATAGGAATCGGGATGAACATCAAACCTAATTGCATACTTGGATTCCAAATAATAGCCGCAAAAATAACTGCTGAAACAGCTCCCGATGCTCCAAGTGAGCGATATTTTGGATTATCTTGATTACGCATGTAAGGAATTAAAGTTGCAAAAAGTCCTCCAAAAAAATAAAGAACAAAAAAGTGAACTTGTCCAATAAAATCACCATAACTTGGAATCAGCCCATTGGTTTTCGGAGTGTCTATATATTCTTGGACACCTTCCAATAAGGCACTGCCAAGAAAGTACAATGAAAACATGTTAAATAATAAATGACCTAAGTCTGCATGTATAAGCATATGACTCAACATTCTCACATAGTTCCCATTGTGTTTGCAATCGTATGGGATGTACAACATTTTTTGCATTGTGGACTGGTTATTAAAGGCAGCCCATGACACACCAACGGTTACTAAAATAATTATTGTAAGAATGTTAATATCCATAAATAGATGTATATTCGTTTTAAGGTATTACCTAATTCAATTATGAAACCATTCTACTTTATACTACTATTATCAATTTTAGTTGCATGTTCGACTGAGAAAGAAAAAGAAATCGTTATTCTCCCTTTCGAAGATAGAGATATTTCAGTTCAAGAAAAAATTAAACTTTCTCTAACAAAAGAATATTTATCACAAAATGGATTTGCAGACTCTTCTCTAACTTTTTTAAAAGAATTTTATTCTCAGCGGGATTATGCGCCAAAGTGGATTAACGATTCTTTAATTTCCGCTTATGGATTAAAAATAAAAAAAACTATTGGTACTCCTTATGCTTTTGGAATTCCAGTAGGAAGGTTTAAGCAAGTTGAAACAAAAAACTACATTCAAGATGAGCTATACCTAACATTGTCAATGGCTCAAATTATTTATGATTTGGACAGTGGGATTATCAATTTCGATACAAAAACACTTAAACCTCGGAGGTACCTCTCCAGCTCTATACTGGACACTATAAATTTCACAGAAACAGATTTGAGAGTACAATTATTGAAATTTGGCCCACAGGATTCTAACTACCAAGCTATTGCTAAAGGCTTAATAACTTTTGTCGATTCTATCCCTATGGATACATCGACCTTTTCAATAGAATCGATAAAGTATGATGTTTTGTTCGCTTTAGAAAAAACAAAAGTCGCTTTGGTCTCCAAGGGATATCTTGAGAATAATGTATCAGATAGTACTGAAATTATTGAAGGCCTAAAACGCTTTCAAATTGATAATAGCCTAAAACCTGATGGGGTTATCGGTAAATTTACATCTCGGTCGTTAAATGAAAGTACCTACCATAAAGTTGAACGCGCTATTCTTGCTATGGATAAATTAAGGAATCAAAAAAAACGACCTGAAAAATACATCTATATCAACATTCCTGAATACAAATTGCGTTTTTACATTAATGATAGTTTAAAAAGTGATCACAACATTGTTGTTGGGAAGAATGGAAATGATACACCCGAACTTACATCAAAACTGAGGAAAATTGTCGTATATCCATATTGGAATGTGCCCTATTCTATTTCCAGTAAAGAAATTCTACCTCATTTAAAAAGAAACTCGAATTACCTCGCTGAGCATGATTACATTATTCTTAAGAATGGAGAAAAGGTTGATCCGGACACTGTTAATTGGAAGACAATTCGCAGAAATGCTTTCCCTTATAAAGTACAACAACAACCAGGACCAAAAAACAGCCTTGGAATAATTAAATTTGATTTTTACAATAAACACAGTGTTTACTTTCATGACACGCCGTCAAAATCTTTATTTGGTGTTGACGTTCGAGCCTACTCTCACGGATGCATGCGAACTCAAAACCCAATTGATCTTGCGAAAATCATTCTAGAAAGAGACGAGCGTCGCAGTAAATTTAATGAAATGACACCCGATTCATTAGACACCTTGCTTGGACGTGCTGAAAATATAGAAATTAAACTATTAGAAAGAATTCCTATTTTTATTGAGTACTTAACCGTAACTCGCACTGGTGATCGAATGAGCATGTATCTTGATATTTATGGGAGAGACGAAGAATATTTGAAGATAATGCGCGAAGAGTAAGTGTAAAAAAGATTTAAATCGAAGCCATTTACTGCCATCTTATTAAACATTCAATTCAAATGAATTATTTCATTATTCATCCTATTGAATTCCAATTAGCGAAAGCTTATTAATATATTTGTAGAAAAAACAAAATGACCCATTTAATTGCTCCCTCTGTTTTATCCTGTGATTTTGCTAATATTCAACGTGACGTTGAAATGTTGAACAACTCAAATGCTGATTGGTTTCATATTGATGTTATGGATGGTGTTTTTGTGCCTAATATTTCATTTGGATTCCCCGTTTTGAAGTCAATCAAGGAACATGCAAAAAAAACGATTGATGTGCATTTAATGATTGTAAACCCAGATCAATATGTTGAAGAATTTGCTAAATATGGAGCTGATATTTTAACTGTACATTATGAAGCTTGTCCGCACTTACACAGAACCATTCAATTAATACATTCTTTTGGTATGAAGGCTGGAGTTGCTCTAAACCCGCACACAAATGTAAGTGTTTTAGAAAACGTGATTCAAGATTTAGATATGGTATTAATTATGTCTGTCAACCCAGGTTTTGGTGGTCAGAAATTTATAGATAATGCTATTAATAAAGTTTCTGAAACAAAAGAACTTATCGCTTCAAAAAACTCGAAAGCAATCATTGAAGTAGACGGAGGTGTTAATTTAGAGACAGGAGCTAAACTAATAGAAGCAGGAGCTCAAGTACTAGTAGCTGGAAGTTTTGTTTTTAATTCTGACAACCCTAGTGCAACAATCGACAAATTAAAGCAACTTTAGATTTAATACTGGTATTAAAATTGCGAGTAACAAATTGTTATCAATTACGTTATTACATACATGAAGAAATTTACGCTTTTATTTATTTCATTTTTCGCCTTGCATAACTTGTATAGTCAATCAATTGATATGTTGAAGGCTGAGGATGAATTACTCTTTTTATTAGACGATTTGAGATCTGCAGGGAATAATCAAGAAAAAAAAGAAGCAAACTCCAATTTTAAGACCAAATTAAAGATTGTTCTTCAAGATAAAGCGGCACTCGATTATCCTTTTTCAAAACTAACAACTGTCGGAATAATTAACAGCTCAGACAAGAAAATGCGAATAATTAATTGGAACGTAGAGCAAGATGATTATAGTCACATCTACAATTGTTTTGTTTTGCATGCTGGATCTCGACAAAAGAAATACACAGCTACTGAACTTATCGATAAATCGTTTGGAATGCCCATGCATCCTTCAGGGAGTATCACTTCAGACAATTGGTATGGAGCTTTATACTATCAAATTATTCCTGTTAAAAAAGGGAGCAAAATGCTATACACAGTGCTGGGTTGGGACTATAATTCAACTATGAGTCAGATGAAAATCATTGATGTCATCTACTTTACTGGAAGCTTAGTTAAATTAGGTAGTCCAATTTTTAAAGAAGGTAAAACAACAAAACGAAGAGTCTTTTTTGAACACTCAAAAAAGGCTGCAATGTCCTTAAAGTATGAGAAAGATAGAAACAGAATTATTTTCAATCAACTTGCACCAGAATCTCCAGCTCTAGGCAAACTTCGTTCGTTTTATGTGCCTAGCTTCGTGTTTGATGCATTTATTCTTGAAGGGAGTAAATGGATTTTCAAAGAAGATGTTATTGGTGTAAACAAGGAAGGAAATGCAACGACTCGAAAAATCTACGTTAAAAATGAAGATACAGGAGAAATAGAGGAAAAAATTATTGAATTTCAATGGGAAGACCCTTCTGACCCTAATGCACCTGGAGGGTCCAATAAACATGTTGCAGTAACACCCGACAACCCAGAAGAAACCGATAACACTAAATCAAAGAAAACTCCTAAATCTTCGAGAGTTAAAAAGAAAAAAAAGAAAGACACAAGAGGTTCAATATTTGATGATACTGATAGTAAAAGTAGTAAACGACGACAGAGAAAGAATAACAAGAAAATTAAACTTTAACAATTAATCGTGTTAAATATTCACTGTAGTTAATTGTATGTTCATTCACTCCATTATTATTATAATTCATTATAATTATTACATACCTTTGTTAAAACCCTAACCTATGAACAGCAATCTATACATAGTTCCTTATGATTTCTCACCTGTTTCAGAGAAAGCACTTGAATATGCAATTCACCTCGGTAAGCATGTTGAAACTGAAATTAAAATCTTACATCTTTCGAAAGATAAGAATAAAGGTATGGCTAAAGCTAAATTACTCGAAGCAGTTAAAACGAATACAAAAGTCCCAGCTGGTGTGAAATTAACAACACTTGTGGAAGTTGGTAGTATTTTTAACGATATCGGTAAAATTGCGGCTAAAGAAAAGGCACAATTGGTTATAATGGGGACTCATGGCTTGAGTGGCGGGCAATGGCTTTTTGGTAGTTTTGCAATGAAAGTTTTGAGAAGTGCAGATTGTCCATTCTTAATTGTTCAGAAGTCTACTAAAATAGAAGAAATCGAAAAAATTGTTATTCCTATCGATTTAACAAAAGAAAGCATGCAAATTGTCAATATTGCTGGCGATATGTCTAACATAATGAATGCTAAAATTACCGTATTGGCAGAGAAGCAAACTGATCAAATTTTGAATCAACGAATTCAAAATAGAATTGGAATTATCAAAAAGCAATATGAAGAACGAGAAATAAAAACTAACATACATTTTGTTAAGAATACAAGAGATTACCGAAAAAAAATAATGAAATATGTAAATGAAAATAACATCGGTTTAATTGCACTTTCTTATCATTCTGAGAGTTTATTCCCACAATTTGATACCTTTGCGCAGAAGTTAATTACTAACAAGCCTGCGTTACCTGTATTAATTATAAATTCAAAATTAGCGTCGGCACTCTATTATTAAGGAATGAAAATCGGCGAATTCAATGAACTTACAATACTTAGGTTCACTTCAGTTGGCGCATATCTAGCGGATGAAGAAGACAATGATGTATTGTTACCCAATAAATACTTAACGGATGATATGGGTCTAGATGACAAAATATCTGTTTTTGTTTATCGAGATTCTGAAGATCGTGCTGTTGCTACAACGCAAATTCCTTTTATTGAAATGAACGGTTTTGCTTACTTGAAAGTTACTGCAGTAAATCATTTCGGAGCTTTTGCCGATTGGGGTCTTGAAAAAGAACTAATGATTCCGTTCAAAGAACAAAATCTCAAATTAGAAGAAGGCAATCATTACCTGACACATATGGCTTTAGATGACAAAACCGATCGTGTTTATGGTTCAACAAAAACAAATCGTTATTTACAATTATGCGAAGAAACATTTGAAGACGACCAAGAAGTCGCTTTAATGGTTTGTGATAGAGGAGATTTGGGTGTTAAAGTTATTGTGAATGGGATTTATGGCGGTCTAATTTTTCGAAATGACGTCAGTAGAACCCTAAAGCGAGGACAAAAATTAATTGGCTACGTTGCAAAAGTTCGTGAAGATGGAAAATTAGATATACGCCTAGACAGAGTAGGTGGAGATAAAGTTCTCTCTTCTGCTGATAAATTACTCGAATTATTACGTGCTGATGGTGAAATATTACTCACAGATAAGAGTGATCCAGATCTCATTCGAGAAGTAGTTGGCATGAGTAAAAAGACCTTTAAACAAGCTGTTGGAAAACTCTATAGAGATCGCATTGTCAGCCTTGAAAACGGTAAAATAACTTATTTAAAATAAGTGACTTTTTTTTCATGGCTTAGCTTCGTTTAAAAATTAAACATCTCTTTAAAACGAATTGTTTGACGACGGGATATTTCAACTTTATCACCGCCTCTCAATTCGACTTGTAATCCACCATTAAACCAATTCTCTACATTTTCAATCCAATCAAGGTTAATAATGAACTTGCGATTTGCTCGAAAAAAATGACTACCATCCAATCGATCTTCAAAGCTATTTAAAGAGCGCAAGATAAATGGACGATTTTTCCCAAAGTGAATTTTAACGTAATTCCCATCAGATTCTAGCATTCTAACATCAGAAAGCTGAACGAAATAGCAGTTCTCACCATCTTTGATAAAAACTCGATCACTTGGAGCTAATATCCTATCTCTCGATGAAACGAATTCTTTAGAAGACTCAAATTCTTCATTATCCTTGCTCTTTAGCTTTTCAATAGCTTCATTCAAACGAACGGGATCAATTGGTTTTAAAACGTAATCCAATGCATTAACCTCAAATGCTTTCAAAGCATAATTATCATGGGCTGTAACAAAAATAACATGGGGAATATTATCTAGTTTTTTCAACATTTCAAAACCTGTCATCTCAGGCATTGAAATATCCAAGAATATCAAGTCAGGTTTTAATGATTTTATTTTCTCAATGCCCTCTTCTCCATTCTTCGCTTCATCAAGAATAACAATTTCAGAATAATCGTTCAGCATTGTTCTAATTTCATTTCGAGCTAAGCGCTCATCATCAATTATTATTGTCTTAAATTCTTTCATATTATAAATTTCATTTGCGCTACAACCATCTCAGAATCCTCAAATAAATGAAATTGAGCATTCTCACCATATTGCAACAATAAACGTTGTTTAATGTTTTTTATTCCAACTCCTAGGTCTACAACTGACTTTAAGCTTCCAGAGTTCAGGACCTCAATAACTATAGCTTCGCTCGTCTTAAAAACGCGCACTTTAACTATTCCCCCATTTTTAAGGTTTGATATTCCGTGTTTGATAGAATTCTCAACCATCATTTGCAAAGTAAATGGCGGGATTTGAAACGATTCCAATTCTGGAATTAGCTCCCATTCTATCTGTAAACGCTCCTCAAAACGGACCTTTTCTAGTTCTAAATAATTCTTTGCTAAAATCAATTCATCCTCTAAGGTAACCAAATGTTCTTTCCCTAGAACAAGAGACTGACGTAACAAATTTGAGAGTGTAGTTACCGAAGTTTTCGCTTTTATCGGATCAATATCAATCAACGCTCGAATACTATTAAGAGAATTAAACAAAAAATGTGGATTCAATTGAGATCTCAAGTTTTTAAGAGCGCTTTCTCTATTACTGGCCTCCAATTCTAAATTTGAGACTTCTTGCTTACGTGACTTTTGAAAAAAGTGAAATGTAAAATAAATCGCATTCCAGAACATTACCAAAATCATGATTGCAAAGACATTGACAATAATATTTGAAAGGTCTAAGAGCTGAATACCTCTTCTATCAAGATCAGACAAATAATCATAAACAATGTCTATAAGCGATATTAAAGTTGAACAAACAAAAGAAGAAAGTAACAATCGAGGTAAAAGATTTGGTAATCTAAGACTTAACCAACCAAAACGAATAAAAAAAGTACGTTGAGCATGCGTCACCGCTATACCAGTAAAAACAACAATGAAAATATTGAACAAAAAGGTAGAATTAACTCTATTTGGGTCATCATTAAAAACCGAAAGGGCAAGTAAACCGCAATATGCTGACCAGCCAATTATTTGAGCAATCCAATAAAATTTCTTAGTGCTTAACATTTCTCAAAACTAATTCTTATAAACGTTAATTCAAATTAAATTTGGACAATTGGAGGTAATCAATTATCCATGAAGGTATAAACTGGAATAGACAGTAATATTAATTTTCATTGAAAAAAAATGCTTTTTTACATCATAGGTAGTAGGAATCTTGTAACTTTGCCTCCCGAAGTTACTTCGTAAAAAAAATATGTCCAATTCAACAAAATATATTTTCGTAACTGGAGGGGTAACATCTTCTCTAGGAAAAGGAATTATTTCGGCCTCGCTTGCTAAATTATTGCAAGCTAGAGGGTATTCTACAACGATACAAAAGCTAGATCCATACATTAATATTGATCCTGGAACCCTGAACCCATATGAACATGGTGAGTGCTTTGTAACTGACGATGGTGCAGAAACGGATCTTGATCTTGGCCATTATGAACGCTTTTTAAATGTCCCAACATCACAAGCCAATAATATAACTACAGGAAAAATATACCAATCCGTTATTAACAAAGAAAGACGTGGTGAATTTTTAGGGAAAACTGTTCAAGTTATTCCCCACATCACTAACGAAATAAAAGAGAGAATACAAATTCTTGGAAACAAAGGAACTTTTGATATTGTAATCACTGAGATTGGCGGTACTATTGGTGATATTGAGTCTTTGCCTTACGTTGAGGCTGTACGTCAGATGAAATGGGAGTTTGAAGACGACTGTATTGTTATTCATTTGACTCTTGTGCCTTATCTAGCTGCTGCTGGAGAATTGAAAACAAAGCCAACTCAACACTCAGTTAAGCAGTTATTAGAATTAGGTGTTCAGCCGGATATTCTTTGCTGTAGAACAGAACATGAACTTCTTTTAAACTTACGCCGTAAAATCGCAAAGTTTTGTAATGTCAACATGAACGCCGTTATCGAAGCGAGAGATGCAGAAACCATTTACGATGTTCCATTACTAATGCAAGCAGAAGAGTTAGATAAAATTGTTCTTGAGAAATTAAACTTACCGACTAAGTCTGTTCCAGAATTAACAAAATGGAAAGATTTTTTAACCCGTCATAAAAACCCAAAATCAGAAGTTACGATTGGATTGATCGGGAAATATGTGGAGCTAAAGGATTCTTACAAATCAATAAGTGAATCATTTATTCACGCTGGAGCTCAGAATTATGTAAAAGTCAATGTACGCTGGATACATTCTGATAAAATAACGGCGGATAATATTGATGAAGAATTAGAAGGACTAGATGGTATTCTTGTTGCGCCTGGGTTTGGATCAAGAGGTGTTTCAGGAAAAATAGAGACCGTGCGATTCGCAAGAGAAAATAAAATTCCTTTTTTCGGAATTTGTTTGGGAATGCAATGTGCAGTAATTGAATTCGGGCGAAACGTTCTAGGACTAAAAGAAGCACATACAACAGAAATAATTGAAGATTGCAAAGAACCTGTAATTGATATTATGTCGGAACAAAAAAACATTTCGAATCTTGGGGGTACAATGAGGCTGGGGTCATATAAATGTCAACTGATACCAGGTTCAAACATTTCTAAGGCTTACAATACTGATTTAATTGCAGAACGGCATCGTCATCGCTATGAATTCAATAATAAATATCTTGCTGAATTTGAGAAGCATAAAATGATCGCAACAGGGAGAAATCCTGAATCTGGACTAGTTGAAGTTGTTGAAATAGCTGATCACCCTTGGTTTGTTGGTACGCAATTTCACCCAGAATATAAAAGTACTGTTGCTGAGCCGCACCCACTTTTCGTTTCTTTCGTTAAAGCTGTGAAAAATTACAAAGAAGATAAATAACAATCTAGAATGGATAAGAATACAATCATTGGTTTAGTAATGATCGGCATCATTTTGTCGGTATTTACAATTTTTAATAAACCTTCTGAAGAAGAAATAAAAGCTGAAAAAGCAAAAATAGAACTTCAGCAAGAATTACGAGAAATAGCCCAAAAAGAAGATTCTATTCGTTTGATTAAAAATAATGAAGCTTCAAATTTAGACACAACTCAAGACGCATCAATTGCAACCAATGATAGTGACGAAGCTGATCCTAAATCGACTACATCAAAAGAATTAAAAGGCAAGATTATACGACTTGAAAATGAAAAGTTGATTGTTGATTTTAATACTAAAGGTGGACAAATTGCAGCTGTTCAATTAAAAGAATACGAGTCTTACTATGAATATTCTAAATTTGATGAAGAACAAGTGCCGCTTGTTTTCTTTAAAAATGGAGATGCAACAAATGGTATCGTCTTACCTATGAAAAATGGGGATTTAAATACAGAAAACGAACTTTTTACTGTTAAATCTCAAAGCGATGATCGAATCGTTTTTCAACTCGAACGCGAAAATCAAGAAGTAATTGAATTTGTCTATACTTTCAAAAAAGATGCCTATGATATTGATTACACGATTAATATTAAAGGGTTTGATGGGAAAGTAACTCCAAAGAACGTTATGTTCAATTGGAATGCTTCTTTGAGAAGAACAGAGCGTTTATTCAGCGAGCAACGAAGAGTTTCTACCGTTTGTTTTAATTATGAGGAAGAAGGTTTTTCTTGGCTAAGTGAAATGGGCTCTGGAGAAGAAATTGCTGAGGATAAATTGGATTGGGTAAGTTTCAAACAAAGTTATTTCTCTTCATTCATTAATCCAGAAAACCCTTTCGGAAAAGAAAACTCAAAAATGGAAATCGTTGAATATGAAGACGGTGATCCGAAAGAATGGTCTCATTTGAAGGATTTCAAAACGCAAATGAACTTGAATTTAACCAACGTTGAAAATACTTCATTCACGATGAATTGGTTCTTCGGACCAAATGATTACCAAACGCTTACATCGTATGACGACGATTATGAAGATGTACTTAATTACGGTTGGGGAATTTTTAGAATGATTAATATTTATGCTGTACAGCCTGTTTTCAATCTTTTGAAATCAACAGGAATGGGAATGGGAATCGCTATTTTCTTGCTTACTCTAATTATCAAGTTTGCATTGATGCCAATCCAATGGAAAATGTATGTTTCTTCAGCAAAAATGAAAATATTAAAACCGGAAATTGAAGAGCTCACAGCAAAGTATCCTGAGAAAGATGATGCCATGAAGAAGCAAATGGAAATGATGACTTTGTACCGTGAATCTGGTGCTAGTCCTCTATCAGGTTGTGTTCCAATGTTAATTCAAATGCCGATATTATTGGCGGTATTCCGTTTCTTTCCATCTACATTTGATTTACGACAAAAATCATTCTTATGGGCAGAAGATTTATCATCATATGATTCAATCTACAATTTAGGATTTAATATTTGGCCTTATGGAGATCACGTCAGTTTGTTCACATTATTAATGGCTGCAACAACATTAGTTTACACACGCTTTAATAGTGGACAAATGCAAACACCTCAGCAACCAGGAATGCCAAACATGAAAGTGATTATGTATTTCTTCCCTTTCATGATGATCTTCTTTTTCAATAATTATGCTTCAGGTTTAAGTTATTACTATTTCATCTCTACGCTTGCTTCTATATTAATCATGATATTGATAAAGAAATTCTTTGTAGATGAAGAAAAGCTTAAGTTGAAAATGGCAAATAGAAAGACCATCGCTCAAGCTAATCCTAAGAAAAAGAAAGAGAAGTCTAAGTTTCAAATGCGTTTAGAGGAGATGCAAAAGAAACAACAAGACCAGATAAAGAATAAGAAAAAATAATCTGAGATACATTAAAAAAAAAGTCTTCTGAATATTCAGAAGACTTTTTTATGTTAGGGTGATTCTCTATCTTACAAGAATAGAAATCAGCTCTTTCTCAACCATTTAAAAAGGTGCCTTAAACGGACACGATGACCGAATTGAAGAATGCCATTGCGATACAAACGTGCTGCAATTCCTAACATTGCTATAGCAGACACAAACAAGATGAATAATGATAAATAAATTTGATAGCCCTCCCCTTCTGCGTAACCTTGTAGTAATGTTACCATTACAACAACAGGTGAAGTAAATGGAAAGTAATGGAAAAAGTCTGCCATCACACTTTCTGGATAGCTTAAGGTGTAATAACCAGCATATAATGCAAAACAAAGTAAGAAGATTAAAGGTAAAACAAATTGCTGTCCATCACTTTCTGATCCCGTAGTAGCTCCAATTGCAGCAAAGAGAGCTCCATAAAACAAATATCCTACAGAGAAAAACAACAAGAAAAAACCTGTCGTATTGGCGAACTGCATTCTTTCATAAATTAATTCAATAAAATGATTGTACTCACGTGATGCAAATTGGCTCTCTTGATAACTTAAGTCACTACTGTCTATGACCAACTGTTCTAAATTCATCTGTCCAGCATCGAAAATGTCGATAAAAATATTCTCCCGCATAAAATAGAGACCTGCAGCAATAATTGCAATCCAAAATGCAAATTGTAAAAATGCTGCGAAACCAATGCCTGCAATTTTCCCAAGCATTAATTGGCGTGGAGAAACAGAGGCAAGAAGAACTTCTACAATTCGATTGCTTTTTTCCTTTGCGACACCTCGAAGAATTGTCATTCCAAAAAGGAAAATAAATACAAAAATAAGAACTCCATAAAACAACCCAGCCCAACCTGCAAGATCACTTGCTTCGTCATTTGGGTCGTAGACATTTGAGAATGCCAATGTTAATGGTTGCTTTATCTTTCGATAGTCTGCAAGTTCTATTTTACCAAACCGATTTATTAATATTTCTTCAAGTCTTCTTTCTATCTGAAATTTCACTTTGGATTGCATACGAATATCTGGCTCTTCTCTGAAGAAAACAAAGCCAACTTTATTTGTTAATACTTTTTCATTGATCTCCAGTAGGGCATCGTATTTTTGAAATTTTTTCGCGTCAGCAAATTCTACCTCTGTAATAACACCATTGTAAAACGAATAATCAACAGCTTTATCTGTCCCTGGCATAATTTTACTGTTCAATAAATTTCCATGATCAGCAATTAACACATTCCAATGTTGCTTAGAGTTACCCCCCAAAGTAAACATGAGGTAAATCAAGCCTAAAACAATTGCAGGGCCAAGTAAGGTCATTAATACAAACGATCGTGCACCAATTCTTTCTTTAAACTCCCGAAGAGCTATTAACAGACTATTTTTCATTTACGACCTCCTCTTTTTCTTTCGTTAACGCTATAAAAACATCTTGCATTGAAGGTAATACTTCCCAAGCAGCCTCTATTTCTATCTGACCAACTAGTACTTTTAGTAAATCTTGAAATGAATTATCTCTTCTCATTTTAACACGCACAACGAAACGATCATCACCTAAAATATCTTTGTCATCTATTTCAAACCCTGTCCACAAGGCGTTTACAAATGCAATCATACTTCCTTTAAATCGAACTGCGTAGAGGCCTAATTTCCTTTCAGATTGCAATTCAGAAATTGTTCCTTCCGCTATTTTTTTTGATTCATGAATCAACACAGCACGGTCACAAATTTCTTCAACACTTTTCATATTGTGAGTAGAAAGAATTATCGTTTTCCCTGCCGCCTTCATCTCGATTAATTCTTGCTTGATTAATTCCACATTAATCGGATCAAATCCACTAAATGGTTCGTCAAGTATCAATAATGAAGGTTCATGCAATACAGCGCAGACGAATTGTACTTTTTGCGCCATTCCCTTTGAAAGTTCTTCAATTCTCTTTTTTCTCCAATCATTTATCCCGAAGCGATCAAACCAATAATCCATCTTCGTAAGCACATCTTTTTTACTCAGTCCTCTTAATCTACCTAAGAATAAAGTATGATTATGCACAGTCATCCCTTTATAAAGCCCTCTCTCTTCAGGTAAATAGCCAATCTTAAGTAAATCGCCTTGTGTCATTAAATCTCCATTGAATCTAACTGAACCGCTGTCAGGTGCAATAATTTGATTAATAACACGAATTAAGGTAGTTTTCCCTGCTCCATTAGGGCCAAGAAGACCAAAAACTTCACCTTTACGCACAGTTATTGAGACGTCAGCTAAGGCTTCTTTTTTGTAAAATGACTTACTTATATTTTTAATCTCAAGCATGGCTTTATTATTGTCGTCAATATAGGGAAAAAAAGTAATTTTGTGGAATATGAAAACAGCATTAATTACAGGAGCATCGAGTGGAATAGGAAAAGAACTAGCATATTTACTAGCTAAAGAAAAATATCATCTCATTCTTGTTGCGAGAAGAGATGATTTGTTAAATTCTCTTGCGAAAGAGTGTGAAGAAAAATTTGAAGTTGATTCAACTGTAATTAAACATGATCTATCGAAGCAAGATAGCGGTGTTGAATTGTACAATACAATTAAAGAAATGGGCATCACAGTTGATGTTTTAATCAATAATGCAGGTTTTGGTGATAATTGTGAGTTTGCCACATCTTCTCTTGAAAAAAATCAGAGAATGATGCATCTAAACATGCTTAGTTTAACTGAGTTAACACATAAATATGTCAACGAGATGATTGTGAGAAACAGCGGTATGATTATGAATGTTGCCTCAACTGCAGCATTCCAGGCAATGCCTAAATTTAGTGTTTATGCCGCGACAAAAGCCTACGTTTTGCATCTCACAGAAGCTATTCATTTTGAATTAAAGAACACGTCTGTACATATTACCGCGTTATGTCCAGGCGCAACAAAAACTGGCTTTGAACAAGCTGCTGAAATGATTGGCTCTAAACTGTTTGAAAAGAATGCTATGACTGCCAAGCAAGTAGCAGATTATGGACTAAATGCACTAAAGAAGAATAAAATGTACGCCATTCCAGGGTTTAAAAATCGTGTTCTCACTTTTATGGCTGATGGCACCCCGATTCGTAGATTAAAAGTTTGGGTAAGCAGTAAATTGACTTAAATACGAAGGGCTGCATATTGGATTTTTTTGAATAAACCTTTTCATTTATTTAGTATTGACAATTACAATGCTAATATCTTAAACTCCGTTCTTCTATTCAACTGACGTCCTTCCTTCGTTTCATTTGTTGCGATCGGCTCAACTTCACCATATCCTGCAGAAACCAGTCTACTTCCACTGATTCCAGCCTTAGTAACATAATCGACAACAGCCTTAGCTCTTCTTTCAGACAGAGATTGGTTATACGGTTCTGAACCTTGTGAATCTGTATGTCCTCCAAGTTCAATTTTCAGCGTAGGAACATCATTCATTAGTTTAATCAAACGATTTAACTCAGCTGTAGATTCAGGACGTAGAGTCGCTTTGTCTAAATCAAAGAAAATGTTTTTCAGAATTATCTTATTACCAACTGCCAAATTCTTCAACTCAATATTTTTCTCAACCGTTTGAAAGGCAGAAGTTTTTGGTATGTCAAAATTTTCAGAATGAAATAAGTAATTCTCTTTTTTAACAGCTATTCCATAGTTCTTACCAGCAGGCAAAGAAACTAAGAACTTACCTGTTTTGCTATTCGATTTGAACGTTGCAATTACTTTGTTTGCTTCGTTATCTACAATTTCGATTTCAGCACCTAACAAGTCTTTCGTTAAGTAGTCAGAAATTACGCCTTTTAGAATTGTCAATTGTGCCTCTTTTACGACAACCAATGGCGCGACAACTATATCTTTAATTGGAGCAGCAATACTCGCCATTAAATTATCTTCATTGTTTAAGACCATTGGCTTTTCTTCACCCAAAAAGGTCACAACATACAAATCTCTCAATCCTAATCCATCAGGACTAGCAGATGTATAATATCCGTGTCTTCCACTTGCTGAAATCACAAAAAAGGCATCATCTTCAGGTGTGTTCACAGGGTATCCAATATTCACTGGTGTTCCCCAAGCATTTAATTCTTCATCGTATACAGACTTAAAAATATCAAATCCACCCATCGAAGAATGACCTTGCGAACTAAAGTACAACGTTTTTCCATCTGGGTGCATGTAAACACCATCTTCATCATACTTAGTGTTAATTGCTGCACCTAAATTTTCTGCTACACCCCATTTTCCTTTTTCGTCTTTGTGCGAGATATAAATATCATGATCACCGAAACCTCCTGGTTTATCTGTCACAAAATAAAGTGAGTTTCCATCCGGAGAGTAGCATGCTGATGGCTCGTGATAGTCCTTTGTATTTATATTCTTACCAAGAGATTCTGGCTTACCCCAAACATTTCCTTCCAGAATACATTCAAACAAATCACCAAATCCTTTTTTCCCCATATAGATTAAAAAACGCTGTCCATCGGCTGATAAGCCAGAGTTAGCATCGTGGTCCTTTGTGTTCACCGGGTCTCCCATATTCATTGATAACGACCATGAACCGTCTGCTTTCTTTTCAGAAATATAAATATCCTCGAAATTCTCGTTTAGCATTGGATCAATGTTTCCACCGGTAGAATTTGGTCTACGTGCTGTAAAAACCAAAACTGATTCATCAGCAGAAATTACAGCAGCATATTCATTGTATTTCGTATTGATATTCTCTCCAAGGTTATCAATAAATACACGAATCGGGTTTTTTACAATTTCTTTTCCATTTGTACAATGTTGCATTCTCATTTTTAAATCTTGCAAAACCATTGGATTTGGATTAGACATCGCCGAAGCTTGGTATTTACTATACGCAGTAATGGCTTTATCAAATTGCTTGTCTAAGTGTAATGCTTGTCCTAAAAAATAGTATGCTACAGGATCAATAGAAGAATTCAGCTTTACTGCTTTTTTCAAATAAGGCAGGGCCTTAAACTTAGACGAAGAAGCTAAATAACATTCCCCTAACTTCATATTCAAATCAGCACTATTTGGATTAAATTCGTTTGCTTTCTCAAAAAATGGTATTGCTGATTTATAAAAGAGAGCACCTTTAAGATAGAATTCATCACCTTCTTTAATGTTCTTTTTAGCTTTCTTAAAACCTTCTTTATCATCTTTGAAATTTGCTTTATCAAATTCCACATTCTGTGCATTCATTCCAAAAGAAATGAAAACGAACATTAATGTTATGTATTTTTTTATCATCATTTCTAAGTTTTATTCGCAAATACCTATGTGTGCCTTCGCTCCATCCGCTCCTAATACAACTGCCTTTTGCCAATCCATACAAGCCCCTCTTTCATCTCTTAACAACTCACGAGCATTCCCTCTATTCAAATATGCATAACTGTAAGTCGCATCTAACTCAATTGCCTTGTTACAATCTTCAACGCATCCTTGATAATCTTCCATTTTAAATTTGGCTGCTGCTCTATTGTTATAAGCATAAGCGTACTTTGAATTGATACTAAGCGCCTTGTCAAAATCAGCAATAGCTCCTTTATAATCTTCAGTATCAAACTTTGCACTTCCTCTATTGTTGTATGCGATGAAATATTTATCATCTAAACTAATGGCCTTAGAATAATCATTAATTGAGCCTCTAGCATCACCATTCTTTCTTTTAGCACTTCCCAAGTTGTTGTGTGCAAAAGCCATCTTATTATCAATCATAACGGCTTTCTGATAATCTTTTATTGCTCCGTCTAAATCATCCAATTTTCGTTTAGCAGAACCACGGTCATTGTATGCATAAGCATGATTTTTCTTAATTGTTATCGCCTTGCTATAATCAGCAATGGCACCTTTATAATCTGCATCTGAAAACTTAAATCCTCCACGATAATAGAAAGCACTTGCATGACTGCCATCAAGATCAATTGCTTTGGAATAGTCCGAGATTGCATTTTCTTTTGACTCAAGCGCAGCATATGCTCTACCACGCTTAAAATAGCTTTCGGCTTTTTCATCCAATGCAATAGCTTTATCAAAATCAGTAATTGCACCTTCATACCTTTCTATGGTAAACTGAACAAGTCCCCGATTATAATAAGCATCAGCAAAACTATCTTTCAATTTTATTGCTTCAGTGAAATTATTTATCGCTTCTTCATATTTCTTTTTGCCGAAATCTGAAACACCAGAATTATAAAATTCATCTGCAGCTCTATCTGTGCTATCTAGTATGATTGCTTGGACAATAGTATCTCCTTGCCCAAAAGATACATTACTAAAGAATAACAGACCTGCGCTAAAAAAGAGTAGTTTGGTTAAATTCATATTACTTTGTTGTTCATTTTTTGCCCTAAATTACAAAATAGATAAGAATAAATATGAATTAATTCGTTTACTTATTCACATATATTCAGTACACAATCAAAAAATATGTAATCAAAAAAAAAGCCCTTACAAGGCTTTTTTTTGATTTCTACAATGCTGTACACATCGACCAATAATAGCCAAATGGTGAGTCCTCAACATAATAAGTTCCAATTCCAATCTTAGTGCTTTCTGGATTGAACATATTCTCATAATGACCTTTACTATTATACCATTGCATATATGTATTATATGGTTTTTCACTACCAGCCGCTATGTTTTCAGAATTCACAAATGACTTAGAGTAGAATTTCTTAATCCTATCAAAAGTTCCTCCAATTTTCACAAGTTTTCCGTTTTTTCTATCGTATGTTGAGTGATTGAAATAATTCTGTGTGCCAAGATCATAAGAATGATACCTACTAGCTTTAGCCAATCCCTCTTCCCATTCCAATGGAAGCATTCCTAAATTTTCACGTTCTGCGTTAATGTAGCCTAGGAGTTCTTGCTCCCCAGTTTTATTAGAAGATAAAATCACTTCACTCCCAGTTGGCATACCATAGAATAATTTCGAAGAGTTAGAAGTATTGAACACTTCTACAATTGCATTATTGTTACTTATATCAGCTGTTGCGACATTACTATATTCATGATTAAACTCTGATTGTTTTGCAGACAACCGTTCGCTTAAAGCAAAATCATTTGATGCGGAAAGTTTATCAATCAGCAAATTGATACTAATGTTGAGCTCGCCTTTCAAGTTGGTCCATTCGACCTTATACATTAATTCTTCATCTTCAAGCTCTTCAAATTGTATAGCGTAACCAATGGCTTTACGAAGATGAAGATATTGCCCCTTTTCATTCCTAGATTTTTCATATTTTTCAGAATATAAAAGAGTTGCATAATAGAACGGTTCTGCTTGCTTTGGAAAATACTTGATGTACCTTTTAACCACTACTAAACATTGTTTTTTGTCGGTATCATACAATTTATCAAGTCGGTTATAAAGGATGTCATTTGCAGAAGCATTTAACGCAAAAATGAACAAGAGAGAGAAAGAGAGAGATTTTAACATATTCTTAGTTTACATTCATAATGCCTCTTTTCATTTTTGGTTACAAAAAAAGCCAGTCATCTCTGACTGGCTTTCTAATATATTTCTTGATCGAGCTATTAACCTAATATAAGTGTTACTGGATTTTCCATGAGTTTTTTAAACGTATTTAAGAACGCTGCTCCTGATGCACCATCAACTACACGATGATCACACGAAAGCGTAATTTTCATCACATTTCCTGGTACAACACTTCCATTCTTAACAACAGGAACTTGTTTTATACCTCCAACAGCCATTATACAACTATCAGGCGGGTTTATAATTGCTGTAAATTCTTCAATTCCAAACATTCCTAAATTAGAAATTGTAAACGTATTCCCCTGCCATTCTTCTGGTTGGAGCTTTTTAGTTTTCGCTTTCATCGCTAATTCTTTCACTTCAGCACCAATTGAAGTCAATTCTTTACCATCCGCATAACGAATTACAGGAACAAGGAGACCTTCATCCACTGCCACTGCCACCCCAATATGAATGTGGTCATTTCTACGAATTACATCGTCTAACCATGAACTATTCACCGTTGGGTGTTCTCGCAAAGCAAGTGCACATGCCTTAATCACCATATCATTGAAAGAAACTTTGATACCCTCAATATCATTCATTGATATACGAGTAGAGATAGCACTATCCATGTCAATGTCTAGCGTCAAATAAAAGTGAGGTGCACTAAATTTACTTTCTGCTAAACGTTTGGCAATGACTTTTCTCATTTGACTAACGGGTTCATCTGTATAAGATTCCACTCCAACAAATGCTCTTTTATTTCCTCCTCCAAAATATGGGGTATAATGATCAATGTCTCTTTTTACAATTCTTCCAGAGTCTCCAGTACCTTTCACAGCATTCAAATCAATTCCCTGATCATTTGCCATTTTCTTGGCCAATGGAGAAGCAAAAACTCGGCCATTTGTATCAGCAATACTAGGTAAAGGTATAGAAGATGTAACAGGTTCTGCCTTTAAAGTCGGCTCTGCGACTTTCAGTAATTCAGGTTTTGGCGCTTCTTTCTTAGATTTTTCATCTTCAGAAGTATTTTTAGTTACTTCAGCCAATATTTTCTTAATATCTTCTCCTTTCTCACCAATGATCGCAAGTATTGAATTAATTGGAGCTGTTTCTCCCTTTTCAACTCCTATATAAAGCAATATACCATCAAAAAAAGATTCAAATTCCATTGTTGCCTTGTCCGTTTCTATTTCAGCCAATATTTCACCTGAAGAAACCTCGTCACCAACTTTTTTTGTCCATTCAGCGACGACACCATCTGTCATAGTGTCGCTCAATTTGGGCATGTAAACAATTTCAGCCATCTTTTTTAATTTTAATATTCTACTATGTAAGGATAGTCATCTACGTAAACGTCCTCGTATAAATTTTTTCCTTCAGGATATGGAGAATTTTCAGCAAACTCTATCGATTCTAACACTTCGTTTTTAACCCAATCTTGAATTTCTGTCACCTTCTTATCAGAAAGCCATTTATTTTCTTTAATCACCCTAAGACAATGCTCGATAGGATCTTGTCCGACCCAATCAGCAACTTCTTGTTTTGATCTATACTTTTGAGGGTCAGACATTGAATGTCCTTTATACCTGTATGTTCTAATATCTAATAAAGATGGACCTCCACCATTTCTTGCTCTTTTAGCAGCTTCTTCAATAGCTTCGTGAACAGCTTCCGGTGACATGCCATTTATTGAACGCGATGGCATTTCGTATGAATGTCCAATTTTTGATAAATCTTGCACATTAGTTGTACGCTCAACACTAGTACCCATGGCATAATTATTATTCTCAATAATAAAAATAACAGGTAATTTCCACATCATTGCCATGTTAAATGTTTCATGCAACGCACCTTGACGTACAGCACCATCTCCCATAGAGACAAAAACACACTTTTTCGTATTATTATATTGCTCAGCGAACGCAACACCTGCTCCCATTGCAATTTGTGCTCCTACAATTCCATGTCCTCCCATGAATCCAACTTCTTTATCAAAAAAGTGCATTGAACCACCTTTACCTTTTGAACATCCCGTTGTACGTCCATATAATTCAGCCATTAACTTTCTAGGGTCTGTTCCTAATGCAATTGGATGGCCATGACTTCTATATGCAGTCATGTGCTTATCTCCTTTTACTGAAGCACTAACTGTTCCTGCTACAATTGCCTCTTGACCTATGTACAAATGACAAAAGCCACCAAATTTTTGTTGTATATATAATTGACCTGTTTTCTCTTCGAATTTTCGGATAAGTAACATGTCCTTATACCACTTTATATAAGTTTCTTTTGAAAACTTTGGCTTACCTGTAGCTTTCGATTTTCGTGTCACTTTTACAGGTTCTTTCTTCGTCTTTGTTGCCATACTAATTCCGTATTTTATTTTAACGTAAGCAAATATAGGAAATTCTTCTTTGAATTTATAGACTACCTTTTTATTTTATCTTTTGTGTAAAATATTAAAATATTAATAAATTGAGACTTCTTCTATTTCTTGCAATTTCTTTAGCTGAAAAGAGTATTAGATACACTTATTGTAAATCAGACATTATATATTTAAAGCTTAACTCTTAAGGATATATTAGGATAAAAAAAATGCGGAATAATTAAAGAAATAACTGCTCTATATATCATTTCATGAAGTCATATCAATTGATAAAAAAAGCACCAATAGATTAACTATTGATGCTCTTATGTTTAAATTATTTAGTCAACTAGATGTCAATCTTTGCATATTTTGCGTTACGCTCAATAAAATCTCTACGTGGTGGAACCTCATCCCCCATTAACATTGAGAAAACTTGATCACATTCAGCACTGTTTTCGATTGTAACTCGACGTAATGTTCTATGCTCAGGATTCATTGTTGTTTCCCAAAGCTGTTCTGCATTCATCTCACCAAGACCCTTATAACGTTGTATACCCACTGAAGAATCAGCACCAGAACCTTTCATTTCATCGATTAACTTATCTCTTTGATCGTCATCCCATGCATATCCAGATTTAGCACCTTTTTTCACTTGATAAAGTGGAGGAGTAGCAATATAAATGTACCCCATTTCTATCAGCTCTTTCATATATCTAAAAAAGAATGTTAAGATTAACGTTTCAATATGTGAACCATCGACATCGGCATCACACATAATGATCACCTTGTGGTACCTTAGCTTTTCTAAATTCAATGCTTTAGAATCTTCCTCTGTTCCAACTCTAACTCCAAGTGCTGTATAAATATTCTTGATTTCTTCATTTTCAAAAATCTTATGCTGCATTGCTTTTTCTACGTTCAAAATCTTACCTCTCAAAGGCATAATTGCTTGAAAGAAACGATCTCTACCTTGTTTTGCTGTACCGCCGGCAGAATCACCCTCAACAAGATAAATCTCTGATTCAGCAGGATCTTTCGATGAGCAATCAGCCAATTTACCTGGAAGACCTCCTCCAGTTAAAACGCTCTTACGCTGCACCATTTCACGTGCCTTACGAGCAGCTTGTCTAGCCTTAGCCGCTAAAACTACCTTTTGAACAATAACTCTAGCCTCATTCGGATGCTCCTCCAAATAATTAGTAAGCATTTCAGAAACACTTTGACTTACTGGTGCAGAAACCTCCCTGTTACCTAATTTTGTTTTCGTTTGCCCTTCAAATTGAGGCTCTTGAACTTTTACCGAAACTACAGCAGTTAATCCCTCACGGAAATCATCTCCTTCAATCTCTACTTTTTCTTTAGCTAACATTCCAGAATCAGTCGCATACTTCTTTAAAGTATTCGTTAAACCTCTTCTAAAACCTGAAAGATGAGTTCCACCTTCGTATGTATTAATATTATTTACGTAAGCCTGAATATTCTCTGAATAAGAAGTATTATAAGTTAATGCAACTTCAACAGGAATACCATCTTTTTCTCCTTCAAAATAAACAACATCTGACAATAGAGACTCACGGTTTCTATCAATATATTCTGCAAATTCACGTAATCCTCTTTCTGAATAGAATAGCTCAGTAATGTGCTTTCCATCATCGTCCGTTTCACGTAAATCTGTTAAGTTGATTTTAATTCCTTTATTCAAGAAAGCCAATTCTCGCATTCTCGCAGCTAAAGTGTCATAATTATAAACTAACTCTTCAAAAATTGAATCATCAGGCATGAATGTTACTTCGGTACCTGTAAGATCAGAAGATCCGATTTCTTTAACGTCGTATTGCGGTTTACCAATCTTATATTCTTGTTCAAAGACTTTACCATCTCTCCGGACCGTTACTTTCAAATCCTTAGATAGTGCGTTAACACATGAAACACCAACACCATGAAGTCCACCAGAAACCTTATATGTATCTTTGTCAAACTTACCACCAGCGTGAAGCACAGTCATTACAACTTCTAAAGCCGATCTTTTCTCTTTCGCATGCATTCCAGTTGGAATACCTCGACCATTATCGTTAACGGTAATTGAATTGTTTTCATTTAAAAATACTTGGATTGCATCACAATGCCCAGCAAGCGCCTCATCAATTGAATTATCAACTACCTCATACACTAGATGATGTAGTCCTTTTGTCCCAATATCACCGATATACATGGCCGGACGCTTTCTAACAGCTTCTAATCCTTCAAGAACCTGAATATTATCTGCAGCGTAATCTTGTTTTTTGTTTTCTTCACTCATATTATCTCTAATTAAGGGGATTCCCCCTCGATTTAATCAACACCAAAAATAAGGATTGCAAAGGTCAAATAATAGTAATTAACCCAAAAGAACAAGGAACTTATTAACATTCCTACCTTCGAATTGTTAATAATGAGAATCTTTGATCTCCATGACTTAATTATCAATCTAATAAAGAAAATAATAATTCAAATTAATGGAACATTATTTGCTTTTAAACGAATACTATGTATATGAAATTATCTTTACTCATATTGCTTTTAGTCACTAATGGAATTTTTGGATTCTCGCAGGTCGATTTTGGCGGAACATGGCAAGGATTAATTATTCGAAAGGGTAAATCCATGAATCAATCGACATTGTTCTATTTGGAAATTGATCAATCTTCATCTTCTATAACTGGATTTACTCGTGAAGAGTTAAAAAACTCGGAGAGCTTTGCTGTGAAAAAAATACGCGGTGAAGTCAATAATTCAGAGTTATCGTTTTCTCAAATTGTTGTAACGAAATTCAAAACTAGTGGGAGTGCTAAATGGTGTCGATTTGATGCTACTTTAACTTATGACTCAATTACCGGCTATCTTAAAGGAGACTTTATCAGCACAGACTGTCGACGAGTAGTAGGAGAATTAATATTGTATCGGTCTGATTTTGAAATAGCAAAAGGCACTGAAACGACAATCAGTCAGCACTGGCATATAAATTTAATTAAGGAACTAAAAGAGGGATTAAATGCCCCAGAAATAAGAAAAATTGAGCGAGATAATTTTAAATTCGAACCTGTATTTTTCGATTTTGACAAATCAATAATTCGTGAAGAACATTACGCTTTTTTAAGCACGCTTATTAAAATTGTAAAAGGCCACTCTGACATACGAATAAAAGTGACTGGGCATACGGATTCTGATGGGAGTGATGGTTATAATGAAATTTTATCACAAGCAAGGGCAAAAGCAATTGTTGCTTACTTTCAAAGAAACGGGCTTGAAGAAGATCGTTTGATTTTTGATTTCAAAGGAGAAAGAAGTCCTGTAAGTTCAAATGACACTTCTGGAGGCAAACAAAAAAACAGAAGAGTTGTTTTTGAATTTATTTAAGTCAAAAAAATATTAATTTAGCTCTTATAATTAACGAAAATTGGTCTTCATGAAAAAAGCATTAAAAATACCCGGAGCTCCAGCACCAATTGGACCCTATAGTCAGGCGATATTAAGCAGAAACACTTTATATGTTTCTGGTCAAATCCCTCTACACCCAGAAACGGGTGTATTGGTTGATGGCTCTTTAACAGAATCGACTCACCAAGTAATGAAAAACATTGGCTCTCTTCTAAATGAAGCAAATTTATCATTTGATGATATCGTTAAGTGCACTATTTTTTTAAAAGACTTAGACAACTTTAATGAAGTCAACAAAATATATGCTACTTACTTTCGTTCAACTCCTCCAGCACGAGAAACGGTTGAAGTTTCAAAACTACCTATGGATGTAGAAATTGAAATTTCATGTATTGCAGTTCAGGATTAGCATTTATTGAAAGAAACATTTACATATCAATTAAGCATAATTATTGTCAACTACAATGTTGAGCACTTTTTAGATCAATGCTTAGCGTCTGTTTATTTAGCACTAGAAAAAGTGAAGGCCGAGGTAATTGTTGTTGATAACAATTCAATTGATGGCTCACTCAAAATGCTTAAGAAGAAATACCCTGAAATCACTTTAATAGCAAACAAAGACAATTCTGGATTTTCGAAAGCGAACAATCAAGGAATTAGTATCTCAAAAGGAAAGTACGTGCTTCTCTTAAACCCTGACACACTTGTTAAGGAAGATACTTTTATAAAGGTTATAGACTTCATGGATGCACGAGAAAATGCTGGTGCACTCGGAATTCGAATGATTGATGGAAAAGGACAATTTCTACCAGAATCAAAACGAGGCTTACCTACTCCATTTGTTGCATTTTATAAAATATTTGGACTGTCAACTATTTTTCCAAAATCAAAAAAATTTGGGCAATACCATTTAGGACATCTTTCAGAATTCGAAAACAATGAAGTAGACATCCTTAGTGGCGCTTTTATGCTGATAAAAAAGGAAGCGCTTGATAAAGTTGGACTTCTTGACGAAACCTTCTTTATGTATGGCGAAGATATTGACCTTTCTTACCGTATACAACAAGGTGGCTATACAAATCACTACTTTGCTGAGTCTGAAATAATCCATTACAAAGGAGAGAGCACAAAAAAAAGTTCCGTGAATTATGTTTTTGTGTTTTATAATGCCATGATTATTTTTGCTAAAAAACACTTCTCTGGCAAAAACGCGAAATTGTTCTCAATTCTGATCAAATTAGCAATTTATTTACGAGCATTTTTAGCTATTCTAGTACGATTCATCAAAGGAGCTTTTTTGCCATTAATCGATTTCGCTTACATCATTGTAGGACTCTATATTTTAACAAATTATTGGAAAATGTCAAGTATTGAATTCCCAATAGAATTAATTAAATATTCGATTCCATTATATGGAGTTACATGGATGCTTTCATCAATTTTTAATGGTGGATACGATAAAAATAATAAGCTCAGTAAGTTATTTAAAGGTGTATTCTGGGGGACAATAATTATTTTATTAACCTATGCCATACTACCAAAAAGTTGGCAATTTTCAAGATTGTTCATTTTCATTGGCGCTGTTTGGGTATTGACATATTACTTTATGTCTCGACTATTCTTGCATTTTGCTGTAAGAAAACAGTTTAATTTAAACTTCAACGACAAGAAAAATTTTGGTGTTTATGCTGTCGGTGAAGAATTCGAAAGAATAAAAAATCTTTTGATTCAAATCAATCCTAAAATTGGGAAAATAAACTCTTTTTCAGAAGCGCCAAAAGAAGCTGAATTAGCACAATTTAACGAGCTAATTCTTTGTACAAAACAAAGTTCTTTTCGTGAAATAATTCAGTTAATTGATACGCTAAAAAACTCACAATTGACTTATAAGATTGCATCAGAGAATTCTGAATATTTAATTGGAAGTGACTCAATAGACACGGCAGGAGACTTATACATTTTAAACATGAATAAGCTCGTAAACATAGAAAATAAAAGGAAAAAGAGGCTTTTCGACGTTCTCTTCGCATGGATAGTAATCTTACTTTTACCTGTGCTTATTTTCTTTTTTAAGAATAAAAAAAGAGTCCTCCAAAATCTTTTTTCTATCGCATTTGGATCAAAGTCTTTTGTTGGTTTTTCCGATGAAACAACAAAGAAGGATGTCCGCTTACCAAAAATCAAAACAGGTATCCTAACTCCTAGTGATGGGCTTGAAATAAAAACATCTGAAATTATTGAGAAAATGAACCTTTTATATGCTAGAAATTATTCTATGCGAAGAGACTTTTCCATTCTTTTGAAAGCTTGGAAGAAATTAGATCGATAATTCATCGTATATCTTGATGAATAAAATAAAATTTCGGTTATTTTTGTAGCATAAAATTAGATTGAAATATATATGTCACAAATTGAAATCAGGCTCCCAAAAATGGGAGAAAGCGTTACTGAAGCTACAATTACAAATTGGTTAAAAGAAATTGGAGACACTATCGAATTAGATGAAGCTTTAGTAGAAGTAGCAACGGACAAAGTTGACAACGAATTACCTTCCGAAGCAGAAGGAATATTGGTTCAACGTTTTTTCGAAGTTGATGAGGTTGCTCAAGTTGGAGATGTAATTGCAATCATATCAGCAGACAAAGATGCTACTGTAGCTGAAAAACCTACTATTCAGACTAAAACTAAACCTGCTGTTATAGTAGCAGAGCCACCTAAAAGTAATATACCTAAAGAAGCAAGCATACTTAACAAACCTACTAATGGTAAATTCTTTTCACCACTTGTAAAAAGCATTGCTGAGAAAGAAGGAATGACAATGGAGACATTGCAGAAAATCCCAGGTTCGGGTCAAGGTGGGCGAGTAACCAAAAAAGATATTTTAGGATTTATTAAAAGTGGTGCAACTGCAGTTATTGACGCATCAACTCCTGCTCAGAATAAGCAGATAAAATTAGCCCCTATTAACACAGGAGGATTCTTAGCAAATATAAAAGAGCCTATAGTTTTAGCTGGACCAGATGATGAAATTATGGAAATGGATCGTATGCGTAAATTAATCGCAGATCACATGATTATGTCAACTCATGTTTCTCCTCACGTAACAAGTTATGTTGAAGCAGATGTGACAAACATTTGGAATTGGAGAAATAAAGTGAAAAATGAATTCCAATCAAGGGAAGGTGAAAAAATAACATTCACCCCTATTTTCATGGAAGCCATTGTAAAAGCAATCAAAGATTTCCCAATGGTTAATGTTTCAGTTTCTGGTACTCAAATTATCAAACGAGGGCATATCAATATCGGAATGGCTACTGCTCTTCCTTCAGGAAACTTAATTGTACCTGTTATTAAGGATGCAGATAGAATGAATTTAGTTGGAATTACCAAATCAGTAAATGAATTAGCAGCAAAAGCTCGGAACAATAAATTAAAACCGGAAGATATACAAGACGGCACATACACTGTTACGAATGTCGGTACATTCGGTAATGTTATGGGAACGCCAATTATCAATCAGCCACAAGTTGCGATTCTTGCAATTGGAGCAATTAGAAAAGTTCCTGCTGTGATTGAAACGCCTGAGGGAGATTTTATTGGAATTAGATACAAAATGTTTTTATCACATTCCTATGACCACAGAGTTGTAGATGGAGCATTAGGCGGCCAGTTTGTGAAAAGAGTAGCAGACTATTTGGAGCAATTCGATGTTAATAGAGAATTATAACCTATAAGCCAAACCCTATGAAGAGTTTTAAATTATTCGTTTTAATATTAATACTTCCAATCTTATCTTTTGGACAGGTAACAGAATTAGAAGTTCGAGAAATGATTCAGAATGCTGGAGAACAACAATTAGTTGTTGAATCTTCGCGTATGATGCAAGAACGTTTTTTCTTTCTTTCTGAAATAATTGTTGATAAATTACTTACAATTAAACCTGAATCTGCGAATTACAACTACCGTAAAGGCTTTTTAATTCTAGATGGTCGCCAAGATTTTATTGGTGCTATGCCTTATTTGGAGAAAGCAATTGTGAATACGGATAAGAATTATGACCTCTATTCAGCAAAAGAAGAAAGTGCAGCCATTGATGCCTTATATCATTTAGGAAGGTGCCATCATTTGAATGAAAACTATGATAAAGCGAAAGAATATTACAACTTGTTTATTGAAGAAAGCTCTAAGAAATCAGAATTAATTAAAGAAGCTCAATTAAGGATTACGCAATTAGATGTATTAAAATACAATATGGCACATCCGAAAACAGCGATTGTAAAAAACATTGGCACAGCAGTTAATACTGATAAACCAGAGTATTCACCAGTAGTGTCTCTAGATGGAACTTCTTTGTATTTCACCTCACGTAGAGAATGGGCGGATAAGAGTTCTAATAATTTTCGGGATCCATTATTGAATGATTTCCCAGAAGATATCTTTGTTAGTTATCAAGATTTTAAAGGAGAATGGACAGCACCAACAAAGTTAGATTTTTGTGATAACGAACTAAACGAGGCTACAATTGCGGTAAGTTCAGATGAAAGACAAATTTATGTTTACCAAGATCTTACCGGTGGCGGTGATATTTACTATTCTGATTTTGATGATAATAAATTTGAAGAATTGCAAAAACTACGTCATAAAGATGTAAACACATCATTCTGGGAAACACATTGCACACTTACACCTGATGGACAGAATATGTACTTTGTTTCTGACAGACCAGGAGGATTTGGTGGTCGTGATATATACAGAATTGTTAAATTACCAAATGGGGAATGGTCAGAGGCGCAGAACATGGGACCTGAAATTAATACTGAATTTGATGAAGAGTCACCATATATTGCCATAAACAACAAAACACTCTATTTTTCTAGTAAAGGACCAAAGAGTATGGGAGGATTTGATATTTTTGTTGCCTACCGCGATGATTTGAACAACTGGTCTTCACCTATCAACTTGGGATATCCTATCAATTCTCCAGGAGATGATGTTTTCTATACAACAACAGTTGATGGTTTACGCGGTTACCTTTCTTCTTTTAGAAAAGGTGGATTTGGTGAAAAAGATATTTATGAAATTCAAAATGATTACCTAGGGAATCGAGCTATCAGCACTTTAAAAGGTGCTATTGTCAATATTGATGGAAGTCCTTGTTCTGCTGAAGATGACTTCAAAGTTAAAATAGAATGCCTCACTTGTGATGCTAATACTGACAATGTCTCACTGCCAAGGATTAAAAATTGTAAATATTTCAGCGTGCTAAGACGTTGTGAAGATTACCGTATCACATACTATGCTGATGGAGAAGAAGTGCAAACCGAATTAATCAGTACGTTGTGTAGTTCGGAAAATGAAGAATTAAAAAGCAAGTATATACACGGGAAATACAGCCTTATTGTAACTACAGCTGAAGAAAATACACTTGAATATATGGCTGGAGTTGAAATCGATTTTTTAGATCCTAAAGATGGCTCTAATCTATTGAGCTATACAACAGGTGAAAATGGAAAAATAGAATCTGACTATATAGCGGAGAAGAATGCTGGTGATAATTTCAAAGTTGATGTTAAAATATCCAAAAAAGGATACTTGACGCAAACGTACAATGTTGATGTTACCCTAAATAGTAGTGGAACTTTACAATTGGATTATTTATTACAGAAATCAGATATTGGTGCTTTGATCAAAATTAATCCAATTTTCTTCGATTTGGATAAGTCAAACATTCGAGCAGATGCAGCAATCGAATTAGACAAGATTGTTAAAATCATGAATGAAAATCCTGAAATCGTAATTGAACTTGGTTCACACACCGATTGTAGAGCATCAAAGTCCTACAATAAGTCACTGTCTGGCCGAAGAGCTGTATCTTCTGCCAAATACATAAGTAAACGAATTTCTAATCCTAAGCGTATCTTCGGTAAAGGTTTTGGAGAGTCTCAATTAGTAAATGATTGTGGTTGTGAAGGCAATGTGAAATCTGATTGTTCTGAAGAAGAACATCAAGCCAATCGTAGAACTGAATTTAAAATCGTGAAGAACTCATAAAATGATATCACACTTTTTAAACTCCATATTTATCTGGTTTTTTTTTGATTAAAGATAATGAAACTCTTTTCCCATTTTAATCGTAAGTGCTCATTGATATACTACTATTAAACTAATGATGATGATTTTACACTATCGACTTATTATAATACTGACAATTCTTAACATGGGATTTATCTCAGCTCAGATTACCGAAGAGAATGTCAGAAACATTGCTGAAAATAGCTCCGAAGCAGAAATTCTTATGGAAGCTTCTACAGTGATGACCGAAGGTTATCTCTATTTCTCTGAAATACTGGTAGATAAGCTGCTTATTCTTAAACCAGAAAATCCAAACTACAATTACAGAAAAGGGTTTTTATCTTTACAAATTCGTAAAGATTATAATGCTGCAATACCATTTTTGGAAAAAGCTATAGAAAAAGTTGATCCTAATTATGATATATACTCAATAAAGGAGACAAGCTCTTCTCCAGATGCATTTTTTCATTTAGCAACTTGTTATCATTTAAGCGAAGACATAGAAAAAGCTGAAAAATATTACAATCGCTTCAAAGAGATATCTAATAAACAATCCGAATTGTTGCCAATTGTAGAAGTTCGGTTAAAACAGTGTACACTTGCTAAGCAACTTATGTTGGAACCTGTCAGTGTCCGATTAAAAAATATTGGGCCAGCAATTAACACTAAATTTCCAGAATACAGTCCCGTTGTGTCTCTAGATGGTTCTGCGCTTTACTTCACTTCCAGAAGAAATTGGGAGAACGATGAAACTGAAGGTTTCAAAGATTCAAGAATCGATCAATATCCTGAAGATATATACGTAAGTTATAATCAATCTGACTCAATTTGGTCAAAACCAGAACGTTTGGAATTTTGTCAACCACGAAGAAATGAAGCAACAATTGCAATCAGCCCAGATGAACGTAAAATATATTTGTACGAAGATTCAACTGGGAACGGTGACATCTACTTTACTGACTTTTATCATGCTGAATTCCAAGACATTGAAATCCTTCCATCAAAAGGTGTAAACACTGACAATTGGGAAACTCACTGTATGATGTCTTATGACAAAAAAGTTTTCTATTTTGTTTCAAACAGAAAAGGAGGATTCGGTGGAAGAGATATCTATATGCTGAAACGCATTGAAGATACTGAAGAATGGTCTGAGCCTATTAATTTAGGAGAGAAAATCAATGGGCCTGACGATGAAGATTCTCCATTTATTTCCATTGACAATCAAACCTTCTACTACTCTACCAATGGAGAGAAAAGTATTGGTGGTTTTGACATCATGACAGCTTTATATCAAGAAGATGGTACTTTTAGTGAAGGAAGCAACCTCGGTTACCCATTTAATTCAACAAATGATGACATTTTCTATACAACTACCTTAGATGGCAGTAAAGGTTACTTGACTTCTTTTCGAAAAGATGGATACGGAGAGAAAGATATTTACGAAATCTACAATGATTTTCTCGGCGTACGTGATGTAGCAGTTTTAAAAGGTGTTATTAAAACTGTTGATGATAAGCCAATCCCTGAAGATTTTGCAATCAATGTAAAAATGGTTTGTGTTGATTGTGATAATGACGAACAAAAATATGTATACCCTAGAATGAGAGATGGTATTTTTATGACAGCTCTGAAACCCTGTAAGACATATAAGTTAGAATACATGAACGTTACTGACCAACATATTATGCATGAAGATGTTTTCACTACTCTTTGTGACACAAATTATCAAGAGATATACCGTGAATTATTGTTAGATGTGGATAAACGTATAATTATTATTCCAGAAGACACATTAATTCTAGATACAATAGTCGTCACAGATTATCCAAATTTAGAATTTATGCATTACTTCCAATACAATAAGAACAAATTATCTACGAAGAAAGGTAAACTTAAAGACTTCATTAAGTCGGTAGAAGCACAATTGAAAGAGGGTCGTGATCAAATTACAATTAACATTTATTCTTCTGCATCCCACGTGCCAACGAAAACATATAAGACCAATGAAAAATTGACTCAGATAAGAGCAGAAAACATGAAGTATGATTTAATTGCACACTTTGAGAACAACGACAGTTACAAAGGAAAGGTCAATATTGTAATTGTAACTACTCTGGTACAAGGACCAGCCTATGTGAAAGATTTTAAAAATAAAAACAAATATTTCCCTTACCAATATGTAGGGTTAAAAACAGAATAAATTAAAAGTCCGGTTTATCCGGACTTTTTTTTTGTCCTCTACTTCCCTATCGCTATATTTGAGCTATGAATATAAGTTTAAAGAAGTCCCTTGCCATTTTTGACATCGAAGCAACAGGCTTAAGTATCACAAATGATAGAATCGTAGAAATTGCTATTGTAAAAATAGCGCCAAATGGATCGAGAACAGATTTTTTAAAAAGAATTAATCCAGAAATTCCAATTCCAAAGGAAGTAAGTGAAATACATGGAATCTACGATGAAGACATCAAAGATGCTCCAGTTCTCAAAGACATTCTCGCAGAGTTAGAAGAATTCATTGAAGATGCTGATTTTGCAGGCTATAATTCAAATAAATTTGATTTACCAATGCTGGCTGAAGAATTACTAAGAGTTGGGAGTTCAATTGATTTATCTAAAAAGCTACATATCGATGTTCAAAATATTTTTCACAAAATGGAACAACGTACTTTGATCGCTGCTTATTCATTTTATTGCAATAAGAACTTAGAGAATGCTCATACAGCTTTAGCTGATGCTGAAGCTACCTGGGAAGTTTTAGACGCTCAAATAAAACAATACGATGAGTTAGAGAGTTCGGTTGGGTTTTTAGCTGATTTCTCAAGGTATGGCAATGTTACTCGACTTGATTTTGCAGGAAGACTTGCATACAATGAAGATGGTGTCGCTGTCTATAATTTCGGAAAACAAAAAGGCAGAACGATCGAAGAAGTAATGAAGACAGAACCCGGCTATCATGGTTGGCTTTTAAATGCAGACTTTCCTTTGTATACGAAACAATGCCTAAAGAACGAAATTCAAAAAATCAAAGCAAAAAAATCAAAAGAATCTAATCCACAAGGATTCGACTCTAAGTTGAACGATCTAAAAAATAAATTCAATTAATGAAAATTATTTGTATTGGTCGGAATTATAGTGAACATGCTAAAGAAATGAATTCTGAAGTACCTGATGTTCCCATGTTCTTCATGAAGTCAGATGTTTCCATCTTACGACCTGGAAATCCATTTTTTTATCCCAATTTCTCAAAAGATATCCATTACGAATGTGAAATCGTTGTCAAAATTAATCGTGTTGGTAAAAATATCGCTGAGAAATTTGCACATAAATATTATTCAGAAATTGGATTAGGTATTGATTTCACCGCAAGAGATTTACAGAAAAAGTGTAAAGAAATGGGGCATCCTTGGGAAATCGCAAAATCTTTTGAAGGTAGTGCACCTATTTCGAACGAATTTATTCCAACAGCAGTCCTTGACCTTCATAACATTGCTTTTTCATTGACAAAAAATAATAAACTCGTTCAAACCGGAAATACAAAGGATATGATTTTCGATATTCACCAGCTTATTGCATACATTTCTCAGTTTATGACATTAAAAAAAGGAGATTTGATTTACACAGGAACTCCAGCTGGCGTTGGCCCAGTAATAATCGGTGATAGTCTAAAAGGATATATTGGAGAAAAAGAAATGTTCTCTGTCAAAATTAAATAGCCTTCTTACTTCCCTGCTCCTTTGAAAACGATTAATATCGTAAATAACATGATTTTAAAATCGATTGAAAGAGATCTATTCTTTAAATAAAGTAAGTCAAATTTCATTCTATCTAGCATTTGCTCAACGTTCTCAGCATAACCATATTTGACTTGACCCCAAGACGTTATCCCTGGACGAACTTTTGTTAATTCCAAGAACTGAGGCTCAATTGCAGCAATTTGATCAATATAGAATTGTCGCTCCGGTCTAGGGCCAACTAAAGACATGTCACCAATCAACACATTTAAGAATTGAGGAAATTCATCCAATCGAGTTTTACGCATAATTTTTCCAATTTTCGTAATTCTAGAATCGCTGGATGATGACAATTGCGGACCTTCCTTCTCTGAATTCATATACATTGTGCGAAACTTGATAATTTTGAAAATGCGTCCATTCTTTCCAATTCTATTTTGTAAAAAGAAGATAGACCCTGGAGATGAAGTTTTAACCATAATTGCTAACACAAAAAATACAGGAAGCAAAAACAACAATGATATGATTGAAATCAAAACATCAATTACCCGTTTAACTGTTTTTTGCCAAATCGACATTCTGTCAGAGTTGACAGTCATAAGTAGTGCACCAAATATATTGGTCATGTCTACCGATCCAGCCAAGATATCATACATATCTGGCAGAATTCGGACTTTAACACCACTTCCCTCTAATCTGGAAACAATTTTCTTTATTCTATCATGTTCTGTACTCTCAACAGCAATAATAACCTCTTCAATTTCTTGTTGACGCAAAATGGCTTCTATATTATCGATATGCCCTAGATATGGGAGATCTTTCTCAAGTAATTTATCGATTCCATTAATATTTACAAAGCCCTCAAATAAATTCCCTGTTCCCTTCGGTAAATCGATAATCTCTTTATAAATATCAACGGCCTTCTCACTTCCTCCAATGATTAAAGTTTTAAATCCGGTTTTTCGAGTATGAATTCGCTTCACAATGATAGAAACAAAAACAAATCGAGGAATTAAAGTCGTGAAAAAGTGAATTACAAAAAGAAGCATTAAAGAATAATAGTACTGCTGGTAATCATTAATTTTATCATCAAGAAGAAACAAAAAGAAAATACATATTGTCCCCATTACACTTGCTACAAAGGAAATTGTAATAATTTTTGTGCGAAACAAATGCCTGACATCTTGATAAGTACCTTGTAAAAGGTAGATAAACAGCCAGACCAATGGTATAGCTAATAGGCCAAGATAAAAAGAATCATCAACAGAAAATTCTACATGTTCAATTATAGTCTTTCTAAAATAGTAGAAAGTACCCCAAGCTAGAAAAGACGAAAGCCAGTCTATCACTACTAAAAAAAATGTTAGAAGTCTTGAATTCATTTAGAAGTATACCGCTTTTATGTTATCAATATTAATCTCGGTATTTGTTTCCCCAGCTTTAATAAGTGCTTCAAAAGAAAATTCGTAATAATCAATATTTGCCATGCCGGAAACAGCTTCTTTCAAGTCAATATAGATTTTCTTCCATTTCACATTAGAAGCGTCTTGAAAATTCAATTGAACATTCGGGTTAGTTGTAATTCCCGAATTCCCTACACCTATTAAACCACTGACAACGCTGTTAGTATTGTAATAATCAATTTCTAAATAAACCTCTCTTCCTTGTGGAAGATTCATATTTAAAGCTGCTCCATTTTCATTGAATAAGGTAGAAGCAATCCATTGATTGTTTAACTCGTCAAGCAGAACTCTACCAAAACCAGTTTCATTAATTGCAGGATCAAAGATCGATGGCGTGTTAGCTACTGTTAGACTTGAAGATGATGTTGGTCCTTCGGTGATAATAGTAGATGTATCCTCAAAATCTTCTATATTAAATTTCACTGTCGAAACATACTTTGTAACTGGATTTATAGTTATCGTCTCATTTTGTATAAAATTCAATGTCACCTCAAATATCTCTACAAAAGGATAAATTTTCTTCGTTGCTGAAATTCCGTTGTTTTTAATTGCAGGAAATATCTTCACTACTTTATCTCCACTTATAAGTAAAGGGATTTTCACAGGGAGCTCAAAAACCCCTACCAGCTCATTATCAACATAAACCCAAGCATCCGAAAAGTCGTGCGTTAATACCCCTGCATTATTAGTATTAGGTGCTGTATTTACAATTAAGTCCCATGCGGTAATTTCCAACCAAGATGGGTCAGGGTTGTTTTTTATACAAGAATTCAGAACAATAAAAAGTCCGAATAGAAGTGTAATTTTATTCATAGTTATCGCAGTTACATCAGTAACGAATAAATCTCTTAATTATTATCTATTATTGGTGTTGTCGACGACTTTAATTTGTCAACGATTTTTTGTGCGATGTCAAGTGCGTTGTAACCATCTTCTATTGAGACAATTGGAGTTGTATCATTTGCAATTGCATCATTAAAGGTAGATAGCTCTTCTTTAATTGCATTCACATCTTCAATATCAGGCTTATCAAACAAAACTTTTTTAATCGGTTTTCCTTTACCCATGTCAAAGACAACATCGAAGGGATTAGCTTCTCCTTCAATTGTTTCCATTCTTACTACTTCTAATTCCTTTGTTAGGAAATCTACGCTTATATAGGCGTCTTTTTGAAAGAAACGAGATTTACGCATATTCTTCATAGAAATTCTAGATGCTGTAAGGTTCGCAACGCAGCCATTATCAAACTCTATTCTAGCATTTGCAATGTCCGGCGTATCACTTACAACCGCTACTCCTGATGCTGAAATTTTCTTTACTCCAGACTTCACAACACTTAATATTGCATCTAAATCATGGATCATCAAATCAAGAACAACAGGTACATCTGTTCCGCGAGGATTAAATTGTGCCAGCCGATGAGTTTCAATGAACATTGGAGTTTTTATGTATGGCACTGCAGCTTGAAATGCCGGATTAAATCGTTCAACATGCCCTACTTGAACTTTGACTCCAGCTTCATGCGCTAGATTGATTAATTTCTTTGCTTCGTCTACAGTTTCAGTAACGGGCTTCTCGATGAAAACATGCTTGCTTTTCCGCAGTGCTTTTGATGCACAATCGAAATGAGACAATGTTGGTGTAACGATATCGATACATTCAACTTCATCAAGCAATTCATCAATAGTACCGAAGCGCTTTACATTATATGTTTCTTCGGCCACCTTTGCGTTTTCATCACTGGGATCATAGAACCCAATAAATTCATATTTATCGCTCAATTCCAGCAATAGTTTTATGTGAATTTTCCCTAAATGTCCTGCTCCTAAAACCCCAACTTTTAACATATTCTTCATTTTGTAACAAAAATAATAGAGATATCAACTTCTCTTACAATCATTGGCAGAAACTTGTTCACAATAGCTTGATTATAGTAAGAATGACCAACATGCTAAAGACATGCCTTTTTTCTATTATAGGATTTTTAAAGCCTGAAAGTTTAATTCTTGATTTACCCGCTCCTTCTTACCATAATATTCTCTTCTTGAAAGTTTTAACAATAAACTTTTATTTTTATTCAAGAAAGATTTATTTATTTAAAGAATTCGCTATCTTTGCGCCTGCGATAAGCCTGTTAATCTCTAGATCTGAGAAAGATGGCAAAAGCAACATGGTGGTTGTAGCTCAGTTGGTTAGAGTATTGGTTTGTGGTACCGAGGGTCGCGGGTTCGAGCCCCGTCTTCCACCCGAAAAAGGTTAATTCGTAAGAGTTAACCTTTTTTTTATCCAAAAAATTCAGAACCGGTACTTCTTCCACCCATAGAAGGTTAATTGATTGCATTAAGAAACATATGGGTCAACCTGTCTTCAGAATAGATATTGCTCATTAATAAACCTGATTTTGAAAAGAAATCATTACAGCGGTTTTACTTTTTATCCAATGATTCAGCTTTCTCTGCAATAGCAACAAACCGTTTAATTGCGTTTATGTATATATTCATAAATTCTTCAAAATCATGTGAAGACAGATTATTTTCGAATTTTTTATGTTGGTCTTCCATTCCTTCGATTTTTTCCGCCAATTTTATGATTTTAAACGCTGACCCTGCAATATCAGAAAACATTTCAAGGCCTTCAAAAATAGAAGCCTCTTCTCCATCCTTTTCTTTTACTTCAATATCTTTAGCATAATCAATAGTTGCTTCAATCATGTTACAATATTCATCAACTAATTCATCCAAAGTGGTGAAGTACTCATTTACCTCTTCATTTCTTTCAATTAAAGAATCTACTGGAGCTTGTTTACATCCTATAATCGATAAACAGATTAGAAATAAAAATGATATGGAAAGTCTGTGCATATTTCTATTTTTGACTGTAAGTTATCATAATTTGAATTAAATGCCCCGGTTAAATATTAATTTATAAGATTGGTCATAGGGTTTATAAGAACAGATAAATGTTTTTATTCGTAATAAGTTGGCTAAATTTGAATTAATATTAAAAATATGGAAGAATTACAACTGACGACCCCTGCGCTTTTATTTTCAGCGATATCATTAATCATGTTGGCTTATACTAATCGGTTTCTAGCCTATGCATCCGTTATAAGAAATTTACATGATAAATATCTTGAAAAACAAGATGATTCATTAATTCTTCAAATCAAAAACCTTCGGCTAAGACTTAACTTAACGCGATGGATGCAAACATTTGGAATTACAAGTCTTCTTTGTTGCGTACTAACTATGTTTCTTATCTATATAGATCAAAATGCAATTGCTGTCTGGATATTTGGTATCGCACTTCTATTATTAATTACTTCTTTGACATTTTTAATAAAGGAAATTCATATTTCAGTATACGCACTTAAGCTTCATCTAAGTGATATGGAGGAGCATTTAGAGAAAAAATAAATCGCGTTATCGATTCTTGCTCTGTGTTGTTTTAATACCAGAAAGACTTGATTAATTATAACGAAGTCGAATATTCTGCTAAATCAACAATTTTTGATGAATATCCATACTCATTGTCATACCATGAAACCACTTTTATGAAGTTATCAGTTAAAGCAATTCCAGCATTCGCATCAAAAACGGAAATGCAGGTTTCTCCAACAAAATCTTGAGAGACGACCAAATCTTCTGTATATCCTAAGATTCCCTTTAATTTATTTTCAGAAGCTGCCTTCATTACTTTACATACCTCGTCATAGGTTGCGCTTTTCTTAATATTAACCGTTAAATCTATTACCGAAACATCCATTGTCGGAACTCTGAACGCCATGCCAGTTAGTTTTCCATTCAACGAAGGAATAACTTTCCCAACAGCCTTAGCTGCCCCTGTCGATGATGGAATAATATTATGCAACGCAGATCTACCACCTCTCCAATCTTTCGAAGATGGTGCATCTACTGTTTTTTGAGTAGCTGTAGCAGCATGTATTGTAGTCATTAATCCATCAGTTATCTCAAAATTATCATGCAATACCTTTGCAATTGGCGCTAAACAGTTTGTGGTGCATGAAGCATTTGAAAATATCATATCTGTAGCTTTCATCTCTTTATTGTTTACTCCCATTACGAACATAGGAGCATCATCTGAGGGAGCGGAAATAATTACTTTCTTGGCACCACCGATTATATGACTTTCCGCTTTCTCTAATGTTTTAAATATACCTGTACATTCGATTACAAAATCGGTATCTACTTCATCCCATTTTAAGTTTTTCGGATTTTTTTCATTTGTCACTCTTATTTCCTTTCCGTTTACTATAAGTTTTCCATCTTTTGCATACACTTCACCATCAAACGCTCCATGAACTGAATCAAATTTTAACATATACGCCAAATAGTCTAAATCTAATAAATCATTAATGGCTACAACTTGCACATTGTCTCTCTGTTCTGCAATCCGAAGTACTAGTCTTCCAATTCTTCCGAAACCGTTGATTCCTATTTTTATCATTATTGCATTTTTAATTTTATAGATAAATCATAAAAAATATTTTAATCTGTTTTGACTCATATAAATGAGCACCAATCGAATCTAAACTTATCTATTTTATCTTTCAATTTATCTTATTGTCAAATATACAATAAGTAATACGTATTTCTAACTTTATATCGAAAGGATTAGACTATATAAATTATAAACTGAATAGAAATCAAAATCAAAAAAGGCTTTTTTAGAGAAAGGAATATTAATGATTATACGACGATTATCACTTTATAAAAGTATAATGTATCCAATCTTATGCTTAAGTAATAGGCATTTTAGCATAAGGTTTTAATTTAGAAAAACAAAATGAGCTACTCTTAGTTTAGCACGAAACTTATTTGCCACTAAAAAATCTAATGAAATTGGTGCTAAATCTCTACATTTCTATTTTTAATTAAAAAAACTATAAAATTAATTCAGTAGTAAGTTATTGTTAAAATAACACTAACTTGGTGCGATAAACAAAAAACATATGATGAAAACATTACTTAGAACTACATTTTTAGTATCAACATTAGTATTTCTTGCTGGAACTGCATCAGGTCAAAACATTCCAATCGATTTCGAAGCGACTGGAAACGGTGCAACTTGGACTTGGACAGTATTTGAAAACACTGCTACTCCCCCACCTTTGGAGATAATCGATAATCCTGATAAGAGTGGAATAAATACTTCATGTACAGTGGCAAAATTTACCGCACTTCAAGCCGGTAATCCATGGGCTGGATGTGAAAGCTTGCATGGAGCTGACCTTGGTGCTTATACTTTGGACGCTACGAATAGTACAATTAGCATCATGGTTTGGAAATCTGTTATTAGTGATGTAGGTATAAAGTTAGTTACTCCATCTACTGCTGCCTTGCCAGAACTTAAGATTCCAAATACATTGATCAATCAATGGGAGCTAATTACGTTTGATTTTTCTGTTTACATAGGACAGGGTGTTTACGCTGTAGAGATGGTAGATCAAATTGTTATTTTTCCTGATTTTGATTTAGGAGGAAGAACTCAAGACAACATTTGCTACTTCGACCAAGTATACGGAGATGGCACAGCAACAAGTTGCAGCGGTGTTTCTATTTCTGAAACTGAAAAAATGAGTTTCAATTTATTCCCTAATCCGGCAACTCAAAGTTTTACTATAGAATCTGAATCTTCAATTGAGGAATTAACAATATATAATCTTATGGGCGCTGTAGTATCTAAAATACAAACTTCAGAGAATCTTGTGATTATTGATATCGCTGAATTCGAAGGTGGTGTCTATTTTGTCGAAGCAAACATCAATGGTCAGCTTATTAGAAGAAAACTAATAAAAGATTAGTAGAAATATATAATATCATTTAATAAAAAAATGAGGGCTATAGCCCTCATTTTTTTTACACATTATAAACTTATGAAATCCTTATTTTGAGTATTGAACTACTTACATGCTAACCCCTAAAGAATTAGTATCCTCAACCTATTCTTACTTTCCTTTTGACAAACTCTTAAAGAGCATAGAGGCAGTAGCAGGATTTGTTGCTAATGGGACGTCATAGACATCGCACATGCGCATAAGCATGAAGATATCAGGCTCATGTGGGTGTTTCTCTAATGGATCACGGAAAAAAATGACCATATCGCACTTTCCTTCTGCCACACGAGTTGCTATTTGAGCATCTCCTCCTAATGGGCCTGAAAGTAATTTCCTAACTCCAAAACCTGCTTTTTCAACTTTCGTTCCTGTTGTTCCGGTTGAAATTAATGATATTTCATTTTGATTTAAAATCTCTTTTTGCTCGTTGAGGAATTGGACCATTTCCGCCTTTTTCCCATCGTGTGCGATTATCGCTATTACCATAATTTAATTATTTTGCCAATTCAGATTTTAAATAATCAATCACATCAACCTCTACGACATCAATATTTTTTTTATCAGCCTTAAATACTGATAACCAATCAAATATATGGATTAAATAAAGTGATTGTTCAATTATATTTTCGCCCAAAGCATGAACATTTATAGAATCACTTTTCTTCGAAATGATGTCATTCGTAATGTTCAGGCGAAGATGATTTCTCTTGTTTTCAAGGTTACTGCGAATCATCACCACAAAAAGATCATTTTGATCATTGGCCCACCCTACAATTTCATTGTGATTCATTTCAGGAATTACATTGTAAAAAGCAAGCTCTTTACTATTTTCATTTATTTGTTGGCAAGTACGCAAAAGAACTGGACTAAATTTATCTTCGCTATATAGTATTAATTTCTTCCCCTCTGATTTTTCCAATAATTCTTTAGCGAGAGATATTATTGATTGCTGTTCTTTCTCTAGAAGATCAATGCTAGTTGATAAATATTTTTTTATCGAATCGTTAAGTACTCCACTTTGCTCAAAAATCTCTATTAATTGAACTAATGGATACGCAAGTGCAGAACGAGGTGGAAGTCCACCAGGCACAAGGATGTATTGATCGTTTGTTTCGTCAAGAATTTCTTTCATTTTTCCACCACTCGTAATTCCAATAATCAAAGCATCTAATTCAAGAGCGCTTTCTAAACAACTTAAAGTTTCTTCCGTATTCCCAGAATAGGAACAAGCAATAACGAGACTGGAACTAGAAATATAACTTGGAAGTTCATAACTATGGCAAACCTCGATTGGAAGTTCAGAATAACCTTTTAGCCATTGTTTAACCAATTCACCACCAATTCCTGATCCACCAAGTCCACAAATCAATACGTTTGTAATAGTTCTATCGAATTTAAGGTCAACTCCTTTAGCGATGTTTATTCCCTCGTTTAATTGATTAGGAAAATTTGTAACAAGCTCTTTCATAAAATTTATTTTAAAGACTCTAGATTAATTCCAGAATAATGCATACAACACAACAACACAAATCATTACGGCAAAAGCTCCTACCGTGAATCCTGTTGATGTTTTAAATGTTTCTGTTGATATTTCAATTCCTTTTTCGTCATCTGCTCCTTTTAATTGAATAAGACTAAATACAGTAATAACGAGCATTGTCAGGAGCGATGTAATTCCCATTTGATGTAAAAAAGGTATGTCTACGAATAATAAATTATCAATCCAACCTTTAGACCCGACCTTAAAGTACATTGCAATTGGAATGGAACTAAGAACACCAACAATAGCAGCCTTGTTTGTTGATTTCTTAAAGAATAGGCCTAAAAGAAAAACTGCTAGAATTCCAGGACTCACAACACCTGTATATTCTTGAATAAATTGAAAAGCTTGATCAATCCCTCCTAAAAGTGGAGCCATAATCGCCCCGATCACTAATGCTAAAGCTGCTGATATTCGACCAAAATTTACCATAGATTTATCATCAGCGTTCTTATTGATATAAGGTTTGTAGATGTCCATTGTGAAAATTGTTGAAGTAGAATTTAACATTGAAGCCAACGATGAAACGATTGCTGCGCACAATGCTGCAAAGGCTAATCCTTTTAAACCTGTTGGCAAAAACTGTAGCAACCAAGGGTATGCTTTATCAGCTGATTCCATAGTTGGAACATTTTGATGTCCAAGCTCACCAAGTCCATTCATCATGTCAACATCAGTTGTCATGACATATGCTGCAATTCCAGGAACAACAACAATTATTGGAATAATTAATTTCAATACCGCAGCCATTATAATTCCCTTTTGAGATTCTCTCAATGACTTTGCAGCTAAAGTACGCTGAATTATATACTGATTGAACCCCCAATAATAAAGGTTAGCCACCCAGAGACCTCCTACTAACACTGCTATACCAGGGAGATTACTGTATTCAGCATGATCAGATTCAAGAATCATAACAAATCGGTCTGGAACTTCTGTATAAAGCTTTTCCATACCTGCCCAGACTCCCTCCCCACCAGAAACTATATCAAGGGCCAAATATGTCGTTACCAGGCCACCAAAAATTAAAAACACTACTTGTACTACATCCGTCCAAGCGACTGCGCTCAGTCCTCCATAAAGTGAATAAGCGGCGGTAAAGAGAGATAATCCAATAATACTATATAACATAGGAATACCAAGAATAGTCTCTAAAGCAAGTGCTCCTAAGTACATTACGGAAGCTATATTAACGAAGACGTAAAGGGAGATCCAAAATACTGCGAGAATAGTCTTTAGCTGAGTAGAATAACGCTTTTCAACGAAACCAGGAATCGTATAAATTCCCTTTTCAATAAATATTGGTAGAAAAAACTTACCAACGATAAGTAACGTAATGGCAGCCATCCATTCATAGGATGCTATTGCTAAACCCACTTTATATCCTGAACCTGACATGCCAATAAACTGCTCTGCCGAGATGTTGGCAGCAATTAATGATGCTCCTATAGCCCACCATGGTAAAGATTTGCTGGCCAAGAAATAGTCTTCTGCGCTTTTTTGTTTTCCGGTCTTATTTCTTGACACCCATAATCCTATAGATAATATAAGCAAGGCGTATGAAGCAAAAACTATATAATCAAGCGTTTCAAAAGATGAATTCATAATTTTATTATTTAGAAATCGAAATTACGCAAAACAAATTACTTATTGTATACAATACAATAACAAAGTAAATTTTTTAGCTGGAATATCAAATTGATTATATTATTGTAATTTGGTTTGAGTAAAAAAATAATATACTATTATCGTAATTATCACCATAATGATGTACCATCAAATTCTGCTGACCAAATCTCTTGCCAATTTTGACTACTATTAAATAAAGGGAAAAACAGAATTACAATTAAATATCTCATAATTTTAATGTAAAAAAAAGAGGGGAGTAAAACCTCCCCTCTTCCTTTGTATGAATTTTATCTAATTATTTCTTTATAAAACGCTTAACTGATACTCCTTGCTCTGTAGCAATATGAATAACATATGAACCCGTTTCAAGCACTGAAATGTCAGCTTTACTCATTTCACCTTCCAATACAGTTTGACCGGCAAGGTTTACAATAGTGAAATTCACAACCTCGAATTCACTTGAAATAAACAATTCATTAGAAGCTGGGTTTGGATATACATTAGTTTGTACACTGTTTAAATCGTTAAGACCAACATCGCTAACTCCAATGACTATACTTCCAAGGGCTGCCTCATTTAAAGGGTTCGCGTTTATACCTACTACGGTAAAACCATATTGAACAATAAGTCCTGCAGCTAATTCAGCACCAGTAGCACTAACTGTAAAAGGACCACTTGCTGGAATTGGAAATATTTTAGCACCTCCTAATGCATCTGAATATCCGTTTGCGGGATCAAGTGCTTTAATGAAAAAAGATGCTGTATATGCAGGGTCTAATGTATTCGCTAATACATCACCATGGAAAGTCAAATCACTTCCGTTAAATGTAACATCTGATTCTGCAAAGGTTGAAGCTTCCATCAATTTATTTCCAAGTGGACCAGGAGTAATACCTCCATCTGGAGAGTTAGTCCAAAAATCTATATCTTCCGGGGCACCAGTTAAACTATTAGCATAACCATTAAAATTGGGTTGTAATGTAACTGTGTTAGCTCCAACATCTAGTGTCGTTTGAGCATCTGGAACTCCCCAAAAGTCTCCAAAAATATAACCACCACCATTGGCAGGCGTTTCAAAAACAGTCATGTATGCAATCCAACTGTCTGAGGCGCTTACTTCGACATCATTCTGTGCGAATGCTGATGAGGTTAATAATAAAATCGAGAGTATTGTGTAAATTTTTTTCATAATGTATAATTTATATTAATATTAATACTGCTAATATAATGGTAAAAAGTACAATAACTACTATATATTTTAATAATTTTAATAATTTTAATTAAAGTTGTGCATTACATTCTAAACATATAGTTCTCCTCTTCTACCAACTCAGTATACCCTTTAACATCAAATTTAAAAAGATTGGCAGGACGATGTTTTACATTTGTCTGCTTCTCTCGAAGGCTGATTAAAGGAATTGGCTTAATTTTCTTTCTGAAGTTGGCCTTATCCAGATCAGCTTTAAATGCATATTCATAGAGTTGCTGCATTTCGTTGAGTGTAAATTTCACTGGTAAAAGATCAAAGCAAATTGGTTCACGCTTCAATTTCTGACCCAACTGCTCAAAGGTTGATTCTAATATTTCGTTGTGATCAAATGCCAATTGCGGTAACTCACGGATTGGCACCCATTGAATCTCTTCTGCCCAAGAATCTGCCACTGCGTTGATATCATCTATTCTCACCAATGCAAAGTATGCATTGGTAATAACCCGACCTTGTGGGTGTCTATCTGGCTTTCCAAATGTCTGACCTTGGTGCAGTAATAATCCTTCGACCTTTGTCAATTCTGTAAGAATTCTACTCGCCGCATCAGGTAAATCCTCATCAGGATAAACGAGGTCACCAGGTATGGCCCATTCTCCTATATAAGGCTCCATGGCTCTTTTGATGAGAAGTGCATAAATCTTACCTTCTTTATATCCAAAGATAACACAATCCAAAGAGAAGGAATATGAGAAAAAATTATCAAATTTTATTTTGTATGCCATGCTTCCTAATTTAATTTGAAGGTTTTTATTTGATTACCAATATTAACGCTAAAAGTCCCTTGTTCAATTATCCACTCCCCTTTTGAGTCTATGAAAAAAAGATCTTTTTTTGTGATTACAAAGCTAACGGTTTTTTTCATTCCTTTACTTAGATTAATCTTCTTGAATGCCTTCAAAGACTTTCCTGTAGGAATGACGGATGAAGCAAAATGATCAGAAATATACATTTGAACAACCTCTTTTCCATCTTCCTTACCAATATTAGTCACATCAACCATAACTACAATTGAATCTCCTTCATTCATTTCATTGTTACTAAGCCTTATGTCAGAATACTCGAAATCTGTATAGCTCATACCATAACCAAAATCCCATTGCGGATCATATCCCTTAAATTCATTCGAATTATCTCGATCTACACTTCTCGGATGATCATAAAATTCAATTTGACCGTCATATCTTGGATAAGAGTAAGGCAGCTTACCAGAGAAGTTTTCCTCTCCATAAAGTAATTTGCCAAGTGCTTCAGCACCGAAATCACCGGGGAGATATGCTTGAACAATTGCAGAGGACTTCTCAACCACTTCACGAATTATGCGAGGTCGGCCTTCAACCAAAATAAGAACAACAGGTTTACCTGTTGCTTGAGCAAGCTTAGCCAACTCAATTTGCTCTGGATTTAGATTCAAAGAACGAATATCGCCAGGTTTCTCCGTTGAAGGGTACTCTCCAAGACACAATATGATTACATCTGACTGCTCGGCTTTCGTTTTGAAATCTTCAGAATCTACTATTCGACTTTCTTCAAAGGTTTCATTAAGATATAATTCCGCTCCTTGACTGAATAGGCAGTTTTCTTTTCCTGCCATTCGCTCGATTTCTTCTCGTATGCTTTTGCGACCAACAGTGTTAAATTCTGAAATACCGCCTTGCCATGTATGAGACCAAGCACCATTGAGAAAAATAAGATCATTAGAAGTAGGCCCACTTATCAAAATCTTCTGACCTTTCTTTAATGGCAGAATATTCTCATTCTTTAATAATGTGATTGATTCTAGTGCCGAATTCAAAGCTGTTTTTTGATGGGCTTCCGAACCAAATTTTGGATATGATTTTGCCTGATTCAAATTCTTTTCATACAAACCAAGGATTAATTTCACTCTCAGAATACGTCGAACTGCGTCGTCTAATCGCTCGTTCGAAATACTTCCTTCACTCACTGCTTCAATCATCAGTGTGCAATACTCCTGATATTGCGGAGAATTAGGAACCATACTCATGTCAAGACCAGCATTTATTGCTTGAATAATTCCATCTTTCGTTGTTTCAGCCGTTCTGTGAATTGTATTTAACATTAAAAAATCTTCCCAATCGGAAACAGCAAAACCTTCAAAACCCCACTCCTCTTTGAGCACCTCTGTCAATAAATGATAATTCGCATGTCCAGGAATGCCATTTAAAACACCACTGTTAATCATTACTGTTAGTGCCCCTTCTTGAACTGCAGCTTTAAATGTCGGTAAATAGAGCTCTTGCATGTACTTTTCTGGGATCCAAGCCGGAGTTCGATCGCGACCACTTTTCGGGTTGCTATACCCAACAAAATGCTTCATACAAGCAGCTACATGTTCTGAGTCAACTCCTTTTCGCCCTTGATATCCGCAAATGATCGCCTTACCCATTTCTGAGGCCAAGTATGGATCCTCTCCCAATGTTTCAAAATGTCTTGACCATAAAGGTTGACGTCCTAAATCCAATACGGGAGAAAAATTCCAATGAATTCCTGATGCTCGTGTTTCGTATGCGGTCACTTCACCAAATTGTTTTGCCAACTTTGGGTTCCAAGTTGCAGCCAATCCAATTTCCTGAGGAAATAATGTAGCCCCTACTGTATAGTTAACCCCGTGAATGGCATCAATACCATAAATAATAGGCGTTTTGCTTTTTTTATTTTTATAAACTCCATGAACCGTTTCCATAACATGCGCCCAATCGTCCAAGCCAAGTGAGTGCCATCCGACATTTAAAACAGAACCAACACCATATTGAATAATCGCTTCATCAACTTTCTTTGGGTCTACTCGAATAGGTTCTATAACGGTCCCAGAAGAGTCTCTTAGCAAAAGAACGTCGAGAGTTATTTGACAAGTTTGTCCAACTTTCTCTTTTAAAGTCATTTTTGACAAAAGCATATTAAGTTGTTTCTCAATATGAGGTGAAGAAATAGATTGATCTTGTGCAACACAAAATGAAGACAAGGTAATAAACAACGTAAATAAAGTATAAGGGAATTTCATAGCTTATGATTGGCTAAATTAGTAATTAATAGTGAAAAAGGTATCTCAATTAGTCTTTATAAAATTCTGTAAAATCAGCAAATCCAATAACTTATTTATATAAATTCTTATGATATTTGACCAATTTATCAAGGGGTCTTCGAATAACACATCCTATCGTTATATTATTCTCAGCGCAAACTTCTCTTAGTTCTTGCTGAAGTAAATGAGCGAGAGAACCAACGAAATTAACTTCGCATTCAGCATAGTCTTTGAAACATTTCACATGGATATCAATAAAAACCTGAAATCCATCTCGAATGATCTTCTGAGTGTACCCCAAATCTTTGTGCCTAATAATGGTTGGCATGAAAGAGGCTATATAGACATTAGCATTTGGTTTTGTGTAAATATTTTCAATAATTTTTGTCTTATTTAACCCAATATTCTCTAATTCCCGATCCATTTCGTTTGGCAATTTACCATAGAGATAATCCGCAAGTAATTTTTTACCAAAATAGCTCCCACTTGCTTCATCCCCCAAGATATGTCCAAGCGCAGGTACTTTCTCATAAACTACTTTGCCATCGTAATGGCATGAATTTGATCCTGTTCCTAATATACAAGCGATTTCAGGAACCTTATTATAACAAGCGTAAGCACTTGCATTAAGATCATGATCAACATGAATGATAGCATTGATAAAAAAGGTTTGCAATCCATCCTCGATAATTTTATTAAGTTGGGTTGAAGAGCAACCAGCACCATAAAAAAATATTTCGTCAACTTCTTCCTTAATTATATCTAGTTCGAGTTGATTGCTTAATTCAATAAGAATATCTTGTTTTGTATGGAAATACGGATTGAACCCTTTTGTATTGTATACTATTTCCTGATCGTCTTTGATTACCATCCAATCAGCTTTTGTAGATCCACTCTCAACAACTATAAACATATCAATTCTATTTTTTACTGATTATCTCTCAAAGATAAAAAAAAAATCTATTATGGTACATTCTACAAAAAGTGTATCTTTGAAAAAACTAATTACGTCATAATGACAGCAAGCCAGAAATATACTTCAGAAATTCAACAATTTAACATTGTCATATTTGGCGGAACTGGAGATTTATCCAAGCGTAAAATAATCCCCGCACTCTTTCAACGATTCATTGATGGTCAACTTAAAGTTGAGTTTGAAATAATTTGTATCAACCGCGAAAATAGAGATGAAAAAAGCTTTAAACTGGAACTGATTAAATTTATTGGGGATGAGGATAAAGAAAAAATCAATGAATTTTTCAAACATCTCGTTTTGATGAATATTCCAAAAAATGATTTGGAACATTATGGTCCAATTAAAGAACGACTAGACCAAACTAAAGAAAGACAACGAATTTATTATTTTTCGGTTCCCTCAAGTGCATTTTCTGAAATATGTAATACACTCAAAAATTCGGGGCTCATTAATGAAAAAAGTAAAGTTGTTCTCGAAAAACCTCTTGGACATAGCCTAAAATCGAGTACAGAAATAAATCAAATTATTTCCGGTGCATTTAGCGAAAAGCAAGTATTCAGAATTGATCATTATCTCGGTAAAGAGACAGTTCAGAACATAATGGTTCTGCGCTTTGCTAATCATTTATTTGAAAGAGCATGGAATGCTGAGAACATAGAGAATATTCAGATTACAGTTGCTGAGAGTCTTGGTGTAGAAAAACGGGCGGGCTATTACGACAAAACAGGTGCTTTATTGGACATGGTTCAAAACCATCTTCTACAGCTACTCTGTTTAGTTGCAATGGAGCCACCTTCTAGCTTGAATCCTGACTCCGTTCGAAACGAAAAATTGAAAGTACTAGAATCATTAAGGCCATTTACCAAAGAAACGATTACTTCTAATGTTGTTCGTGGACAATATACACGCGGTACAGTGGGAGATGAGAAACTGAACTCTTACCTAGAAGATATAGATGCCTATGATTCGGATACAGAAACATATGTCGCGATGAAAACATACATCGATAATTGGCGTTGGAAGAATACTCCAATCTATCTCCGAACCGGTAAACGAATGAAAAAACGATATTCTGATATTGTTATAAATTTCAAGGAGCTGCCCCATAATATTTTTCAGGATTCGAAATTTCCGCTTCGCAATAAGCTAATAATTCGTTTACAACCGGAAGAACGCATAGAGCTGGTGCAATTAAGCAAAATACCAGGTCCTGGAGGATATCGATTCAAACCAATTTCATTGAAGCTTGATTTTATTGACTCTTTTAAAGATAAAATGCCTGATGCATATGAACGTTTAATAATTGATGTGATCAGGGGAAATCAGACTTTATTTATGCGCTATGATGAATTGGCCGCGGCGTGGAAGTGGATTGAATCTCTAAATCAGCATTGGAAAAAAGAAGCGCCACTTGCACTATACGAATCAGGTACTTGGGGTCCAGGAGATCAAATACTTGGGAAAAACGACAAATGGAAAACGGAATGAAAACTATGAAGATCGCCAGTTCAAAAAAAGAGCTAGTAGAAGCAGTTGTCCAAGAGCTATTGTCTCAACTAAGCGCTAGTATAGAAGAATTTGGATGTGCTAATATTCTTTTATCAGGTGGCAGTACCCCTGGACCAGTTTATAAATCTTTAGATGAGAATTGTACCTTCCTTGATAAACTAAACATTGGATTAGTAGATGAACGTTTTGTTAAAACTTCAAGTGAGCACAGCAATGACAGGTTAATTAGAAATTGTTTCTCAGCACATAAAAAAAATCAAGCTAGAATTGACGGAATGATTTATAATTCTGACGATAAAAATGAAAACCTTAACTTGTTGCTTATAAAATACAAGCACTTCATTGAAAGAACTGATATTGTTGTTTTAGGAATGGGGAAAGATGGCCATATAGCCTCGATTTTCCCCAATGATCCTGATTCTATGAATGCCCTTTCGGCGAGTCAGCCTTTTTTGAACACGATTGCTCCCTCTTTCCCGGGAGAAAGAATTTCGTGTTCAATGCACTTAATTTGCAAGTCAAAATCAATTCTATTGATAATTACAGGCAAGGAAAAGAGGAATATATTAATGAACAATGAATTGAATCTGCCGATTCATGAATTATTGAAACTACGGCAGGATATAAAAATATTTTATTTAGAATAATGATAAACAAACGCATAGAGGAAATAACAAATAAGATTCGTGAACGAAGTTCAGCTACTCGTGAAAAGTACTTGAAAGATGTCGAGTATAACTTTAAGAATTCAACTTCTAGAAGAGGATTGAGTTGTGGAAATCTTGCTCACGGATTTGCCGCTTGCGAATCAGATGAAAAATCTTTGATTGCGGATGGTGTAGCGCCTAATGTGGGAATTGTAACGGCATATAACGACATGCTTTCTGCACATAAACCCTACGAAAAGTACCCAAATCAATTGCGGAAATATGCTGCAGAAATGAATGCAACAGTCCAAGTAGCTGGAGGCGTGCCTGCTATGTGTGATGGCGTAACACAGGGCCAGCCTGGAATGGAGCTTTCATTGCTTAGTCGAGATGTCATCGCACTTTCAACTGCAATTGGACTTTCTCATGATATGTTCGATGGTGTAATCAATCTTGGGATTTGTGATAAAATTGTTCCTGGTTTACTCATTGGTAATTTAAATTTCGGCCATTATCATTCGATATTTCTTCCCGGTGGACCTATGGCGACTGGAATTTCAAATGAAGAAAAGGCTCGAATTAGACGGGATTTTGCTGAAGGAAAAATAGGAAGAGATGAGCTATTAAAAGGTGAATCAGATTCATATCATTCACCAGGGACATGCACATTCTACGGTACTGCAAATAGTAATCAAATGCTCATGGAAATCATGGGACTTCAATTACCAGGTTCAAGTTTTGTGAATCCTGACACACCAATGAGAGAGGCTTTAAATCGTGAAGGACTCGCAGTACTATTGGGAAATATCAAATCCAAAGACTTTTCCATAACCGTTGGAAATATAGTTGAAGAAAAAAGCATCGTAAATGGAATTATTGGACTTTTGGCAACTGGAGGATCAACAAATCACACGCTGCACCTGATTGCAATAGCTAAAGCTGCTGGAATAAAAATTACTTGGGACGATTTCTCAGATCTTTCTGAAGTGATTCCGTCGATTTGTCGCGTATATCCAAATGGCCCTGCCGATATAAACCATTTCCATGCATCAGGAGGAATGGCCTTTGTTATTAAGACACTTTTAGACAATCAATTATTGCATGAAGATGTAAACACCATTTTAGGAAAAGGATTGATTAAATACACTATGGAGCCTAAGCTGAAAGAAGGCAACATCGTATACATAGACGGACCGGATAAATCAATTAATGAAACGATACTTCGTGATGCTAAGAATCCTTTCCAATTAACTGGAGGTCTGAAAGTACTGAAGGGAAATATTGGAATAGCGGTAGTAAAAACATCGGCTGTAGATCCTTCGAATCATACTGTAGAGGCAGAAGCTATTGTATTTGATGACCAGGACGATTTAATAACTGCTTTTAAAGCTGGAGAATTGAATAGAGATTTTATAGCGGTAATTCCATTTCAAGGTCCAAAACAAAAGGGAATGCCTGAATTGCACAAGCTTACACCTTCTTTAACAATATTACAGAAGAAAGGATTTAAAGTTGGGTTGGTTACCGATGGTAGAATGTCGGGAGCTTCCGGGAAAATACCTGCGGCAATTCACGTGAGCCCAGAAGCAGCAAACGGAGGTGCAATTGGTAAAATTAAAACGGGAGATAGATTGCTTTTGGACGCCGTTAATGGAACACTTGAATGTCTTGTAAAAGATATTGATCAAAGAGAAACAAGAGAAGTGAGTAGCTTGAATGCTTCGCATGGACGTCAATTATTTGACCAACTTCGAGGCCTAATTTCAAGTAGTGAAGAAGGAGCCGGAATACTTTAAAAGAAAAAAATTATGATACAGAACAATATCGAAAAAATACTAAAAAACAATCCGCTCATTCCTGTAGCTACAATAAGTGAATTGTCTCAAGTAGATGAGTTTTACGATCAATTAAAAGAACAAGGCGTTAATTGCATAGAAATAACGCTAAGAACTAAAATAGCATGGGATGCAATAGCTCTATTTAAAGAAAAATATGGTAGTGATTTTAGTATAGGCGTCGGTACAATCGTATCACCTGATGATATTTTGAAATGTGTTCAGAACAAGGTTGATTTTATGGTAAGTCCTGGGTTAACCAACCCAATGATTCAACAATTCGATGTTAGTGAAATTCCATTTTTACCAGGTGTATCAACACCGAGTGAAATTATTCGAGGAATGGATCTAGGATGGAAATATTTCAAGTTCTTTCCAGCTGATTTGTTCGGTGGTGCAAAAGCACTTAAAACGTATGGCAGCATCTTTAAAAATTCATTTTTCTGTCCTACAGGAGGCATTAATCAAGATAATTACAAAGACTACCTTGAACTTGACAACGTACTTTCCGTTGGTGGCAGTTGGCTGCTCAATAAATAATGAACTTCAAGTTTATCGAATACCTTAAAAAGCATTTTTATTCTGCAATGCTAAAATTATTCTCCGAATCATTTACTTATTTAGTATAATTGACACTGTACCAGTTTCAGTTTCATTGGCTTTATCGTTATAGTGTATTATAAAATAATACGAACCTACTGGCAAGCTTAATTCTTTATAAGTTCCATCCCATCTATTATTATCATAATCTCCTTGCACTGATGTGAATAATAAATTACCCCATCTGTTGTAAACATAAACAATATTATTTGGATAAGTTTTGTCGATATCAAGTATCTCCCAATCATCATTCATTCCGTCACCATCTGGTGTAAACGCTGTTGGAATTGTAATCTCACAACCATTAATTGAAATGACTACTTGAGAGGTTGGTCCTTCACATCCGAACTCGGTTTCGGTAACATAATATGTTGTTACACCGAGTCCAATTGATGGATTTAATGTTGTACCTGTTCCTAGAATATTTGTTAATGCCGCATCGGAATACCAAGTCAAAATACCACCACCTCCTGAGGCAGTCATCAAATTAGGATCCACTGTTGAACAATATTCTGAATCTGAACCTGCTAATGGTGCTGATGGTATAGGGTTAACAACAATTGTTTGTGAACCATTCGCACCATTTGTACAGGCAGTACCATCGGTAATGTTTGTGATGATGTAAACTCCTGCTGCATTTCCTAAGCTAAGTGGATTTGTCGTTCCTGAGGTACTTAATGCAGCTCCATCTAGAGTGTAATCAACTGTGAAGTTGCCTGTTCCTGTTACATCAACTAAGATTTCAGAAACTGCTTCACCCTCACAGTATGTGTCCCCACCACTAACTAGTGTTACTGATGGTAATGGGTTGATTGTAATCAAAAGTGTTTCTTCATCTGAACATCCTGATGCTCCATCATAGACGAAAAGAGTTGTTGAAGAAGTAATCGGCCCTGTTACAATATTAGCGACTGTTGGTCCACCTGTTGCGTCAAAATAGTTTTGAGCTCCAGAAAGTGCCGCTCCAGTAATAATAGGTAATTCATATGAATCACATACTTCAACCGGAGTTTGTGTATCGACATCTGGGGTTGTTACAACGGTAACTGTCACAGAACCGTTTGAGGTACAACCTAAGTTTGTTGCTTCAACATAATATATTCCATTTCCAACTGCTGTCGCATCTGGAACTAGGATTGTCATTGCTACATCTGAATAGTAAAGCATTGTTCCAACATCTGTACTTGAAACTGCACCTACTGTAATGTCAACCGTTAATGGCGAACAAACTGCCGCTGGGTCCGCCAGTGTTAATGTTGGCGTTATATTTACAACAACCGTTACTGATCCGTTCGATGTACAACTTAAATTAGTTGCCTCAATATAATATGTTCCCGCTCCAACTGTTGTTGGGTCTGGAACTAAAATTGATAATCCTGCATCAGAGTAATAAGCCATTGTTCCGACATCTGTACTTGAAACAGCACCTGCTGTAATATCAACCGTTGCAGGCGAACAAACTGGCGCTGGATCCGCAAGTGTTAATGTTGGTGTTGTATTAACAGTAACTGTTACGTTTCCTGTTGTGATACATCCAGCGTTGTTTGCGGAAATAACATACGTTCCTGCTCCGGCAGTTGCCTGAGTTGTCATTGGTGTTGTACCATCTGACTCAAAGTAACTCAAGGTTCCAATATCTGAACTCCAGTAAGTAACATCTGTAATGTCAACAGTAGCAGGTGAACAAACTGTTGTATCTTGTAAGGCCAATGTAGGCGTCGTATTCACTGTTACGATAACTTGTCCATTGGAAGTACAACCAAAATTATCCGCTTCAACATAGTACGTTCCCGCACCAGCGTTTGTTGATGGTAAGATGGATGATAGACCTGCATCGGAGTACCAAGTCATTATTCCAACATCTGATGACCAGTAGGTCATATCTGACAGTTCAACTGTATTTGGTGAGCACGTCGTTGAATCCTGAACTAATAAAGTAGGTGTTGTGTTTATAGTTATATCAAACTGTATTTCAGCACTACAAGCTCCACTTTCATCATAAACGAAAATAGTTGTATCGGTGAAAGCTGTAAATGTTTGATCAGTTATTACTTGTTGACCAACAGCTAACGGACCTCCTGTTAAAGTATAGAAACTTAAGGCTCCTGTTGTATTAAGATTTGTTCCTGTAACATTTGCAAGAACTAAATCATAATCTGCACAAGAAACGGTGTCTGAAATAGGGCCTATAATCGGTGCTCCAGGATTGTTTAATACAACTAATTCAGTGTTAGAAACGCAACCATTTGCATCTGTAAATGTTACATTATAAGAACCTGCTCCTAAACCTGCGATATCTGGAGAGTCTACAGTAATATCTGCGGTTCCATTAGTGCCAATCGCTGTTCCTGTCCAATTCAATGTGCCTAAACTCGTAGCTCCTGAGGACAATGTTACTTCAATAGAACCATCGGTCGCATTACAAATAGTTGGATCAGACACAACCGTTGCGATAACAGGAGAAGCTGTTTCTGTTACTGTAACAGGCGCAGTTGAGCTACAACCTATATTGTCCGCTTGAATGTAATATGTACCAGGACCAACCGCTGTTGGATCAACCACTGGAGAAGATAAACCAGGGTCAGTAAAGTAAGACAAGGTTCCAATATCAGAATTCCAATAAGTTGGATTCGTCAGGTTTAACAAGAAAGGAGAACATCCTGTTGAATCTTGCACTGCTAAGGTCGGAATAGGATTAACTGTAACTACGAAATCTACTGGCGAACCCGGACACGTAGGTGTTCCTGGACCGATAGGTGTAACCGTATATGCCACTGTCTCAACAGCTGTTCCACTGTTTGTAAGTGTCTCTGAAATATTTCCACTTCCACTTGCACTAAATCCTGTTACGTTTCCTGATGATCCTACCGCTGTCCATGTCAATGTTGTTCCCGCAACATCCGCTGTTGGTACTATTCCTGTTGTTCCTCCACTACAGAACTCTTCTGTTAGAATTACATTCGTAATTGTAGGAAACGGATTTACAGTAACTACAAAATCTACAGGCGTACCCAGACATGTTGGTGTTCCTGGTCCTACAGGGTTAACCGTATATGTTACTGTTTCAACAGCTGTTCCACTGTTTGTAAGTGTCTCTGAAATGTTTCCACTTCCAGTCGCACTAAATCCTGTTACGTTTACTGATGATCCTACTGCTGTCCATGTAAATGTTGTTCCCGCAACATCCGCTGTTGGTAATATTCCTGTTGTTCCTCCACTACACAACTCTTCTGTTAGAATTGCATTCGTAATTGTAGGAACCGGATTTACAGTAACTACAAAATCTACAGGCGTACCAGGACACGTAGGTGTTCCTGGTCCTATAGGAGTAACTGTGTACGTTACTGTTTCAACAGCTGTTCCACTGTTTGTAAGTGTCTCTGAAATGTTTCCGCTTCCACTTCCGCTAAATCCTGTTACGTTTCCTGATGATCCTACTGCTGTCCACGTAAATGTTGTTCCCGTAACATCCGCTGTTGGCACTATTGCTGTTGTTCCTAAACTACAGAACTCTTCTGTTAGAATTGCATTCGTAATTGTAGGAACCGGATTTACAGTAACTACAAAGTCTACTGCCGTACCCGGACATGTTGGTGTTCCTGGCCCTAAAGGGGTAACCGTATATGTTACTGTTTCAATAGCTGTTCCAATGTTTGTAAGTGTTTCTGAAATATTTCCACTTCCACTCGCACTAAATCCTGTTACGTTTCCTGATGATCCTACTGCTGTCCAAGTAAATGTTGTTCCCGCAATATCGGCTGTTGTTGCTATTCCTGTTGTTCCTCCACTACAGAATTCTTCTGTTAGTGTTGCATTCGTAATTGTAGAAACCGGATTTACAGTAACTACAAAATCTACCGAAGTTCCAGGGCATGTTGGTATTCCTGGACCGATAGGTGTAACCGTATATGTCACTGTCTCAACAGCTGTTCCACTGTTTGTAAGTGTCTCTGAAATGTTTCCACTTCCACTTCCGCTAAATCCTGTTACGTTTACTGATGATCCTACTGCTGTCCAAGTAAATGTTGTTCCCGCAATATCCGCTGTTGGTAATATTCCTGTTGTTCCTCCACTACACAACTCTTCTGTTAGAATTGCATTCGTAATCGTAGGAAAAGGATTTACAGTAACTACGAAATCTACCGGTATCCCTGGACATGTTGGTGTTCCTGGACCGATAGGGGTAACTGTGTACGTTACTGTTTCGACAGTTGTTCCACTGTTTGTAAGTGTCTCTGAAATGTTTCCACTTCCACTTGCACTAAATCCTGTTACGTTTACTGATGATCCTACCGCTGTCCATGAAAATGTTGTTCCCGCAACATCCGCTGTTGGAACTATTCCTGTCGTTCCTCCACTACAGAACTCTTCTGTTAAAATTGCATTCGTAATTGTAGGAATTGGTTTAACAGTAACATTCACGATTATTGGGTTACCAACACAACCCGCTGCTGATGGTGTAACTGTATAAGTCACAACTTGATCAATGGAAGAAATATTTATGAGTGTTTCAGAAATTGTAGTACCACTTTGAGTTGTAGTACTCGCACCTGAAACATTTGGATTATCAATGGCCGACCACTCATATGTTGTTGACGCTTCGGAGCTGGTCAAGGTTATAGAGGTCGTTCCTCCAGAACAAATACTTTCAGGGTTAGGTGTCGCAGTCACTATTGGTTGAGTACAAGCACATATTGGATTTAGCTCATCTAGTAGGTTTACAGTAACCTGAAATGACTCTCCAACACAACCTCCCGCCGAAGGTGCAATTGTATAAGTGATCACCTGATCATTGGGGTAAGTAGGAGGTCCTCCTGGATTGAAATCATCGTTGGTAGGACAATCATCTATTGTGCTTCCTGTTTGAACTGTCAGCGACTCACCATTAACGTTGATATTATCATCTGCTACCCAACAGAACGAACTTCCTGCTGGGCCGCTTAGAGCAATGTTAAGACAATTACCCTCACATAAAGTAGCAGGGTCAGGAGTAGCACTAAAATTAGATGCATCAAGATAAGCACAAGTAAATGATGGAGAACCGTTCGTAGCCAGTTGGTTATCCATATTTACATTACAAACTGTCTGAACTTGACCCGAAGCGTTAGCCCCTGCAGTGAATCCCCATTGAGGGTTAGTGCCAACTAAACCACCAAGATCACCTGTGTATTCTGCAACAACCTGGCCATTATAAACTGCTGTTAAGGTACCAGTTGTTCCAGAGGATACCTCCCAGTAAATACAAATTGAATTAGATCCAGAACCTATAATACTCCCACAACAGATCTCAAGGGGTATTGGTGAAGACAGCTGAGTTCCATTTATTCCACCGTAATTAATTTCTGAGTGGTGACAACCGATATCACCATCAGCAAAAGAATCAAATTCAATACCAACTACGTCTCCGCCATTATTACCATAACCGATAAATCCTCCTTCGCCAGGAAATGGAGCTACGCTGCCTGTTCCATTGAGGACAAATGCTATACCATCTCCCGAACCATTGTTAGAACCAAAATCAGCATCAAAACATACCACGAAATCATTTGTTAGGTCTAGCACATCACAAACTCCAACCCACATACCCGAATTAGCTCCAGTGGATCCGTCGGTGAGAGTCATACAGTTTCCAGTAGTTGAGAACTGAGAATCATTAGGGGTACCATTGTAATAGACTTCTCCAGGTGAACATGTCGGTGCAGGTCCCCCTACATCGGTATATGTGTAGGATGAATTCCCATTGAATGTTATTTGCCCGAATGCATTAGAGTAAATTGCAATTATGGCAATTACGAATGTGATTTTTTTTGTAATCATAACGTAGTAGTATTTAAATAAATTGGTGACCTAATTCAGTAGTTAAAGTCAATCAAAAAACGAGAAGATCAATCTTTCCGTTTTCTGCGAAATAAAAAATATTTTTTATTGAATCTAGCGGTACCCTCTGATCCATTTTTTTCCTTCAAATGGAATCACATAGATGCCATTTTCTAAATTCTCTAAATTAACAGTCTGTGTATTCAAGTTTACTGGAATACTCTAACATAATCAACGAACATGCTCTGTGAAAATTCAGTTGTTGCATTTGGACTACCTGGCCAGTTACCTCCAACAGCAACATTGAATATAAGAAAGAAATTCTGATGAAACTCCGTAAGCTCAGGTCCAGTAATACTCATAACATGATATTGAATATCATCTCGCAAGAACTTTATCGAATTTCCATCCCAAATTATAGAAAAAACATGCCATTCATCTCCGAATGTTCCACTCGCCAAGGAATTAGAACCACCAAAACTAGCATACCCGTTGGCATCCCAATGCATAGTTCCATGCACCGTTCGGTCATTTGCACCTGTACCGCCAATTAGCTCCATAATATCAATCTCTCCGCATGCTGGCCAACTCGCAGTAGTAATGTCATCTCCGAGCATCCATAATGCCGGCCAAAGACCCTGACCTTTGGGCAATGCAGCACGAATATCAATCCTTCCATATTTAAAGGAGCGATTTCCTTGCGTCTTAATTCGGCCTGAAGTATAGTTATAACCTCCAAAAAGTTCTTCTTTCGCAGTAATTGTAAGTATTCCATTGTCAACATTCACATTCTCTTGACGGTAATATTGAAGTTCATTATTTCCCCAGCCCCAATTTCCATTTCCAAGCTCATATACCCAATCAGAAGATAGCGAATTCGCATCGAACTCATCATTCCATGACAAGGTATAACCCGGATAAGATAATGGAGTTGAATATCCTGTTGTTGGTGCTTGCCCAGGAATTGGAGCGGTTAACGAAATTATAACCGTTTCGATTTTCTCTATATAATAGGCAAAAGAAACGTGCGCGCGTGTTCTGACCGTATATGTCCCTGAACTGGAAAAGGTATAGCTTCCCTCACCTTCCTGAGCTTCAACATACGTTGAATCAGTCCCCTCAAAGAACATGAAAGAAAAATAGTTCGTGTTATTTGCTGTCGCTTGGATGTTTACCTGTCCTTCATTAACAGTGACAACTGTTGCTAAATTCGTTGGTAAAACCACTTTCGCTTCATCATCTGACTTATTGCATGATACCAACACAAGCGTTAAACAAACAACTAATAATGAATATCCTTTTATTCTTTTCATAATTTTATTGTTGGATGATATCATCTACGAAGAAAGTACCTGCATCCTGCACATCCCAACCTGGGAACATTACAAATCTATCATATACACCAGAGGCCGCGCCTGCTGCTCCAAAGTCCACCATGATTTCCTGCCATGTATTTGCAACAGTTACCGTAGCATCCAATTCCACGAAATCATTTGTATTCACAGAGTTTTCTATCTTAAACCTAAAATCACCTGTGATCGGCGCCCAAACTTTAAGCGCAATAACACCATTTGTTGAAAAATCTAGTGGCGTCGATAAATCGACGTAAAATCCTGACCAGACTTCATTACCATGAACGGTCTCAATTACATTAGCACTTGTATTTATTCCTGTCTGATCCGGATTCGTAACAACTGAAGCTGTTGAATTTCCGAATGTAACAAATAAAGGCTGAACTGACTCACAATCAATCGGCAGATCAAAAGTTGGGTCTGTTCCACCGCCACCGCCTCCTGAGCTATCAAAACCTTCAGGAATCAACCTCAAATACCATGTAAGCCCTCCTGCGTGGTGCTTATACGACAACCATAATGAGGTCTCTGAATACTCAATTATCTTATAATCATTGAAGCCTGTCCACATCCCCAAGAATGCTGCCCCTGAAACAGATAATATCGTTTCAACACCTTCCGTTACTACCCAGGATTCATTCAGTTGATCTGAATAAGGAGCCGTAAAATCAGAAAGATTCTCATAAGATCCAGGGAAGTCTCCGGCTAAAGAATTGTGCACATACACATCTCCATTGTTTACCATATCATACTGAAAGTTATTAAGATAGAACGTGTATTTATCATCGTACATTCCAACTCCAGCTTTGGCTACGGGACCAGCAGACCACCATTCAGGAAAATCTCCTGCAGCTCCAATTGGATCAGGCCCAACACCAAAATGCGCACTACTAATAGAATCTATAACCCATGTTTTAAATCCTGGCCCTGAAGACCCTCCAGTCAATGCTACGTATATAGGACCATCCAATAAAGTTGGGTCAGTTTGATCAATTATTATCTCCTGTGTGGATGAAGCCGAGCCACCTGAACCAAATACGGAAAGTTTTACCGTATAAGTTCCAGCATTTGGATAGATTCCTGAAACCTTTGTGCCAGAAGGAGTCTGACCATTACCAAGATCCCATACAACCTGCAATTCCGAATTTACCGCCGTGAACTCAATAATATTCGCATTAGCTGCGGAGGACTGGTAAGTGAAAGCAGCATCTGCTTGCGTTGGGACTTCCCCTAATTGAGGATCCTTCTTCTTACAAGCAGTAATAGTGAGTAATGCTATAGAAAGGAATAAAAATGTATAATTTTTCATAACGTAATCTTATTTATGTTTTTAATAACCTGGGTTTTGCGACCAATTTCCTCCTGCTAAATCAATTTCAAGCTGAGGGATTGGAAACAATTCGTGTTTACCGGATTGAAATCCGTTAATAAATGAACCCGCCTGTCCTGTTCTTACCAGATCAAAAAATCTGTGACCTTCACAAGATAATTCGAGTCTTCTCTCATTCCAAATCACCTGAACTGAAGAAACGGCAACAGATGGCATCCCAACGCGAGTTCTTACCTCATCAACATATTGTTGAGCCATCCCAGCTGAACCAGCTAAAAAGTTTGCTTCTGCAGCCATCAACAATACATCAGCATAACGAATAACACGGTAATTTACGGGACTAGTTAGATCATTATCAGGTAATCCCAACTCACCCAGTCGCTTAATATATTTGTTATTGTAATAACCTGTATGGCCTCCCGCTCCTGTCGCATAACTGATACTTGAAGGATCAGCCTGAGCTGCTATGAAAGCATCAATATCTAAAACGGTTGCGTCCCTTCTAGGGTCAGATATATCAAAAGCATCATATAACCCTTGTGTTGGAAGATTATAACTGTTACCGTCTCCGTAAACAGGGCCATTGTATTGTCGAATACCATGGAACCCAGGTCCTGCATTTCCTTCAAGACATACGAGACAACCATATCCTCCTCCTTCTAACCCGGAGTATTCAACATCGAATACTGTTTCACTGTTATTCTCGCTGGAAGCAAGGAATATATCATTGTAATCCGGAATCAGGCTGTACATACCTGAATTTATTACTTCATCTAAAACATTAGCTGCTTCTGCGTTCTTTCCTTGATACAGGTATACCTTTCCAAGAAGTGCTTTTGCCGCACCCGATGTAGCTCTTCCTTTTTGACTTGCAAACGGTTGTAGTATAGCTGCTGCAGCAATCAGATCCAATTCGATTTGAGCATAAACTTCTTCAGCCTCAGCTCTTGGGTAGTCTTGAGCTTCTTCAGCCCCAATACGCTGATCAATAATCAATGGTACTCCTCCAAACACTTTTACTAATTCAAAATAGTAATACGCTCTTAAAAATTTAGCTTCGGCAAAGACGTGATCTTTACTAGAGAACTCAATTGCATCTTCGTTCGTTTGTTGCTCTAATATATAGTTTGCTCTTGTCAAACCTGCATAGTTCCATCTAAACAAAGAACGCAACTCATTATTAACTCCACCATGTGTCATATTATCAATCTGATGAAGCCCTTCTGTATCATTTACGCTTTCTCCCCCAGCTATTGTGTTATCTGAAGCTATTTCTCCGATCCAAACACTAACAAAGGAAGACTGTAGTAGATCATAAGCACCAGTCAGCGCATTATAATAGTCCTCTTCTGTAAGGAAGTAATTTTCAGCATCCTGTGTATATGCGGGGTCTAACGCTAGAAACTTCTCGCAACTCACTACCCCAAGGGAAATGATCAATATTGTTGTAATTGCTAATAATTTTCTCATATCCTCGCCGATTAAAATTTAATTTGTACTCCTCCCATAAATGTTCTAGCCTGCGGGTAAATTCCATAATCAACGCCAGCAGACAAAGCGCCTCCTGAGCCGACATCCGGATCATAACCGCGATACTTTGTTATTGTAAACAAATTGTTTACTGCTAAGTAAATTCTAAAACGCTCCATTTTTAAACGCTTAATCCACTTACTAGGAAGTGAGTACCCCAACTGAATATTTCTCAGCCTAAGGAAAGAACCATCTTCTACATAGTAAGACGAGAAAACAGTATTCCTTGTTGGCTCCGTTGTTAACCTCGGGTGCTCATTCGTTGATCCTGGTCCAGTCCAGCGTTCAATAACATAGTCTAGTTGATTCGCATAGGGTTGATTTCGTTCAAAATTTCTAATAATATCCTGACCTAAGACAGCATAAAGCATACTACTGAAATCGAAGTTTTTATAGTTAAGATTTATAGAAAGTCCCATCGTAAAATCAGGTAAGGGTGATCCTAAGTTCGTTTTATCTGAGTCATCACTAAAATTAATCACTCCATCACCATTTTGATCTACAAAAATGAAGTCACCAGGCTGGGCACCCTCTTGAGTTACAGGATGGCTAGCTATTTCTTCTTGGGTTTGGAAAACACCTGCTGTCTCAAATCCGTGGAAATAGCCTATTGAATAACCTTGCTCAAATCTTGTCGCTACACTCCCTCCTACGCCAAAGCTAGCCCCAGGAAGAAAATCAACTCCTTCAGGCACGCCTGTAACTTTATTCACGATTCGTGTAAAGTTAAAGTTTGTACCAAAAACAAAATCTTTTTTAGATTCGGTTGAATATCCAATCTCTAATTCGATTCCCTTGTTTGATACATCACCCGCATTAATTATTGGCGGATACCCTCCAGGACCATAAGAACCTAAAATTGCAGAAACATCTGGCTGGAATAATAAGTCAAATGTATTCTTAATGAAGTAATTTGCCGTTAAGTCAAGTTTTTTCCAGAAAGTCATATCCAACCCTACATTAAACTGACGTGTTGTTTCCCATTTCAAATCTGGATTTCCAGCACGTCCAATAGCTGTACCTGGAATTATAACATCATCAAAGACATACACCCCTTCACCATCGAGCAATGCTCTGTATGCGAAGTTTGCGATCTTATCATTTCCGGAAACACCATAGCTCAATCGAAGCTTCAAATAATCAAGGAACTTAACATCATAAAACTCTTCTTCAGAGATTAGCCAAGCACCTGATATAGTTGGGAAAAATCCCCATCTACTGTTCGGTCCGAATTTACTTGAACCATCTCGACGTAGAATTGCTGAAACGAGGTATTTATATTTATACGCATATTCAGTCCTCAAAAAAGCAGACATTAACCGCTCTTTAAATTGCCAAGAACCTACGTTGTTCAAATAGCCTCCTTCTGCTGTATTCGCAGAAATATCAGCAAATTGCAACGAGTTATTCGGTACTCCAAAGGCTGTTCCGTTTAGAGATTCTCCTTTGCGTTGAAATACTGTAATACCCAACGTTCCTTTTACTCTATGCTTCTTATTAAAAGTCTTATCATAATTTAAATAGCTCTCAAAAGTTAAGTCAAGGTAAGATTGCCTATCCTCATAAACCGCAGCGCCTCTGTTGATAAAGACGCTGTCTGCTATTTCCACTGTTGGTGAATCTAAATCTGCATTAACAGCAGTATTTGCGAACTTACCAGGTCCATACCATACCAAAGGAGAAAATACTTTAGAGTCAACTAAAGCATAATTATAATTGAATCGGTTCGTGAATGTGAAATCATCATTGATTTCATAAATAAACTCTTCTTTTCCAACAAACTTATTCGCCCAAGCATCGTTGAACTGGTTTTCAATCTGAGCAACCGGATTTATTATATCGCTCACCTCTTCTAAAAATGAATAGTTTCCATCCGACGTTTTCACTGGGTCGTTAGGAAAAGCATTAATCGTATTATATAAAACTGAGCCTATTCCTCCTTCAGGTAAACCGTTTCTGTAATCATTCGAAAATAGTAAAACTGAATTCAATTTCAATTTATCCGAAAGGTCTGTACTTATGTTAAGCCTAGCATTGTATCGCTCAAAATGTGATTTTTCTCCCCCAACTATTCCATCCTGAGAGAAAAAACCAAAACCTAAGCTATACTTCGTGCTTTTTGTTCCACCACTCATACTGACATTGTGTGATTGTACGGGAGTACTTTGGAATATGGCATCTTGCCAATCAGTTCCATCACCGAGACTTGTATTCGGAAAAGGAAGAGGGTCCCCTGCTAATCCGAACATCTCATTTTTAATCACAGCATATTCCTCCGCATTCAGTAGCTGCAATTTTTTTGATGTTTGTTGAATGCCATAGTAACCGTTGTATTCAATTGACGGTTTTTGGTTCAACCTCCCCTTTTTGGTCTCTACTATGATGACACCGTTGGCAGCACGCACCCCATATATACCTGCAGTTGCATCTTTCAAGACATTTACCGACTTGATATCAGAAGGGTTTAAAGCATTCAAACCTGCAACATCATAAACAACACCGTCTACCAATATCAAAGGATCATTATTACCGAAGGTAGAAAGACCACGAATACGAATATTTGAAGACCCCCCGGGTGACCCTGAATTTGTACTGATATTCACACCAGAAACCTGACCTTGAAGCGCCTGATCCATTCGAGCCAGATTCATCTTCTCTACTTCTTCTCCATCGATTTTTGAAGTTGCACCAGTTAACTCTTTGCTAGAAGCTTCTCCGTAACCTACAGCAACAACCTCATCAAATTCTTTCACTTCTGAAACCAATACAACATCAATATTTACTCTTCCAACAACTAATAATTCTTGCCTAAAATATCCGGTCGCATAATATACAAGAGTTAGTGTGTCTGATAACTCAACAGAGATAGAATACTTACCATCAAAATCAGTTTTAACTCCTTTATTGAAGCCTTTAATTGATACACTTGCCAATGGAATTGGCTCATCATTCTCTCCCTTCACAATACCACTTACTTCTGACTGTGAAAATCCATAAGTAGCTGAAAAGAAAAGAAATAAAAACGTTACAAAATTTATCATTTGGTTCATCTATTGGAATAAATATAAAATAAATTAATAAAATTGGTTCTTCACAAATATAATAAAAAAACACTTTCTTATGGTACTATTTACAAAAAGTCCTTAAAATTGAATTAAATCATTCTATATAAGTTTACGATTATCAGACAAAATATTCCAAAAGAAATAACACCATTTAATCTTGTCATATTTGAAGCGAAGGAGATCTATCAAAACGTAAAATAATCCCAGTCCTATTTCATCGGTATGAGAGCAAGCAGATTAAAGTTGATTTTACAAATATTATATATCTCGAAGCTTAAACGTCGAAGTAGACCTTGACAAAATCGAAGAATACCAGGACGTTTATTATTTCTCTGTTCCTTTTAGAGCGTTCTCCGAAATTTGTAATACTCTAAGGAGTTCAAAGCTAATAAATGCGAAAAGCAAAGTTTTTTTTTGGAAAACCATTGGTGCATGATTTAAAATCAAGCATAGCGATAAATAATACTATTTCGGCCGCTTTTAAAGAGGGAGAAATATTTAGAATAGATTGTTATTTAATGATTATTCTTTTTGTTTCTGATTTAAAGTTGTTATTAATCAGGTTTACAAAATAAACTCCTGGAGTTGCATTCAAATTGATTAATACTGCTTGACCAGAAATCATTTCTTCATGAACAACTTTACCTGTTATATCAAGAACCTCAACCTTACCATTAAATGGGATATTGGCAAAGATATTTATTTCTTCTGAAGCCGGATTTGGGTAAATACTAAAATCTAGAGCTAATTCAGTCACATTTAGATTACCTGTTTCGAGTTTATAAACACCATTTGAATTTTGATCAACAAACCAAATTCGTCCACTCGGACCTATTTTAATTCCTTGAACACTATTCAATCCTGTGCTAATTCTTTCTAACTCTATTGCTGGCATAGTTGAAATGTCATAAATAATAATTTCTCCTGATTGATATTCACTGACAATCATGCGGTTGTCAATAACATCAATACCTGCAGGTCTGTTCAACCCCGTAACCACATTTTCCTGAGTATATCCTGTATATTCCGAATACTCAGCAACTGGTTCATTACCAGGGTAATTTGGAGCACCTCCAATATTTGAACCAGTTGTGATGTCAATTCGAATAACACGTTGATTTCCATTGTCAACAACATATAGCCACTGCTGTGCATCATCTAAAACGAGGTGACTTACCGCCTCTTCACTAGGGTCCATAAAAACTGCATCATCTGAATACCTGCGAATTATTGCATCACCATGATATGAGTTTCCCGGGCCATGATCTTCAACAAAATCATACCGGACAATATCATCTGTGTATCCATCAAATACCCAAAATACGTTATCAACTTCTGCGGCTATTCCTTGAGAGTTTGGACTTACGTGTAACATATCTAAATGACTTCCATTACCTCCAGAAGGCTCAGCATAGATTGACATATCTGATGACCATAGGGCAGGTCCAGTAAAAGCTGCACCCCCATCATGATTTGCATCAAAAACTCCTGGTGAATTTGCCCAATTACCATTTTGACTAAAAGCTATTCCTGTTGGTAATGACATAAAATGCCATGCATTTCCATCTCGTTTCCATAAACTTGTTTGTCCGGCATCACCAGCATCATATATCGTAACCGTACTTCCACCTGAAGCTTCATTATCCTTATTGATTACCCATAATTCATTATTCGTTAATACTGGATGAAAGTCTAAATCTGTTGGTGAATTTATTTGATTTGAAGAATTCGCAACTTGATCAATAGTAACAGTCGTGTTAACATACCCATCAATATAATTTGGACGCCCTGGCCCTGCTTCAATCAATTTAGTTAAAGTGTCGTTTGAATTATTTAAATCTGCATTACCACCGTTTAAGTTAGTAGCCCAGATTTTAATCTCATAAACTCCATTTGAAGCAATAGTAAGAGGAATGCTATGGATAACATCTTCGGTTTGGAAATTTAACAAACTCGTAGTAACAGGATGTATGTTCACCGTTCCTCCATCAACCATATAATTTAAGTCATATGAAGTAATTGTAGTTGTTCCTCCATTAAAAACATGAGCGTCAATATCGAAAGTTCCAGTAGTAACATAGCTATACAAATTAGAGCCGAAAACACTCAAATCATAAGCAGGAGGATTTTCAACAGTAAATGTAAAGGTTGCACCTAGTCCTACTCCGTCAAAAGAAACACTTTGGAAACCGTTGATAATAATATCAAACGAAAAACCACCATCTCCCCAATCATCTGTATAAACTAGATCATATTGAGCACCAGTAGTTAAAATCCAAGGGCCTTCGTTTACAGTTAAATCATTTCCGTAGCCACCAGGAGTTTGTGCTTGAGCTCCTGCACCATTGCAACCAACAGCTGCGTTTCCGCCTGAAGCTATTGTTCCTGTTCCACAATTATTACCTGTAGGAACGATTTCCCAATAACCCTCATAGCCGTATGCATCAGTATTCACCACCATAGTAACTGATTCTTGTGCAAAACTGACACCAAAAATAAGGGTCATTACTATTGTTTGTATTATTTTTTTCATGTTTTTTAGTATTAATTTAAAATGGATCCGAATATTCAATATTCGTTAAAAAAGTATTATCAGTTAAGGTTTTTAAAAAATTGACCAAGTCCGCTTGCTCAAATGCATCTAGCATTAATCCTGTTGAGGTTGTGCCTAATAAAGCTGGATCAACAGTTGATGAGTTTTGAACATTAGCGTTGTAATGTTCTACAACTTCTTCTAAAGTTTGAAATCTTCCATCATGCATATATGGTCCTGTGACCTCAATATTTCTCAATGAAGTAACTTTAAATTTGGCTCGATCTTCAATAGCAGTTGTTGCATCTTCCCTGCCAAAATCTATAAAATTAGCATCAGTGTCTAACCCGTTGTTCATGTATAAATCATTTTCAAAATTATTCCCTGCATGACAGTGAGCACAATCAGCACCAGAAGTTGTAGGGAAAAACTCATTGTACTCTCCAAAAAACAAGACCCTTCCTCTTTCCTCGCTATCGGTCAGAGTAGCTGTTCCAGCTAGGTATCTATCGTATTTTGAATCGTCTGAAACAATTGATAGCATAAAATTCTCCAAGGCCAACGAAATTTTTAGCGCAGTTATTTCTTCAGATCCAAACGCTCGAATAAACTGATTAGTATACTCCTCTCTTGCATTCAGTTTTACAATGACATTTTCCAATGTTTCATTCATTTCTACAGGGTTTTCTATTGACCCTAATGACTGATCCCTTAATAAATGTGCTCTTCCATCCCAGAAAAATTCATTGTCATGCCATGCCATATTAAAAATTGCCATTGCTTGTCTTCCTCCTAGCAACCCTCCAACACCTTCAGAGAATTGATTGAGATCAGAAAAAGCATTTTCTTGATTATGGCAACTTGAACAACTTACGGATTCATCTGAAGACAATGCCTTTTCATAGAACAGCATTCTTCCCAACATTACCTTTTGATTAGTGAGACTGTTATCTGTTGGTAAATTAGGTACTGGAAGAGTACTGTTAATTATATTCCAGTTATAGGGAGTTGCATCATATTGCGCGACTACTCCCTTCTTTTTACATCCAAAAAGTGTTGTTGCAACAACAAAAACACTTATCACTATCAATTTGAATTTCATGTTATCATAGAATAATAACACGTTTGGTAGAAACTACCTCAGTATTTTTTAATAATTGAACAATGTAAGTACCAGAAGAAACCATATCTATTTTCAATTTATTTACGTTTTCAGAATTAACGCGTGTAATTTCTTCACCTAATAAATTTGAAACTAAAATTTCATCAATTGCCAGTTCATTATTCATTGAAATAGATATTACACCATCTTTTGATGGATTAGGAATGATTCCCCATTGTGAATGAATTGATTGATCTTCGATACTTGCGGATAAAGATTGTGAGCTTTGCATAAAGACATAATCTCTAAAGTTTTCTATTGCTGTTAAATCAGCTCCATCAACTCCATGTGCTATTATACCATTGGAAACATTAATACCTTCAACTCCTCGCGTATAATCTGCATCCAAAGCAATGATTAGATTTCCATTTACCATTTCTCCTACTGCACTGACTGTAGTTTCAAAGTAGTTGTTATTTCCAAGGCCATGTAATTGAAATACTTGTGAGAAATTGACTCCTCCAGTACCTTCATATACCAGAAATTTGTAACCTGAAGCCCATCCCCAGTGCATCGATGGCGATTTTGGCGCTAACGGATGAGATGATGGAAACAATGAAGGGTCTCCATTATTTAAAGGGCTATATACCCCGATGTGAAATTTTACAGCCTCAACATTAGAGATATTCAATGATCCCAGCTCTATTGATGAGAATATTCCGTCTGTCGCACTTATCAGAGCAACAGTATCATCACTAACCAATGTTATCTGACCACCATCATGGACTATAGAAAACTTAGTCATGTAATACTGTAAACGAGTTATCTTATAGTCTTGCGCTAAATTATTTTGAGCGGGACTGTTCATTTGAAATAGCTGAGTACCCAGCATGTGATAGATTCTAATGTTTGTGTTTACTTGTGCATTTATTGAGAATGCTCCACAAATTAATACTGTTAATATAATGTTTTTCATGCTTTGTTATTTGAATTATTAATAAATCTGCCCATACAAAGATACTATTCTTTCAACTGAGCGATGCGCAGTTGACTTCAGTCTTTCAATTAAATAAATAATACAACACAATTTAGATGTTTAGAAGTAAATAAAAGGTACACATTATTGCCCAAGTATTGTAATCCTAATTAAAACACCCCCCTACCAGAGGGCCTAGGATTTTTATTATGAGTTAACCCAATATAGTCTGTCAAATTAACTGAGAATGATCTAATTGCCCTTCATTGTATAAGAATAGACTATTTTTGAGTTGAGGAATCAATACAGTACGAATTTTGAATTTAATAGCTTTTATGGTGCCTGAATTAGATGAAATGAAGTATATCTTGTTCAGTTATAGCTATTCAGTTTTAAAATAAAGTCTTTTAAAAGAAGAAAACCTTGATAAAATCAAAGGGTTATTTCTCTTGTTTTGTGACCCCGGCAAGATTCGAACCTGCAACCGCCACATTCGTAGTGTGGTACTCTATCCAGTTGAGCTACGGGGCCATTTTTCTCTTTGTTATTTACAAATCGAATTCAAATATAAGTCGTTTTTTACATTCAGCAAGTATTCTAAAGAATTAATCATGAAATTAACTAAAATGATTAATGCTAAAATAGATTTATTCAATTTCGGCAGTAATTCCAAGATCTAATAGTGCAGTACACTGAGGCTCTAATTCTGAATACTCTCCTCTTTTCACTTGACACTTACCTTTGTAATGGACCATCCAAGTACATTGCTCTGCTTGCAGATTATCATGCTTACAAACTTTAATCAGTGACTCAATAACGTAGTCAAAGCTGTTAACATCATCATTATAAACAATCAAATCTTTTAAATCGACTAATTCTTCATGAACTAAAACGTCTTCGTCACTATATATTTTTGGGTTATTCATTCTCCTCTAATTCAAATTCTGTTTCCTCAACCACTATTGGTTCTAATGCAAAAGTACGAATTTGTTCACTAATTTCATCAAGATCTTCTTTTGCTATACCAAATAGCATTAAACGTAATCCATTATCTGTTTCAGATATTTCACGATAATTACCAAATCTCAATAGCCAATCCATCAAGTCGCCAGGAATAATTCCACCTTCAATATTTACAGAAATAATTTTAGATTCAAAATCTTGTGTAGCTGATAATGGTATATAAACAGTATCAATATCATTTTTAAAGTTCCATAAACGAGGCAAATCGTCTGGATCATCGTAAATAATCGACTTCACATATTTATCTTTCTCATCATAGAAAAAAGCTCCTTCTGCATTGTAGCGATTCAATACATCTCTTGGAAATTCTTCAAATTGTTTTTTTGTTACTATTTGAATTCTATGCATATTTTCACGTTCATTCTCCTTGTTAGATTGAATGTTTTGTAATGTCACAGTATCAGTTCTCGCTGTACTTATAACAGAACTCTCCTCAACAATTATTTCTTCTTCAACTTCGTTCTCTTTTTCTAATTCTGACTGTAAAATAGCTGTACCCAATTCTAATAATAATTTATTTGCTTTTGACAATGAAATTCTTTCTCCTTGATAATATGCAACAACGAATGCTCCAACTATTCCTCTACTTAATGCTTCCGTTCTTCTAGGCAATGCATCCTTTACAGAGTTATATAATCCAGTATTATAACGAATCAAGCCATTCGGTAAACGAACTGTCGTGATTTCATCTAAATTGTAAATAACCTCGCTACTTATTGGACGATTAAAAACTCCTATCTGCACCGTAAAGAACAAGCCTTGTATCATCTCAATTACTTCTGCTTTAACTGCTCCTGGAGCCTCATTGTATGAGAACTCAGAAACCTCAGGTACTTCGCGAGTTGTTGGTAATCCAAGTTTTGTAGCTGTTTTTGTTGCTACCTCCATCATAAGTTCATTCGTCCCTTTAGGAACGCATGACCCGTTGGCTTCTCTTTTTCTAGCTTCACCAAAACCAATTTTTTCTCCGTCACAATATGCAACGATAAAGGCATCCGAATAACCCAACGCTCGAATATCTCTTCTCGCCTCAACAACAGACACGCTGTTATTAAAGAAACCAGCCATATAGCGAGTTATGTTAGTGCCTTCTATCTTCTCCCCTGATACTGGATTGAATTCTTTATATAGATTCTGCGGAATTGGTTTGGCAAAGGCGCCTATTTGAACTCGATAGACCAGCCCCGAAGGATTTTCTACACCAACTGGAATTGGGTTTGCTTCTGAATAAGTACTTTCTCCTGTATTACTAATTGCAAATCCTTCTGAAGGCAATTGCAATAATGTTGCAACAGCAATAGCTTTGATTGGTTTAATACCTCGCAACGCGAGATTTTGCATTTTCATAGCCAGGTTTTTATTTGTTGGTAACGTTTCATTGGCAAGGTATTTCTTTTGTGTTAAATCAATCTTTAATTTTGAAATATTCATTTCTAAAGATGTAATGCGTTGAATTCGAAGCTTAATTGGCTCATCATTGGAAGTATTCACGTCATCTTCAATCAACTGAAGGACTTTCAGTCGTTCTGCGCTTAATTCGTTCTCCAAATTAGTGATTTGTTCTTCAATAGCCAAAGCATCTGTTGCCAATTCAAAATATTCTTCATAACCTTCTTCACCAGACGTTTTACGTTCCTCATTGAAAGATAAAGTTACATCTTGCGCTTCACGACTTATTACTGAAGCAACAGTACTTTCCTTTATATTATACTCCTCCAATGCTCGTAGTTTGTTTTCTATCAATGATCGCTCTGCTATTAACTGTAAATTTTTGGTCTCTAAAGCTGGAACATTCTTCTTTTTCGCTTTGCCAATTTCTTTATCTACTCGTAAGATTTCCGTGGTTAATTCTCCGATTTGAACACTAAACGTTCTTTTACGTGTCGCTAACTCTTCATTTGTCAACAATTGCACGTCAAATTCTCTCTCTAAATCTTTTCGCTTAACATCATGAATGGATTGTCCAACTAATTTGTTCGATTGTTCTTGTTCTATCCCTGCTTTCTCAAGTAAATAAGATTTTTCCTCTTCAGATTTTGATTGCTTAGAATCAAAAATTAATTTATTTATTTGTTCTTTTTTGACTGTATTTACGAGTGTAGTTTGAGTTAAAACTTCATTCTCAGAATCTTTCGTCTGCAGTGTTTCTAATTCATTTTCTAGCTTAGAATTAATTCGTTGGGCATCCTCAATTTTCTCAAAAGTTGGATTATTAGAGGAGTTATCCGCAATTAACTCCGTTTCTAATTCACCAATACTCACATTAACTGTTCTTCGCTTCTGCTGAACTTCCATCAATTCTTCATTCAACCAATTAATTTGAGCTTCAGCCTCCGTTGAGTTTGAGGAAATAATTTCTTTTTCAAGTGATTCAATTTCTACAGTTATTTGGGCCTCGTAACTTGCTAATAAACGACCTTGCTCTTCTAGTTCTTCCATTGAAAAATAAGTTGCTGTCAACTGATTATCACCTTCGCTTGTTAAAACTTCTCTAAATGCATTAAGATACTCCTCTTTGTCATTTTCACTAGTAGATGCAATAACATTACTTTTATCAGCCGCTACTTCTCTTTCCTTACTTTCGCTCAAGGCCTTATTTAAAATTGCTATTTCAAGTTCTTGCTCACTGGAGAATTTTTTATCGTTCGCCTTTTCTACTTTTGTTCTTTTATCCGAAATTTTCTCTTGTAATTCCTTTTCTCTTTGAACAATATTACTTTTTTGAGATTCAGACCCCTCTTTCTTTATTTTAACAATGTCAGCATTGTATTCTTTATCAATATTGTCAATTGCATCTTTAATGTTCTCTGCTGTTATTGAAGAGAATTCGTTGTTTTTTAACTCTTCAAGCTCGTTTTTTTGATCGGATTCTATTGTGGACAGTGCCTCTAATTCCTCTGATTCATTAAAAACAGTAGTGTCCTGAGTCGTTTCTTGGCTCAAACGATACTCTTTCTCTCTTTCTGTACTTTCTATGATTGCTTTTTCCACTACAGCTCTTTCAAGCTCGTCATTCACACTATATTTCTTCTCCAAAAGCTTATCAATATCCTCCAATTTTATTGTTAGTTTTTCTTGAAGAATACTCTCTCTATTTGCTTTATCATCATTCTTGGTCACTCCATCTGTTGACCCAATCTCAGCAACATCTTCAATGAAATTTTCATCAACGTCATTAATTATTGATTCTAATTCGTTTGTTGCTATTGATCTTATAGCGCTATCTTTTAATTGAGTTATTTCATTCTCTTGCTTGTTAATCATTTCATTGATTACAGTTAAAGCTTGTATTAATTCAATATCCTCTGGTTTGTTATTGAGATCTTTTTCAATTTCAGTGCGTTTACCCACTAAGATTTCTAAATAGTCGTTTTCTAGTTCTATGAGGGATTTACTCTTTAGATATGAAGAGAGATCTTTGTTCTCTATCCTTTCTCTATTAGAAGAATAATCTGATTTCAATTCATTCTCAAAATTTTCTTTAACATCGTCATCTCCCAGAATTGAGGAAACATCAGATAAAGCATTAATTAATTGAGACCGTTCTTCCACTTCTGATTGTTTCTTTGTCAGAAGTGAATTCAACATCACTTCACGTGCTTTTAACTCTGTGCTTTCAGGATTTTTTTCTCTACTTTTTTCCAATTTCTTTTGAGAAGCAATGACTGAAGCAATAAGCTTTTCATTAAGTATCTGCAGTTCTTCTAAACGCTCTTTATCAGACAATGAGGGATTCGTAGCGATTTCAGAATAGTCCGTTGCATATTCACTATCAACATCCGCTATTAACTGTTCTTCGGTCATTGCAAATTCTGTTACACCTTTAATTTCATCCAAAGCCTCAGCAATCTCAACATTTTCAGATTCAATTTTTTCTTTGTATGCTATTAATTCTTGCTTATCTGAATTTAATAAGTCATTTGAAGGATCATTTTCAATCTTTTTAATCACCGCTCCGAGGTCTTCATTAAGATCCTCCAGTGTAATGTCATTGTTCTCTTTTAGTGCAACCAATTTATCTTCGTTAGACAAGTCGGTGTTTTTATTAATAGCCTCGCGCTCGGTGTCGTTTTTGGATTTAATTAAACGTACTGGAGTTTTAGATGCCAATTCATTTGATTCTCCGGAATCAAAATATGGACTGAGCTCTGGATGCTCCTCCTCTATTATGGCTAATTGGTCTATATATTCTTGAGAATTGTCGTTCTCTATCGTCTTTTCTAGCTCATTTATCGCTTCTTTAACCTCATTATCCCTAACAGCAATAGAATTTTCCACTAACATTGCTTTCTGCATCGAAGAAATATTATTATCAACTATTGCTAATTTTTTATTGTATTTCTCAATTGATTTTGTCGTTGAAGTATGCATTTCCTGCACAACTTCTTCTTCAGATTCTAAATCAGAAATTTTTGTTCTTATTTTACCAGCATCCTTTTTATTTGCGTCAGGTAAACTATTTTTTAATAAGAAAATCTGATTTTTAACATCATCTTGCGTTGTTTGATAATCTAACTGCTGTTTTGTTAAGGTCGAAATTTGAGTTGAAAGCTCAATACTGCTATTCACAAGTTTACTAACAATGGTGTTAGGCGATTCATTTCTTGTTTTTGTAATGACCACCTTGTTTTTAGACAATAACAGCAATGCATCATCTTCCATTTCATTTGCAACAAGCTCCTTAAATTTCTTTTCTAATTTTTCCGCATTAAGTTGATTTTGAAAAGGTTTAACTGTTGACTTTGCATTATTTTTCAAATCAATCAAGCTCTGCACTTCCTTCGCCAATTGGATTTTTTCAGTTTCTAAATTTAATTGACTCGATAAAAACTGGTGCTTCTTGACAGGATCAATTTCATTTTCAGCAGCTTTATTATTAATTGAAATTTCTTGATCTATCTCACCTATTTGCAAAGCCTTCGCTAAAATTTCCGCATTTATATTCGCCTTGATTCGTTCTACTTGTTCCTTTTTTAATTGTTCAGTAATTGATAATTCTTCAAGTTGAACGCTCACTTCGCGAAGAGACATGTCTCTAAAACCTAGTTCAGTAAGAACTTCATTTCTTCTTTGTTGTGCATCAACTTCTTCCAAATCAAATTTATCGATATTAACATCCAGTTCAGATCGTTTTCTAATCACTTCTGCAATTATCGCTTCTGCTCCCTCCACTTCTTCATCAAACAAATTGACTATTCTGACCAATTCTTCGCCATTAATTGTAGTATGAATTGCTTTTTGTTTAAGTGGCCTGAACTTATCCAAGAATGGTAAATCTACCATGAATTTATAAATATCATCGCTTCCTTCTACCGTTACTTCATAGCTATAGCGACCACCTTGCGGGAATACAAAAGAATATTTACCCACACTGTTTGTTTTGATTTTTCCAATATTTTTCCCATTAGAATAATCTGTAACAAACACACTCATTGATTTATTCTCTGGGTTAATTTCAGATAAAAAGTCACCCATAACTATAATTTCTTGAATTGGAACTCTAGCTACTCGGACATTAAAAACATGCAGCTTTCCATTTTGACTTTGTCGTGACGAGGCAAAATACGCATTCTGAAAGCTAGAGTCAACAACATAAAACAAATCATCATCAGGCGAACTTATCGCGAAATCTATATTTTCTGGAGTCTTAAAAGTATTTGTATTTAAGTCTAATCGAGACATGAAAATATCATATCCCCCCATAGAATTGTGCCCTTTCGAACTAAAATATAAAATATCACCTCTTGAATGTAGAAATGGAAAATCTTCATCTTCCGAAGTATTAACTGGTCCTGGCAAGAGTTGAGCATCACTCCATTTGTTGTTTGGCAATCGTTTACGCATGTAAATATCTTTGCCTGAAGCTCCTGTCTCCCCATAACTGGCGTAATAAATTACTTGTGCATTTTCAGGGTAATGTACAATTGGGATATGTCCATTTTTCTTGTCAAGTTTTGTCTGAAAATCAACAGAAACTAAGATATCACCACCTACTGTAGACATGTTTCTATACATCTGATAGAACTTTCCTCTTTCAATTTCTACCTTTTCAGAAACGATAATATCAGTAAATGTAGACAACAACTTCTTTCCGTTGTTGCACATTTCTATTTCTCTTTCTACAGAATAGCGTTTATCTTTTTTTTGTCTTTTTGAAATGTATTTTTGATAATACTTAATTGCCTCATCAAATTGAAAATTCAGGTGTAAAGCTTTTCCATAGAAGTAATAAGCGCGCCTATCTACCTCATTCTGTGCTGCTGCATATCGAAGATACCTCAGTGCTTCTTTTTTCTGGTAAGAATTGAATAATAAACATGTACCATATCGAAAATTATAGTCCACATTCTTAGGATTTAACGAAAGTAATCGCAAATAAGATGATGTAACGTCAATGTATTGCTCTTCCTCAAAAAGCTTGTCGGCATTTTCTTTTAATTCACTTTCAGTTTGACCAAAAATGGTAAAAGAAGCGAAAAGAAACACAAGAACATTAATTATATGTTTAGTAATCTTCATTTATTAATTCACCTATTCACTTTTAAATTTCTGATATTTAGTACGTTTAATTAGGAAAAAGGTTCAAATTAGATGTTTCTTTTTTTTTATTTAAACATCTCCATAAAACGTGCGATATATGCGCTATTAGTTGTTGCCTCATATTTAAAGTTCTTTTTCTTGCGCTTATCATCTTTCATTTCAAGTAATTTAGAGCTTAACTCTTGGTCACCCGTTTTAATTCTCATCAACCCTTCTTTCTTCTTTATCGTATAGTCAAAGAAGTAATCTCTTCCTCCTGGTATATTGATATACAGCGAAAAACCATCGCTACCAGCCTTTGAATAAACTTGATTGAAAAATGCTTTAAAGGGTACATATTTCATTACCGGTTCATTGTAAATACTTACAAGTACAGCTGATTCAACATTTGTAATCAGTCCTTTATTCTGAGAGCTAGGACTATTGAATGAACTTAAATAAACTCCAGTGAACGTCATTGTATTTTTTAACCCCTGTGGAATTTTTTTCAACTCCCCCAATCGAATGTATTCATCTTTTATTTTTTCTGACTCTTTCTCTCCATCCCACTCTAAAACGGCTTCTTGTAGCGTTGTTGAATTGAAACTCATTGGCTTTAAGCCCTCAATTTCATTAATTCTTTTAGCCACTCCAGTCATCAAACCTTTGTCGAGCGCCATATCGAAACGTGCAGTTATATTCATTGATGTTTCACCTGTATTTTGGTTGTAGCTAACATTACCTACCGCCTCCACAGTGACATCAACATAATCCATCCCTAAATCAATTATACCCATACCATTCAATGAACAACTTTCAGTATGCAAAGCGAGGTAATTTCCTGGTGCACTTCTATTAACTAACTTCTCCTTTGAAGCAATTTCAAATTGATTGGCTCCAACATTGTATTGTAATAAGCCACTTGAAGTCATAACGATCGGGTCGTCTTTTGACACCAAGGCAGATAAAAACGTTGGATAAAGCTCTAGACTATCTGTTGCTGGAGAATCTCTCCAAACGATACCAGCCGATATTCTATTTCCGTCAAGGTCTAGCATTTCATTCGTGACTGGAATTTGGATGTTCTTCGGATCAATTTCAGCCATAAAAGCCATCCAATTTTTATCGAATTTCTCACAATCATGGTTAATTCTTGTCGCTCCAGAGAATGAAATAAGCGGACTTGCCGCGCGAATTGAAACATCACCGTAGTAATCAAATTTGTCGCTTAATTTGAATCCAACTTCATCCGTTATTTTACCAGATGCTCTGGTTTGGAAAGACGTATCTAATCCAATATCATTCATTGTTATATAGGTAACAATGCTATCCTTGTCATAATATGGGTATTCCCCAGACGCCTCATAATCACGTCTTGCTTTAATGTTAATCGTTGATTTTTCAAAACTGTGGTATTTAGTGATATAATTGGCAATAATTCTTGAATTTTTTAATTCATCCATTCTGGCTTTTTTACGAATCAAAATTTTCATGCTGTCAGGAAATATTCTTGCATCAGCAACATCAATGTATTTAACTTTATCGCAATAAATTGTCTTCGCTCTAAGATCAAATTTAGCTTTTGGAGCAAGAAATTGGAGTGAATCCTGCTTAGGATGCGTTGAGAAAAAATTAGGACCTACAAAATCAACTCCTGTATCGATAGAGATGTTTTTTTCTTCTGTCTTCTCCATCTCGATAGATAATTCATCCATGTACCATTTAAAAATATCCATTTTACACCTGTATTGGTTCACTGGGAATTCAACTTCCGATTCACCATCATTTGAAACAAACTCACCTATGCGATCGACAAATGAAACATGCGCGTTTATATTATCAGTTTTAAAAGCCAAGGCATTCTCTTCGATGTCAGCACTTTCATTTCTCAAACTAAATCCAGCATCGTCTGAATCAATATCATGTCTTTTATATTTGAAATCATTCGATATTAATGTCGCATTTACGAAAGTCATTAATCCGCTTCCAGTCATGCCAGATTCTTTGATAACAACTGTCCCTTTCAATTTTGCCTCTTCACTAAAAAAGACCAGATCGTTTTTAGGAGTTGCTTTGGCTTTCAATATTTGATCCTTAGGCAAATAAGTGATGTATGCATTATTCCCAATAACATCAGGAAATTCAACCCCTTCTTCATGTGGTTTGTTTTCAAACTGAGCAATACCAACAGTTGAATCAGGTAAAAAAGTGAATGCCTTCGATATCGAAGTCGAATAGACAAAATTTATTGTTCCTGCTCCTTGCAGTCCATTATTAGAAAGTATTACTTTATTGTCAAATTTCGCATCTAGACCATAAAAATCAAACCCCTCAGCTGGTGCAACAGTTGAAAAGCCAAAAGAATAATCTGCCATAATTTTTAAGTCCTCTTTGATCACTGGAAAAATACCCGCTGAAGTTAATTCTCCCTTCAATCGAAAAGAACGTTCTTCAAACACATTTAGACTATCTCGATTGAACGGCTCAACTGTATAATAAAACCTGGTGCTGTCATAAGCCCCTCGATAAAGTTGTTTCGAATTATAGAAAACTTTAGAATCTGCTGTTACATTTAATTTAGGGTAATTTGCAAATTCTTTATTTTTTCCTGAGCGATTCCCAACATCATCAATCAATATTTCACCAACAACCCCTGACAAACTACTCACCATTGGTATTGATCGCTGTCCATCTTGTTTTTGCATTGGTCGTACGTTAAAGAAAGCTTTCCTGGTACTTAATAAATCAAATTTAAATTCTTCATAAATGAATCGAGTCGCCGCAGTATTCACCTCCAACTTGCCTGAATTCATCCACCCATTAAAATTAAAATCTCTATTCTTTTTTACCTTCACGACTCCATTCTCTGGAAAAACAACCGTATTTTTTGAAGCAGAAATCACAATATCATCTACTGCAACCATGTCTAAGTCAAAAGTTGTTAAATTCATTACAGCAAAATTCTTTTTGATTCTTCGTTCCTCATTTTGTTTGCGGTACATGTCGCTAATCGTCTTGAGGTAATCATCTTTCTCAATTTCTTGATCAGAATAACCTTTTAACTTCTTGGGACGAAAGTCAGATTTAAAAACGATATTGTCATAATCTTTCGTACCTGCTTTTGCATCAACAAATGTTTGTAATTTCTTATTTACTTCAATATTTTTAGTTTCTGTATCATAACTTATAAATCCCATATTGGATAATTGAATCAACGACGATTTGGCTTGTTCTATGGTTAATCCCATTGCAGTTGCTGCTTTGCCTTCACTGATCGTATATTCATCATATTTATAGCAATACCTTGAGATAGCAACCAGAGGATGAACAGATGCCATTGCCTGAAGTCGATCATAAACCTCTTCATTGAAGTAACTCTTCGATTCAAAAGTTGCTATTTTCTGTTCTTGAGATGTTCCAAATTCAAACGTAAATTGTAAATTATCTGAACCCTCTTCCCAAATGATTTTGGGTACATATATATCTAATTGATGGTATGAATCTTGAAATGGAGCTTTTGCAATTCCAGCTCCTGATCTATCTAATTGAATGTTCTTTTTAATTAAATCATAGTTGAAATTAATTCCTGCATGTGTTATAGAGTCACCTGAAGAAAGATACAAAGCGAAAACAGCACGACTGATTCTTACTTTTTCTGAGGAAATAAAAATTTGTTTGGCCTTCGCTTTGATAAATGAAATACCGTTTTTTTTATATGTAATCATTGCGGGTTGAGAATTTGTTCCTGCACCAATGAAATTAGCACCTTTCATTGAAAAACCACCTATATAATCTACTTTAGGTACAATCTCCTCAATCAACAGTCTTCGCTCAAAAGAAAGAAATTGTGGATAAACTTTGTCAACTTCTCTGTTTATTTTGAAAGCTCGATCAGTTAACGTTCCTTTGATTTTACTCGAAAAATAAGGAGTCGTAAAAACAACAGTATCAACACGTAAAGTAGATGATTTAAATGAAACAGCATAACTTGAAAGATCTGCAAACGTCTCGTTTTTATTCAAGCCAACTTTCTCCCAAGTAATTTGGCCATTACTTCCTTGCCATTTTTTAAGAATTGGATCATAAATACCATCCGTTTTAATCACTTCTAAGCTATCAATTATTTCTCCTCTATTTTTTGACTTTTTACTCATTACACGACAAACCAAGTTTCCTCCTGAAAAACGAATAATTGCTTTTTTCTTATACTCAAAAGTATACTCACCTCCAATATACAACCACTCGAAATTAGAAGACTGAGACAATCTAGATTCAGAAAAGAAACCTGCCGACATTTCAATAAAACCATTAAATTTTTTCAAGTTTCTAAGTGATAATAATTTATCCACAGACTGATGCCAAGCAATATAACTTTCTTGCGGTTGTTTGTTTTCAAAAAATGAGCTTACCGAAAAAACATAATTATAAACTCCAGGATAAGGTTTAATCTTTTTTGTAACCATTAAGTTACAGGTTTCAATCATTTTTGAGAAATAATCATCGGAAAATGAATTGGATTTAAGTAAAATAGCAGGTAAATCTTTCTTGGCAAAGTCTTTAAAGTCCCCTTTTCCATAGTCGTTTAGCGTCTTTTGAAATTCCTTTACGAATTTTTCTCTATCGTTTGAAAAGGTTTGCCCAAAAATTGCTGTCGACAGAAAAACAACAACACTGCTTACGATTAATCTTCTCCACATAATTTACATTTTTTTCAATTGAATAGCAGCCCATTCGTCTTTCTCAAATAATTTAACTTTCTCGAATGCGTAATTACTCGCAAAATCGAGCATTTCTTGGACATCTACTTTAAAGAACCCGCTCAATAATAGTACGCCATGTTTCTCCAATATGTCACTGTAGCTCTGCATCTGGACTTTTAATATATTCTTATTGATATTAGCAATAACTAATCCAAAATTTTCATTCCCCAATAAATCAACATCGCCGATTAGACACTCTATTTTCGAGCAATGATTTCTTTCTGTATTCTCAATAGCGTTATCTAATGCTCCACTTTCAATGTCAATAGCTAGAATTCTATCAGCTCCAAGGTTTTCAGAAATAATAGCCAAAACTCCTGTACCCGTGCCCATATCTAAAACATTCTTTGGCATCTCATTTAATTCAAAAAGAGCTTTACTCATCATCCATGTCGTTTGGTGATGACCTGTTCCGAATGACATTTTAGGCTGAATTATAACACGCATTCCTATAGCTAAACTTTCATCATGAAATGGTGCAAGAATCGATGCATATTTCTCTACATAAACTGGATCGAAATTTTCTTCCCATTTTGCGTTCCAATTTTCAGCAGGAATAATTCGCTTGCTCATCTCAAATTTAAAGCCTACTGGATTCGATAAGGATGATTGTTTTATTGCATCATCATAATCTATAGTGACTGGAGAATAAGCAATTAAACCTTCTTCAGTATGCACAAAACTTTCAAAACCAACTTCGGCCAATTCAGCAACAATTATCTCGTTCCAAGGTTCATTAGGGGCTAATTTTATCGTTAGTTCAATCGTATCCATTAAAAAGAGTTGATTATTGCATGAAAGTCACTTGCATTCAATGATGCTCCACCAATAAGTCCTCCATCTACATTAGGACAAGAGAAAAGCTCCTTAGCATTACTTGGTTTACAGCTGCCGCCATATAGAATTGAAACACTGTTCGCAACTTCAACAGTATATTTTTCTTCAATCCAAGATCTAATACTTTTATGCATGTCTTCAGCTTGTTCACTTGACGCTGTAACTCCAGTACCTATAGCCCAAACAGGTTCATACGCTATAATTCCGTTCATCATTTCTTCCGCTGAAAGGTGAAATAGAGATTCTTGCAATTGGTTCTTTACAAAAAGAAATTCTTGGCCGCTTTCTCTAATCGATAATGGTTCTCCACAGCAAAAAATGAATTTAAATTGTTCATTAATTGCATGATCAACCTTTGATTTCAAGAATGCATTATTTTCCTGGTAATAAGCTCTTCGCTCACTGTGCCCAATTAATCCAATCGTAGCACCGACACTCTTTATCTGAGAAATTGAAATTTCTCCAGTAAACGCACCATTGTTTTGATTGGAAAAATTTTGAACCCCTACTTCTATTTTAGTTAAACTTTTAGCTAGATCACTAATGTATAATGATGTAGGGAACACAATCGCATTGACATCGTTAGGAATGTCGCTCAATTTCAAACCTTTAAGAAGTTCCATTTTCTCTTCCTTCCCTAAATTCATTTTCCAGTTGCCTGCAACAATCTTTTGTGCCATAATCTAATTAATATCAATTTTTAATTTCTCCAATGCATTCTATTTTGGTTGCTCTGGATTTTACAAATGCTCTTTAATGAACTGCTTTTTTGTTGGTGTTAATCGAAATGGATATTTCGCTTTTACAATTCCTTTTTCAATTACAATTAAAGAAGGGTTTGACCTTGAAATTGCTTTCAATTCTGTTTCATCATTAACAAAAATCGGAACATAGAATTTATGCTTTTCTCGAAATTCTACTATTTGTTCACGCGTTGCATTGCACATGACTGCAAAGGGTATCTTTTTTTCTTTACACGTTTTGTATATCTTTTTCAGTCGATCTAAATATCTCCAATCTCCCTCAAATAGATCTTTTGAAGAAACTAAAACAATTTTATCTACCTCAATTATCGTTTTTCGTATACTGAGCTCACTGAATGCTGGGTCAGTCATTTCAATCGTATCAACTATTGAATAACTTTCTAAATCATAATCCGTTACATTGTATTCCACTATTGGAATCTGAATCTCAGTTTTGTAATTCAAGTCTTTTAAGGTCAAACCTTTCAATTTCGAAGTATCAACTGCTATAGTTACAGCTTCCATCGCTAATTCATACTCAGAAATGTCACTTACCGATATGAACGGGTTAAATTGCTCAGTAATTGAAGGTATTTTAGTTGATATAATTGCTTTTTGAACCATACTTGAATATTCCCAATCAGTATCTTCCCAAATTTTTGAAGAAGTGTACTCAATAGATGTCGAAGAATATTCTATTGTTTCTCCCGTTTTTTTATTTTTATAGACTAGCAAGCTTTCGTAGACTCCTGCGATACCATCGTTCATTTTTTCTGATAGGTTAGAACCTTCAGAATAGGATCTATAATCCTTCATCGGTAAATACATCAATACATAGGCTACCATTATTGAGCACAATACAGTGATGAACAAAGCGCTACCATAATAATTACCGAAATATTTCCCACCAACGCGCACAACCCAAAGTGAACCAAGAAGAGAAATTACTCCAAATAATACAGGGAAATACCATCCAAACACCCATGAAAAGAAAACAAGAACCAATATAGCTGCTCCTATGTAAACCTTATTCTCCTTGTGCGAATTCGGCGCAATTATGCGCATTGAAAAGAATATCCAGCCTATGAGATACACAAGTATAATATCTTTCCAAAAAGACTCTTTGGGTGTTAACGATCGACCAACGGAACCTTTCATAGCATCACCAAAACAACCACAATCATCAACGCATTGAGGCTGTTTCATTTCATCAATCACAACTAAAGTCATGGTTTCTTCAACAATTGTCAAGTCTTTATTGCCTTCGGCCTCTTTGATTTTTATTTGCCCAATTGGATCATCTATTTGGTATGTATCACGATCTAGAAATCGAATCGATGAATCACAATTAGATGTGTGCCATGTCAAGAAAGTAAAAAACACCATCATCAACATCATAGAGGTACTCACCAATTTTATTTTCCCGCCAAGAATGACCAGAACTCCTAAGATTATTTCAGCTATACATATTACTACACTCAATAATAATGCATGCTCCATGAAAAACTCCAATGAAAACTCGGGTGCAGAAAACCATTCCTTAATTCGAAAAGCCAATGCTCCATCTTCAAAATATTCTTCCAATTTATAGGCAAACCCAATTGGATCATTCGCTTTTACAAGTCCCGAAACTATAAATAACCCCCCCACTAAAACTCGAGAAACTGAGGACATTATAAAACGACCTTTAAAAATTATTAGACCTCCAATAGAACCAATCAATAGAATAATTCCTAAAAATTTAAACAAAGAACTTTGTTCTTCAAAATTATCATGAAACCCCATTGTCATGAAGGCAACGCCTAAAAGGTTTATAAAAACAAAAATCATATTAAACACCAATGATCTTCCTTGAATTGTTTTTTCTTCAATCATAATTCACCTGGTTCATTCATTAAAACTAGAGCAAATACAGCATAATTGAGCATATCAAAATAGTTAGCATCTATTCCTTCACTCATTATTGTTTCCCCTTTATTATCCTCAATTTGTTTAACACGATAAATTTTTTGCAAAATTAAATCAGCCAATGATCCAACTCGCATATCGCGCCATGCCTCTCCGTAATCATGATTCTTTCGTTTCATCAGTTCAAACGCCTCGAGTGCATATTTATTATACAATTTCTCAGCTTCGTTATGAGATAATTCGAGTTCAACCAACTCCAATTCTCTTAATTGGATTATCGCCATTAAGCAGTAGTTAACAATCGCAATGAATTCATCTTCAATACTCTCACCGACTTTATTTTCGCCAGTATCTTGAATTGTTCTAATACGAGAAGCTTTTATAAATAACTGATCTGTCAAAGAACTTGGTCTCAATATTCTCCAAGCCGTACCGTAATCTTTTGTTTTTTTCGAGAAAATTTCTCGGCAAACATTGACTACATTTGTGTATTCTATATTGGTTTTACTCATCAATTTTATATGCAAATTTCAAACGTTGAAAATACAAAAAATCCCTCGAATTATAGCATTCGTGTACGAGATAAATTAGTTGATTTATCCACACCAATTGTCATGGGAATCGTCAATGTAACACCAGACTCTTTCTACGCCAAAAGTCGTTCTGAGTCGATAAAAGGCGTGCTAAAAATTGTTGAGAAAATGCTACATGAGGGCGTTAACATTGTTGATATCGGAGGATACTCTTCGCGACCCAATGCTCAAAACATTGATATTTCGGAAGAAATCGATCGAGTTTCCCCTATTATCAAAGCTGTTAGAAAAGAATTTGGAGAACTGAATATTTCTCTCGATACTTTTCGCTCTGAAGTTGCAAGAATCGGAATTGAAAATGGAGCCGATATTATTAACGACATAAGTGGATTTGAAATCGACCCTCAAATCATAGACGTTGTTGCCCATTATAAAGTTCCATATGTTTTAATGCACATGATTGGCACACCTCAAAATATGACTGAAAATACAAATTATAAGAATTTGTTTAATGACTTAGTCTTGTACTTTTCTACTAAAATTGATTTCTTAAAAAAGAAAGGTATCAATGATATTATTCTCGATCCTGGATTTGGATTTAGTAAAACAATAGAGCAAAATTACGAAATACTCAATTTTCTTGAGCACTTACAATTGTTCAACAAACCTCTGCTTGTTGGACTTTCTAGAAAATCAATGATCTATAAAAAGCTTGGTATTCGACCTGAAGATTCTTTGCCAGAAACAATCCGATTGAATAAAATAGCTCTTGATAAAGGAGCATCAATCTTAAGAGTTCATGATGTCCATGAGGCATTTGAATTGATTAAAAATATATAAATCAATCTTATTAAAATAATTTAAATCCGGACTTCTCCTCTATTGAACTGACTCCCTGAAGACCACCAGTGTGAATAAAAACCACTGTTTTATTGTTATAAACTTCTTCTTTTAACTTAGCAACTAAGGCAAACATTGTCTTTCCAGTATATATGGGATCAAGCTTTAAGCCGTGTTTTTCATGAAATTCTTTGATAAAAAGAAGTAATTCATGCGTGTATCTCCCGTATCCACGAAAATGATAATCACTATGGACGATGACTTTATCTAGAATTTGATTGCGCCATTCTTCATCAATGCCACTTTCAATGAGTAAACGGTCCATTTCATCAATGGATTGATACCCTTTTAGCGCTGGCACTACATGTATTTCCTGATTAGCATTAAGCCCCATGGCAACTCCACAGCTTGTTGTCGCTGTCCCTTGCGCAACAAAAATTGCATCAAATTCAATTTTTATTTCTGAAATCAATTCTTGACAACCAATCATACCTAAATAATTAGCTCCGCCTTCTGGTACAATCAAAAAATTAGGGAATTCAATCCCTTTAGCTTCGATAAAGGCTTTTTCATGTCGCAATTGGTATTTAGCACGTGAAACAAAAATGAGCCTCATTCCTAATCGAGCACAATTTTTAAGTGTGCCGTTGCTATTTTCATTTAATTCTTCACCACGAACAATACCAATAGATTCTAATCCCAAAGAGCTACATGCAGATGCTGTAGCGAGAAGATGATTAGAGTAAGCACCGCCAAAAGTTAAGATTCCTTTCTTTTTTTTAGTTAAACATGACTCAGCGTTAAATTTCAATTTTCGCCATTTATTCCCAGAAACTTCAGCGTGTATTAAATCATCTCGCTTTACGTATAGAGTAATTCCTCTTTGAGTAAAATCCGCAATATTAATTCTCTCTAAGATAGAATTTTTAACATCAAACATTACAAATCATTGAATTTCTACAAATATCAATTAAATTTGTTGCATGAGTGATGATATGTCCGGATTTTCTCCGAAAAATAAACTTGAAAAAGAAGATTTCTATACAAGTCCTGAGGGATATATTGTGTTTACAGAAAAATATCATCTGAAAAGAGGGAACTGCTGCAAGAGCGGTTGTAAACATTGTCCATATGGGTACGACAGTAAAAGTGGCAGATTCATAAATAAATCTTCTGAGAATGGCAGTTCTAAATAACAAAACAATTATGAAACTACTTGAGCTTTAGTTCCCGTCGATTCCATTCTCTGGAAATCGACCTTTGTATTTCTTTAGAATATTTTTGATGTATTGAATATCTTTCTCAATGTCTCCCGTTGGCTCAAATAAGCTGTGAAAGCCACCAACTTTTTTCTCGTAATCCATATATCCAATGTAAATTGGAACATTAGCATTTTCAGAAATATAATAAAATCCTTTTTTCCAATTTGGACTATAGCTTCTCGTTCCTTCTGGCGTAAAAACCATAAACATTCTTTTGTTGTTCTCAAAATAAGAAACAGCCGTTTCCGTTAAATTTCTTTTTCCTCCTCGACCGACAGGAATACCACCCATTTTTTTCAACACCCACCCTAAAGGAAAGAAAAAGAGTTCTTTTTTAATCAAATAACTGCCTTTTATTCCAAATGCTACAAATGCTAATCGACCTATTACAAAATCCCAGTTAGAGGTGTGTGGTCCCATTACAACGACACATTTATCGACACCTTCAGGACTATGAGCATCTATTTTCCATCCAAATATTCGAAGAATACCTCTTGCCATTTTTTTCATGCGACAAAGTTAATCATTTAAGCGAAACACAAAATAATTAGCTTATTTTTGACTATGCGAATACGAGCAAATATTTCTAAAATTACCCCCGTTATTATCACTTTGTTTTTGCTATGGGGAGTTTTTTATATTGGCCGTTCATTTTTAAAAAGTCCAGAAAATTACAACCTAGAATATATTCCCAACAATACTGATTGGCTTCTTCAAATTGATGGTGACAAAATCTTATCGGACGCTGCTCGATCTGTTCTTATAGAAAATCAAGACGTTGAATTAATTTCGTTGATTGAAGAGAAATTATATAACTCTCAGAACTCAGATCAGTTGAGTGGTGGCATGGGAATTCAGTTAAATTCGACAATTATCGCCTTCGGTATTTTTGCACAAGAAGCTAACATTACCGCTTTTTTAGTCAATTTAAATAATGTAGATGAATTTCTCAATAACGAGAATGATTTATTGAAATCAGCCCATTTATCAATAAACGGAGCAAGAAATGTTGGATTAATACTCTTTTCTTCAAAGGAGAATACCGACAAGAATGAATTTTTAGTAATTTCTGATGCCGTATTCAGTAAGGCTATCAGTAATGCAGGAAATGAATTAACTAAATCACTTACATTTCAGTGCAATACGAATCAATTCCCAATCAATAAGTTCGAATTCAATATTAGAGAATCACACTTTGACTTATCTGGAGAATTCAAATTGCAACAAAAGATCGAAGAAACGAAACTCCGATTAGCACCGAAAGGATTCTCTGTTTTCACACAAATAATACCGAAAAAATTAAATGATTCCATTTCTTCCTTCCTGGGTACTAATTCTCCACTTGTTGGCCTCTCATTAAATTATGCAGGTGCAACGTTAAAATCATTAGAGAAAATTGCGTTCCAAATAAATACTGAAGTTCTTTTGCATTTTGAAGACTCTCTTGATTTCAATAGCATCTTTGAAACCTTGATAGCGCAGCAAAAAATAGATAGCCTTACTGCTCACCAAATTACTGTTTACGGCGTCAATTACTATTATCATGTTCACGATCATAACACCTTATATTTTGGACTCGATACTTTTGATTCTTCAAATCTTATTTCAGACGATCGTCTCATTTCTATTAATGGAGAACCCTCTAATCTCACCAAAGTTAAAGGCGATGGTATCGCGCATAAATTACTTGGTTTAGTTTCGATTTATTCTGCCAGCAAAAACCTCTCGGGAAGTATAAACCTCATCGAATTAGAAGCTATTTACGGTTCAAAAGACATTGTGATATTTAATGGCAACATCGCTTTCAAGAAAAACAAGGCGACTTATAACGAACTACTTCGATTTTTAATCAATAGCGATTTGTTTGAGTAGCTTTTGAAAGTAATTTGGTGCATGCTTCAGTCTTGAACCATACCATGAAAACATTTCTCCATCAACGATGATGATTTTTGCAGCTGGATAAAGACTTTCAAACTTTTTTACATGCTTTTCTTTAAAAGGAAATGGCTCCGAGCTTAAAAAAACTAAATCTGGTTGTGCTTCATAATCTACTTCTGGATAACGCTCTAAGGTCGATAAATTAGAAAGCCCCATTTGTTGAAGCATTTCATCAATAAAGGTTTTTTTTGCGGCAATTAAATTAGGAGAGTTCCAAATAAAATAAAGAACACTTTTCTCAATCTCACCGTCTATCGCTAACCCCCTGAAATTTTCACGAATCTCAGAAACTAGCTCAACACCTTTCTCAGTCTCACCAACCAAACAAGCTATTTGATCAATCATTTCATAAGCTCCTTTTAAATCCTGGATATCGCTCATCCAAACGGGTGCTATTTGAGACAATTTCTCTATATCTGACTTAGTATTTTCTTCTTTATTCCCAATAATTAAATCAGGTTTAAGTGCTCTTACTTTTTCAATATCGATTGTTTTTGTCCCCCCCACTTTTGATTTATAGCGAAACCAATCATTTGGATGAATACAGAATTTAGTTAATCCAACAAGCCTTTCTCCAACTCCAAGATCATAGAGTAATTCAGTTTGAGAAGGTACTAAAGAAACAATCCGACTTGGTGTTGTTTCCAGTCGGATTATAGAATTCATTTGGTCAATATATTCTATCATTCCCTTAGCAAATTGCAGAAATCAAATCTTGACGAGTGATGATATGATAATTTCCATTGTCTAATTCAACAAGAACAGCAGTTGTAGCTTTACTTATCAATTTAGACACCTCTTCTATTGTTGCGCTTTCTTTTACAATTGGAAATGGCTGAATCATTATAGCTGAAACAGGCGTATCCTTCAATTCTGGGTTTTCTACCAAAGATTGATACACTTTTTGGTCATCTAATGCACCAACAAACTTCCCATCTTTCATTACAGGGATTTGCGAGATAGAAAACTCATTCATTTTTGAAATTGCGTGTGAAACTAGTTCTTCGCCAAATACAGAAACAAGTGGAGCCTCTCCGTGTTTATCTACCAACTCACCTGCTGTCAATATTTTCTCATCTAAGAAACCTCTTTCACGCATCCAATCATCATTGAACATTTTCCCAACATATCTTGATCCATGATCGTGAAATAAAACAACAACAACGTCGTCCTTAGTTAACTCATTTTTCAATTGCAGTAAACCTTTAATTGCCGAACCTGCTGAGTTTCCAACAAAAATACCCTCTTCTTTTGCCAGTCGTCTTTGGTAAACTGCAGCATCTTTATCTGTTACTTTTTCAAACTTATCGATAACTGAAAAATCTACATTCTTAGGTAGAATATCTTCTCCAATTCCTTCTGTGATATAAGGATAAATTTCATTCTCATCAAATTCACCTGTCTCGTGATATTTTTTAAACACTGAGCCATAAGTGTCAATTCCCCATAATTTGATGTTTGGATTCTTTTCTTTCAAATACTTCCCTGCTCCAGATATTGTACCTCCAGTGCCAACACCTACAACAAAATGAGTGATTTCACCTCCTGTCTGTTCCCAAATTTCTGGTCCAGTACTCAAGTAATGTGCTTTTGCATTCGAAGGATTATCATATTGATTTACATACCAAGAATTTGGAACTTCATTGGCTAAACGCTTAGATACAGAATAATACGAACGAGGATCATCAGGAGCGACATTTGTAGGACAGACATGCACCTCAGCTCCAACAGCTCGTAAAATATCCATTTTCTCCTTACTTTGTTTATCGCTAAGAACGCATATTAATTTGTATCCTCTCAACAATGCAACCAATGCCAATCCCATTCCTGTATTTCCAGAAGTACCTTCAATTATAGTTCCTCCAGGCTTCAAACGACCGTCAGCTTCTGCATCATCAATCATTTGCAATGCCATTCTATCCTTTACCGAATTACCTGGATTAGTAGTTTCTATCTTAGCTAAAACCAATGCGTCAATATCTTCGCACATTTTATTAATTTTAACAAGAGGTGTATTTCCTATCGTTTCTAGTATGTTATTGTAATATTTCATTTTCTTAAATTATTACTGCAAAAATACAGGTTTTTTTGAATTAATGAATTGAACGGATGATTGATCTGCGTTTTATTTTATCAAATAATACCCTGCACTTTTAATATAATTACAGTGATATATGTAACATAAGAGCTGAAAAGAATTGCTCCCTTTAATCTGCCAATTTTCTTGCCAAAATAAAGCATGAAAAGTAAAAGAACTGTTAAACCAATCATCCAAGCAAAATCAAATTTAATAATAGAATCGGACACTTCTATCGGAGTTACCATTGCTGTAATTCCAAGTACAGCAAAAATATTAAACAAGTTAGAACCGATTAAATTTCCAATTGAAATATCGGTTTCTTTTTTAAATGCAGCAACGCATGACGCTACTAATTCTGGTGCACTTGTACCAAAAGCAACTACTGTAACACCGATAATTGCATCTTTGTTTGGATTTCCTGCCAAGAACACATCGGCAATTGAAACAGCGCCTTTAATGAACCAATCGGCGCCGAAATACAATCCAATAAAGCCAAGGAATAGGAAGAACATTGATTTCCAAAAAGAAGCTTTTTTCTTTGCTGATTTCGTTGGGTCAGAATCATCATCCTCGATAAGATGATCATCTTCTATATCTTGTAATTTGGTTCTTTTCCTTGAATGAGAGATAAGTAGAGCTATAAAAATGATTAGGATACTCATGAAAATTAACCCCTCATAAAACTCTAATAAGCCATCCAATGAAAATAGATAGAATAGCAAAGTAGCTCCAATCAGCATTGGATAGTCTACAATTTTCGTCTGTCGATCTGTGAAAATAGGAAATATTAAAACCGTAACCCCCAGAACGAGAGCAATATTAGCAATGTTTGAGCCAACGACATTTCCAATCGCGATTCCTGAGTTCCCAGCTAACGCACTTTTCAAACTCACCAATAATTCAGGTGCTGAAGTACCAAATGCAACAACGGTCATACCAATTACAAGTGGCGAAATCCTCATGGTACGAGAAAATCCAACCGCTCCTCTTACCAAAAAATCTCCACCTAAAACAAGAACAGCAAGGCCAAGAAGTAAAATCAAATAATCCATATAAAATAATCTCTAAAAGAAGTTTTAAAGGTAGTAAGAATTTGAAGATTTAAGATTTGTAAGATGGGTAATTTGAATATTAAAACTACTTTTCAATCAAAAAGGAATTACTTAATTGCCTGTATTTGGCTCTTAACTGTGATTTCTTTTTAGACGGTAGTAATGTAAATCGACTCATAGAATTTGATGGCGAAATTAAAAAACCAAACTGTTTCATTTCCTCTATTCATTAAAAATACATTTTTTATTTCAGAAAATCTTGAGCACAAAAAAAATGGCTCTGATTTCTCAGAGCCATTTTTATATTTAAACTATTTATCTTAAGCTTGAGTTGCTTCAGGCTTTGGCAAAAGAACCTTACGAGAAAGTTTCCACTTCTTCGTTTTAGCATCTCTACTTACTACCTTAAACTTAACAACATCTCCTTCCTTACAAACATCTTCCATCTTAGTGATGCGTTCGTGTGCAAATTCAGAAATATGTATCAATCCATCAACTCCAGGAAGAATCTCTACGAATACACCGTATGCTTGTAAAGATTTAATTTTCCCTTCATACTCAGCACCTTCTTCAACAGTTGGTGGGAATGCGATTTGCTTGATCATCTTAACTGCAGCTGCCATGTCGTCAGCATTGTTAGACATAATTTGAACTTTACCTTCTCCGCTTTCAAGTTCTTCGATAGTAATGTTCGTATTCGTGTCTTTTTGCATTTGTTGGATAATCTTTCCACCAGGTCCGATAATACCACCAATCATATCATTCGGCACTACAAATGCTTCGATACGTGGAGTCTGAGGTTTCAATTCAGCGTTTGGCTTAGCGATAGTTTCAATAATCTTATCTAAGATATGTAAACGACCTGCTTTCGCTTGCATTAATGCTTTTGTTAAAACTTCATAAGGAAGACCGTCTACCTTAATATCCATTTGACAAGCAGTAATTCCAGCTGCAGTTCCTGTAATTTTGAAATCCATATCTCCTAAGTGATCTTCATCACCTAAAATATCAGACAATACTGCGAACTTATCTCCTTCAGCAACTAATCCCATTGCAATTCCAGAAACTGGTGCTGTAATTTGAACCCCTCCGTCCATTAATGCTAGTGTACCAGCACATACAGTGGCCATTGATGAAGAACCGTTAGATTCTAATATCTCAGAAACTAATCTTATTGTATAAGGGTTATCAACCGCATCTGGCAACATTGGCTTTAATGCTCTGTATGCTAAATTACCATGACCAACTTCTCTACGACTAATTCCTCTAATTGGTCTCTCTTCTCCTGTTGAAAATGGAGGAAAGTTATAATGTAATAAGAATGTGTCTTCTCCTTGAGTTAATGCACCATCCTTTCTTTGAACATCTGCACTACTACCTAAAGTGAGCGTTGTAAGCGATTGCGTTTCACCTCTTTGAAACAATGCAGAACCGTGACAACCTGGCAAATACCCTACTTCACTCCAGATAGGTCTTATCTCATCCATTGCACGACCATCCATTCTATTTGAAGAATCTAAAACAACTTGACGAATTGCAGCTTTCATCGCTCCTTTGATGTAAGCTCCCATTTGCTCTTCACCCAATTCTTCAGCACTTAACTCAGCCTTAACAGCATCTTTAACCTCTGAATATTGTCTATTTCGTTCGTAACGATCAGCCAATCCTTGAGCAGTAATATCATAATATTTTTGGTAAGCAATATCCTTAATCTTAGCTCTCAATTCATCATTATGATTTTCGTGACTGTATTCTCTTTTCACTTTTGAAGAAGGAACCTCAGCAGCTAATTCTAACTGTACTTGACAATGAACTTTAATTGCTTTGTGAGCTTCTTTAATTGCTTCTAACATATCCGCTTCAGAAGCTTCAAGCATTTCACCCTCTACCATTACAACACTATCTAAAGTACCTGCAATCATCATATCTAATTCAGACCCTTCTAATTCTTCGAAAGTAGGGTTTATTGTATATTTACCATCTTTTTTAGACACTCTCACTTCCGATACAGGTCCATTAAATGGAATGTCGGAAACAGCTATTGCAGCTGATGCAGCAAGACAAACTAAAGCATCTGGTATATTCTTTTTGTCAGAAGACATTAATTGCACCATAACTTGTGTGCCGGCATGGTAGTCATCTGGGAACAATGGTCTAAGTGCTCTATCAACTAAACGCATTGTTAAAATTTCATCATCACTTGGGTATTTTGCCCAAAGAAGATCTTTTTCATTTAGATAGTTTTTTTTTGTTTTGTTAATAAATTCTCTCCATTCAAAACCTCTTAGTGAATGTTCATGTCTACTACGTGCACTAAATTCTACAAAATCATCAGGATCATACATACCTGATATATCCCACTCAGTTTCACCCCAAATTATTAAAGGAATTTTAAAT